>JAEEGL010264805.1_pt1 | contig 230208 bp, 167 predicted proteins | sample 9134231 | NCBI WGS metagenome assembly JAEEGL01 (sample SAMN16246548, study PRJNA631951) | gut metagenome | biome: gut microbiome; feature: rumen; material: fiber-attached | host: Bos | place: Iran: Karaj | collected 2018-10 | reverse complement strand
TATTCCTTTCGCTAATTGTCCTTTGTTTCTTCTTTGTCTTACTTGTTTAGAAGAATCTTTTGCAGTTTTATGAGTACTACCACTCTTCATGTAAGTTAATTTTCCACTTTTGTGTTTCTTTAAAACTTTAGCAGTTGCTTTATGAGTTTTCATTTTATTTTTTGCCATATTTTTTCCTCCTTAATTATTGTTTATAGGTGCTAAGAACATAGTCATTGTTCTACCTTCTAAATTAGGTTTGCTTTCAACAGTTGATACTTCTTTTAAAGCATCAGCAAAACGTAACATAACTTCTTCACCAATTTCTGTATGAGCCATTTCTCTTCCTCTGAAACGAATAGTTACTTTGATCTTATGACCTTTTTGTAAATATTCTGAAGAATTCTTAACTCTAGTATTAAAGTCATGAATATCAATCTTTGCTGATAATTGATATTCTTTTACATCTTTAGAAGCAGCTCTTTGTTTTTTAAGTGCTTCTTTTTGTTTCTTGCTCTTTTCATATTTGAATTTGTTGTAATCCATGATTTTAGCTACAGCACGATCATTACCAGGATTCATAAGAACAAGATCAAGTCCTGCTGTTTGAGCAATTGTTCTTGCGAACTCAATGCTCTTAGTTCCCATTTGTTCACCATTTGGTCCTATTAACATTACTTCAGGAACTCTAATTCTGTCATTAATTGGTAATTCGTCTTTGTTTTGTTTTTTATTATTGAAATTTGCTATGTTAAACACCTCCACTTAACTTAACTTTAAATAATAAAAAGTGAATACAATTGTATCCACTTTAAAAACCTTTTTTACATTATAAAAAACTATCAATAAAACTTAATATTTTTAATAACTTATATTTGGCTTTCTGACCCAGTACTATTCGCACAACTCGGGTGGATGTGGATACATCGCTTTCCTTTTTAAAACAATTTGATTATACCATGAAATATGGTGTTGTCAAGTATTAAATTATAATTTCTCTTCCAGTTATTAATTTTACTATATCAATTGCTAATTTTAAACCATTTAGTCCAATAATTACGAATAAAATAACATTTATATTAAATAAAAATAAGAATATATATAATATTAGATTTAATACTACTAATATTATATTTGTACTTGTATATGTATATCCTACACTAAGAGACTTTAATCCTCTTTTTAAAAGTATTTTAATAAAAGGTATTAAGGCTACAAGTAATAGACCATATGTAATATAGTATAAAATATTCTTACTAGTCATATATATAACTAAACTTAATATAAATATAATAAATGTTTCTAATAATATTATCATAAACTCCTCCATAAAAATAAGAGGATACTAATTATCCTCTTTTTTTATTACTTTAACTAATCCAGCTTCAATTTCTTCTAAAGCTCTACCTATTTCCTTCTTGGAAACATATTCAGATTCTTTCTTTTGAAGATAACCATTTTCAATTATTTGTTTGCTTCTTTGTGAGGCAACATGAATAAGAATATATTTAGATCCAATTATATTTAAAATTTTATCAATAGATGGATAATTCATTATTAATCACTCCCTACAATTACAATATACACTAATATATAGTAATTGATAATCTTTTGACTATTTTTTTGACAAAACTTTTACACTTTTCTTTTTTTTAGTTTTTACACTTTTCTTTTTTGGTCTTTTTTTATAGATAATAAATGTTACTACAAATACACATAATGAGAATATTCCTATTAAGAAAAGAATAAAAATCATCATTGCTTGTTCATAGATAAAAGATGATCCAGGACTACGTTTGTCATAATAGATAGTTATTGAATCTCCTTCTTTAACACTTGTATCTATAAAATGCATAGTTTTCTTTACTGTAATATCATCAACTGTATATTTAACAACTGAGGTTCCATCAGTTAAGTTTATTTTTTCAACAATTCCACCTGTTGTATCACGATGTAAATAGATATCATAATAACTATAACCATATATACCAAAAGATAATGTGAACATTACACCAAATATAAAACTTGCTATAACTACATATTTTAGAGTTATTTTTTGAATCATTTAAATCACTTCTATCTCTATTGCTACAACCCCGTTTTTAATTGTGTCTTCAAATGAGTAGAATTCTCTCATATCTGAAGGACTAGCAATATCATTTTCTTCATATCCTAAAGATATTTTATCATGTTTTTTATATAATTCTTCAAAATTATTATAAACATAAAGATTTTTAACTTTGCAGTTAATTGCTTCTTTTGTTTTTCTATTTTGAAATTCAATTACATCTCCTACTTTTAATTCTCTTCTTTTTTCGTCATTTAATCTTACTTCAATTGTTTTAGTTCCTTCTTTAACTTTATTAAAATATATTTCATCTAAATGCATTTTCATAATTTTATTCTCCTATAATATCTAATATTTCTTTTTCTATTTCACCAAGAGTTTTACCATCTGTATTTATTTCGATAATATCATTACTCTTTCTAATATTACCTTTTAAATCCCATTTATCTCTTTCTTTTATTTCATCTTCTGTCATATTTGCACGTGTCAGTCTATTAGTATCACTTGCAGTTAAGAAGAACTTGAAGTCAGCATCACTAAAACGAACTCCTACATCTCTTCCATCTATAATAGAGTTACTAGTTAATTCTCTATGTTCTATTTCATCAACAAGATCCTGTATTAGTTTATCATTTGCAATTCTTGCAGATTCAATGTTATTATTCTTAGTTTTAATGTGAGATGTTATATCTTCTCCATTTAGATATAGTCTACCATTTAATCTTTCAATATTAAGTGTTTTAAAATACTTAATTGTATCTTCATTAATATCTAAATTATTTTTTTCTAATAGATATGCATATGTTCTAAAATAATCTCCTGAACTAATCTGTTTTAAATTCAAATCTTTTGCTAATAGTGTTGAGATAGAACTTTTACCTGTTCCACTTAAACCATCTAATGTAATTACCATATACTCACCTTCTTATATTAATATTATAACATACAAAAAGTAGAGTGCTACTCTACTTTTATACTAAAACTACGATAACTAATAAGAATAAACAATAAATAACATTACAGATTAATAGACCCATATTAAACCTCTTTAGCTACAACTATAATGAATTTATATTTATCAGTTTTAAATTTCTTAGATGTAGAACATGTTTGTAATATTAAAATATTATCTTCACTTTCAACATCTACATTAGTCTCATAGAATGATTTACTTTTAAGTTTGTTTATATGTTTAATCCATTCTTCTTCAGTATATTTCATATCATAATAATCAAAGTCTTTTGTTTCTACGTATACTGAGAATATTTGATATTTCTTAATTGAATCTTCTAAATATAAAGTAATATATTGATGATCTTTATAATAAGATTCTTCATAATAATTATTAAGTATTTCAAAAGCCATATGTCTATAAATAGAATTATGACCAAATATTAATGTTTTTTTAGCATTGTTTAAATCAACTCTATAATCAACAAATGGTGTACCAAATTCATCTTTTTTCTTATATAAATTACGGAATAAATAGAATTTGTTATCTGTTGACTGCATAACTGGAGTTGAATAATCAGTATTATCTATTGCAAGTACTGCTTTAATATCAGTATTGTTGTATTCTTCTTGTAAGTCTTTTACTAAGTGATTAACTTCAACTGGTTTTTCTTCATCTGTGTCTACTAAAGCAATGATATTATCATTTTCTAAATAAGTAGGCATACTACTAGTCCAGATAAGTGGAACTAGATTAACATTAATAAAGAATACAAGTACTAGAAATAAAACTCTTATAACGTTTTTCTTCATACTCACACTTCCCCCATAAATTGTTGCTTATTCTAGTACTTTTAGCTTAATAAGTCAAATTTATAAAAAAAAGAGATTAGTAAAACTAATCTCTTCTTTTTCCAAATAATTGTAATAATCTTATAAATACATTTATAAAATCAATATATAATTGGAATGCTGAATAAATAGCAGCTTTGTCTTCACCATAAAAGTCTGCAAGTGGTTCTACAATCTTTAAATCATAAATAATAAATCCTAAGAAAACTATTAATGCTATTACTGCAATAAATAAAGCAGTTATTTCTGAATGGAATATTAACATATTAAGTAATGAGAATACTATTACTCCGATTAAAGATATTACAAGAATAGTACCTAGCTTAGTAACATCTACATTTAATTTATCACCTATGAATGATAAAAGAGCAAATATTGCAGCTGTTGCTATAAAGATATATATAACACTAGACATTTCATATACTACTAAAATACATCCAATATCAAGACCTGTTATTGCACAATAAATTAGATAGAATATTATACATGTTGTATAGTTTATCTTCTTAAGTAAAACTCCAAATAATAAAGCTACCAATACTTGTACAACTATTGCAATAGTCCAAGTACCACTTGTAATAATTGGTCCTAGAAGTGCTCCGTCATTACGTGATAGAACAAATCCTCCTAAGAATGATACTAGTAAACCTATTGCTAGCCATCTAAATACTCTTGAATATAAATTGATATTATTATCCATATTTCCTCCTCCTAATAATTATATCATTTTTAAAATGTTTATAAACTATTTAGAAAGAGTTTTCTCGACTGATGGATTATTTGCTTTATATTCTACTATTGCTTCATATATTTTTGTTAAATCATCAGCATCATATAGTTGTTGAATATAATCTAGAGTTATTAAATAATCATCAAGAGACTCTTCTTTAGCTATACGTACTTCTGATGTAACATATTTATTGCTTGTAATAGAATACCTATTGCCATTTGAAAGATCAGATACTCCATCTATTGTACTCTTACCTATTATATATTTTTCTTCACCATTTAAGTCTATAATTGTAAAAAGACTATATTTATTAAGTTGATCAAATGCAATTGTACCGTCTAACTCATTTCTTTTAGTTTCTTCATTAATTGTATAAGTTGGTTTAGAATCAATATGTTTCTTTATTCCTACACCAGTTAAACCAAGTGCTGCTACAAGAGTAATTATAGTAATTACTTTTTTAGCACTTCTTTTCTTCGTTACTTTCATTTTGCAATTTTTACATTCTGTATTTTTATTATTTTCCATATCTAGTTACCTCTTTTCTTATTATATACTATTTAATTTCTTTTGTATAAGATTTAATACTAAAGGAGTACATTTTGAAGAATCTTTATACATATAATAAAACTCTTCAGCAAATAGTTCTTGTGGATCTCTTACACAGCCAGGATTCTTTATATGACTTTTAAATTCATCAATTTCAACATTATAGTAATTATTTATAAATTCATTTTCAAAAGTTTTAAAACCAGTTATGTAATCTAAGAAATGTCCCATTTCATGAACTAAGGATTCTCTGATGGATTTTTCTTTTGCTTCTAGTATTATTGAAGATGTTTCATAATCAGTTAATCCTAACACACTTTTATATTTATTATTAAAATAAGTTTTAGAAAGATTATCAGTAGATATAACTAAGTGCCATGAAGAAGTTACAAATAAGTCTTGTAAGTTATCTGGAATAAGACTTAATTCTTCATATGCTACATTTATAAGACTATCACTTATATTTCCAATTGGTTCTACAACTATTTTCTTATATTCTTTTTTAGTAGTAGTTGATGTAGTAATAACACTTACATCATCTATATATGCAAGAATACTTTTATCACTTTTTACAAGTGATGATGCATATACACAGGAAATAGTACTAATAAGCATAATAATTGAACAAATAAAGACAGATATAATTATTCTTTTATTCTTCATATATACTCCTTCAAATTAATGCTTATTATAAAAAAAATAATTATAAATGCAATAATAAAATTATTAGGTAATAATATAAAGATAAGAAATTTGAAAAAAAGAACAAAATATTGTAAAATTAGGACTTGTATTGCGAAAAAATTTTTTAAAGGGGTTATTTTTTCACATCAATGACGATATAATGTAATCGTAGTACTGAAAGGAGTGATGTTTTATTATGGATAGCCCGAATGATTATCATAGTTATTATTATAAAAAAATCACTTTTGGAGGTATATTATGGAAGAAAGAATTAGATCTCTTTTAGAAGAGAAAAATTATAAAATCCTAAAAGTAGAATTATCTCAAATGAATAATTCAGATATAGCTGAAATATTAAGTGAATTTGATGTTAAAGATATAATTGTACTTTTTAGACTATTAAAGAAAGATGATGCAGTTGATGTATTCGCATCATTTGATCCTTCAATATCAACTGAAGTATTAGAATATTTAAATGATAAAGAAGCAGTTGCCCTTATTGAAGAGATGTACTCAGATGATGCTGCCGACGTATTGGAAGAAATGCCTGCTAATCTTGTAGATAAAATATTAAAAAAATGTAATGAAGAAACTAGAAAAGATATTAATAAACTTTTAAATTATAAAGAAGATTCTGCTGGTTCCTTAATGACTACTGAATATGCTGAAATTAAAAATCATAGTACAGTTGAAGAAGCAATTAATGTTCTTAAGAAACGTGCAGATGAATATGAAACAATTGATAATGTTTTCATTCTTGATAAAGAAAGAAGACTTGATGGTAAAGTAGAACTTAAAGATTTATTATTTGCAGGTAAAGATGAAAAAATTGATACACTTGCTAAACCAGTAGAAATATTTGCTACTACATCAATGGACCAAGAGGAAGTTGCTAATATCTTTAAGAAATATGACGTTACTGTCATGCCTGTTGTTGATTCAGAAAAAAGACTTGTTGGTATCATTACTATCGATGACGTTGTCGATGTACTTGAAGAAGAAGCAACAGAAGATATGAAAAAGATGGCTGCCATCATTCCAGTTGATAAACCATATGATAAGATTACAACATTTGAAATATTCAAATCACGTATTCCTTGGTTATTATTACTTATGATTTCAGCTACATTTACTGGAGGAATTATTTCTTCATTTGAAAGTAAGTTAGCTGCTTGTACTGTATTAACAGCCTTTATACCAATGTTAATGGATACAGGTGGTAATGCTGGTGGACAAGCATCTGTTTCTATTATTCGTGCTTTATCACTTAATCAAATTGAATTTAAAGATATATTTAAAGTAATATGGAAAGAAATTAGAGTTGCAGCACTTTGTTCAGTAGTTCTTGCTGTATGTAACTTTGTTAAATTATTAATTATTGATAGAGTTACTGTTCCTGTTGCTGCTGCTGTATGTGTTACTTTATGTATTACAGTTATTATTGCTAAGATTATTGGTGGAACATTACCAATGATAGCTAAAAAAATAGGATTTGACCCAGCTGTTATGGCAAGTCCATTTATTACTACTATTGTTGATGCATGTTCATTATTAATTTACTTTAAAATAGCAACACTTATTTTAGGATTATAAAAAAAAGAAACTTATGTTTCTCTTTTTTTTATGTCTAATTTAATAATGTCTTCTATTTTAATTTTAGTATTATCAATAAATACTAATTCCTTTTTATATTCATCTATCCTCTTAATAGAGTTTTCTAATGTAACATATTTTCCACCTTTCTTTTTAGTGTCTTTTATAAAATATGTTACTTTTATAACTGGTTTTTCTTTTATCGCCTCTTTTATCTTTAAAAGTTCCCCATTGATGATTTCTTTTAATCCCTCTTCTATTTCTATTCTTTCACTTGTTAGTCTTCCCGTTTCTTCAACGGACTCTTCATATCCTGTTAGAGCAGCAAATGGCGCAAATTGAGCAGAACGAGCATATAAAGACATACGTTCATGTTTAGGTTCAAAATGTTTAATATCAATAATTGATGCATACTTATCCACGATGACCACCTACCTGACAATTTCTATCTATTGCTGTTCCACCTTTTTCAAGATTCATTCCTTTTAGAATAGCGTTCTTACCATATTTTTCTTTTATATTTAGAAGTGTACGTTCTAAAACAAGTTCTTCCTTTTCACGTTTTTTTGTTATTTCTCTTTTTTTATTTTCTTCTTCAAAGTTTGAAAATAAATCAACTTGTTTAATATGTACTTCTTCTTCTACTGTACTTTCATCAACTATATTACATGCTGCAATATTAATTCTTCTAATTAACAATTGCATATTAGTTATATGATCATATAACTCAATTATTTTTTCAGCAAGTATTTCATATGATGAAGTTTTATGATCTATATTAATTGTTCCATGTGCATGCTTAGGAATTGGTCTACCATAGAAATCAAAAGTAATTGGTCCTGAATAATGATCTCTTATCTTAGGAATATTTAAGTTATCAACATCATATCCAATTGTTAATACTAATTGAGATGTTACTTTATGTTTTTTTACTAAATCTAAAGATAATCCTTCAATCATTTCTCTTACTATAAGTCGAGCTTTTACAAAGTTATATGGTTCATGAAGAACTTGACCAACACTTATACTATTAGTTGTAGGTTTATATTTTCTTACATCTTCAATAGTACATGGTTCATATCCCCAGGCATGATCTATTAATAGTTCAGCATTTACTCCAAATAATTTATAAAGTAAATCTTCATCTTCAATTGATTTTAAACATACATCTCCCATGGTATACATATGATGTTCTTCTAACTTTTTGGCTATTCCTTTTCCTACTCTCCAAAAGTCTGTTAAGGGGCGATGGTTCCATAGAAGATGTCTATAAGACATTTCATCAATCTCTGCTAAACGTACTCCATATTCATCAGCATCTCTGTGTTTAGCAACAATATCCATGGCAACTTTTGCTAAATACATATTAGTACCTATTCCTGCTGTTGCTGTTATACCTGTTACATTAAGCACATCTTTAATCATCATTCTAACTAGTTCCTCAGGAGTACACTTATATAATTTTAAATAATTAGTAATATCACAGAATACTTCATCAATTGAATAAACATATATATCATCTTTAGATAAATACTTTAAATATACATTATAAATAGTAGTACTATATTTCATATATAAATTCATACGAGGCGGTGCAACTATATAGTCTAGTTTTAAGTCATTATTATTTTTTAATTCTGATGCTATATAAGAAGAACCTTTAAAACGTTTATGAGAAGATTTTTTAAGACGTTCATCATTTACTTCTTTAACACGAGATACAACTTCAAATAATCTAGCACGGCCTGATATTCCATGTGCTTTTAAAGATGGACTTACAGCCAAACAAATTGTTTTTGTTGTTCTTGAAGGATCAGCAACAACTAAATTAGTATCTAAGGGATCAAGATTTCTTTCACGACATTCTACCGAGGCATAAAAGCTTTTTAAATCAATACACATAAAGATTTTATTCATTTTTATCACCTCTTCAATCATTAGTATTATACCAAACATTCGTTCTATATTCAATTTAAAATAATAATATGATAATATTTAATTGTGGAGTGTGAGGATGATGACAATATTTTTAAATACTTGTCTTTTAATAGTAGGTTTTGCCCTTTTAATAAAGGGTGCTGATTGGTTGGTAGATGGTGCTTCATCGATTGCGATGAACTTTAAAATACCCAAGACCATAATTGGATTAACAATTGTTGCATTTGGTACCTCAGCGCCAGAACTTGCTGTATCATTTCAAGCATTAAGAACCAATTCAGTAGATCTTACATTTGGTAATGTAATTGGTTCTGGAGTACTTAATATATTCTTGCTTATAGGACTTGCTGCTCTTGTTAGACCTATTGCTGTAAAAGATGCAACTATTAAAGCAGAACTTCCTATTTGTTTATTAATTACAGGTGTTTTCATAGCACTTATTAATGATGAAATGTTAGGTAATGGTACTATAAATATGTTTTCAAGAGAAGATGCTATTGTTGCATTATTAGTATTTGGTGTATTCCTAAACTATACAATTAGATCTGCTTTAAAACATGGAGAAAGATATCGTGGTAAACCTCAGTTTGGTATATTGCAATCTATCCTACTTGTTATAGTTGGTTTAGTAGGACTTGTATTTGGTTCTGATTTAGTAGTTGATTCATCAGTTGAAATAGCAAATTTAATTGGTTTAAGTGAAAGATTAATTGCTTTAACTATTATCACATTTGGTACTTCTCTACCTGAACTTGTAACTACAATTGTTTCATCTAAGAAAGGTGAACAAGATTTAATAATTGGTAATATAATTGGTAGTAATATATTTAATATATGTATAGTTCTTACCTTACCAGTTTTAGTATATGGTAATATGATTCCAAGTGAAGTAAACTTACTTGACTGTGTAATGGTAATGTTAGCAGCTGACTTGTTATTTGTATTTGCTATTGAAGGAAGAATAATAACTAGACTTAATGGTTTAATAATGTTAGGTTTATTCCTACTTTACTATTTCCTTGTTATGGCACTTTAAAAGAGGATTATTTATCCTCTTTTTTTTCTTTCTAATTTCTTTGCTTCTTCTTCTCTACAAAGTGCTTCTTTTTCTTTAATATAGTTTTCTACAACTTCTTGATCTGAGAAATGATGTTTTTCTCTACCAATTATTTGATAGTCTTCATGACCTTTTCCAAGAATTAATACAACAGTTCCAGGTTTAGCTGCATTAACACCTAGTTCAATAGCTTTCTTTCTATCAACTGCTATTATATAGTTTTTCTTTTTTATTCCAGCAACTATATCATCTATTATTCTCATAGGTTCTTCTGTTCTAGGATTATCACTTGTAACAATTGCTACATTGGATAAGTTTGATGCAATAGAACCCATGATAGGTCTTTTAGTTTTATCTCTATCTCCTCCACATCCAAATACAGTTACTACATCATAACCTTTAAAAGTATTAATAATCTTTTCAACTGCATCTGGTGTATGAGCATAGTCTACAACAATTATTCCTCCATTATAAGGAATAAGTTCACATCTACCTTTAGGTGGGTATACATCTTTAGTTTTATCTATAATATCTTCAATACTATATCCTCTTTCAAGAGCAATACTAAGTACTCCAAGATAATTATAAACATTAAATTCACCTAATAAGTTTGTAGTTATAGTATATTCTTTACCAAGATATTCTATATTAATAATTGTATTAGTATTTTCGAATCTATAATCAATTAGTTTAATATCTCCATTTTTACCAAATGTTTTAGTTTTACTAAAACGCTCTTCCCATTTAGAAGATGCTTCATCATCTGAATTAAGTAACATAGTTCCTTCTAATTGATTTAAAAGTAACATCTTAGAATTTAAATAATTATCCATGGTTTTATGATAATCTAAATGATCTTGAGTAAGATTAGTAAATAAACCTGTTTTAAACTTTAAACCTTTTGTTCTTCCAAGAGAAAGCCCGTGAGAAGATGTTTCCATGGCAACGGTTTCTACTCCTTTTGAAAGAGCGTTTAGTAATAACTCATAAAGGTCTAAGATATTAGGAGTTGTATTAGGTAACTCAAGGACTTCTTCTCCTGGTATATAACAACCAATTGTACCTATATAAGCAGTTTTTTCTCCTAATTCATTTAATAATTGATAAGTAAGATATGCTGTTGTTGTTTTACCATTTGTACCTGTTATACCAATCAAATTCATACTATTAATAGCATTAGAATAATTTTTAACTAAAGTATTAGTTAACCATTCATTAGTGTCATCTACTATTATTTTATCAACACCCTCAGGAACAGGCATATCATGGTCTATTACAACACATGTTGCTCCTTTTTCAATTACATCATCTATAAATTTATGTCCATCAGTATTTGTTCCTTTTATAGCTACAAAAGTATCCCCTGGAACTACTTTTCTAGAGTCTATTTTAATATTAATCATTTTTCCACTTCCTTGTATTAAGATTATATTATTTATTACTCTATTTATAGTAATGTAAATCCACATACATTTTTAAAAATCAATTAATTAATCCACATAAAAAAGATTAAAGCATAATAGCTTTAATCCTTTTTATTATTCTGTTCTTAGAGCTAATACTGGATCTTTCTTAGCCGCACTCTTAGATGGAATAATACCACCTATTAAAGTAAGTGTAGTACTTAAGATTATCAATACAATAGCTCCTTTTATTGGTAATAGAGCATTTATATTTTGATTATCTGTTATAGAATGAATAACAATATTAATTGGTATTATTAATATCCATGAAACAACTACTCCAATTAATCCTGAAAGGAATCCAATTATAAATGTTTCTGCATTAAAGATATTTGAAATATTTCTCTTACTTGCACCAATGGCTCTTAAAATACCAATTTCTTTAGTTCTTTCAAGTACACTTATATATGTAATAATTCCTATCATGATTGATGAAACTACTAAAGATATTGAAACAAATGCTATTAGAACATAAGAGACACTATCAACAATAACTCTAACTGATGAAATAAGTATTCCCGTTACATCTGAATATGTTAATACTTTTTCTTCATCTTCTTCATTTGCTTTATTATATTTTTCAATAAAATCTATAAATTTTTCTTTACCATCAAAGTCCTTAAAATAGAAAGACATTGAGCTTGGATTATTTAAATCTTGATAACCTAAATTTAATAGATTAGATTTTTGAGTACTTTGAGTAACATTTGTTGTACTCATTGCTGCAAATAATCTCTTTATTTGTTCTTCATTCATATTAAATTGAAATGCTTCTTTAAACTTAGATTCATCTACTTTAAAGGCGTTTGCCATCTTAGACATTAAAGCTGCACTTAACTCTCCTACTTTAGTTAAGATGTTCTTTTGCATGTTAGCTTCAACCATCTTGATACCAATTTCATGTGTGCTTTCATTTAGAAGATCACTATTAACAGCTGTATCAACTACTTCATTAACAACTGCTGCTGTAATATAAGCACTTACTCCTCCATCAGTAGATGCATTAAGTACATATACTTGAAGAACTCCTTTAATAAATTCTTTATAAATGTTTTTAAAGACATCACTTGGAACTGTATAATTTTTTTCTAGGTAACCAAGTTTATCTTTAACTACATTCTTTTCAAAATAAGTATCAATAATAGATTCTATATCTGCTATTTTTATTTGAGAAATACCCATGGTATTATTTGACTCAATATAATCATTTAATAAGCCTTTGAATATTTCACTTAAAGTACTTCTAAATGCTGCTTCTGCTTCCCCAGTATTTGCTGTAATCATTGAACTAATTTCAGCAATATAACCTTCAGTTAACTTCTTAATATCATTTTCATTTATATTTATTTGGAATGCTTGGTTTAATTTATTAGTATCAATAGTTACTAAATCATTAAAATCAATTCCTGTTGATTCATCTTTTTCATCAAATGATTTACCACTTATAACATTGATATCATCACTTGCTAATTGTTTTTTAACTATTTCAGTATTAGATGCTTCATTAATAATATATTTAATTAAGTCTGATCTATAACCAACACCTGACATAAGTGAAGTTGTATTATTAGCATCTTTTGGACTAACTATACCAACAATATTTAGTCTTAATGATTTATCAAATAAATCATTCATGAATGACTTATCACTTGTCATATCTTCATATAAGTTATATTGACTATTGTATTTATATGTATCAGTTGAAAGAATTAGTCTTAGTTCTTTATTTAATAAACTTTCATGACTAATTTTAATTGGGTCTCCTACTTCCTCTTTTGTAATAGATTCCCCATTATAAACTTTAGTAAGTCTATCATTTAATTCTTTTTGATCTTTAAATCCTAAAGTGTATAAAAGTAAATCTGAAATATGACCTTCATTTGGAATAACTATAACTACTTCATCATACTTCTTAGGAAGTCTTCCTTTTATAATATTCATAGAGTCTTCTAATTCTTTTTCATCACTATTAATTTCAAAGAATACACTTGATGCATTATACATAGATACATTAGTTGAAGACATTCCTCCTGCTCCCATAAGAGTTGTAAGAGAATCACTTGGATTTGCTTTTAATAATTCATTTTTGTAATCTTTAGTATAAATAATTGGAGTTATATTATAGCCATAGTCTACACGATTAACATACTTATCTACTTCTTCTTGATTATTCTCCATATATTCTTTAAATGATTTTAAATCATTAGTTCCAATACTAGTAAAAATATTTGCTATATTTTGACTTTCAATAACATAACCATCTTCACTTTCAGAGTCATCTTTACCAAAGGCAGATAATAATAAACTTGTAAGATCAGATGAATACTCATTAATTATAAGTGGATAACTAGTTAGGGCATCCTCTTGAACCTTGTCTATATACTTTTGGAATCCTGTTGATAAAGCTAGTATTAAAGCAATACCAATTATACCAATTGAACCTGCAAATGCAGTAAGTATTGTTCTTCCCTTTTTAGTTAGTAAGTTATTTAAACTTAGAGAAAAGGCTGTTAAAAGAGACATAGAAGCTTTACCTAAGTTCTTATAAAAACTCTTAGTTTTCTTATCTACTTCATATGGATTACTATCTCCTGTTATAGAACCGTCTTTAAGATTTACTATTCTTGTCGAATACTTTTCAGCAAGATCAGGATTATGAGTAACCATGATTACTAATCTATCTTTAGATACTTCTTTTAATAAATCCATGACTTGAATACTTGTTTTTGTATCAAGTGCTCCAGTTGGTTCATCGGCAAGAAGAATATCAGGATCATTAACAAGAGCTCTTGCAATAGCAACTCTTTGCATTTGACCACCTGATAATTGATTAGGTTTTTTATGCGCTTGATCTTTTAATCCTACTTTTTCTAACGCTTCAAGTGAACGAAGTTTTCTTTCACTTGGACCAACACCGCTGATAGTAAGAGCAAGTTCAACGTTTTCAAGTATTGTTTGATGTGGTATTAAATTATAACTTTGAAATACAAAACCTACTGAATGATTACGATATGAATCCCAATCTTTATCTTTATATTTTTTAGTAGAAACATTATTAATGATTAAGTCCCCATCGTCATAATGATCTAGTCCACCTATAATATTTAAAAGTGTTGTTTTACCTGATCCACTTTTACCTAATATAGATACAAACTCGCAGTCACGGAAGTTAAGAGAAACTTTATCAAGTGCAGTTTGTGTTAACTCACCAGTTATGTACGTTTTAGAAATGTTCTTTAATTGTAACATACACGATCACCTTATATTAATTATAATATATAAGCATTTAAAAACATAGACAAATGTCTATGTTTCATTAATTGTTTTTTATAATTTCATCTACTTTAGAAGCAAGATCTTTTAGTTTTTCCTTTAAACCAATACATTCTGCTTTAACATATAATTCATCTTCATCATCTGAATTACATTCAAATGAATTATCATCTTTAACATTAAGGAATACTTCAAAAGATGCAGCTGGTAAATAATACTTACCCTTAACAACATTATTACTCCAATTATATTCAAGATCATATCCTTGTGAACCCGGAATATTAAATGTTTCTTTTTCTTTATAAATAGTATTCTTTATTTCAAAAGTTTTCTCTAATGTATATATGTTTTCAAATGGTTCAGATTTAGAACAAATACTCTTTTGGCACTTATAGTTTTCTTTAGTAAGATATTTTTCTAACTTACTAGAAAAACATCCTGTTAAAAGAACAACCATAAATAAAATAATTATTAACTTATATTTCTTCATAATTAATCCATATCTATAACAAGTTCTATAGGGCAATGGTCACTTCCCATTACGTCATCTAATATTTTAGAAGATTCAACCTTGTTAAAATAATTATCACTTATAATAAAATAATCTAAACGCCAACCTGTATTTGTTTCTCTTGCATGTCCCATGTAACTCCACCAAGTAAATTTATCACTTACATCAGGATTAAATTCTCTCCATGTATCTTTAAACCCTGCTTCAAGGAGTTTAGTAAACTTATCTCTTTCTTCATATGTAAATCCTGCTTTACCAATATTGGCCTTAGCATTCTTTATATCTTTTTCTGTATGACAAACATTAAAGTCTCCACATACAACTACACATTTATTCTTTTCTAGATTTTTAATATACTTTTTGAAATCTTCTTCCCATTTCATTCTATAATCTAATCTAGATAAATCTCTTTTAACATTAGGTACATACATATTAACTAAATAGAAATCATTAAACTCTAAAGTAATAATTCTACCTTCATGATCATGTTCATCTATACCCATGCCATATGTTACATTTAATGGTTTTACTCTTGTGAATATAAGAGTACCTGCATAACCCTTTTTTTCTGCAGGATTAATAATCATCTCATATCCATCTTTTTTAAAATCAAATTCATCTGCTAAAGTTTTAGATTCTTGTAAGCAATAAACATCAGCATTTTCTTTATCAAAGAACTCTTCAAATCCTTTTTTTAATACTGCTCTAAAACCTGCTACATTCCATGATACTATCTTCATATTAATCCTCATAAACAGAAGTTATACCAAAGTAATCTTCCATAGTTAACCAGTCCCCATTGTTATAAAGGATTTCAGCTAAATCTTTTCCTACATATCTAAAATGCCATGATTCATATCCATATCCTGTTTCATTTTCTTTACCCTTAACATATCTTAAGATAAATCCATATTTCCAACAGTTATCGCTTAACCATTTAGCAGATGGTACTTTATCATAAGCTGTTGAAATACAAGCATCCATGTGAGCTTTATCACATATATCCATAGCATATCCCGTTTGATGTTCAGAGTGTCCAGGTCTTGCTGAGTATTTATCAGCATCTGCTTTTCCTCCACGGTTAACAGCATTATTATATAGATTCTTTTGAACAGAATAACTTCTATAACCTGATTGATCCTTTAAATTATAACCTGCTAATGCTGCTGCACTAAATAAATCATTTAAATAGCTTTGAGCAACTGGAGCAATTCTATAAAGAGTTGCATTAGCTGGTACATAGTTTTCTGGTAAACCATATGTTTTATTAGCTATCATATAACCATCTATGTAAGTAACACCATTTACTTCTTCTATTACAAATCCTTTAGAAGTTAAACCTTTTTCTACTCTCTGGCCATCAATATAATCTAGTTTAGGATATTCTTTAGAAACTACTTTTACTGATGAAGTCTTCTTAGTTGTTGTAGTAGATGTTGTTGTAGTTTCTTCTGTTGTTGTAGTATTATTTTCTTTTTTATTTAATACATCTCCATCAGATATGAAGTAAACTACTCCATCTAAAAGAGCAAGTATACATGATATTACTATTACATTAGCTATTAGTCTAAATATAGCTTTTCCTTTTTTTCTTTTTCTTTTTAAATTAGTTACTTTTATATAATAAATTATATAAATTAAAACTATTAATATAGATACACCAATTAAAATTTTTAACATATTATCACCTTATTCCTTCAATTTAGATTCTCCATTTTCATAATTAATATCTATTCCATCTTGTACATTATAAACAAATACATTAAAACAAATACTTTCACATTTATCTTCTAGAGATGATGCTTCCATTTGTACTCCTTTAGCAACTAAGTTATTTCCTTCAAATACTGGAGTAACTCTATATAAAACATGATTATTTGTTTCTTTAATGTATTTAGCCACCTTATTTTCGAAAGTAACCATAGACTCTGTATTCATGAATCTTGTACATGTAATTAAATTCTTTTCATTAGCGTTTTCTCCTGCTAATTGATAACCAATTAAATGACATCTATTATAAAGATATTTTCCTTTTATAAAATCATATTTAACTGTATGCCATCCAGATGGTTTAACAGAACCTATTCCTGTTCTTTCTTCAGTTGGCATTAAATCTTTACCAAGAAGTGCATAAGCAACACCACATCTTCCTAGATTATCAAGATCACTATAAAGTTCAAATGATTCTGTATAATCATAAGATGAAGGTGAAAAAGATGGTTTATTATCATTTAATACTATGTAACTTTTACCATCATAATCAGGAATACTTTCATCACTTATATATTCTTGCTTAGTAGTAGTTGTTTTCTCTTCACCATTGAATCCTAGAGATTCTTTATCTGAAAGATAAAATAAAGATGAAATAAATAATACTACTAAAACATATATTAAAAATGTCTTTTTATTTTTCATTATTATCACAATATAATTATAATACAAAAATAAAAAAACTATAACTTAAATTAGCTATAGTTTATTTATTATCAAAATCAATTGCAGGTTTATCCTCAATCTTTGGAAGAGCTGGCATCTCAGGAAGTTCAGGTTTAGCTGTAGTTTCTGATACTGGTTCTTCTTTTTTAGTAACAACAGAATTAAGCGTTGGAATTTGTTCTTTCTTTACATTCTTTTCACTTTCTTCTAATGATGCATCAATTACTAGATTAGCATCAATTAAATTGTTAATTTCTCTTAAGAATTGAGCTTTAGTAAATGGTTTTACAAATATTGCTTTAAACCCTGCATTTAAACATACTGCCTCGGCATCTTCATCTACTGCTGTGAATGCAACAACAGGTGTTGCAAATCCAGGAAGTTTCTTTAACTCATCAATAGTTTTAAAACCATCCATGACAGGCATCTTTAAATCTAGGAATATTAAATCAAATGTATTTCCTCTTACTTTATTAATTGCTTCTCTTCCTGATGTGCAAGTATCAACATTTATAAATTGACCTTTTAAGAAGTTGGTTGCAATCTTTAAGTTAATTGCACTATCATCAACAAGTAAGATATTCTTTTTCTTGCGACTAATCATTTGTTCATTTTCCATTTGTTCTATTTTATATTCAAGAGCAATTTGTTTAGGATTCATTGTCATACTAATTGATTGAGGAATATTTACTTCAAAAGTAGATCCTTTACCAAGTGTAGAATTAACTCTAATATTACCATTTAATAATTCTACTAACTTTTTAGTTATGGCAAGACCTAATCCAGATCCATTTACTGTAGAATTAATCTCTGTATCTAGACGTTCAAATTTATTAAATAACTTATCATAATCTGATGTTTTAATACCTTTACCAGTATCACTTACAGTTATAACTAAATTTGATACAAATCCATCATTAATGGCATTAACATTTAGTATAACTGCACCTTCATCAGTAAACTTAATAGCATTAGATAATAAATTATTAATTATTTGTTTAATGTGTACTTTGTCCCCTACTAATTCATAAGGAACATCAGATGAAATATTATAACTTAGTTTAATATTTTTAGAACCAATTCTAACAGAGTTTACTCTAACTAGTTCTTCTATCATTTCAGCTGGAACATAGTTCATATTTTGTATTTCCATCTTATTTGATTCTATTCTATTAATATCTAGAATATTACCTACTATTTCAAGTAATGTTTGGGATGCATACATGATATCATTAACATCATTTTTTATCTCTTCATTTACATTATCACTTTCAGATATTAGTTGAGATAAACCTACTATAGCATTAAGAGGTGTTCTAATTTCATGAGACATACTACTTAAGAAATCATCTTTAGCACGAGTTGCTTTTTCTGTCTCTTGTTTAGCAGCATCAAGTTCTGTAATAATCTTTAAATCTGGGTTTTCTATAGTATTAACTATAATAATAATTATTATTGAAGTTATTACTCCTTCAACTAAGAAAACAGGATCCATGAAATATGATCTAAGTGTTGCAAACACTGTGAATAAAACTTCAAATGCTATAACAGACATTATTTTTCTTATTTCTTTTACCTTATTAAGGAAGAAATTAATATCAATAAGTAGCATATAAAATACTATTATAAAATAGAAATAATATATAAATAGACCTGTTTCATATGGTGCTCCATAAGAAATACTTACCTTGCTTGGTAATAAATATATTATTGTAGAAACTGCTATAGTATAGATAACTATAATTGCTATTTTAAATATAGTAGTTGAATTAATTGTAAGTATATTATCTCTTTTTTCATTAACCATATGCATACCATATAAGAAGAAAATGGTTAACCAAATAAACAGAGTTATTTCATAAGATTTATGGATTAATTCTTCCATTTTAGTGAGTTTAACTGTTACATAAGCACAGTTAACAAACTCCATAGCTATAAGTAATAAAGTGGCAACAAGTAAGATAGAAAAATATACGTTTTCAATGGTAAAAGCCTTCTTCTTTGTGTAGTAAAGAATAGCTGTAATTAAAACATATACAAATGATAAAACTAATACTGAAAGAATTGTTATCATACATCTTACCTCTTCTACTTCTTTATTATATTATATATAAAAACAACTTTTATTACAACACGACAAAAAAAGATAAATAGTATATTTATCTTTTATTTAAATGATTTTTTAAATACTCTTACCTTACCTGCTTCATGAATAACAGATGTTGTCTCTATTCCGTCACTAGAAACATATTCATCTTTTGTTTCCACAATATGTAAGTTATCTTTAATTCTTTCATCATAATTAACTATATCACTTAGATCAAGTAATTCTTCTAGTTTTTCTATTTCTATCTCAGTTCTTCTTATTTCATCTAGTACTCTTTGTTCTTCCGCTTTGTCTTCAGGAGAATCAAGAGCTCCGAAATAAATATAAAAATAATCATAATGATAATCATTTAATTCTTCTAATTTTTTACGCTTTTCTTCAAGTAGAGTTTCTATATTTTTTCTATCATGAATTGTTAATATAATATCATTACCAAATGTAATATTTAGAAGATTAAATGTTTTTTCTCTTCTTATTAAAGACATATTGAAGTTGTAGTTTTTTTCTAACAATAATCTATATTTCTTAGGATTATAATCGTAGGTTACAGATTCAATAGATTTAATTAATAAATTATATCTAAGTATTTCTCTAGTAAGACTTGTAAGTTTTAAACTTTCAAGTGAATCATTATCATCAAATGGTGTTATATCTAGTTCTATTAATGATCTTAAATATTCTTTTTCTAAAGTAGTTGTCTTATATGATGAAAGAGCATTTAATAATTGTTTTTTATTACTCATTTTCCTCATATTTACCTAATCTTTCTATTTAATATAATATTTACAGTGTTTGCAGAGTGGTTCTATTTTTTGATTATTTTTAAAACCTTCTTGCATCATTTTCACTCGTTTACTATTAAATACTTCCTCGAGGGTATTATTTCTTATATTACCTAGGTTAATTACCCCTTTAGAATCTAAGCAACAAGGAGTAATACTTCCATCTACTAGCATTGCAATATGATCTTTAAGAGCGTAGCATGTACCTTCTTCTTCATAATATTGATTATTTAAGTCTGGCCAAATAAACTCTTCATTGGTACTCATGAATATATTATTCTTTATAGTGATATTCCTTTTTATATCTTCTATCTTTATAGATTTATTATATCTATTATTTATTAAATTTAGTAATTCATTTGTATATTTACTTTTAGTCCAAATACGAAGTGAGATATATGTAGTCTTTGATAATTCTTCGATTGCATCGAATATATTATTCATATATTCTTCCATGGTTTTCTTATATCTTGGATCAAATGAATGAAGTGATATATTTATTTGTCTTATATTTTTATTATCTTTTATCTTATCTATTAAATAACCATTTGTAGTTATGTTTATGAAAAACCCTTTATCGTGAGCAAGATTAATTAATTCGTTTATACGAGGATGCATGGTAGGTTCTCCCATGACATGCATATAAATATAGTCTGTATAGTCTTTTATTTTATCTAATGTATTAGAAAAATCTTCATCACTTATGAATGATAAATCACGATCATTTTTAATACAAAAATCACATGATAAATTGCAAGCATTAGTAACTTCAACATATACTTTTTTCAACCTTTTCATTTAATCACCTCGCTTGTTATTCTCTATAATACAATAAAAAGGTTTAAAAAACTAGTTTTTATCTTGGCAATAAAAAAAGAAAAGTATTAATTACTTTTCTTCTGAAATAATACGTGCTAGTTTTACACCTGATGCAGAGGCCATCATTAAACCTGTTGTTAATCCTCCTCCATCACCTATTGAATATAAACCTTTTACACTTGTTTCAAATCTATTATTTAGTTCTACTTCATTACTATAGAATTTTATTTCAGGTCCATATAGAAGATTATCAGGAGATGCAAATCCAGGTACTACTTTATCAACTGCTTTTATAAAATTAAGTATATCAGTTACAGTTCTATAACCAAGTGAATAAGTTAAGTCTCCAGCAACTGCTCCTTTTAGTGTTGGAACAACTGAATTCTTTTCAAGTGTTTCTTGCCAAGTTCTTCCTCCTCGGTAGATATCACCTAGACGTTGAACCATGACTGTACCATTTGCTAAACTATTTAAGTTTCTTGCTACATTTTCACCAAATTCAATTGGTTTATCAAATGGTGTTGTGAAATGATGTGTAACTAGAATTGCAAGATTAGTATTTGTACTCTTCTTATCTTTGTATGAATGACCATTTACTAGAGTTAACCCATTATCATATACTTCAGCTGATACAAAACCACGTGGATTTTGACAGAAAGTTCTAACTTTATCGCCATATGGATCAAGACGACCTATGAACTTTCCTTCATACATATATTTATTAATATCTTTCATTACTTCATCTGGTAATTCATAACGAATACCTATATCAACTGCACCTATCTTAGTTTTAATATTATGTACTTTGCACATATCACTTAACCAAGATGCACCTTTTCTACCAACAGCAAGAACTACTTCATTACCGAATACCTCTTCTGTTTCATTATATCTATTATGTTTAATCTTAACACCTTTTATAGTATTATCTTCAATTATTAAATCTTTTACTTCTGTTTCATACATCATATTTATACCATGTTCTTCAAGATAATCTTGAATCTTAGTATAAAGAATATGAGCTTTTTCTGTACCTAAATGTCTAATTGGACAAGATACAAGTGATAAATTTACTTCTGCAGCCTTATCTTGTAATTCTTTTATTTCTTTAACATATTCCATGCCTTCAAGATGAGTATCTGCTCCAAAGTCTAAATAAACATTATCAGTATAAACTAATAAATCTTTAATCTCTTGTTCACTTAAATACTCTTTAACGTAACCTCCTCCATTTCCACCTAAATACATTTCGTCACTATTACCTAGTGATGACATATGATATGAAAGAAGTTTTCCATCAGAGAATGCACCTGCTCCTGAGAAACCACATGTGATATTACAAAATGGTTTGCATTTCATACACTTTCCTGTTTTTTCAATTGGACAAACTCTGTTCTTAATATTTTTACCTTGGTCTATTAATAAAACGTTTTTATGATTACCAAGTTGAATAAGTTCATATGCTAAGAATGCTGCACTTGGGCCCATTCCAACAACAATTAAATCGTATTTCATGTCTTCACCCTCCTAGACTACATTAAAATTATAGCATAAAAAAAAGATAATTTTAAAAATTATCTTGTTTTCTTTCTAATAATTTCAGACTCGAAGAATCTTTCTTGGAATTCTGTTAATGCACGAATAGCATCATCTGAATAATATTTGTCTTTTGGTACAACAACTAGTTTATCATCGTCATCGTTTGTTCTATGAATTACTGCTATAACATATCCTTTGTATGAATCAACTGGTTCATATACACCAAGTAAGTAAGCATCTAATTCTTCTCCATCACCAGATACTGTATTTGGTATAAAACCATAGTTAACCATGTACATAAATCCATGTTTAGGATGTCTACTTCCAAGTTGTCTATCAATTTCAACAGTAACTTCTTTTTCTAAATAATCTTTAGCATTTGCTTTTTCCATATATAACACCTCCAACAATAAATATACTATAGCATATTATTTTTCATTTACAAATGATTTTGTACGCACCAAGCCATCTTCTTTTATTTCTTCTCCATCTTTAATATATTGTCTTAAAAAATACACTTTATCTAGTTCATTAGTAAATATATCATCTACTAATTTAAATGCTTTATCTATATCCATTTTATAATAGTTTCCATAGTTATAAATGTTTGATATTTTATTTAATGCATACTTAATATAATCTTCATCTTGTTCTTTAGTACAAGAAAGTAAAAACCTTACAAAGAAATTAACATTGTTTTGCCAGATTGCTTCTTCAAAAGTACCATTTGGAGTTCTAAGTTCTAATGTATTAAACTCTTTATTGTTATTTAAACTATGCCATTTAACATTTCTAAAGTTAATTGCTTGGAATCTTTCCATAGGAATAATTCTATTTAATCTGTCTATATTAATTTCTCCTTCAGCATTTAATAACATATCATATAGTTCAAGAGCAATTGGATAACAATGACTAATATAACACGATCTTGTAGTAACACTTTCTCCATTTGTAAAACGGTATATTATACCTTCATATATAATCCATTTCTTAATAAAATTTAACCAAGCTAATGTATTACTTCCTAGTGTATTTGCAACACCAACATGAATGTGAGATCCAACTGACTCACTTGCAGTTGCTCCTGCTATTCTTAAAAATGAACATAAGTTTTTTAATTCTACCCAATTAGAAAACTTATCAGTTAAAACTGGTGATGTAACTTCTCCACCTTTAGGAAGAGATGTTTCTGGAGTTGGATACCATAAAGGAGTTATGGAATCTACAAATGCATTTACTTCTTCTTGAGATAAATTATCATATTCAACTTCTAAACCAAATGTTGCGTTCTGTGGTAGTCCAAGAGAATATCTTAAAGATATATATGTTGATTTAATATCTTTTATAATATCTTCTTTTTCTTTAGGACTAAGGCAAGAAAAGATAGTATTATTCTTTTTACTAAATTCCATATAAAAAACTCCTTTCTTCAAGGAGTTATATTAACACATAAGATGCGTTTTCTCAATTAACGTTTAATAATTATCTTACCAGTTTCTTTTGTATCTATTAGACCAATTATATCTTCTGCAGCTTTATCTAAAGGATAAAAATCTATTAGTTTTTTAATATCATCAGGTAAATTATTCATCTTAGTATCAAGCCAACCAAAGCATATTGCATTTATTTTAGTCTTACTATACTTTTTAGAAAAACACTTTGTAAGTAAATTAAGACTTGCTTTTGAACAATCATATTCTATAGTTTGTTCATCATATGAATCTATGGCATTATCACTTGAAATATTAATAATAGAGCCATATCTAGAATTAATATCATTACCAAAGTACTTTATTAGCATAAATGGACCAATTAAATCAGTTTTATAAACATTAATAAATGAATCTACTGTTTTCTCTTCTATTGGTGTATTATTATCAATTGCTGCATTATTAATTAATACATCAATTTTCATATTTTTTAATTCTTCATACATTTCATGTATTTCAGCCTCACTTCTTAAATCACATTTATAAAGAAGGGATGTATCTAAATACTCTTCATGTAACTTTTCAAGTTCATTCTTATTATTAAAATAATGAAGTATTACAAAATTACCTTGTTCTAATAATTTACGAGCAACAACAATACCTAATCCTGAAGATGCTCCTGTTAATAATATATTCATAATTATCACCTAAAAATATTATATAAAAAAAACTCGATTAATTCGAGTTTATTTTAATGAGTTACCACATGATTTGCAGAATTTATCAGTTGGTTTAACTGGTGAACCACAGCTAGGACAGAATTTCTTTCCTTCTGTTTCTTTAGTAGCGCTTTCTTTTGTATTTGTATTAGTATTAGTTGCACCACTTACAGATGAAACAACACCTCCAAATAAACCATGCTCAGGTACATCTACATTTCCTTTATATGTAGCTTTACCAAATCCATATACACAGTACATGATTGGTGGGAATATAATTGTAAGAATTACTCCTGTATCATCAGCACCAAACTTCTTTGCAACTGCATAATTAATATTAATTGATGCAAATAAAGCTATTAATGGTCCAACAATTGGAATTAATACACCAATTGTAGCAGCTAGTCCCCAGCCTGAATTAAGCTTTCCTACTTCTACACCTGCAACATACATATTGTAGAAAGGAATAATTGCTTTCCAGCCTTCTACTCCTGCTTTTTCAAACATCCTGTATTCTCCAATTATTGTTATGATTAAAATTCCAAGTGGAATAATCATAGTGAATAAAATAAATAAAATTAAAAATGATTCTAATGCCATCATTATTAAATCAACCTCCGCTATAAATAGAATAACACAAGTAAGTTATTTATTAAATAATATACTCTTATTTTGCTAATACTTTAGCTCTTTTTCCTTCTTTATATAAAACAAAATTACAAAGTATTTCTCTTTCGATTTTCCAGATAGGATTATCTAATTCGTCTTCTTCATCATCAACTAAACTTCTTTTTAAACAATAAAAATCATATTTAGTATAACCCCTGAAGAATTCATCATCTGTTTTATTAATAATACTATTTTTTAGTTTTTCTACTTCATTAGGTATTAACATATCTGTCATATTTTGAAGAACAGTATACGCAAGTGGTTTTTGATAAATAATAGCTAGAGCTATTGCTGTATGTCTATCACTTAACTTCATAGCAGATACTATATCTAATGCCTCACCAACAGTCATTTCTTCTTTTGCATCAATTTCTTCAACTAGGTTTAATAGTTTTTGCATTGCTACTTCATCATAGTAGGCTTCCATTTTTGAATGAAAGTTTTTAACAAATGTCGCATAATCTATTATCATAAACTTACCTCCTCGATTTCTTTTCCATCTATATCTTTTATAATTATTTTATCACTTATTATCATATATGAATGAGGAGACCCGCCTCTTGGTAAGCTAATTGACCCAGGATTAGCTACAACTAAATCTCCAACTCTTTTTATTCCACATCTATGTGTATGTCCCATGACTAAATAATCAGCTTTATCAGGCATATTAAACTCACTATAAATATGTCCATGAGTAAATATAAATGTTTTATCATTAATAACCATCTTAATATAATCGTTAAGAGGAAAATCTAGGCTTAGTTCATCATAAGATATATCATTATTACCTCTTATACCTATTATTTTATCTTTATATAAATTAAGAGTTTCAGCAACAATAAAATTATCGGAGTCATATCCATATCCATGAAATAATAGATCTCCTAATAAAATTATTTTATCTGGTTTTTCTCTTTCAACTATTTTTTCAAACTCACTCATATATTCATTTATTCCATGAATATCAGATATTACTAAATATTTCATAGTATCACCCTAAGATAATTTTATCACAAATTAAGGGAAAACGACAAAAATCGACATTTATAAACAAGAGTTAATGATTAAATAACTATTGAAAGGAGGAAGAACTATAAAGAGATGGCACTTAAATCAACCAAACATACCCTATTATCTTTTTTATCTCTTTATAGAAAAAAATAATCACTTCAAGTGATTATTTTATTTTGATTTCATTATTAGATGCATATTCTACAAATTCATCTAAACTCATTAAATCTGGTATTTCATCTATTTCATATACATGTACTAAAGACATATCTAAGTTTTCTATTTTATACATTCTTGGATATCTTTTTATAACTGATGTTATTAAATCTTCTAAACTATCAAACTCTATTTTCTCATTAACCCATGATGATTCTACTAAATAAAAGTGTTCATCATCATGACAAACTGTGAATGTATGTTTAGCAAGTTTATTTGGATCAGTGTAATTAATCATATAACTTTTAGAAGAAATACCTTTTTCTTTTAAATAATATGCTGTAAGTTTAGCACTTTCAAAACAAGTACCTACTTTATATTCAAGTATTTTATCAATTGGCATGATTCTATAGAATTCTTTAAAATAGTTTTGTTTAGATTTAAAGTGTTTTACTCCATTTGGTTCTACCCAGCCATAGCCAATTTCTTTCATTTTATTTAATACTTCATTTACTATTTCTTTCATGTTTTCACCTGATTTCTTAAAGATTATAACACAAAAAGGATGCTTAAACATCCTTTTTATTTTCTATCGCTTCTTCGTATATATTGGTTGATAAAACAATACATAAAGATGCAAGTAATAATCCACCTATTACATCAGATATAAAGTGAGCTCCTAAGTATAATCTTGATATCGGAATAAATATCATGAAGAATAAACATATTGAACTTAATAATCTCTTCATCTTTTTACTATAATTACCTTTGTTGATTATATATAAGAATAAACCATATATAGTAATTGATGCTGTTGTATGACCAGATGGATATGAATATCTAGTTTCTGCAATACTTATATAAATTGGTCTTGCTCTTTGAATAACTGTATTAAAGAATAAATATATAAGCATAGCTGAACCTATTGTTAAACCTACAAAAAGAGACTTCTTCTTTTTGTTTTCAACAAATAAATAAAGCATTGATAATACTACAATCGAAATGATTACTATGTCTGATGCAAAGAATGTAATAATACGCATTAATACATCTAGAAATGGGCAATAAAGATTAGTAATTAATTCATGAACAGCATCATCAAATGGTGTTGTATATTCACATAGTACTAATATAGTATTAATAGTAAATAAAAGAGCTAATATAATTGAAATATAAAATTTTTTATTTTTCATTTACTCCTCCAAATATTAGATTATTTTTAATATAGAAAGCTATTATCAATAAAATGATGTCTATATTAATTTTAACTAATACTGGATTAATACTCAATAATGTTGATGTTATATATGTTAATAAAGAACATATTATTGTTTCAAATGTAACTAATAAATAATATTTCTTAATTGTTTCTTTTTGATACTTCTTAAATACTTTATTTAATACTCTTTTATAGTTATATATAGTTGATATAACTCTTGCTATTATAACTGAAGCAATAATGTTTAAATTAAATAACATAAGTATAGTAAATATAATAATATCAATTATAAAAGAAGAAGATAAAATATAACTAATAAATAACTTATATAAATAATACATATCTTTAATAGTATAGTTATCTTGGAAATTACTATCTATATCAAATTCCATGACTTCAAGGTCTTTTTCTCTATACTTGATTAGAACATTATTTAAATAATCTAACCCTTCTCCTTTAGCATTAAAATATTTAATAATTGTCTCTTTACTCATTCCTCTTAAAAGAGATGTTGAATCATTTATATTGAGGTTAACTAATAGTTTAAATAGGCCATTAATGATTTTATTATTTGTTTTATATGATTTAGGTGTATTTATAGAGTTAAAATCTCTTTTACCTATTATTAATTTATCTTTATTTTTTAATAGTAGAGATGCACATTTATAAATATCTTTATATGTATTATTACAGTTTGCAGTAACTACTCCTGTTATCTTTGGATAACGAGATAAAATATAATTAAAACCATTTTTAATTGATCTTCCAATTCCTAGGTGTAAGTAATTAGTAAATACTTCTACACCACTTTCTTCTAAAGATGAAAAGAATTCATTATATTCTTTAGTACTTCCATCATTAACAACTAATATATGAGGAAACTTATCCTTAAGTTCTGTAATTAAATCTTCTAACTTTTCAACTTCAGGATTACATACTGGTATAAGTATAAATATATCTTTCATAATGTGCCCTCCTAATAACTAAAGTATAACACAAAAAAAGAAGACGTGACCCGTCTTCTTAATTAAGATAGTTTTTCACATATAAGATTAGTTATCTCAGTTGGATTATCAATTGGTAATCCTTCAATAAGACGAGCTTGTGCATAAAGAATCTTTGTATAGTCTTTTAAAGCATCTTTATCGCTTTCATATAACTCTTTAATCTTAGCTGCTATTTTATGATTTTCATTAATTTCTAGAATCTTTGTTGCATCAATATGATCATCAGTTGGCATAGCATTAATAACTTTTTCCATTTCAAGTGATATCTCACCTTCACTTGTTAAACAAACTGGATGTTTCTTTAATTTATTAGTAAATCTTACTTCTGAAATATCAGGTAGAGCTTCACTCATAAGTTTAAACATATCTTTTGATTCTTCATTAAGTTTCTTTAAACTTTCTTTTTCTTCATCACTTGATAAATCTACTTTATCACTTGCTATATTAGATAACTTATATTCTTCATATTCATTGATAGCTTTCATTACAAATTCATCCATGTAATTAGTACAATATAAGAATTCAATATCTTTGTCTTTAAACTCTTCTACAATTGGAAGTGAATCAATCTTATCAACTGTTTCACCACATACATAGTAGATCTTTTTATCATTATCTTTATTTCTTTCAACATATTCTTTTAAAGTAATAAACTTATTATCTTTACTTGATTCAAATATTAGTAAATCTTGTAATTTATCTTTGTTTATACCAAAGTTGTTATATATGCTGAATTTAATTTGCATACCAAAGTTCTTGAAGAATTCTTGGTATTTTTCTCTATTCTTTTCTTCTAAATCTAGAAGTTCTTTATTAACTTTATTTTCAATATTCTTAGCTATAAGCTTAAGTGCTCTATCTTGTTGAAGCATTTCTCTTGAAATATTAAGTGATAAATCAGGAGTATCTACAACACCTTTAACAAATGAATAATAATCAGGTAATAAATCTTTGCATTTATCCATGATTAATACTCCATTTGAATAAAGTTTTAATCCTTTTTCATAGTCTTTTGTATAGAAATCATATGGTGCTTGTCCAGGAATAAATAATAGAGAATTAAATGAAACTATTCCTTCAGCTGATGTATGAATAACTTTAATTGGATCTACATAATCATTAAATTTATCTTTATAGAAGTTATTATAATCTTCTTCTTTAATAGATGATTTACTCTTCTTCCAGATAGGAATCATATCATTAAGAGTAACATTTTCCATGTTCTCATCATATGATTTAGTTTGTTCATTGTAAGTTCTTTTAACCATATTCATCTTAATTGGATAAGTAATATAGTTTGAATATGTTTTAACTAATCTAGATATAGTATTTTGATCTAAGAAATCAGTATACTTTTCATCTTCTGTATCACTTTTTAAAGTAATAATTACATCTGTACCATTTGTTGCTTTATCAGTCTTTTCAATTGTATAACCATCTACTCCAGATGATTCCCAGATATAAGCTTCATCTTCACCATATTTCTTTGAGATTACTGTTACTTTATCAGCTACCATGAATGAAGAATAAAAACCAACACCAAATTGACCAATTATATCAATATCTTTTTTATGTTCATTTTCAGTTTTAAAGTCTAGAGAACCAGATTTAGCAATAACACCTAAGTTATTTTCAAGGTCTTCTTTAGACATACCAATACCATTATCACGAATAGTAATAGTTCTATCTTCTACATTAGTAGAAATATTGATACAATAGTCTTTTTTCTTTAAAAGAATTGATTCATCTGTAAGTGATTTATAATATAATTTATCAATTGCATCACTTGCATTAGAGATTATTTCTCTTAAAAAAATATCCTTGTTTGTATAAATTGAATTAATCATTAAATCCATTAATTTCTTGGATTCAGTTTTAAATTGTTTTTTTGCCATTGTTACACTTCCTTCGAAATTTCTTACATTGATAATTATAAAACAAAAAATTAGCACTTTCAATAGTAAAGTGCTAATTGCTATTTTTTCAATTCTTTTTCTAGTTCTTTGTTTACTTTATTGTTCTTTAAAACCATTTCATTATCTTTAATTAGTTTTATAAACTCTTCTCTTAGTTCTTTTAAAGCTACATCCAATTCTTTATCACCTACATAGTAAGGTTTACCAAATTGTACAACTAAGTCTTTACTATGATGTTCATATCTACCAGTTGTTATCATTGGAATAATTGGAGAAGCAGTTTTCTTAGCAAGAGATACTACTCCAAATTTAAATGGAAGAAGAAGTGAATCATAATACTCATCTTCTGTAATCTTCTTTTGATCAAGATATATTCTTAGAGATGCATCAACATGAAATATTGCTTTATCAAGTTCTTCTTTTGTTATACGTTTTTCATCAAATAACTTAGTTAAAAAGTTTATTTGAGATAATTTAACATTCTTATCTCTTAAGCTATCTCTTACATTTTCAAAGTGAAGATTCATTAAATACTCATCATAAATTTCTTTTATCTTTCCATCTTTAGCATGGTTTCTTGTTCCTTCAGGGAATATGCCAAGAAGTCCACCTTCATTAAGCACTTCTATTGCACTTTTAGTGGCTTCTTCATCTTTATGAGTTCTATCAACTGGAATACAACCAACACCTTTAAAGAACCATTTAGTTTTCTTACTGTCAAAGTATTCTTTCTTAGCCATATAGAATATTGGTCTTTTAGTAGAAACAATAACATGACATTGATCATATAAATGAATATGATCTCCAGCTATTATGGCATTTCCCTTTTCAGGGATGTTTTCTTTACCAATTATAATTGGTCTATAATAACCTTTAAAGATTGGTCCAAGTATAGCCTTTCCTGTTTTATATAACCAAGGCATTTTATTATAATTATTCATCATCGTCTGCGCCTTTGTCTTCTTGTAGACTTCTAAAATCTACTTTACCTAATTTAGTTTTAGGTAATTGTTTTCTATAAACAAACTCAGCAGGTACCATGTACTTAGCTAAATTCTTTTTACAATATGCCTTGATGTTATTCTTAACAAATAAATTATGTTTTCCATCTTTAAGAACTATAAATGCTTTACAAACTTCTTGTTTATATGGATGAGGAATACCTACAACAGAACATTGAAGTACATCGGGGTGAGACTCGATAACTTCTTCTACATGTGATGGATATACATTATAACCTGAAGTTATAATCATTCTTTTTAATCTACCTTTGTAGAAGATAAAACCATCTTCATCCATGTAACCTAAGTCACCTGTATGTAACCAGATATGACCATCGTTATGAATTTGAAGTGTTTCATTTGTTTCTGATTCATTATTTAAGTAACCCATCATAAGAGCTTTAGAATTAATTACTATTTCTCCTACTTCACCGTAAGGCACTGTATCACGGTTAGAATTAATTATCTTAACAAAGTTACCTGCTAAAGGAATACCTATTGAACCTGATTTATTAATATCAGGTGTTGCTAAAGTAACAGCAGCAAGTGCTTCAGATAAACCATATCCTTGAGTAATTATTGCTCTTGAATTATGTTCTTTAAAATAAGCATTAATTCTATCTTCTAAGTTCTTTGGTAAAAGGTCTCCACCTGATACTGCATACTTTAAGAAAGATAGATCTAAATTTTTAACATTATTATTAGTTATAAGTGCTTCAAATAATGTTGGAACACCAAGAACTATTGTTGGTTTAGTTTTAGCAAATAGTTTATCAAACTCTTTAGCATTAAACTGAGGAACAAGTGTTGTATAACATCCAAGAGTTAAAGCAGTATGCATACAAACAGATAGACCAAATCCATGGAAGTTAGGCATGATTGCTAAACATGAATCTCCTGGTTTTAAATGTAATCTCATATCTCCAGTTTGTTTTGCTCCAAGGATAAATGCTCTATTTTGAATAACAACATTCTTAGGAGTACCACTTGTACCACCTGAGTGTATTATTACAGCAGCTGTATTCTTACCCCATTTTCTATATTTAACATTTGGTTTAAATAAAGATGTTCTATAAAAACTCTTCCAAGATCTATATACTCTATTATGAGGATATTTCTTGAATTTTCTTAAAGTCATTAATCTATAACCAATACTTAAGAAGAAACTCATAGAGTCTGCAGGATTAACAAATATTACATGTAAAAGGTCAGTCTCATTTAAGATTGGTTCAATCTTATCGTAGAATTGATTACACATAATAAGAATTGTACTATTTGTTGAATTAACTGCTTCTTTTAGTTCCCCTTCACTTGATAATGGATGAGTCATATTAGCAATAGCACCTAATTTATTAAGTGCATATATACAATATAAAGCTTCAGGTACATTAGGTAGACATACTGTTACAATGTCACCTTTTGATACACCTAATTCTTTGAAAGCAATTGCAGTTTTTTCAATATTCTTAAGTAGTGTTTTATAAGATATTTTTCTACCTAAGTATTCTATTGCTTTAAGATTAGGATACTTATGCTCACTTAAAAGTATTTGTTCATACATAGTGATATTAGGAATTCTATAATTACGATCTTCCTCGCTATAATATTTCTCCCAAGGGCCTGATAATTTTTCTTTTTTATTAAATCTTAAAAAATCAAATATAGACATATTACTTCTCCATTTCAGTTAAAATTAAATTTCTTAATTTATCTGTTTCTAATTCATAATTATCTGTTTTAATACTAATTGGTTTTAAAAATTTAATCTTTAAACCTTTTCTTCTAAAACCATATTTACCTTTTATAACAAATGGAACAACTATAGACTTACTATTATAAGCTATCTTTGATACTCCATTTTTAAAAGGTAGAAGCAACTCATTATGTTTAGGAAATGTTCCTTCCGGAAATATTCCAATTACTTCTTCATTATTTAAGTATTCAATAGATGGTGTTAGAGCATCTACTGAATGTTTTTTTCTATCTACTTTAATTAATCCCATGTTTTTAAAGATAAATCCAAATGGTCCATCAAATAATTCTTTTTTTGAAAGAAAATGTATTTGTCTTTTAGTTGATGCAACTAAAGCAAATGGATCAAATATACTCTTATGAGTACCAGCAAGAATAACTCTTCCTGATGAAGGAATGTTTTCTAATCCTTCATATTTTGGATGTAAGAAAACATGCGTAAAGAATACAATTAAAGGTCTTAATATTTTGTATAATCTTGATTGTTTTTTCATATATCCTCTAGTGTAATTATATTATAATTCTAATTTAAAGTACAAGTATCTGATAGCTTTAAAGGTACATCATATACTGTCTTATTATCATTCTCATCATAGGCACTTATAGATAACATAAGGTCTCCTTTGAAGTTAAGACAAATATTAGAATTAACGGACATTGAAAAATTATTTAAGTAATCTTTTAATGTTATATCCTCTTTTGTATCTGTATATATTTTTTCATCACTTTTTTCAGTAGATAAGTATAACTGAGATACTATTTTTTTATATTTAGTATTATTCTCTTCACCACAGTAATCTATATTAGATATATAAATATAAGCTTTACTTCTGTTATAAGCAGCACTTCCTGATATAGAAAACTCAGAACATGTTGTATCTATAGTTTTAAAATTAAAATCATTTCCATTAAATATAAATAATAGACTTAAAACAATAGCAATTATTAATACAACTACTCCACCTATTAAAATCGCCTTTTTACTCTTCTTCTTTTCTACTTTAGTATCTAATAATTCATTTATATCTATATTAAACTTTTCACTTATTTCTTTTAAGATAGCTATATCTGGTAAGTTCTTACCATTTTCCCACTTAGATACAGCTTGATAAGTAACACCAAGGGTATCAGCAAATTCTTTTTGAGTTAAGTTATTATTAACTCTAATAGATTTAATAATAGAACCTATTTTTTCTTGATTCATTACTTATCACCTTCTTTAGATAATTATATCATATAAAAAAATAAAGAGGTCTATTATTGACCTCTTATTAATTTAAATTTATTTTTAATTTTTTGTGTATTAATTTTAGGTAAATCTATTTCTAAGTCTCTTTTATAACCAGTTGCTCTTTTTAAGTTTCTAATTTCTTGAACTAGTATTAAATATGTAAGACCAGTTGTAGTTGATGCAAATACACATACAGAGAATGCTATAACTGATATTAAGAATAAGAAATAATTACCTGAGAAGAATGATAATACAATTGAACCAGCTGACATGATAATCATTAGGATATTAAATAATAATACGTATCCTCTTACATGATTTGTTTGTTCATATTCATCTATTTTTTCTTCAATTGTAATTCTATTCTTTTTGATTGCTTCATCTAATTTTTTAATATTAGATTTGGTATTGGCTACATATCTATATAAACCAATATTAGAGATTACTTTAATTTTATCCCCTTCAATAACATATTCTACAGCATATTTATTGTAATGATGATAAAAATAATTTTTAACCTTTTTTTCTAAACTTTGAAACATCACAATTCCCCCTTTTTCAACTAATAACAATGGATTTACTTTAGGGCATACTAGCTTTTTATTCTTTTTTCTTAATTTTCTTTTTATTCTTTGTGTTTTACTCTTTTTCTTTGTCGCCATTGCTATCCCATCCCCTAAATTGCTGTATATAATAGCACTTTTTTACCATTTTTGCAAATTTTTAATTAATAAAAAAAGAAGACTTTTTAAGTCTTCTATTTATTATTTCTTTCTTTCATTGTTGGGAATAGAATTACATCACGAATTGTTTCAGACTCAGTAAATAACATACATAGTCTATCAATACCGTATCCAATTCCTCCAGCTGGTGGCATACCATATTCTAGTGCTTCTACGAAGTCCATATCGATATCGTTAGCTTCATCGTTACCTAAATCTCTTTCTTTTAATTGATCTTCGAATCTTTCTAATTGATCAATTGGATCATTAAGTTCTGTATAAGCATTAGCAAATTCTTTTCCACCTATGAATAATTCGAATCTATCAACAAATCTTGGATCTTCTGGATTCTTCTTAGTAAGTGGTGAAATTTCAACTGGATGTCCATAAAGGAAAGTTGGTTGAATTAATGTTTCTTCTACATATTTTTCGAAGAATAAATTAATAATATGTCCAACTGTATGCTCATGTTCAGCAACTTCAATACCATGTTCTTTTGCTAAGCTAAGTGCTTCATCTAATTCAACAGTTTTAAAATCAATTCCTGTTTTTTCTTTAATAGCATCAGTCATTGAAATTCTCTTCCATTTACCATCAAGATTAATTTCATCACCACACCAATTAAATACACGTCTTCCATATACTTCATCAGCAATAGCTTTGAACATATCTTCTGTTTGGTCCATCATTACTTCTAGGTTAGCATAAGCTTTATAAGCTTCCATTAAAGTGAATTCAGGATTATGTTTTGGATCCATTCCTTCATTTCTAAATACTCTACCTATTTCATAAACAGATTCCATTCCTCCTACTAAAAGTCTCTTTAGTGGAAGTTCAAGAGCAATACGTAAATACATATCTAAATCTTGTGTATTATGATGTGTTACAAATGGACGAGCAGATGCTCCTGTTAATAATGTAGTTAATACTGGAGTTTCTACTTCAGTATAATCTTTATTATCCATGAAGTTTCTAATACATTTTAAGATTTTAGGTCTTTCAAATGCAATACGTTTTGAATCTTCATTAGTAATTAAATCTAAGTATCTTCTTCTATATCTTTCTTCTACATCAGTAAGTCCATGGAATTTTTCAGGAAGTGGTCTTAAAGATTTTACTAAATGAGTATATTCTAAACATTTAATAGTAATTTCTCCTGTTTGAGTTTTCATTACTTTACCTTTAACACCAACAATGTCTCCTAAGTCAGCAGACTTAAATAATGTATAAGTATCTTCTCCAACATCATTAATTGAAATATAGACTTGAATTTTTCCAGTTTTATCTTGAATTGAGAAAAATGATGCTTTACCCATTTTTCTGATAAACATAATTCTACCTGCTACTGTTACAATATCATTTCTATTTTCAAATTCATCATGTTCTACATCTTTAAATTTATCTTTAATATCGGCAGCAAAGGAATCTCTATCAAATCTTTGACCAAATGGATCTAAACCTAAGTCTCTAAGTTTGGCTAATTTTTCTCTTCTAGCTAATTCTTGGTCAGTAAACTTTCTTTCCATATGTGTTCCTCTTTTCTTTTTCTTGAATAATGTACTATAAAAACGTTATTTTTTCAACATTTTTATGTATATTTTAGTACCTATTACTATTTTATAAAACTTTTTTGTCTTTTGCTATAACTTAAGCAAAATAAAAAAGTCATTGATGACTTTTTATAATAACTCACTTAAATTCATATTCATATATTTATTATTTTTTTGTTTAATTTCCTTTATAAGACTCTTTGTTGTAGATTTTGCAAGTTCATAATCTTCTTTTGTAATAAGTGAAGTATTATAAGCTTCATCAAGTTCATCTTCATCCCAAACTTCAATATTATCACCTGTTACTACTAAATCAAGGAATAAATCCATGTAATATGGTAACTTTGTTTTTTCATCTATTCCTGATGATTTAATAATATCTATGTAATACTCTAGAAGTTCTTTTTTATCATTAAAGAAAGCTCTTATTAAGTAATTCTTTTTCTTAGGAATAACTTCTAACATGAAGTACCCATCATCTATTAAACATAAAGACGAAGAAGCCATGAATTTCTTTTCAACTTTCTTTATATGTTTAACAACAGCAAACATCTCATCATTATCAACTGTTAATTTAGTATCAGATGATAAAACATGCTTTAAATAAGTGTTTTCAATAAATTTTTGTTTCATAATAAAACCTCAACCTGGATAATTATAGCATATAGTTATAAATATAAAAATAAAAAAGATTAAGTAAACTTAATCTTTTAGAAAGAATCAATATTAATTGAAACTCTTTTAATATCCATATTGTAAGCAGCAGCTTGAATTAAAACTCTAAGAGCTTTAGCCATTTTGCCACCTTTACCAATTACTGATCCCATTTCATCTTCTGGTACCATGATTTCTAATTGAACAATACCTTCGTCTCCTAGAAATTCTTGTACTTTAACTAATTCAGGATCACTTACTAAAGAACCTACAATATTTTCAGCAAATTTAATTAATTGATCGTGCATATTAAACCTCTTAATTACTTAGATGATTTCTTTGAATTTTTATAGTTAGCCCAAACTCCAGTTTGTACTAAGATACTTTTAACAGTATCAGTTGGTTGAGCTCCATTGTTTAACCAAGAAATAACTTCTTCTTCTTTTACTGTATATTTATTTTCAGTAAGTAAAGGATTGTATGTTCCTACAGTAGCGATGAATCTTCCATCTCTTGGAGATCTTGAATCAGCAACAATAATTCTGTAGAAAGGTTTTTGTTTAGAACCCATTCTTTTTAATCTTAATTTAACAGCCATGTCTATGCCTCCTCTTCTTGCTACTAATAATAACACTTATAAAAAATAAAGTCAACCTTTTTTGGTTGACCTTAATTATTTGCTTTAGTAGTTGATTCAGGTTCTACTATTATATTTGTTTTATCAGTATAAATATTATTAATTGCATTCTTTATTCCAAGTATACTTACTTCATCTGGAATAACTACTGATGCATTTGCATTACCTAATGCATAACATGGTTTAGTTGCGACTTTACCAGTTGCAGTTATACTTGAAATAGTCCATGTTGGATTCTTAGAAAGTTGAGCTTTAGCTACTTCATACATTTCATCAGTTTCCATGTTAGTAACAATATTACCTGATAATGCTGCAATTAATGAAGTATAGTTCTTTATTATTGCAGGAGATGCAGCTTTATTGATTATAGCTTTAATTATTTCCATTTGATTTTCTCCACGAGATATATCTCCTTGTGGAAGTGTATGACGATGTCTTGCATAAGCAAGAGCTTGTTCACCATTTAGGTTTTGCATTCCTTTTCTCAAACATATTTGATTATCAAAATTACGTTTTGAATCTTGTTCACAAAAAGCCTTAGAAACATTAACATTTATTCCACCTAAAGAATTTATTATCTTAACAAATGAAGTAAAGTTAATTCTTAGGTAATAATCTATATCAATATCATATAACTTAGCAAGAGTATTAGATGACTCTTCTATTCCTGAAAGACCAGCATGAGTTAATTTATCTTTTTTATTATTAGATGCAAGATCTACATAATAATCTCTTGGAGTATTAATAAGTAATACTTGATTAGTTCTAGGATTAACAATCATTACTATATTAACATCACTTCTTGCTTTTGATGCTACTTTACCAGATGTATCTATACCACTTATATAGATAGCATAAGTATCTTTTGTAATCTTTTTATTACTCTTAGTAGTCTTAACATAATTAACCATATCTATTGAATAAATACACTTTAAATTATGAATAGCATCGCCATATTCTTCTTCTGCTACAGATTCGTATGATTTATTCATAAATATAGCATTCGTGTCTCCATCATTAACACTGGTAAGTAAGTCTTCTAAAGTATCTTTAGATTCAAGTTTTAAATTAATATTATTATCATCAATTGTTTTATCAAGAGCATCTTTTGTTTCTACATCATTAGGTATATATAAATAAGCAACTTTTCTATTATCTAATTCTTTTATACTTTTAAATGGAGAACTATTCTTAACATATATTCCATATGTTTCAACTCTTAGACCTGTATCAGTTATTTGATTTAAGAATTTAAAAGTAGTAACTCCATATATCATGAAAATTATTTCAGCAACTATTATTAGGAATGAAATAATAGAAAATAATACTTTTATCCAATTACGTAGTCTACTGGATAATAATAAAGTAATTATAAGAACTACAACAAAACCTATTAGAATATAAGGTATTAAAGTATATAAATCCATTATTTCTTCTAAAACTGTATAAACTACAGTTATTACACTGATTATTATTAATATAAAAGCAATTATTTTAAAAACAATTGGATTAATTTTTTTCTTCTTTTTTTTCTTTTTCTTCTTGTTTGATTTTTCTTCAACAAGTTCTCTTTTTTCCATCATGATTTCTCACCTCGGCGTTTTTATAATAACATATAATGAAAAAGAAAAAGGGATTTAATCCCTTTTTTAACTTAAATTTTACATTTATTCTTCAAGTAATTTATTTTCTTTTCTTCTAGATATAGCACGATATATAATCTTATATACTTCAGATACAACTAGAATAATAAGTGAATAGATAAATACTCTTATAGTAGTTTTAGCACTTATTGGTGTTACTTTTAATAAATTACCTAATACTGGTACACTTGAAATTAGTATTTCTAAGACCATTGAACCAATGACTGTACCAATTACAAGTGGATTATCAAATAAGCTTGTAGTAAATATAGATTGTTTTTCACTTCTACAATTAAGTACATGGATATTTTGAATAAATACCATTAACATAACGATAATACTTCTTGCTTCATTAACAGGTGTTCCCATTTTATTTAAACTTATCCAACAACCAAATACTAAAACCGTAATAGTTATACCAAATACAAGTACTTCAAGTGCTAAGTCTCCACTGAAAAGGGACTCTTTAGTGCTTCTAGGTGGACTTTCCATGATATTCTTAGTACTTCTTTCAAATGAAAGAGCAATATCTTGAAGTCCATCAGTAACTACATTTAGCCATAGAAGTTGAATTGCGAGTAATGGTAGTTCCATTCCAAATATAACTGATAATAAGAAGAATGCTACTTCTGCAAATCCACATGAAAGTAAGAATAAAGTAATCTTTCTTATATTAGCATATGCTACTCTTCCTTCTTTAACTCCATTTACTATAGAAGTAAAGTTATCATCTGAAATAATCATTGATGCTGTATCTTTAGCAACATCTGTTCCAGATCCCATAGAAATACCTATGTTAGCTGCTTTTATTGCTGGAGCATCATTTACTCCATCTCCTGTTACTGCTACAAACTCACCTTGTCTTTTTAAAGACTCAACTACATGTAATTTATCTGTAGGAGTAACACGAGAGAATACTCTTTTTGTTTTAACTAAATCATCAAAGTATGCTGGTCCAAATTTATATGCTTCTTCAAGTTCTAGACCTGTTACTACCTGATTCATACTTGTTGCTATATCAAGTTTTTTAGCAATAGCAAGACTTGTATTAGGATGGTCTCCTGTTACCATTAAAACCTTTATTCCGGCTTTTAGACACTCTTTTACTGAATATCTAGCTTCTTCTCTAACTGGATCAATAAATGCCACCATTCCAAGGAAATCTAGTCCTGAAAGAGTTTTTTGATCAGTTACTTCACCATCAGCAACAGCTATAACACGATAACCATCTTTAGTTAATCCTTCATTAAGTTCTATAAACTTCTTAGATTCTTTAGAAAATGACATTACTTTTTCTAAAGATCCTTTTACTGTACATCTAAGTTTTCCTTTTTCTTTATAATATACAGCTGAATATTGATTCTCAGATTCATATGATATAGTTTTTACTACTTCATATTCATCATTGATACCTATTTTTTCTTTTAAAACAAGGAATGCTATATCAATTGAATCACCTGAGAATGAAACATTATCTTTAAATGTTGCTTCATTATTTAATGCACATAAAGAAGCAATTCTTTTAGCATGTTCTACATCTTTATTTTCAGTATCATATATAAGTTCTCCATCGACATTATAACCTGTTCCAGTTACTTCAAATGAGCTACCATTTGCAAGTACGATTTTTTTAGCTGTTTGTTCATTAACAGTAAGTGTTCCTGTTTTATCACTTGCTATAACTGTACAACTACCAAGCGATTCAACAGCATTTAACTTTTTAACAATAACGTTTTCTTTTGCCATCCTTTTTGAGGCTACTGTTAAAGCCATGGTATTAGCAAGAGATAATCCTTCAGGCATTGCAGATACGGCAAGTGCTATTACAGACAAAATAATATCTGGTAAATCATAATCATGAACATAAAGTATAGTTGCAGATATTACAGATATTAGTAAAATCATTATACTTATTTGTTTCGAGAAACGTTCCATACGAATTGTAAGAGGACTCTTCTCTTCTTTAGTTTCTGTTACTGTTTTTGCAATAGAACCAAGTTCAGTATAAAAACCTGTTGCAACAACCACGGCCATGCCACGTCCTGACATAACATTAGTTCCTGCATAAACCATGTTTGTTCTATCTCCTAATGCAACCTCTTTAGTTATTACTTCTGATGATTTATTAACAGGAAGAGATTCTCCTGTTAAGGAAGACTCATCAACAAGTAAATTATTAGTTTCTATAATTCTAGCATCAGCAGATACTCTTACACCACTTTCAAGGAATATAATATCTCCTCTTACAAGTTCTTCAGCTGGTACTTCTCGTTTTTCTCCATCTCTTAAAACATTTACTTTAGTAATAAGCATTTTAGATAAAGCTTCAGCTGATTTTAATGCTCTATGTTCTTCCACTGTACCAATTATTACATCTACTAGTACAATCAAGAAAATAACTATAGCATCTAGTTTTTCTCCAATTACAAACGAGAATACTGATGTAAGTAAAAGAATAATTGTAAGTGGAGACTCAAATTCTTCAAAAAACATTTGAATAACACTTTTATTCTTCTTTAAAGTTAATATATTTTTGCCGTCTTTTTGCAAGCGTTCATTTACTTCCTTAGTAGTTAGTCCATCTTTAGTTGTTTTTACATATCTAAGTACTTCTTCCACATTCTTAGTATACATATTATCACCATTTAAATTATATCTTAATTAGACATACAAAAAAAGATATCTAACGATATCTTTTATTTTTAAAATTATTTTAATTATACGTCTCTATCTCTTAAGAATGGAGGTATATCATACTCATCATCAATAACACTTACTGGTTTTTGAGGTACTTCTGAAATACCAGGATTATATTCTTCAGCCATTGGAGAAGTTCCTGATACAGGATTATCATCATATCCTGTTGCAATTACTGTTACGATAACTTCATCATTTAAGTTTTCATTAATAACTGCACCAAAGATAATGTTGATATCTGTTGATGCTGATTGTCTAACAACTTCAGCAGCATCTTCAGCTTCAAATAATGTTAATGATGTACCACCTGTTACATTGATGATTGCATCAGTTGCACCAACAATACTTGTTTCAAGTAATGGACTTGATACAGCTTGTTGAGCTGCTTTGATAGCTCTATCTTCACCAGTTCCAAGACCAATACCAATTAAAGCGTTTCCACGTTTTTCCATGATTGCTCTTACGTCTGCAAAGTCTAGGTTTACTAAACCTGAAACAGCAATTAGGTCTGAAATAGATTGAACACCTCTATGAAGTACATTATCTACTTCTTTGAATGCATCAATCATTGGTGTACTCTTATCAATAATATCTCTTAATTTATCATTTGGAATAACTATTAGTGTATCAACATGTTTTCTTAATTCATCAACACCAATAATAGCTTGTTCCATTCTTCTCTTACCTTCAAATTTGAAAGGTTTTGTTACGATACCTACAGTTAATGCTCCAATATCTTGAGCGATCTCTGCAATTATAGGAGAAGCACCTGTACCAGTTCCTCCACCCATACCACATGTAACAAAGATCATGTCGGCACCTTCTAAAGCAGCGCGAATTTCATCTTTTGATTCTTCAGCAGCTTCTCTTCCTATTTCTGGGTTAGCACCTGCACCAAGTCCATTAGTTAGTTTAACACCAATTTGTAACTTGATATCAGCTGGAGATGCATCTAAAACTTGTTTATCAGTGTTAGCAACGATAAATTCTACACCCTTAACCCCAGAAACAATCATACGATTTACCGCGTTACAACCGCCGCCACCTACTCCGATGACTTTAATTTTAGCGATTTGATTCATCTCTAATCCATTATTCATATCTTTCACTCCTTATTAATTATCAAAGAAGATGCCAAATACCTTCGCAAGTACCGAATCTCCTAAATTAATCTTTTTTTCTGATCCTCCACAAATCACATCTATTTCATCACTTGTAAATGTTGAAAATTCCTTATCTCTAAGTTTTAATTTGTAGTCAAAAAATTTGATCATTCCAATTGCAGTTGCATACTCATTACTACGTGCACCTACAATCATAATCTTACCTGTGTCGGCCTTGGTTCCAAAAACACTTTCAACTTCTAATGGAAAGTCTTTAATTTCACTCAATCCTCCACTTATAATTATATAACTAATTTCCTTCTTTGTTAAGTAGTTAATTTCGTTTTTGGCCATGTTCAAAGTCTCGTGTAACCTACTCATAACGACATCTGTAATCTCTTTTTGATTTATTTCTTTCTTTTGACCAAGTGTATTAACAACTGTTTCTTTTTCACTTAAACGAGCATTTTTCTTATTAGCAAGAGCTAAATGTTCTTTTAAGTCCTTACTTTGTTCAGGGGTTAGTTTATAGATAAATGAAATATCGTTATCAACGTTCTTTCCACCTACACCTATAACTAAGTTATTAACAATAATACCTTTGTTAAATACTGATATCTTTGTTGTATCGTATCCTAAATCAATAACTACTCCTGTTGTTGTATCCATTGAATCATTCTTATGTGCCCAGTAAGTACCAATAGATGGAATCATTATTTCAACTACTTCTACTCCTACTTTTTCTAAGCATTTGGCAACAACATAGATTTCTCTTTTAGGAACAGTAACTATTACAGATTTAACTGAAAGTTTATTTCCTTTCATTTCTTTTGGGTTATGAGCTTTAACGCCATCAACTTTAAAAGATATTGGAATTACTGTAACAAGATCATTTCCTTTATGAATATTGTCTCCAATAGATGCTTTTAATACTCTAGTTATGTCTCCTACTGTTATTTCTTTATCATCAGATGTGATAGTAATAGAGCCATCACCAATTTGGAAATCTGCTGAATCTTCATTAACAGTGACAATCGCTTTAGAAACTTTAGTACCAAGCATTTCTTCTGCTTTTTTAAGAAGTTTCTTAATTGCATAACCAGTTTCATCTGGTTCACAAATAGCGCCCTTTTTAACTCCACGAGAGTCTTCACTTAAAGCACATAAAATATTAAATCTTTCATTTAATATTTCTGCCACAACTAGTTTAATTTTACTTCCACCAATATCAATTGCAGCAATTATTTCTCTCATGTAAGCACCTTCCATATCTTTGAATTAATTATACACTAGTTTTTTTTATATTAAAAGTAAATCTTAAGCATTATAAGGTTATACAAGACAATTTACAAGTGATATAATGTAAATGGTGATGATTATGAAAGATAGTTTTGCAATTATTGTAAATAGATTTGTAACACTAGGATGTAAGATATTAAAACCTGTTTTTAAGAAGGATGGTTCCGTTACTCCTGGTGCTTTTGCATCTAAGATTAGTCCTAATATTTTAAACAATTTAAAATACCCTGAAATAATTATTGGTGTAACAGGTTCTTCTGGTAAAGGAACAACTACAAAGTTAATTGCTCATACTTTAGAAGAAAATGGTTATAAAGTAGTATGGAATAAATCTGGTTCTAACCTTTTTAATGCTGCTTGTACTCTTCTACTTAATAATACAAGTGTTGTAAGTAAGAAAATAAAATGTGATGTTTTATTACTTGAATTAGATGAAAGTTATATAAAGACTATTTTTAAAAAGAAAAAACTTACACATTTAGTAGTTACTAACTTAACTCGTGATCAAGTAGCTAGAAATGGTGCTCCTGAGAATGTTTATAAAAAAATATTATCAGCAATTGATGCTAATACAGAATTAGTAATAAATGGAGATGACATTTTAGTTAATAGATTCACAGTTGATCATAAAGGGCCAATTATTAAATATGGTATTAGTCATTTAAAGACAGATACAGAAAAACCAACAATTCCTGTTGATGGTGCTTATTGTCCTAAGTGTGGTTCTAGAATTAAATATAAGAGTTACCACTATGGTCATATAGGTGACTATAAATGTAGTAATTCTAAATGCTCATTTGGAAGAGATCCAATTAAATATGAAGGTACTAATTTAAATTTAGATACTAGAACAATGAAAATAAATAATGTAAAAATTAATTTAAACTCTTCTTTCCTATTTGGAGCATATGCTGCTACTGCAGCTTATTCACTATTAAGTGAAGTTGGTTTAAGTGAAAAAGAAATATTAAAAGGATTTAATAGTTTTGCTAAAGAAGAAGCTCATTATGATTACTTAGGTAAAAGAAGAATTGAAATGTTAGATTCTAAACATGAAAATAATCTATCTTATGAAGCAAGTATTTCTTATATAAGAGATGCTGTTGGAGATAAAACAGTAATACTTGGTTTTGATAATGTATCTCGTAGATATAAATTTGATGACTTATCATGGTTATATGATATTAACTTTAAAGATTTAGATTGTAAAGGATTAGATAAGATATTTATAATTGGTAAGTTTAGATATGACTTATATGCTTGTCTATTACATAATGGAATAAATAAGAAAAAGATAATTGTTGTAGATGATTATAGAAATAATTTATTAGAGAAAATCAAATATAATTCTAAAGGAAATATTTATTCAATGGTATTTGTTGATACAATGGATAGTATTCTAGAATCATTAAGAGAGGTGAAATAATGAAGACTATTAAAGTATTACATTTATATCATGACTTAATGAATCTATCAGGGGACAATGGTAACATGGTTGCTATCAAAGATGCTTTAGAAAGACAGAAAGTTAACTATACTATTGATCGTTTAAGTATTGGAGATAAAATAGATTTTAATAAATATAATTTAATATATGTAGGAAATGGTTCTAGAGAAAACCAAGAACTTGCTAGAAGAGATTTATTAAAATATAAATTACAATTAAATAAGATATTTAAAAATAAGCTTATTATTGCAACTGGTAATGCATTAGAATTATTTGGTAAAACTATTGATAATAAAGAATGTTTAAATCTATTACCATTTAAAACTATGTATTTAAAAGAATATGTTGTAGAAGAAAAAATAGTACATTCTGATGAGTTAGATATGGATATTATAGAGTTTATTAATAGAAACTCTGAAAGCTCTATAAATAAAGATTTCTTTATAGATAATAATAGTATTCATGTAAATAACTTCTATGGTACTTGTGCACTTGGTCCTCTTCTAATTAGAAATCCTCTTCTATTAAATAAATTTATAGAAAGAGTTTTAAAAGACCAAGATATAAAATATCAAGAAGATAATAATACTCCTGACGTGTTAGCTTATAACGAATATATTAAAAATAAAAAGTAGGATTAAATCCTACTTTTATTTTTTTAAATTCCTCGAAAGAATGGCCAAGCACCAAATCCAGCCATCTTAGCTACTAGACTTGTTGGGAACATCTTTACTAAATTATTAATCTTAAGAATTGTATCATTATAATCTTTTCTTAAAGCTTCTATTCTATTAAAACTATCATTAAATACTTGTAACCATTCAGGTGTTGAAATAACTCCTAGAATAGCTTTACAAATATTATCTGTTTCATAATAGCTATTAATAATATCATCTATAGATACTTTATTACGATATGATGCAATTGATGTATTAAATGTATTAATAGTTGCAGCATCAATTGTTGTTTTAACTGCTTCACTATATTGAGTATATAAGTTATATCTTAAATTTATTTCTTTAACAATATTAAGCCATGTTTCATTTGCATGGTTTTTATTTCTTAATAATTTATTGTATGCACTTGTGAACATGAATGTCATAAGTGCTACAACTAATGCAATTATTAATATATAACCTACAATTTGCATTAAGTATCACTCCTATTTAACTGGATCATATCCACCTTTATTAAATGGATTACATCTAAGTATTCTTTTTATTCCTTTTCCTACACCTCTTATAGTACCATATTTTTCAATTGCTTGTGCCATATACTCAGAACAAGATGGTACAAATTTACATCTATTGTGCGTTGGTATTGGTGTATTTTGATATAGTCTTATTAGTTTAATTGCTGCTTTTTTCATTTTTCTTTTTTGTTGTTACCTTTTTCTTAGGAGTAGTTTTTTTAGTAGTTTTCTTTTCTTTAAATTCTACTTCTTTTACATTTTCTTTTTTCTCTTCTTCTTCATCTACTTTAAACATAGTACTGATATATTCAGAACCATCTTTGTTATATAGTTTTACTCTTGTTCCAAGTAGTAAATCATGGAATCCTTTTTGATCATCTCTGAATAGAATAAACATTAACATTATTAATGAATATGCTTGTACTAAGTAATTATAGTAAGTAACCATTCCTAAGTAAGAGTTTTCTTTTAAACATATAGCAAGAATACTATTAACTACTGAGAATATTGAAGTAGTTACAAATAAACTTCTAAGGATATATTTACCAATTGATATTTCTTTTTCTTCATCTTTATTATCAACAACTTGAAGTCTTAGTAATTTCTTACCAATTGTTCTTCCCTTTAAGAAGAATTGTAATACACCAAAGTATAGAACAACTAATACTACTTGAAAACTATAATTTATAATATTTAATTTAGTTATTTCATATACTTTCTTATCAATATAATTTGTACAATAAGTTATAAATTTATCATACATATCTTCTTTGTCTTTATCTTCTTTTAATTCTTTATTAACATATTTTTCAAAGAATTCATCGTATTTCTTATCATATTTTTTAGATAACTCATTTAATTCTTTTGTAGATAAAACATTATCACTTAAGATACCTTTATCATCTTTTATTTCATCATATACATCTTTAACATCTACATAGAAACTATTATAATCTTCTGATATTTCATTTATTTTATCCCTATTCATGAAAGGAATGAATAATGCAAATATAGATACAATAACTGAAATAATTGTAATATCTACTATGTTTGCTAAAATTCTATAAAATATTTTTTTCATATTAATCACCAATTAAATTATACTAAATATTAATACTTTAGGACAAGTTAAAAATATTTAGATAATAATCCCTTCTAAATGATCACATTCATGTTCTATTACTTCTGCAGTAAGTCCATGATAAACCTTTTTCTTTTTTTCAAAATATTTATCAAAGTATTCTACTTCTATAGTTTTATGTCTCTTACAGTTTCTTGCTCCTACTAATGAAAGACAAGTTTCTTCAATTTCATACTCTTCTTCTCTTTTAGTAATAACAGGATTATACATGATTACTATAAATGGTCCTTCATAGAAAGCAATAATTCTCTTTCTTTCTCCAATCATATTAGCAGCCATGCCATAGCAATTAGTTCCATTTGCATTTAATGTATCATATAAATCTTTAGCTATTTCTTTATCATTTTCTGTTGCTTCACTTGATGGAGCACTAAGAAATAATATATCTTTCGTGATTGGTTTTATCATCATTAACACCTCATATTCAATTATATATTAAATCTTATATAATTGAAAATAAATTTATTATGGTGTATTATATTTTTAGGTGATATATATGAATTCAACTATTCCATTACAATATGCTATTATTGCACTTATATTAATAATAATTTCTTTAATTATAGCTAAGCTACAACATAAAGATTTTAATATGGATGTTAATAAACTAGTTAAATGCTTGGGTGGAAAAGATAATATTCTTGATAGCGAAACTACTATGTCTAGATTTAAAGTTACATTAAAAGATGTAAGTTTAGCTGACAAAGAAGGTTTAACTAAATTAGGAGCTCAAGGTATTGTAGAAATTGATAATCAATTAAAAATAATACTTGGACCTAATTCAAAACAACTAAAAAGATATATTAAAGAATTAAGAAAATAAAAGAGTGGATATGAAATCCACTCCTTTTTTTATGCTAATATCTTTAGAATGATATCAATTAAAACATCATCTCTATAAGGTTTATCTAAATAAGCATTAAAACCTATTTCTAAATATTTTTCTTTAGCACCTTTTTCATTATCTGATGTTACTGCTACTATTGGTGTATTAAAACCTTCTATTTCTTTTAATCTTCTGAATGTTTCTACTCCATCCATCTCAGGCATCATAATGTCCATTAGTATAACATCATAGTGATGCATTTTAACCATTTCAATGGCATCTTTACCAGATATACAAGAATCAATATGATTACTGATTGATGATACGGCATTTGTTGCTATTTTTACACTTAGTAGACTATCATCTACAACTAAACATCTTATCTTATTATCTTCATTTAACATATTACATCATTTCCACTTTTAATATTTTCTTTTTACCTTTTTGAATTACAAAGGATTTTTTATCTATTTCTGCTTTAGGATCAGTTATTTTTTCTCCATCAACAGATACTCCACCTTGTTCAACAAGTCTTCTTCCTTCTGATTTAGAAGGTACTAATTCAGAAGCAATTAGAATATCTAATATATTATTAGATTCTGCTTTAATAGGAGTAGCTTCTAAATCCTCAGTAGAACCTCCAAATAAAGCTTCTGATTTAGCTTTAGCACCACGTGCTTCATCTTCACCATGTAAGTCTTTTACAAACTCATATGCTAATGTTTTTTGAGCAAGTCTATCTTCTGGTTTTTCGTTATGCTTTCTCATTACTTCTTCTATTTCTTCTTTAGTTAAGAAAGTAAATACTTTTAAATACTCTTCTACTTTATCATCTGTAGTATTAATTAAATATTGATAAATATCATATGCAGGAGTTTTATTAATATCTAACCATAGAGCATTTCCTTCTGATTTACCAAATTTCTTTCCAGTTGAATCAAGTATTAATGGCATAGTAAAGGCATATGCTTCTTTACCTAACATTTTACCAATTAATTCAACACCAGTTGTAATATTTCCCCATTGATCTGAACCAGCTGCTTGCATAATACAACCTTTTTCTTTATATAAATGAACAAAGTCATATCCTTGTAATAATGTATAACTAAATTCTGCATATGTAATACCTGTTTCTAGTCTTCTAGAAATAATATCTTTATTAAGCATATAGTTAACATTAATGTATTTACCAACATCTCTTAGGAAATCAATAAATGTGAAATCTTTAATCCAATCATAGTTATTAACTACTTCCACATTATTATCAAATAATCCTAATACTTGTTTCTTAATACCTTCAATATTATTTTCAACTACTTTTTTATCAATTATTTCTCTTTCAGCAGTTGGTCTTGGATCTCCAATTAAACCAGTTGCTCCACCTACTAAAAGAATAGGATGATGTCCATATTTCATTAATCTTTTAGCAGTTAATAATGAAGAATAATGGCCAATGTGTAATGAATCTGCAGTTGGGTCAGTTCCCCAATAGAAAGTCATTCCACCTTCATTAAGTTTCTTTTCAAAATCTTCATTATTAGTCATATCTTTAATAAGACCACGATATACTAAATCGTCATAACACTTCATGTTGTTTCACCTCTCATAATACTTTCTTTAACATTTTTATTTCATTTATTCTTTCAGTTGGATTTAAGGAACTAAATCTATTATTCTTATCTAGTAATAAAGCATTTAATCCAGCATTTTTAGCACCAAGGAAGTCATATTCAAACGAATCTCCTACCATAAGTGTATCACTTGCTTTAGTGTTACCACAAGCCATTAAATACGCATTCTTATCTGGTTTCTTATATTCTTCTCCACCATATACTTCAGTAAAATACTCATCTATCCCTGCATTAACTAGTCTATTATATTGATTTTCTCCAAACCAATTAGTTAATACACATAATTTATACTTACCTGCTAGATAATCAAGAGTTTCTCTTACGCCTTCGTCCTCTCTCTCAGGTAATGCATATTCTAGTCTACACATAAAATTATCTAAGAATGACATACCTAAATCTAGGTTAGTATATCTTCTAAAATAATCTAACATAAGATTCTTATCATACTTAGAAGTTTCTACTTCATAATAATGTATAGCTTGTTGAATAGATTTTAATGTTTCTTCAGTATAAGGCATATTAATTAAATCAAATGCTTCTGCAACATACTTAGAAAAGTTAACATTACTTATCAAAGTATTGTCTAAGTCAAATATAATTTTTTCCATAAACCCTCACTAAATAAAAAACAATCATAAATTAAAGCTAAGGACGAGCATTACCCCGCGGTACCACCTTAATTTATGATTGTTAATCATACTCTTTAAATTCTTAACGCGAATTAACGATTTGACTCCAGGGGCGTAAATCCTTTCTTCGTCAACTTGAATTAATTATAATTGATTATACTTATATTAGTCAAGTTTTAATTTGTTAAGGATTTATAGACTTCAGATGCATTTATAATTAAGGTAGCTATATCATTTACTTCTATTTTTTCCATAGCTGATGTCTCTTCATTATATGTTGCATTTGTTAAAATATCATCTGCTAATTCTAGAATAGAATAATCATAATTATTAGAAGATGTTACTATTTCTACATAAAATACATCTTTATCACTTGCCTTTGTAAATGCAATCATTCTGTTATTTAAGTTATCTATTGCCTCAGCAATTATATAAGGATGTTCTTTTATACTTGCTTCTTTAATATTTTTAATAAATAAACCTTTTTCTTCCATGGTTGCTTTTACACTTGTCTTAGCATTAGCTATATCATTATAGATTCCTTCTTGTCCTCTTATATAGATTCTAAATGTATCAGCTGTATCATATATAAGAACTCCTTGTTTATATTTATCATAAACATACTTTTCAGGTATTTTATAAGTATAATTTCCAGCTTGTGTTGTATTATTTTTTCCATCTGCAACTCTTGCTGAAGCATTTTGATTAACACTTGTTGCTGATGCACGATTGTTAAATATTACAGTTGGGAAAAGTGTTTTACCAATATAACCACCTACTATCATAGATAGAATACCTATTAAAATAGCAAATGACATTGGTACATTTTTCTTAAGAAAACTTATATCAAATTTAATCTTACCTTTTTTAACATTATGAACTTTTGATAAGTCTTCATTTGTAATAAGTTCTGCTTCTTTATTAGATGACTCTGGTATACCATCTCCATCGGCATCTTTAGTAGCAACCACTTCACCTGTGCCAGTTGGAATAGCTATATTAACTTTTGCTTCTTCTGGTATTTCCTTAGGTACATTACTTGCATTTGGATCTTGTACAGGACCAGTTGATGCATGTTCAATAGATACAGCATTAACTGGAGCTGGTGCCTGATTAGGAAGGTCTAATTTAGGTGCTGGTGCTGATGCGCTTACTTGTGCTGGTGCTGATGCGCTTACTTGTGCAGGTGCTTTAACAGCAGGTAATTCAACGTCAGTCGATTCTAAAACATCGATTTTATCGTCCACACTAAACACTTCCCTTCTATTATTTATATTATACTTAATATATAGATTAACTTCAATATAGGCACAAAAAAAGTTAGATACTAATCATCTAACTTTTCAGATAAATCTTTTAAAACAACAGCAACTTTTTTCTTAAGTTCAACTAAAGCTTTTTCAACTTTTGGTTTACCATTTTCAATAGCACTTGCAATTATTTTATCAGCTTTTGCTTCAATTTCAGCACCTTTTTCTTTTGCTAAAGCAATAGCTTTTTCTTTATCCATGTTTGCTAATTCATCTTTTAAATTATAGAAGTCATCATATAATTTTTCTTTTAATGCTTCATAATCAATGTTTTTAGCTTTTTTAATTACTCCTTGTGCTTTTTCTTTAAGAAGTTTTCTATTTTCTTCTCCTGTTCTTGGTGTAAGTAATGCTCCAATGCAAACACCTACTCCAACGCCTAGTAATACATCTTTAAGTCCACCTTTTGCCATTTTATTCTCTTCCTTTCAATATATTTTCAAGTTCTTCTTCTTCTTCACTTAGATCATCATCTTGTTTTTTTCCTGCAAATCTAGATGTCACCTTTTGGAATAGTTGAACAACACGTTTAGCTACTCCGTTTACACCAGCATCGATTTTGTTGATAACTGAAAATATTCCATTTAATGAATTAACTTTTTCAATTATGTCATCTAATAATACTCTAGCATCATCAACTACTCCAATTATTTTGATAATTAAAATAATTAGAACAATTAATAGAATTGCTATAAGTACATCAATTACAACTGGCATTACACTTGCTAATACTTCCATTTTTATTCCCTTTCATCTGAATTATACATCGAATCTATTAAATTAAATAGATCGGTTTCAATAGTATCGTCTAATGATTCTTTTGGTTCTTCTTTTCTAGTCTTAGTTTCAGCAACCGGTAGTTCATCATCTTCGAACTTACTTGGTTCTTCTTCATCCTCAAAATATTTATCATCAGACTTTATAATTCCGTCTTCTTCATCATCAAAATTATTATCGAATGATACTTCAGGTTCATCATTTAAAAGTGATTCAATATCAACTGATGGTTTTGTTGGAATATCATCTTCATAATCATCAGTGATAATCTCTTTTGTAGGTTTTTCTTTTATTTCTTCAAATTCAGCAGTATCGAATTCACTTTCAACACTTGCTTTTTCTTCTTTTTTCTTTGCTTTTTCCTTGTTTTCTTTTATTAATGTTTCAGTTAAAGTTTCTTTAGTTTCTTCATATCTAGTCGGTTCAGGAATTGCTTCTCCTTGATAACTAACTGGACCAAACATTCTTTCTCTAACTTGTTCAATCTTTTCAGGTTTATTTTTTTCAGCTATTTCTTCAGGTTTGTAATTCTTATCAAGTATTCCATATACTGGGCTAATAATAGGAGTTACAACAAATGGTTTTTTAATTCCATTTTTAGCTTCATTAATAAACTTAGAATAATCTCTTGCTTCATGAACAACTTCCTTCTTTGGAGGTAGTTCATATCTTGAACGATCTTCTTTTTCAAAAATATCTTCTTTTCTTTCAGGAACAACTGTTCTTTCAAATGAATGAGATCGTTCAATTATTTTATCTACTTGAAGTGGTTCAATAGGAGCTTTTGTCTCTTTATGTTCAACTACTTCTTCTTCATCATCTGTATAACTATCTTCTCTTAGTTTTGTTCTTGAAATTGTTTTATATTCTTCTGTATCATCAAAATTGAATCTATCTTCATTATCTGTAACTTTTACTTCTGTAATAGTATCTTCAGCATCTACATAATTATCTTTTTTAAATTTATTCTTTTTAGATTCTCTTTTAGGTAATACTTCTTCTGTATCATCTGGTTCTTCATCAAATAAGATACCTTTTATTTTATCCATTAATCCCATAGAAATTCTCCTATCTAATTACTTCGCTATCGTAGTTTTCTTCTTCATAGTAAGTATCATCTACTTGTAAGAATGTTGAACTATCATCTTCTATATTAAATACGTTTACTTCTTCTTCTAATGAAGATAAATCTTTACCAAACATATTAATAATTACATTTTTGTTGTACTTCATAGTTGTAGTAATAATTAAAGCTTTAGTAATGGCTTTATTTATATCTTTCTTTTTAACATATGCTTCAATTTTAGCATAATTGTAATTAACGCTTATTAAATACTTATCATCTTCTATTTCATAAACATTAACTATACCTTTTATCTTTTTATTTTCGAATATATGACTATAGTATATATTCTTTTCTACTTCATAATCATTATCTACATTATTAAAGTATTTAACTAAATCAACATATAGGTAGAATTTATAACCATCACATTTAATGATTTCATTATATTCATCTTTATATGAAATAGTCATACCTGATGGAAGATAATACTTAAATCCTTCATTTGTATGGTTGTATATTTTAGAATTACTAGATGTAACTTCCTTAATTATTCCTTCTATTGAAGAATCATTAATTGATACACATCCAGTAGTCAAAAACACTATACATAGGATTAGTATAAGTTTCTTTTTCATAAAACACCTACTCTTCAAGTCAATTATAACAAACTTTGTGTTTTTTTAAAATAATAATTATTATATAACACTCCTATATTAATGATTATATCATAGTAAAAAAAAAGAATTAACACTATTTAACACTTTTCTTTACAGCATTAAGATAGTTAATTCTTTGTCCTTGAGATGAAAATCTTTGTTCATACTCAGTTTCTACATTATCAATATCTTCACTATGAAGATCAAGTGAACACTTAGTTATCTCATATCCATATTGAGTTAAAGATTCAATTGAAGATGCAAATAAGCCAATGTTATCTGTTTTTTGAATTATATGAGGTTTACCTTTAAAAACAGAATCGTAGATATTTAAGAAATAACTACTAGTTAGACGTCTTTTAGCATGTCTTGTCTTTGGCCAAGGGTCAGAGAAATTAAGATATATAGTATCTATTTCTTTATCAAATACCTTATCCAAATTACTAGCATCTAATCTTATTAATCTTAAATTAGGTAAATTAATATCAACAAGCTTTTGAGCAGCGCGTACTTGAACTGACTCATACTTTTCAAGACCTATGAAGTTAATATTAGGGTGTTTCTTTGCCATTCCTATAATAAAGTCACCTTTACCCATTCCGATTTCTAAGTGAATTGGATTATTATTTTTAAATACCTTTTTATATTCACCTTTAAATTCTTCAGGATTACTAATAATATATTCGCTTTCATTAAGTATTTCTAAAGCATTTTTTACTTTTCTTAGTCTCATATAATCACCTTTTCATATTCTTAGATAAAAATAGTACCAACTTTCGTTAGTACTATAATTAATAATTCAATTGTCTTTTTATTATTGACATTTAGTTGCTGGATGTAATAAGCAATCTGAACATTTTTGAAAACTGTCTTTGCTTGTATTATAATCCGAAATTTGTGTAAATACCCAAACTACGATAGTTGGAATAAAGAAGATAATAATACCAGCAATTGCTCTTCTTCCTAAAGATTTTGCACTCTTCTTAATATCGTCATCTTTTTCAGCTACAACAGCTTTACCAAAATCAATCATTCCATAAACAATAATTACCATAGGAATAATAATTTTGAAGATTAATAATAAGTAGCCTACAAAGCCAAGAAGTTCTTTTGTGTCACTACAAAATTTTGTTATATCTACTGCTAATTCCATGTCTTTCCTACCTCATTTCTAAAACAATTATAATTGATTATTTGTTATTGTGTCAACAATAAAAACTAGTTATTTTGTAAATAATTACACATTAAAACCTAATTTTGAAAGTAATCTATTAATTTCAGGAGAATCAGTATCTCTATCATTAATTGGAGGAATATTCTCAAATACTTTTACACCAGTTTCAATTTCAAAATCATATACTTCATCTTCTGAAACAAAACTCATATTTAGTACTATTTTTTCATCCTTTTTTTCTATAAATGCATTCTTATTTCTTTTAATACATTTTGTTAATCTAATGAATGATGGTTCTACTAAATATAGAATATCACTACAGAATTTAGATGCTTCAGGGAATTCATTTAAATCAATAATGATTGCAGGAATATCCTTAAAGTCTCTTAAAGCTCTTTCAAGATCTATTCTATTCATACATGAAATTAAATTATCACTTCTATAATATAGTAAGTCTTGTCTACTCATTTCAATTCCTTTAGCAGGAATATGATGATTATTAAGTTGTCTAACCATCATGTTTGTTAAAGTAGATGCACCCGCATGAACTGTAAGATTAGATAAACCAATTATCTTCTTATTACCAAGTCCATAAGTAACACCTGCACCAGACATTGTTGGAGTTTGTGAATCACTAACATTTGATTGTGAATAACTTCCACCTGGTGGAAGTGGTGCTGGTGTAACAATACCTGTTGAAACAACTGGTTCTACATTTTGAACAGTTTTTTCTTCAAGTAGGTATTTAACATTATCTAATGTATTAGGAGTTCCATATAAGAACTTAATACCTTCAATATTTCTAGTAAAATTATAAATACCACTTCTAACTAAATTTGCTAAATATGCTGTACTTGTTACTTCTGGTTCTCCACTTAGAAGTAAGATTACTCTACTAGCATCTATCTTTTTAGCGAAGTCAGCCATTACTTCAAGACTTTTATAATTTTCTATTGCTGTAACATCTATTATTAATTTTTCAAAATATAGGTTAACAAACTTACTTAATAATTCACTTACTGAATATTGTCCATCTATTTTTTTAATAATATCGATGTCTAATTGTTCTAACATTTTACTATTTTGATTAACTACTATTACGTTCATTTTTACCCTTCCTCTAAAAAAGCATCTTTTGGATACGTTATATTCTTTGTTTCTCCAGAAACATAATAATTACCAAACATTCTTAAGATATTAATATTAATACTAAAGAATGTAATTACTCTATAACTTGAGAAACTTAATTGAGCTTCGTTGTCGTCTCCTGTTTCTCCTTCTCTTACTAAACAAAAATGGAATAACTCATCTCCTAAGAAACTATCTCCTCTTGTTACTGATGCATATGTACCATTTGCTTTTGGAATAACTGATATATTTACACCCATGGCTGCAGTTCTCTTAGCACTATAAGTAGTGTCTCCATATAGACGTTTTAAAACTGTTTCACAACTACCCTTAGATCCATAGTTGATTTCTTTAGTATAGTTTGCTATTTCTTCTAGTGCTTTTGTTGTTCCATTTCCAATATCACCGATTACTTCATCGCCTGGTCCATCATACTTCTCCAAAACATCTATTATTTCATCTTTAAAAGCAAATGCTTTAGAAAAGTTAACAGAGAATGCTAAGTAACCTGTAAAAATAGTAACAAATACAATTACTATTCCGAAAATCCAAGTTGCACCTATCGACTCTCTCACCTATATCACCTACCAATCAAAAGAATCCAATGGATAATAAATAGCATTGGTTTCTCCTGCTACTTTGAACATGAAGATACGACCAAATATTGGTAAATCAAAATTAAAGAATATTACTGCTTTATAGTAATAATCATCATATTTATGTCCTTCACCACTGCCGCCTTCAAATAAAGCTTTAGTTATACATACACTTTGTAAGGAATTACCAGGATTAACAGCTAATCCATTTTCTGGAGTAATACCAACTACTTTAGTACCTGAGGCAAAAACACCATTACAAGTATTTTTAGTTGTATGTCCATTTCCAGTTATTGTTTGTCTAATCTTACTTATACTCATATTATTAATACCTTGATATTCTTCAATTGTATTAACAATTGTTGTTTTAGTTTTATAAGCACGATTATAGTTTAATGATACTGCTACATAAGCAATCATAAATACCATAAAAATCATAATAATACTGTATAACCATGCACCAGCAATAGATTGTCTCATATTATCACCTATTCTAATAAATATTATACAAAATGATTTTTTAATATACAACAAATCAAAAAAAAATAGACATAAAAATGTCTATTCATATTTATATTTTCCAGTTCCTTTAGTTAAATATTCTCTTAACTTAGTAACTGTGAAGAATAATGCTACTCCAATTACTACAGCTAGTAAAATATAAATTATAAAATTAGAAGATTTTTTAACAGTTATTTGATAAGAACATTCTGTTCCATCAACTGCATTAATAATTATTTTAATCTTGCTATTATTTTTTAATTTTTCATTACCATCAATTGAATAGTTAGCTTCACTTTGACTTGGTGTAACTTTTAAATCTAATGATTTTTCATTATTGTTTAATTTTAAAGTATATTGTTCTACTGAACTTGAGAAGTCTAAGTTATATCCTTCAACAACAATATTTGCTAAAGTACAATCTGCTTGTTCTTTTGTATATCTTGAAACATTAAATGTAACAGTTGTTGTAGAAGTATTATCACTTGAAGTTACTTTAACAGTAATAACTCCACCTTCTGTTGAAATACCTTTATTACCAATTATTTCATACATAGCACTCTTGTCTGTTGTTTCAACTTCAATATCAACATCATCTAAGTTATAAGGTATTCTTATATCATGTTCTTCATCTTTAACAATGTTTTTCATTTTAAGTTTCTTATTAATTGTAAGTAACTTAATTGATGAATCACTTGTAACTACTTTTGTTGTTGTAGTTGTAGATGTAGTTTCTGATGTCTTTTCAGTTGATGCTTCAGTTGGTCTTTGTGTAGGAGCAACTGTAGGTGCTTGAGTTGGTCTTTGTGTTGGTCTTTGTGTTGGTTTTTGAGTTGGCTTTTGAGTTGGTTTTTGTGTTGGTGGATTAGTAACTACTGGTTTTGTAGCTTGAGTTGGTTTTACATAAGTAGAACCATCTGAATTTCTTGTACAATCATAAGTTACATCTTTATAAGTGTATTTCTTATCAATAGCACCACTACAAGATCCATTTCTTAAATAACCATAGGAAATTGATTGATATGGATTTCTATTACCATTTGCACATGTACCACTTGCAGTCCAAGGGATTACATTTAAATATGTATAAGTCTTAGATGCACCATTTGAAGTACATTGGTTAACAACACATGATCTTAATGTAACACTTCCACTTACATTAGCAAGAGAAGTTTTACCACTACTTACATTATTAGCATCTGTCTTACAAGTTGCTAAATCTGGATATACGTAAGCAGCATTTACCGTTACTGGAATTAAAACCATGCATATAATTATTAATAATTTATATATTTTTTTCATAAATGCCTCTTTTCAATATAGATTATAATTTATTGTTGTACTTTATTCAATTCAACTCTTCTATTTTTACTTATTAATTCAATATCATCAGATAAGAATTTAACTCTTTCAATAATTCTTTGAGCTTTTAAGATATCAACTTTGTTTTTTGTTTCAGCTAAATGATCTTCTAATTCTTCAATATTTAAATTAGATGTGAAGAATGTTGGAAGTTTTTCATCCATACGACATTGAAGGATAGTAAATAATACTTCATCTCTTGACCATGAAGTAACATTCTCAGCACCTATATCATCTATTAATAATAAATCACATTTAGTTAATTCATTAATAATATCATCATAATCTTCTTCATAGTTTGAATTAAATGATGCTTTTAGAGTTTTTAATATTCTTGGATAATTAACAATTACTGATGAATATCCTTCTTTTGCAAGTTCATTTAATAAAGCTGCAACTATATATGTTTTACCTGATCCAAATGAACCATGTAAAAATAATCCTTTAGTATGTTTATCTTTAGGATAATTCTTTAAGAATTCTTTCATCCATTTAATAGCTGGAAGTCTATTCTTATCTTTTAAATCTAAATCTTTAATAGATGCTTTTCTGATTTCGAAAGGTTCTTCAAAGAATTTAGAACTAGTTTCTTCTTCTATTCTTGCTTGGCTCATGTATTTGCATTCTTTGTAATCAAAGATAATTACATTACCATCTACTCTTGGATAATATACTAGACCCATACAAGTATTTTTACATTCATGAATACCTTTGCATTTAGAACAATTCTTTAACTCACATACACTTCTTTTAATTTTAGAAGTATATTTCATTGCAAGATCATCACTTGCTTTTATACGAGCAATCATCTTTTTAAAATCAGGATCTTTTATTGCTTCTAAATACTCATATTTTAATCCGTTTTTATCTACAAAGTATGGACTCTTCATAATTATCACCTAAATTCTTTTAAATCTTCTTCTAATCTCTTTATGTCTTCTTCAGATAAATCATTAGATTCAATATCTGCATTTACCCACGAAGGAACATTAACTTTTTGTTTTGTAACACTTGTTTTTGAAACACCTTCAGTTTTACGATTTTTCTTTCTTAATTCATTCATAGCATCAAGTACTGTTTTAATATTTTTTCTCTTAAATGTAGATGCTATTTGTTCAATATAATTTCTAGTTAATTTATTATCATTAACTTTTAGTACATAGTCCACAAGTACATTTATAACACCTGCTGGTAAGTCATAGTTAATTGCTAAAGATTCAAGTGTTTGTAAATCTACTTTACTTGGAGCAGCACCATTATTTCTTCCTCTTAAAAAATCATTTGGAGTAGTATTTTCAAATACTGCTATCATACGGCCTTTACTAGATGTATCACCTGTTGGACTTTTTAAATACTCAGGTTGGCATCTATAAATTATAGTTGGAAGTCTACCATTGTTATTGTATTCATAATTCTTTCTTGCTGTTTCAATAAGTTTTTCTTTATTGATTAAGCCAATGTCTTCTATAGACATTCTTATAATTTCAATCATTTTTATTGTATCAATATTATAAGTGAAAGAAAGTTTATTAATAACTTCTCTTACTCTTTTATTAAATGTTCTTGAATTAATTAATCCTTTTGGAATAGATTTTTCCACTAAATCAAAATCTATTCTAGACTCAATATTTAATCCTAGTTTTTCAGTCTTTCTAATTTCTTCTAATGAAGTTGAAGGAATAGATTTAAATGTTTCATTCATAGTTGTAGTTATTTCTTCAAAATCATCTTTTTTAATTGTTCTCTTTTTATAATTTTCTTTTAGTAATGAATATTCTTCTTCACCAATGTTATTAAGTAGAACTACATTTAAAAGAGGATCATTAAAGAACTCATATGCTGATAAAGGAGAATATAATTCATATAAATATTCATTAACACTTTCATTTCTTTTAATAAAACTCTTCATTAAGCCTACTGCTTCAAGAGCTTTTCTTGCTTCTTCTATTTTATCTAATCTTGATTTTAAAACTACCATTAAGTGATGATGTGTATAAAGATCACTTACTTGTTCAGTTTTATCTAAGTCTCCCCACAAAGTTAAATAAAGGGAAACTGCAGAAGCACCAATAATAGGTTGATATAATGAAGTTAAATTTTTCTTATCTACCTCAGTTAATACTGATTGATTTACTATTTTATAAACATCTGCTGGTAGTAAATTATCTTTCATCTATATCACCTTCTTCTTGCCTATATTTTACCATTTTAATGGGATATTTACTATAAAAATCAATTTCTGGAAACAAAAAAGAGGAAGTATTATTTACTTTCCTCTTCTTTTTCATTCTTTTTATCATCATTAGCATTCTCTTCTTCATTTAAAATGTCTTCATCATACTCGATTACAAGACCAAGAGATGCTAATTTAGAATTTATTTCTTCTTCAACTGTGTCTATTTGTTTTTGTATTTTTAAAGCCATGTTATACCTCTTGAATTACATCTATAATCATTGGTTTAGTACCTGTTTCATCATAGAAGTATTTAGATAATTGTTCTCTTATTTCATTTTTAATTGCATTGAAATCAACATATCTAGTTGAAACATTCTTTTCAATTATTTCTTTACTAATACGTTTAATTTCTTCTATTAATTTATAAGAGTCTCTTACATAAATAAATCCTCTTGTAGTTACTTCAGGACCTACTAGTATTTCTTTAGTTTTCTTATCAATAGTTGCACTTATTAAAAGAATACCATTTTCTCCTAACATTTCTCTATCTTTAATAACTAATTCACCAACATCTTCGCTTGTTTTACCATCAATTAGAAAATCATTAATCTTTTTAGTTTCAGTTGTTTCAACAAGTTTTCCATTTACAAATTCTACTACATCACCATTTTGTTTAAGAATAATATTCTCTTTTGGCATATGAAGTGCATCTGCAATATTAGCATTATTAACCATAAGACGATATTCACCTTTAACAGGCATATAATACTTAGGATTAATTAGATTTAACATAATCATTAAGTCTTCACTTGATGCATGATGTAAAATTGTTTTATCTTTAGGAATAGTTATACTATTAACATTCTTTTGAGCTATTTCATCTTGCATCTTAACTATTACTTTTTCACTTGAATCATATGTTGGTTCTGCAAATACAACTGTATCTGTTTCGGTTAAATGAATATATTTATCATTTTCAGATACTATTTTAGCTAAAGCACCAGTTGGATTCTTTCTATCATCACATACTAATAGTATTGAATCTTTTCTATCTATATCAGACATATTACCAATTAAATCATCTGATACATTTAAATATCCATTTTCACGAGCAATAGATACAATCTTTTGTAATTTATTACCCATGATAACTATTTTTCTATGCATGTTAATTGATGCATTAAATAGTTCTTGGATTGCATATAAGTGAACTGGTAAGATACTTACAATTATTCTGCCTGGAGCTTGGTTAATAGTATCTTTAAACCAAGAAGTTAATCTATGATTTGGACTTGTATGTCCTTTTTTCTCTGAGAATGTTGATTCAGATAATAAACATAAAACACCTTGTTTACCAATATAAGCTACTTTACCTAAATCCATGCCATATGAACCTGTCATAAGTGGATCAATAACAAAGTCTCCTGTATAACAAATTGCTCCATCTTTAGTATTTAGTACATACATGACAGCATCAGGAACTGAATGAGATACATTAATTGGGAATACAGATACATCTTTTGAATCTTTAAAGGTAATCTTCTTATGTGCCTTGATTTCTACAATATTATCTTTATTAACACCTTCAAGTATCATGTATTCTTTAGTATATTTAGTACAATAAATCTTAATATCAGGTATTAAGTTAATAAGATCTTGTACTCCACCCATTTGTTCTAAATGTGCATGTGTAATAAATACACCTTCTATTTTGTTCTTATTTTCAACTAAATAACTATAGTCAGGAATAATATAATCTATTCCATACATATTATCATTTGCATATTTTAAACCACAGTCAAAAATAAATATTTTTTCATCTACTTCTACTACGTATGTGTTCTTACCTGATTCGTTAAGACCACCCATAGCAAAAATCTTAATTTTACTCATTATTAAGTCTCCGTTTCTATAAATAAAAATATATATAAGGCACAAAACTGATGTAATTATAGCATAAAAAGTTTTAAGTGACAACTTTCTAGAATTATAGAAATAGCATTCTTCTTCTATATTTTTAATTGTATTATTTTATAAATGTACTAAAATTAAAGTAGGAAGGAGAGTTTAAGTTTATATGGAAAATGCTAAAAGATGGGCAAAGGATAATTTGAAAGGTAACAAATGGAATATATGGATAGGAATACTTATATTAGGTTTTATTACAGGTATTGTAGATAGTATTTGTAATACCATCTGGAAACCTGAAGTTATAGATGTTTGGAATGATGTTAATATAACTGTTACTAGTCGTAATGCTGCTTCAGCAACTTCTATTATTAACCTATTTTTATCACCTTTATATGTAGGTTTTTGTTTTTATCTAGTAAATATTGTTAAAGGTAAAAAGTTCCAAGTAGAACAATTATTTAGTAAATTTAATAATTATCTTAGAACTATTTTAACTATTATAATAATGGGCATTATAATAGGTATAGGTTTTTGCTTACTAATTGTTCCTGGTATTATTGCTGCTGTTGCGCTTTCACTTGTTATGTACTTACTAGCTGATGAGAGATTTAAAAATCTAAGTGCCATGGAAATAATTAAGAAAAGTGCTGAATTAACTAAGGGACATAGAATGGAATTATTCCTTCTTGTTCTTGAATATTTTGTTAAATTTATATTAAGCGTATTTACTTTAGGTATTTGGTTAATATGGTTAATTCCTGAATACAATTTAATAGTTGCTAAGTTTGCAACTGATTTAATTAATGAAAATAAATAATTATTAAGTTTTATATTAACCACTTTTATGTTATATTTTAGTTGGTGATAAAAATGAATGATTGTATATTTTGTAAATTAGCAAATGGTGAAATACCTACTAAGATGGTATATCAAGATGATGTAGTAGCTGTATTCATGGATGCTAATCCAAATACTAATGGACATATGTTAGTTGTTCCTAGAAAACATGTTGTAGATTTTACTGAAATTGATGATGAGACTTTAGTTCATATTCATAAATTGATTAAGGAAAAATTACAACCAATGGTTTATGAAAAACTTGGGGCATGTGGATTAAAAATAGTTAATAACTATGGTTCTGAACAACAAGTAAAACATTATCATGTTCATGTTATTCCATTCTATGAGGATACTAAAGTTGTAATACCTCATGCAGAAGGAAACATTGATGAAGTATTTGAAAAATTAACAAAATAAAAACTCTAACAAAACGTTAGAGTTTTTTTATAGATAACTATCATTTAATTTAGTATATTTATATTTTTCTAGGTATCCATAATCCATAATCATTATGAAAGGAAAAAGAATTGTCTTAATCATATTTTTTCTGGAACCTTTATTAAATCTAGCAGCTAAATCTTTTAATACATCTATTCTATACCAAATATATAAAATTATTGTATAAACAGATGCACAATAAAACATATATATTATATGAAAAATCCATATTCCTCCATGACCACCTCCATAGTAAAGGATAGCTATGAATAACCAAACAAGTGCTAATGGTTCACATTTTCCTAATTGATCTCTTAGTCTTTCATCATTTCTTATTTGAAGTAAAGTAATTAATCTTATAATTGGTATTAAACCCATATACCACTTCTTCCCCGCTTTATTAAACATAAATTCATAAGATGTAACACTTATAATCAAAAATGGTACACATGTTTCAAAGAGAATAAGTGCTAAATACTTTTTTCTAAAGATAACATAAATTAATAATGGCACTAATATAATATAAATAATATTAACTATTAAAAATACTCTATTATGAAGAAGTTCTTTGTTAACATTTTTTCTCTTCATTTGTTCATATTCTTCGTCATATAGATTATCAGTAAGTTTTGTTACTGCTTTTTTCGCAGAATCATTAGCATAGTTGTAATATGGACCCTTTTCTTCTACCTTTTGAACAGTTCCACATTCAGGACAAATTAAAATATTATCTTCTATTTCTTTTCCACATTTTCTACATTTCATATATATCACATATATATTATAACAATAAGTAAAAATAATAAGATATAATTCATCTTTATTTAACAACTATATTTACTATAAAAAAATAAAATGTCAGGAGATAATCCTGACAATTTTTATTTAATATTTTTTAATAAAAGTGAAGTTGCTTCACCTACTACTTTACTACTCTTATTTAAGAATTCTTCATAAGTAGTAGTATTTTCATTATTAACTACATCTGAGATACTTCTAATAATTAAGAAAGGTATATTACATAAGAAACATACTTGAGCAATACTTGCTCCTTCCATTTCAGTGCATAAAGCATTGAACTTTTTATTTATTTTTAAACTCATATTAGTGTCTGTACAGAAAATATCACCTGATGCTATTACACCAACAAATACATTAGCGTTTATTTCTTCAAATGAACTTTTAGCATTTCTAATTAAATATTCATCTGCGTCTATAAATGGTTTACCTACTTCAGGAATATATCCTTTTTCGTGGTCAAAAGCAGTTATATCAAAGTCATGTTGAACAAGAGACTCTCCAATTACAATATCACCTACACTTAAGCGTTCATCTATTCCACCTGCAACACCAATGTTAAGAATAAAATCTACTTTGAAGTTATCTATTAGTAATTGAGTAGTTCTTGCGGCATTTACTTTACCTACTCCACATCTTACTAGAATACAATATTTATCATGAATAGTTCCTTCATAAAAATGTAGGTCAAATATAGTATATTCTTTTTCTATTTTTAAGAACTTTTTTAACTCTACAAGTTCTTCTTCCATGGCAAATATAATTCCATATTTCATATAACTCACCCCTTTATTTTATTTAAAAACTAACCAATTGGTTAGTTAATAATCAATGGTGATCCGTACGGGATTTGAACCCATGAATGCATGCGTGAAAGGCATGTGTGTTAAACCACTTCACCAACGGACCAAAAAACTACTTGCTCAGTATAACAAGTAATTAAATAATATGCAAGAAAAAAGTACTAACTTTTTTGTTAGTACTATTTTACTACGATATTAACTATTCTTCCCTTTATAGCAATTACTTTAACTATTTCTTTACCAAATGTATAATTTTTAACATTTTCTTCAGCTAAAGCTTTTTCTTTCATGGCGTCTTCATTATCATCTTTATTAACAAGAATAGTTGCTCTTAATTTACCATTTACTTGAACACCAATTTCAAGTTCATCATCATGAGTTAATTCTTCATTGAACTTAGGCCATTCTTCAAAAGCAATTGTATTATCATGTCCAAGGAATTGCCATAATTCTTCTGTAATATGAGGGGCAATTGGATTTAATAGTTTAACAAATCCTTCTGCATATTCTCTTGGAAGAGTTTCTTCTTTATTACATGCATTAACAAATATCATGAATTCACTTATTGCTGTATTAAATGAAAGAGATTCAAAGTCAGAAGTAACTTTCTTAACCATCTTATGGTACATCTTTTCAAGATTCTTATTTCCTTCATCAACAATCTTAGTTTCAGTAATAAGTCTCCATACTCTATCAAGGAACTTCTTAGCACCTTCAACACCAGATTGACTCCATGGTTTACTTGCTTCAAGTGGTCCCATGAACATTTCATAAAGTCTTAAAGTATCAGCGCCATATTTTTCAACTATATCAAGTGGATTAACTACATATTCTGGGAAACGTTTACCCATTTTAATACCATTTGATCCAAGAATCATACCTTGATGAACTAGTTTCTTAAATGGTTCTTTAACTGGAGATAGTCCTTTATCATAAAGATAACTATTCCAAATTCTTGAATATAATAAGTGTCCAACTGCATGTTCAGGTCCACCTATATAAAGGTCAACTGGCATCCAATGTTTAAGTAATTCTTGGTTTGCAAATTCTTCATTATTATGAGGATCAATATATCTTAAATAATACCAACTTGATCCTGCAGAACCTGGCATTGTTGAAGTTTCTCTTAATCCTTCAACACCATTTTTATTATAATGTTTCCACTCTTCTGCATTTTCTAGAGGAGCTTTACCATTATGACCTTTGTAATCTTCTAATTCAGGAAGTACAAGTGGTAATTCATCCTCAGGTAATACATATTCAGTTCCATCATTTGCATGAACAATTGGAACTGGTTCTCCCCAGTATCTTTGACGTGCAAAAATCCATTCACGGAATTTATAATTAATTGTTCTTCTTGCAACACCCATATTAACAAGTTTATCTGTAATAGCTTCTTTAGCTTCTTCTACAGTCATACCTGTAAATTCTTCTGAGTTAATAAGTTTGCAACCTTTTCCAAGGTAATCATATTTTTCAAATGCTTTTTCAGATACATCAGCACCATCAATAACTTGAATCATTGGAATATTATGTGCAACTGCATATTCAAAGTCTCTTTGGTCATGAGTAGGAACTGCCATAACTGCACCTGTACCATAGTTAGCAAGTACAAAGTCACCAATGAAGATTTCAGCTTCTTTTCCATTTACTGGATTAATAGCTTTAATGCCTTCAAGTCTGCATCCTGTTTTACCTTTATTAAGGTCTGTTCTATCTATTTCACTCTTCTTTTTAACTTCTTCAATATATGCTTTAACTTCTTCTTGATTAGTAATTCTTGGCATAAGTGTTTGAACTAAATCACCATCTGGTGCTAATACAAAGAATGTAATACCATATACAGTTTCAATACATGTTGTAAATATAGAGAACTTACCTCCTCCAACTATTTCAACATCCATTTCTACACCTGTAGATTTACCAATCCAATTTCTTTGCATTTCTTTAGTAGATTCAGGCCAATCAATTTCATTTAAACCTTCTAGTAGTTTTTCAGCAAATGCTGGTTGATCAATACAAAGTTGTTTCATATTCTTTCTAACAACTGGGAATCCACCACGTTCTGATTTGCCATCAATAACTTCATCATTTGAAAGAACTGTTCCTAGTTCTTCACACCAGTTAACTGGCATATCTTTATATTTAGCGTAGCCATCTTTAAATAGTTCACTAAAAATCCATTGAGTCCATTTATAGTAATTAGGGTCACTAGTAGAAATACATCTATCCCAATCGTAGTCGAAACCTAATGCTTTTAATTGTTTAGTAAAATACTCAATATTCTTTTGAGTAAATCCATCTGGATGATTTCCAGTTTGAATTGCATATTGTTCTGCAGGAAGTCCAAATGAATCATATCCAATTGGATGTAATACATTATATCCTTGCATACGTTTCATACGTGAAACAATATCTGTTGCTGTATATCCTTCTGGATGTCCTGCATGTAGACCTACTCCTGATGGATATGGAAACATATCTAGTGCATAGTATTTTGGTTTAGAAAAATCCCATATATCTGTTTTAAATGTTTGATTTTCTTCCCAATACTTTTGCCATTTCTTTTCAATTTCTTTAAAATTATATTCCATTATTCTTCATCCTTTCTTTTTAATACTTTTCCTAAAATTGTATACCCTCCAAGAACTATACAAGAAAATATACCAACTAACATTGCATATTCAGTAATCATACTCATTTTTAAATCAAAGAAGGCTTCAATATAAATAGGTACAGAAAATGCTAATGCATTAATAATATCAATCATTAATCTTACTTTTTTCTTTTTTGTTTCTCCGAGTTTTAGTTTGAATCTATTCTCAATATACTTAACTGGAACAGATATTTCTTTTTCTAAACCTTTTCTTTTATATTTAATAACTGTAATAATTCTTGCTATTCCAAATATTATTAAATAAAAGAGTAAAAACAGTACAATGTAACCTAATGGTTTCATAAATCCTCCTTAAAAATAAAAAGATCCCTCATCCAAAGGACGAGAGACCGTGGTACCACCTTAATTTTTTCTTGTATGAACTGTAAAGGGTTCACCCTAACACATCCAGAAACAAGTTCATAAACTTCATACTATTCACTTACACCAACCGTGAACTCTCTTTAAGTAATCCATAAACTACTACTTTTCCTTCACTTGCTTAAATAAGATTATACAAAATATTATTTAATTCTTCAAGTACAAATAATTTACTGTTTTTTTCTTCTTGGAGTTTTTCTTAACCCTCTTTTTTTAACTTGATTATTTGTAGCAACATTAGAATAATTATATGAATGATATTCTTCATATTTTCTATCATTAGATAAATCTTTTGTTTCTTCTTTTGTTTCAATATTTTCTGTTATTTCTTCTTTTAATTTATCATCATTTTCTTTAGTTTCAATTTTACGAATTAAACCCTTTTCTAATAATAATTTTTCATAATAGTCTAATGCTTTTTCACCTGAACATAACATACACATTGAATTTACAATATTAAACACAGGAATACATCCTATAAATATTGTTGATAACTTATCAACAATTACTTCAAACAGCTTTTTTTCTTCTTTAACCTCTTCATAACCTTTTCTTTTAAGTCTTTGATTTAAAGCTACAGCATAAACACCAAGTATTGCCCAACTAACTGCAGTTGAACCTAAATATAAATTTAATAACATAATATATCTCCCTTTAAGGATGTATTCTAGTAAATAAAAACTATTTTGTAAATAAAAAAGTATAGTTTTTCAAAACTATACTTCAGCCATATATTCAAGTAGTTTTAAGAATAGAGTTACATATTTAGGATTTAGTCCTATCTTAGATAACTTTCTTACTGCTATACGTTTTTCTTGAATAGATGAATTACTCATTAGTATTTCACCAATTGTATTTTTAACTTTAGTGGCAATTGGTAAATCATTTAGAATAGATTCTAAGTCATCATTAATTAAACGGCCTGCATCTAGTTCCATGTTATCTCCCTTACAATTAACTGTTATTTGTTTTAATGTTGTAAGCGGAGGTAATTCAATTACAAAGTCATTATCATCTAGATATGAATCTGTTTCTTTAATCTTATCTGTACCACATGTAATACTTATATGAGTTGGTTCATTCATATTTCTAAATCTTAATCTATAACTTCTATAAGGTGGGATAATACCACTTTTACCTGCTACCGGTCTAATAGAAATAGTTACATTGCTCTTTTGATATACATAATCTATTTCAGTTAAGATATAGAAGTCTTTTTCATAAAGTGAACTTACACCATCATCTTCATATAATTCATATGTACAAGAGTCTCCTGGGAATACTTGTATTTCCATGTTTCTAGGAGCATCTGTATTATTTAAATCATTTTCATCAAGTATTGCCATTGGAATAATTGTTCCTGCTCTAGCAAATACTGGATAATCTTCATCTTTATAGAATGTTGTATATCTTCTACCTCCTGTGAACTTTTTACCTGTTAAGAAGTCATACCAAACTCCTTCTGGTAAAGCAAGTTTAACAATTGATCTACTCATTAAAGGTTCTGATTTAGTTGTAATTGGAGCAACTAATAATGAAGAACCAAAGTAGTATTCATTCTTATATGCTGGTTCATCATATATTTCAGGATTTTGATAATAAAGAGGTTCTACTAATGGAAGACCCACTTTATGATATCTATATGCTTCACTATAAAGATAAGGAATTAACTCATGTCTAAGTAGTAAATACTTAGATACTATAGCTTGAGTTTCAATATCCCATTTCCATGGTTCTCTTTTATAATATCTTCCTTCATCTGCGGCTAGTCGAAGTATTGGTGAGAAACATCCAAATTGAACGAATCTTGCAAATAATTCACCATCTTCTGTTCCATCATAGAAGCCACCTATATCATTTGATATCCAAGATACACCTATATTAGATGCTTGAGCATTAAAATGAGGTAGTACTTCTAAGTTCTTCCATGATACAGCAGTTTGTCCTGTATAATGAATTGGATATCTATGAGGTGCTTTTAGAGCATTTCTTGCAAATACTATTCCTCTTCTATTAACTATTTGTTTAAAATCATTAAAGTGATAATGAGTAAGAGCTCTTAGTGTAGTTAAATCATTAACATTATTATAATCTAACCAGAAGAAATCTACTCCATAGTTCATAAGAGGATGAATAAAGTAATCAAAATATGCACTCAAAACATTAACATTAAATACATTAAATGGAAGTACTCCATTATCTTGTAAGCCAGATGATGCTTTAAATGGAAGATAATAGTCTTCTTTAGGACTAATACCTTCTGATGGATTTATTTTAACAGCTAGTCTTACATTTCTACCATGTAAGAAATCAGTCATTCTCTTAGGTCTTTTAAATAATGTTTCATCAAATGAAAGACCTGACTTCATCTTAGGATTTTTTCTATGCCAATGATCTCCTAGCATAATAACAGAAACTGGAATTCTATTCTTAGTAAATTTATGAATAAGCATTTCAATTCCTTTGGAATTATATTCTATATTTCTATTCCACCAGTTACCTAGAGCATATCTTGGTATTAAAGGTGGATACCCTGTTAAAGTAAAATAATCTTTAAGACAAGCGCCAAAGTCTCTTCTATACATGAATACATAAGTATCTATTCTTGTATCATTTCTCTTACCAAGAGATCCATCTTCATTGAATATAAGTGAAGTTGAATCATCTAAGGATACAAATCCATCTACACTATAAAGTCCTCTTTCAACTTTAACTTTACCTGTTCCACCTAACCCATCAAGTGAATAAGCAGAACCTCCAAAGTTTCTAACTTCAGGATGATGGTAATACCATACTTTATCTGTATTCTTTAATTCTATTTTTAAATTTGAGTCTGGTGATAACTTAGTTCCTTCAAAAGGCATTTCTTTTCTATAGAAAAGTGTGAAATAAGATGTAGATACTGTTAAGAAAGTATTATCATCTTTTGCTTCAAATTTAACTGCTGGAAACTTTCTAGACATTACAAGTTCAGTTGGTCTATCTTCGAATTCACCTGTTTCAGAATACTCTAGTCTAATAAGTAGCTCTGATAATATAGTAATTCTATACTTCTTACCTTTAATAATACTATTAACAGGTGGAAGTATTCCGCGATAATCCATTTGAAAATGTTCTTGTAGATTAGCCATTTTTATCACCCTACATTCTTCTATTATTAATTTTATCATAACGTATTTTTATTTTCTATATCATTTAGAAATAAATGATTATATAAAATGCTATAAAATATGGCTAAATCGTTTGACTTTTCGGGCTTTTCAGTGTATATTACTAAGTGCGTAGTTATGGCAGTGGTTTTTTCTAACTATTAATGTGTTTAATTGAAATAGTCTAGTAACTTAAGACTGCCTTAAGGGAACGAGTTATTAAACACCCTAGTAGAAAGATAAACTTCCTTACTATGATATTAATAGAAAGGAGAATATAAAATGGCAAGATATACTGGTCCTGCATACAAAAAATCTAGAAGATATGGTTTTTCTACATTAGAAAACGGAAAAGATTTAGCTAAAAGAGCTTATGCTCCAGGTCAACATGGAACTGGAAGAAGAGCTAAAGCTTCTGAATACGGAATCCAATTAAATGAAAAACAAAAAGTTAAATTTATGTATGGTTTAACTGAAAAGCAATTTAAGAGATTATTCCAAAAAGCATCTAAGATGAAAGGTGTTCATGGTGAAAACTTCTTAAGATTACTTGAAGCTAGATTAGATAACGTTGTATATAGAATGGGAATGGCTCCAACTAGAAGAGCTTCTAGACAATTAGTTAACCATGGACATATTTTAGTAAATGGTTCTAAAGTTGATATTCCTTCATACGAAGTTATGCCTGGTGATGTTATTTCTGTTAAAGAAAAATCTTTAGAACATCCAGTTATTAAAAATTCAATCGAAGCTAACACTACTGTTGCTCCATTTGTTGAATTTGATTCTAAGAAATTAACTGGTACTTTCGTAAGATATCCAGAAAGATCTGAATTATCAGCAGAAATCAATGAAGCATTAATCGTTGAATTCTACAACAGATAATAAATTAAATAAGACTTATTAAAGTCTTATTTTTTTGTCTAAAAAAAAGAATAGATTACTCTATTCTTAAAATTCAAACTTATGTGTTTCTTTTTCTTTAAGTAGCTTAGATATAATTCTATTTAATTTAATAGTACCATTTAAGTTATCTTTATTATCTACATTTACTTTATTAGATATATAGAATCTAATTGTTTGTAAATCAGGTACACCTAAAGCACTTAGATATTCTACATACTTATTAGTTAATAGTGATGCTTTAAATAAAGATACTAATTCAGTATCATCTAAAGCATTTAACTTTTCATGAATAGTATTTAGAATATCACTTTCAAGTGATAAATATTTATTTAAAATATCATTTTCATTTGTATCTTTTAAAGTATTCTTAAATAATTCTAATTCTAATACATTTAAAAGAGATAACAGTTCTTTAAATTGTCCATCATCAAAGTTATAAACATTTGATTCTTTTAAGGAACTAATTATTTGTTTTACTTTTTCATCTGATACCATTTATTTTTCCTCTTTCAATTCTCTATTAATTATTGTTGCTATTCTTGATTCATATTCTTTATATGAACCTATGAATACTCTATTAAAAACAAGTAAATGTCTTTTATTAACTGTTGAGTATATTCTTCTATATACTTCATCTATAGCAACTATTCTAGCTTTATTACCATCTTCTTTAGAATATAATTTAGTTTTTCTAACAATAGAATTATAATCTTCTACTATTCTATTTAAATCTATAGTAGTGTTATAAATACGTGTTAATTCTTTTTGATTATATGAACTAGCTCCAGTTGTAACTGAAGACATTATTATATTACGTTCTTCTATATTATAGTCATCATTTGATGCTATAAATAAATTCATGAAATAGTAACCTAATACTATTACATTATTTAAAACATATGGATCTTTAGTAAATTTTTCTTTACATTCAATACCCTTTTTATCAAGGTCTTTAATAATGGAATATACCCAGTTGAAATTTTCTTTATATAGTTTTTGAGTTAAGTTATCAAATTCCATTTTAATTCACCTTTCTTTCTTAAATTATATCATTAAAAGAAATTGTTTTAAATATAGTTACCTGATTTATCTTTGCATCCTGATAATCCAGTGAATGAGCATACTGTACTTGGAGATGCAGATGATACTTGCCAAGTACTTGGTAGATATGCACGGATAGCAGTTGATGATGAATCGAATGTTCCAAGTTTAGTAATGTTATATCCTGCTATCATAAAGATATCGTTAGTTAAATATAAATAATACTCAGGAGTTTCTCCATCATTTTTAATTAAAACATATCCACGTAGACCATATGTATTACTAAGGTCAGTTTCCACATTATAAATAACTATTGATTTATCCTTTGTATCAAAATTTTGTTTTACTTCTTCATATACTTTATCAACTGATACTTTAAAGTCTTTTTTAGATCCTCCTGTATTAACAGGTAAATCCATGATATCTGAGCAACCCTTTTTAGTATAAGAGTAACATACAGAACCAAAGTCTAAGTTACCAAGTACACCATAATCAAGATCTCTTATATCTTTTTTAGAAAAAGCATTATTATATAAGTATTTAAATAACATATATGAATCATTATATACTGTGAAGTAATAACTAATATTAGATATATCTGTTGCATCTAATAATACATATCCAGAAAGGTCTGAATCTTCTAAATTAAAGTTTTTAACATCTGTCATATAAAAGCCTGGATTACGAATTCCATTTAGAGAATCTATTTTCTTTTCTACTGCATGATAAGTATCAGCTACGTTATTATGGAATACATCTTTTTTAGTTAAGTTATTATTAATAGATATTTTACCTTTTAATTTAGTAGTTTCTGCTTCATTTAAAGACTTAAATACTACTTTTAAATATTGAGTCTTACCTGCTTCTATACCTAAGTTATATTTTAAACTGTAGTCTCCTGATATACTTTTATCAGTTATAACATCAGTATATGGGCCTTCTTTTTTAGAAGAAAACAGAAGTGAAAAAACTAGTTTTTCATCTGATATAGCTGACTCAGATAAATTAATTGAATAAGATACTGTTTCTTTATTAGTATTCTTAATACTTATTAGTTTTTCAAATGTATTATTATAAGATATTTCTTCATCTATCATATCACCTTTAAAATATGTTACTGTTATCTTCTTATCATTTAATTTTAAGGTTTCAACGATGTCTGATGTCTTTTTAAATCCAATCACTGGTATATCTACTTTAAATGGATTAACTATATATATAACTAATCCAATTATTATTAGTATCATAAGTGCGATATTTCTCTTTTTCATAGTCTCACCTAATAAATATTATAAATTATTATTATTTGTAATGCAAAGATAAATATGTGTTAATTAGAGTTATATGATTGGACTTTTTACTTATTTTGTAGTATTATTATTGTGTTCGAAAAAGCTTCTATAATTTTTTATTTTTTAACGAGGAGGAATTATACATGAAAAATAAAGACGACATTGTAGCCGTTTATGCCCTTGGAGGCTTAGGTGAAGTCGGAAAAAATATGTATTGTATTGAACATAAAGATGAAATAATCATCATTGACTGTGGTGTTATGTTCCCAGAGAATGATGAACTTGGTATTGATTATGTTATACAAGATGTTACTTATTTAAAACAAAATGAAGATAAAGTTAAAGCACTTATTATTACACATGGACATGAAGATCATATAGGAGGTATACCTTTCTTACTTAATAATATAAAGGTTCCTAAAATATATGCTCCTCAGATTGCTTGTGATTTAATTATTAAGAAACTAGAAGATAGAAATTTACCTAGTAGTAACTTAGAAGCTTTTAATAAAGATACAGAATTAAAATTTAAATATTTCTCTGTAGATTTTATAAATACTACTCACTCTATTCCTGATAGTTATGCAATAGTTATTCATACTCCATATGGTAATATTGTACATACAGGTGACTTTAAATTTGACTTAACTCCAGTTGGTCCTATGGCTGATATTCATAAGATGGCTAAATTAGGAACTGAAGGAGTTAAATTATTATTAAGTGAATCAACAAATGCACTTAATCCTGGTTTTTCTGCTTCTGAATCAGTTGTTGACCAAGCACTAGGAAATGTATTTGCAAAAGAGCAAACAAGTAGAATTATACTTGCTACATTTGCATCTAATATCTATAGAATTAAACATATTGTTGAAACTTGTAGAGAAAACAATAGAAAGATTGTTGTATTTGGTAGATCCATGGAAAATGCAAAAGAAATTGCTCTTAAAAATGGTTTACTAACTGATCCAACAATATTCATAGATATGAATACTGCAAGAAACTTAAAGAAACATGAATATATTATTCTATGTACAGGTTCACAAGGAGAACCACTTGCAGCTTTATCAAGAATTGCTGCTGGTACTCATAAACAAGTTAAACTTTTACCAGATGATGTAATAGTATTTAGTTCTAACCCTATTCCAGGTAACAGAGCATCTGTTAATTATGTAATTAACAAGCTTTACCTAAAAGGTGTTAAAGTTTATACAAATGAAGATGATGAATCACTTCATACATCAGGACATGCAAGAGCTGGTGAATTACAATGGATGTTAAGATTATTAAAACCTGAATACTTTATGCCTATTCATGGTGAATACAGAATGCTTAAACAACATATTGAACTTGCTAAACAATGTGATGTACCTGAAGATCATTCATTCTTATGTGAAAATGGTTCAGTTATTGCAATTGAAAAAGATGGAACAGTAAGAAGACATGGTAGAGTTCAAGCTGCTACTGTTTATGTAGATGGTTCAAGAATTGGTGAAGTTGGTTCTGTTGTATTAAAAGATAGAAAGATTATGAGTAAAGATGGTATTTTAGTTACTATTCTTAACTTAAATAAAAAAGACCATTCACTTATTATTAAACCTAATATTACAACAAGAGGATTTGTACTTGTTAATGAAAATCAATCATTGATTAAAGATATTGAAAATAAAGTAACTGAAATAGTTAATAATGCTTTAAAGAATAAAGCTAATATTACTGACTTAAAGAATTTAGTTATTTTAGAATTAAGTATGTATATTAATAAAGTAACTGGTAGAAGACCAATGATCCTACCTGTTGTTATGGAAGTAAATAAAAATATTGAAGAATAATCTTCAATATTTTTTTATTTTAAATAATCCTTGAATAATTCTAATGCTTTCTTTTGATAAGGAAGTGGTAAGTCTACTTTATCTATGTCAATAAATTCAAAGTTGCCTTCTTTTTCTATATCTAAGGCTTTATCAATTTCTATTGTATAAAAGTTTGCAAGAGATTCCATTGGGTAATCTCCACCTGCTAACCAGAAGCAATCAATTGTAATAAAATGTTTAATATGTTTTATCTTTACACCTACTTCTTCTAAGAATTCTCTTCTTAGTGATTCATGTTTACTTTCACCTTCATCAACACCACCACCAATGAATGTATATTGATTATGCTTTTTATCGTAGGTAACTAATACTTTTCCATCTTTAGCATATAAACCAAAGCAAGTTTCTCTAAAACCTTGTTTCTTATCTTCAAATTTTTCACCTAATACTATTTTCTTCATCTTATCACCCTCTTTTTTATTATATCTATTAACTAAAACTTATTCTACTTTTTTCACATATAAAAAGTAGGATTACTCCTACTTTTCAAATTGAGAATTATAAAGATTTGCATAGAAACCTTTTTTCTTTAATAACTCATCATGAGTTCCTTTTTCTATAATATCTCCTTCATTCATTACTAGAATTAAATCAGCATTTTTAATTGTTGATAATCTATGGGCAATTATAAATGAAGTACGGCCTTCCATGAGTTTATCCATGGATGCTTGAATTAATTCTTCAGTTCTTGTATCAACTGATGAAGTTGCTTCATCAAGAATTAATATTTTAGAATTACTTAGTATTGCTCTTGCAATTGTAAGTAATTGTTTTTGACCTTGAGATATATTACTAGTTTCCTCATTGATTACAGTGTCATATCCATCAGGAAGTGTTCTAATAAAATCATCTGCATTAGCAATTTTAGCAGCTTCAATTATTTCTTCATCTGTTGCAGTTAGACGACCATATCTAAGGTTTTCTTTTATTGTGCCATTATAAAGCCAAGTATCTTGAAGAACCATCGATATACTCTTTCTTAATTCTTTAACATCATAATCATTTATTGAGTTACCATCTATAATAATGTCACCTGAAGTTAAATTATAAAAATGCATTAATAATTTAACTATAGTTGTTTTACCAGCACCTGTTGGTCCAACAATAGCAACCTTTTGTCCTTGTTTAACTTTAGCTGAAAAGTCTTTAATTACATTTACATCCTTTTTATAACCAAAGGCAACATGTTTAAATTCTACATTACCTTTTATATCTTCGACGGATGCCTCTGCTTTATCAAATTTTTCTTCTTTTTCATTTAAGAATGTAAAAATTCTTTCGGCTGATGCAACCATGGATTGAATTTGGTTAAACACTTGAGCAAGAGAAATAATTGGTTGAGTAAAATTCTTAGAGTATGTAATAAATGACTGTAAGTCACCTACATTAATCTTACCATTTATGATGTTATAACCACCTAATATAGCAATTGCAACATATCCTAAGTTACCTATTGAAGTCATGATTGGATGCATTAGGCCTCCATAGAATTGAGACTTCCAACCAGTTATGAATAACTCTTTATTATGTTTATTAAAATCCTTTAATAAACGTTCTTCAGCATTAAATGATTTTACAACATTATGACCTGAGAACATTTCTTCAATATTACCATTTACATGTCCTAGATTATCTTGATTACTTGCGAAGAACTTTTGACTTCTTCTAATAATAAGAGTAACAAACAAGACACTTACAGGTATTATTAAAAGTGCTACAAAAGTCATAGGAACATTAATTGTTAACATCATAACAAGTACACCTATTACTGTTGTAATACTTGTTATAGCTTGTGTAAGTGATTGATTAAAGCACATTTGCATTGTATCTACATCATTTGTAACAATTGATAATATTTCTCCTCTTTGACGTTTATCAAAATAACTAAATGGTAACTTATGTATTTTTTCTTCTAATTGTTTTCTTAAGCGATATGTATACTTTTGAGTAGCAATAGACATAAGATAACTTTCTAAATAACTACAGAATGCACTTATAACATATAAAAGCATTGCCTCTTTTAAAATTAATTTTACTTTAGGAATATCTATTCCACCTGTACTAGATACTTTTCTCATTACTCCTTCAAACATTGTTTGAGTAGCATTACCTAGTATCTTAGGTCCAAATATAGAAAATATTGTTGCCACAATTGAAAAAACGAAAGCAACAAGAATAAAATATTTTTCTTTTTCTAAAGTATTTAATATTTTCTTTAATGTTCCTCCGAAGTCTTTGGCTTTTTCAACAGGAGCCCCCATGCCTCCTGGACCATGTCTTCTTGGTGGATTATTACGAGGAGTTTTTTCTAATTTTTCTTCTTCCATTATACTAGTTCCTCCTCTTTTAATTGAGATAAAGCAATTTCTTTATAGACCTTACAATTCTTATATAATTCCTTGTGAGTTCCCTTTCCTACTACTTTACCTTTATCTAAAACTATTATTTGATCAGCATTCATTACTGTTGCTACTCTTTGAGCAACAATAATCTTTGTTATATCTTTTAACTCTTCTTGTAGGTGTTTTCTTACCACAGAGTCAGTCTTATAATCAAGTGCTGAAAGTGAATCATCAAGAATTAATATTTCAGCATTCTTTGCAACTGCTCTGGCAATACATAGTCTTTGTTTTTGACCACCTGAGACATTAGTACCACCTTGAGATATTTCAAATTGATACTTTTCTTCTTTTTCATCAATAAACTCAGATGCACATGCTATATTTGCAGCACGAACCATTTCTTCATCACTTAAGTTTTCATTATTAAATTTAATATTTGATTCTATTGTTCCACTGAAAAGATATCCCTTTTGAGGTACATAAGAAACTTTATCTCTTAAATCTTTAAAAGCAACATCTCTTACATCTATTCCATCAATGGAAACACTTCCCTTTGTAACATCGAAGTATCTTGGTATTAAATTTACTAAAGCACTTTTACCTGAACCAGTAGCACCAATTATAGCAGTTGTAGTACCTTTTCTTGCTGTAAAAGTAACATTGTTTAAAACATAGTCACTTCCATCTCTAAATTTGAAACTAACATCTTTAAATTCTACTAATCCTTGTTTCTTACCATCAAATGTTTTAGGATTCTTCTTTTCTTTTAATTTAGTATTAGTATCAAGTACTTCACTTATACGATTAACAGAAATCATTGCACGAGGTCCCATGATAGATAACATACTAATCATCATGAATGACATAATAATATGCATTGTATATGTTAAGAATGCAGTAAGTGTTCCTACTTGAAGAGCACCACTATCAATCTTCTTTAAAGCAACAAAATAAATAAGAACCATTGTTCCATTCATAACTATTGTCATAACTGGACCTATTAAAGCCATTACTTTATTAGTAAATAAATTTACTTTTACTAATTCTTCATTAGCGGCATTAAACTTATCTGTTTCCATTTCTTCATTAGCAAATGCTCTTATAACAGGTAGTCCATTTAGTTGTTCTCTTACTATTTGGTTTATTCTATCCATTATCTTTTGAATAGCTTTAAACTTAGGCATTGCAACAAATAGAAGAATCATTAACATTACAATAATTACACCTATTGCACAGGCAATTACCCATGACATACCAGCTTTATTACCAAGTAATTTAATAACTGCTCCTATTCCAATTATAGGTGCAAATAAAACCATTCTTAAGAATAATGTTAAAGTCATTTGAACTTGGCTTATATCATTTGTACATCTAGTAATTAAACTTGAGGTATTAAACTTATTAACATCTTCATGAGCAAAGTAAGTTATCTTTCTTACCATTTCTTCTCTTAAATCATAACCAAATGAAGAAGCTACTCTTGAAGAGATAAATGCTGTTAAAACAATAACAGCAGAACAAACAAATGTAAGAATAATCATAGTTATTCCTATTTTAAAAATATAATCCATTTGTTTTTTATCTAAATCTATTCCTAAGTTTTTATATTCTACTTGTAAATAACCAATAGCAATTTGAGAAAGCATTGTTTCATCATATTTATCTAATTCTTTATAATAATTTCTTAATGTATGATCTACTTCATTAGTCATAGCAAAAAGAATTACTTCTGGAGAAGCATCTTTAAATGCATCCATGTTTTTTAAGAATGAATAAAATACTGTTGGTTTTAGTAACTTATTTTTTAATTCTTCTTTTTCTTCTTTACTAATATCCTTTATATAATATTTATGTTTCTTTAAGTTATAACTCTTATAAATATCATGATCCCCGGATATTGAAACTATCGAATCAAGTGTATCTTCACTTACTATATCAAATACTGTAGACTCAATACCCTTACTTTGAATACCTACATTAATTATATTAGAAGTGTATTCAGGTAACTTTAATTCTATTTGAGCTTGACCAAATAATAGTATAACGATAATAATTATAGCCGGAATATATTTCTTTAATATTTTCCCTATATGTCTCATTAATATCCTCCTAATATTATTTATTAACGATTAACTTTAATTTTATTTTAAAGTAATGTTTCTTTTTCTAATAATGTATTATTTTTTATAAAATAATGTTTCTTACAAATAGTTGTAAATATTGGTTTATGTGCAACTATTACAAATGTTTTCTTTCTTAAATACTTCTTTATAATTTCACTGATAGCTTTTTCATCTTCTATTTCTAGGTATCCTTCAAAGTCATCAATTAAATAAAGAGGTTTATCTAAGATAACAGCTCTTATTACATTTAGTTTAATCATATCAGTTGGTGTTATTTCTACATGTTCAGGGTCAAGTATAGTGTCTAATCCACTATGAAGAAGACCAAACCATTCTGATAGATTTACTTCATCTATAAATTGTAATATTACTTCATCACTTACCTTCATACCAAGTGATAAGTTTTCTCTTAGGGAAAGATTAAATATTTGATCATTTGTAGATAAATATGCAAGATCTAATTCTCCATTTAAAGTCTCATTATCAACAATAATTCGTCCTTCATCAAGTTTATACATTCCAGATAAAACATTTAATATAACAGACTTACCTTGGCCTGGTTTACCTATTATACTTATTTCATCTCCCTTTTCTATTTCTAAACTATTAACTGTAATAACACATGAATCATCATGTCTTGTATATTTCATATTATTAAGTTCAATATGTTTAAATGTACTTACTATATTAACTTCTCTATTATTTTTAAATATAGAATCTAATTCATGGTAAGATGCATATGTATGAAAGATATTTTTAATAGCTGGACATATTCTAAAGATTAGTTTTCTTAATTTTAGAATCATAATTGCATAGAAACACATATGTCCAATTATGCTAAATGAATCAAGTTTTAAAATTACAAATACCATTAAACCACATAAAAGAAGTATTAAATAATCATTTAATATATAATCTTCTTTATAATCATTTTCTACTATTACATTATCTACTTCTTTATCTTCTTTTATTTTCTTTAAGGCAAAATCAAATATATGTAATTTCTTAATAGTAGTTAATTTTTCAATAAAGTCTTTTAATAAATCATTATAATTAGACCAATAATTATCTTCTTTTATAATACTCTTATATCTATATATTGTTAGACCAATTGTTGCAGCATAAATAACAAGTGCAAGTAATATAGATAACTTAGCAGTAACTATAAATACTAAAACTGCTCCAATTAAAAATGGAATAAAAGTACGTTCTATATCACTATATAACTTAGTTAAATTATAAGTAAACTCTTGTGTTTTGTTTGATAAATATTTCTTATCTAAATCATAAATATCTTCAGTTTTAATACCATTTATTTTATTAAACAAATATATTTCTATATTATGTTTAATAGAATAATATGTCTTATTTCTTTTCTTATAATATTCGTTCTTAAGATAGTATCTTAATAGCATTAATACTGCAAAGAATGCGAATAATAAAACTATATCTGATTTAGTAGTACCATCATTAATAAATATTAAAAATAATGTAGCTATTGCACTCCAAATAACATAAATAAATGTTTTTAATATATAGATAGTTGTTAATGATTTTTTATTAATTTTTTTAAATATATCTTTCATAATTACCTCACATTAACATTATACAATATTTAATTATTTTAAGTCTATGTATTGAGATAAATAAAACCCTTTTATATAATTGAATTGGTGATTATATGAAAAAAATTATTCATATATTATTACTTCTATTAGTGTTAGGAGTTGTATTTTATTTATCAAATCAAAATGGTATAAAGTCTGCTAAACAAAGTAATGACTTTTTATCTACTGTAACATTTAATACTAATAATACTTTTGTAGTTACTAAAAAAACTATAAGAAAGTTTGCTCATATGTTTGAATTTGGTGTAGTAACTCTTTTTATATATTTATTATTAAATGATTATATTAAAAGTAAAAACAAAGTATATTTATTAACTCTTGGATTATCAATACTCATGTGTGTTGCAGATGAGTTACATCAAACATTTATATTCGGAAGATATGGATGTGTATATGATGTTGGTGTAGATGCATTTGGAGTAATACTAATGCTTTCATTTATTATATTTATAAACAATAAAAAATTAGGAAGTAATTCCTAATTTTTATTTGCTTAAAACAGCCATTAGCCAAATTACAAAGAATAGTATTAACATTCCAAATAATTGAGCACCTGTTATCTTACTATGGTCTTTTTTCTTTTCCCTAAAAGCAGTAGCATAGATATCTTTTCTTTTGCTTGCAGGTCTTGACCAATCGTAACTAAATTTATCACATGCGTCATCACATGCCCAGACATCTGCTTTTTTCTTTTTACAATTACAGCAGCCTGGATATTTTTCTTTTTTAAGGTTTAAATTTTCACAGTCTGAACAATAATGAGCCATGATACACCCCTTTTCTTTAGTTGATATACTATAACTTATTATTTATTTTGTCAAATTTTATCTTTTTCTTCCAATTGCACCTATAATTGCATCTTGGAATTCTACACCATATCTTTCTGGTGAATATGTATTAGAAATTATAATAAGTGCATCAAGGAATTCTCCTGGTGTAACATTTTCTTTTATAAATTCTCTATAACCATTATCACCATTAGTAATTGAAGAATAGTTTCCTTCAGTTGCTCTTTGAGCAGCAGCTCTTACTTGCTCTGCACCATATTTTTTGTAAGTTTGATATAAACCCTGGAATATCATATTAATCTTATTATCACGAATTCTTAAAACATATGAATATGTATCATTTGCAGTAAGATCAGGTATATGTGATGGTGTAATACAATTAGAAAATCTTAGCCTAAAATCCTTGTCACGAGTAATTGTATTTTGTTTCCCTTCTGCATATGCATTTAGGGCATTTGCAATTACATCAACATTACTATATTTAGATAAAGCATAATTAATATATTCATCTAATAACATTTGTTCTTCTTTATAGTTATAGTAGACTTGAGTCTCAGTTTGATCAAGTCTTTCTGTTGGACTAGAAAAGCTTTGAATATTATCTTCAAATCTATTATTCATATAATTATTTACATTTGTAAAAAAGTCATTAAGATTAAAATCTTTTTGTACACTTTTACCAATTAAATCCAATATCTTTTTATAGTTATCATGTACATCTGCTTTTGACATATTCCATCTTTGTTCACATCTCTTAAATGAATGAAGACTAGCAATGTATTCTATTGCTTCTGATGATGAATACATAGCTTTTTCATAGTTTCTTGCATAAGCTGCAAAGTCTTCATAAGAAACACTATCAAGTGAACGAGAATTTATCTTTATATAATAATAGTTATAAAGTACTTCTGATAATGTTTCATTAAAACTAAGATGTGCATCATATGCTATTCCTACTTTACCTATTCTTAACATAAAAGGATTAGTTAATCTTGCATTTCTAGTTAAATAATCATTATTGTTAATAAAGTTTAATAATTTAACAACATCTTCTTCTCCTCTGATTCTCATAACAATAGAATCGCATCTTAATGTATCAGATAGTTTAGAATGTGATTCCATACCATTATTTCTAACAAAATCAAAGATTAATTTAGTAGCTGGTCCAATATGTTCTTTATCAAAAGAAATATACATTTTATAAAATTCTTTTGCTGGGGATTCTTGGGCACTAGCAAATTGTAAGAATCTAGTTTGTCTACTATCATTATAAACATTTAGGTTTTGATTGGCTGGTCTATTTGGATCAATTCTAAAGTAATTAATTAAATCATCCCATTGGTCACGTATATCTGTATTGTATTCTTCATTTGAATAACGATATCCAGATAATTGTGCATACCAAAATGATGGACCATAATCACGACCTGGATTTTGTTTTACAATCTCGGCATAATCCTTTAGAAAACTATCAATTTCTTTAAATCTACTGTCCATCTTCTACACCCTCTTTAGGTATAACTTCAGACAAATCCATAGTGTCTTCTAAATCTTCACCAATTAAGACTTCATCTATATTAGGTACTTCTACAATAAGTTCAACTTTTTTACCATTTAAATTAAACTCTTCTGTTTTCATACTATCACCTAGTTTAATTATAACAATAGAGTAAAAAAAAAGATAGCATAAGCTATCTAAATAATACCATGTATACCATGAATGCTATGAAAGCAATTGTAACTATTGTTCCATTTATTCTATCTGTCTTATCAGATTTACCTTCAATACCAACCATCATACTTGAGAATACACCACCTATTAATCCTCCAATATGAGCATAGTTATCAACATTAGAAAGTGAGAATCCAATTACTAAGTTGATAATTATAACTGGAACTATATTAGTTAAAAGTGTATTACCTAAGAATAAACGATAATGATATCCAAAGTAAGTTAAACATCCAAGTAAACCAAATATAGCACCTGATGCACCAATAGAAAGTGAATTACTTAATAGTCCACTTAAAAGACAACCACATATAGCACTTATTAAATAAATTAGAATAAATTTAAACTTACCAAATAAGTTTTCTACTTGATTACCAATTATATATAATGAATACATATTACAGAATAAATGAATTAATCCTCCATGGAAGAATGCAGCAGTTATTACTCTATAATATTCACCTGCTTTAAAAGCATTTCCATTCATACCAAATTTATAAATAACATCTGGATTAGCAGAAGAATATAAGAATAATAATACATTAATAATAATTAAAAGATATGTTACTAAGATAGTTTTCTTTTTAAATATCTTTTCATATATTTTATTCTTCTTTTCAGTTACTTCATTAATGTCTTTAGTTACATTTAAGAAGAAATCTACTGAGTCTCCTTCATCTACTTTATCATTAGCTATTTCTGGGAATAGTTTTAATAATTTTTCATCACTAGTAGATTCAATTGGTAGTATTTCAACTACTTTATCTTTAAAGTCTTCTGGTTTAACATTATCACCTAAATTTAATACAATATTTAACATATTAATTGAGAATGATAATGTTTTTCTTTTTATTTGTTTAATTACAGCTTTTGATTTATATAAATCATATTGTAATTGTTCATTATTATGAATATAGTTAGCATTTATTCTTATTACTGAATATGGTTTATCTATATTTTCTAACCATATTTCATTATCAGAACCTTGAACTATAATTGGTTGATAATTTTCTTCAGTAATGAAATAGTGTACTAATTTCATAGTTATTTCATCATTATCAGTTAAGTACATATTAGTACCACCTTTCTATTTTTCTTCTAAAGTACTTAAAAATTCTTTAAATTCTTTAGGCATATCTATTTCAAAATGCATATTCTCTTTTGTTGTTGGATGAATAAAATCAATTGATGTTGAATGTAAGAATTGACCATATTCAGTAGTCTCACCTGTTCCATATAATGGATCATTTACTATTGGATAACCAATGTATGACATATGAACTCTAATTTGATGAGTTCTTCCTGTTTCAAGACTAAGTCTTACTAAAGTATAACCTTTATATCTTTTAACAACTCTTAAATGAGTAATAGCTTCTTTACTATTTTTACTAGTTACAGCCATCTTTTTTCTATTAACTTCATCTCTTCCAATTGGAGCATCTATTGTAGCTGTATCACTTGGAAATTCACCTTTTACAATAGCTAGATAATCTCTTTTAATTTCATGACGAGATAAAGCATCAGATAAAGCTTCATGAGCTTTATTATTTTTAGCAACAATCATTAATCCTGTTGTATCTTTATCTATTCTATGAACTATACCAGGTCTTACTTCTCCATTTATATCTGATAAATCTTCAGTATGAGCCATGAGACCATTTACAAGAGTACCATTTGTATTACCTGCTCCTGGATGAACTACTAGACCAGATGGTTTATTAATAACTAGTACATCATTATCTTCATAGATAATATCTAAATCCATCTTTTCAGGTTTAATGTCAACTTCCTCTTTAAACCCACCTTCAACAGTTATTTCATCTCCAGTTTTAGGAACATAATGAGTATTAACTTCATTACCATTTACTTTGATAAATCCTGCTTCTATCATTTTATCAATAGAACTTCTAGATTCATCTAGGAAACTTGTTAAATACTTATCTATTCTAGTTGTGTTCTCTTCTACTGTTATTTTCATTTTTATCACTTACCTTTTTATTACTTATATCATTTTTAATAGCAACAATTGTAAGCATAATAATACTTACTACAATGCATATATCTGCAATATTAAATACTGGAAAATTACCAATAGAAATAAAATCTCTTACATATCCAAATAGAACACGATCAACTATATTTCCAAATATACCTGCATATAGAAGTCCAAATAGAAAATCATTTAGTTTATTTTCTTTATAAGAAAAAGATAAACTATATGCAAGAATAAGTGTAATTATTCCTATTACTAATAGAGCAGTTGAATGATTCTTCATTATTGAGAATGCAGCTCCTGTATTAGTTGTATATTCAATACTAAAAATATTATTTATTATAACATATTTTAATTCAAATGTTTGAACTATTCCTTTTAATAATTGATCTATAAGTAAAACTATTAAACCAATATAACATTTCTTTTTGTTCATTAAATTTCACCTAGTAAAATTATATAAAAAACTCGGAACAAAAACAACATAATAAAAAGCAACCATAGGGTTGCTTAATTACTATTGTGGATTGTTATTATTTTGCCCTTGAATATTTCCTGCAGCACCAATCATGTTAGAACCAGCTTGTTGAGCCATGTTCATTCCCATGAAAGCACCAACAGATCCACTAGCATTTTGAGAAGCGTTAAGCATAGCAGTTGCAGAATCTGCAGCCATCATTGCTTGAGCATTACCATTTGCATATACGTTACCCATAGCAATTCTGCTATCAATATTTCTAATGATTTCTCTTGATTCTTCAGATGCATTAACATTAAGTGCTACATCATTGATTTCTAAACCATATTGTTTAGTCCATGATTCATCAAGTAAATCATTCATGATTTTAACTATATCATTCTTGTATCCTTGAATAGCATTAAATGAAATATTATTTTTAATCATTAAATCACTTATACAAGTTGATACGTTAGATGCGAATTGAGTCTTTAATTGACCACCTACTACTTCTTCTACTGTTACTTTTTCTTTAGCATTAGAACCAAGTAATTGAGCAACTAATACAGCTGGATCAACAACTCTGAATGAATATTCTCCATTGTAAGTAATTTCTACAGAACCATATCTTGGATCAGCAATTGTAACTGGTTGTTGAGAACCAAATCTATTTCCAGTTATATTTTTAGTATTAATGAAATATACTCTTTGGTCAGCAACTGCTTGTCCTCCATAAGTAATACGATTTCCAATTTGTTTAATTGAATCTCCTATACCTTTGAAGAATCCTCCTTCAAATACTGAAGGTTGTAAAGTAGAATCCCAAGTATAAGTTCCTTCTTCAGCAGTAAATTCTTTAATAGCTCCATTTTCAACCATCATCATAGCATATCCAGTTGGAACAATTATTGTACTACCATTAGTGATAACACCTTCTGTATAGTTTCTGTTTCCTGCTCCATGATTAACAATACCTCTTTGAACAAGTAGGCTTGCATCACTATCAGCTACAGTAATGACTTCTTTAAATTGATCACCTACTACTTGAGAAGTTGCAGTAAGTGCAGCTTTAATTAATCCCATTTTTTCATCTTCCTTCCATATAAATCTATTATATCATTTTTTTAAAAAATTAATAAAAAATAAATAAAAAAGATGACAAGTGTCATCTTTTAATTTTTTTCAACTGTGATAGCTACATCATGACCATTGATGTCGTTAACTTCTCCACCATCACGAACTTCGTAAACAGTAGCAAGTGTTTCAGACATAATATAGTCACTGTAAACATCAAATGCTTTATTAGTTAACTCATCACCTGAATAGAATAATTTAATTCTATCAGCAATATCTAAACCTGAAGTCTTTCTTATATTTTGTACTTTAGATACAAATTCACGAGCAAGACCTTCAAGAATTAATTCTTCTGTAAGTTCAGTATTAAGAATAACGAATCTATTATTTTGCATTCCAACGTCGAATCCTTCTTTAGATTCAATTCTTACATCTACCATGTCAGGAGTAATATCAAGTCTTTCTCCTTCAAAATCAGCTGTAATAGTTTCTTCTTGAAGTAGTGCTTCTTCATCTTCTTCATTTAGGTTAAGAAGAAGTTCTTGATAACTCTTCATACGTGGACCAAACATAGCACCACATACCTTGAAGTTTGGTTTAATTGTAAAGTTCATATATTTAGATAAATCACTTACAAATGTTACTTTCTTAACATTTAATTCTTCAGTAATTAAATCTACTAATGATCCTAGAATAGATTCATATTTACCATCAATTAAAGCTTCTGATAATGGTTGTCTTACTTTAATCTTAGTTTCTTCTCTTACGAATCTACCAGTTGAAATTAAATCTCTTACTAAGTCCATCTTAGTTTCGATTTCTTTATTTATTAATTCAGTATTAGCAGTTGGATAATCAGCTAAATGAACTGATTCTTCACCTGTTAAGTTTTTATAAATTTCTTCAGTTGTATATGGAATAATAGGAGCTGCAAGTCTACATAAACCATTTAATACTTCATAAGTAGTCATATATACTGACTTCTTAGAATTATCTAATTTAGAAGACCAGAAACGATCTCTATTACGTCTAATATACCAGTTAGATAAATCTTCTGATACAAATGTAGTTATAGTTCTAACTACTTGGTTTAAATCAAATGAATCAAATCCTTCAGTTACATCTAATACTAATTGGTTATATTTAGATAATAACCATTTATCAATTTCTTCTCTTTCTTCATATGGAACATTACATTCTTTAATATCAATATTATCGATATTAGCATATGTTTGGAAGAATGTATAAGTATTCTTAAATGGATTGAAGAACTTAGAATGTACTTCTTTAACTCCATTTTCAGAGAACTTTAATGGAGTCCATACTTGAGATACATATAACATATACCATCTAATATTATCTGCTCCATATGTATTCATCATTTCTACTGGATCAACAATGTTACCTAAAGACTTAGACATCTTCTTTCCGTTTTCATCAAGCATCATGTCATTTACTACAACATTTTTAAAGCTTGATTTACCTGAGATAATTGTTGAAATAACAAGTAATGTATAGAACCATCCTCTTGTTTGGTCTACACCTTCAGCAATGAAGTCTGCTGGGAAATGATTTTCAAACCATTCTTTATTTTCAAATGGATAATGACATTGAGCATAAGGCATTGCACCTGAATCGAACCATACGTCAATTACATCACTTACTCTATGCATCTTATTACCAGTCTTAGGATTAGTAATAGTAATGTTATCTACATAAGGTCTATGTAAATCTATATCTTCATATTTTAAATCTTGGTCTGCTCTTTCAATAAGTTCTTCTCTTGAACCAATTACTTCGAAGTCTCCAGTTTCATCATCAACCCAGAATGGAAGTGGACATCCCCAATAACGGTTTCTAGAAATACCCCAGTCAACCATATTTTCAAGCCAGTTACCAAAACGTTTAGTACCAACATAATCTGGATACCAATTAATCTTATTGTTTTCTTCAATAATCTTATCTTTATAATCAGTAGTCTTAATATACCAAGCTGGTTTAGCATAGTAGATTAATGGTGACTTACATCTCCAGCAATGTGGATAATCGTGTTCAATCTTAATCTTCTTAAATAATTTATCATTTTCTTTTAAGTATTTAATAATTTCTATTTCAAGATCTTTATCAGTTACTAGTCTACCTTCCCAAGGTCCAATTGTATATTTACCTTGTAAGTCTACACTTTGAGTCCAGCCAATTCCATTTTCACGGCAAACTCTATTATCGTCTTCACCATAAGCAGGAGCAATATGAACGATACCAGTACCATCTTCACTAGTAACATAGTTATCTGCAACTACTACAAATGATTTTCCATCTTCTACTTTAGCAAATGGCATTAATTGTTCATATTCAGTACCTACTAAATCAGTACCTTTGAATGTTTCAATAACTTGAGCTTCTTCACCTACAACTTTATCTTTTAAGCTTTCAGCTAAGATAAATTTATATCCTTGAGAATCAACTTTAACATAAGTTAAGTCTGGATTAACACAGGCTGCAACATTATCCATTAAAGTCCAAGGAGTTGTTGTCCATACAAGTAAGTATTCATCTTTACCTACTACTTTAAATGGAACAATTACAGTATTAACTGAATCAACTTGATATCCTTGATCTACTTCGAATTTAGCAAGTTCTGTTCCACATCTAGGACAATAAGGTAATATCTTATTAGAGTGATAAATAGCACCTTTTTTATGCATTTCTTTTAGTAAATACCATTCAGTTTCATGATAATCATTAACACAAGTAATATATGGATTTTCTTGGTCAATAAATTGACCCATCATATCTGTTACTTTATTAACTTCATCGATATTAACAGCAGTATTCTTTTTACATTCTTCTACGAATTTATCAATACCCATTGCTTCAATATCTTTTTTACCATTTATTCCTAGTTTCTTTTCAACATTATATTCAATTGGAAGACCATTACAGTCAAGTCCAATTTTTCTATCTACTTTAAAACCATTCATTACTTTGTATTTACAGAAAGAATCTTTAATTGTTTTTGCAAATACATGATGAATACCTGGTTTTGCATTAGCATAAATAGGTCCATCATAGAATACCCAATTATCTTTATCATTTCTATTTTCGATAGTCTTAGAAAGAATATCTTGTTTTTTCCAATTCTCTAAAATAGTCTTTTCAACTTCTGCAGTTGCTCTTTTATCTAATTCTTTAAACATCTTCTTCACCTTTCCTTTTTTAAAAACAAAAAAACCCATAAACTAAGGGCGAAGTGAGTTCATCTCCGTGGTACCACCTTAATTCATGAGTTTAAATTCATGCACTTTCATCTCTTAACGCGAGATCTCTCGTATTTGGCTTATCCCCAAATAACATCGGAAGTGATTCATAAATACTTTTTATATATTTTCCTCTCACCAATATGGAAAACTCTCTTGAAATTACTAGGTATTTAACGTCTTCGTCATTTGTTTTTAACAAGTTCCATTATATTAACAAATATAATATTTGTCAAATTATTTTTTATTAGATTTAAATACATTTACTTTTGATTCTTTGAAATCCTTATCGCTTGATAATTTCTTCTTCTCTTTAGCTTTATTTGAAGCTAAAGGATTATATGAACCTAGTTCAAGTTTATTCTTAGGTTCTTCTTTTGGTTTTTCACCTATTCTAGATATATCATCTATATCTATAGATAAAGGATATACTTTAGAATTCTTCTTATTAGCTTTTATACTCTTTCTCATTCTACGAGTATTATTACCATATGTAGTATTAGCAGGCATTATTAAGAATACTACTATTAACGTAATAATTATTACTACAACAAATAGTATTAAATAAAGTCTATCATTTAACCACATCTTATTATCAGTAGCATCCGTTCTTATTTCACTTATGAAATAAATATCTTTTAAGCTATGATAATTAATAGTTAACATTAAACCATTATTCTTATATTTATTACCTTCTAGACTATTAGTAATATAATCTCCTAAGACAACATGAGTAGTATCTCCAATACTAAATGAACTTTTTAGTTTAAATTCAACGATGGCATATATATCATCCTCATAGTCATCTTCTGCTTTTGCATTAATAGACATCTTTTTGTATTTGCCTTCTTTTTCACTATAAGATTCACTTACTTTAAAATGTTCAGAATCATGAAGATCAATTTCAAAGTAAGTTGGATCATATTGAATATAGTTTTCTACCTCGTTTGCACTTATTCCTTCAAACCATAATTTAACATAGAATGAGCCAGTTCCATCATATAGTTCATTAAGTGCTGCTTTAGGTTGAAAGTTAGAAGCAAATACAGGAGTTAAGCTAATAAAAAGAAGAAAAACAAATACAAAGATGTATTTAATCTTTTTCATTATTACACCTTTTAGATAAGAACTTTCATAGTTCTAATCATTTGATTAGTATAACCTAGTTCATTATCATACCAAGCTACTACTTTTACTATAGTTTGTCCATCTTCAGTAGTAAGTGTATCAGTTAATAATCCATCAACTAAAGCACCTACCTTTTGACCAATGATATCACTTGATACAATTGGATCAAATGTAATCTTTAATGTTTTATTTGAAGCATGTTCAAATGCAGCATTGATTTCTTCTTTTGTAGGATGTCCTTTAACAATTACAGTTAAATCTACAACAGAACCATCTATTGTTGGTACTCTGAAAGCTGAACCTTTAAGTTTTCCATCTACATTTGGAAGAACTTTACCAATTGCTTTTGCAGCACCTGTTTCAGCTGGAATAATATTTTCCATGGCACTTCTTCCTCTTCTAGAGTAAGCACCCTTCTTATGTACAACATCAAGTGTTGTTTGATCATTAGTAGTTGCATGTATTGTAGTCATATAACCTGATACTACTTTGTATTCATCATCAATTACTTTTAAAACAGGAGCAAGGCAGTTAGTTGTACAACTTGCTGCTGAAATAATTTTTTCAGTACCATCTAGGATATCATGGTTAACATTATAAACTACAGTCTTACAATCTCCTTTAGCAGGTGCTGAAATAATTACATGTTTAGCACCAGCTTTAATATGGCTTTCAGCTTTTTCAACTTCAGTATAATGACCTGAGCATTCAAGAACTACATCAATTTTTTCTTTAGCCCATGGAAGATTAACTGCATCCATTTCTTTATATACTCTTATTTTCTTACCATTCATAATGATATGTTCATCATCAAATGATAATTTAGAAGAATTAAACATTCTAAAATTTGAGTCATATTTTAATAACATGTATAAATCTTCAGTAGAAGCTAAATCATTGATTGCTACTACTTCTAAGTCTTTATCTCCTATTAATTCTCTAAAAGCTAGTCTTCCAATTCGACCAAATCCATTTATTGCTATTCTTTTCATCTTATGTAACATCTCCTTCAAATATTGAACCACCTATAAACTCACGTAATACAGCTGATTGTGATACATATTCACTTGATATTGGATAGAAACATCTTAAACTATCAAGTAATCTTCTTGCTTCTTTATAACATGGAGAATCAAAATCTACATTATATAGAAGCGGTTCTACCATGACTTTTAGTATACCTATTTCATAAATACCAGATGTATTAATAATATAGTCTACTGAGTCTGTATATGGGAAAATATATTTTTCTTCTCCTTCTCTTACTTTAGACCATGATTCTAATGAAGCTTCTGCACTCTTACCTCTTGTTCTAAAGTCTCTTGCTATTCTTCTTAATAATCTATTATCAGTTGAAGATATATAGTTATGTCTATCTATTCTAAGTGGTGAGAATGGACTTATATATATCTTAAATGCATCATTTGCAAGTTCTTTTTTATAGAATAAATTTGGATTTATTCCATGTAATCCTTCAATTATTATTACTTCGTTTTCTTCTAATTTTATTGGAGGATTAGGATATTCTTTCATACCAAGTACGAAGTTATATACTGGTAATTTTGCTTCTCCACCATTTAGAAGTGTTTCTATATGTTTATTGAATAAATCTAAATCTAAAGATTTTAAAGATTCATAATCTTTTGAACCATCTGGTAATAATGGTGCTTCATCATTTTCTAAGAAATAATCATCAAGTGTTATAGCTCTTGCTTCTATACCTATTGAACCTAAAGCATTAGCAAGTTTTCTTGAAGTAGTTGTTTTACCTGAACTAGAAGGACCAGCAAGTAATACTATTTTCTTTTCTGATGCTATAATCTTCTGACATGCTAAATATATTTCTACATCCATTAGTAAATCACATTTTCTAATAAGATCATCCATCTTGCCTTTAGCAATTAAATTGTTAATATCTGATACATATTCAATATGAATTTTTTTTGCCCAATTACGACTATTATCATATGTTTCAAATATATTATTTCTAAATTTGAAATCCATTTTTCCATTCATAGTATAGGAAATAACAATTTGATTTGGTTTAACATAATATAAATCATAGCCTTTTAAAAGTCCTGTTGACTCAGGCATTTCAGAAGAATAGAAATAATTATATTCTCCATCAAGTTCAAACATAGAAACTGATATATTACTTATCTTAAGTACATTTTCAGCTTTTTCTATTTCATTATGTCTAATATAAAAATCATATGCATCTTTTTTACTAATAATCTTTTTTGTGATTGGAAGATTTCTATTAATTAAATTATCCATTTCTTTTTTAATATTTGGTATTTCATCTTCCGTTATATTAATGGAGGCTTCTATTTTAGTTTGGATACCATGATCTATACTATTTAGTATAAAAACCTCACCTTTATATAATCTTTTTATGGCTATAATAAATAAAAATTTTAACCCTTGTTGATATTCTTTGAGACTCATCATTTTAGCCAACTCCTTATCCTATATAATTATATCAATAAAAGAAACAAAATAAAAGTAGAGAAAGCTCTCTACCTTATAGAATCTAAAATATCCCAGATATTGTTATCTTTGCATTCTCCTCCAACCCAATTTTCTGGTTTATAACTATTATGCCCAACTACTCTTCCAGTACTTGCCTCAATATAATAGTCATGATCTCCTCCTGCACATAAAGTATAATCAACAATAAATTTAACATAATAATCAATTGTAATTTGATTTAGGTTTGTAATTTCACCAGCTGTTGCATTTTTATAGAATTCATCCATTTTTTCTCTTTCAATTAAATCATCTGGTGTTACTTCTTTTTGTTTTTTAGATTCAGAATATAATACATAATTTTCATTTGCTAAAGTCACTTCATAAGTAACTTTACTACCGTTTACGCTTGCCATTGCGTATCCAAAGAAATCACCTGTTGATGGAATATCCAAATCTTTTTTTATATCATAAATATAATGTTGATATTTACCTGGACGTGGTAAGTTTTTAAAATTGGAGTCTTCTATATATTTTCTTTCAACGGCATTTAATACTTTTTGATAGAATTCCATCATTGTCTTTTGTTTCGCAGTTTCTACTGTACTAAGTACACTTGGGATTGCAATTATCATAATTATTGCAAGTATTACTATTACTGCTAATAGTTCTACTAAAGTAAATCCTTTATTTTCTTTCATATAATCTCACCTATTTAAATAGTAGTTCATCTAAAACAAAAAGAAAAGTGTTATTCACTTTTCTTTGATTTGTTTACTAAATCTTTAATCTTTCTAAAGCCATGATTAATACTTGATTTAGACATTTTAAAGTCTGTTTCTACTGAAATAATATCAGCAAGTTCAGACATTGTTGTTTCAGGATATTTAATACGGTAATCTGCTATTGTTTTAGTTTTATCATCAAGTAGCATTAACATATCATTTTGAATTAAATAGTTAATATTTTCTATTTGTTCATTACAAGTTTTCATCATTTTTTCTACATTAGCTTGTTCACAGTTATTTAGTCTATTAACCATGTTTTTATGGTCTCTATAAATTCTTATATCTTCAAAATAGAATAAGGCATCTATAGCATTTAACATTTTAATAAAGTCACTTATTTCTTCTGCTGACTTTATATAAATCATATAACCTTTTGTTCTAGATATTATCTTTGAATTAAAGTTAAATTCTCTTAATAATTCATTAATAAGATTTGCTACTTTTTCATCAGTTATTAAAAGTTCTAAATGATACTTACTAGTAGATGGATCATTTATAGATCCACTGGAAAGGAATGCCCCTTTTATATAACTCATTTTTTCTTCATCCGAATAATCTTTAATATTATTAAACATATCTTTTACATCAGATGTGATAATATCTACTTTTTCTTTTAATTCTAGAATATACATAGTTTTTTTAACAAACTTCTTTTGAGTTCTAATAGTTAATTTTATATTAATACCATATATTCTTTTTATTAAAGAAAACATACGTCTTGCAACTGAAGCATTTTCAATAAACATAATTATTTCGTTATTCTTAAATGTTGCATTTACTTCAAGGTATGCACATACCTCAGCTATGCTTTCAAGTTTATTAGTTTCAATTTTTGTTATTTCATCTTTTATTCTTGTTGTAAATGAAGCCATGTACATCACCTCTTATTCGTCTATACTATAACACATTAATTAAAAAAATGAAAAGATTATACCTTTTCATTTTCTTTTAAATAATAAATCCATGCTATGTTGTCTTTAATAACAACAAACTTAGCTACTCTTCTTTCTTCTTTAAAGTTAATTGGCATATTAACGTTTATTGCTGCATCTTTTAGTTCTGTAAAAGATGCTACTTCAATTACTTCATAAGAATCTAAGTAAGGTAGTCTTTTTACATCTACAATTATGTCATCATTATTTCTTAGTATTTTAGTTAGTTTTCTCTTATATGGAGAAGCTGCATCTTGTTCTTTATTATATCTAATAGATGCTAATACTAATAATAAAAGAGCTATACCCCACATGGAAACAGAAATAATTGTATTATAAATACTTTCTTTACCATTTTTCTTAACCGTAATAGTCTTTTCTTTATCTGAAATATTTGTTTCGTACTTTATTTCAAATGGATCAGAAGTAATAGGAATTATTACTTCTTGATATGTACTATTATCTAGATTATCAATTGATTGATAATCTAATTTATTATTAACTTTAAAATTTACTTTAATATATGCTTTACCTTCGTAAGCAGTACCTAAGTCATTTATGTAACTATTATATAAATCTTTATAATAGTTATAATCTATACTAATTGTTTTAGTTAAATCAGTTTTATTATTTGTATATTTTACTTCTTCTTTATCTCCAGTTTTAATACCATCTAACTTGTTTTCAACATTTAGAGATGTTTCAAAGTAGTAGTTAATACTATTAGATACTATATCTGAATATGTTGAATGATAATCAAATGTGATATCTATTTTATCAACTAAAGATCCTGCTATAAGTTCTTTAGATGTTTTATCATAAAAAGGTTCATTATAATAAGGGTTCTCTTTATAATAAACTTTATAATTATAACCACCTTGATTCATGATTGATACAGAAGAAATAACATTATTTCTTGTAGAAGAATTAATATAAACAGATATAACAAGTGCTATTATTATACCTATTCCATATAAAATATATAAACCATATTTTTTGAGACTTTTCATAATTAATTCATTCTATCTTTAATAGCATTTAAGGCAGCTAAGACATTAGGATTATATCTTGGAGATTCATCCTCGATTACATCAAGTGCTTTTGATGCAAATGGTAAATTAGAATTATCATTTGCAAGTCTAACTGCTACTGCTACAATAGCTGCTTCAATTGGTATATCTACACCTTGAATACCATTTGGAAGTCCACGACCATTGTAAGTTTCACATGCATATTTAACTATATTAGATGCTACTTTTAAATCATAATCATCAGTTAAAACTATTTTTATGATTTCTAGAGCATAATTAATTTCTGTTTCAACATATTCTTTATTAATAACAGCAGTATTATCCATAGCAATAGAACCTATGTTATAAAGATAACAAGTATCAGTTATGGCTTTAATAAATCTATCATCAATATTAAGTGCTGGATTAGATGTTTTTAATTCAGTAGCTAAAGCTAAACAATAATTAGTTATCTTTTGAGATACTTCACAGTTATGAATATTCTTTACTACATTACAAACAATAATCTCAGGTGTATTAGATTGAGCTGATGCTTCTTGTTCTTCTATTTTCTTTTCTTGAGCAGTTAACAAACTTTGTAGTGAATTACCTGTTTCATATAAAGAAATAATCTTATTAATACGTTTTCTAATATTATCTGTATTAAATGGTTTTTCAAGCATATCAACTATATCATATTCATATACTTTTTTTCTTGTTTCTATTGTTTCATCACCAGATATAATAGCAACTGGTATTTTATCTAATAATCTTCTTTGTTTTAAATAGTTAAGTACATCAAATCCTGTTTTACCAGGCATTATTAAATCTAGTAAGATACCTACTATATTTAGTCTATTAGGATCAAAGTTTTGTTGAACAATATTCTTATCAATAATGTCTATTCCTTCTTCTCCATTTTTAGCCATGACTATTTCGTATGTATCATCAAATACTCTTTTTAATGAATTTCTAATAACTGATGAGTCATCAATAATTAGAATATACTTCTTTAATGAATTACTTGTTTGGCCTATTTTAGTAGACAATACTTTATTTAATTCAGGATTATTAACTGCTACTTTATTAAATACTGAGTTAATAAAGTCACGAGTATTACTTAAATTAGAACCATTATCTCCTTGGGCTGCAAGAGTGTTATTAACTCTTAGAATTGCATCTCCAATTGAAGCTCTTTCTTCTTCAAGTGCTGTTTCATATTCAGCAGCTTTTTTCTCTAGATTAAGAGCTTGTTGTTCTGTATCGGTTAATCTTTCATGAACGTCTTCACTCATCATGAATATAATCTTATTATTTTCGATTTGTAAATAATTAATTATGTTTTGAAACCATCTATATTCTCCAGTTTCAAGAAGACGTCTATATTTAACCTTTGATTCTGATATACCGGCAGTAAATAGTTCTTCAAGTTTATTTAAAGAGAGTGCATTAAAATATGCTTCTACTTCTTCAGGTTTAATTAATTTAGTCTCCTCTTCAATAAAATCTGTATAAGTAGTTTCAGACTTTTTAACAAGTTTATTATCTTCATTGAATACAAATGATAATACTTTATCACTTAGAATATCTATAGCATAAAAATCACAATAGTTAGCATTAATTAATCTTAATATTTGCTCTGTTATAAGTTTTTCATTCATGGTATCAACCTCTATTCTCTTTAATTTTATCATTAAAAATGATAGATATAAATATATTTAAATAAAAAAAGACCCTTAAAAGATCTTAATTTAAATCATTTTCATCAAATGGATGAGGACATAATTCTGCAACTGTATATTCCTTATAATCTCCAGTTTTAGAAAAACATCTAACTATTGAATCTCTATCAAACATTTCATTAATCATTTGACGACATACAAAGCAAGGAGTTCCTATTTTATCATCATCTGCACAGCAGACATTAATCTCTTTAAAATCTCCTTTTTTATATCCTGCTGTTACTGCTGAAAAGATAGCAGTTCTTTCTGCACATGATCCAGCTCTTGTTGATGCATCTTCTACATTAACACCATAGAAGTCATATCCATCTTTTGTTGTAACAATAGATGCAACTTTGAAGTTTGAAATTGGAACATAAGCATTTTTACTTAGAACTAATAATCTATCTATCATATTATCACCTATAGTAATTATACTATTAAAAAATATAATAATATAGGTCTCTTAATGTTTTTTCTTTAATACTCTTTTCTTTGTTTTATCTATTCTTGGAGTTAAGTCATAGTGTTCACTTAAATAATAACTTTTAGTTCTTTCTTTTTTAGTATTTTTATATATTTGTGCGTTATTTATAAAACGTTCATCTAAACAATAGTTTTTCATATCATCAAATTGATACTTTATATCTTTTGTAATTATTTGATAAAAAAGGGATAAATTAATAATAGGAAGAATAGATGCCATTCTTAGAGATATTAAATCATTATAATCTTTAAACTTATATTTTAAATAAAAGTCTAAATCACTAATAAGCTTTTCTTCTTTTTCTTTTTCTATTACATAATCATTATCAAGTAAGATATTAACTATTTCTTTTTTAGCTTTAATTCTTGAGTTTGCAAGATAAACTAAATCATAACTAGAGATAAGAATATATAATACAAAAAGAACAGTACTCATAAGCATCCCTCCAAGGTAATTATAACATATAAAAAAGAATAGATTTTTTATCTATTCTTCATTCTTTAAATAATAATGTTTAATTGGTTTTAGATCATCATCTAATTCATATACTAAAGGATTACCTGTAGGTATTTCTAAATTAACTATATCTTCATCAGATATATTATCTAAATATTTAATTAATCCTCTTAATGAATTACCATGAGCAACTATTATTACATTTTTACCTTCTTTTATTGTTGGTAATATATCAGAATTCCAATAAGGTATTACTCTTTCAACTGTATCTTTTAAACATTCTGTATGAGGTACATATTCAGTATATTTACCTATCATTTCTTTGAATCTATCATCTTCATCATCTAATGCAGGTGGTTGAACGTCATAACTTCTTCTCCAAATATGTACTTGTTCATCACCATATTTTTCTGCTGTTTCTTTTTTATTTAATCCTTGAAGAGCACCATAATGTCTTTCATTTAAATGCCAACTATAATTAATTGGAATATTGATGTCTAATTCTTTTAATATAAGATCTAATGTATGATTAGCTCTTTTTAATACAGAAGTATATGCAACATCAAATGTATATCCTTTTTCTTTTAATACTTTACCTGCTTCAATAGCTTCATTTACTCCATTAGTTGATAAATCAACATCAGTCCATCCAGTAAATTGATTGCTTAAATTCCATTCACTTTGTCCATGTCTTACTAATACTAATTTTATCATTATTGCATCTCCTATTCGTCTATTAGTTTTTCAATTAGTTTTATCATTTCATTTCTATTACTCTTATATGGTTTAGGAGTAAACTTTTTAACTTTCTTAAGTGCCTCAGGTAATTCTGATACATCTCTTACTCCAACTATATATTCTCTTTTAATAAAGTTATCTATTATTTGTATTTGATGATCATTTACATGTTCCTTGTACTTAGCAAGTCTAGGTGCTGCAATTACTCTTTTTTTCTTTTTAAGTCCACCTATTATGCTTCCTACACCACCATGACAAATTATTAAGTCTGCCTTGTTCATGTATTCTTCAAATTCATCCATGCTTAGATAATCATAAATAGTCATATTATCTGATTTATATTTAGTAAATCCTGCTTGAACTATTACAGTATCTTTTATAATACCTTTTTCAATACATTCATCTACTTCTTTTAATAATCTTTTAAAAGGTTTATCTTGTGTTCCAAGTGTTACAAATATCATTAGTAAATCCAACCTCCATATATAGCATCAGGATAGAATTCTTTCATAGATTCCCATTGAACTATGAAATGATCTGCAAACTTATAAACTTGCTTACCTGTTTTAGTTGGTGAATCACTGTTAGCAAATGTTTCTATGAATATTACTTTCTTTCTAAATATTTTAGCTAAACAACACATAGGTCCAACATTATGCGCCCCTGTAGTAACTACTACATCTGGTCTAATTGTTAACATATACCATAAGGATACAAAACAATTACCAAGTAAGATAAATGGATATAGTATTTTACCTTTCTTACCAGCATATGTGCCAGGTATTAGAAAATGTACTCTTCCTTTATGTTTATTCTTTAAACCTTTATTACTTTTAGTATTTTCCGTAATAAGGGTATAATTATATTTTTTAAACATAGGTTCCAATTGAAGTAATTCACTCAAATGCCCACCTGTGCTAGCAATAAACATTACTTTTTTCATATCATCACCATCTTGTAATAATTATAGCACAATTAATATTCTTTTTCATTTGGTTAATTTATTTAAATTCGTACTCCACTGGAATGCATTTGTGTCCACAATGTGGACACTTTTTGCAAATAAGTATAGTTTTCTTATATCAAACAAATATCTAACACTGTATTTTTTATCCTCATTTATAATTGTGTCGACAATGTCGACACTTTTTATGAAACACAATTCTCAATTTCTATTTTGTTATTTCTAATTTTTAACATGATACTTCCATCCTCATCTATTCTATAATATATTTAACAAACCAATTTATATTCTCTAACAGTAATTCTATTATCTGAACAATATTCAATCACAAACTTATTTTCTCTTTTGCATACCAATATTCCAATTGTATTGTTATTACTTACTTCTTTGATATTCTTATCTATATAATTCATATACTTTTGAACTTGTGATATATAGTCCACTTTAAATTCAGTTACTTTTAATTCCACAACAACATAGCAATTATATTTTATATTGAATAATAACAAGTCTATATAGTAATTTCTATCTCCTATTTTGATTTTATATTCACTACCAATAAAACTAAATGAATTACCAAGTTCTTTCATAAATGATTCAATATCTTCTAATATTAAATGATGTAATGATTTTTCAGTAGCTATTTCTATATTATTTTTATTTTTAATTAAAATAGGATTTGGCACTAAATCTTTTACATCAGTTTTTTCACTATTCATAAGTTTGTTCTTTGTTTCAATTGGTAATCTTTCATATTCACTATTCTTGATTATTTCTTCTAATTGTCTTTTTGAAAGATTTCTTTTTTCTATTTGTTTAGCATAATAATTTATTTCATTATTATCTGTTAAACTAAACAATTGTCTTATGTGACTAATTGATAATTTGGTCCCCACTGGGGACCATTTTTGTTTCTCAAAGAATTGATACAATTGTCTCATTCTTCTTAAAGTTCTCGGATTGTATTTCTTATCAACTTCAACTGTTAACTTATTAGAATAATTACCAATTATATCATCGCCATATTTACTTCCTGCTTCTAGTAGTAATTTGCCTACCTCATAATGTGTTAAAAGAGTATGTTTTTCTTTTGAATAATCTTTTACTTTTGAATAGATCTCATTATCAATTAATTTGTTTTTTATCTCATTATAATAATTCATATAAACTTTCTCCTCATTTATAATTGTGTCGCCAGTGGCGACACTTTTTATAAACAACAATTCTCAATTTCTTTTTTGTTATTTCTAACTTTAAACATATAACTCAGTAAAATGGCTCCAACTCAATTGTTGCGCCAGTGGCGCGACTTTTTCATTACTAAAAACACTATAATAATTCATATAAACTTCTCCTTAATATTATTATTAGCGGTAAAAGTTTAATTTACTTGAAATCTATTAAATATCTTTAAAAATAAAAAGGTGCGGAAATACCACACCAATTAGTTCTTTCTGTTCTTTTCAATATAATAAATAGCATTAGCTAGAATTTTATTAAAATGTTTTAAATATATACCCTTTTTACCTTTTAAATATTTATTCTTCTTATAATTTGGAAAAGTTCTATTAACTTCTTCTATTACTCTATTAACACCTTTATCAAATTCTTCCTTATTATTCATCTTAGCAAGACGTTTAATAAATGTTGCATATAAATATCTTACATATGTATATTCAAGTTCTTCATAATAATCATTATAGAAGTTATTATCTTTATAATACTTAACAATATTATTTAAATTATCTATAAAGTCATATAACTTAGAATTATATGTATAAGTAATACTTCCTTCTCTTTGATAATAGTTATAATAATAACCATCTAGATTAGTAATAGAATTTATATGAGGTAATAGCTTATAAATGAAATCTACATCTTCAAACCAAATACCTTTTTTAAATTGAACTATATTGAATAACTCTTTTTTATAAATCTTAGAACAAGCTGCTGGATAAATAAAAGGCATGATTTCTTTTATTTCATCCTTTGTTGTACAAGGTTTATCTACTCCAGATAAGACTTGTACTGTATGATCTGAGAATACTCTATTCTCACCAAATGTGATAATATCATATTCTTCTTTGTCTATATACTTTTCTAAATCCTTATATAAATTTTCTTCAATAGTATCATCAGAATCTATAAAAGATATATATTTACCAGATGCATGTTTAATACCTACATTTCTTGCATCTGATAATCCTCCGTTTTTCTTATCTACTACCTTTATAATATTTCCATATTTATCTTTTAGTGTTTTAAGTAGTTCTAATGTATCATCTGTTGAACCATCGTTAACAAGAATAATTTCCATGTCATCAATACGTGCTTTAAAAATTGATTTAACACATTCTGCAACATATTTTTCAACATTATAACAAGGTACTATTACACTTAATTTCATACTATCACCTTACTATCTATAGTATATCATGTTTAGAATTTCTTTGACTTAATATATCCTGGAATAACCAAGATAATAGTTAATAGTTTATTAAGGAAGCCTTTTGCTTCTTTAATAACTGTAGACTTTTTAGTATTAGTTAAATAACTAAAAAGAATATAGTGTTTTATAAAATATAATCTTCTTTTAAATTTAGTATCAGGTTTAATATATGATAAACATTCTTTAAAATATTCATGATATCCTTTAGGATATTTCTTAAATATTTTATTAATATTTTTAGAATATCCTTCATTCATATATTCTCCATATACTAAGTCTATATCTTTAAATAGAAGTCCATCATAAAGTTGATCAAGTTTGTAATAAAGTCTAGCTTCTGTAACAAACTTTTCTCCTTTTTCAACCTTATAGAAATATTTCTTTCTTACTTCAGTTTTGAATGTAAGATTCATATCAAAGTCATATCCATATTTGTTATGAATATCAAATAGAGTTACCACTTGATTATTTAATTCAGGTAATACAGTTGTATCTTTAGAACCTAGTAATCTTTTATAAAGAATACCATATACATTTTTATCTCCTAGAGTTTCATAATCATCGGAAACTATCTTTAAGGCATTATCAACAAAAAAATCATCTGAATCAATTTCAATAACTATATCTCCAGTTACATATTGAATAGAATCATTTATTTCTTCTTGTTTACCAACATTTTCATGATAATGATAATCAATCTTAAATGGTGCTTCTTTTATCCATTTATCAAATTGTTCTCGTGTGCCATCAACTGAGCCATCATCCATGACTATCCATTCAAAGTCTTTAAAAGTTTTATAGTTTGTTTGTAAACTTTTATATAACTTTTTAATCTCTTCTTTTCTATTATATGTTGGAGTTAATAATGAAATTTTCATTTATTCACCTTCTATCAAGTTAGTTATTTCTTTTAGTATATCTTTATTGGTATCTTTATTATTCTTAGATACTTTAGGTTTATTTTCTAAGATATATTTAATACCTTCATATATTCCTTCTTCAGAGTTTTCAACAATCTTAGAGTCATCATATTCTTTTAATGCTTCTCTTGCTGCTGAGTCTGTAAGTAATATATATTTATTTAATGCTCTTGCTTCTAACAATACCATTGGGTATCCTTCATAGTAAGACGTAAGCATAAAATAATCAGAGGCCTTTATATATGGATATGGGTTCTTTTTACCACCAAGAAGTATAAATGTATCTTCTACATTTAAGTTCCTAATCTTGGCTCTTAATTCATCTTCTAAAGGACCATTTCCAACTATATAGATTCTGTGATTTAGTTTATCATCGATTAATTTCTTATGAACGTCAATTAGTCTAGATACAGCCTTCTGATCTACAAGTCTAGAAACTTGTACAAATGATGTTAAATCATCTTTAATTTCAGGAGCAGATTCTTTATCTGCCTTTTCTTTAACTAATGATGTATCTAAATAATTATAGATAACTCTTTTAGATACTTTGTTATCAGCAAAGTATTTTTTAAATTTATTTTCATTATCTTTAGATACAAATACTAATTCATCATATTTAGAATAACATTCTTTATTAATCTTTTGTTTAGCTTCTGCTTTCTTTCCATTTCCAAATACATCTTCTATGTCATTATGAACCCAAGCAATCTTTTTTACATTGCCTTGTTCACTCATAATCCATGTAATTGGTCCTTCAAGAAATGCTACTTCAACATCATATTTATCTTTAAAATATTTATCATATATTTTCTTTCTTAAACTATTATTCATAAGTCTTGCTGAAAGCATTAACTTAGTAACTTTATTTAATCCATCTCTTTTAGTGTTATACATATTTACTATTTTTACTTTTTTATCTAATTGAGATTCAAACTCACCTTCACCATATAAAGTAAAAATAGTAATATCGTATTTATCTTTAAGAGAATTACAAATATCTACTAATACTCTTTCTGCTCCACCTAAACTTAAGGAAGTAATTCCAAATACTATTTTTTTCATAATTAAACCTCCTTGTATATTAAGGACATCATACTAATTAACATTAATACACATGTACCTGAGAAGAATACATATCCTGCCATGAATGATAATCCAAATACTATTAACATTGTGAATAACATTATAATATCATTTATTGTTCTCTTCTTATTTTTTATTACTTGTTTAATTAGTTTTATATATACATATATAAACGGAATTATATATAGAATAAAACCTAATAAACCAAAGTTAAATAATATAGCTATTATTTCCATTTCTAAAGTCATTTCACCATAGTTAACTATGAATCCATTTCCAAATAATATATATAAAATATTATGTTGATGCTTAATTAAATATGCATGATAAATAAGTTGTTGTGATCTAGAATCATTTGCATCTATTTTTAATTCATTACAAGTATCATACATAGATAGATAAGCTTGTCTTTGTTCATTAGTCATAAGGTTTTTATCCATAGTATTATTTTTAATTTCATAGACAAATTTAGCTGTATCTCCAGTTGTATGCCCTGCCTTATTTGTATTAATATCTATTATTTCATTAGACTCTTCTTTAATATGCATTCTTCTAGTAATTGTTTCTGAACCAAAGTAACCAATTAATAGTATTACTACTGCAGAAGCACCTATTATTGATAATATCTTTTTAGTTTCTATTTTTTTATTTCTAAATAGTTTGTCTAAAATATATAATCCTAGATATGCACACATTAGAAGAATAAAACCAAACATACCTGTTCTTGTTCCTACTAAGAATATTAAATATATTCCAGCTAAAACAAGTAATATATAGTTAATAACTTTTTTATTTTTTAGTTGTGTCAATAACACAGTTATTAACATTAAAAGAGTTGTACATAGACTATTACCTGAAACAAAGTAACTCTTATAACCCATTCCTTCAACATATGTTGAATAACTTGTTCCTGTTATAATACTAAAATATATAATTAATAAATATATACCTAAACTAATTATTAATGAATTGCTTAAATACTTTAAGTCTTTTTCATTTTTAAAGTATATAAAGATCATTAGTAAATAAACCATGTAAGTATAGTTAATAATATAATTAGCTTCTTGAACTATATTACCAATTGAAATTGGTAATATAAGTTTCTTAACTAATAATAAATGGATTACTCCATATATAGTTGCGAGAATAGTAAATATTATTAACTTCTTTCTCTCTTTAGGTACTTTTATCATCATATAGATAAATAATATGAATGGTATAGAAGTTCTTATGATCATTGTTGGTGTAATTGTTGAATTAGAAAATGCTTGTTTATAAAGAAAACTTCCAGCATCTAATATAGGAGCTATTATAATAAATAAATATAATAATTGTTCTATTTTAAATCTTTTAAAATACTTCTTCATATTATTCACCATCTTACCTCTTTAATTTTATCATATTTATGTATTAACTTCTATTATAAAAGGAAAGCATTATTCTTGCTTTCCTTCTATTACATCTATTATTTCATATAATACATTATCATTTGTAAAATGATTTTCTTCATATACTTTAGGTTTAGTAGTTATTATTTCTTTAAGTCCTTCATATATTGATTCTTCTTTATTAAATACTAGTTTAGTATGATTATAACCAATTATAGTTTCTCTTGCATCTGTATCTGTTACAATTATAAACTTAGATAACATTTGAGCGTCTATTAGACACATTCTATAACCATCTTTTTTAGTGGCATGTAATATATAATCTGCTGATTTTATATATATAAATGGATTAGGTTTATCTCCTAATAATACAAAGGTATCTTCTAGTTTTTCTTTTTTAATTAAAGACTTTAATTCATTTTTTAAACTACCTTTCCCTAGTATATATATTCTATGTGGATATCCTTCTTCAATAAGTCTTTTATGAACACTTATAAGTCTATCTATTGCACTGTTTTCTTCTAAAGGAGATATTTGTAAGAAAGATATCATATCTTTCTTAATATCAGGTGCCTTCATAATAAATGCTTTTGTTTTAACACTCTTAATATCTATATAATTATATATTACTCTTCCTGATATCTTTATATCATCAAATAATTGATAGAATCTATCGTAGTTATAATTTGATGTAAATACTAGTTCATCAAATGTTTTATAAGCTCTTCTATTTATCTTTTGAATTACTCTTGAACGTTTCTTAGAACCAATCATTTCTTCTATATCTGAATGAATCCAAGCTATTTTTCTTGCTTTCTTTTCATAAGACAAGATCCATGTGATTTCTTTTTCATTAAAAGCTATTACTACATCATATTTATCTTTTATAAAGTAATTATAATAGAATTGTTTTTTTGAATGAAAAAATAATCCAAATCTTGTTATTTTTCTTTCAATAGAATTCTTACTACGATTAGTAATATATACTGTTTTAATTCCATTTAAATCATGTGTATAATCATTATCACAATATAAAGATAAAATAGTAATATCATACTTAGTATGAAATCTTTTAACTATATCAACTAGAACTCTAGATTCATCACTTTTACTTAAATCATTTACGGCAAATAATACTCTTTTCATGTTATGTCACCTATTCTAATTTTAGCATAAAAAAAATAATATAAATACTATCTATATTATTCTTTTACTTCAATTCCAAACATAGGAAGTATATAACTAGATTGATATAAATCAATAGTTAATTCTTTTAAGAATTTTGAATCGCATATAATACCGGCTATTTCGTTTGTTGATATATCCAATTTTTCATGAGTACATCCTTGGAAGTCAGTTCCTTCCATGTTATTATTTTTTATTTCTATATTTTTAATAGTTGTATCCATGAAAATAGATTCTTTTAAACTAGATTCACTTATTCTAACATTATCTATTTTACTTCCAATTAGATTTAGAAAATCGCATTGAGAATTATTTATTTCTACATCTTTAATGTTGGAATCACTAAAAGATGTACCTACTAATTTACAATTATTAAATACTACTCTTCTAATACATTTTTTATTAAATTCTTTATTAGATAAATCACAATTATTAAAAATAACATCTAATAGTTCTATATTTATTAATTCTATTTTTTTGAATGTTATATTATCAAATATACATGTATTAAAACTTGTATCTTCAAGTATAAGTTCTTTCTTTGAATTTTCTTCAATATGAACACCTTCAAATTCATTTTCAAAGAAACATTCTTCAAAAGTTTTAGTATTAGTTTCTTTTATTTTAGGAGATGCTATTTTCATTGTTATCACCATTTAAATTATAACATATTAATTTTTATTAAATAAAAAAATCAGTCATAAGACTGATTTTATATTCTAATACCAACCATCTGATTCCCAATGAGCTTTTGCAGCAGAGATACTACCATATGTTGCGATTATATAATTATATGTAGTTTCAAGTTGAACTTGAGGATCTCCGTTCATATAAGCTGTTGGATTAGGAGAATATGTATTTATATTTCCTTGTGTTAATTGTCCTAGGCCAAAGTGAGTATCAGCATGATTTGCACTTGGTTTTAATCCACTTTCTCTACACATAATCCATGCCCAATCTTGTCTGTCTTGTTGTGACATACCAATACTCGATGTATATTGGTCAAATGTATTTAATACTTGTGTTTGTGTACTTGTTAATCCTTCATCATAATAACCAAATTTATTATCTATAGTATTACTTCCACGTAAACCAAGTTCATCTCTTAATTGATCAATAGACTTATCTCCTGTTGCAGGAGTTGGATTAGATGGGTCACTAGGTGTTGGTGTTGGAGTCTCAGGTGTAGGTTCTTCTGGTTTTGGTTCTGAAGGAGTTGGCTCCTCAGGAGTTGGAGTTGGTTCCTCAGGTTTTGGTTCTGAAGGAGTTGGTTCCTCAGGAGTTGGAGTTGGTTCTTCAGGTTTTGGTTCCTCTTGTTTTGGTTCTTCTTGCTTTGGCTCTTCTTGCTTTGGTTCTTCTTGCTTTGGTTCTTCTTGTTTTGGCTCTTCAGGTTTTGGCTCTGAAGGTTGTTCTCCTGAAGGAGTATCTTCACTTGGTTTTGGTGTCTCTGGTGTTATCTGAGGTGGTGTATCATCTCCACCTGGTTTTGGTGTCTCAGGCACAGGCTCTGGTGCAGGTGCAGGAGTTGGCTCTGGCGTTGGTGCTGGAGTTGGCTCTGGTGCAGGTGCAGGAGTTGGCTCTGGCGTTGGTGCTGGATCCTTAGACTCATCTGGAATATTTTGTTGACTAGGTTCATTTGGATTATCACTTGGTGCAGGAGGTGTAGGTGTTGAAGGTTCAGGACGTCTTATTGTAGGTCCGCCTCCTCCTACAGATGCTCCAAATAATGTTCTAGCAATTTCTTGGTCATATTCTTCAACATTTGATCCAGCATTATTCATTTGATTTCTAATCATTTCTCCAACTTTTTCCAAAGTAGTACAAACTGTTTCTGTATCCCTTGTTACTTTATCTTTAAATGCATCTGCAGATTTACCTACCCAAACAGTATCTATCGTTTGTCTTAGGTTATTTGCTTCTCTTCTAAGAGATGCACATGCAGGAACAACACATTGTGTATTTACATCATTAATTAGTTGGTTCATACCAACTACGTCATATCCTATATTTGCACTTGATATATTTAACATATATTAAGCCTCCTATTCTAATAATAATATTAGCATACTTTTTACTACATTTATAATTTTTTTACAGTGTTTGAATACATTTTTTACACATAAAAAAAAGAAAAAGTTTTAAACAACTTTTTCTTATTTTCTTTTTTTGTTTTTTGATGTTGCAACAGCTACTGCAGCTAATGCAAGTGTAGAAACTGATGCAGTTACTACTGATTCATCAATCTCTGCTCCAGTATTAACGATTTCCTCTTCTTCTTCGTCATCGTCTCCACCTTCACCAAAGATGTTTTCATATGATCTTATAGTAGTAACAGTATCTACATAATACTTCTTAGCTTTTTTATCTTTAGAAGCATTAACAGTAGCTTTGTAAGTTGGTTTAGTACCAGTTCCTTCTACTTTATATATTTCTTCTAATACATCTTTATCTCTTATAACACCATCAATATGATATTTAGCAGCGTTAAGAGTTATTACTACAGATTCTCCTGTTTTTTGATTCTTATAAGTCATTTTTTGACCTTGTGAATCAGATGTAGTTTTTAATACATACCAAACAATAACTTGATTGTCTTTTAATTCTATACCATATTTAGCTAATTGTGCTTTAATACTTTCTCTTGTTGCTGTTTTATCAATAACTTCACCAATATTGTTATTATTTTTAACTAAATATTCTAAATCTTCATTATGATTATGAGCATTTATATCATATACTTTGCTCTTTTTAACGGCTACTTCACCAGCATATACATATTTTTCTTTTTCATATCCTGTTGAACCGTTTTCATATTGAACAACACCATCTAATCTAATATATAAGTTAGCTCTATTATCTTTAGTGATTGTTGCTGTATTAGTACCATAATTAATATTAAGGTCTTTATATATAACATCAGATAATATAGATTCAGCATCTGTTAATTCATAACCATTATCAATAAGTTCTTGAATATAAGCATCTGCTTCTTCTTTTGAACTAAAAGTCTTAGTTACTTCATCTTTAAGATCAATGTCTTCTTTTACAACAGTAACATCTGTTTTATCAATAGTGTAACCATCTTTTTTTAGTTCATCTGATTTTCCATCAATAAACTCATTTGCTTCTTTTTCTGTTGAGAAAGTTTCAGATGCTGTAGTTTCTTCTTTACCAACTACAACTTCTTCTTCTCTAACAGTAGCTTCTACTGTTTCTTCTTTAGTATCTTTTTCTAATTCTTTAGCTTTTTTATTGGCTTCTTCTTTAGAATTAAATACTTCATTTAATGTTTCTTTTGGTAGAACTGCTTCTGTACAAACTTCTACTCCGTTTTTAATTTCCTCTTCAGTGTATTCTTCCGCTTTTTTGCATACATAAGAAGTTTCTTTTGTTTCATTTATTGAAACTTCATTTTCTTGAGCTAGTACACTAGTTGGAATCATAGCAGCAGATAATGATAAAGCCGCTAAAGTAATACTTTTTTTCATAATCCAAATCCCTCTTCTTGTCTTTTATGAGACTATTTTCTCTAAAGACGGGATTTAGTATAACATATTTATATGAAAATGCAAATTTTGAACAAAAAAAGAAGAACATATATTTGTTCTTCTAATTTTTTAACTATGCTTGTGAATATGTAATTTGTATTGGTGCAGTTAAAGAAATATTTACCTGTGCTTTAGGTAAAGCAGTATCAGGTATTGTATTTAAATATTCTAAAGTTAATACATTTGTTGTATATGTATATGTTGGTGATCCACTTGGTTTTGCAAGTGTTGGTGCAGTTCCGTCAGCAATAATAGAACTACTTGTATGTGTAGTACCACCTATAGTTAAAAGTGCTTTTATATAGGTAGCACAAAAAGTTTGTGCGCTTGCATCTGGATACGCTGTTGTATCAGCAGATGTACAAGTAATTGCAACATTTGAACCTGTTGTTGTGTTTACTGTTTCTAAGAAGTTTTGTTGAGCAGTAACTTTTGCAGCAAAAGTTCCTTCATTTACAGTATACCAAGTATATTCTACTTTTTGTCCTGGTTCAGTAAAACTTGCAAGAGCAGTTGAACCAGATCCAAATGCTGTTGCAGTTAGTGAAACAGTTGCTGGCGCAAGACCAGTTGTTCCACTTGGTGTTACCGAAGAAGAAACAGTTGCTGGATCAGTGCCAACAACTGCACTAGAAGTACTACCAAATCCAACCTTCCATGATTGTGCTGCAACTGTAGCAGTACCTGAAATTGATAATGTGCTGCTTAATCCTGCCCACGCAACAGTGATAAATGCAAATACAGCGCACATGATTACTATTCCTAATAAAACGCCTTGAAAGCTTTCTCTTTTCATATATAAACCTATCCTTCCTATATTATTAATTTAATTATAATTTATTATATTTTAAATAGCAATAATATTTATTTATATATAAAAAATAAGAAAAAGTATCCTTTTTCTTATTTTATTCTTCTAGATAACATTTTTTGAGTTTCTATATATTCTTTTTCGACTTCACTCATGTTTCTTGGGTTTAAATCTATAGCGATTCTTCTATAATCAAAGTTATCAATCCAATTATTCTTATTATTCATTAAAACAAGGGCTTCATTGCAAAATACATCTATGTCTGATCTTTTAATAATCTTATGTATTTCTTCGTCTGGATAATCAAGACCAAATCTATTGAAAATCGCTTCTTCAATTTTCTTTTCATATAATTTATAGTCAGGTAATTCAGGTTTTAAAGGACTTACAATATCACTTATATATGCTTCACTGGCATCATGAAGTAAACCATATAATTGTATTACTTCATCATAGTTTTGTTGTTTTAAATCATTACAAACATTTAGACAATGTTGAGCAACACTATAAAAGTATTTGCATTGTCCTCCAAATCTACAAATAAGTGATAAACCATGAGCTATATCTCTTATATTAACTTCTTCTATTCTTGGATCAACTGGATAAAAAAATTCACCAGTATAAGTTTCCATGTATTTACCTTTTCTTGTTTCCATAAACCCTCCTACTTACTTCTATTATACCTTAAAAATAAAAAAACTAACTAAAAATATTAGTTAGTTATTTTTTTAATGGTGCCCATGGTCGGACTCGAACCGACACGATATTGCTATCATTGGATTTTGAGTCCAACGTGTCTACCAATTCCACCACATGGGCAAGGAACATGTTAATTATATCATATTAATTATTATAACAATATAAAAATTAGTCTGTTGCTACTATTTCTTCTTCCTCATCCATGATGATTTCTTCTACCTCATCATCTACTTCTTCTATATATGGTTCAAGTGAATCTATAAGTGGTGTGAATTCATCTTCACCTTGTTTAATAAATCTTTCAAATATGTTCATATTAAACACATCCTATTCTTAAGAGTATTATAACATAAAAAAACATTTGTTAGATACAAATGTTTATTTTACTTCATCTACTTCTTTATCCTTATAGATAGATGTGAATAATTCAGTTTCATCTTCGTTTGTTTTTTCTTTCTTTTCAACAACTGGTAAATCATCAATTGTTGCTAGTCCAAAGTAGTCTAAGAATTCAGAAGTTGTTCTGTAAAGATTAGGACGACCTGGCATATCAGATTTACCTGCTTCTTTAAGTAATCCTTTAGCTGCAAGTTTTCTTATTAATTGGCCAGATGCAACTCCACGCATTTCAGATACTTCTGAAGTTGTAATTGGTTGATTATAAGCAACTATAGCAAGTATTTCTAAAGCTGCTGGACTTAATTTAGAAGTACCAGGATTATATACTAATTTTTCATAGTAGTCTTTATGTTCTTCTTTTGTAGTTAATTTAAAAGCATTTCCTAAGTAACTAATTCTTAGTCCTCTGGAAATATCTTCATATTCTTTTTTTAATAACTTAAGTAATTCTTTTACTCTATCTTCGCTTAGAGACATAGTTTCAGTTAAAGTATCAATTGTTACTCCTTCGTCACCTACCACGAATAATATGCCTTCAAGAATACCTAGTTGTTTTTTTGTTTCATCATTCATGTTTATCTCTCATTTCTACATATATACTACCATATAAACTGTCTTGAGTAATAATTAATTCTTTGTCTTTAGACATTTCTAATATTGATAAGAATGTAACGATTACATATGGTTTTGATGTATCTTCAAATAAAGAGGTAAATTCACATTTCTTTTTTAATTTTAAAATGTCTCTTATTTGTCTTGTACGTTCAGTTACTGATAACTCTCTTTTAGTAATTTTGGTATTAAGAGGTTTATTAAGTTCTTCTCTATCTAAGAAAGTCTTTAAAGCATTAGCAAGATCATCAACAGTAACATTACCTTCAAGAGGACGTTCTGTCATATATTCTCTTAAATCACTAGGAAGTTTTGTATAAAATACACTTCTCTTATCTTCTAATCCTTTAAAGGTATTAGCTATTTCTTTCATAGATTCATATTCTAATAACTTATTACGTAAGTCTTCTTCTGAATTTAGTTCGTATTCTTCATCTTCTTCTGTATCATTTTTACCAAGTAATAATTTACTTTTTAAATGTAATAATTCAGAAGCCATGACTAAATATTCAGACATATCATCTATAGTCATATCTTTAGACTTATTAATAAAATCTATATATTGTTTAGTAATAGATTCTATATTGATATTATAGATATCCATTTTACTAGATTTTATTAAATGCAATAAAAGGTCCAAAGGACCTTCGAAATCATTTACTGTAAATGTTTGTATCATTTGCAATCATATCCTTTACCGGTTTGGGCATAGACTATGACTTTAGCAAGTACATCTGCTTCATAATAATTATTATCATTAAATGATGGTGCATATTCATATGTTTCTAATGCTAAATTAGATCTAAATGTAAATCCTTCTTCTTCCTCGTTAACATTAGAATAATCAAGTCCTATTAAAGTAGCTTTATTAACATACTCAGTATATAGGTTTAAATAATCTGCATCTTTAAAGTTTTTCTTCTTATAAGTTACAGTATCACTCATACCTATTAAATAATTATTCTTAAACTTATATTGTATAGTTCTTGTATCTCTAGTACATGTAAGTGTACCAAAGCCTGTATCATCTGCTGGAACATCAAATGTTGGATACATAGATTCAGTCATTTCAACAATCTTTCCATAATAAGGAAGTGTTGGGTTAAAGTTTAAGTTCTTATTATAAAGTGTAATAGATGTTTCTTGGTTATCGTAGTCATTTCCTACTAATTTAACTTGACCCATTAGTGAGCCTTCTTTAGAAGAATATATTTCTAAATATATTTCTTTTTCATCTAAATTTAAAACACCTGAAAAACTAGATATATTACATTGTACTTGTCCTTGAGATAATACAAAGTTACTAAGTACTATATCATAAGCTTTAATCTTTGTAGATTGTGTTAGTTTATTAATTACTTTACCATTTAATATTTCATTGTTATTCTCTTCAATTACAACTGGTGCATTTGGATATACAAGTTTATAAAGAAAAGAATTAGGTTGTTGTAATAATTTAGTACCAATTGGTAAAAGAATTAATACAACTGCAATAATTGCTATAAAGGCAAATAATAAACTAGGATTACCTATTTTTTCAGTTCTTAATTGACCAAGTACTACTGGTTGAACTGTTTTAGGATCAACTTTATTAACATTGACGTTTTGTTGTCCAACAGGAGTATTAACATTTGAATTGTTTGTTTCTTGGTTCATACTTGTCCCCTCAATTCTTTAGTATAATTATAACAAAATAAGAATAATAAAAAAAGAGTAATTAAATAATTACTCTTCTTCATCCTTGGTATTTTTCTTATTTTTCTTTTCTTTTTTATCTTTATGTTTATTATCTTTTGAATCTTTATTTTTTCTAGATTTAATAACTCTTATAATAACTACTATAATAGTTAATAATAGAATAATAATTGCAGCAATTATTATAAATAATAAAGATTTCTTTTCTTCAGGTATCATTATATAGACACTACTATTACCTGATGGTGCAGTTACAAGTACAGCATATACACCTGCTCCTGCTTCAAGATAAGTAATAACTGCTTCTTTATCTTGAGCTATAGCACTTACTACTACTTCTTTTTTAGCGTCTTTATTATAGTAATAAAGATGTGTACCACTTTTGAAGTCTTCAGTTAAGTTACCATTCTTTAAACTTAATGATGCAAGTAATGTATTATTAGATGCATCTCCTACTAATGATTTAGCTCTAACAACAGTTACAGTATAAACTTTTTCTGACTCATCTTCTGCTTTAACAGCAATAGTAAATACATTATTACCTACACCTAATTCATCAGGTCCATGGTATACTGCTGTAGCATATCTCTTATCACTTATTTCATAAGCAATATTAATCTTTGATATTTCATAAGGAAGATATACAGCATAATTAGTTTGTTCACTAGAAAATGCAGGGGACAAGATTCCTTGGTCTACAGATAAAGCAACTAAATTATTATCTTTACTTAATACTTTATTTGGATCTTTTCCACGGGCAGCAGATATTGTATAAGTTTTAGTTGATCCATTTTCAGCAGTAACAACAATAGTAACATTTGTTGTTTCTTCAGCTGTTAAATTATTGTTATTAACTCTTACAGTTGCTTTTGAATCTTTTGCTGAATACTTTAAGTTAAGTTGAGATACTGCATATTCTACATTAGTCTTATAGTTTGTTTGATTAGGTGAAAAACCTGGAGACAAACTACAATTTGAACAAGTTAGACTTGATAAACTATTTTCTCCACTTCTCGTATCTTTTCTATTAACATTTATTGTATATGTTTTAGTTGATCCATTTTCAGCTCTTACTGTTACACTTATTTTATTATTACCATAATTTAAGTTTTTGTTACCTGTTCCAGATACACTTGCTTTTCCGTGAGCAGCACTAGCAGATACATTTACACTTGTAACATTTGTATCAACATTACATGAATAATTTGTATTACCTGCTGAAAAATTAATAGAACAATTACTTACAGATAAACTTGATAAGTTATTATCTCCACTAGGAGGTGCAACAACATTAAAGTTTTTAGATACATTACCGACAGTTGCAGATGCAGAAACATCAACTACTTCAGTATTTGATATTTTTACATTTGCACTTCCAATTCCATTTGCAGTAAATGTACATGTACCTATTACTCCTGGTCCCATTCCATCACCACTACCATCAGAGAATGCAATCATTCCTTGTTGTCCTTTACGGAAACTAAGACCTACCCCAGAACATCCATCAAATGATACATTTGATGAATAAGTCATTTGTCCTCCGTATTGTGATAAATTATTAGAAGCCGAATTTAATCTTAGTGTTAATGTTATTTTATTACCTTGTTGAACTGAATCAGGTCCTGTTAAGGAAATTGATGCAGAAAAAGCTTTAACGTTCATAGGTAATATAATCATCATTATAAAAACAAATATATAATTATAAATTTTTCTCATGCTTAATCCTCCTATTATTAACTTAATTATATAACATTATGACCTAGAACTCACGAAATTATTGGTTTTATTAACATAATGCTTTACAAATAATAAAAGAAGCACTAATGTGCTTCTTTATTATTTATTAGATTCTTCCTTTTTACGAAGAGCTTCTTTTTTTCTATTAAGTTCTTCTTGTTCAAGTAACATCTTTAATTTTTCAGGATTCTTTGTTGCAAGACCCTCTTCAATAGCATCTACTAATTCATCTTTAGTAACGATGTCATCATATGGATCATATGGAATAGCTTTAGTTTCTTCTTTAGCTATTCTTGGTTGTTCTCCTTTATGTTCAATAGTTGGATTTAAAGCTGCAATTACATCTTCATCTCCATTTTCTACACTAACATCTTTTTGTACTTTAGATTCTTGATTTAGTTCTGCATTTGGATAAACGATATCATCATCTGTACCATTTCTTGAACCAAAGTTAAATTCTGGTTTAAAGTCTATAATTGGTGCTTGTTCAACTACTTCTTTTTCTTCTTTCTTTCTTCTTGCAAGTAGAAGTAAGATTAGTAAGAATGAAAGTAATAATCCTCCGATTATACCAGCAATAATAGCAAATTGTTGATATGTTAATCCAAGAATCTTCTTAGCATCCTTATAAACGTTTAATGAATATGTTCTTGTATAGCCATTCTTATCTTCAACTTGTACAAGTACAGTATTCCATCCTTCTTTTAAGTTATCATTTCCAAATACTTGTACTTTAGATCCTTCTGGAGCTTTATAGTTAATATCTAACTTATCTACATTTCCAGGAATATCTACTGAATAGTATAAGTTATCTGGATCAAACTTAGGATTAATATCATATCCTCCACCTATGTCGATGCCTGTTAATTTAGTTCCATCAACATCAGTTGATCTTGTGACGTTAAGAATGATTGTTCTAGTAGTTCCATCTTCTGCTGTAACTGTTATTGTTACTACATTAACTTTACCTACTTGGAAGTTTTCATTTCCTGTTACTTTATATGTTGCTTTAGAATCTTTTAAAGCAATTGATAAATCTAATTTTTCTACTTCATATGGAACTGTTATATCGTATACATCACGATCATTAGTAAATTTATCTGGTTCCATGATATGTGATGTGCCAATTACAAATGTACCAATTCCAGTTTCACTTGATTTCTTCTTAGTTGTACTAGATGTAGTTTTACCACTCTTAGTACTTGAAGGAGTTACTGGTTTAACAATATTAATTGTATAAACTGATTTAGAACCATCTTCTGCTGTAACTGTTACTGTTGCAACATTATTACCTTCTTTAAGATTAGTTCCTCCTGATACAGCTACTGTAGCTTTAGAAGAATTAGCAACACCAGCTAAATTTATGCTAGTAGTATCTTTATCTACATTAATTGTATATGTAGTCTTTGTTGGACTAAAGTCTTTAATAGTAGTTCCACCTATAGTTAAATCTTTAAGTTTAGAATCACTATCAAGTGTTGGTCCAGGACTAGCTTGTTTATTAATAGTTATTGTATAAGTCTTCTTTGTACCATCTTCTGCTGTAACAACTACTGAATGTTGAGTTGATGCACCAGTTAAGTTAACTGATCCAAGTCCTGAGATAGATTGAGTTGTATCTCCTTTTGAACCAGTTACTGTTACTGTTGAAGCACTATCAGGTACTGTTACAGTATAAGCTGTAATATCTGCATTAAATGCAGGACTTAATGTATAACCACTTACACCAAGAGATGCAAGTTTTGCATTATTACTCTTTGGTTGTGTTGGTTGTTGAGTTGGTTGTTGTGTTGGTTGCTCTGTTGGTTGTGTTGGTTGTTGTGTTGGTTGCGTTGGTTGTTGTGTTGGTTGCGTAGCAGAACCAATTGTAATTGTTTTTGGTGTTAATGTACTGCTATAAAGAGATGAATCAGATTTAACTACTTCTAATTCTCTAATAGAAATTGTTGCAGTACCATTTCCAACCGCTTCAAACTTACATGTACCAACATTCATTCCTTGACCTACCATGAAGTCACCATTATCGGAGAATGCAATCATTCCCTGAGCACCACCCATGAATGACATTGATTCGTTGTCAGCATGTTGTGAGCAATCAGGTTTACCATTTGCTTTAAGTTTTACCTTAACTACAGAATCATCACTCGAAGTTAAGGCACCTCCTAAACCACCAAGTTTACCTCCATCACTAAGTGATGAAATGTAAATTGTTAGTGAAATGGTATCACCTACTTTTCCAGTAGATGGACCATTTAAACTAATTTGAGCAGTTCCAGCAGCATATACTGCTGGAATATTGCTCATTAGAAGAATGCTTGCTAATAATAAACCAAATATTTTTTGTGATATCTTTTTCAATAATTTCATTTTATTCCCTCCTATTTATGTTTAGAAATAAGTGCATTACCAAGGTAATGGTTAAGAATTGTTGTAGTATCTTGTAAGCTTATCTTACCATCATCATTAGCGTCCCCTGCTACGTAGTAAACATCAGTTAATGTTGAGTTCATCAAATAATGGTTAAGTACTAATGTATTATCTTGTAAACTTACTTTACCATCACCGTTAGCATCACCTTTGATAACTATTTTCTTTCTATCATTTTCTATATCATTTATTATTAATTTAACAATCATTCCTGTTCCAACTGGATCTCCATCTTCTAGTTTAGCAGTTTCATCTGAAGTCCAGATTTCAAGTTTAGAATTATCATTATCTAACTCATTCTTAATATCTGCTACTGTCTTCTTAGGAGATATAGTTGTAATATTTCCATCTTCTATTTCATGGCCATATACATCAGAAGTAATTAACTCTCCTGAACCAGCCTTATAGATATTAACGTAATAATATAAGACATTACCATTTTCTGCTGTTACTGTAATTTGTACTTTAGTTGTTCCAGCTGTTATTCCAGAGTATGTATATACTGCTGGGAATGTTGTGAAGTTTTGTCCTTGAGCTCCAACTCCTATTGTAACAAGTGAAGTATCAACTTCAGGTATTACTGTAATAGTCTCAGATAAAACATCATCGTCAACTGCATCAGCATATGTATAAGTTTCTCTATCAAACTCTGTATTAAGTGTTCCTTCAGCAACAACTATGCTTTGTAAGAATGCATTATTTGAAGCTTCCTTAATATAATGAACATTATAATTAATAGTAGTTTCATTATTTGGTGCTGTAACTTGTACAGTTATTACACCATTTGTTGTTTCAACTTCAGGTATTGTTATATATCCTTCGCTGTTAGGTGTTACTATTGAACCACCTACTAGGAATCTAACAGTACTTGTTCCTTGAGTAGTTTCATAGTTAACTTTTAATCTATTAAGTTTAAGATTTATCTTACCGATATGATAATCAGTAACATCTTTGGCAAATGTTGTTGTTGTATAACCTGCAAGTGATACAAATGGATGTTCATCTACTGATAACATTTGTAATGTTGCATCACTGTTAGCTGCAGGTTCAGCTTTCTTAATAATAACATTATATGTCAAACCTTCAGCCTCAGTGTTTTGAGGTTTAACAACTATTGTAACTAGATTTGTTCCTGTTACTAATCCTGTCTTAGTATAAACATATGGACTAGATAGAGAACCAGTTACAGCTGTATCACTTCCATCAACATACATGAATGCATTAGCATCTTCTGTATACATTGATAAAGTAACTGAATTTACATCTTCACCAACATTGATTGTGTAATCAAGTGTTGTCTTAATAAACTCTGGTGTTAATACACCAACACTTGTTTCTAAGTTAGCAAGACGTGCATTTGTTGAATATACTTTCTTATAAGAGATTGTATATGTCTTCTTAGCAAGACCATCTGGAGCAGTTACTTGAATTGAAATTGATCCATCTCCTAATGAAGGAGGTATTTCAACAGAACTATTTCTTTGAATAACACCATTTACATAGTATTTAATGCTTGAACTTGTATTTGTTGCAGTTGCAATTACGTTTACTCCATCAACTGAGAAATCAATGTTTCCAATTGAGTAAGCAGTTATTGATGGGTTAAATGTTAATTGTGTTCCAACAAATGGATAACCATCAACATATAATGTTGAAAGTGTAGCATCGTTACTTAATGTTTCTTCTATTGTGAAGTTATAAGTAAGTGATGTTGTATTATCTTCTGCAAGTGTTTCAATGTGAATTACAGGTTTTTCTGTATCAGATAAGCCTTGAGTTAATTCAGACATTACATATGTAGCATTACCACTTACAATGTTTGTTGTTGCTACATTTGGAACACCTTCAACTGTGAAGCTTGTAGTTCCTTTTGGAACATAAATTGTATAATCTAATGTTCCAGATACTATTGAACCACTTAGAGATGCATTAGTTAAGTTAACTCCACTTAAAGTAGCATCACTTGAGTATGGTTTCTTAACTCTTATTGTATATACTTTAGTTTTTCCAGTAGCACTTGTTACTGTTACCTTATAAGGTACATATTCATTTGCAACTAAAGTTAATTCAGCATCTTTAACAACTGTTGCTGTAGAATCTTTTGCTATAGCAGTTACATCAGTTGGTTTAAGAGTTGTCTTAGTAGCATTAACTGTTATTGAATATTCTTCAGTATCTTGATTAAATGATGGACTTAGTACATATCCTTGTACAGATAATGCACTTAATCTATTTTCATCAGATGCTTTTCTAACAACTGTAATCTTATAAGTTTTCTTATCTCCATTTTGAGCAGTAACTTGTACTTTACATTCATTAGATCCTACTTTCAAATCACATGTACCAAATCCAGTTTGACTTGAATCAGAATCGAATAATGTACCACCTATTACTATAGATGCAACTGAGTTTTCAACATCATCTATAGTATAGTTTTCTACTTCAGGATCAAAGTCTGGTACTGTTACATCATTAACTGTAAGATCAGATAATTGATTAAATGGTTTAGGTTCTCTTGTTATTGATAATACATAACTTTGAGAAGCACCAGCCTCACTTTGAACTCTAATAGTAAATGGATGAGTTCCTACTGATAAAGTATGTTCTTTAAGAACTGATGCAGCATTAGTAATTGTTGCTCTTGTATCAGTTGGTTGAGCAGCTATATTAATAGTACTAATATTACCTGGAATAGTAACACTATAAGCTGTCTTATCAGGAGTAAATCCTTCACTATTATCTTCAGTAGCTATTAATGTATATTCTTTATATGCAGGATCTAGAGGATCTCCACTAGATACTGTAATTGATTTTAATGTATTTACTGATGATGTACTTCTAACAATATCAAGTTGATATGATGTTGTATCACTTTGATCTTCAGAAGTTACATTTACAGCAAATGTAGTATTTTCTGAGAAGTTAAATGTTCCTATTCCTGTTACATCAGCATTTGCATCTGTTGGTGTGGCACCAATAGTAACTGATGTGTATGTTTCAGGAATTGTTATTCTATAACGTGTTGGAGTTTTACTGTCAGGTACGAAACTTGGATTAAATGATCCACCTTCTACAGTTAATGTATGTAATGTAGAAATATTTGATTTACCTCTAGTAACTCTTAATGTTACAGGTTCAACTGTTCCATCTTCTGCTGTTACTGTAATCAATACATCTGTTGGTTCAGTAGTTTTTAAGTTTGTAGCTGTAACTACTGCTGTTGCTAAAGGATCGCTTGATGTAGCACCAGGTGCAGGTGTAACGATAGTATTAGCAGAGCTTGCTTCACTAACAGCATTTGGAACTGTTACTTCCCAAACTTTATCTTCACTATTATATGTAGCATTTGTTCCGTTTAATTTAATTCCGGAAAGTGCTGTACTATTATTTTGTGTTCTTGTTAAATGAATAACGTATTGTTTAGTGTAATTATTATTATCAGCTGTTGTATTTAATACAATTGTATTATCTCCAGTTGATATGTTAAATGTACCAGTATAAATATGTCTATCATCTGTTGAATCATTATCAACAACAAGTGATTGAAGATCACTGCTTCCAGTTACCTTAGCTAATGAGTTTTCATCAATATCTGTCATTAATGCTTTAACATTTACTGATGTAGTTGCATAAGGATATGGATTAGCAATTGTATATTCTTCAGTATCTGAATCAAATTCAGCAATATCTTGATCATTAATTGAAATCATAGATAATGTTGGATCTTCTCTTCTTAATCTTGTTACTACAACGTAGTATTTTTGAATATCTCCACTTTCTGCTTTAACTTCAATTTCAATTTGAGTTTGTGATCCAAGAGTAAGTGCAAATTCAGTTGATAAATCTGTAACAATTGTAGCTTTATCTGTATCTTGTACAATTGCACTTAACCAAATATATTCTTGGTCACCAGGAACTTGAAGTCTATATAAAGTTGTAGATGGAGTAAATCCTGTTACTGTTGTAAATGTTCCATCTTCAGCATATTTATAACTAATATTTAATAAGTTATTATTTGTTGATTTTGATCTATTAACAATAACTTTATAATTATCTGTTGCTTCACCATCTTCAGCAGTTACTACTATTGGTATTTCAATTGTACTTGATGAACCAGGCATTTCATATACCTTTGGTACTACAGGATCTGTAGTTCCAGCAGTAAGTGCATCACCTGCTAAATTTAAAGTAAATCCATTTGTAGCAGTAGGAACATTAACTGAACATTCTTTGTTTGTTCCTGTGAAGTAGCAATAAACCTCTGTATCATTTTCAGTTGATACTGGAGAAGCAATTCTAACTATTGCTTGTGCTAATGTAGTAACACTTGATTTTGTTCTTGCAATATTAATTGTGTAAGTTTCAATTGCACCAGATTCAGCTGTTACAGTCATTGTAACGATATTATCAGTTGTTGTACTTAATTCTGCAAATGATGCAGGATTATAAGCAACGCTTGCACCTGCAGGAAGTGTAACAGAAATATCTGTTGTTGAATCAAGTGCTGTTACACTATTTGGAAGTGTAACTTTATATGTCTTATTTGAAGTATCTTCAGGATCTAACTCTGCTTCTACTCCTTTAACTCTTAAATCACTTATAGCTACATTTGTATTCTTAGCTCTTGCTATTGTTAATGTATATGTCTTAGTTGTTGAACCATTATGAGCAACACCAGTTAATACAATTGTATTTGTGCCGGTTGATAAGTTAACTGTTGCAGTATAAATGTTAGCTGCATCTGTTGAGTCACTATCAGGAATATTTGTTTGAGTAACAACTTCTTTTTCATTAGTTACTGATGTAACTGATGAAGTTCCTAATGTGTCATTTGAAGTAGCTCTTACTTGAATTGTTGTATCAGTATATCCTACAGATGGTAGTGTGTATGAACCAGTTGCAGGTACAAATCCTGGAACTGGAGTCCATGTTCCATCTCCTACTTTATACTCTAAGTCACTTAATGTGGCATCATTTCTCTTTTGTCTTGTAATTGTTAAGTTATAATTTTGTGTTTGTTCATTTTCTGCTTCTACTGTAATAACTACTAAGTTATCACCGAAATCTAAGTCAGCATCAAATGTATATATACCTGTTGGTTTAGTACCAGATATTGTTAAATCTCTAGCTGTTGCATCATTTGGTCCTTTAACAGTTGCTCTTATAACTTGTTCCTTACCAATTTCAGTAACGGTTGCTTTAATTTGTACTAATGTTACTGTACCATCTTTAGTAACTTGATATAAGTTATCTGCTGGGTTCCAATTTGATACTTGTTGTTCATCTACTTGTAAGTTACTTAATGTAGTTACAGAAGATCTGCTTCTTGAAATTGTTACTGTATAAGTATTGTTTGTAGATAAATCTTGAGAAGTTACAACATATGTAATTATTCTTTCTGATTCAGTTGAAGGCATATTATAAGTTTGAGAGTCATTTGGATTAAGTGTTGCTCCATCTGATTTAGTAACTGTATCAATAAATGCTGTTGTATCTGTTGGTACATTTATTGTACATTCTTTACTATCACCTTCAAATGTACATTGAGCAGTAGCTCCAGGTGTTGAACCAGAGATAGATAAAACTACTTTTGTAATCTTAGCTTCACTATTTGGAGCTCTTGTAATCTTTAATGTATATTCTTTTTCTGTTCCATCTTCAGCTTTAATTGTAAATGTAAAGTTTTTAGCTGTTGTTGTCGATAAATCTGTGACTGCTGAACCTTTAGTAAGTGTTGCACCTGCAGGTATTCCTACAGCTACTTCGGCAGCTTGAACAGATGTCTTACTATATGCAACAGTAACATTATATGTTGAATTTGTTTCATCACTAGTATCTAATACTGGTGGTGTGACTTGATCAGCTACGCTTAATGATGTAACTGAATTATCACTGTTCTTTGTTCTTTCAACATTAATCTTATATTCTTGTTGAGTATTATCTTGAGCAGTTACTGTTATTACTATTTGATTAGTACCTGTTGGAATATCAACTGTACTACTAAATGTATTGTTTTCTCCATCAGTTAATGTAATAACATGAGTACCATTCGCTTCATCTTTTAATAATGCTGATACAGAAGCATATTGATTACTCTTAGTACCTGTTAATGTAAGTTGTGTTGTTGTATATGGTACTTTGCCATTATAATCATATGTTCTATTACTATCTGTCTTATCATATGCTCTTGTAAATCCATCACCAAGATTTAAAGCATCTAATGTTTTAATGCTATATTTTTCTCTTGTTAATGTAATAGTGTACGTATTATCATTACCTGCTTCATTATAAACTGTTATTTCAACTGGATTTGTACCAAATTGTAAGTTAGATTTCTTACCAGTTGAAATATCTGTACCAGTTGTATCACCAATCTTAGTTATCTTTGAGAACTCTACTGCTTTAGTAGCAGTTATATCAACTTCAGTGATATCTGCTGGAACTGATGCAGTATATGATCTTGTACTTGCAGCAAATGCTGGAGTAACAGTTACACTTTGAGTTCCACCTGATTGATAACTCATTGTAAATCCGCTTAAGTAATTATTTGTACTCTTTTGTCTTGTTAAAGTAATTTGATATGTATTAATTGTACCATCTTCTGCTTGTACGAAGATTGCAACTTTTGTTGTTGCTGGTAAATTAAATGATTGACTAGTATTATTTGCAACAAATGTTGCAGTATTTGTAGCAGGAATACCAGATGTAGCATTAGCAATTGCTATTTTTGCTTTACCAGTATCTTTTACAGATGCTGCTACTGTTACAGTTGATGCTGTAGCATCATATGTAAATGTGTAAGGAATACTTGTATTATCTGATGTAAATCCAGGAGTAAGTGTTCCTTGAGGACTACTAGTAACCGTCATTGTTTGTAATTTTATTTCATTTGATAATCTATGAAAATTAATTGTATATTCATCAGTTGTTTCATTATCTTGAGCTTTTGTTTTAACCTTACATGCGTTGTCTCCAACTTCTAAGTTACATGTTCCTGTTCCTGAAACAATTGTACCTTTTGAATCAGTAAGTGTTGCTGCTATTTGTACTGATTGTTTGCTATTAGCAACATCTCCATAATTATATTCTTTAATAGATGAACTAAATCCACTAATTGATGTTCCATCTACTTTTAAATCGCTTAATGTAGCTACATTAGATGCAGCTGTTCTAGAAATTCTAATTGTATAATCTGCACTAGTACAGCCCGATATGCTTGTATATTTAGAATTACAGTTTTCAGCTTGTACTGTAACTACTCTTACATTTGGTGTATCACCTGATTCAGTAAATGTCCAATTACCAGGACCTGTTGTTGTTCCATTTCCAGGAGCAACTACTGCATTTTGATGATGAGCAGTTACATTAATTACTGTTGATGTATCATCAAAATTTGTTGTACCTGTATATGTTAGGCCATCGCTACTCTTAGTAAGTGTAATGCCATCAGTTGTTAAACTATCAATTGACGCATCATTAGATAATCTATAAACGTTAATAGTATAATTTTCAATATCACCATTTGCTGCAGTAACTGAGATGGTAAATGAATTCATACCAACCGATAATGAATTATTAATACTATGTAACGTTCTTACAGACGAATCATCATCTACTAAGATATTGTTTGATGAGTCCTTACCTGTTACAGCTGTCGCTGCAGTATCATTTGCCACTGCAGTAAGATTGATAGATCCAGCTGAATTTGGGACATAGTACAAATATGTTTTATTTGTTTTACTACCACTAGTAAAAGGTGTTGTAGAGTCAGGTGAATAAATATTTGTTGGTGTTTGTACAACTAATGAACCTAAAGTATTATCACTTGAAGTTGTACCACCTGTTACCTTAGCAGATATAGTATTAGCTGCTGCATAAATTTTATTTGCTCCATTATTAGCAGATTGAGTTCCTGCAGAGTTTAAATAGGTATATCCGATATCTGATACAAGACCGTTTATACTTTCTGGTGGTTGAGGTGCTATTTGATAATTAAATGTTGTTCCAGCAGGAGCATCGCTTTTAACCTTCAAACCATAGAATATTAATGGCTGATGACTGTTTAAATATACACCATCACCTGCATATTGAGCTTTTAATGCTGAGTGAGCTGTATCATAGCTAATACTATCTATAGTAAAATCTATAACGTATTTTTTTCCTTGTTTATGATTAGGATACCATTGATCTGAAGTACCATTATCATTTTTATTATTATATGGTGTTGTTCCATCCAACATATAGATTGGTTCTAAAACATCACTGTTAAAAACTATACCTAAATTCATATTATTAATTGTTGAATAGCCTGATGTTCCTTCGTAGTCATAATCTACTCTTACTACTATTAAAGCTCCAGGGTCAACAGATGCACCATCGGCAATCTCATAATTGCTTGGGTCTAGTGAGCCATCTGCGTAATACCATGCACAGTTATCAATATAATCTAAATCTGTAACTAAATCTTCTGTATAACCGCCTACGTCTTCATCGTTAAAAAGACTCTCAATTGCAGATTTACTACATGTATATTGATGTAATGTAAATTTATCAACAACTGGTGTTGGAAGCTTATCAGCTTCCGATGACAAATTAGTATATGTTGAACCAGCTAAGGTAGAAGGCACACTTATTATTAACGCTAAAACTATCGCTAAATAAAGCGATATCTTTACGATTTTTTTTCTATAAAAACGGAATTTATTCATATAAACACTCCCTAAACTCTATTCTTTTCCTATTCTATATAAAATTATAGCATTGGTATATTTTAAAGTCCATATATTAAATATATTATTTGGACTAAAAAATAGAAAAAAACACTAGAAAATTGTTCTAGTGTTCTTTTTTATTAAATTATCAATTTAATTTGGGCTGTATCAACGGCAGTTATGAAGTTATCATAATTCATATCCATAGCAACTTGTTGATACCAATTAGTAGAATTGGCGTTATCAATTGTACTCTTTATTTGTGCACTATCTACGGCTGTTACATAACCATCACCTGATGAGTCACCACGAACGCAGATAATACACTCGTCTAAAGTATAATCTCCAACAATTAATTTAACCGACATTCCAGTTTTAATAATGTCTTCACTATTTTTGCTTAGTTCTGCACCGGTTATATCATAAATATGAAGGTATTCAGCATCATTCTTTATTTCTTTCATAAAGTCTTTTATTGAAACACCAGCTGTTACTTTATAGATATAATTAGATGGTCTTCCTAAGTTTGTATCTTTCTTACCTACCTCATAACCACTTGTTTCTTTTACTCTTATGTCTTTATAGATAACCTTAACTCTAAGAGTATCTTTAACAGTACTATCAAAATCACTTGTGATTGTTACTGTAGCAGTTCCAGGAGATTTACCTGTTATTAAACCATTGACAGCTACTTCAGCAAAGTCAGTTGTATCAATACTCCATGTTACACCTGTATAAGCTGTATCGACTGGAGTAAATTCATAACCTACTGATGTATATTCACCTACACCCAAGATTATTTCTTCTTCATCTAACTCGATATCTGTAACTGCTGTTGATTTATTAACAAATATATGAATCTCTTTAACTTCACCATTTGTACCAGTTACCTTTATTGTAACAATATTCTTACCTGATACTAATGGTACTGCTGTATCTTGATTTTCATTATTAACTGTAACTGTTGCCATAGGGTCGCCTGTAACAACAGTAAACTTAATACTAGCAGTTGTAGCTTCAACAGCCATGTCATATTCTGTTTCACCATCTACATAATTAAGTGTACCAACACTTGGTGTAATACTAGTTACAGCAGTGTGGTCTGTAAATGGTCTATTAATATGAACATAGTAAACTGTCTTACTATTATCGCTTCCCGTTACTGTTATTGATCTTTGGTTCATACCATATTTAAGGATAGATTTACCAAATCCTTTAACAGTAGCACCTGGAGCTGCTGTACCATTTATAGTAATGGTATCAGTATCACTTGGAACTACTAAATCATAACTTGTGACTGTTGAATCAAATGCTGGAGTAAAGTCAGCTTCATCACAGTCTTCAGTAAGTGAAGTTAAATAACTTAAATTACTTGTTTGCTCTTCACTTTGTCTAGTAATTACAACTGTATATGATCTTGTATAGTTACTTGCTGATGTAACAAGTACATAAGCAACGTTTGCACCAACATTTAAGTTATAAACTTTATTACCTTGCATTACAGAAGTTGTATCTTCTGGTGTAGCAGATACTGTTGCTTTAGAAACAGTATTTGGAACAGTAACTGTGTAATATAGTCTGTCTCCTGTGAATGTTGGAGTTAATGGATAAGTTGTTCCAGTATCTTTATCCTTAACAGTTAACTTCTTTAACTTATTAGATGCATATGGGTCACGAATTACATAGATTGTATATTCATATGTTTCATTTCCATTTACAACTGTAACTGTTACTTCATTCGTTTTAACTTCAAGGTTAGTATTTCCTTCAACGTGTGCTATAGAAGTATCATTAGAAGTCTTATACTTAACAGTTGCTTCTGTTACTTCATATGGAACGTGAAGTGAATAAACTTGAGTATTTGGATTAAATGCTGGAGTTATTTGACCTTCTTCAACCCAAAGTTCTGCAAGTGTTGGTGAAGTATCAATGTAAATTTCAACAGTAATATTATAAATCATCTTAGAACCATCAGGTGCTGTGACAGTTATAGGTATAGTTGTAAATTGTTCATTTAAGTAATACTCACCAAGTCCTGTGATTGTAGAATCAACATCTTTTGCAGTTGCATTGATTCTGATATTTTGACCATCATTTTGGCCTAATTTTACAGTATAATCTGTAATATTTTCAGCAAATGTTTCTTTAATATTTTGAGGAGAAGTTACAAGTGTTGCTAATCTATTTTCAGCACTTGCTTCTCTTGTAATATTTAATTTGTATTCATGTGTTGTTGTACCATCAGATGCAGTACATACAATAGTTATATCATTTGCTCCAAATTCTAAGTTTGTTGCACCTAGATTTGTACAAGTAGTACCATTTTTCTCTGGAGTACCTTTGATCATAACTGATTCAACATCTGACTTAACAGTAAGTCTATAAACTGAATCAGAGTATGCATCAAATGTAGGTTGATATTCGTATCCTACTACTTCTAAAGAAGCAAGATATGGATTACTACTTGATGCTCTTCTTGTATGAACAGTATAAGTTCTCTTATTACCGGCTGGTGATGTAACTGTGATTGTAATGTCATTTAGACCAATACCAAAGTTTTCATTTCCTATTATATCTACTGTTGAATTAGGGTCGACAGGAACAGCAGTTATTTCTAGGGATTCAACATCATCAGCAACATTGATACTATACTCTTCAACATTTTGAGCAAATATTATTGGATAACCTTTAATAACTAATTCTGCTAGATTTGCATTATCATCTAATCTATAAACAACTATTGTATAAATGTTTTCAGGAATATTTGCATCTTCAGTGTTAGTTACTTTAAGAGTAAGTACATTTCTACCATATGAAATGTTTTGTAGCCCTTTATCTCCTGTAACACTCGTATTAACATCTCCTGTGTAATCAACTCTTACATGATCTACAGAGTTAGCAACTGAAGCACTATAAGTGTTCTTTGAAGAGTCAAATACAGGTATAAGTTGAATGTTATAATCTTCATCTTCTGGATAAACAAGACTTAAGCTTGTTAATCTATTAGAGAAGTATTCTTCATCTTCTACAATAACTTTAATATTGTAATCCTTTGTTGTTGTACCATCTTCAGCAGTCATTCTAACAATAACATTATTACCAGTTGTTCCACCTTGAAGGTTTGTATTACCAATTATTTGGTAAGTTGTTGTATCAACTTCAGGTGTAACAGTAAATGTTACGTGACTATTAAGTGCTGTTGGATGAACATGGGTTACATAAGATGTTGTATCTTTATTAAATTCAGGATCTAGTGAACCTTCTGATAATGAAATCATCTCAGCATTAGGATTACTATTTGACTCTCTAATAATTCTAACTCTATAAGTTGCTGTTTTACCATCATCAGCTGTCAATGTAAGTGTTGCAACTGTTGGCTGTGTAGTAGATAAATATGTACTTACTGAAGGATATGTACTATTACCAGATACAATAACATGTTCAGGATCTTCAGGAGTACCTCTTACATATACATTTCTTACACTGTTAGGAACAGTTATTTCATAATCGTGTGTTGTCTTTTCAAATGCAGGAATTACTCCTATTCCATTATTAAGTTCAATCTTTTCTAAGAATAAATCATATTCTCTATAAATATTGAACGTATAATCTTCTGTTGTTTCGCCATCTTCTGCTGTTACGGTAATAGTTATTTCATTTTCACCGTAATTAAGAGCATGTGAACCAGCACCTTTAATACGAGACATTGGATTAGCCTTAGTATATTCAAAGAAGATAGTTTCAACATTATATGGAACTGTTACATCATATTCATATGTCTTAGAATCAAAGTTTGGTGTTAAAGTATGATATGTCTTAACTGTAGCACCATGATCTTCTTCGATATTTTCAAAATAATCATATACTTTTACATCCGTAAGAGCAGCATTTCTACTCATCGGCTTATTAACTTCAATTTGATATGTCTTAGAATAAATCTTACTTTGACTTAATACTTGTACACTTACAGTGTTACTTCCAGTCATAAGATTATTATTACCTAAAACATATACACTTGCTTTTGCATCATTAGGTATTGCAGTTACATTAAGACTTGTACAGTCTGCATCTACATCTAATGTATAGTGAATTATAGATCTATCAAATGCTGGGCTTATTGAAGGATATCCTTCAACAACAAGTGACCTCAAGTCAACGTCATTTGAAGCATCTTGAATAATACCAATTTGATATACTGATGAGTCACCATTTGTAGCTGTACTTGTTAATGAAATAACAGTCATACCTAAACCTATATCATATGTACCTGTTCCTCTTACGATTGTTGTTGATACATCAGGTGTTGCATCAATTGTAACTTTATCAACATTACCAGGTAATTTTAATGTATAGTTCTTAACTGTCTTTCTGAAGTTAGGTGTTATTTGATGGAACACACCTTCAGCAGATACAGTTAAATCTTTTAACCATGAGTTATACTCAGGTTCTCTTATGATGTGAATAACATAAGTTTTAATTGTACCATCTTGTGCAGTAACAATTACCTTCGCGTCATTCTCACCTTCCCATATCATATTATATCCAGTTGTTCTTGTATCAGCATTTGGTTCTGCTGTTTCAGCACTTATATATACTTCCATTGGTACGTCTTTTTCACCACGACCAACTTCAACAGTATATTCATATATTTCAGAAGCAAATGCTGGATTTAATGTATATAAATTTCTATGGTTATCCATATGCGCAACTGTTAATTTCTTTAGTAACGCATTATCTGATTGATTCTTAACAATATGAATTGTATAAGTTTGAGTCAATTTCTTTAATCCGTCATAAACATTAATAATTAAATCTGTTTGACCGATTGGAAGTCTATACTCTCTATCTTTTACAGGATTTCCATCTATTAAGAATTCAGCTGTTTGTTCATCATTCATTAATTGATATGTCCAATCAAGTATTGGATAGTCATAAGGAACATGAACTTCATACTCAACTATGTCACCATCAAATGTTGGAACTAAGAATCCTTCTGTTTCATCTAAATCAACAGCAGTAGTTCCTTCAAGTGCAAAGTTAAGAAGATTTGTATCTGTATGGAATGATACTATGAAATGAAGAGTATATTGTAATACTTGTCCATCTTCTGCTTCAACATTTACATAGTGATAGAACTCACTTGCTTGTGTTAAATCTACAGCACCAGTTCCACTGGTAATTGTAGCTTTTTCACTCATTGCTTCAGCGTGAACAACATCACTTACCTGATCATAGTATTCATAGATATCATATTTATATAGACCAGGTTTAAATGTTTGAACCATATAACCATTTTCTACATAAAGATTCTTAAGTGTATTTACTGAATTGAAATCCCATTTAAGTGTAATTACATATTCACTATAACCAGATAAGTCTTCAGCAGTAACTCTGATTGTAAATGTAACAGGATTATTTGGATCTGTTAGATCGATATTTGGATCTGTTAAATCTATTGCTTGATCATAGGTTACTGTTGCTCTATCATCTGTTGCAACATATTTGAAATCATCAATTGATACACTAGTTTGTGTTGTAGGTATCATATATGTGTATTCATATTTAGTTGGAACAAATGGTGTTGGTTTTAAGTAACCAGTATTTGTTGATAAACTATCTAAAGTTGTTGAACTACCTAATTCACGTTTAATCTTTAAGTGATATGTCTTTTTAGTAACATTATCACTTGCAGTTACTAATATTGCAAAATCAGTGTAATCAATAGTTGATGTATTAATTGAATATGTTTTAGACACTGTTGCTGAACCATCTTCAGGAACAGCTGATACATCACTATATTTAACAACTTTCATACTGTTTGGAACCATAACTGTATATTCAGTTATATTCTTATCAAATTCTGGTACTAATGTATAAGAACCAATTTGAAGTGATTTAAGATTTGCATTATCTGTTGAGTACTTATGAACATTTACTTTATATACTTTAGAAGTATTATCTTCAGCAACAACAGTAATTGTTCTTGTTGAATCACCATCAGGAACTATTTGAGAAGAAATTCCTAAAATAGAAGCTGTTCCATCAGCAGTTGTTGCATCAAATGAAAGTGTACCTACACCGCTATTGATATATAAAGTATATGTATATTCACCCATTGTGAACTCTGGTTCAAGAGTACCAGAACTTGGAATTAAATCTGTTAATTCACAATCACTGGATGGATTTCTTGTTACTACAATTGTATATGTTCTTAATACACCTGCTTCACTTGTTACAGATAAAGTTAAAGTTGTTGTACCAAGTGAAATACCATTCTTACCATCACCCATGATTGTTGATGAATTAGCTATCTTAGCACTTATATCTAAGTATGCTGTACCAACATCAACTGTTAATGTGTAATCATTAGTATATGGATCAAATTCAGGTACTAGTTTTGATGCATAATCTTTTCCATCATATCTTAAAGATATTTCATGAATTGTATTATCTGAATTCTTAGCACGAGTAACATCAATTACATATGTTCTTTTTATGCCATTCTTTTCAGCTATAATACCAATCTTACTTGTACCAGTATCAAATCTAAAGTTAGTATAACCAGAAGTCATATAGTGAGCTCCACCACTGGCAGCTACTAAATTAATACTAATATCAGATTTATGTTCAACATTTAATTTAATACCATCAATTTCATTCGGTAATGAAATTGTATAAGACATAGTTTCCTTATCAAATGTTGGTGTTAAATTCTTATAATCCTTACATGAACCATCATTATAGAATTCTGTACAATAATTAACATATGTTAAGAAATTATCTGCATATTCTTGATGTAATACATGTACAGTATATACTTTTGTATCTGATCCATCACTAGCAGTAACTGTGATAGGAATATCATAAACTTGATTATCTACTGTCATTCCTGTTAGCTTAGATGCATCATAAGATATTGTTGCATTAGTATCTAATGCAGTAATTCTCTTAATTACTACAGATGTATCTTCATTATTTTGATATAAATAATAATCAAATACATTTGAATCAAATAATGGATCTAATAAGTAATCTTGGAATTCTAGTTCTGATAATAAAGCACTTATTATTGGCTGCTTAGTAACATGTAAAACGTAAGTTCTCATTTCTCCATTTTCTGCAGTTACTTTAATAACAACATCTTTTGTTGTTACATTTTCAAGTGTCTTATCAGATATTTCAACAGTTGAAGTATCAACTTGAGGTTTATAGAAGACATCTAACTCTGTTTCTTCATTTGGTATTGAAACATTATATTCAAATACTGAAGGATCAAATACAGGATCTGCATTTGGATCTGCAGTTTGTTTCATAACACCATTATTAACTCTTAACATTTCAAGAAGAGCATTTGAAGAAACTTCTCTTCTAACAACAATTGTATAAGTAAATTGATTGCCAGTTCCACTTGTAACAGTTATTGGAATCATTGTAATTCCCGTTCCAAGCATTATTACACCTGTTCCTTCAACTGTAGCTTCTAAGCTTTCTGGAGCAGCAATAACGTTAACCGATAATACTCCCTCTGGAACAATTACTTCATATACTGAAGTACTTCTACTAAATGAAGGATTTAATGTATATCCTTCAACTTCTAAGAATGAAAGATATGCATTCATTGAAGGAGTTTTATTAACTCTTATTGTATATGTCTTTGTATGTATCTTATCAGGAGCAGTTACAACGATTTCAACATCGTATGTTCCTGATGGATTATAGAATACATTATTATTAATTTTATAAGTTGCATCTGGATGCATTGGAGTTATTTCTCTAAATGTTAAGAAACTCTCCTGAGTAGTAACTTCATAGTAGTAAGTATCTGGATCAAATGTTTTATCTAGAAGAGCACCTTCAAGAACTAATGCTTTTAGTCTTGCTTCAGTTGATGCCTTTCTAGTAACAAGTATTTGATAATCTCTTACTTTTTCATCACTACTAAATACTTTTACAACAATTAAGTTTCTTCCTACTTGAAGTTTGTACTTACCTGTACCTTGAACAACAGCATCACTTGTATCTATAGGGTCGGCAGATACAGTGATGTCTGTTATTTCATAAGGTAATGTTACTTCATAGTAAGGAACATCTTTATCAAATGCAGGAGTTAGGGTTCCTTGATCTACAGCAAGTCTAAATAACTTGTTGTTTGATGCCTCTTTTTCCTGTCTATGAACAATTATTGTATAAACCTTTTTGCTTTCTCCATCTTCAGCTGTTACTGTTACAGTAAGTGTATTTTCACCTACTACAAAGTTATTAAGTACATTTGTATTAACAGCATAAGTTGCTCTTGAGTCCTCTTTTACAACATCTAGAACACCAGATGTAGCATCATATGGTACCCATGCATCATATCTAAGTACATATGGGTCAAATGCTGGACTTAGGGAACCTTCATGAAGAAGTAACCATTCAAGATTTGTTTGATTTGATTTATCTCTAAGAACATTAAATGTATAAACTTTAGAAGTAGTACCGTCTCCTGCTAAAGTTCTAATCTTAAATATCTTAGTTGTGAAAGCGTCTAATGGATTTTGTTCTTGAATTAATTCCCAAGTGGTTTCATCACTCTCAGGTATTACTTCTAAGAACTCTAAGTTTTCAACATCAGCGCTTACATTAATATCATATGTAAGTACATTATGATCAGATGTAACAATTACTCTACCACCATTATCATTAATAGTTACTGATGATAAGTAAGCGTTGCTACTTGGTGCTCTTGTGATTGTTATTACATAAATATTTTCAGCACCAGCTTCACTTATTACTTTGAAGTTAATCTTATTAACACCAACTGCTAATGCATATATACCACGATTATTTTGAATTGTTGCATATTGATCAGCAATTGAACCTACAATTTTAATATTTCTAACTTCATTTGGTACTGATGCTTCATATTCATTAACAGTACCATCAAATGTTGGAGTATATTCAACATCTGTATCATATTCTTCAGTTGTTTCATTATATTTTAATAAATGTAGACTAGATAAAGTGTTAATTGATGAAGCTGGTCTAAAGGCATTAATAATATATGTTGTCCTTGAACCATTTTCAGCAGTAACAATTACGAATATTCTAGTATACTTACCAGGTTGAAGTCTTGGATTATAAATACTTACATTTGAAGTATTAACATTGGCGGGTGCAGTTATATCTAAATAATCTGTACCCATTGGAGCCATGACTTCATACTCATATACTGTTGGATCATATCCAACTAAATCTCCATGTTTTAGATCTAATTGAGTAGTTCCAGCTTTAACTATTAATTGTCCTAAAGTTGAATCTCCATTTCTTTCTCTATAGATTCTTAGTTTATAAGTATCTTTAGTTCCATCCATGGCTGTTACTTCTACACCAACATATGAATATCCAACATAGATATTTGAAATATGACCAGTTGTTGAATCTACTGTTAATGGACTTCCATATAAAGGTTTATATGCAATAGTTGCATTAGCAGATTCTTTAATACCTGTTATATCAAGTTCTGTAATATTATTAGGTATTGTATAAGCATAGATACCTGTATAAAGTCTATCAAATGAAGGTGTTGAACTATACCTTACAAGGCCTTCACCTTCACCACTTGTAACCATGATATCACTTAACAGAGTACTATCGTCTTTCTCACGATATACATTTAAACCATATCTCTTCTTAGTATTATCTACAGCAGTAACTTCAATAAGTACTCTGTTCCAACCAAGTTCGAAGTTTTCATTTCCTGTTACTACAGCAGTAGCATCTTTATAATCTGTTTCATACTCTAAACCTAAAGAAGTATATTCATATGGAACAGATAATGTATATTCAATTACATCTCTATCGAATAGAAGTGATGTATTTGAAGGATTAACTATTCTTAAATACTTAAGGTCAGCATCTCCTGCCATATCTCTTGTTATTGAATAGTTATAAACTGATACACATCCTTCTGTTGTTGTATCGTTAGCAAGTGCACATGCTTCTGATTGAATAACAATAGAAACATTTGTAGTAACATCATTCATTGTTACTTTTCCTGCGCCACCTACAACTTGATTTGCATTTGTCTTATCAACTTGGAAATCTAGTTGTGAGATTTGGTAAGGAATTGTCATTGTATAATCATGTACATTTGGATCAAATGTAGTTTTTGGAGATAACTTACAATAAAGAGGATCTTTACCACAATAGTTATCAGCTAAACCAACAATTCTAATATCTATTGGTTCAGATGAAGTAGATGCTTCTCTATTGAATTTAACTCTATATTCTCTATCCTTACCCGATTCACTAGTAACAGTTAATACTTTAGTAGTTTGTCCAGGAGGAATTTCAAATGTACCATATCCTGTTATTGTAGCAGTTGAATCATCAGGTCTAGGTTCGATAGTTGCAGATGTTTGATCAGTTTCTAAGTTAACTGTATAATCTTGAACTTGTAAGTTAAAGTTTGGAGAATATGAAAGTGTTTCATCTCCATATTTAACAGTTAATTTAGATAAGAAGTTATTATCACTTAACACTGTTAATCTAACTCTTACAAAACCATTACCAGCTCTTCCTGTCATATTACCATTACTATCTGGATTTGGCATAGATTCAGATCCAGGAATTAAACTTGTATCTTTTAAATAATATTCTTCACCTAATTTATAACCAAGTGGAGCATTTCCTCTTGTGTCGGCAGTAAGAACGAATCCTGAACCACCACCGCCTCCACGGTCGTCATCAGCTGAACCATCTGGGTGTGAACCACCACCGCCATACCAGCCACCACCACCGGCACCAGCATAACCACTATATTTATAATAACCAGTTCCACCTTGACCAAATGTTCCAGTATTAGCAGAGTGAGATCCAGCACCACCAGCAGTTTGAGTACCAGGAGCGCCACCCCAGCCATATCCCCAAGTTGGATATGTTCCGGTTAGACCACCTCCGGTACCACCATATGACCAGTAGTGACCTACAGATCCACCACCACCGGCAACAATAAATCTTGTATATAAATCGTCAATTTCTGTTCTTACATCAGATGCTCCTCCACCACCAGGATATCCTTCACGGCTTCCTCCACCGTTCCAGCCACCAGCAGTTCCACCTGTGTTTCCAGAACCACCAACGTAAATATAAACTGTTTGATTTTTATCCATTAATAATCTACCAGTTGCATAACCACCATGACCACCACGGCCACTACCACGGTCACCACCTTGAGCTCCCCATACTTGGAATGTATAGTAACCTTTTACTGGAGCAGTGAATGTTTGATATGAACCAGTATAATAGAAATCATATTTAAATAAAGTTTCAGCATTACCTTTTTTAATCTTAATTGTATAAGTAAGCGTTTGTCCACCAACAACACGTGAAGTGATTGTTGCTGTTTGTGTTTCAGGGATATATGAGAATCCCTTTAATCTTTGAGATGATCTAACGTCGTATGCAATAGGAGTAACTGTTAGATAATACCAAGTATCTGGTATCATTATTTCATATTCATATACATCCTTTTCACATAATACATCAGGTAATCCCTCAAATTTAATTTTTTGTAATTCAGCAGTTGCAATTCCTGTTGAAATAGGAGTTCTAATAACTGTAATAGTATATGTTCTTACATTTCCATTTTGAGCAGTAACACTTATATTAACAGTATTTTCTCCAATATCCATTTCATACTTTTTATCACCAATTACTTCTGCATATGCATCATATGCATTAGCAACAAATGTAATGTAGTTTTCATAAGTACCTATTGTAACTGTATACTCTTTAATTGCAGGTGTAAATGTTTTATCCCAAGTACCAATATCACTTGTAATTGATTCAAGATAATTATTTTCACTTAAATAACTCATTACAGTGATTTTAGCAATACCATCACCAGGATGTCCTTGTTCATATGCACCTTCAGTTACACTTGGGAATGATGTACTTCCTGGATAAGTGACGCCATCTTCAAATAGTTCAGTATCAATATAACCTGAACCACCGCCACCACCACCGTTGTTGTTATTTGTTACTTTACCACCCCAGTAGCCGCCACCTGCTCCACCAGTATCAGTGTTAGTAGTAACAGATTGTCCAACACCAAGTTGGTAACCAGTTGTTTGTGTTCCACCTGTATTTGGTTGTTGAGTACCATTGATGTAAGCGTTTTCACCTTCAGTTCCACCACCTACACCACCAGAGCCATCGTCTCCGCCATGATAAGAACCGCCACCATTGTCAGCGCCACCGCCACCTCCGGCAACCATGATTCTTCTGGATAAAACGTCTCCTTTATATCTAAAGTCTGTAGCACCGCCACCACCGTAGCCACCAGCACCACCGGAACCTCCTCCGTTCCAACCAGCACCTTGGTTAAGACCACCAGCGTATGAACCAGCGCATCCAACTCTTATATAAATCTTTTCATTTTGAGCTAGATAAATTGTTCCTTTTGAATATCCACCTCTACCACCATGTGAAGGAGATGTATATTCAGAAACATATCCACCACCTTGAGCTCCCCATGCTTCAAGTAAATAGTAACCATCAAGTGGTGCAACAAATTGTTCTTGTCCTTTTGTACATTCATATATGTATGGACTTTCAATATCATAAGTAGGTATTTGTCTTGTGTAATTTAACTTATATGTTAATGGTGCAGGACTACCATCTTCATGATATACATTAATTGTTATAGTTCCACTGTTAGCAACAATTAAATCTGCACCTTCAACTGTATATTTAGCATCTGGGTCATAACATTTAATTGTCATTACAGCATCATATTTATTGTAATTTAATCTAAAATTATAATTATAAACATTCTTTTCAATATATAAGTATCCATAATCTTCAATATAGATATTATTAATTGCATTTGAATGTTGTCCTTTAAGATCTTCTCTTATAACTGTTACATGGTAAACTCTTGTTGATCCATTTTCAGCAGTAACAACAATATCATAGTCATTAGTACCTACTTCTAGAAGTTTCTTACCGTCTCCCGTAACAATTGCTTTACTATCGTATGGTATACCTTCAAGATTAATGAATTGAGTATACATTCCAACAGTAATTTCGTAATTATATACGTTTGGTTTAAATTGAACAGGATCACGAGTTCCATCTCCATCAAACGTTAAATCTGATAAGAAGTTATTTTCACTCTTTGTTGATAAAGGAGTTATTTTAACATGTCCAGTTCCTTCATTACCATTTTGAATAGATTCGCCATCATATGTTGGTTGTGTAGAATTACCAGCAATCATCTTAGCGTCTTTAAATATATAATTTGAATAGTGATATGAACATACAACATCTTCTAATGCAGAATCAGATGTACATTTGATATCATCTTTATCTCTTCTTGGTTGACTTGAGTTTTGTGATATTACGGCAACACATCCTTGATAACCTGATACATAAGATGAGCCACCGCCACCAGCGACATTATAACCAGCACCTTTAGCTCCACCATAATATCCACTGCCACCGGCTCCACCATCATGTGAATAAGACTCGTATGAATTACCACCTTTTCCAAATAAACCAAATGATCCACCGGAACTTGTTAGACCTACACCACCAGCTGTTTGAGTACCACCAGAACCATTTGATGCTGAACCACCTGATGCAGTACCACCAACTAAAGTTCCACCATATCCACCGTTTGTAGAATCGTTAGAACCTCCACCGGCTCCAGCAACCATAATACGTGAGTTTAGTGAAGTACCATTATCCCATGAACCACCAACTAAACGGATATCTGAGGCTCCACCACCAGCTGAGGCACCACTTAATTGTTTACCTCCACCGTTCCAGCCTCCTGCTTTAGTTGCACCGTCGCAGTAATTAGCTCCTTTACCACCTACATAGATGTAAAGTTTAGTACCTTGAGCCATATTAACTTCACCTGAAGTATATGCTCCTTTACCACCAATACCACTCCAGCCGCAGTTCATTGTACCACCGGCTCCACCCCAAGCTTCAAATCTATAATCGCCTGAAACAGGGATTTCAAATTCTTGTGGAGCTCCTGAGTAGTAGAAATGATATTCATCTTCTACATCTCCAGCAGTATTTTCTCTATTGTAATTAAATGTATAAGTTGTTTCACTTGGTGATGCATTTGGATCAGTAACTTTAATAGTAATAACACCAGTGTCATTTTCTAAGAAGTCTGCTCCAGTTATTGTATAAGTCGCATCATTATCATATAAATAAACAGTTAAATCAACAGATACTTTTCCATATCTAATTGGTAAGTCATATGTATATAATCCATTATCAATATAAATAGTTGGATTATTAGGATTATCTATTTTTTGAATATATGTACTATGTGTTCCTGCAGGTAACTCAGGTCTAATAACTGTAATTGTATAAGAGTTAGTTAGACCACTAGCAATATCTGTAACAAAGATTACAACATTTTCAGTTCTTCCTACTTCAATATTTAAAGTATATGGTTCACTAACTTCAGTAGTTGTTGTATCATTAACGGTTCCTGTTATTGTTACATTATTATCAAACGTATCAAGTGTTAATACATAATCAAAATCACCTTCAGTTAAAGGAGTATCAAATGTACCTCTTGATGCAGTTAAAGTTTTTAATACATTATCGATTTTTGCATATTTTGCAATTTGAGTAACACGTGCATAACCTGATGACATGTTACCAATTGATGCATAGCCAGTTGATGGGCTTGTTTGTCCATATAATGGTGCTTGAGTAGTATCAACTGGTTCAGTTGTCCATTCGTGACCATAACCATCGACCATTGTTGTATTTTTAAATACATATCCTGTATTTGAATATGATTGAGATAATGTTTCACCAGTTTGTGCTCCAGGTAATTTTGATGAACCATCAGAATATACACCAATCGAACCTAAATGTCCTGAGATATATGATGAACCACCACAACCAGCACCTTTATCTAATTCATTAATAGATCCGTTACCACCGAACCAGCCACCACCGGCACCACCGATAGCAAGACCATTAGCAAGTGGTTTAGCATCTGCTTGTTCATAAGTATATCCACGTCCAAATTCAAAACCACCAGATTGGTTCGCATAACAATTATTACTTGATAAACCTTCAACATATAATCCACCACCTTGGGTAGACCATGAAGAAGAAGTTTCACTATATGCTCCACCAGCACCTCCGGCAGCAACCATAATACGAGATGCAAGCGATTCAGTTAAATTAGATGAATTTGAATTAGTTTTTATTGTTCTAAAGTCAGTTGCACCTCCACCGGAACCAGATGCATATGATGTTCCTCTAACACCATAACCACCACCATTCCAGCCACCAGACCAAACAGTTGAAGCACCAGTAGTTTTGCCATCTTGACCATGTTCACCTAAATAGATATATAATTTTGTACCACCTACTAAGTTTATTTCACCAGAAGTATAAGCTCCGTAACCACCAACATAGGTTACGCCATTAGAAATACCTTTTCCAGATCCACCTCTAGCACCCCAAGCTTCAAGTTTATATGTTCCACTTCTTGGAACAACCCACTCAATCGAAGCACCTGAACCACTAAAATCTTCTTTAATTCTGTCATCTTCAAGTGTCATATTAGCAATCATTAATATGCTGTATGTTGTTGTTTGACTACCAATAGTTGAAGTAACTGTTGCTTGACATCCTGTAGATATACATGATGCTTTAGGACTTGTAAGTCCTGATGGATTATATGTTACACTTACTACTTGATCATCAGATTTTTTAGTAGTAAATAATTGAAATTCTTCGTCATCTGCAAACATATACATAGTATATGAATATGTTCTTGTAGCAGGATTGTATGTATTATCATCCTCAGTATCAGGATAAACAGCTAAATTTGTATATAATAATGGATTAGCAATATTAATACCTTCATATCCTTCAAAATAAATAGCTGCTAAATCTGTATCAACTTCTTCATCATATAGATTTAGTCCAACTACTTTGCTAACATATGAAGAAACTGGGTTTTCAAACACAAAAACAAGGAATAATGCTGCAATTATCCCTAGAATTATGAAAAAATATTTTACTCGACCCTTATATATTTTCATATTTAAACAACCCTAACTTATTATATAAACTATTATAAAATATATTTGTCTTATTGTCTATATACAAAGAAAAAGAAAGTAACTAAAAGTTACTCTCTTTTTTAATTAAGACTAAATGTCTCATCAGAAATATGATTCTTAATTCTTGCTGTATCAACTGATGTTATAAAGCCATCTTTAGAAACATCATCAGCTAAAACCTCAAATATATCTTCTGGTGTTTCATTAATATGATTCTTAATTCTTGCAATATCAACTGATGTTACAAATCCATCGCCCGAGTTATCTCCTCTTACAACTATTGTTAACTCATCATATATTACATCACGAACTATTAATCTAACTTTCATCTTTGTTCCAGTAATATCCTTAAGGTTAGTTACCTCATTATCATCTATATCATAGATATGAATGTTACTTGGGTTATTATCTAGATTTTCAATGAATGTAGTTAATTCTGTTCTAGGAGTAATACCAATGATGTACTCTTGACCAAGATTGTCTCTATTAATTTCATAAATATCATCTTTTGCTTTTATCTTGTTACTAATTACATTGACTGTAATAGTATCATAGATAAATTCATCATATGTACTTATTACTTTAATAACGGCATATCCTGGAGCTACACCAGTAATAACTGGTACTGCAGGATCTCCTTCAAGAGCAACAGTAGCAACATCTGTATTAAGAGATTCAAATGTTACATCTGGATAAGTTGTATCGCTTGGATTTAGACGATACTCAATTGGAAGTTTTTCATCAATTGAGATTACTGCTTCCTCATTAGGAATAACAATTGATTCAAGTCCTTTAGGTCTGAAGATATTAACTTTGATAATTCTTTCACTTCCATCTTCTGCTGTTACTGTTATAGTGATTTTGTTATCACCATAGTTAAGTGTTTGAACATCAGTTCCAGTTATGATAACTGAATCATCTGTAGGAACAGCTGTGAAGTAGATTGTTGAATTATTGCTGTTAACTTCAAATTCATAAGGTTCTACTTGATCATTGTTATAAATCATTTGTCCAGCGGAAGGAACCAAACTAATAAGTGTAGTATCACTTCTTGCTGGTCTATTAATCTTAAATGTATAAACTCTTGTCTCACCTGATTGGCTAGTTACAATGATTGATCTTGAATTTGTATCTCCAACAACTAAATCACTTTCACCAAATCCAATTACTGTTGCAAGTGGTGAGATAGTACCATTTAAGTTAATAGTTGCACTTCCTTCAGGAACTGTAATAGTGTACAATTCGTTATCATCTGGATTGAAGTCTCTATCAAGTTCTCCAATGTCACTTGTAAGTGTTAATAACTTGTTGTTAGGACTTAATACTCTTGTAACATTTAATGTGTAAGTTCTAAGTAGACCAGTTGCAGATGTAACTTTAATATAGTATTTATTTTCACCATAGTTAACAGTTGCATTAGCTGCTTCTTCAGTAGAAGAAGTATCTTTAACTGCATTTGTATATTCTACCGTAGAAGATGCATCTTCAAGTACAGGTATTATCTTAATTCTATCAACATCATTATCAACTTCTAGACTATAACTTAATGTTTCTTTTACGAATCCAGGAGTAAGTGTTTCATAGCCTTCAACTCTTAAGTTAGATAAGTAGTTAGAAGCTTGTTCTTGTCTAATAACTGTTATTACGTATTCAGTTTGTGATGAAAGATCATGACTGGTTACTGTAATAATCATATTATTAGAACCTACTTGTAAGTCTTGATATCCAGTTTGAACATATGTTGCATTTGGATCTTCTAAAGTGATTGAATCAAGTGAAGCTTCACCATCGAAGTCAAGACTTGTAACTTCATAAGGAACTTTAACAGAGTATGAAATAGTATTGCTACTAAATACTGGTGATAACTCACCTTCACTTATGATTAAGTTTTCAATCTTAGAGTTAGAACTCATATCTTTAGCAAGATGTATTGTATACGTCTTTATATCTTTGTTTTGAGCTTTAACTTTAATCTTTATATCCATTGTCTTACCAGTTATTTCAAGTAATCCATCACCAGATACTGTAGATGTATTCTTATTAGCAAATGCTTGAATTGTAATTTCTTGTAACTCTTCAGGTACTACTAAATCGTATTCATCTATTTCAGGATCAAATGCTGGACTTAAGTCTCCATCACTTGTAAGAATTGATTTTAATGTATTATCAGCATCAGCAAGTCTAGTAACGATTAGTGAATACTCTCTTTCATCTCCAGATTCACTTTCTGTATCTACAGTGAATAGATTTGATCCAACGGTTACTGCTTGAGTACCAGCTCCTTTAACTTCAGTAGTATCAACTTCAGGTTCAGCTTCAATTAATACTGATGCTAAATTACTTGGAACTATTACTCTATAAGGACCATTGTAAGTCTTCTCAAATCCAGGAGTAGATTCATATCCTGCTACTTCTAGAGTTCTTAGATATGTATTAGCATTCTTTCCAACTGTTACATTTATATAATATGTCTTAGTTGTAATCTTATCTGCTGCTGTAACTACTACTTGAATTGTATTAACACCTACATGCATATTTTCATTACCAAGAATTGTTACTGTTGCAGCAGAATCAGTTGGCGTTGCTACGATATCAAATGGTACTTCAGAAGTATCTCCTGTTATATCATAAGTATCCATAGCTCTATTAAATACGAATGAGTGTCCTCTTACAACTAATTGATCAAGTGTTGCTACATTAGCATCTCTTCTATTAATTACTAGTGTATAAGTATTAATTAACTCACCACTTGTTTCAGTTGATGAAACTGTTATATAGAAGACATTAGATCCAACATTAAGAGGTACATAACCAACACCACTTAAAGATGCATCTGCATTTTCAAGTTCGGCATTAATAGTTGTACCAGTTACAGTATTAGATACTGTTGCTGTGTAATAATTGTTATCAGGATTAAAGTCAGGTGTAAGAACTCCATCACTAATTGTTAAACTCTTAAGTTTATTAGAATAGTAATTTCTTTCTTGTACCCAGACATATAAGTAGTAAACTCTTTGTTCTCCAGATTCAGAGTAAGCATTGATTGTAACAATGTTTCTTCCTGTTCTGAAGCTGTTATTATTTAGAACATTATAACTTGCTCTATTATCTTCCATAGTTACATGAAGTGTAACATTTTGTGTTCCATATCTTACATATACTTGATGTGTATTAACTTCTTTATTAAATTCAGTTGTTAATCTACCTTCTTCAATATATAAGTCTTCAATGTAATTATTTGTAGATTGAGCTCTTGTAATGTTAAGTTTAATAACTTTATTCTTTCCATCTGGAGGTGAAACTATAACTTCTAGTTCATTTAATCCAGTTTCAAGAAGTATTTCACCATCACCAGTTACTCTTACATTAGATGCATGCTTGATTGCTTCAATATTAATTGTTCTAACATCTGATGAAACGTTTACATTGTATTCATCAACATCATTTGTATAGTTAATTTCAATTTCAGCATCTTCAGTCTTATCCATGTCTGTAACTGTTAGGCTATCAAGTGTAGTGTCATAATTTCTATAAACATTAACTGTGTATGTTTCAGTATCACCAGACTCTGCTACTGCAACAAGTCTAAATATATTATCTTCAAATGCTAAGAAGTGGTTACCTAATGATGTAACTGTAGTTAAACTACTTTCAGGTATAGCATCAATATCAATTGTATTAACAGAAGCGCCTACATTGATTAAGTATGATCTACCATCTTCCTCTTCAGGAGTAATAGTTTCTACTGGGTTACCATCTGTTACTAGGTCTTTAATATTTATTGAAGTAAGGTTAGTATTTTCATCTAACTTCTTCATTACATTTAATGTGTAAGTCTTAGATGCAGATTTATCTGCAGATAATACTATTACATTAACTGTATTAAGTCCTGTATGGAAGTTCTTATTACCAGTTATCTTAACTGATGATTTAGAATCTTCAGGGACAGCTGATATAGTAAGTTCTGTTACATCTGATTCAACTTCTAATTCATAGTTAATAATATCTTTATTAAATTCAGGTGAAAGACTAGCTTCATCAACAACAAGTGTTCCTAAGTTAACATTTCTATTAACTTCTTTTATAACACCTAGTTTATAAATACTTGTTTGTCCATCTATACTGATGGCTGTTAATGTATATTCGTTATAACCTGTTCGAAGTTCAATATCTGAACCTAAAGTAAATGGTTCATGACCAATGCTACCTGTGATTGTAGTTGTTGATGTACTTGGTATAGCATCAATTCTTAACACATCACTACCATCTGTAACTGTTGTAGTATATGAGAATGTTGTTTGTCTATAAGATGGAGATAAATCCCAGATTGTTCCCGTTGATACTGTAATACTCTTAATATAACTATTTTGTTCAGGTATCTTAAGAATATGTATGTAATATGTATTACGAGTTCCATCAGGTGCCCAGACATCAATACTTGCTAGGTTATCGCCAGCTTGTAAGTATGTATAGTTATTAGCTCTCCAACTTGCTTTGGCTTCTTCAGTTTCAGCAACTATTTCGACATCCATGACATCACTTTCAACTTCGATAGTATATTCCATTGATCTAGAGTTAAACTCTGGTGACATGTAATATGCCTTACCATCTTTATCAAGAACTTTTAAGTTCTTTAGATATGCATTAGGTGATGCAGATCTTGTAACTTCAATATTATAAGTCTTAACATGATTATTTAAACCATCAAATACTCTTACTTCAACGTTAGTCTTAGCACCAGGTTCTAGAGTATATGTACCATTTTTATATTCAACACCATTTACGAAGTATTTAACGTATTGTTGATTGTTATAAACAAGACTTGTTAAATCAAGTGTTTCATATGCATAAGGGGTTACATATTTATAATTCTCTGTATCTGGGTTAAATGATGGATTAAAGTAACACTTACCGGCTGTACATAGATTTGAATCTATTCCATTAAACGTGATATTTTGAAGTCTTGTTTCTTCTTCAATATCTCGAATAAATGTAAGTATGTATGTATTATCATTACCACCTTCAGAAATAGCAACTATTTCATGAACTGTATCACTTCCATCTTCATTGAAGTGAACATCAGGAACTCCTGATTCAATGAAGTTGCCTTCTTCATCCTCTGGGAATGTGTAATGAATAACATCATCTGTTACTGACTTATATTCGTGGACATTGTAATCTGTTATTTCAGGATCGTATTCATCTAAAATCTTACCATGATCGAATGTTAATGTTTCTAGATGAGCAATACTTGTAAGAACGAATACAATGTTAAGTCTATATGTAGTAGATGTAGTTCTATCTTCGGATGTACATTTAACATCCATATGTTGAAGATTATGTCCAAGTACTTGTACTGGAGTATTAGCAGAGATTGTTGCATTAGGATCTTCAAGTGTTATTGCTAATTGACTTAAGTTAACTGAAGTTGTTCTTCTAGATACAACCCAGTCATATTCTAATGTATCTCTTTCAAATACTTGTTGTAAGTATCCAAGTTTTGGAACAATGTTAAGTATTCTACTCTTGCTACCATATGCTCTTATAAATCCAACTTTATAAGATTGTCTTGTAAATCCATCTGCTGCTGTAACAGTAATAGTAAATTGTGTTTGGTTCTTTGTTGAAAGATTTGTTGTACCAGATGTTGTTACTTTTGCATTTGGATCTTGTGTTGTCCAAGTAAAGTTATCTTTTGATACAGAAGATACATTATTTGGAACATTAACTGTATAAATGAAATTATTTGGATCAAATGTTTCATTTAGACCATAGCCTTTGAATGAAAGACTAGATAATAAAGCATTATCAGTAATAGTCTTATTAATTGTTACTGTATAAGACTTAGTAGTTTTACCATCTTCAGCTGTTACTGTTATAACTCTTGTAGAAATACCATCAGGAACAACCTGGCTTCCAAGTCCTGAGATAGTAGTTCCGGCCATTTCAGAAGATGCTGTGAATGATAATACCGCTGTACTACTTGTAAGTGATAATTCATAGTTTTGTTCACCATAACTGAATTCAGGATCAAGTACACCAGCACTTGGTATTAATTCAATTAATTCTGCATTATCACTTGGTACCTTTGTAATATTAAGTGTGTAATCGTTTTCATCTCCATTTTCAGCAGTTACTTTAATTGGTACTGTATTTAATCCTGTTACAAGATTACGTTTACCAAATCCTGTTACTGTTGCATGAGGTGATACTTTACCATCGATTGTAACACTTAATACTGTTGAATCAACTGTCATTGAGTAAGTATGTGTATCTGTATTAAATGTTGGTTGATATTCAAGTTTTTCACCAGCATATTTAACAGTTAAGTCTTCTAGATTATTTAATCCAGATTTTTCTTTATGAACTGTTACATGGTATGTTCTCTTAATACCTTTTGTTGTAGTTATTACTACAGGTATTTCAGTAGTACCAGATTCTATTTCATATGTACCTAGACCTGATACTTTAGCAGAAGCATCTGATAACTCACCAATTAATTCTAATTCTTCTACCTCGTTAGGAATTTCAATAGAATAACGCATAGTATATCTTGAGTAAACTGGAGTAAGTTCTCCAACAGATGTATATAAGTATTCTAAGAAGTTATTACCATATGCTTGTCTCTTAACATATATGATATATGTTTCTCTTGTTACTTTATCACTTGCTGTAACTGTTATTGTTACTACGTTAGTACCAATTTCGAAGTTACTATTACCATTTACTTCATAAGTTGCTTTCTTATCAAGTGTAGTAATACTTAAATCAAGTGATGTAGTTTCATAGTTAACTAACATATTGTAAATTGTAAGGTTAGAATCAAACTCTTCAGTTAAATCATAACTTGCTTCACTTATGTTCTCTAGTAATGCACTTACTATTTCTCTACGAGTAACATTAATAGTATAAGTTCTTACATTTCCGTTTTCTGCTGTTACAGCAACTACTACTTTGTTTGAACCTACTTTTAATTCATTACCAGTTATCATATAAGTAGCTTTATCACTTTCAAGGAATATACTCATATCAAGTGATGTTACTTCATAATCAACTATTGTTGAGTATGAGTAAGTTGTCTTAGCAAATGATGGATTAATTACGAAGTTATTTGGAACAAGAGATGAAATATAGTTATTTTCATCACCTTGTAGAGTGATTGTAATAACATATGATTTAGTATTACCTGAACCACTTGTTACTGTAATAACTTTTTGATTTTCACCAACAGTTAATGTTTGTGATCCAGCACCATCAATTTCTGCTTCTGGATCTTCAGCCTTAGCAACTATATTTACAGCATTTGTTCCTTTTGGAACTGTTAATGTATATGCAGTTGTAGACTTATTAAATGTTGGACTTATATTAAATCCTTCAACTTCAAGACTTGCTAAGTTATTGTTATTACTTGGTACTTTATGAACAGTAAGAGTATAGTCTTGAACTGTTACTCTATCTGCTGCTGTAACTCTAATAATAACTGTATAATCTTTATTATTTTCTTTAAATGGACCATTGCCAATTATTTCATATGTTGCATCTTCATCATGAGTAATGATTGAATCAAATGTTAATGTTTGATCGAATGACGTTAACTCATAATCAGTTACGTTAGTATCAAATGCAGGTTCTAGAATTACGTTGGCAATTTCAAGAGCAAATAGTTTAGCGTCACTCTTGTTTTGTCTTGTTATTACTAATTGATATGTTCTAGTCTTACCAGCTTCACTCTTAGTAATAATCTTAAACTTATTAACTCCTACTTCTAGGTTATGTTGACCTTCTCCTTCAATTAGTAAGGCCTTTTCACTTTCAAGTGTTGCTCTAATATGAATTGTACCTACTTCATAAGGAACTGTAGCAGTGTAATATAATTTAGTCTTAGTAAATTCTGGTTTAATTTCACCTTCATCTATTGATAGAGATGAAAGGTAATTATTAGTAGATTTAGCATTTGGATCACTTGGATCAGCAACACCAAGTGTGTCACGTATAACTGTTATTGTATAAGTTTTAGCATCATCTTCACCAGATTCAGGAATAACTTTAACTGTTACTGTATTCTCTCCTACCTCTAATTCATCTGCACCATTTATTTCAACTGTTGCATTTTCATTTTGAGGAGTAGCATGAATTGTAACACTTTCATATTCATATGGAATAGTAACTTCATATTCAGTTACTGTTGATGAATAATCAGGTTCCATTACTCCTTCTTCAACATATAATTCACTTAATGAACTATCTGGTGACTTATCTCTATTAATAGTTAATACATATTGAGTAATTGTTACTCCATCTTCTGCAGTAACGATAATAGTGTAAGTGTTTTCACCACTTGATAAGTTATCATCACCGATTATTTCATAAGTAGATGTTGATGCACTAAGTACTGGAACAATACCAGCCTTTTCTACATCAAATGTAGCATTTTGAGTGTATTCTAGTTCTTCACCTACTACTATTACACCAGCATTAGTTGTAATAGATGTAAGTGTTGCATCACTATTAGCACTTCTTGTAATAGTTACCTTATATATAGTAACTGATCCATCTTCAGCAGTTACATAAATGCTAATAGCATTTTCTCCAACTGCTAAGTAATAATCACCAGTTCCATATACACTAGATAAGCTACTACTCTTAGTTACTCCAATGTTAACTTTAGAAACTTCATTAGGAACATCAAGTGTATATTCTAATACTTCAGGATCAAATTCTTCATTTAATTCTAAAGTATCTTCATTATTCTTAACTGTTATTCCTTCAAGTGAAGAATCATCTGAGTAACTTCTTGTAATATTGAATGTATAAGTTTTAACTGTACCATCTTCAGCTATTGCTACAACTCTTCTTGTGTTAGCTCCTACAGAAATTGTATTTCCATCTGGTAACTTATAAGTTGTAGTTTCAACTTCTGGTGTTACGTCAAATTCTATACTTGTAACTCCTGCTTCAACTAATACATCATATTCTAATGTTTCTTTATCAAATTCAGGAGTTAATTCATAAACAGTATCTCCATTCTTAACTGATATTACAGATAAGTTTGTATTACTATTCTTTTCTCTTGTTACAGAGATTAAATATGGTTGTGCACTTCCGTCTTCGGCAGTAACAACTATATAAATATTATTTACATATTCTGTTGTTAATTCGTAAGTTCCATTTCCTGTTACAACAGCTACACCACTGTCTTCAGCAATTCCTTCGATAGTTACTTCTTCAACATCATTAGGTACTGTTACTTCGTATTCAGTAAGTAATGTTGAGAAGTCAGGTACTATTGGATAAGAAGTATTTTCTTTATCTTTAACAGTAAGACCACTTAACTTAACGTTACTACTTTGTTCACGATAAATATTGATTGTGTAGACTTTAATAGTACCATCTTCTGCTGTTACAGTAATTTGTACTATATTCATACCTACTTCAAAGTTTTCGTTACCAGTAATAGTGTAAGTAGCTTTATCTGCTTCAGTTCTTATCTTCCATTCTTTAATACTTGTATATTCATTTGGAATTGAAACATAGTATTCAGTAATGTTTGGATCGAATTCGAAGTTAGTTGTTGGATCGATTATATCTAATTCAGCCAAGTCTGCTTCGCTTCTAGTATCACGAATAATTGTATAAGTATATGTCTTGTAACATGAATCATCATCTGATTCGTTTACTATACAATATTCACTCTTAACCTTGATATTAATTATATTCTCTTCAGGTCTAAGTGTAACTTTACCATCAGATGGTGTAATCTTTTCAAGGTTATCATACTCTTCTTCAACTTGACGAGTCTTAGTAACTGTATGCATTAGACATGTTTGGTTAACACGAATTGTTTCACATGAAGGAGATTCTAAATCAGGTTCTCCTGTTTCAGGATCAACATCACATGTTGTTGGATCGATTTCTTCAGTACCAGATTCAGGATCCATGATTTCATTTTCATTTTCATCAAGCATGCATTCTTCATCTTCGTACTCTTCATCAACCATGCGTGTTCTCTTAACATATCCATCATAAGAAACTTCTACATCTTGGAAATAATTTCCTTTAGTGTAAATGAATTGAAGTTGTTTAATCTTACTTGGAACTGTTAATGCATAAGCACTTGAAGAAGGACTGAAACTTACTGGATCCATAATACAATATCTTGATCCACATAAGCTTGATACTAATCCATTTATCTTAATATCTTCTAATGTTGTTGTATGTGAAATTGGTCTTGTAATCTTCATTGTATATGTACGTTTATCATTATTCTCTGCTGTTACAACAATTGGATAATTGTTTGTACCAGGAAGAATATGGTAATCGCCAAGACCTTCAATTGTTGCCGATGAATCACTTGGTCTTGCTGACATATTAAGTTCTGTTTCATCAGTTCCAACAGTTAATGTATAATCATATTTTTGAATTGCAAATGCTGGACTATAAGCTCTTGTCTCATTATCAACTTTTGTAGTAATTCCTGTTAAGTAATTATCTTCATTAAGTTGTAAGTAAGTAATCTTAATAGTACCATTTGTATTATTTCCAGCTGAATAATAACCACCAGAAGGTGAAGGCATTGTCTCATCTCCTGAGATCATATCAGTGTCTTTAAATACCATTCCTGAGTAATGGTAAGAACATGTAATATCTTTTAATGCTGATGCATCAGTACATATCTTTCCATCGCTTCCAAGTCTTGGTTTAGTAGAGTTCTTATCTCTTATAGCAACTGAACCTAGGTAACCAGAGATATATGATGAACCTCCACCACCTTTAGCGCCATCACGAGTTGGATTAATACCACCCCAGTAACCGCCACCAGCTGCAGAAGCATCATAGTTAGGTCTTGGTACATAACCAAAGCCTGAACCAAATGTTTGAGTTGCATAAGAACCAACATTATTTTCAGTACCGTTTAAGGCACCACCTGCTCCACCTTTACCAGATTCAGTACCACCACCACCGGCAGCAACCATGATACGAGAAGCAAGGGATTCTTCTTCATTCCAAGTTGTTAATGTAGATGTAGGAACTAGACGTACGTCAGATGCTCCACCACCTGTTGATGAACATCCACTTACACCAGGGTTTCCTCCACCGTTCCAGCCACCGCCGGAACCACTTCTACAACCTGTTAAACCTCTACCACCAACATATAGATAAACTATGTCATCTTTATTCATCTTTATACGACCAGTAGTATAAGCTCCACCGCCACCAGATGAACCACCAGCAGCACCCCAAACTTGGAATAAGTACATTCCTGTTGCAGGAGCAGTAAATGTTTCATAATGACCAGTGTAATCATATTGATAAACTACTGCAGGAACTGTTCCTTCTTTATCAATGTTGAAAGTATAAATCTTTCTAATTGAATGAGGTTCAGTAACTGTTATTTTAGCAACTGTGCTTGTCTTAATATAACCAAATCCAGAATATCTAAGTGTTGCTTCTTCATCGAATGCAAATGCTTCAACTTCAAGAGCAATCTTGTTATTTGGAATTGTAATGTTATATGTAGTAACACCTTCAACCATATAAATAGTTTCATCAATATCTTTAAATACTACTTTATATAGGTCTGATGAATGAGTTCCATCTTCAAGACCTTTTCTAAAGATATTAATTGTATAAGTACGAACAACACCAGATTCTGATGTAACATAGATTTCTCTATAGTTATCACCAATTTCTAAGTCTGTTTCGTGAATATCATTTGAAACAACAGCAGTTGAATCATAAGCGATTACATGAACTGTCATTTCATGAACATATTTATCTACTGTAATTGTATAATCTTGAATTCCAGGTTCAAATTCTTTATCAATTGTACCTGTTGAATCGAATTCAATATTTCTTAAGTAATTATTTTGAGAAGCAGTAATAACTGAAATCTTAGCATAACCATGTCCACGGTGTCCTATTTCAGTAGCACTTGGATTATCAGTTCTAGGATTTCCTGTTTGATTAGTTGTTCTCTCATTAGTCCATACATAACCAGAACCATCGATCATCTTAGTATTAGTAAATTGATATTCTGAATAATGTAATGAACATGTTATATCGTTTTTAGCAGATTCTGCTGTACATATATCACCGTTTGAATCTTTTCTTGGTGTTGTATCATTTACTGATGTAACAGCTATAGCTCCTAGGTGACCAGAAATATAAGATGAACCACCAGCACCAGAACCATAGATGTGTGATGCACCACCACCACCGTAGTATCCACCACCACCAGTAGCGCCACATGAAGAACCTTTACCAAATTCTCCTGTTGCACATCCAGTTGGATTTTCTTGTCCAATACCAGGTCCTACTTGAGAACCACCTGTATTAGTATATCCACTTCTAGATGATGAGTAACCTACAAGACCACCGGCATTACCACCCCAGTCTCCTGCTTGGCTAGATCCACCACCACCGGCTACCATGATACGAGATCTTAAACTGTTAATGTAATCCCATTCACCAGGTATTAAACGGAAGTCAGTAGCACCACCACCAGGGTTACCACTACCAGAAGATGTTCTTGTAGCATTGAATGCAGCACAGTTTCTACAACCTAAACCTTCACCAACATAAACATAGATTACATCTCCTGCGTCAAGATGAATATTACCAGAAGTATAACCACCACGGTTACCATTACCATTTACTGAATTATTATCATAATCTCCACCTTGAGCACCCCAAGCTTCAAACTTGTAAACTGCATTAGCTGGAGCTGTGAATTTTTGATAACTTCCAGTGTATCCAAAGGATACTGGTACTTTATCTTCTTCTCGAATTTGTTGTTTATGATATGTAATTGTATAAACTTTATCTCCACCCTTAACTTTGTCATGATGAACAGTAATAATTATATCGCCTTCATCTTCTACCATTACTGAGTTACCAGAAATAGTATAAGTAGCTTCATAATCATATAAGTCAGGGATTAAATCAAGTTCTACGATACCATATGAAACATCAATATCGTATTCATATACATCTTTAGATACTAATATCTTCTTATTTTCAGTTGGGAAACGTATTCTTCTAATTTCATTAGAATGTTTACCTTTCAAACCTTCACGTAAGATATCAATATTGTAAACGATACTTGAACCATCCTCAGCTATTGCTGTGATAGTTGTGTAATTGTGACCTATTTCAAGGTCTTCATATAAACCAGTTCCAAGTATTGTAACTGTATCTTCATATGGAGTTGCATATAAAGTAACTGAGTTAGTATACATTGATACTGTTAATTGAATATCAGTTTGTCTTGTATCAAAGTTATCTTCATAAGACCATAGACCTTCAGAAGCATAAATTGATTTCAAGTAGTAGTTAGATGATAAAGTATTTTGTTGACTAATCTTAGCATAACCATTACCAGCATTACCAACCATTGTTGATGAACCATCTTTAGTTGGCATTTCTGTATAAGATCCTTTAACATTAGTCCACTTATAACCTGTACCATCAATCATGTAAGAATCAGTGAATGCATAACCAGTGTCACTTAATGAATCTTCTAACTTAGTATAAGCTGAAGCTTTAGCAGCACCAGTTTCACTTGATACACCGATACAACCAGCATGTCCAGAGATATATGATGATCCACCACCGGCACCACCGTATCCGTTAGATGTACCACCACCACCGTACCATCCGGCTCCTCCACCAGAGTATCCGTTAACACTTATGATACTGTAGTAGTTTGCATAAGAACCACCGTATCCGAAGCCACCAATAGAATAATTGTTTCCATTGTTTGATCTACCAGCATTTTGTAATGCACCAAGTCCGTAGTATCCAGAAGGAGCAGTACCATTGTAACCTGTTAGACCACCTCCGGCACCAGCTACTGGACTTCCATATCCACTAGTTAGACCACCTCCGGCTGCAGCAACCATGATTCTTGATCTTAGTGAAGCAGGATCGTTCCATACATCTTTTATAGTTCTGATATCGGTTGCACCACCACCAGCACCATAATAGTATGAACTTGAATTCTTACCTTGAGCTATACCTCCACCGTTCCAGTTTTCTACAACTGTGTTAGTATAAATCTTCTTTCCTTCTCCACCGATGTAAACATATAGCTTAGTACCTTTATTAAGGTTAATCATACCTTGAGTATAAGCACCAAGACCACCATTATTACCACCTTGAGCTCCCCATAACTCGAACTTGTATTTAGCAGTTACTGGAGTAACCCATTCTTGTACGTTTTCAGTATAACTGAATGTATATGGTGTATAAATCTTAGATTTTTCTTTAGTGTAGTGAATAGTATAAATACTATCTTCAGCACCAAGAGCACTAACTGTTATCTTAATGTCACCTTCAAGATCAGGTATGAAGTCATCACCTTCAACAACATATGTTGCTTCAGGGTCATAAGTGTAAACAGTAGCAACTGCACTTAATGCTTCATAATTTAAAGTAACATTATATCTATAAACATTTGGAACAGTTGTTAATGTTCCTGAAACTCCTTCAAATTCAATTCTTTGAATTTCAGTTGAATGAGCTTCACCAGTATATTCTGCTCTTCTAACATTTATGTTATAAATTCCAACTTCACCAGAAATTGTAGTTACAACTATTGGTATTTGATTATCACCAATAGATAGAAGAGTTTGTTTATTACCAGTTACAACTACGCTTGAATCATAAGCAACGTAATCAAAACTAATATATTGATTATATGTATCTACATCTACACTATAATCTCTTACTGTAGGTTCAAATTCTGGACTAAGTTCTCCAGCTGAAGGAGTAAGTGATTTTAAATATGTATTATGAGATGTTTGAGTAAGTTTAGTTATCTTAACATAACCATTACCATGTTTAGCATAATCACTAATTGGTTCGTCTGAAACATTAGTAGTTGTTCTTGTTAATGTTTGTGTATCTGATGATGTTGAACAATTATAACAAGTCATATGTTTAGTAAACTCAGATGTACTAGTTAATTGTCTGTTTCCGATATAAGATGAACCACCTGCACCTCCGGCATGAGTAGAACATCCTCCACCGAACCATCCAGCACCACCGGCTACTTTTAAGTATCCTGAGTAAGATGTACTTGGAATACATGAAGAACCAAATTCTGCATCCTTTTGAATTCCAGTTTGTCCGTCTAAGTCAGCAACACCACCAGTGACTTGATCACCACCAGAACCAGTTCTTGGTGTTCCATTTAGTATAGTACCAGTTGAACCCTTGATACCACCACCAGAACCACCATTACCAGTATGTTGGTTAGAATAGTTAGAGTCACCTGTTGCTCCACCACCACCAGCAGCAACAATTAATACTTGTTCTTGTAGTGATGATAGAGATTTTAACTCTCCATCTTTCTTAGCAATATGTGTAGCTCCACCACCGGCAGCACCAATATATCTACTTGCTTGACATGATATGAAGTTTGTACCTCCATTGAATCCAGTACCATTATCAGTTGCTTGACATGCGTTAGTAGCATTCATACCTTTACCACCAACACCGATATAAATCTTTTCATCTTTTTCAAGTGTGATTATACCAGCAGCATATGCTCCATATCCACCTTTCATATCATAAGTGTCTGTTGCATAGTCTTGATAGTAAGAAATGTATACGTCACCACCAGATGCACCCCATGCTTCAACTAAGTATGTAGCACCTTCAGCAGAAGTAAATGTTTGAATATCACCTGTGTAATCAAACTCTTTAGTTTCATATTCTCTTGTACCATCAATATGATAATTAATAGTATAAGTAATTTCACTTGGAGTTGATTCAGCTTGAGTAACAACAATTGTAATAACTCCAGTTTGTTCTAACATAAGTTCATTACCTGTTACTGTAAATGTAGCAGTCTTATCATATGGAACTGGTGTTACTTGTGTTGTTAATTGATGTCTTTCAAAATCAACATCGTATTCATATTTACCAGTTACAACTTCAATATTAGTCGCATTATTAAATTCAATTCTTTGAAGTTCAGCAGTATGCATACCTTCAGGAAGAGCTTCACGTGTAACTTTAATTCTATATATACGTGTTTCTCCACTTTCAGATGTAACAATTATATTAAAGTTGTTTTCTCCTATTTCAAGTAGTTTTCTTCCTGTTCCAACTATTTGAGCTACGTTATCATAAGCATCAGCTTCAATATTATAGTAAATAGTATTCATTGGAACAGTAACTTCATAACTTAAAGTATTAGGATTAAATCCAAGAATAGTTACTGGTGTAGTATCTTCACCTATAGTTTGGATATCACCATTATCTAATTCTTCTTGAACTGGAGACATTAGATTTTCAATTGAAGTTCTAATATCTTTTAAGTAATTATTATCTGTTGTAGAAAGGCCTATTATTCTAATATAACCGTTTCCTTTCTTAGGTGTATCAGTTTCAGGTGTTGTTGATACATTATTTGCTGTAGTTGTATATGTATCTTCATCATCAGATGTAGTTACATTATAACCAACCATACGTTTAGTATAAGTAGTAGTACCTTTTTCTAATGAGATAAGTTTAGATGAAGCAATGTAAGATGAACCTCCACCTGAACCATTATCTACTGTAGAACCAGCACCACCATACCAACCGGCTCCACCGCCGCCTCCACCTGCATTCTTAGCAGCTTCGTTATTAGCAGCAGCAGTATATGATGATCTACCACCATATCCGAATCCACCTCTTTGAGGAGGAGCTTGGTATGATATACTTGCACCTTTTTCGTAGTTACCACCAGCAGTTTGAGTACCACCTAAACCACGATAACCATCTTTATAAAAGATGTGTTCACCGTCATTACCTTTAATACCTCCGGCTGAACCACCTTGTACTTTGTATCCATTGTAGAATGCACTAGCACCTCCACCACCAGATACAATTAATACTTTATCTTTCTTATTCTCAAATGTACTTAATAATCCTGTTTCAAGTGCTATATGAGTAGCACCTCCACCTGAACCGTTGTAAGTATTGTTATTAGTCCAGTGTTGTGAAGCACCTCCACCATTATAACCACCAGCATAATCTGTAGAAGCAGTCTTATTAGAACCCTTACCTTCACCACCAACAGCAATATAAAGTTTTGTACCTTGTGTTAAATATGTAACACCAGTTGCATAAGCTCCATAACCACCATCAATAGCTCCAACTCTGTAAGCGTATCCTCCGGATGCACCCCAAGTTTCAAGTAAGTAGTATCCAGTAACTGGAACAGTCCATTCTTGAATAGAACCAGTGTAATCAAATCCTCTTGAGAAATCTGTTTCATCAAGTTTAGTTTGTCTTGTGTAATTAATAGTATAAGTTGATACTAATTCATTTAAAGTTGATTTAACTTCAAATGTACCACTGTAATCATAAATGATATCAGCATCTGTTAATTCAATAACTGAATTACTATTATATGGTGTTACAACTATATCACTAAGAGATGGAATTAATGTATATGGTATTTCAATATCATATTCATATACTCCTTCTTCTGTATAAATAATAGTATCACCAACAGCAATCTTTTGAATATCAGCAGTATCTCTATTAGCATCGTCTCTATTAACTTTAACAGTATAGATATTAACTTCACCAGATTCAGTTAATACAGAAATAGTTATTATATTTTCACCGAAGTTCAAATAATAATTATCATCCATTATTATTGTTGCATTTGGATCATAACTTTCAGCTATGAAGCTAATGCTTTGAACTGTGTTATCAACATCTACTGTATAAACTATTCTTTCAGGATCTAACTCTTCATTAAGTGTTCCTGAAGAAGGAATAAGTTTCTTTAAGAAGTGGTTAATTGAAGTTCTATTAATTAGAGTAATCTTTGCATAACCATTTCCTTCTTTAGCAGTATCAACTATTGGATCAGTTGATTTGGCATTTACTGAGATTGTCTTAGTATTTGCATCATTAGAAGTTGTTACTGCATATCCAGCCATATGTTTAGTATAAGTATCACTTGATACTAAATCCGTTGAACCAATGTATGATGAACCACCAGCAGCACCTTGATGCATTGAACATCCACCACCGTACCAACCGGCTCCACCTGATACATTAAGTCCTCCACTATATGTATCATAAGCTAAACATCCTTGACCGAATCTTGCATAATCATCAACTCTATAAGAATCACCATAGTATTCTGTTTGTCCAGGATCAGTTTGAGTACCACCAAATCCTTGAGGATAGTATCTCTTACCTTCTACAGCACCTTTAATACCACCGGCATTTCCACCTTTACTTGAGTGGTTATCAATTGTACTTTGTGATGTATATGGAGTAGTACTTGAACCTCCACCACCACCAGATACTATTAGAACTTTATCTTTATCATATAGAAGTTCTTTTAATAGACCTGTCTTTCTAGCGATGTGAGTTGCTCCTCCACCACCAGCACCATAGTAGTAAGATTGAATAGATACTGTTCCTTTAGCACCGTTATAACCATCACCGTTCTTAGTAACAGAATAGTTATTTGTATCATTTCTTCTAGTTGAAATTGAATCACCTTGTCCACCTACTACGATGTAAATTACTTCACCTTTCTCAAGTTTAGCTAAACCTTGAGCGTAAGCTCCATAACCACCATCATAATATGTATGTGTATAGATTTCGTTGTTATAAGTATAAGCATCTATTGTTCCACCTTGAGCACCCCAAGTTTCAAGTAAATAGTAACCAGATTCAGGAACAACATATTCTTCTATAGAACCTGTATAATCAAATTCTTTTGATGTATGAGTTCTAGTACCAGTTGAACTATAGTGTAATGTATAAACCGTTGGTTCTACATTAGCTCCTTCAGTATTATCTTCTACTGTAATAGTAATATCACCAGTAGTAGTTAATAAGTATCTATTACCACTTAAAGTAACTGTTACATCATCGTCATATGGATATGTAGTAATATCTGCAGATAATTGATTAATCTCAAATTCTACATCATATTCATAAACACCTGATACAACTTGAATTGTTTCAGAGTTTTCTAATTCAATTCTATATAGTTCAGTTGAATGAACACCTTCTGGTAATAACTCTCTTGTAACAGTTAATGTATATGTATTAATATTTCCATTTTCTGCTGTTACTACAAGAGTAATTTCATTTACACCAGGATCTAGTAAATGTCTACCAGTTCCTTCAACAACTGTAGTTTCATCAAATGGTGTAGCTTCAATATCATAGTAGATTGTATCCCAAGGAACTAAGATATTATATTCATTTACTAAAGGATCAAATCCTAGAATTGTTGTTGAAGAATTATATCTTTCATCTAGAACTGTAGTTCCATCAGCTAATTCTTCTTGTACTAATTCATGACCATTATCAATACTACTTGAAATATCTTTTAAGTAATAGTTACCAGACATTATTAATGATGTAATTCTTGCGAAACCATTTTGTCTCTTAGGAACATCTGATACAGGTATTTCTGAAACTGTATCAACAGATTCAGTTAATGTATCCTCTTCTTCTGAAGTTTCTACATTATTACCTACCATATGTTTAGTATAAGTAACACCATTTATTGTCTTGCTAACTAATTTAGAGTTACCAATGTATGATGAACCACCACCAGAACCACCATGAGTAGTTCCTCCGGCTCCACCATACCAACCAGCACCTCCACCAGTACCACCACCGGCGATACCAACGTTAGTTGAAAGTGTCTTAGATGAATTACCACCTCTACCAAATGAACCATCATCAGCTTTAGATCTATTGTAAGATGCATTTGCACCCTTAGTAGATATACCACCAGCTGTTTGTGTTCCACCTAATCCGTAGTAACCATCATTATTTTGATATGGTGTACCATCGTTACCTTTGATTCCACCGGCGTTACCACCCCATCCATAACTACTTGAATGGTATGCAGTACCACCACCACCACCGGCAACAATTAATACTTCATCTTTATTGTGTTCTAGATCATATAACATTGATCCATCTGTTTGAATTGTAGTTGCACCACCACCGGCACCATTATAAACATTGTTATCAGTCCAACGGTAAGCAGTACCACCACCATTATATCCACCTCTATAGTCTACGTTAGCAGCAGAAGCACCATTTCCTTTACCACCTACAAATACATAGATGATATCACCACGATGTAAGTATGTTACACCTGATGCATATGCTCCATATCCACCATGACCAGTATTAGATAGATATCCATATCCACCTTCAGCACCCCAAGCTTCTAATAAGTAGTAGCCTGTTGCAGGTACATTATATTGTGAATAATCTCCTTTGTAATCAAAATCAGTAACATCTGTTGTGTTTTCTAATTTTGTTTCTTTTGTGTAATTAAATTTATAATTTGAATCTTGAGTATTATTATTAATACCTCTTACAATGAATGAACCACTGTAATCGAATAATTTATCAATATCGATATATTCAACTCTTGTATCATCATCATATGGATAAGCAACTGCAGTTAATGATAAGTCAGTATATCCGATTGTAATATCGTAATTATAAACATCTTTATATAAGTAAACTGTTTGTGTACCAGATGTACCAGTGAATTCAACTTTTCTTATTTCAGAAGTATCTTCAACATCTAATACATTTCTATTTACTTTAATATTATATGTTCTTGCTTTACCAGATTCTGATGTAACAACAATTGCTAAGTTGTTTTCACCAGGTTCTAATTCATAAGTATCTAAACCTATTACTGTTGCTCTTTCTGATGCAGCCTCACCTACGAATTTAATCATATGAACATCGTAAGCAACATTAATTGTATATGATTCTTCAATTGGATTGAAATCTTTATCTAATGTTAGAGTAATATTTCTATCAATTGATGAATCCATACCATAAGGTTCTTTAACTGTAGTAGTTGCTACTAGGTTAGTTAAATAATTGTTATCTGAATTTGCTTTTAATGTAACTCTAGCATATCCATTATCATTATTACCAACCATAGTATATTCGTTTTGATAGTTAGGCATTTCTTCCCAACCTGGAATCATTTCAGTATCTGTAAATATCTTTCCTGAATAATGGTAAGAACAAACGATATCAGTTGTACCTTCCTCACATTGATTTCCTTCTGAGTCATCACGTGCGTAGAATACATTTTCATTTGCTATAGCAACTGCACCAACATATCCTGAGATATATGATGAACCTCCGGCACCAGCTCTCCAACCAGAAGCACCACCACCTTGGTATCCAGATCCAGCACCACCATATGATTGACCATAACGACCAACACCACCAAAACCGAACTTACCTCTAAAGTTTTCAGATAATTCTGTTGAAGTGTAAGCAGTTAATCCAAGTCCACCAGAAGTTTGTTTACCACCTTCTGGAGATATCTTAGACCATCCTCCAAGATTGTTACCTCTAAATTTAGTTTCTCCACCTTTTAGAGCTCCACCGGCTCCACCGTCGATATTCATCCATGTACCTGTAGTTTCTCTATAAGCTCCTCCACCACCAGCAGCAACCATAATTCTTGCTCTTACTGATGGTAAGTAGTCCCATTCACCAGGAAGTACACGTACGTCTGTAGCTCCACCACCGGAACCTTCTTGTTGGTTATAACTTGTTCTTGAAGTATATGCTTCAGAACCACCGTTCCAACCACCTCTATAAGTTCCTACAACTTGATTTGGAGCAGTAAGACCAATACCACCTACATATATGTAAACTTTTTCACCTTGTTTCATTGATAATGTACCTTTTGTATAAGCACCATTACCACCATCTGCTGTTTCTACATCTCCACCAGCAGCACCCCATAACTCGAAGATATAATCTCCAGTAACAGGAGCAGTGAATGTTTGATATGTATTAGTGTATTCATAATTATAAACTTTTTGTAAATTATCAGAAGTTTCTTTTGTATATCTTAAAGTATATGTTGTATCTTCAAGACCATCAACTGAAACTACTAATTTGATTTCGCCTTCGTTATAAATTAATGGATCATTTCCAGTAATTGTAACGTTAGCATTTTCTGAATAAGGGTTTCCAGTAACGTTTACACTTAATGTTTCATATTTAAGTGTAATATCATATTCTGTAACACCTTCTTCAGTGATTATTGATTCATAACCATCAATATCAATACTTGCAAGTTCTGTTGAATCATTATCAGCAGGACGTACAACATTAAGTGTATAAACTCGTACATCTCCGCTTTCTGATGAAACACTTAATTCAATTACATTATTACCAATACTTAGTATATGTTCACCAAGACCATTTATCTCTTCTACTTCATCAAATAAATCAGCAGTTATAGTAATTGATGAAGTATACTTATCAACGTTTATAGTATATTCAAACTTATCATATCTGAAGTTTTCATCTAATCCATCATCTGCATAATCTGTATGAAGAGCTTTGATGTAATTATTCTTAGAAATAGTATATAGTGGAACAATTCTTGCATGTCCATTATCCATATTTCCAAGCATCTTATTCTTTAAGTCAAGTGTAGGCATTCCTTCAATTTGAGATTGAGCTTTACCATCTACCCATTTATGACCAGCACCGTCAATCATTTCAGTATCTGTAAATGACTTACCACTATAATGATAAATTGAATTTGTCATTATAACTTGTCCAGGTCCTCCATCGGCAACTGAGTAAACTCCATACATACCTGAAATATATGATGAACCTCCAGATCCTGCTTGCCAGCCACCTGAAGCACCGCCCCAGTAGCCGCCACCGCCACCTGCACCAGATCTACCTAGGCTTGATGTACGAGAAGCACCATATCCGAATCCTCCTATATAATTTCTTGTATAGAAGTATGATTGCCAATTATCAACTGATAAACCACCATCAGTTTGACTTGCACCCATTGGATTAATTGTTGAGTAACCAATATTTGTCTCATATTGTGGTGCATAGCCATTTAAGCCACCACCATCTCCACCTGTAGTTAACTCTTGGTCATCAGCTCCACATCTTTCATAAATAGCACCACCGCCTCCGGCAGCAACCATGATTCTAGATTTAAGTGAAACAAGTTCATTCCAAGTTGTTGGTGTACTTGTTGGAATTAAACGTATATCAGTAGCACCACTACCGGAAGTTTCTGTTTGATAACAGTTAGTTCTAGAAGTATATGCAGAACCTCCACCGTTCCAACCACCAGGGTATTCTCCCATTACACCTTCTTTAGTTTCGATTCCAGCTCCACCAACATATACGTAGATTGTTTCACCTTTTTCTAAGTGAATTGTACCTTTTGTATATGCTCCTAAACCAGATCTAACATATGTAGACATAATGTAAGGTCCACCTGCACCCCAAAGTTCAATTTGATAATCACCTTCTATTGGTGCAGTAAATGTTTGATACTCTCCAGTATAATCAAATAGATATTCTCTTTGAAGAATTGTACCTTCTTCAAAACTTTCTCTTGTATATAGTATTGTGTAAACTGTATCTTCAGCTTCTCCATCAGAAACTATGATATCAATTCCACCTTCATTATTAATTATTCCATCAACTGTATATTTATATTTTCCTACTTCTCTTCCTTTTGGAATAGTTATAGTACAATCTTGATCAATTGGATATACAGTTATATTGATATTTGTTTGTGTATAATTAATAGTCGTTTGATAATTAGTTACACCTTCTTGAACAGTAATGAATTCATCACCTACTTGGATATTTCCAAGTTTAGTTGAATGTGTTCCTTCTTCAAGATAATCTCTTACTACTGTTACAGTATAAGTATTAGCATAACCATTTTCAGCAATAACAACTAATTTAAATACATTATCACCAAATGCAAGTGATGCATTATCAATTGTATTAACAGTTGCATTAGCATTCATTGTTGTACCAGCTATAGAAATATTAGTCTTTGTAGCAGGTACATGTATTGAATATTCATTTGTATCTTTATCGAAGTTTTCAATATAAGAACCATCTACCATAATTCCTGTTAAGTAATTATTAAGTGAGAATTGTCTTAATAATGTAATAACTGCATAACCGTTTCCATCGTTACCAGATTTAGATAAGATTGGTACTTCTCTAGTATCTTCGAATGGTACATCTTTATCTATTACTGTTTCAGTTGTTGAGCAGTCATATGAAACAACTTCAGTGATTGTACATACGTCTTCTTCACCAGTTGGTTCATCTTCATCATCATTTGAACCACTTTCGACTTGAGCTAAATATTCATTATATTCTTCTTCAGTAGCATCTTCACTCTTTTCTCCAGAGATACTACATGAAACTGTTTTTGTATAACATGTATTTGGAGTTACAACTTCTCTTTCAACATCATGATAATTAGTAAATGTTTCAGTATATGAAGTTGGATCTCTAGGATTTAATGGAGTTTGATTTCCTTCAGTTTCATCAACTTTAGTATTCCATCTATATCCAGAACCATCTACCATAACCATATTTGTGAATGCAAATCCAGAAATATGAACACTTGATTCAACATGACCTATAGGAGTATTTCCTAAGTTATCAGATGCTGCTTTAGATCCTTCATAACCTGAAATATATGAAGATCCACCTCCACCAGCTTTCCAAATACCTGAGGCACCGCCGTACCAGCCGCCGCCGCCACCAGACCATGAATAACCAGTGTTAACAGAACCATTACCAAGTCCGAATGATCCCATATAACTATTAACATAAGAAGTTGAGTTTGCACTTCCTAAACCTTGTCCACCAGTAGTTTGAGTACCACCACTTGGATTTAAGTATGAGAAGTTAGAAGCATGTGAATTATATGTAGCTGCGTAACCTTCAAGTCCACCGGCATTACCACCGTTAGAGTTTGAATTATCAGAAGTGCTGCAGTATTCATAGAATGCTCCACCACCACCTCCGGCTACCATAATTCTACCCTTAAGGGATTCCATACTATTATATGCTCCGCCTATAAGTCTTATGTCTGTTGCACCACCACCGGATGCATTAGTTTGTGTACAGTTTGTTCTAGAAGAATAACCTTGTCCACCACCATTCCAACCAGCAGCAGAATATCCAGAAGCTCCAGGTCCTATTGTCTTTCCTTCGCCTCCAACGTAGATATAAATACCATAACCAACTTCAAGATTAATCTCTCCATAAGTATAACCACCATATCCACCATTACCATATTGAGTGTCTCCACCACTTGCTCCCCAAAGAGCAATTGAGTAAGCACCATCAATAGGAGTTAAGAATTTTTGAGGACCACCAGTGTAATCAAAATTATATGTTATTTTATCTAATTTTCTTGTGTAGTTAATACTATAAACTGTATCTTCTACACCTTCAGCAGATACAGTAATTGTTGCTGTTCCACTATTACCTATTTCTAGGTTATCACTAACTGTATATGTTGCAGTATTATCATACTTAACAACATTAAAGAATAATTCTTGAGATGAAATTGGTACATCAATATTGTATGATGTTTCGTTAATATCAACATCAATTGTACCAATACCAGCTACTTCAATAGAAGCTAGTTTAGAAGTATGACCTTCAAGGTTTTCACGACTAACAGTTAAATAATAAATGTTAGCAAGACCACTACTATTAAGAACTGTAATTGGGAATGTATTAGCACCAACTAATAATTCTTTACTTCCTGTTCCAACTATCGTTGCACCTTCATCAGAAGTTGTTGCTTCTATTGTTATTTCATCATCATAGAAACCAACTGTCTTAGTGTAATCATTTATTAATGGATTAACAACTTCATTTACACTTCCTAATGAAGTTGTTAATGTATCTAGATGAGCTTCATAATTTAATTGACTAGTTTCATCTGTTCTACTTGTTCCAGATGCTGCAATTGAAATTCTTGCATATCCAGCACCAGCATTACCAATCATAGTACCTGTGTTGTCATGATTTGGTATTGATGTATTACCAGCAATAGTTCTAGCTGATTCTAAATACCATTCACTACCAAGTAAGTATGTTGATGGAGTATAGCCAACTGTTGATGCAGATAGAACGAATCCTGAACCACCACCAGTACCAGAAGTATCGCTACCACTGTTACCAGTTGGAATAGTTTGTGATCCACCACCGGCACCAGAACCATACCAGCCGCCGCCACCGCCGCCGCCGTCGTATGGAGTATGTGCACCTTTACCAAATGCACCACCACTACCAGCAGAAGTTGAAGAAGCAGCATAATTACCAGTACCGGAAGTACCACCTCCGACACCACCGGCTTCAGAGTCTTCACCTCCACCGCCGCCACCACCGGCAACGATGAATCTTGAATTTAATCCTCTAGAAGAACTCCAAACCAAGTCAGAATCAGTAGGTTCACTTGTGAAGTAACGTATATCTGTTCCTCCACCACCACCACCAGCAGGTTCACCAGTACCAGAACCCCAAGCGTATCCGCCACCGTTCCAGCCACCATCTGCACGATAGTCTGAACCAGGTTGTCCTTGGCCACCTACATATACATAAAGTTTAGTTCCTTTTTCTAAAGTAATATAACCTTCAGAGTAACCTCCGTTACCACCTACACCTAGGTCCCAACCACTTGGTTTAGCAGCACCTTGAGCACCCCATACTTGTAAGAAATAAGTTGTTGTTGCTGGAGCAACAAATACTTGATAATTACCAGTATAAGGGAATGCATAAGATGTATTTAGTAAGAAGTTTACATTATATGTTGTTGATTCTAAACCATCTTTAGATACTACTACTTTTACTTGAGTTGTTAAATCATCTATTTCTTCTCTAGTAACTTCATATGTAGCAGAACTATCTAATAGAATTGGTTGAACTGTATATTCATCTTCAAATGCTCCAACAACTATTGTATTAGTATATGAAGCAAGATCACCTAATTCATAATAGTTGTATGTAAAGCTTTGATATCCTTTAATCTTTAATTCTTTTAGTTTTGTACTTGAACTAGTTTCTTTATTGATTGTGAAGTTATAAGTAATAATTTCACCATCAGAATTCATTGCTGTAATAACTCTCTTAGTTGTAGGACCATTAAGTTTAATAGAACCTAATCCAGTAACAGTTAATTCTTCGTCATATTTTGCTGAGAATACAATATCATCAGTATACTCATTTACACTAATAACATAATCAAATGTATTAGAATTATAATTTACATCCCATGCTCCAACGTCTGTCTTAATTGTATCAATGTAAGCAACCATTGGAATATAGTCTACTTTAGTAATCTTTGCAAAACCATCACCAGAGTTACCATACATAACTCCAGTTCCATCATAAGTAGGCATTCCCGAAGCAGTTGATTCTGGAACTGTTGTCCACTTATAACCTTGGCCATCGTACATTGTTGTACTTACAAAGTATTTACCTGTGTAGTTAATTGAGTCAGATACTAATCTACCTGTTTGTGATTTAGGTGTTCCAGATCCTGTTGTACCAACTGATCCTAAGTGACCAGATATGTATGAAGAACCTCCACAACCATAACCACCCTCTGAATCATATCTATGGAATGAAGTACCTCCATAGTAGCCACCGCCACCGCCACCACGGGCAGTACCAGCAACACCATTTGAAATACCAGTTCCAAGTGCATTACCAGAGATTTGATTTGCTGTACAGTATGTAGAAGAAATATTTGTATATAATCCTCCACCAGCAGTACTACGAGCTGTAGATTCTGTCATCCAAGCTCCACCACCACCTCCGGCAGCAACCATGATTCTACTTGCAAGTGAAATAGCATCATTTGTAGATCCAGGTATAAGTCTTACGTCTGTAGCTCCACCACCGGCACCAGATGAATCATTATTACCACTGTCGCGATGTCCAGAGCCACCACCATTCCAACCTCCTGGAACAGTAGTATCAAGAGCGTAGTTGTCATAACCTTTTTGACCTACATAGAAGTATAAGTCTGTTCCCTTTTCAAGATAAATGTAACCACTTGTATAAGCACCTTTACCACCAGGGAACTTTCTACTTACACTACTAGCACCAGAGTAACCTGTACCACCTTCTGCACCCCAAAGTTCAATCTTATAATAACTGTCTTCAGGTATTACATATTTAGCAAGTCCTCCGATGAATCCAAATGTAGTAGATTCTCCTTCTTTATTTACTAGGTCTGAGAATGGTCTATTCTTATCATAAGTGATTCTATAAACTGTATTAGGATATCCACTCTTAGTTAAAGTAATATCAATATATCCTGTAGAAGAAGCAGTATTAAGTCCTGTTACTTCTACATCTATTCCTTCATCTGCTAAAGCATTAACTTTTACTCTTTGAGTATTAGAATATAGACTCAAAGTATAATTAGTAACTAAATTATCAAATTCAGGATTAATAAGACCTTCATATTCTTCAACTTCTAAACTATTAAGAAGAAGAGCATTTTCAGGATCAATTGTTCTTGTAACATAAATGTTATAGATTCCAATTTCACCATCTTGGTTAGTAATAGTAATTGGGAAATAATTAATACCATAATTATCTAATGATTTAACACCAGCACCAATTACTGTTGCTGTTGAATAAGATTTTGTAACTATAAGTTCAATCTCTTCAACATCACTTTCAACTGTGATTGTATAATCTGATTTGATCTTATCAAATTCTTCGTTAAAATCACCTTTGTTTGTTGTTATATTGTTTGCATATTGTGATAATTCATCAACGAATGAAATCTTTGCATATCCGTTTCCAGTATTACCAAGTTTCTTACCAGTACCATCATATGATGGAATGTATTCATCACCTGCAAGCATTTCTGCATTGTTGAAGATAAATCCTGAATAATGGTAAGAACATTCTTCAATATCATCACCTGTTGCACATACCTCACCTTTATTTGAAAGTCTTGGTGATGTATCTGTTTCACTCTTAATTGCAACAGCACCGGTGTAACCTGAGATGTATGATGAACCACCAGGTGCTGAATCTACTACACAACTTGTATGTCCAGATCCATAGCCACCCCAGTAGCCGCCACCACCACCGGAACCATAAGAAGGTTGAGCGTTACCACCGATACCAAATCCACCAGCGTATCCAGATTGATATCCATTTGATCCACCTGTTCTACCATTTGTACCACCAGATGTTTGAGTACCACCAGTAGAAGGTATGTTAACAACATATCCAGCACAACCATGTGAAGAACCTGTCTTACCAACTAAAGCACCACCGGCTCCACCATTAGATGCACCTTCATATATATCACGATATTCATTTGCGCCACCACCACCAGCAGCAACCATAATTCTACTTGCTAGTGATTTTGACTCGTTCCATGTTGTATCAGTTGAAGCTGGAACAAGACGAACGTCTGTAGCTCCACCACCACCATAACCATTAACAATTGAAATGTCATAGCTTTCTGATGATGTACCACCAGTAGAACCAGCATTCCATGAAGTAGCACTTCCTGAATCAGTTCTATGTTGACCAACATAAACGTATAATTTTTGACCCTTTTTCAAGTAAATAGTTCCTTTAGTGTATGCTCCACGACCACCTTCAGCAAATCCTCTTGTTGGATGGTTGTTACCTTGAGCACCCCAAAGTTCAATTTCATAATATCCATCTCTTATAGCAGTAAATTCTTGAGCTTTACCTGTATAACTATAAGTATTTGTAAATTCACCATCTACTTCAAAATTAAATTTATAAATTGTATCTTTAGCACCGTCTTTAGTTAATGTAATAAGTACATAACCTACAACCGCGTCATCAGTTTTATTATATTGAACTTTTTCTATTTCAACATCTTCGTCATTAGCTTCTACAACCCAGTAGTTCAAGAAACTCTTACTATGTGCTTGATAATTATATTCAGTTACTTTTGAATCAAATTCAGTTTCAAGTTCACCAATATATTCAGGAGAATCAAATGAAACAAGTCTTAATGCATCATTTGATGGTTCAACGAATATATCAAATACATATGTTGAAGTTTCACCAGTACGAGCTGTAGTAACTAATGTTAATCTATTGAAACCATATACTAAAGAATAATCTACATCGCCAGCAACTTGTGTTCCTGCGAAATATGTTTCAGCATTAAATTTGAAATCAATAGCACTTAATGGAAGTTTAACATCATATTCATAAGTATATGAGTCAAATACATCATCTAAAGCTTCAAATCCAGAATGTAATGCTTTAATTCTTGAAGAATTATTTTCTATAACTGTAATTCTTGCATAACCATCACCAGAGTTACCAGTTACCATAGTTGTAGAATTCTTAGATGGCATTTGTTGATATCCTGCAAGCATTTCTGGTTTATCAAATACAAATCCAGAATAATGATATGAACATACAACATCAGTTGTACCATTCGCACATCTTGTAGTTCCATCAGATGCAAGTCTTGGTGTTGTGCTATTTAACGATGTAATAGCAACTGATCCTTTGTAACCTGAAATATATGAAGTACCACCAGATGCAGGACCACCATAGTTTTGATCGTTTGGATAAGCACCGTAACGACCACCGTAGTAACCGCCACCACCACCAGCAGCACCATGACCCATATCAATATTATTGTATGAACCACCAGCACCGAATGAGTAACCACTAGTTTGTGTTGTACTTACACCGTATGTTCCACCATTCCAATAACCAAGTGATCCACTATATGATAGTGCAAGACCATTTACTATTGGGAATGATGTTCTATTATTATATGAACCAGAGTTGTAGTATGCATGACCACCACCACCGGCTCCAGCTACCATAATTCTTGATCTTAATGAACGAATTTCATTCCATGTTGTAGATGTTGATGTTGGAGTAAGACGAATATCTGTAGCACCACCACCGGCTCCAGCTTGGTCATCAGTTCCACCGGATACACCGTAGGCACCACCGTTCCAACCACCAGGAAGTCTTGTATGACTATTTGCTGATGTTGCTGAAGTACCTTTACCACCTACATAAAGATATAAATCTTGATTTTCATCAAATTTAATTTCACCTGAAGTATATGCTCCAAGACCACCATATTCACGTGAGTCTGCGAAGTAGCGACCATCACCACCTTGAGCACCCCAAAGTTCAATCTTATATTTAACACCTTTTGCAAATACAAGTTTTCTATATGTTCCTGTATAACCAAAAGTTTGAGTATCATTATTTTTAATTAATGTAGATACTGTTGTACTGTAATTAAACACATATGATGTATCTAAATATCCATCTTTAGATAATGTAATAACGTAAGTACCATAAGAAAGATCTTCATCATTACTATCTTTAGCTGGAGTTTTTTGAAGACTTACATCTATTCCATCAATATTTGTTGTATATGTCATGTAATCTTCAAAGTTTTCTACAAATGATGCAATATCATATGCAAATACATTTGAATTAAATGTTGGTGAGAAGTTAGCTGCATATCCATCTAACGCAAATAATGTTAAGAATAAATTATCGTTAGATGTTGTATTAACTTCTCTATAAATAACTATTGTATGTGAAACAACTAATCCACTTTCAGTAGTAATAGTTACATAGAATTTATTATAACCATAGTTAAGTGGTAAATCTTCTCCAATACCTGTTGTAACTAATTCTTTAGCAGATTCTACTAATACTTGAACAGATGTTGTATCACTTGATACTGTTTGAGTATATTGATCATTATTCATTGAATACTTTTGATCAAATTCTCCTTCAGTAGTTTTAATGCTTGTAATTTCAGATGGTTCTACGAATTTAATTCTTGCAAAACCATTTCCTTCTTTACCAACGCTTGTATAGTTACCATCTGGTAAAGGCATTGTTTGATTTCCTGCAAGCATTACTGCATCAGTAAATCTTAATCCTGAATAATGGTATGAACATGATTGATCAGTTGTACCTGATGTACAAATGCCACCATCATCAGCTGTTCTTGGAGTAATATCATTTTGACTCTTAACAGCAACTGAACCAGTGTAACCAGAGATGAATGATGAACCACCACCACCGGCTGCTAAATAAACATTTGCAGATCCAGATGATTCAGCATAACCACCCCAGTATCCGCCACCACCACCGGCAACGTCTACGTTACTATTTACGAATGTACCATGTTGACCTTGGCCGAAGTCATAACCACCAATTTGTGATGCAACGTCTCCGTAGTATGCTTTTTGAGCAACAAGTCCACCTGCATAACCTCCGGCTCTTTGATATGAGGCTCCACCACCACCTCCGGCAACCATAATTCTACTTGCTAAAGAGGCGAAGTCATCATATTCAGTTGGAGTAGAACCGCTAACTAAACGAATATCAGTAGCACCTCCACCACCAGCAGAAGATTCATCATCTGAGTTATCCCAGTTTCCGTTTCCTCCACCGTTCCAACCACCTGGAGTTATAGCGGCACGTAAGGCATCTTTACCTTGACCACCTACATAAATATATAATTTTTGTCCTTGTGTTAGATTGATTCTACCTTTTGTATAACCACCTCTACCACCAGAAGCAACATAAGTTGTATTTATAAATCTACCTTCAACCATGTTTCTTCCACCAGAAGCACCCCAAGCTTCAATTTCATATACACCAGTATATGGTGCAACAAATTCTTGAACGCTACCAGTGTAATCAAATGCAGCATCAACTGTATAAACTTTATACTTGATTAAGTATTCAGCACTTTCAAGTCCAGTCTTAGATACTAGGATTACAACGCTTCCTTCTTTAGTATCTTCATCAAAACTTTCAGTAATTGTTACATTTGCGGAAGAATCATTAGCAGTAGCAATAACATAATCTTTGATATTACCTTGAGTTGTTGTAATATCATATTTTTGTTGTTCAACATCAAATACGAAATCGCTTGATATTGATTCACTTATCTTAATGTCACTAAGAGCAAGACCACCAGCAGGTGCTTTCTTAATAACATTGAATGTATAAACTTCTGTATTACCATCAGCAAATACTGCAATAGCTGTTGATGTATTAACACCACTCTTTGTCAATGGAATACTTGTATCACCTAATACGAATACATCTATATTATCGTATTCGAAATTAAGTGTTACTGAATCTTTTTCAGTAGTTATATCGTATGTATAAACAAATGGATTATAGTCTGGCATTTCACCATCTTCAGTAGTGATATTCTTAATACCCATCTTAACTAGTTTAATATGAGCTTTACCATTACCAGTATTACCAAGAGTTGTTGTTCCATCCATTGCTTTAGATGGAGTACCAATCTTGTTATAAACTATTTGTCCATTTTCCCAATAATTACCATTACCATCTACCATTACTGGATTAATAAATACTTTGCCAGTATGAGAGCATGAATCCTCAATTGTAATATCACTTGTTGTATTTTTGCTTGTTCCATTTGCGTTAATACCAATTGAACCATACATACCTGAGATATATGATGAACCACCTGATGTATATGAACCAGCATAGTTAGCACCGGCTCCACCGAACCAGCCGCCGCCACCTCCGGCATTATCCCAAGAATTATATCCTGCGGCACCAGTACCAAATCCACCAGTTCCACCTGGATATGTTCCTGTATCAGGTCCACCACCACGGATTTGTGTAGCAACAGTAACTGCATAATTACGAGAATCATTACTTACCATTGAGAATGGAGTTACGAATGAGTAAAGACCACCAGCAGCTCCACCACCAGCAGCCCATGAATCTGTATGTCTACTTGAACCAGATCCACCAGCAGCTACCATAATTCTTGATCTTAGTGATGTTGTATCGCTCCAACTTCCTGCATCAAATACATTTGATATAACAGTACGAACGTCTGTAGCACCACCACCACCACGACCATTACTACCGCGGTTAGATCCACCACCGTTCCATCCAGCAGCAGCTCCAGGTTGGTTACCTACATAAACATATAAGTGTTCATCTTTTTCTAGATAAACAATACCTGATGTATATGCACCATAACCACCTCTATAAGTTGAGTTATAAGTACCACCTTGAGCACCCCATAAATCAATTTGATAATAACCTGCATAAGGAGCAACAAATGTTTTTACTGTTCCAGTATAATCATATGTCCATTCATATGTTTTAACATCTTTTTCAAAGTAGTTATAACTGATAATGTAGGATGTGTTTTTATAACCCGCTTTACTTAATGTATATGTTAGAACACCTTTTTTACTTTCAGCATCATAATTATTATATACTGTAACTGTTGTTCCTTCTATATTTGTTTCATATGTAATGTAATCAACAACGTTTTCTTCAATTGTTGTTGTTTCATAATAGAATTTATCTTTATTATATTCAAGTTCATCAACTACTAATCTGTTAGCATCAAGTTTTGTGAAGTATAGGTCACTTAATTCATTAACAGTTTTGTTGATTTCAAATATATATGTTTGAACTGTTCCTGTTGATGTTACAACTGAGATTGTATGTTTAGTCATACCATCTTGTTCAAGAACAAATTCATCATCACCCATTACAATTACATCTGAATCAGGATCAAGTTCAACATTGAACTTAACAACTGAATCACTTGTATGTGCTACATAATGATGTTCAAGCATATCAAACTCTTTATCAATTGTTCCATTTGTAATTGAAATGTTTTTAATTCCAGATGCATTTAAACTAATTCTTGCAAAACCGTTTCCAGTATTACCCATTATTTTTGTTGTTGCATCTGTTTTTGATGGAAGACCATATGCTGAATAAGCTTTCTTTCCATCTATGATTTCATATCCACGGCCATCTATCATTACTGTGTTCTTAAATACATAACCAGTATTTGAATATGAATCTTCAATAGTTTCAGCAGTGGATGCTTTCATAGTTCCATCAGCATTTATACCAATACTTCCCATATGACCTGAGATGTAAGATGAACCACCTGATGTATATGAACCAGCGTAACTTGATCCGGCTCCACCGAACCAGCCGCCGCCACCACCACCTGAATCCCAGCTAGTGTTTGTTTGATAACCACCATATCCAAAGCCACCGGCAGTTGATGGATATGTGCCAGTATTTGATTTACCGGCTGTTGTTTGAGTTGCTACTGTAGCTCCATAGTTTCTAGCATCATTACCCATTTTATTATAAAGAGTAACATAACTTGTTAGACCACCAGCATCTCCACCAGCAGCACCCCATCCTTGTGAGTTAGAGTGTTTTGATGCACCAGAACCAGCTCCGGCAACCATTATTCTTGATCTTAGTGATGCTGCACTATTCCATCCTGTGTAAGATGTGTATGATACAGGAATTAGACGAATATCTGTAGCACCTCCACCACCACGACCATAACTCTTGATTCCAGCACCACCGCCGTTCCAACCGGCAGTTGCATCTCCTGGTTGGTTACCAACATATACGTAGATTTCAGTTCCTTTAGTTAAATAAATATCACCTTTTGTATATGCTCCAAGACCACCAGAGAATGTTGAATCATATGTTCCACCTTGGGCACCCCAAAGTTCAACAGTATAGTAACCTGTATATGGAGCAGTGAATTTTTCATATGTTCCATTGTATGAGAATTCCCATACATCATTTGTTTCTTTTCTTTCTTTAACGTTATATCTAATTTCATAAGTAGTTGATTTATAACCTGCTTTTGAAATTGTTAATGTAACAGTTCCTTGCTTCTTAGTCTCATCATAATTTTCTACTTTAGTAACTGTTGCATCTTGAACGTTAACTTCATAATATATTAAATCTTCAATTGAAGTAACATAACTTGTAACTTCATAGAATTGTTGATCTTTATTGAATTTAATACCATCTGTTCCATTTTCACTTACTCTTAAAACATTAAAGAATAATTCATCTGGTTTTGTAACTCTACTAATATTAAATTCATAAACTTTAGTATTACCATATTCATCAAGTACTATTACTTTATCTCTTGTTAAACCATTTGTATTAAGTGTTACTTCACCATCTCCAAATACTGAGAAGTGTTTAGCATCTTCAAATAGTTCAACATTGATGTTTACTGAATCAGCTTCAGTAGTAACTTCATATTGATAATCTAATAAGTTAAATTCTGAATCCATGGTTGCATTTGATATTGTGATATTTTTAATACCATAAGCATCCATAGTAATGATTGCACGACCATTACCTGTGTTACCAGCAACTATAGTTGATTGATTATTCTTATCTGGCATACCTGTATAATGTTCATCTCTTTGAACTCCATACCATTTATAACCTTTACCATCAATCATTGTTGTGTTTGTAAATACATAACCAGTATGTGAATATGAATCTTCGATTGTAAATTCTGATGTTTTATTTTTACTAGTTCCATCAGCATTTACACCAATGGCACCAAAGTGTCCTGAGATGTATGATGAACCTCCTGATGAATAACCACCAGCATATGATGAACCGGCTCCACCGAACCAGCCACCACCACCACCGGCATTATCCCAGTCAGCACGTGTTTGGTAACCACCATATCCAAAGCCACCTGCAGTAGATTGATATGACCCACCATTTGGGCCACCGGCAGAAGTTTGAGTTGCTACTGTACAATCATATCCGCCAGAAGAGCCATTTACCACTGTCGACTTATAACTTGAAAGACCACCGGCAGCTCCACCGCCAGCTCCCCAAGAATTATCATTATAATGTTTTGAAGAACCAGCTCCGGCTCCAGCAACCATAATTCTTGATCTAAGTGATGTAGCTTCGTTCCAAACTCTTGGATCTTGTAGTGATGCAGGAACTGTACGAATATCTGTAGCTCCACCACCACCACGACCATAACCGTAATGACTTTGTCCGTAGCCACCACCGTTCCAGCCGCCTGTGTAATTTCCATTAGGTTTATTACCTACATAAACATATATTTTTGTTCCTTCAGTAAGGTAAACCTTACCTTCTGTATATGCTCCAAGTCCGCCTTTGTAAGTTCCATCATAGCTTTCACCAGATGCACCCCATAGACTAACATCATAATAACCATTATGAGGAGCAGTAAATAATTGATACGTTCCTTTGTAATCGTATATCCAACTACCATATACATCTGGAGCTACATAATTATACTTAATTCTTATTTCAGTGTTAGCACTTCCTAATTTTTTAAGGATAATTGTAACTACACCAACTTGTGTATCTTCATTGTAGTTTTCTGATATTTCGACACTTACGTCATTAGCTTTTGTATATCTTAAATAATCTTTTATACTTGTTAAGCCACTATCAACTTCATAGTGAGTAATAAGTGGATTATAAGTAATATTAGTTATTCTCTCTTCGTTATTATAAATATATAAACTATCTAAACTTGGTTGTTCATTTCCTACTGAGCAATGAACTAAAATGCTATAAATATTAACATTTCCTTCGCCATCTACAACTGTAGCAATTAAATCATTTTCACCATAATGATCAAGTGTAATATCACCAGCACCAACTGCTGATATTACTGATTCACTAGGACCAAATGTTAGATTAATATTTCTTGATGTTGCATTTATTTCAATATCTTTGTTTTCTCCATCAAATGGACTTACAAGAGTACCATTTGTAACATCTAGAGTTTCAACAGTCATATCTCTATGAACTACTGAAATTATTGCTAAACCATCGCCAGTTATATTTTCTGTTCCGATATGAGTATATGTTGTTTTTGTGGGAACACCAACTGCTGTTGCAGCTTTGCTTCCGTTTGCCCATTCATATCCATTACCATCTATCATTCTTGTTTCTTTGAAGATATAACCAGTATATGAATAAGAGTCTTCTAATTGATATAGAATTGCTGATTTAGAAACTCCATCTTCTCTTACAGCAATCGATCCATACATACCAGAGATGTATGATGAACCACCTGATGAGTAACCACCAGCATATGATGATGCGGCACCTCCGTACCATCCGCCACCGCCACCGGCGTTATCCCATGAATTGTTTTGTTGGTAACCACCATATCCAAAGCCACCTGCTGTTGATGGAGATGAACCAGTATTCGGGCTTCCGCCAGCCCATTGAGTAGCTACGTTACAATCGTAATTTCTAGAATCACTTCCAACTACAGTAGACTTACTACTTTGAAGACCGCCACCGGCTCCACCACCTGCTCCCCAAGAATCATAATTATAGTGTTTTGAAGAACCAGATCCAGCTCCAGCAACCATTATTCTTGATCTTAATGAAGCTGCATTATTCCATACAGTATCATCTGTAGTTGATGCAGGTACTATACGAACATCTGTAGCACCTCCACCACCACGACCATAACCGTTGCGGCTTTGTCCGTAGCCACCACCGTTCCAGCCACCAGTGTAGTTAACTGTTGGTTGGTTACCTACGTAGATATAAAGTGTTGTTCCTTTTGTTAAATGTACGACACCTTCAGTGTAACCACCTTTACCGCCTTGGTAAGAGCTATTATATGTTCCACCGTTGGCACCCCATAATCTAATTTTATAGTCTCCACTATATGGAACTACAAATTCTTGTTTTTTACCAGTATAGAAGTATTCCCAATTATTTGTATTTACAAGATCAACTTTAAAATACTTAATTCTGTATTCAGTTGATATGCTTCCGGATTTTGATAGAACTAATGATACAACTCCGTATTTTTCACTTGAATTATAATTTTCAGTAACGTTTACGGATATTCCATTAGTTGTTGTGTATCTAATATAATCTCTAATACTTTCGAGTTCACTATCTATTTCATAATATGTTGTTAATGGATCATATTCAATATTTTCCATATCTTGGTTTGTACCAGTTAGATATAAACTTTCGAAAGTTAGTTGTTCTTCATTATTTGAACGAATTAATACGTTATAAACTTTAACATGACCAGCTGTATCTGTAATTGTTACGATTTTATCATTTTCACCATAATGGTCTAGATTAATTTCACCTGCACCAATTACTGATGTAAATACTTCATTTGGACCAAATGTTAAATTAACTGTTCTTCCACTTGTATGTATTTCAATGTTTCCATTTTCAGGATTGAAATTTTCTGTAAGAGTTCCACCTTCAACTACAAGTGTTTCAGCTAATGTTGTTTGTAAAAATGTAATTCTTGCAAATCCATTTCCAGTGTTACCCATTACCTTTGTAGATGAATCTGTTTTTGATGGAAGACCTGTAGCAGTATCTGCTTTCGAACCTGTGCTCCAGTCATATCCATTACCATCAACCATTTCAATATCATAGAATGATAAACCAGTATATGAATAAGATCTTTCAACGCCTGTTTTATTAGTTTTTAATGTTCCGTTATAATAAACTCCGACTGAACCATTCATACCTGAAATGTATGATGATCCACCAGATGAATAACCACCGGCATATGAAGAAGCAGCTCCACCGAACCATCCAGATCCTCCACCAGCGTTATCCCATGAGTTATTGTGTTGGTAACCACCATATCCAAAGCCACCTGCTGTAGATGGAGATGAACCAGTGTTTGGACCGCCACCAGATGTTTGAGTTGCTACTGTACAATCATAATTTCTTGAATCATTTCCTAACGAAGTAGATTTGCTACTTTGTAGACCTCCTCCAGCACCACCATTTGCTGCCCAGCTAGCTTGGTTATAATGTCTTGAAGAACCAGATCCAGCTCCGGCAACCATTATTCTTGTTCTTAAGGATGCTGTGCTGTTCCATACAGTATCGTCTGTAGTAGATGCTGGTACTAAACGTACGTCTGTGGCACCTCCACCACCACGGCCATAACCGTAACGGCTTTGTCCATATCCACCACCATTCCAGCCACCAGTATAGTTAACTGTTGGTTGGTTACCTACGTAGATATAAAGAACAGTACCTTCAGTAAGTTTAATAGTTCCTTTTGTATAACCGCCTTTGCCACCTGGATAAGAACTTTCATATGTTCCACCTTGAGCTCCCCAAAGTTCGATTTGATATTCAGCAGTACGAGGAACTGTATATGTCTGTACTTTTCCTGTATAACTAAATTCGGTAACTAAAGGAATTGATACAACCTCTGGTGTGTCTCCTCCAGTTCCTTCACCATTTTCACCTTCCGCGAGAACGCTCGTGGCTGTGAAAACTCCAATCATTAAAAATATAAATATAAAAAGTATTTTCTTTATACTTTTTGCATAAAAATCATAAATATATCTCATACTATCATCCTACACTTCATTATATGTAAATTATATAATGAAGCATGGAAAAAGTCTATACAAAAACACGAAAAAACCACCGAAATTTCGTTATTTTTCGATGTTATTTTTGTACTCGTTTTTTCTTGTTTAAAAGTATTGAGTTATTAACAAAAAATTTTAATTTTTAGCCTATTTTTTGAGTTTTAGGCAATATTTAAATAAAGGCATTTTACAATGTCTTTACAAAATGATTCTTCTGATACTTTTTTAGCCTAGTATCATATTTAAAGAATATAATGTTTAAAACTTTTTTTCAAGTTTAATTTTTCTTTTTAAATAAAAAAGTTGAAAACTTTTACACTTTGTTTGCAAAATTAAGGCATAAAAAAAGACGCATAAATTTGCGTCTATTTTATTACTTTTTAGATTTAGCTTTAGTAGTTTTCTTAGTTGTTGTTGTAGTAGTTGTAGTTGCTTTTTCAGTTTTCTTAGTTGTAGTTTCGTCCTTGTCTTCTTTCTTTCCGTCTTCAAAACCACATGCTAATTGAACTTCAATTCTGTAGTCTTTTTCGCCAAATTCTCCCTCAGGATAAATAGTTATTTTAGTATTTTTTTGATCACATGGAGCATCTGTCTTATTATTAACAAATAGTTTAGTTAATGCATCTTGGTCATCACTATTGAATCTAATTAGATTTTCTAGGTCAACTTTAATACCAATGTTAGCAAATTTTTTAACATTATTTGCTCTTTCTTCATCAGTTGATCCAATTGCTTTATGATAGTATCCTTCATAGAATTGAGCACCTAATTCTTGTAATTTTGCAGTTAGTTCTTTTTCTTGCTTATTTCCTTTAGGAATTACTAATACTACTACTAGAACAATTACTACAACTAGAATTAATGCTGCAACTATTGTTTTTGGTTTATTTAATTCGCCATCTTTTTTGAAATTAACTAAGTTCTTAAAAAAATCTTTTACTTTTCTCATACTATATTCTCCTATCTCTTATTAAGACAATTATAGCATAATATTTTTACTTTGCTACAAAAATCTTACATAAAAAAATAGAACCTATTAGGTTCTATTCTGCTACTCCATCAAGACTAAAGCTTTTAGCCTCAGTTATCTTAACTTTGATAATTTCTCCAACTGTTCTTTCTCCCGCTTCTACATTTACTAATTTCATAGTATCTGTATAACCGCATACCTTATTTTCACCTTTTTCAGATTTTCCAGTTATAAGGACATCAACAGTTTTATTTAAGTATTTTTGATTATTCATATTTGAATATTCATTAACTAATTTATTTAATCTTTGAAGACGTTCTTCTTTCACTTCGATAGGAGTATCATCTTTCATTTTAGCTGCAGGAGTACCTTCTCTTGGGCTATAAATAAATGTAAATGCTCCATCGTATTTGCATTCATTTACTACCTTTAAAGTTTCTTCAAAATCTTCTTCCGTCTCATTTGGGAATCCTACAATTATATCTGTAGTTATCGCAGCATTTTTTACTCTATCCTTTATCTTGTGGAATAATTCTAAGTATTCTTTTTGAGTATAACGTCTACCCATTAATCTTAAAATTCTATCTGATCCTGATTGAAGTGGTAAATGAATATAAGGCATTATATTGTCATACTTAGCTATTACATCAATCATTTCATCATTAAAGTTCCATGGGTGACTTGTTACAAAACGGATTCTTTCTATTCCTATTTTTGCAACTTCTTCTAAAAGACGTGCAAATGAAATTTCATCATCTCTATCAAAACCATAGGCATTAACGTTTTGTCCTAATAAAGTAACTTCTTTATATCCTTTATCTTTTAAAATTTTAACTTCTTTTAAGATATCTGCAGACTTTCTACTTCTTTCTTTTCCTCTTGTATAAGGAACTATACAGTATGTACAGAATTTATCACAACCATACATGATATTAACCCAAGCAGAAATCTTAGAATCTCTCTTATAGTTTTCACCTGTTTCATATACATTGTCTTCATTAGATTTGACTTCAATATTAAGACCTGGTTGTAAATTCATTAAGATATTAGGAAGTTCATGAATATTATGAGTACCAAATACAAGATTAATATATTTATGTTTTGAAAGTATTTCATCAACAACAGATTTTTCTTGAGCCATACAACCGCATAAACAAATAATCATATCTTTGTTTTTAGTTTCTTTAATATGCTTACATCTACCTAAGAATCCAAATACTTTATCATGAGCATTTTCTCTAACAGCACAAGTATTAAGAATTACAATATCAGCGTTTTCTTCGCTGTCAGTTTCTTCATATCCTAAGTGTTCTAGAATACCTGCTATTTCTTCAGAATCATGAACATTCATTTGACAACCATATGTTCTAATAAAATATTTTTTACCTTGATATTCGTTATTAATAGTAGGATTTACTGTAATGTATTCAGTATTTCTCATTCTATTTCTTTCTTCATTATAATCCGGTAATTTCATGTACTTCACCTCATTCGTTTATAGATTATAGCATAAACTCAAAAAAAAATCTCTAACTTCTATATTTGTTAAAGATTTTTTATTCTAAATCATTATTATTTCTCATAGATGGTACTTATATTAGTACTATTATCTAGAGATTCTAGATGTTTAACATTTAAGTTCATCATTGTAAGTATTAGTACTAATACTAAGAATAATAAAATCACCCCTCTCAAATCAACAAGTAATTTTGTCATAAATATCACTCCCTTCGACATATTAAATATAACACAAACAAGTGTTCGTATATATATAATTTTTCAAAATATTTTTTATAATACATATGTTTGACATTTATACATATGTTTGATATATTTTTTGTATAAGGAAGTATGTTAAATGGAAAAAGAAAATGTTTTAACTAATAAACAAGGTGAAACTTTACAATTTATAAAGAAGTTCATGGTAGCTCATGGATATCCACCTTCAGTAAGAGAAATATGTGCTGGAATGGGTTTATCTTCACCAGCTACTGCTCATACACATTTAAAAGAACTTGAAAACAAAGGATATATCAGAAAAGAAAATAGTAAATTTAGAACAATTGAATTATTATGTGATAATGAATATGAAGTTAAAAAGGAAGAAACTGAAGAAACAGTATCTGTTCCACTTCTAGGAAGAGTTTCATGTGGAAATCCAATTGAAGCAATTGCAAATCCGACTGAATTCTTTAGCCTACCTGCTTCATTAATTCCTAGAGGAGAAGAAATATTCACTCTTGAATGTCATGGAGACTCAATGATTAATGCAGGTATATTTGATAAAGATATAGTAATTGTAAAAAAACAAAGAGTTTGTCATGATGGTGAAATAATAGTTGCAATGACTGATGATAATGAAGTTACTTTAAAGAGATTTTATAAAGAAAAAGATCATATAAGACTTCAACCTGAAAATGATTCAATGAGTCCAATTATAGTAGACAATTGTACTATTCTTGGAAAAGCAATTGGATTATATAGAAAGATTAAATAAAAAACAAAAAGAGCTATTTAATAGCTCTTTTAATTTGTTCCTAAATATGTAATTCTAACGTGTCCATTACCTTCTTTAGCGTAATCTGCTGTTGCTGTTGATGAATGGTTATTAGTTGATATTGTATAGGTATTTGTATTTGAAGAAGCACTTGTTGTGACATTGTATCCTGTCATATGTTTAGTTGTTCCTCCATAAGTACCAAGATAATAGTTTGAAATATTAGATGATCCACCACCTAAACCACCTGAACCATTATCAGCATAATCGGCAAACCCTCCATACCAACCACCGCCACCTCCGGCATGGTTTGTATTTGCAACTTCTTGTCCAGTTTGGTCTCCTCCTGCACCAAATGCATAACCACTTGTTTGATTACCTGCTTGTGATGCGTTGTTGTTATATCCTCCTGTTATACCTCCTCCGGATACACCACTCCACCAGTTATTAGAGTTTACATTATAACCATAAGATCCTGATCCACCTGCTGCAGTTATAAGAATACCATTATAGTCTTTATAACTTTCTAGTGTTTTAAGTTCACCATTTACAAGTGCAATATGTGATGCTCCACCACCACTTCCTGAGAATACATCGTTATTGATAACATTACCATTACCACCGCCGTTGTATCCTCCAAGAGTTGTACCAAGATCACCTATTGTATTACCAGTACCAGCACCACCTACAACAACATATAAAGTTGTTTGAGCTTTTACACTTATAACACCTGTCGCATAGGCACCATATCCACCTACATATGTCTCATTATAGGTTCCACCTTGAGCACCCCATGCTTCTAGTTTATAAATTCCAGCATTAAACGAAATGAATTCTTGAACATTTCCTGTGTAATCAAAGTCTATTACATTTCTTTGCCAAACAGCATAAAGAGTTATTGAATCATCAAATGATACAGTTTCACCATCAGTGTATTCAACACCTCCATCTGTTTTTGTTGACCAACCGGAAAAGTGCCAGTCAGTTCTCGTGAATGTATTAGTCGGAAGAACAAAACCTTTATTTCTTGAAAATGGTGTTGCACTCATCGTTCCAGTTCCGCCATTAGCATCATATGTTACTTTTAGAGGTTCTACTGGTGTAACAACTACGATATATGGATCAGCTAAAGTTCCTGAACCACTATCAAGAATTACTTTATTATTTAATGTTACAACTGGTCTTATATATTTACTACTATCACTTTTTGCTTCATTAAAAGATGGATCACTATCTCCTACTCTCCATAATCTATTGGAATAACTACCACTTGAAAGTTTAAATACTCTTGGAGTCATTGTCCAATATTGTTTAGTAGTATATAAATAATTACTTGTATCTATTGACGAAGTAGTTATTCCAGCAAGATATAATTCATCTGCTGTTATTAATCCAACTGGATATGTAAGTGCTTGGTTTCCTACTGTATTAGACACAGTAAACCTGTCTCTTTGGTTTGAACATGTAAGAATTGGTGAAGAAACACTATATCTATTAAATTGTATTTCACCACTTGTTGTATAAGACGTACTTGTAGAACGATCATTACAATAAGGTGTATCTTCCAAATAATAAGTATAATTCAAGAAATTATCTGTAACCCAAGTATCAATAGCTGTTTTTATAGTACTACTAGTCGTATTACCGGTTAGGTTACCCTCTTCATACATATATCCTACTCCTTCTGGTAAAGTAGTCGTATTAAACGCTGATTGACCTATACCATAAGATGATGAACACGTATTATTAGAAGGAGTTCCGTTATAAATCATCTTTACTCCACCAGTTGATGTTGTTCTAAATATTTTCCAACAGTATCCACCAAATATTACATTATTAGTGGACACACTTCCACTGTAATAATAAATTGGATTTGATCCACCTGCATCATCTGCAGCTGATAAAGTATTAACTGTAGGACCCGAAGACAAAGTTACTAACTCAGAATACAAAGTTGATCTTGCACTCCAAATCGCATATAGATTCAAGTTTCCAGTTAAGACTATTGATTCTTCATCTTCATAATCAGGCAATTGAGCATTTCTATTTGTAGACCAACCTAAGAAAGTATAACCTTCTCTTTCATAAGTATTAGCATTTAATGCTGTAGATGTATTATTTGTCATAATTTGGTTTCTCATAAACCCAGTTCCACCATTTGCATCAAATGTTACTACATGGTTATGTTGTGAACCTGATGTATCTACAATATAAGGATTCGTTCTAGAACCATTACCTGATACATACACAACATCAGCTTTTAAATATGCAGCAGGTCTTACTAAAAGTGTCGAAGTAACTAAAGCTCTATCTAATTTATTACGGCTTATTACTGCTACATAGTTTGCATAATTACTTCTATACATTGGTTGAATAGTCCATTCAGTTGCAGTTAGTTTTGTAGTATTAAATAACCATGAATCTTGATTACATGTTCCACCTGACCAACCTTGTCCATCATAAAGACTTGATTTTAAACAAGCTTCTCTACCAAGAGTTCCTCCACCCGTAGTTTGGGCATACTCAGCTGGTGATAAAAGACCTATATTTTTTGTTGCATTTGAAGAAAATGTTCCACTTCTACAACCATTGAATAATGAGAATAGTCCTCCACAACCATTATTACCCAGTGTTTCCTCACTCATCAATTTGCTTTCAAGTTCATCTGTTGATGATTGATTGAAGTTATAGTTAGTAGCTCCATAATGCCAAAGAGCCGGTTCTATTAATTCACTTGTATAGTATGACTCAAGACTTGTTGAAAGTGTACTTGTATTCCAGTCATTAGTATTATCATCCCAGGTACTTGTTACCTCAGGTACATCTTTAATAATTTTTACTCTGGTTGTTCCTTTAGTACCACCTGTTATATTAAAATAAAGTCCCATTATTCTCCATAATTCATTATTAATCAAAATATAATTATATGGATCTGTTCCAGTGTAGGCATATCTATTAATAAACTCTGTATCATCAACTAAATCATGGACTAAGCCTGATTGTGCTCCATAAGTTAGAGTTTCTAATCTATGAGCAAGAGTATAATCAGTAAATACTGTATATTCATACGTTGTTATATAGGTAGCATTTATGGTGCTACTAGTTTCATTAGTAAGTGTTACTACACATGTATTATTTGTTTTTTCGTGAACTCTATCTCCCAAAAAACAAGTATCACCTTGATAAAGATAAGTTAAACCAAATGTATCCACATCCATCTTTGTAACTTCATAGTCATCTGGTGATGTATTAGTAACGCCAACATTAAAAGTAATAGACTCTCCTGGTGCAAGAGTAACTGGCAACGCAAAAGAAGTATCAGTGTACGATGGTGTATTATAACTAGCATTACCTGTTGATGAAACAAATGTAACAGACGAAACAAAAGTAGTTGCTGCTTTTACAGTTGCACCACCAGATATTAACATACTAGTTGAAATAGATGCATAGACAATAGTTAATGTTAAAGAAAACACCAACAACAAAAAAGATGGGAGTATAATTCTTTTATATTTTCTCATAATTATTTATCTCCCATTTTATCTTTTTGATATTCAATTTCTTTTCTTGATACAACATATTTATACATCGTTGCATCATCAATTATTATAAAGTGACATTCATGATTTGGTTTAATATCATAGAATAAAATCGGCTCACTTAAATTAATAGATGCATCTACCATTTCTTCAAATTTTGTTGGATAAATGATATTTGAATAATTAGATTCATTTATATCATATTTACCACTTACGATTAATCTATCATATTCTTTTAATATTCTATTAACAATGTTTCTATATGGATCTTTATGTATTATTTTATTTAATTCAATTATTATTAAAATTAAACATACGAATATAACTACAATAGACACAATTGCAGTAATAAATAAAGCTACATTACTTATTCTAAATGCTTTAGTTTGGCACATTGTACCATTAGTATTTAATGCTTCTCCATCATCAATTTTTATTGTTGATTCTGTTAAAGGAATAGTAACTGTATATGTTCTTGTAACTTTATCTCCATCTTTATAATCAGGAGATGAAATATCTAAATCAAGTTTAAATGTTAATACAAGTTTAGCAGTAGCTGATACACCTGTATTAGCTTTATACTTCTTAGCTTTTAAATAATATGTATAAAAATCTACATCATATTTTTCATTTAAAACTAAATATTGACCTACATGTTCTTTTTCTCCTGAACCATATAGATTTTCAGTTTCTTTCTTTAATATTTCATTACCATCTACATAATCATAGACGATAATATCCCCTGTAATTGAATAACTATATTTATATTTTAATTCTCCAGTAGAATGTAATTCATAATTATATTTAGTGTTAACTTTATTGATTAAACTAGATACATATTTCATTCCTGATTGGTATTCTGCATTCTTATATTCTACATTGTCATTATAAGTAACAGTGTAACTTGCAGCACCTGTTTCACTATAACCAATACAACCTAGTTTTTCATTTATCTTAACACTCTTTGTTAGCATATATGCTGTAAAAAATGCATATAATAATAAAGGAATCATAAGGCACACAAACCACCCAGTAAAGGTAAATACTGGTTTTTTATTTGTAACAGAAGAAACATTTTTTTGTTTGCGTGTCTTTCCCATCTTATTCCCTTTCTATTGCATTTTTTAACCAAATCGCTGGTAGTCCTAATCCTTTAAGAGTATGTCTAGTTACCCCTATTACTTCATTTTTAGTTACTACCCACGAGTCAATTGATTGATTTTCTCTATCTCCTTTAGTAACAAATGAATACTCATCACCTTTAACATTTACTTTTATTACTCTATGAGTATATATTTTTCCATTCATTCCAAATACAAGAACATCGCCTTCTTGTATTTCATCTATTCTGTCTTTATAGCTTTTATCTACGATAATAATGTCTCCAACTTTTATTGTTGGTTCCATTGATCCGGATGCAATAACTGCAATCCAGTATCTAAATAAATTACTATTTAAAGCTACTAAAGCAATAATTCCCATTACTAAAGCAAATCTAATCAATTTTGCAAATATATGTTTATCACGAGGATCAAAGTCCTCTTTTTTCATTGCTTCAAGTAAATAATTTGAAAATATTAATGTTACAATTGGAAAAGCAATCATAACTGCTGCTTCTAAATAATCACCTAAACCAGGTACAATCGGTACAAAATAAATATATAAATTCATTACTAAACTATATGATAATGCGCCTGAGTAACCATAGTTTCTAGATAAAAATGATAAAGCAATATTTTCAAATAATACCATCAATATATCTGTAGATACTAATTCTACAGTTCTTTTAAGTGAAGTTATATTTGTTAAATCATTAGTTATATTTAAATACGATAACGTAAATATTAATACACTTCCTACAAACAATATTTTATTTTTAGAACTTTTAACTATCATGTCGTATCTAAATACTTCAGATACAATAACTAATAGTAAAACTGGAAATACATTTCTAAATATACCTACTAGACTTTTACTATATGGAGAATATAAGAATCCTGATAGTAAACCAAGTCCATATTTGATTATTAATAAACAAATTGTAAATGTTAAAATTATCTTTATATTTCTCTTTTTATTAGTTATTTTTTCACGTTCAAAGCCTACTAATAATACAGTGATTATTAGCATAAATAATAGGAATATTGATAATGTATATAAATTAAATATACTTATAAAAAATGCATTAATAATTAAGATGATTAAAGTGAAAACTTCAATCAGAAAAAGTTTTATTTCACTTGTTTTCACCAAAATCACTCCTTATATATTTTAGGCTTGTGTAAATTTTGTTTTTAAGTTAGTAAAACTTACATTAACATCTTTTGTTGGTAACGCATTAGCGTTCATTGTTTTATCTTTATCAAAATATAGAGTTAATACTAAATCAACATCATGGTCTCCACCTGTTGTTAGAGTACTATCAAATACAAAAGTATTAACTAAAGTATTTAATTTTGTACCTGCTGCTGGTGGTGTTGCCATCTTAGTTCCAGCAAATCCAGTTGAAGCTATTACATAGTCATATGAAATAAAACCACATACTAATGCTGCAGAATCAACTGCCGAATAATCATTATCAGAAATTGCTTGATATGCAGCTAGTCCAGTTGTTGGTGTATAAGTTGTTGCACCTGGATCTGAAGTTTTACACTCAATAGTTGGTTCTGTATAATCAGTTAATTTTGCATCAAAAGTCGAATCACTATCAACAGTAATGTTATATACCGCTTTTTCTCCAGGAGTATCAAAACTTGCAGCTAAACTAGATAAAGTAATTGTACTTGTACTTGTACCAATTGAATCAATTGATACATTTTCAGCTGTAGTATTTGTACTATCTACTGCTGCAGATTTAAAATACACATTCCATTTTTGTGCTTTTACTGTAGCAGATCCTCCTATTGTTAATGTAGTATTGAACGCTGCCCATGCAATTGTAACAAACGTAAAAACAGCGCAAATCATTACTGTACTTAATAGAATAGCCTGATAACCTTTTTTCATAAACTCACTTTCCTCTCCTACTATATACTACAATGAGTATATCATAGTTTTTTCTTTAATTACAATAAGAAGTACTATATGTTTTTAGACGAAAAACATATCTTCTATGTTATAATTATGATACAGGGTGATGGTATGAAAAATGTTTTTAGTTTTATGAAAAAACAAATAGCAAAAATCAATGTATTTGAAAGTATATTAATCATGATTTTTGTATTTTTTTGTTTTAGTACAATTAGTCACTACGACAATGATATTTGGTTTATACTAACAGGTGGTAAATATATTACATTAAACGGAATACCACATATAGAAGTGTTTACTTTTCATACCGATTACGTACTTATAATGCAACAATGGTTGACTTGTTTAATATACTACTCTACTTATAAATTATTAGGTGTTAAAGTACTTACTTTGTTATTTACTTTAATATCTGGATTAGGTTTGTTTATGCTATATAGATATAGTTATTATTTAACTAAAAATAAAACTATTTCTTCTATTTATTTAATGTTTTATACTATATTCTTTTTAGTTGGTTATACAACATCTAGACCTCAAATAATAACTTATTTAATACTTACAAGTGCATTATTTTTATCAGAAAAATTTTATAAAACAAATAATAAAAAATATTTATATTTATTACCTTTTTTATCATTATTAGAAATTAATCTACATGCTTCAATGTGGGTATTACTAATATGTTTTATTGGTGTATTTTTAGTAGATTCATTTATAAACAAAAAGAATTGGGTTCCTTATTTAATAACTATAATTATTATGTGTTTAGTATCTTTAATTAATCCATATGGAATAAACGCTATTACATATGTTTTATCATCATATGAAGTATCTTCACTTAATAATTATATTAGTGAAATGCAACCTTTAGAATTTAATAATTTTACAAATCTTTCTATTCTTTTAGTGTTGGTATTATTAATACCACTTAATAGAAAAGCAAAAGAAAAATTACCTATTAGATACTTCTTTCTATTGTTAGGTACTCTTGTACTTGCATGTTCACATATGAAAAGTCTGCCTTATTTAGGAGTATCTTTAATTATTGTATTATCATTCTTATCAAGTGATATTAAAATACCTGAAAAATTTAAAAATATTTTAAATAAACTTAAAAAATATAAACGTGTTTTTGTTGCTATAAATGTAAGTATATTTGTAATAGCATATATAACATTATTCTTAGGGTTATATACTGAAGTACATAACCCAAGTATGTTTAGTAGAATATCAAATATAGTAGACTATTTAGATAAAAACGAAACTAATAAAGATGTTAAAATATATACAAGTTATGAAGATGGCGGATATTTAGAATGGCGTGGTTATAAGCCATATATAGATGCTCGTGGAGATGTTTTCATCAAGGGTAATAATAAAAAATTTGAATTAATGGATGAATATTATAAGGCAATTAAAAATGATGAATTTACTTTAGAATTAATGGAAAAATATCAGTTTGATTATTTAGTATTGCAAGTAGATTCAAGAATGAATAAATATATCCAAAAGAACAAATATAAATATTATGAAAAAGTTGTGGATGAATCTAAAACAACAGGATATTTATTATATAAGAGGGTTTAATTATGAAGAAAAAAATAGTTATAATTGGTGCTGGGCCAGCTGGACTAACTTATGCTTATGAGTTACTTAAAAGAACAAATAAGTATGAAGTTGTTATTTATGAAGAAGGAAAAAATATAGGTGGTATTTCTCAAACAGTTAAATACAAAGGTAATAGAATTGATATAGGTGGTCATAGATTCTTTACTAAGAGCAAAAAGATAAATGAAATATGGCAAGAAATATTACCTTTACAAGGTAAACCATCTAAAGATGATAAAGTATTAAAAAGAAATGTAAGCCTAAAAGAAGATGGACCTGATCCAGAAAAACAAGATGAAGTATTATTAAAAAGAAATAGAATATCTAGAATATTTTTTGAAAAGAAATTCTATGATTACCCTATTTCATTAAAATTTGAAACTCTTAAAAATATGGGTTTTGTTACAACAATGAAAGTAGGTTTTAGTTATTTAAAATCTATTATTTTTAAGAAAAAAGAAGATTCATTAGAAAACTTTTATATAAATAGATTTGGTAAAAAACTATATAGTTTATTCTTTGAAGATTATACTACTAAAGTCTGGGGAAGAAGTCCTAAAGAAATAGATGCTTCCTGGGGCGCTCAAAGAGTAAAAGGTATATCTATATTAAAAGTACTTGGAAATGCCTTTAAAAACTTACTGCATATAAAAGATAATAATAAAGAAACATCTTTGATTGAAGAATTCTCTTATCCAAAATATGGACCAGGTTTTCTATATGAAACAATGGCTAAAAGATGTGAAGAAATGGGTGCTAAGATTTACTTAAATCATGAAGTAATAAGCATCACTAAAAAAGATAATAAAATTAAAAGTATTACAGTAAAATCAAAAGATAAGGAAGAAACAATTAAATGTGATTATTTAATATCTTCTATGCCTATTAAAGATTTAATTAATAGAATGAATGATGTTCCTACAAGAATAAATAATATAGCATCTAACTTACCTTATAGAGACTTCATTACATTTGGTGTATTAACTAAAAAGTTAAAAGAAACAAATAAATCAAAGATTAAAACTATTAATAATATAATTCCTGATACTTGGATTTATATTCAAGATAGAAGTGTTAAAATGGGTAGAATTCAAGTATTTAATAATTGGTCTCCTTACATGGTAGATGATTATAAAAAACATATTTGGATTGGTCTTGAATATTTTTGTAATGAAAATGATGATTTCTGGAATATGTCTGAAAAGAAATCTAAAGAATTTGCAGTTAATGAACTAGTATCAATTGGTATGGTAGATAAAAAAGACGTAATTGATACAGTTAGAATAAAGATAAAAAAAGCATATCCTGCTTATTTTGATTCTTATAAAGACATAAAAAAGCTAATAAATTACATTAGCAAAATAGATAATATTTACTGTATTGGTAGAAATGGTCAACATAGATATAACAATATGGATCACTCAATGTTAACAGCTATTGAAGCAGTGAATTCTTTATTAGATGGAACTGATAAAAAAAATATTTGGAATGTTAATACTGAAAGTGAATATCACGAAGAAAATAAAAACTAGATTTTAAAATCTAGTTTTTTTATATCTTATCGAATACTTTTGCATTCTTATTAATGCATCTTACTAAATCGTCTAAATCATATCTATCAAGAGTTTCTTTAAATTCTTTATTATCAAGTAATAATTTAGAAGGATACTTAGTTAGAACTTCTCTTATATTATCAATTTTTAAATCATTTAATACATAATAATTTTTAACTACTCTATCAGTGAAAATATTCATTTTCTTTAAAGTTTCTTCAGAAATATTTTTCTTCATTTCTTCATATTCTTCATCAGTCATATCAAGAGCAATTTTAATATTATCATCTATTTCTTCAACTGCAGGAACAACTATATCTACGATGTCTTTATCTTTATTTATTTCAATTGATTGTTCTAATTTATTCATATTAACTTTATCTAAAACAGATACAATTGGAGATAAATCTTCTTTAGTTACATTTTCTAACATAGTTAACATTGCATCTAAGTTTTCACTTGATAAATCAGTTAGTACTCTTATATTTGGATAAGTACATGAAATACCTAGATTATGTTTTTTAAGAATAGCTATTCTTTTATTGATTCTAGCAAAATCTAATTTATTCATTAAATAATCTAAGTCTTCAGGTTTTAATTTAGAAGCATCAATTCCTAATGATAATAAATCTTCTCCTTTAACATTGTCTTTAACTTGGAATAGATTTTTATCTCTTTCATTATCATCTTCTATTTCAAGTTCAATTATTGAAGGATCAGTTTCTTCTTCATACATTGGATTGATGATAGATTCTTCTCCAGGAAGTAAATCATTATTATTACTTTCCTTATTATCTTCATCTTCTACATCATCATCTAACATATTTAGATCTATAGAACTATCATCAAATTTTTCATTATTAATAGCTTTATTTATTAATTCATCTAAAGTAGATGGAATATCTTGTTCTTCTTCCTCGACTAAAGATTCTGAATCACTTATTAAGTCTTCAACAGTTGTTTCTTCTTCCTTAGTTTCATCCTCTTCTTCAGGTTCTGAAGTAGTCTCTTCTTTTACTTCTTCTTGAGCTGGAGCTTCTTCTTTAGGTTCTTCTTCCTTAGTTTCTTCAACTACAGGATTTTCATCAACTGAAGTTTCTTCTTTAACTTCTTCTTTAGGTTCAACAGGAACTTCCTCTTCTTTTTTTTCTTCAAAAGAAATAGGATCTTGAACTTCATCAACTTTTGTTTCTTCTACAGGAGTTTCAACTGGAGTTTCTTCTTTTTCTTCAGCTACTTTTTCTCCCATTGCTTCTTCTACTTGTTTTTGAAATTCTTCATCCTTTTTTTCTTCTCTTGGAATAAATGTTACATTAACAACTTTTTTAAGTTCTTCCTCTACAAGTGAAGCATCAGGTTCTGAAGTAGTAATTTCATCTATTTCTTCAAATATATGATCATTAAATACTGTAGAAACTTCCACTAATTCAGTTTCTCTTTCATTATCAGTATAAAGTTCACTTTCAGGAGAATTATCTACCGCAAGTTCAATATCATTACCTGCTTCTACAAAGTCTATTATTTCATTTACTTTTGCTGAATAGAACTTTTCTACTATTCTAGTTTCTTTAATATCCTCTGATAATGCATATTTCTTTTCTCTCAAATCAATAAGAGCATCTTTTATCTTACGAGCTTTATCAGTCAAATCTAAGATTCTTTGACTTTCTTTTTGAATAACTGCTCTTTTTTCTATTATTTTAGTATTTATTTCTTTATTACCAGCTTGTAATATCTCTTTGAAATCAGTACCACCAAATTTATCATTAAGGTCATTTAAATCTTTTTCTAATTTTTCGATTTCATCTTCGATTTTATTTATTTTTTCTTTAGATTCTGTTACTTGTTCTTTATAGTTAGCTGCTTGGTTTACTTTCTTATCCATGTCAGCTTTTATTTCTTCAAATAAAGCCTCAGAATCACTAAGATGTTGTCTAATACCTTCGATAACGGATCTTAAATTATTATTAATAGTACCAATAATTTTATCCATAGTGATACCTCCTTATTCTTCTCCTAGATTATAACAAAAAAGAATAGTCAAGTAAATAAATCATGGTATAATATTTTTATGTAAAGGATGATTTTTATGAGCAATGAAGATATACGTACAATTATGTTATCATACGAAAAGAATTTAAGTGTGTTGGCTTCGAGAGATGAAGATGCTATTAGATTATATGAAGAAAATAATAAAGATGATATTAGACCTAATTATTATCATGATATAGATAGAATTATATACTCTCTTGCATATACTAGATATATTGATAAAACTCAAGTTTTTTCTAATATTACTAATGACCATATTACAAAAAGAATGATACATGTTCAATTTGTTAGTAAGATTGCAAGAACTATTTCAAGAGCATTATCATTAAATGAAGATTTAACTGAAGCAATTGCTCTTGGTCATGATATTGGTCATGTTCCTTTTGGACATTTAGGTGAAAAGTATTTAAATGAAATATCTTTAAGATTTAATGAAGGATACTTTATGCATAACGTTGAATCTGTAAGAGAATTAATGGTTCTTGAAGGAGATGGACGTGGTAAGAATTTATGTATTCAAACTCTAGATGGAATGCTTTGCCACAATGGTGAATTTTTACAAAATAATTACAAACCAAGAAAGAAAACAAAAGAAGAATTCTTACATGATTATGAAGAATGCTATAGATCTTTAGAACATGCAAAAGGACTTATTCCTATGACAATGGAAGGATGTGTTGTAAGAATAAGTGATATAATTGGTTACCTTGGTAGAGATATAGAAGATGCTGTTAGACTTGAAAAATTAAAGTTTGAAGATATACCTGATAGTATTAAACGAATCCTTGGAGAATCAAATAAGAGTATTGTTAATACTATAGTTGAAGATATTATTAGAAACTCAACTGGTAAAGATTCTATTTCTATGTCAGATGAGATTTATCAAGCCATAAGTGATCTAAAAGATTTTAATTATAAACATATATATGATTTAGCTAATACTCCTGAAGAAAAAGAATATATTAAAGAAATGTTTAATGTAGTTGCAGATGGTGTGTTAGAACAATTAAAAAATAATGATTTAGAATCAGATATCTACAAATCATTCTTAAATAATATGAATCCAGATTATATTGAAAATACTACTCCTGAGAGAAAAGTAATTGATTTTATAGCTGGTATGACAGATGACTATTTCCAAAAAGAATATCATAAAATAAAAAAGCTTACTAAGTAAGCTTTTTATTGTGCATTAGTGTTTTGTTCTGCTACAGGTGCAGTTGGAGCAGTTGGAGCAGCAGCTGAATCATTAGCACTTACATAATTTGTTATTGAAGTAACAAATTCTGAAATTTTCTTTGAAATTGGAGTTTCTTTTGCAGGTTTGTTCATTAGAACAGCAACAACAAATCCGAAACGAGCAAATAATAATAAGAAGCTAATAACGTCATCTGCAATCTTCATAACGCTTTGAATTGGATTAACGAAGTATAAATTTAATTTGCTAAGATCAATTTGACTACCATATTCTAACCAAGAGTTAATTGTATTAACAATACCATTAATTGAGTTAAATACTACATCAACTAATTTATAAATTAAATCCCATCCCCATGATACTAAAGTATAAGCAGCATAGAATGTTAATACTCTAATCATTACTCCTTTTACTTTTTCATCTAAATCACAGAATAATAGTAATAATGCAGTTACTATTAATAGTGTTTGCCATCCTGCAAAAATAGATGCTACAACCATTAAAGAAGCTAATCCAGGATTAATCTTATATTTTGTCATCTTCTATCACCTTTCCAAGAAATATTATATCAAAAAAGAAAAAAAAGAAGAAGACTATTTTGCTTCTTCTGTGGCTCTTGTTTCACGAATAACTGTGATCTTAATTGTACCTGGATATTGCATCTCAGATTCAATTTGATTTTTAATGTCGTGTGCAAGTTTCATGCTCTTTAAATCATCAATTTCATCTGGTTTAACAATTACACGAATTTCTCTACCAGCTTGCATTGCAAATGATTTTTCTACTCCATCATATGAGTTACCAATCTTTTCAAGTTGTTCTAATCTTTCAACGTATTTTTCCATTGAATCGTTTCTAGCACCTGGACGGCTTGCACTCATAGTATCAGCAATTTGAACAAGTACAGCAATAACACTTTCTTGTTCACAATCACCATGATGTGATGCAATAGCATTGATAACAATTGGATCTTCACGATATTTCTTAGCAAGTTCTACACCTATTTCTACATGTGAACCTTCTGTTTCAAAATCGATTGCTTTTCCAATGTCATGTAATAATCCTGCACGTTTAGCAAGATTAACATTTTCTCCTAATTCACCAGCCATGATACCACATAGGTTAGCTACTTCCTTAGAATGTTGTAATGCATTTTGACCATAACTTGTACGGAAATTTAATTTACCAATTATATGAACTAATTCTGGATCCATCTTAGAAATTCCAAGTTCATAAATAGCTTCTTTTCCAAGTTCAGTAACTTTAGAATTCATATCTTTACAAACTTTATCATAAATTTCTTCAATTCTAGTTGGATGAATACGTCCATCTTTAATTAATGTTTCAATAGTTTGTTTAGCAATTTCTCTTCTATATGGATCAAAAGATGAAATTGTGATAGCTTCAGGTGTATCATCAATTATTAAATCTACTCCTGTTACAGCTTCAATTGTATGAATATTTCTTCCTTCTCTACCAATTAATCTACCTTTCATATCATCATTAGGTAAAGCAATTGTAGATGTTGTAGATAAATTTGTTACATCATTTGAATATTTTTCCATTGATGCAACTAACATATCTTTTGCTTTAGCGTCAATTTCAAGTTTAGCTTCTGCTTCCATATCTTTGATATATTCAGCAATTTCAACTTCCATTTCAGCTTCTACTCTTTCCATGATTAAATCATGAGCTTTTTCTTTAGAGAATTTTGCAATCTTCTCTAATTTTTCCATTTCTTCTTTAAGTAATTCGTCCATCTTGTTTTCTTTTTCTTGGACATGTTTTTGTAAAGCGTTTAAATTATCATTCTTTTGTTCTAGTTGATTATCTCTATTTTGAAGCATTTCTTCACGTTTATCTAGGGACTTTTCCCTTTGTAATAAGCGTTCTTCACTTTCTTTGATTTCAGATTTTCTATCTTTTATTTCTTTATCAGTATCTTGTTTAAGTTTATAACTCTCAGCTTTTAATTCAGCTAAGGAATCTCTCTTGTATTTTTCTGCTTCTTTTTTTGCGTTGTTTAATAATTTTTCTGCTTTTTTCCCAGACCCGAAGCCAGTTACGATAACTAATACTAGAGTTGCGATGATTCCAACTACTAGTCCAACGAAAACGAAAACGAATGATGAACTCTCAATTGTTCCTATCATTCAAATTTTCTCCTTTACAATATATAGAAATTTTAAATTATTAAAAGTATCTATACTTAAATTATAATTTATAAAGTCACCTTTTACAACAAAAAAATAAAATCCTCTTTAAAGGATTTTATTTTTACTTTCATTAATTTTTAAATAATTAGAATAAATAATAAGAAGAACTGCATTTATAAAACTAGCATATGAGTAAAAGAAAAATGCAATAAATACAAAACTAATTGCTAATAAAATAACACTTATAAACAAATTAATTTTAAAATTCTTCTTTTTTAAAATAGTAAAAATAATAAATATTAAATCAACAACAAATAGAACTATTTCACCGACTAATATTTTATTAAAACTAATATCTAACATATTATATTTAGTTGAACTTAATTTATTCTTTTGTAATAAAAGCATTACTACTTCAGAGATAATCATTAAGACAATGATAATTATACCTAAAACACGTTGTTTCTTTTTCATTAGAATCACCTATAAACATTATAATGGTTATGTTTTTTTATAACAATAAAAAAAGGAAAAAGTTTTTCCTTTTATTTGTTAATACCGTAATGTTCGCGAACTTTTTTATCGATTTCTTTTGCGATTTCAGGATTATTCTTTAAGAATAGTTTAGTATTTTCTTTACCTTGGCCAATCTTTTCTCCATTATATGAATACCAAGCTCCAGACTTGTTAATAATATCTATGTCAGATGCTAAATCTACAAGTTCTCCTTCATAAGAAACACCTTCGCCATACATCATATCAACTGAACAAGATTTAAATGGAGGTGCCATTTTATTCTTAACAACTTTAATAGTTGTTCTATTACCAATAACTTGGTCACCTTGCTTAATTTGTTCTCCTCTTCTTACATCAAGTCTAACTGATGAATAGAATTTTAATGCTCTACCACCAGTAGTTGTTTCAGGATTACCAAACATTACTCCTACTTTTTCTCTTAATTGATTAATGAATATAGCAATAGTATTAGTTTTATTAATAATACCTGCTAATTTTCTTAAAGCTTGAGACATTAAACGTGCTTGAAGACCTACATGAGAGTCTCCCATTTCTCCTTCAATTTCTGCTTGTGGTACAAGTGCTGCAACTGAATCAATTACAACTATTTGTACAGCATTAGATCTAACTAATGCTTCACAGATTTCAAGTGCTTGTTCTCCTGTATCTGGTTGACTTAATAATAATTCATTTATATTTACACCTAAAGCTTTAGCATAAACAGGATCAAGAGCATGTTCAGCATCAATGAATGCAGCTCTTCCTCCTACTTTTTGTACTTCAGCAACAGCTTGTAATGCAATAGTAGTTTTACCAGATGATTCTGGTCCAAATACTTCTATAATTCTTCCTTTAGGAAATCCTCCAACACCTAAAGCGATATCTAATCCTAATGTTCCTGTTGAAACAGTTTCAATTTCAATATGGTCTTCACTACCAAGTCTCATGATAGCTCCTTTACCAAATTGTTTTTCAATCTCAGCCATTACTTCTTCAAGTGCTTTATCTTCTTTTACTTCAGTTTTTTTCATTGTATACTCCTTGTTTTAATACTCTTCCTTACATATTAATTGTACTAAACATTTATTCAATTTGTCAACAAAAATATCAAACATATGTTCAATATCTATTTTCTGGCATAAAAACGTTATAAAAATAAAAAAACAACGTTTTTAACGTTGCTTTTTATTTGTCTTTAAAGGCATCTTTGTTAACGATGTAGTATTGAATTCCACTGATTACAGATAGAACTGTTGCGATATATAGCATAGCTTGATCTACAGCTAATGGATGTCCTTGAATTATAATAAATTCAAATGGTAAGTTATTAAAGAAAACTAATGTTAGACCAGTCATCATGCATATAGTTTTAATCTTACCAAGAACAGATGCTCCAACTGCATGTCCATTTTGACCAGCAGCCATTTTAATTGAATCAACTGCAATATCTCTTGTAATAATTACAACTGGTATTAGTACGTTAATCATATCATTGCAAGCAAGTACGATTAAGATTCCATTTACTAATACTTTATCAGCAATTGCATCCATTACTTTACCAAAATCAGTTACCATATTTCTGCTTCTTGCAAGATATCCATCAAGAGTATCTGTAAGAGAAGCAATTAGGAAAACAATACCAGCAATTATGTATTGTAAACTAACTTCTAAATGTCCTTCTAAAAATGTTGGGAATTCAATATTACATAAATCCCATGGGAAAATTAGAAAAACAAGTAAAAATATTGATAATACAATACGAACCATTGTTATTTTGTTTGGTAAATTCATAACTTTCTTTCTCCTATCTCTTATTCTGTATAATAACTAAGTACATCTGTACTCTTATTACCTACTGTTATTTGATTAACACTCCAAAGGACTGCTAAAATTACTAGTATTATAACCACTATTAAAGTGACTATATATGGTAAAGTCTTTTCCCTTGGAAATGCTCTCGTATATGGAGATGCAATTCTATCAGGATCATCTATATTATCTTTTTTTTCGTTTTTAATAGCACTAATAATTTCTTGTGTTGGAATTCTACTAGTGTGTTCAAACATATATTCATTAAATTCTTTTATAACTTTATCAACATCATAGCCAAGGTATTTAGAATAATCAACCAACCACTTTTTTAGTTCATAAATATCTTCAAATGAACCAAATGTTCCAGCTTCTATTTGCTCTAGAGCAATTACTGGAATATTAATATCCCTGGATACTTCTTCTAGTGAAATACCAGCGGATTCTCTTAACCCCATTAATATTTCTCCTGTCTTATGCAAAAGAAACCACTCCTTAATGTTTTAAAAATATATATAAAAAAGAAATAATCTTATAAGCCATGTTCTGTACTTCTTTCGAAGCGGTAAACATTTATCTAGCATTACTGCTTTCAGTGTCCCTTATCATTCGTTTCACTGAACTCTCCTACCAAAATTTGGATTTCTTACTTGCGGGGCTTACCACGTTCCACTTCAACCGTTTCCAGTTGAACTCGTCTCTTTGGCGCTTTATGGCTACTATAACCATGGTTAGGTTACCTCGCCGCCGTCAGCTAAGCTGCCTAGGTTTTATCCTAGCACAAACACTACAGTCATCACAGACTGTGTAAGCATGGACTTTCCTCAACGCATATTTCAGCGCAGCGTTTACCCAGATTATTATTCTTCTTTACCGTAAACTGTTTTCTCTAAATTAGAGATTCTCTTTAGAAGGTCAACATTATTATAAGATCCATTTGATGCTCCAGGTGTAGATGATTTAGCTGAATCTACGATATTTTTAAGTCTCATATATTCAGTTTTAAGTTTTTCATTATCACTTGATAATTGAGCATTTTCTGTTTGTAATCTTTTAATAATTGCGATGAACTCAGTATAATCTCTTATAACCATATCTAAATATTTATCAACTTCTTGAGGACGATAACCCATAGTATCTCTCTTAAAGTCTTTATTTAAAATATCTTGAGGTGTTAAATAAATTTTTTCATTATACATAAAATTCATCCCTTCTTACACACACTATTTTAGTGTATTTTAGTATTATTGTCAATTAAAGCCCGTAGTATCCAAGTACTGATGAGGCTATATTCTTACCTATTTTTTCTTTATTTTCCATTATCCATTTGGCGTCTATTTCATTATCATGATATCCAAGAGATAATTTAACATTTAATAATTTATTTGTTGTACTTGATAGTCCATATGTAGTTTTTATCTCTCCACTAGTATCTCCATTATAAATATCATATATATTATCTAATAATAAATGTGATAATCCATAAGAAGTACCATAATCATATATATATGAAGCTAGACCACTCTTTTCATGTGAATATGATGAGTTTGATCCAATTGAAAGGAATAAATCACAATTATTCTTAATTGCACTTTCTATTGATGATGCTTCATCTAATAAATAATTATTTCTAATAACAGTTATTCCTTTATCAGTTAATTCTTTTTCAATTATACTAGCAATTGTAGACATTTCAGATCTTTCGTTAGTAAATGGAGATACTCCTATATTATTAGCTTGATTTGAAGAATATAAGAATACTTTAATATTGTTCTTATTACTTACTTTTATATCAAATGTATTTGTTAAAGAAGTATTATTGTTTATTCTAGAATAAGCTTTAATAGTTATATTATCACTTATTTCTATAGGTTCAGTATAAAGTATTCCATTTGTAAGTGGATCAGTTCCATCTGTTGTATAGTAAATAGATGCATTATCATCTGATAATAGTTCTATCTTTTCACCTTTTTTAATATTTGTACTTTTATTTATATAAACTGGGTTTAAAGAATTGCCGTTAAATGTGAATTTAACTTTTGATTCTGTAAGATATTCACCTTTAACAGCTTTTACACCAATATAGAATAATACATTTGGATTAAATAATGATTTATCTAATAATAGTTCATTAGTATAAACAGATGTATTAAATATAGATTGATTCTTATTATTATAAATAGTTACATCATATTTTTCAGCATTTTCTACATTCTTAAATGATAACTTTAAGTCTCTGTAATCTACTATACTTTCATTTACAGGACTAGTAATAGTAGGTTCTTCTAAAGGATTAACTTTGTAATATAAATTAAGTGTAGAAATAGTCATATTATTATTTGTTAATTCAAACGTATAAATAGCATGAATATTTGTATCACTTTCACTTGCTAATTCATATACATCGTCTGTATATATTTTATCCAATAATACATCTGTTGATGTTAATTCAATTGCTTCATTAAAAGTCTTTTTAGTAATTTTTAATTTATATTTTTTATTAGATATATCTCCATTCAAATATACTAAAGCACCTTCATCTGAAAGAATAATATCATCTGTTGTTAGATTAGGATCTTTGATGTATTTAAATGAATAATTATTATTTGATTTTTTAGATTTACCATCTTTGTTATACGCTATTACATTAAGATCATAAACCATATTCTCTGTTATATTATTAAAGTCTATTTCTAAATTATTATTAGTAACAAAGTCATCATAAACTACTACTTTATTAATATCAGTAATAACTAATTCATATTTAGTAGCTGACTTAACATTATCAAAATTAATTGCAAATATAGTATCTTGTTTTTTAGATACATTAGTTATATTAAATGGAGATAATATACCAAATAAACCACTATAAAGAACTATATTTGTAATTCCAAATATAGTTACTAATAGAATAAATAATATAGTTGTAAATTTGATTATTCTCTTCACTTTTTTATACCCTCTTATTATTCTTATAATACCATTATTTATTCAATTTATCTATTGCTTTAGCTAAAGAAATTTTGCCGTAATTATAAGTTAGACCACCTTGTTGATATGCTATGTAAGGAGGACGAATTGGACCATCACAAGATAGTTCAATTGATGAACCTTGTGTAAAGCATCCTGCAGCCATGATGATTTGATCATCATATCCAGGCATATCACTAGGTATTGGTTTAGCACTTGCATCTACAGGAGATGATGCTTGTATTTCTTGTACATATTTTATTAAATCTTCACTGTTACCAAATTCGATGTTTTGAACAATATCAGCTCTTGTTTCTAAAGCTTCAGGGCTAACTTTATATCCAAGTTTCTTTAATGATGCAGCTGTTAAACATGCTATTTTTACTGCTGATGCAACAACTGATGGAGCCATGAATAAACCTTGGTAAAAACTCTTATTAACACCAAGAGTTGGTCCAACTTCTCTACCTTCACCAGGTAAAGATAATCTTTCAGCAACTAAATCAACTAGTTCTTGTTTACCAACAACATAAGCACCATTTGGAGCAATTCCTCCACCTAGGTTCTTAATTAAAGAACCAACAGCTATATCACATCCAACTTCAATTGGATTTTTCTTTTCTACAAATTCACAGTAACAATTATCTACCATGATAATAGTTGAAGGAGAAACACTTTTAATTAATGCAGCTACTTTTTCAACTTTATCTATAGTTATAGATTTACGAGTTGAATATCCTTTTGATCTTTGTATTTCAACAACTTTAACTTTATTATTTGTTAAGTATTCTTTAATAGCATCATAGTTAAAATCATCATTAACTAAATCTATTTGATCATATTTAACACCAAATGCTTTTAAAGATGAATTATTCTCTTTAATACCAATTACTTCATGTAAAGTATCATATGGAAGACCACTTACAGATAAAAGTAAGTCACCTGGTCTTAAAAGCGCAAAAAATGTTACATTCAAAGCATGTGAACCAGATATAAACTGATTTCTAACTAATGCTGATTCAGCATTAAAAACATCAGCAAATATACTTTCTAATTTGTCTCTTCCAATGTCACTATAACCATATCCTGTTGTTGTTGAAAAACATGCTTCAGTAACATTATTATCTATAAAAGCATTTAATACTTTTTTACTATAAAAGTTTTCAATTTCATCAATTTCTCTAAATCTTTCAGCTAATTCTTTTTCAGATTCTCTTATTAATTCTTCAGTATTCATAAATACACCTCTTCACTTGCTTATTATACACAAAAAAGGCATATTTAGAAAGATATAAACATGCCTCATTAATACATAAAAATGATTATTTTATTAAAAAGAAATATGTTAAAACTATGATACCTAAAATAATTCTATAAATACCAAATGCTTTAAATCCATGTTTCTTTAAATAGTTAATTAAGAACTTAATTACTATTACGCTTACTAAGAATGCTACAACACATCCAACAGTAAGTATTTCAAACTCTAATGCACTCATTACAGCACCAGATGCTATATACTTAACTACTTTTAATAAAGATGCACCAAACATAACTGGAATGGCTAAAATAAAAGTGAAATCAGCTGCAGTCTTTCTATCTAGTCCAAATACTAGTCCACCTATAATAGTTGATCCACTTCTACTTGTTCCTGGAATAAGTGCAAGTAATTGAAATATACCTACTCCAATTGCTTCCTTCCAAGTTACAGTATTAAGACTTCTTGTATCTCTTGATGAAAGTTTCTTAATGTTATCCATTACTATAAATATTACACCATAAGCAATTAAAGCAATTGCAACTGTTTGAGCATTATAGAAATGTTCATCAAACCAATCATCAAATAATAAGCCAATTACTGCTGCTGGAATACAAGCAAGTATTACTTTTAACCAAAGTGATATGGTATTTTTAGTATCTTCCTTATCTTTACCAAATCCCCATGGTAAAAGAGTTTTAAAATAGATTACTACAACTGCAAGTATTGCACCAAGTTGAATAACTACTTCAAATAGTTTGTAGAATTCACTTGTTACATTTAAATGAACTAGTTCATCTAATAAAATCATATGACCTGTGGAACTAATTGGTAACCATTCTGTTATACCTTCCACTAAACCAAATAATATAGCCTTTAATATTTCCATAATATCACCATATATATTTTAACATAAAAGGAGGAAAAACATTTTATTTCCTCCTTTTATATTAATACTTAACTTTTATTTTACTTTATTCCTTTTCTTATCTGATATAGATTTAAATGAACTAATAATATTATCATATGCTTCATCTAAATCTTCTCCATATAAAGTAACTAAGTAACCATCTTCCACTTTTTCTAATAAGAAATAACCAATTCCATTTTTATAAGAAATGTTCCATACATTTTCAGGAATGAAATCTTCAAGTGGATAATTATGACCATTATTATCATAATTATATAAAGAAATACGCATATTAAGATTTCCGTCATTTATTTTTTCTTTTTGAGATTCAATTGAACTTCTAAAATACTTAATTGCTTCATTTCTATTTTCATTTTGAATGAATAATTTTTCCATACATCCTCCTGGTATTAAGTATTATAACACTAAGTAGAATGATATCGATATAAAAATTATTCTTCTCCTACTTCTTCTCCATCAGGTACATTCTTTTTACTAGCTAAAAAAGAAATTTTATCAACTATTACTTCAGTGATATATTTCTTTTCACCTTCTTCATTTTCATAACTTCTATTTTGAAGTCTTCCCTTTATACCTACTAGATCACCTTTTTTACAGAATTCACATGTATTACTTGCAATAGCACTCCATAGAACACAACGAATATAATCTGTTTCATATATTCCATCTTCATTTTTATAAGATCTTTGTACTGCTATATTAATAGAAACCATATCATCTTTTTCAGTTTTTCTTAATACAGGATCTTCAGTTAATCTACCAATTAGATATACCATGTTATGCATTTTATTTTCCCCCTTTCTGATAAAAAAATTATCATTAGTTCAAATAAAAATCAAAAGACGAAAAATTAAAATCATAATATAAGATTTTGTATTTTATTACTAAGTAATTTTATATATTTAAAATATTTAATTAATTTCTTAAACTAATTATTTATATCTGTAATTATACATATTTCTTTAAATAATTTTTTTCACACAAATAAATATATACATGTTATAATAGATACGTATTTATAGGGAGGAAATATAATGAAAAAGAAAATTATCATTGGAGTTATAATCCTAGTATTAGTTATAACTGTGATTGTTGAATCTATACTATTAGGAGTAGGATATTATTCAAGAGTTCCAAAATTAAAAAATGGAGAGGAAAAAGTTGTAAGTTTATCTTCTGGTTTTGAATATTCAGTAGATGATTTATATGCAAAAGTAAAAGATCAATATGCATTACAATCTGTTTTAGATGTTGTTGATACTGAAATACTTAACAATAAATATAAAGATGATAAATCTATTGATACTTATGTAGAAACTAAAGTTATTACTGTTCAAACAAATTATCCAACTGAAGATAAGTTAAACCAATATTTAAGTTACTTTGGATGTAATACACTTGATGAATATAGAGCATATCTAAGATTAGAACGTATGAAAGAATTAGTTGGTAAAGAACAAGCTAAATCAGAAGTTACTGAAAAAGATATTAAGAAATATTTCAAAGATGAATACATTGGTGATATTGGTGCTAAACATATTTTAGTTGCTCCTAAAGATGACGATAATGCTTCTGCTCAAAATTTAGCAAAAGAAATCATTGCTAGAATTGATGAATTAGTTAAAGCAGGTTCTTCAGTAGATGAAGCATTTACTAAAGCTTATGAAGAAAATAAGGATAAAGGAGACGTTACTACTCAAGACTTAAAATACTTCAATAAAGGTGATATGGTAACTTCATTTGAAAATGCTGCTATTGAATTAAAAGTAGGTTCTTACTCTTCTACTCCAGTTTATACTCAATATGGATATCATATTATTTATAAATATGATCAAAAAGATAAAGGTAAACTTGAAGATGCTAAGGATAAGATTACTGAAACATTAGCAGATAAGAACTATGAAGAAAATTCTTCATTAATGCAAACTAAAGCTTTAAAAGCATTAAGAGAAGAAAATGGATTTACAATATATGATTCACAATTAAAATCTAATTACGAAAGATATATTAATTATTCATTAAATAAATAAAAGTCGACATCAATCGACTTTTTCTTTTGTTTTATAATATTAAAATATATAGTATAATTAATACGTGAAAAGGAGATGCCTTTATGAATAATAAAACTTATTCTTATAAAATAAGTGATAATTTAAAAGATGAAATATATGAACATTATAAAGATACTTTTACTTTAAAAACACCACCCTATGCTGTATTTCAAAGTAATGATGGTGCTGGTACTGTAGTAACTTTATATGAGTCAGGTAAACTAGTACTTCAAGGTATTGCTGCTGATATTGACTATGAGTGGTGGAAACAAAGAGAAATGATGGTTAATAATAGAGATGTTGATGCTGATAAACCTGAGAATTCTATTTTCAATCATACAAGTACTATAGGTTCTGATGAAGTTGGTACCGGAGACTACTTTGGACCTGTTGTAGTAACTGCTTCATATGTTCCCAAAGAAAAGATACCATTTGTATTAAAACTAGGTGTAAGAGACTCTAAAAAGATTACAGATGATACTATTAGAAGAATAGCACCTGCTCTTATGAAAAATATTGTTCATGAAACATATATAATGACTAATGAAGAATATAATAATTTAGAAAACAGTAATCTAAATAAAATTAAAGCTCAGTTACATAATAAAGCATTATTTAAACTAAATAGTAATCCTGAGAATAAACACTCATATATAGTAGTTGACCAATTCTGTGAAAGAAATTTATATTATAACTACTTAAAAGGTGAAAAAGATATATGTCAAAAAATATGGTTTACTACTAAAGCTGAAGACAAATGTTTAAGCGTTGCTGTTTCATCAATTATATCTAGATATGTCTTCTTACAAGAAATGGAAAAACTTGCAAGTAAGTACGGAAATCTACCATATGGTGCAAGTGATAAAGTTGATGCTAAAGGCGTTGATATAGCTCGTAAGTTTGGTTTTAACGAACTTAAACATTGTGCTAAGTTAAATTATAAGAATACTGAAAAAATTAAAGGTTTAATTTAAATATAGATTTATATAATCTATATTTTTTTATGCACGAAAAAAGGAATGTATTACATTCCTTGATTATTGTCTACGTTTGTATCAGTAGTTTGTTCAGCTGGTGCTTCAGCAGGAGTTTCTACAACTGGTGCTGCTTCTACTGGAGCTTCTACTGGTGCAGGTGTCTCTGGAGCTGATTCTACAGGTGTTTCTGCTACTGGAGCTGCTTCAACTGGAGCAACAGGTGTAGTTGTAGGATCAACAGGAGTTGTTGCTACTGGTGCAGGTGCATCTGTACTAGGTTTCTTTTTCTTAAAGACTGCAAAGAAAAGAACACAGATTACAACAACAACAGCAACTGCTCCACCTATAATTAGTATCATGTTGTTATCAGCAAATTTAAATTCAAAATCAATATTTTCATCTTTGATCTTTGCTAAATCCCAAGTTAATGTTTTACCATCTTCTGAAACAGTAGTTGCATTGTTAGATATAGCTTTAGCTGGTAAAGTAATAACAATCTTCATATCTAATAAATCAAAATAGTCTTCAGAAGTTGCTATTTGATCAGATACTTTATAAGCCATATTTGATTTATAAGTTTTTCCATCAAGAATGAATAATGGACTCTTACTAATTTCTTCTAAAACATCTTGTGAATCAGTAGAACTAGCACTATCTCCACCATCTAAATAGAATCTATCAACTTTTTCAGTTTTAGTAACTTCGCTGATATCTACTTTTGTAAATTTGAATTTGAATCCTTTTAAATCATCTTTTTCATATTTTTCATATGTGTATCCTGATTTAGAATTTTCATCAATCATACTTTCAGTAAGATAGTTCCATCTATCTGTATCAGTGTATTCAGTTTCTTCATCACTATCAGCAGATTGAGATAAGAATAAATCAATTAATTGATCATCCATTCCTACTGTGTATCCAATAGATACTTTTTTATCATTTGTTATGTCAATGTTGTATTCTTGTTTTAAACTACATCCAGTTAGTAAAAACATAGTACAAAGTACTAATAATAATTTAAATCTTCTTTTCATATATCCTCCATAGTTTAATAATAAAATAATTTATTTTATTAATCAATTGCAATTAGTTAATTTGATAAAAATGATTTTGCTTTTTCTAATTGGGAGTCAACAGCCCCTTCTTGCTTAAGTACAAATTCAATATTTTGAGATACTTTTATTCCTGGAATTATACCTACTCCATCTATGTTATTACCATTTGGTGAATACCATTTAGCTGCTGTATATTTTATCATTGTATCTCCACTTAAAGATGAAGTTTCTTGTACTTTACCTTTTCCATATGTCTTAGAACCAATTAGTGTTGCTCCATATGACTCTTTTAAAGCAAGAGCTAGTACTTCACTTGCAGATGCACTGTACTCATTAATAAGAACAACAATTGGATAATCTCTTTTTTCATCAGTATCATCAATAGATTCTCTATTTAAATCTTTTCCTTCAAGAGAATATATTCTTTTACCTTTTTTTAGGAATATCTTAGCAATATCATCTACACCTGATAGATATCCTCCAGTGTTATTTCTTACATCAATAATTAGACTATCTATTCCACGATGTTCTAAAAGCTCAAGTTCATTTTTAAATTGATCTCCTACATTATTAGTAAAGGAATCAATAGCAATATATCCTATTCTTGTATTATCATTAATAATTAATTTGCTAGTTATAACAGGAATAGTAACATTACTTACTTTAAGAGTATATTCATATTCTTTTGAGTCTCTTAGTACCTTTATATATACTTCATTCTTTTCATGAATTAGAGATGAAATATCGTTTAATTCTAAATCACTTGTTAATGTCTTTTTATTAACCACTAATAGTTCATCTTTTGCTTGTAATCCAGCAGAATCTGCTACACTATTAGGTATAACACTATAAACAAAGAATCTTCCGTTATTCTTATATACTTGTATTCCAATACCAGTGTAATTATCTTTTAGAGAAGTAGTTAAATTAGATGTATGATTAGTATCTAATAGTTCTGAATATTTTTCTCCTAAATAATCAAACATTCCATTTATAGCTGAATCTGCTAACTTCTTAGTATCAACATCTTCATAGTACTTACTTTCAATATCTTTATAAGTAGATACAACATCTTGTAAATTAGAATCAAATGCAGTCTTTTCAACTATATTATAAACAATAAAAGTTGTTAGACCACATACAATTAAACCAAAGATTAAGGTAATAACTATAACCTCAAGAAAAGTATAATTATTCTTATGATTAGCATTATCTAATTTATATATTTTCTTTAAGTTCTTCATTATTACCACCCTACAATAAGTATATCATAGAACATAAAAAAAGATGAAAATTATTCATCTTTTTTTGTATTTAATACTTTAGCAATTTCTGCTTTATCAGTTTGATATTTAACTACTTTTTTCTTCTTAAATGTCATTAAAGTTGTTCTAGTAATAACTATATCTTTACTAGAAGTTGGTGCAGTATTTTCAGTTCCGTTTTCATTGTAATATGCTTTGTTCATAGGATCTGCCATATCAACTTTATATAACTTAGCTGAATCACTACTATACTTACTTGCTAAATCTTCAGCAAATTCTTTTTCAGCTGAATCTTTAGAATTATAGAATAATACTAAATAGTTTTTATCAGAAACATTGAACACTCTATCAACAGTTAATAATGATGAATCATATGCTACTTTTGTTGTAGATGTTGTAGTTGTTTCATTTGAATAATCTTTAGTAACAAAGTTACCATTTAAAAGTGCTAATAGTCCAAGTAAAACAAGTATAATAACAAGTATTATAAAAAATGCTTTTACTTTAACATATTCTTCACTGTCAGTTTCTTTTCTTTTTAATTCTTTAGTAATAAATACTACTTCTTTTTTTTCTTCTTTTTTATTTGTTTCTTTTTTTATCTTTGCCATATTAAACCACCTACTTAATTATAACATACTATTCTAGATATATAAGAAAAAAAATAACTATGTAATAGTTATTTTCTTGCTACTATATATAAAAATTCTCCATCTTTAATAATATCTATTTCTCCAGCTGTATCATAGCCTTGAGAGATATTATATGTGTTAGTATATTTGATTACATAAGAATCATATTCTTTTTTCTTTGTTTTATCTCCACCTGGAGTATAAGTATATGTAGATTTTTCAGTTGAAGTAATAGTTACTGAATCAACAATTGGAAGTGTTCCTTTTCTATTTCCTTTGGTATTATCTTCAAGATAATTATAAACTGTATCTTGAGCTTTTATTTTAAATGTTTCTTTATAATCAGGGAATACAAATTCTACTCCTCCAACATCATATTTGTTTAATTTATTATCTAATGAATAAAAATCAATTACAAATAACTTAGCAATAGATTCTGCATAAGCATCAAAGTCTACGTTTGATGATTCAAGATTTGTTTTTAATTTTTCAAACTCTTCTTTATAAAGTTTGGTATCTTTATCATCAAGTGTATATCCGTATTTATCGAGTGCACTTAGTGTTTGTTTAACACCTTCGGGTTGCGCTTCTGGTTTCTTTAATAGTACTGATAATAAAACACCTACTAAAGCCATTACTAAGACGATAACAATAACAAAGATAATTGCTTTCTTAATTATTGGATTTTTATTTTCTTTTTTTTGTTTCTTTAATTCTTTTTTTTCTTCTTTAGTTAGTTTCTCTTTATTTTTCATCTAGTTCACTTCTTTCTTCATGTTCTTTAATAAGGTCATATACTATTATATCATTTGATACTTCTAATATATCTTCTGTTTGCTTTACACGATCCTTAATATAGTTTTCATCTAGAATAACATTACTATCAGTTGATAATAATTTATAATCTCCTTTTGAACTTCTATAGTAAACCTTATTAGTTAAGAAGTTACCATTTGGGAATACTACTATATTATCATTTTTAATTTCGAATATATCATGACCTAGAGCATATTCTGGTTTAATACCAATCATATTTGCAACTGTAGGAAGTACATCTATCATACCCATTGGATAGCTTATCTTCTTAGCTTCTACTTTCCCAGCTGGATTCCAAATAATTAAAGGTACTTTTCTAAATAATTCATTATCGTAATAATCAAATTCTTTGTATCCTTCGTCTCCTTCTTCATAGAATCCTCCGTCCACAAAATTATAATTATTATATCTACCAAATTGTGTCCAACCTATTTGAGCAGAATGATCTCCATACATTACAAATAATGTCTTGTCATAAAGACCTGAAGTTTTAGCATATTCAAAGAATTGACCTAGTTGTTTATCAGCATAATGAGCTGCTTGAATAAATCTTCCTATTGTTTCAATCTTTGGATCTTTTAAATAATCAAGAATTATCTCTTCTCCAGTTTCAGGATTTTTTTCACCTGTGTGGTAAGTAATATCAAATGATTCTTCACCTTCTAGATAAATAGGATCCATCCAAGGAGTATGATTAGATAACATAATCATTGTTCCCATGTAGTTATTATATTTATCTTCTGAGGCAATCATTTCTTGAATCTCTTCAAGCATTTCTTCACTTTGTAAGAAGAATGATCTATCAGATAAACCAAGACCTACTACTTCATCTATATTATATGAATCTTCTGAATAGAATTTTTCATATCCTAAAGTTGGATGCATCTTACTTCTATTCCACATAGTAGCTTTATTACCATGCATTGAGAATGTATAATATCCTTTTGTTTTTAATAATGTTTCAAGTGTTTGATATGTTCTATTGTAATATGAAACAAATACTGTTCCACTTTGAACTGGCATTAGACTTGTATTAAAAGTAAACTCTGCATCAGATGATGTACCAACTGATACTTGAGAATAGAAGTTATCAAAGTATAATGATTCTCCTGCTATTTTATTTAAATTAGGAGTTACTTCTACACCATTTATCTTAAGTCCTATTAAGAAGTTCATAATGCTCTCTAAATGAATATTAATGACATTATAACCCTCATATTTATTAGTATACTTGTTATTTGAAACTGTATATGGATGAGCTTGATAATAAGACTCAAATCTCTCATATGCTTCTTCCTTACCAAATAAAGACCTTAATTGAGTTTGAACTGTTTGGATTATATCGTTTTCTTGATAAATGATAATACCAAATCTTTCAACTATATATTCTCTATTCCATTGTTTAGCAAGCCTTGATACATCTTTAGATTCAAGCATTGCTATATTTATAAATATTATAATAAAACTAATAATTAAAGTATTAGTTAATAATTTCTTACTAACCTCAATCTTTTCTACTAAACTAATATAATCTCTTTTCTTTAGTCTAATATGACATATTAAAAATATAATTGGAGATAATAAATATATAAAGTTATTCCATGATAGTTTTGCAATTACTGCATCTGTTACTTCTCCAGTTTGACCTAGTGTTTGAAGTAATCCTACAGTTACAAAGTTATTAAAGAATTTAAAATAAATACCATTTATCATGTTAATGATTGTAATAATGATCATACATGTATTCCAATATTTAAATTGATTCTTAACTTTAAATAAATAGCCAAAACTACCTATTAACATAATTATACTTAAATCAAAGAATGTAGCTTTAAAGTTAAATCCGTCTTTAATAGTAAACGTTCTTATAAAAATACAGCTTAATAATGTTAAAACAACAAATAGTATGTATTGTCTATTGTATAAAACAAATTGAATGGCGTTATATTTAAAATTAGCAGCGGCTTTTTTAAAGTTAAAATTTACAATTTTTTTCTTTATATCTCTCATATGCTTTCTCATATTTATAACCTCTTATCTTCTTGATTATATCATGATATAAATAAAAATAATATAGTATCAACTTTATAAAATTTATCTTGATTTCCATCAATATGTTTGATATATTAGATATGTATTTGAAATGCAGGTGTGGTTCAACGGCTAGAATGCGACCTTGCCAAGGTCGAGACGAGGGTTCGATTCCCTTCACTTGCTCCATTTGTATATTACGTCAAACTTTGTAGTTTGATTTTTTTTATTAAAAAAGATGGCTTATTTTTAAGTCATCTTCTTTTTTGCTCATTATCACCATAGGCTAAATTACCAGCATAACCCATCGTATATAAAGCTTCTGGAGTTTGTACTGGTTGACTAATACCTAGTGACTCAAGAAATAATTTATTAATTATTTCAGTTTGATACGGAGTTCTAAATAGTTTGACAATTATATCTCTATTATATTTATAGTTATTTATATCATCAATTTTTCTTAACAAATCTACTGTATCAATAACGCCTTTTCTTTTGCATGAATCTAGTAACACTTTACAAATTGTATTATAGAGTTCTTCTGATGGTCCATTAAAAGCGTATTTTTCTCCCGGTCTTGATTCATCACCATAAACTTTTACTCCTGCTGCTTCAAGCCATATATTTGCAAATATTGCTTTATCTATAATAGATTTATCAGTTTGAATTTGTCCAGTTTTAATATCTCTAATTCTTATTTTAGAAATATCTGAACCATGTGGATCGTTTAAGTCAATAAATATCTCATACTTTGATGCTAAATCTTTTAACTCGCTAAAAGTTGGAATTCTTTTTATAGAAATATTATTTGGTTGATTTTGTTTACTTATTGAGTCAATATCTATTCTTTTTGATGTTTCAAAATATTCAACTAACTTAGGATTATAGGTCCTTATTCCATTTTCATCATAATAGCCTATATATCCTCCTGCTTCTCTAACTTTTCTATCAATTCTTTCTCTACTTAAATAATCATCAACCATACTTTGTCTTGTATCTTTAAAAAAGTTTCTTTCTGTATAAACAGTATTTTTCTTTAATACTTCTTTTCCGTTTTCGTTAACCATTTCCAATATATCATATCTCATATAATAAATACCATTTGCTTGTTGTGCTTTATCAAACATTTGTTGAGCTATAAACACACTTCCATTACTTCTTCTGTATATTCGTGTTGGATATGTAAATAACTCTCTTTTTTCTTGAGGTTTTGGTATTTCTTGATAAGATGATACTAATTCAATTTTATTCCCAACTGCATTCTTTCCAACTCTACCTATATAGTATGTTTTCTTTGAAATTGAATCAGCAATATTTTCTCTAGAAAATAAAATATTACTAATTACGTTTTCAAGATTTGGAGGAAGTTTTTCTCCAAATTTTTTTGTTTCAACCATACGCGTAATATTTGTTTCACCATAAAGTATTAATGGACGTTGTTTCTTTCCATCTTTTGAAATTTCAACAAAATAATATCTAAAATAAGTTGTATTATCTTTTTTTAAATCACCAATTTGAGCAATTATAAATCTTGAACCATCATTTCTTACTCCATGATAGGTTGTTGAACTATAATCTCTTGCTCTTGCTACACCCATTTGTGTATATATTTTCTTTAACAGTTGTGGATCTATTTGTGATAAAGTATGTTCATAATCTTGAGTTTTTTCACCAGGTGCAGGATGATGTCTTTTACTAAAAGTTGAAACATCTTGACCAAGAAACTCAAAACTACCTGATTTTCCAGATCGAAATACTGAATTATCCCATGTCAAATCAATAGGATATTTTTTCCCATCAATAGTCACAATATTCCAAGCATGTCCTGAAGTTTCTCCACTTTTAGTACCACCTCTAGCAAATTCACAGACAATATTATTTCTATCCATAAATTCTTTTAGAATAACAGCATATCCAGCACATACAGTTTGTTTTGTAATTAAACCTCTTAAACTTCTAGTTTCACTTGAAAATCTTTGTTCAAATTTAGGATCATACATTATTCCAGTTTTTAATCTATCATAAATATAAATTAGTTTTTGAATACTTGACCAATTTTTATTAATCCCAAATTCTATTTTTTCAATTTCTTCTAATATCTTAATTGCTTCATTTCTAGTATAAATAACCGAATTGTAATAATAATCTTCAGTTGTTTCCTTTCCAAAAGTTTGTCCTTTATATCTAGAAATTCTTTCTTCATCATATGCACCAGCAATTCTAATTCCTATATTTTCATTTAGTTGTTTTAACATAGAAGAAGTTATTCCTTTAGTATTTTGTACTTCAACTAAAATCTTATAATTCGGATATTGATTACATCGGCTTTTTATATAGTTGATATCGAATGGTTCATCCAAGTTAAATTTAATTAGTAATTGGTAATCATTTTTCATTAATTTTCACCACCAAACTCAACCATGTTCTCGTTTAAAACTAAGATATTTCTATTTATTAAATTATTGAATAATTCTTTATTATTGTTATATTGATTTTCATCTATACTTATTTTCTTTAAATTTAATAAATCATTTAAATAATTAAAATTATTAATATTTGTATTATCAATATATAACTCTTCTAATGTACTAATATTTAATTCTTTAGAATCTGTTATTTTTGAATAAGATATTTGTAAATATCTTAAGTGATTTAATGAATTTATTTTTCCAATTTCAATCGTTCCATTAACTATTGATAATTCTTCTAAATTTTCTAATAAATTTATAAAAGTTAAACTGTTTATTATGCAATTTATTAAAGATAAAGATTTAAGTTTAAGTGATACTATTAAATCAGCATTTTCGAATTCACAGTTTTCGAACACAAATTCTGATAAGTTATTAAGACTTAAAAAAATACTATAGTTACTATTAAAAATATAACCATTCCTTAAAGTGATTATTTTTAAATTTTTTAGTTTTAATAGTTCTTTTAAAAACACATAACTACTTTCAGTTTCATTGTTATAATCAATAACAACTTCTGTTATCTTGTTTAATTCTTCCTCAGTAAAACCATTATCTATTTTATCCAATTTAAACATTATGTAATTTGCTAAGTTTTCATTTTCAATATAAATTAGTTCTTCCATTTCAAACACACTACTCTCTATTATGATTATAACATTCTAAAAGACTTTTAGTATATTTTTTATAATTAAAGTTTTCATAAAAAAAGAAGATTAAAAAATCTTCTTATCTACTTTGAATTAATTCTAGTTCTTCATTTGTAAGTTCTCTTATTTCACCCTGCTCTAAATCTTTAGGCAAGAAAAATTCACCCATACAAATTCTATTTAACTCAACTACTTTAGCTTTGTAACAACCAAACATTCTTTTTATTTGATGATATCTTCCTTCTTTTAAAGTTACATTACAAGTATATTCTCCTGTAATATCTAGAATTGCAGATTTGCATTCTCCATCACTTAAGTTAACACCTTTTAAGAATCCATCTTTCATTTCATTAGTAACCGGAATATCAATTGTTACTTCGTATATCTTTTGAACATGTTTTTTAGGAGATAATATATTATGAGCAAATTCTCCATCATCTGTTATTATCATAAGACCTGTTGTATCTTTATCTAGCCTTCCTGCAGGGAAAAGTTCTCTAGTCATATATTTATCTGGAACAAGTTCTAAGACACTTCTTTCATTTAGATCAGTTGTTGAAACAAAACCTTTTGGTTTATTTAAAACCAAATATATATGATCTCTAGTATCTATTTTAATACCATCAATTGTTATAGATACATTATCTTCATATTTATCTTCTGGATGTTTAACAACATCTTCATTTGCGAATACTTTACCTTTAGATATTAACTTTCTTATTTCTTTTCTACTATAATCTGTTTTTTCTGAAATAATACGATCTATTCTTTTCATAATTACACCTATCTATTTTCTTTAAAACATTTATATACTAATTCTTCGATATTAATATTTATATTCTTATCAATCTTGTTAGATATTAAAGTTAAGTATTCAATATTTCCATCTCCACCTCTTATTGGTGAAGATGTAAGATTTTTAACATAGAATCCTTTTTGATTAAAATAATCAATCATATCTTTTATTATATCTATATGTATTTGTTTATTTAAAATAACACCTTTATATTTATCTGCTATTTCTTTTCCACATTCAAATTGAGGTTTAATTAAACATACCATATCAATACTAACATTTTCTGATGCTATTTTATCAATTATTCTTTTTAAGGAAATAAATGATACATCACATACTGCGATATCTATATCTTTAAAATAGATATTCTCAAATTCTTTAAAATTAGTTTGTTCATGAAGGTCTATTTTAGGATTGTTTCTTAAAGACTCATGCATAAGATTAGTTCCAACATCTACTGCTATGATTTTAGATGCTCCATGTTGAAGTGCACAGTCACTAAATCCTCCAGTTGATGAACCAATATCCATAATAGTTTTATTAGTCATATCAATATTAAATTCATTTATTGCTTTTTCAAGTTTTAAGCCACCACGAGATACATATTTAAGTTTATCATTTTCTTTAATTTCAATTATATCTGTTTCTTTTACTATATAATTTGCTTTATTAATTGTTTTACCATTAACTAAAATGAATCCTTCTTTAATTAGTTCTTGAGCTTTTGATCTAGATGGTACTAGATTCTTTTCAACTAATTCTTTATCAAGTCTCATAATAAACCTCCACTTAAATAAACTGTTTTTGATTATAACATATTACATAATAATTATAGCAATCAATATTTTATTTTTTTAGTAGTTTTTTTATGTTATTACAATTTTCTTCGACTTTTAAAGATTCATTTATAGAGAAAATACAACTATTAGGAAATAACTCATTTAATGGAAGTTTATATTCATTTGATTTAAATTCATTATTAATTATTTCAAATTGATATAATTTAGTTAAATCTATAACTATATCAAATTTTATATCTTTATAATATTCTAAAGATTTATTTAATGATTCTAATGTAGCATAATTTTTTACATCTACTTTACTTGCAGAACTATCATACTTAAATGAATTATCAATGATTGCTACTTTTGTATTTAACATAGAAATAAAATAATTATAATAGTCCTCAACTTTTAAATCATATTGATTAGATATATACGTAGAATCATTTAAATATTCTTTATTAGTACCTGCGATAATAAGTATATATTTTTCTTGTTTTCTTTTTTCTTTATTAATGGTCATATTATCTATATTTAATTTAGAAAATTCTTCTACTAGATCTACTTCATCTTCATCATTATATTTTTCTAATATTCCTAAAATATAAGTATATACTTGTTCTTTTGTATATCCATTCTTAACTGTATAATCATAATCGTCTTCATCTTTTTGATATTTAGAAACAAATGTCACAGTATGTTTATTCCTGTTATCAGATTCTTTAAAAGATATAAGATTATCTGAATCTGTTCTGTGACCACAAAAGATGCATTTGTAAGAACTTGTAAAAGTTCCGTAATATTCAAGTCTAACTGAATGATCACATTGAATAATTTTTATAACCTCTTTTGCTTTATCACTTTCTTCTAACGATTCTTTTATTTCAGTTTTTAGTATATCAAAGTATTGATTTAAATCAGGTATATTTGGAAACCACTCATCTTCACTTCTTCTAAATGGAAGATAATAAGATCTATCTTCAATATTAGTTATTACTGGATCATTATTATCAATTGTTCTATTAGCATTTATTAATTCTATTATTTCTCTTTTTTTCATTTTAATTTCCTCACAATTGCTTTTGAATTATCTTGTAAATATTCAAAAGATTCTTCTAATTCATCTTGCTTTAAACGATATTTATCTACAACATCGTAAATAAAATCAACTACATATTCTTCTTTATCATCCATTAGAGCTTCATATC
>JAEEGL017426760.1_pt1 | contig 230970 bp, 383 predicted proteins | sample 9134231 | NCBI WGS metagenome assembly JAEEGL01 (sample SAMN16246548, study PRJNA631951) | gut metagenome | biome: gut microbiome; feature: rumen; material: fiber-attached | host: Bos | place: Iran: Karaj | collected 2018-10 | reverse complement strand
TGTAGAAACAAATGAGCCTAAGAGATAAACATTTTAACACTCGTTAACTATAATAGTTAAATTGTTTAATTGAAATAAATGGAGACACATGTAACTCAAAAATTATTTACAGAATTATTTAGACCACAAACTTTAGATCAAGCTATTATATTACCAAGGATCCGTGAAGAATTAGTTAAAGGATTGACCACTAATTTATTGTTATATGGTTCAGCTGGTTCAGGAAAAACTACATTAACCCGCATATTATCAAAAGGTTATACAGTTCTTGAAATTAATGCATCGCTTGAAAACGGTATTGATACTATTAGAGATAAGGTTATAGGTTTCGCATCACAGTCATCATTATGGGATGGAGAAGAAAAGCTAAAAGTGATTGTTCTTGAAGAGTGTGACGGATTATCATTTGAAGCATGGAAAGCTTTAAGAGCGACGATTGAACGTTATCACACGACAGTCAGGTTTATAGCAAACTGCAATTATATTGATAAGATTCCAGAACCTATACAATCAAGATTTACATTGGTAGCAATCGACCCTGTTAATAAAGACGAAGAGAATTACTTGTTTAACTGCTATTTGGATAGGATTAAATATATTTTAGATCATTTCAAGATTGTTTATACAGATGATGAAGTATATTCATTCGTTAAATCTAATTTTCCGGATATGCGATCTTTGATTAACAAGATTCAGCAACTATATAACAGAGGTTGTCAATCATTGTCGAAAGACATGTTGGCGAATTCTTATGACTGTTCAGAATTATTTAAACTAATTGTTAACAATCCGGATCCTGTTAATAACTACAAACAGTTAATTGCAGACTGGAATTCAAAAGCTGATGAAGCAGTATTGGCGATTGGAAAAGAATTTCCCGATTACATTATGACAGTTGCACCACAGTATACAAGCAAACTTCCGCTTGTACTGATAACAACTGCTGAGTATAACTCGATGTTAGCGACTTCAATAGATAAGTTTGTAACACTATTGGGACTTGTGTATAAATTACAGATAATTCTGCATCAATAAATTTAAATTAAAGGACGGATATTGAATCCGTCCTTTTTAATTATTTCTGTTTTTAATATCCTTTTCTTTTTAATGCTCTTAAATATTTTTTAAATCCGGCTTCATTTAATAAAAATGACACTATCGTTCTTTCGTTTGTCTCAATGACAATAAGTACTCTTGCCTTATTAAGTTGAGATTCGCTCGCGTTTTTAAATAAACGGTTAATATGCTTTTCGTTTCCGCCTTTAAGAAGGTCAACATGTTCAAAGGTGAATGTATTTTCTCTATTAACGATATCTTTTGCGATAATATCTAAATCTGTTAAATACTGGAATCCCTCAAATTTATCGCTTTTAATCGGATCTATGTTCATTAATGTTGTTTGTCTTCCGTTCTTATCTTTTCCGACCCAAAACACATAAGTATGATCTATTTTATCCTTTAACGGATAAAGCCATTCTTTAACACCGTCTGTATGGTTTGATTTATCAATTTTGTATTTCTAAAGATTCGTCAATGGTGTTGATCCCTCTCTTGAATGACCTTTATCTATATCCGCTTTTTTGTCTTTAATAGCATTCATATATTTCTATAGGCCCGTTTTATTTAAAACTATAATGTAGTTTAGTTTTCCGTTCCTGGTATCGATATATATGTCAAGCAGAAAACATGCGTTAATGATATCTTTGCCGAGTTTTTCAAACGTTTTTCTAATCATCGGATCGCCACCGTCTTTTAGTCTAAGATTGACTTTACTTAAGTTATAATCGCCTTTATATGTGACTGAAGCAATTATATCGTCATTTGTCAGTTTATCTAAACCTGTCAAACTTGATTTTCCGGCAGGTAAAAACCCCATGCTGTATACAGATTCACCTTGTTCATTTACCCAAAAACCTATAGCATGAAGATAATCAAGGTTATATTGTTTGTATTTGCTTATTAAATCATTAACAATATCGCTATTCACACTTTCGTTAACTGATTTTATCTATTTCATAACAAAATTATTTTTATTATATTTATGTAAAATCTGGTTAATTTTATTAACCGGTTTATCATTTAATTAGTTTATAATCTCACTCATCAATAAGACCTTTATCGATTAGCATTCTAATAAAATTTTTAACACTCTCAGTAGAATAGCCAGTACACTTCTTAACAAAATATCTATTATCGTTAAACAGTATATTAAGTGTATTTAATGGAACTTCTCCCGAATACACATGTGTATAATGATATTGCTTATCGGTATTAACAACCATTCCAGGATGCATATAACCTTTGATTCGTTGTACACCTTCATAATGCCAGTCTATTTCACCTATAACTTTATTTACATTGCTAACTCGGTGCCATAATTCGTTCCCGTTACATTTATTCCAATTAGGACCTGCATAGCAGTATGTATATTTTCCCGGAAGATTAAATATCAAACTAATATCATTTCCGAATGTCATTAAATCTAAATTATCGTCACAACCGAGAGTATTGCTGTTTAATAAAACAACTTTTACCATTTGTTCTGGTTGTTGATAATCTAATTCTAATGCTTCATTGAGAATTCCGTCTAAACTACGTATAATTCGGTTGTAAAGCTCTATATTTTTCCTGTTCATCTTCTAATTTTCTATCAAGTTTTTCATAATATTTATTTATTAAATAACATTTAATAACTAAATATTAATATTATTCACGTGCGTGCACATGCATATGCAACCCTACTATTTTTTGTAAAATAAATAAAATAAAAGTAGAATTGATGATGTTTGATAAAAAATTATACGATAGAATTATTGAATCTGTTGCTTATACTGTTAAGAAATCTCTTTTAGAGAGAGATTTTGATGAAGAAGGCAGATGGGAATACGATGAAGAACCTGATAGAGGCGGTGAATCTCCTCACGGGGGACCATGGGAAGGTATTTTTGATTTAATGACAAACGAAGTCTTTGCTATTGATGATGCCCCCGATATTGATCCGGCTAATGATAAATGGAACGGCAAACATAAGTACGTTTGTATAGAGGTTGAACCGGATGACTATGAAAGCTACACTATACCCGCTACATGGGATTCACCAGCCGAAGGTGAAACAAATATATTTTCTTATACGGTAATGTATGATGACTTTACATATACGACAAACGAATATCAGGGAATATATTATTATGAAGCTGATGAATCTACAAAAGAACCGTTTGACGGACTAACAGAGGAACAAGAAAAACTTATTACAGATTGGGTTGACAGCAATGTCAGCTATGATTATTGGAATTTCTATTAAATTAAAAGTGATTTAAACTCATTCTAACGAGTTTAAATCACTTCTTTATATACTTTACTTACTTTTCAATAAAAATCGCGATACGGCGCGTTTATGACGCAATTGGTCAAATTAAGGCTTTATTGTTCGCTATCTTTTTATTGTAAATGTCTAAAATCCTATTTTTATGGTTAAATGCGAGCTCCATATCGGTTGTTAACAGCATTGATACCGGGAAGAATCCAACATCAGAAACTTCGTCTGGTTCACAATAATCAATCGATAATTCATAATCGTCTGTTGTACCTGGCAAAATGACATAATGAATTATAGCGACATTTTGTTCTTCTCCATCAGGTATGGAGTTTATCGCATAAAAGTTTACGAGATACCGGCTTATGACAAGTCCGGTTTCTTCATAAATTTCTCTAACTGCGCATTGAGCTATATCTTCGTCGAAATCTAAGAATCCTGAAATAGAATTCCATTTACCGACCTCATTCGGTAATCCTGGTCCTCGTTGGTTTAACAATACATTCCAGTTTCCGTCTTTATCTTTACAGAAAACGAATGTTGCTACAACAATTGACCTTGAATACCAAAATTCTTTACCGTCTTTATAAAAAGGAAAATTTTTCATAGTTAAAATGTACCTGTTGATCCGGCCATGCCGTCTCCTCTATCACTTGTTTTAATTTTATTATATTCGTCTACAGTAATTTCGTCCCAATCAGTGTCAATGTAAATTTGATGGATAAACTGTACCATCTTTTGTCCTGTTTCAATCGTAACGGCTTCATTTCCGTTATTCTATAAATTGATATGTACTTCTCCCTAATAATCTGCATCAATCGTGTTTGCCATAACGTCAAGTCTTAACTTAGAAGCAACACCTGATTTGTTTGTTGCCTGAAGGAATGTATGTTTATCATGAATCCATACCTTGATACCCGACGGAATCATAATCTATTCGCCTGCAGGAATAGTTATGCTCATCTTATTATTTTCTTTATCAATAACGTAATGAAGGTTGTTATTGTTATTCTTAATCAATAAGATTTCTAAAAACTCTTGGTTGTATTCAGGAACAAAGAAATCTGTACCTGCATCATGCTAATTAGCTCTGTTAGGTGTTTTAACCGGTCTAACCTTCGTAAATTCAACTCTTCTGTCAATTAAATCTGTAATTTGCATACGTTAAAAAATTAATTTATATTTTATATTATAAAAATATAATTTTGTCTTTACCACACAGACTTAATAGTGTCATTAATTTTATAGCAACTGTCAGTATGTAAAATATATTCACTTTCTAATATTTCTATTCGTTTTATCTTGACTTCATATTTGCTATTTAATTTTGTGCTTTTATTAATTGATTCAACGATTTCAATAGGGTATTTTGTCTCTTTTTCTTTTACATTTTTATGTTTGAATATGAAGACAGGGGTAAACAATAATGATATAATGACAAAGATGAATAAGTTCCGAAACCTATTCAAACAAAGGTATTTGTTCAATATGTCATTAATACAAGTTCTCATAATCTTTATTTTTACTCTAAAAAACACAAAAAGTTAAAATGCTAATAATCAGATAGTTATTACAACTAGTTAAAAATCAATTACTTTTTTAATTAATTTTTTAAGACTTTTTAACATAACATTTTAATAATAGTTATTAACCAGCTAATTATAACTGGATGACTAAAAAATAATTTTTAAACATTATGAAAAAATACGACTTTTTTTATAATTTTCCTACATTGTAGGAAGTGCCCGTTATTGGGTGGGAAGATGTAATTCATAAAATTACGAGTAATAAACAGTCTAAATAGAAAATTGCATAGTCTAATACCTTATATGAGAATTGGATGAAAGAATAGGGATTTTAGGATACTATGCTTTCATTAAAACGAAATATTATTGATGTCGCATTAAAAAGCCGAATTGATATTGAATAGAGTAAATGGGAAACACGAACCGCTGAAAAAGAAACAGTAGTTTTCTGTGACCATGGCTATAAGTACGGCGAGTAGTCTATTTCATCCGATATGTTATCAGTGACAGATCTTTAGAATAAAGCTGGTAAAGCTGCGGAAAAAGTTGTTTCAGAGTTAGTCCATATTCATTATCCGTTTGTACATCCAGGCGCATAGGTTTTCGCAAACACAAATGATCCTGTTTGTAAAACTATAAGAACTATAAAATTAAAACCAACACAAGTACCTGAAAACGAGGTATATGGTCCAAATTCTCATCCTGATTTATATTTTAACTTTGAATGCGAAACTTTTTTTGGAGAAATTCTTGATCTTCATATTCTTGTTGAAGTTAAAAGTGTACTATCAACAGTTAAACCAGATAATACATTAGAAGCTAAATATAATAATGCTACTAACTGTAAAAACTTGGTAATCAAGGATTTAGATATATTTAATGATAAATTAGCCTTTTTAAATTTGAATGGGCAAACAGGTGAGAATGCGAATAAAACAAAAATTTACACAACGTTAACAGCAATTCTTTATTATTTCCCTGATACCAAAAATAATAACCTAACCTTTTTTGATTATGACCTGACATTTATGCCGATGACATTAGAATTCGATATTTCACCAAAAACAGGTAAAATAACAGATAAAGTTTTTAAAGTTAAATCTAATGGTGAAAATTCTGTTAATAATAATGTAAATCTTTCTTTATCAACACCTTAGGGTATATATGAAGAGTAGGATATTTTATTTAATAGATTAATGTTATATCTATATGGTTAGGTTGAAGGACGTAACCACCTGCTGACAAAACAAGAAGTCTTATTATCAGAAATGAAAAAACATTCTGAAAATCTGACTAACATGTTTAACAAGTGGTCAGATATTAACATTGACACATTTAATAAATTTTATACCAATTTCAATAGGTCTTATAAGTTTATACAAAAGCATGTTGATCAAGAATTTAGAGAAATTGATAATGAAGATAATAAGAGCATAGTTCAAGTATATGAATCAGCGAAAGCAAACGCGGTTTTATATAAGAAAATTAAGAACCATATTAATGAAAGTCTTAATATGGAAAAACGCATTAAAGATTTCTTAGATATACAAGATAGCATGACATATCTTGAGTTTAAACAAGAATGCAACCACATAAGGTCAAGGTGGTATGTTCTTAAGAAACTAGAAAATAAATTTTTCCCAACTAAAGATAGGATTCAAGAATTAGTAGACAGTCTTAAGAAAGAATTGACACTTAAAAAACGAAATAGCATTTAATTTAATTGAAGACACTTAAATTTAAGTGTCTTCAATTTTTTAATAAATAATAAAAACATATTTTGTTTAAATGAATTATAGCGAAAAGTATTTGATAGAGGCAACTTGGAATAAAATAGCTCAGTAGATGGGTTCTAGAAAACGCTCTATGACAGATATAAATAACCAGTTAATGGAAAAAGATAAAGCTATACTGAAAGATTTAATCAATAATAAAGGTGAAACTAAATTTGGAGGTATAGGTAATGAACATCCAAGAGATGTTGAATTAGAAATAGATATTAATTAGAATTGTATATTTTTCTATTACATAGATAATAACGACAAACGTGTATACGTATCTGAACTACGCGTTAACTTTTATTCATCGCTTATACAATTTTTAGAACTTGTAAGAGGATTGTACATAGAGTATATAGGTGCGTCTATAGTTTATAGAGGATCGAATGCATCTGAAAGAAGTAAAGTCATTGAAGATATTGATTTTAAAGGGCTAACTTTATTAGGATGCGAATTTTAGAATGTAGGTATATAGAACGTAACCATAGATTATGATTGGATTAAAAACAGCGATTTTAATTATGTGCTTAAATCTATAGATGAGTTTAACACTAAAAGAAATATTAAAAGAAAAGAAAACAATATATCTTTAAATGTTTATACAAAATTTATTAGATGTATTATACGAGATAATGTAACTGTTAAATCAGCTCAATCTATGTCTATTACTGAATGCTGGGATTATAAAGATTTTACATTTATTAAAAAGATAGCAGTCTCCATACACTTCGGTACATATGATAGATAGACTTATCCAGAGAGTATGAATTTATACGGTTTACCAAAAGGAGATTATGAATTAAGTATTAAATTAGGTAAAGTATAGTATGAAAAAAATCCAAATGCTACCAACTTTAAAGAAGATGATTTATGGACATTTGAAGGAATGCCAGACACTATTAGTAAATTAGAGATTTTTACAAATATTGATCCTAAAATGTTTTTCCCACATTTCTCGTTTAAAGGAATTCCATTATCTGTAGTAGATAAAATAGAAACCATGAACATTTATGTAGGTGCAGGAACTTAGAAGCATAATAAAGGTGTTATTCGTTGCGGATATAAAGAAAAGAATGTTTTTGCAACATATTGGAAAGTCAATAAAAAAGAGTTAGCTGATGTATTACGTACAAATGACTTTTTCTTAGATTTTTGGTTTGTAAAAAATGGACCGAATAGAGAATATATTCCACCTCAACAGTCAGATGCATATGCTGAAAGAGTTAAGAAAATAGAATATAAGAAATATGACGCAAATAAACGTGAGGAAGAAGAATAGGCAAATAAAGAGTTTTTAATAAAGCGAGTTAAGAAGTATCTCAAAGTCGGAGAAAGATATCCATATAAGCCAAATGAAGACGGTGAATTTGATTAGTATTTCACAGTTGTATCTATGAACGATAAAGAAATAGAATGGAAAACTTTTTATAGACGAGATAGATGGGATTGGAATAGTTGGAACGTCGGTAGCGGAGCTAAATAGTCATATGACAATTTTATTGATGGATCTGTATTAAACCAAGATTATATGATAAACGGAAAAACGTTTAGATCATTCTTCAAAGAATATGTACATAAACGACTTCTTAAAGTTAGAAAAGAAAGAAGGAAAAAAGATAATGCTAAAGAGAAAGAATTAGTAAAACAAGAACAACAAAAGAAGGAACCTGTTAAGGTAAGGAAAAAGAAAAACTTTAATTTTGACGAACAACTTGGTAAGAAAGAAACGAAACCTGTACCTAAAATGGACGGTATTGAAGTTGTTGACTATAAAGAAAGATCATATGCTGTGTTCGGTAACACATACGATATAAAAGATTAGCTTAAAGAGATAGGAGCTTACTATAATAAATTCTTAAATTATGAAGGTCGTAAACGACCGGGTTGGATAGTAAGCAAAAAGAAAAAAGATGAATTAGAAAAAATAATAGGACCATTTTAATTGTGGTCCTATTATTTTTTACTCTATAAAGAAGGGTTTATATGTACTTATAGTTATTCCTAATGATGAATCAACATTATTGAACCAATAACTTCCATATTGGTGGTTATTACGAATACTTATTGCTTGAGTTGCACTATATTGTCTAACTCTAGCTGATGTGTTTCCTTCATTTGCGTTACTTTCATTTGCTCTTTCTTCTGTCTTATGTAAAATATACTGATTATAAGTAGGCTGCGGATTTGATCCGGGATTTACAAGATTACCTAAAGTAAGTCGAATAACAGATACATCAAGATATGAATCAATTGTAGTTATTGGAACATTACCGTCATTTGTATGAACACCACCGCCATCTCCGCCTAAGGTTATTGTAGCTATACTAGGATTACTTACTGTACATAAAGTAACTGAACCAGAATATATAGGTCTATACATGCCTTGGGTTGTACCGCTAGAAACATTAAATGTTGTTAATCTCAATTTATAATTTGGTCGATCCAATATATAAACATTTAACCCTTCTGGCTAACTACTATAAATCCATGGATTTGGTGTTATAAATCCATATACACGATTTGATCCAGAATTCATGTAATATTCGGTATTGTTCTAATCTCGCATATATATATCCTATAACATAAATTGTGTATTTGTTGATGTATTTGATATTTCTATTGATATATTAGATCTTGATTGATTAGCTCCTAACGGTGCACCATGATCAAACTGTAAATTATCATTAAAAGCTAAACGTATATAATTAATAGTTTTTGTACTTATCCTATTGTGAAGTGTATACTTACCAGTAACCATACCACTTGGAGGATCAGGCGTTGTATCTTCTGTATACTTATACCAATGCAATGAATACGTATTTGGATCAGGCGCATTAAATGAGAATCCTTTAAATATTAAAGACATACCAAACCAGATATGTACAGTAATCTTATGATCTTCTACAGTTGACGCCGGTATATAACCGGTTGTGGCATTACAGAAGTCTCTGTCTCTGTTTGTTAAATAATAGTCAGTATCAAACTTGTAGTCATTTGTATTAACCGGTTCAGACCAAATCCATCCATGTTCAGGTCTATCTACAAACCCAGAACTATACTCAAGATTCTAATCAACAAATGCTGATCCATTCCAGTAATAATCGATTCTGGATGGGCCAGAGATGAATAATGTATCATCAACAGCAGCAGAGTTTTTATACATAGCTCTGTAATATATCCTGAAGAATACAGATCCTTCTGTTATTCGGCCATCATCATCCAATAAGTACTCATAGTTTGTTATGCCTAATAACATATTTTTAAGATTTTCTCCTTCAAAATATGCTATTTTTTCCCAACCGATACGGCAACCAAGTTTAGAATATAGCTTAACATCGCATAACCTCATTAACTGGTTATCGTTCATAATATACTCATCAGTAGTATAATACTTATCGTCGTTAATGAACAATGTTGGTAACTGTATATTGTTAAACATTATCTTTCTAGCTGGTTTTCCTTGACTCTGTATAACGATATATAAAGAACCTGATAATAGTTCACCGATCGTAGGTACATATGTTCCGTCATATTCAACGTTTGTCGCTTCGTGATCTTCGTTTATATAAGTTGTTCCAATCGGTAATATCTCATAAGTTCCACCTATTACTTCTTCCTGGGTGACAGGATCAATATAAGACTGATTAAAATAATAAGTTTCGCCATAATCAGGAGAATACAAATAGCTTGAATCAATAGCACATAGATAATCATAATAGAACTCAGCGAATAAATCTTCAAGAGACATTTCATTACCGTTAGTAGCGAACTTTTTAGACAAAACAATGCCATCAAACACATAACTTGTATCTAATGCTTTTATCTCGTAATAAGTATCTTCTATATTATCTTGGTTATTATATGTCTCGTTTATTTTAAGTGAGCTTGTATCCGGACCTATATCTTTTCTATATGTGTTGTATGAGCGATAATTCTAATTCAAAACATGTGTATCTGGTTTAATGTCGGTAAGCATAAGTCTACCAAGTTCATAAAGCAATACGTCATACCTTGAAAAAGGAATCATCTATGTGTACATGTTTAATATTTGCTAATATTGATATACTGCCATTTGCTTGTTATATAGCGATTTTTATATTTATTAAGAATAAATAATAAAAACAATTTATTAAATGGCAAAACGTAAAAAAAATACGATACTCGGAGCTGGTGAAGATAGTGTAACAATATTCTATACTGGAACTGATTCTGATTTTGTTGAAGTTCCGTTAAAGTATGATATAAGGTATATGTATAGTGAAGATTTGATAAATGGTGATGATGATCATCCTGGAATAAAATAGGAAATAGAAGAAAAAATTGGTTCTGAGAATATTGACGCTTACATAACTAGTATATTTGAGAATCCTGATAATTTAAGCAGGTTAGTTGATTCAAGTAAATATCAGCATGAAGATTCATCTATATTAAACCCCGATTCGCCTATCGTGCCATTTTCCATAAGACCTTTGAATATAGCGCACTGGTCCGGCGTTTTTCCGTTTATTGAATATTTTACATATAAATTACCAGATAAATTGTTTAGGGTAGAATTTGACGTAGATCAAGGAATAATACTTGAAGAAACAGAAAAAACGTATACACCTCTGTTCATGTATGGTGAAGAAGATTAAAAAATGGTGAAACTTAAATAGTTTCACCATTTCTATTATACCATAATCATGTATTTTATTCTAATGGGTATGCTGTTTGGATTATAAATCAAAACACTTGACAATAAGTTCTTTGTATCACTTTCAAAGTTATCCGGCCTACCAAATATCATGTAAGCGTCTCCAACCCTTAGCCAAATATCATTCTTTGTCAGATATTCCATGTATTTGTATAAACCGATTGTTTTATGCGATAACATGTCATAAGTATCAAAGAAATGAATATTAGGATTTTGATTTAATGCATTCTCCCATATAGAGTCACCGTTCATCTATTGAGGAACCGGATTATCTAAGTCATCATAAGGATTTCTATGGAAATCATTATCAACAAAATTATTCGTGTCAAACGCTGATTCCCATGTTGGATCCACACTTGGTGAGAATCCTTCACTTGATGAAATATCATTTAACGGCAGGTTACTGTAGTCAGTCAAATAATTCTGTCTTTCATCCTGTAATAACGCATTGATTTTAACTGTCGCCATCGCTTTTTCATATAACCTTGCTGTAAAATGTCCAAGATTGTCAACCCCTAAATATGTTTTAAGTTTTTCTTTATTGACAGGAACTGCAACCTCAACTTTATCGGCTATATGGTTAACCAATAATACTCGTTGTTCTGCATACTCGTCTAATGGTGCCCAATCTGGAATTAAAACAATACCTCGCATTGCACCGTTAGGATATTTAACACTTAATATTTGACGATTCAAATCCTCTAAACAGAAGTAAGGACCAAGACGTTCTTTAAGAGACATTATCTTCAGCTTTAACATTTCCAGTATCTTTATAATGTCATGTATATTGTATAACATTAATATCTGACTGAAAAAGATGTCATAAACCTTTTTATAACGTTCTTTGTATTCATTAAGTAATTCCCAGTTTATGCAGTTTCCGTCTTCATCAAACAGTCTTGCAAAATACTTCTTCAGAATATCTAACATTTTACAGAACTCTTCAAAATCGAGATTCAAGTCAAAACCGATATTCAAAAGCTCTCTGAAAATATCACAGTTAATTGAATAATTCTCTGGTTCATCTTCATCTTTCTTAACAGGTTGAATTTCATCAAGTGCATCAAGAATATCGTTAGTCGTAACTTCAATATCCCCGAAAGGCGAATCACAGAATTCACCTGCTACACCGTCATAAGTTTCATCTGACTTCTTAATAGGAGTTAAAATTACGTTCCTTATTAAAAATTCATAGCCTTGCTGTGTGCTCTGGAAACAAATATAATGAAGTTCATTATTATAACTTAATTCATCATTAAACTTCCTTATAGAAACTGTTATAGGAGCTTTTAGCCAATCCAGTTGTTTTTGTGTTAATTGAATAAACGAGCCATAAGTTTTTCTTATTTTGTAGTTATCGACATGAACTGCATGCTTCTTGTTATTAACCACATAAGTAATATCAAACTACAAATTGCAGTAATCTTCATATCCTGCAACACATGATAACGTTGGACTAATTAAAAAGAATTGAGCTTTATATGTTTCGCCGTGTTCAGGACCTTGGATTATATATGCACAGTTTGGCTGGAGTATTTTAGTTTCAGTATTATATTGGGTTAAGCCATCGACATGAATTCCCGATAAGTCTATTGACGATAAGATATCTCCATTCGAATCAGTGATTTGCCCTTCTGACCCACTGATATCGAATGAAGTATCATTTTCGTCTATCGCTGTTTGGCAAACATATCCTGAATTCGTGACATCGTTTGACCTTGAATATAATTGATAAAATAGATTCTTGTTTTTAGTTGTTGCCATTTTTGACCGCTTAACTTTTTATATTTATTGATATTAGGTTGACCTAAATGTTCCATCGAGAATCGTGTTCGCAAACTGGAATGTGACATGTCCTGAACGAGCACCATTGAATCCGTAGTTATAGGTATTATTGTTGCCTTGTGCTCTACTGTCAGTCGGACGTTTAGCAGCTGCAGCTTGTGAACGAGTTTGGCTTTGTGCCTTATTCTTTTCAGCTTTTTCACCTTGTTCAGATTTACTAACAACACCTGCAAGTTCAAGCAATTCTCTAAGACCATCAAAACGACTAATAATTGCGTTTTCATCTAATGCTTCAAATGATGTTCTGAGATTATCAACTGCAGTCGCAATATTGTTAATCTTGTCAGCTAAGTTCTGTAACGCTTTCTCTCTTTCTTTAGCTTTACCTATAATCTGCTGATCAAGCTTTTCTAACGTCTTTCTAGCTTTCTCTAATGTCGTCGTATAAACCTGGACAGACCTAGTAGACTTCTCTATTGAAGTCGTGAACTTCCCGACGTTAAGTGCATACTTATTAATAGATATAGTCGTTGCTGATATATTAGCTCTTAATTCATCATCAGCGAGTTTAGTAATATTAACTGATAGTTTGCTTAAGCCTTGTGAAACATAAGGATCCTCATTAACGATTCTACTTAATTCTACATATTTAAAAGATAATAATGCATATGCACTAATTAACTCGTATAATCTTGAGAATTCAATATTCTGAATTGCTCCATACACGTTAACCACATTATTAGCCATGCTTAACATATTAGAGTTAAACAGTTTCGTTAGTTCAGTTATATTAGTATCTTTATCATTAAGAGACTATACCTTTCTAATGATTTCACTATACTTAGAAGCAACGTCTTTAACGACTTTCATTAACGTTAAGCAAGCCTATGCAGGTGCGATTGCACCTTCAAAATTATGTGATGGATCATTATAATAATCAACTATAACAGTCATTACGGAATTAAACCCATTTGCAGCTTCAATAGATTTCTATGTGATATTTTCTTTATCATTGTTTGAAGTGAAATCCTTAATTATTTTTGCTAATGATCCTGCAGCTTTTTTAATTATTCCGAGAACTTCTTCAACATTCTTTGCGTTTTTCTTAATCGCTTTATAATTTTTCTACTTCTCTTCACTGAATACCTTTGTATAAATGATATCCACAAATGAAGCGAAACCGTTCGCAATGTCATCTGCAACTCGTTTAATCGCTCCTGGTTTAAACGCAAGATATTCATCTTTTCTATTACCTTTCGCATCTGTCGTTGTTTGTTTAATATTCAGGAATGGCTTTAAAGCATCTGAGAATGATTTAACTGAATCCATAATAGGTTTAATTGAATCATTAATTAAATCTTCCAGATTTTCTGCTTTTTCTTTGAATTCAGATTTACTGAATTCGTTTATCAGTGTATCTATAAACACAACAAACATAGCTGCGACTTGAATTGCGGCATTTGTAAAATCGCTTGGTTTTAAATGTTTAATGTTACCGATAAGTTTACCATCTTTATCTCTAAGATAACGACCCTTTGAATCTTTGACATAACCGTCCATATAAGTTCCCGTAGCGACTTTCATAATGGCATCGACAAAAGTTCCGAGACTTTCCATAACAGGACCTATCGATCCGCTTATGGCTTCTAACGCGTCTTCTGTTTTGCTTCCCCAGAAATTACCGCCTTTATCAAAACTGTTAGTGATGCTTGTCACAAAATAACCGAACATCTCACCAACTTTCTTACCGGCATCAACTAATTCCTCATTTGTTAGTTTCTTTAAAATTGGGACTGTATAATTTCCATTCTTATCTGGTCCGAATCCGGAAACATATTGGCCTGTCGCGAATTTAAGTACAGAATCTATGAAATTAGCAACGCCTTCCATTATAGGCTTAAGAGCTTTACCGACCGTCTTAATAGCGTTTTGCGTATCTTTGCTTAATAAACTAAATGAGTCATTTAATGATCTGATAAATTCACCGAATGTAACAGAAACAGCGATACCTGCTTCAATGAAATCCTCAATTTCAATATGCGTATATTCAGGTTTTCCGTTTTTATCATATCCTGAAACATAACTACCTGAAGCGACTTTAATAACCGAATCAACGAATTTAGATAATGTATCCATAATAGGACCCATTGCTTTCTTAACAGATTTCATAGCATCTATTGCATTATCTGATAAACTGTTAAACGCTGTTCCTAATGATGTTATGAATAACGCGAATTGCGTAGATACAGCTGTTCCTGCTTTAGCGAAATCTTGATCAGTCAAATGTGTATATTCTGGTTTTCCATTTTCATCATAACCGGTTACATAATTCGCCGTCGCAACTTTAAGAACTATATCAACAAATCTACCGACATGATTGATAATCGGGAATAATATCCATTGCATTGTTTTCATTGCGAGAATAGATCCGGCTTCTAATGATTTGAAGCCTTCATTCAACATTTTCAAGAATATCGCAAATTGAACAGAAACCTAAGTACCTGCATCACCAAACTCTTTCGCTGTCAAGTGTTTATATTCAGGTTTTCCATTATCGTCATAACCTATAATATAAGTTCCGGTAGCAACTTTAAGAACAATATCTACAAATTTACCAACAAGCTTAATAATAGGATTAAGTGTCTTTGCATATAACCAACCGAACAGTTTAACTTCTGCTCCTAGTGCATTAAACCCTTTATTTAACTCAGTCAAGAAATCAGAAAATCCTTTATTGACAGATATTGCAGCATTTAAGAAAGCGCCGTCAGGTATTCTTTCGTATATCGGTTTACCGTTATCATCATAACCTATAACATAATGCCCTGTAGCAACTTTAAGAACGATATCAACATATTTTGAAACAGTGTTAATTATAGGTCTTATTACTTTAGCTGCGATTGCAGCAAAAATAGTTCCAAGTCCAGATAATGATCTGAATCCGTCTACCATAGATCGTATACTTCCAACTAAAGTTTTTGGATCATCTGTCTTATCAGGGTTATAAACCAATAATGAAAATTTATTAATATCCGCTGGACTTATTTTTTTATTAAACTCTATAATCTTTTCAGATATTTCAGTTAATGTTTTTAATAACCAATTAGTTATCCATTGAACCGGTTTGACTGCTGCGACTGCCAATAGTGCAGGGCCTGCTAATGCGACAACACCGATAATAGCTTCACCCATTAATCCTAAAATTATGCCGACACCTTTTGCCGATTGCGTCAATGTTTTCAGATCATATTTCTTAACTTTATCTATAATCTCTGTAAACGTCAGCATAGTTTTGCCCATCATTTCCAAAATCTTGACTGCACCCCAAAGAACAGCACCACCGATTGCAGTCGCTAATGCAACCATAGGATTTTTAACCAGCTGGCCGATACCGATCATAGCTAATGTTATTACACCGACAGCACCCATTATAATAGCTCCGCCGATAGCTATTTTTTTTGGATCTTCACCAACCATTTTAGACGCCTCAATTAACGGTTGAATGCCTTTACCCAACAAATAAATCAGTCCGATTGATGCAGCCATAACAACAGCACCTTTAATCATGCCAAGTTCTAGTTCTTTTCCGCCTTTACTTATAAGTTTACCAAGAACATAAACTATACCAGTCATTAACGTTACAAGTCCTACTGCGATAGCTGCGCCCTTTAATGCGTCTCCTGCTTGCTAACCAATAGGAATTAACAGATACTTCGCTGTTAATGAAACAAGACCGAGAATAAGTGTCAATACTCCTATTGCTACTAAACTGTATGTTAAGTCTTTCTATTCAATCTTAGATAATATCCAAGAAATTCCAACCATTCCTAAAACAGTCGCTAAAATAATAGCTGTACCGTATAACGCCTACTCTGCGTTTTCACCGATAGGAACAATAAGCTGCTTAAGCGTTAATGAAATAACTAGAAGCTCTGCTGTTAATATCGCTAATGCAAGATATGATGTTTTCATATCTTTTTCATCAAACGACATAAGCAATCTAACTATTCCAACTAATGCCATTACTACACCTAATGTTATAGCTGATCCAAGGAATGCTTCCTTAGCAGATTCGCCAATAGGTGAAAGTATATATTTGATTGTCAATGAGATAACCAATAATTCAGCTGTTAAAATACCTAATGCTTTATACGATTCAGATAATTTCTATTCATCAAAAGACATCATCCATTTAACAAGACTAATCATTCCGACAACTACACCCATTGCAATAGCGGATCCGAATAACGCTTCTTTGGCTTGTTCACCAATAGGTGAAAGTATGTATTTAATCGTTAACGAAATAACTAAAAGTTCAGCAGTTAAAATACCTAATGCTTTGTATGATTCATGTAATTTCTTTTCATCGAAAGTCATCATCCATTTAACTAAGCCTAGCATTCCAGTTACTACCGCCATTGCGATTGCTGAACCAAACAATGCTTCTTTAGCTTGTTCGCCTATAGGAGTTAAGATATATCGTATTGTTAATGAAATAACCAATAATTCAGCTGTCAATATACCTAACGCTTTATATGACTCATAAAGTTCTTTCTCGTCAAATGTCATCATCCATTTAACAAGACCTAACATACCTGTAACAACAGCTAAAGCGATGGCTGATCCGAATAAAGCTTCTTTTGCAGTCTCTCCAATAGGTATTAACAGATATTTAATCGTTAACGATATGATTAATAATTCAGCTGTTAAGATACCAAGTGTTTTATAGGTTTCATACAATTTCTTATCATCAAATGTAGATAACCATTTAGTTAAACCTATCATACCGGTAACAACTGCCATTGCAATAGCGGATCCGAATAAAGCTTCTTTAGCTTGTTCGCCGATTGGTATTAACAAGTATTTAATCGTTAATGATACGACCAATAAAATTCCCGTCAATACACCTATTGCTTTAAGCGATTCAGTTAACTCTTTGTTGTCAAATGTTGTAAACCATTTAGTTAATCCCACTAAACCAGCCATTACTAATGTCGTTACACCTACACCTATTAAAGCATCTTCCCAGTGTTTTCCGATTGGAATTAACAGATTTTCTGTAATAAGTGAAACTGCAAGCAGAACAGCTGTTAATACACCAATAGTTATTAAAGCATTCTTTAATTCCTTATCTTCAAATGTTGTAACCCATTTGGTTAACCCTACTAATGCAGTGACAATTCCAAGAGTAACAACCGCACCCATAATAGCATTTCCGCCTCTACGACCAATAGGAATAAGTATGCTATTTGTAATTATTGATACACCTAATAATACACCGGTTAATACACCTAACGTTATATTAGCCCATTTAAGCTCTTTCTAATCAAGCGATTTTCCTAACAGTATAACTATACCAGTCATAGCTAATAAAACTCCACCGATTATGCCTAAGGCCATATATATCGTTTTTTCATCGTTAGTCTTAACGATATATGATAATAATCCGATTGTTGCAGTTATACCAAGCAGCATCTTTGTTAATGCTTTTAATGTGTTATTCGCTTGTTTTAGATTTTTTGGTTTTACCCAATGAGTCAAGCCAATAACAATACCACCCATTACGGCAGAGATAACTGTTACGATTCCTACAGCTTGCCAAACTTCTTCTGGTGAGAATATTCTAACAAGTAAAGTTAAAGCTGTAATAGATAATGTTATCATGCCTATCAATTTTCCAATTGAAGACATAGCTTCACTTGCTTGCTTTAATCTCTTATCACCGGCCCATTTAGTTAATGATATAATAGCTAAGCTTGAAACAGCTAATAAAACAGTTATTATACCGACACCAATAGCCATATCTTCTAACGACGAATATTTCGACAATATAGTTAATGCTATTACAGATCCTGTTAATGAAAGGATAAGATCCTTCATCGATTTAACTGCTTTTAGTGCTTCAACAGTTTGTTTGCTTACATCTTGCTCATTTAATTTCTTTATAAAGACAGATACTGAAGTAAGAGTTAAATGCAAAATACCTAAACCGAATAACAGGTTTGTCATACCGACTAAATCTGTTAATACAGCGATACCTGCGATAAGCCCAGTCATAATAGCTGTAGTTTTACCCATTTGATTAAGTATTTCTACAGCATGTTTCATGTCCTGATTGCCGATACCGTTTTCACCGTTAATTAAATCCTGAATGGTATTTTTAATACTCTTCATTCCATAATGAAGAACACCAAATGCAACTAAGACTGATCCAGGACCGGCTAAAGCTACAGTTGCAGCCAATATAGCAAACGCACTTGTAAATGTCAAAATAAGACCCATTACGAATTTACGCATTTCACGAACTCGTTTATAGTCCCAATCTCCATTCATTATTGTTGATATGAATCTATTCAAGCGACGTGCACCTTTCATATCAAGCAATCTCATATTGATAGCGAAACGGATAGAAGAGAAATATTCAAATTTATCGATAACTTTGATAAGCTCGGTTAAAGCTCTCATAGCTTCAGCCGTGTTCTTTTCTGAAGCTTTCAGTTCAGTACCTAACGCATTAAAGAACCCGGCTATTTTTTTAGCATTTGATGTAGATAAAACCTTCATTAATTTGAATACCGAGAACTTATTCTTAGGATCTGCTAAATCAGCTAATGGTTTTAAAATATCTCCGATATACTTAATGCTTTTTGGAATATTTTTATTAGATTGTACACGTTCCTGTATAGCTTTTATAAATTGTCCTATTTGTCTACCGATTAACCAACCCCTGATTGGATTAAGGCTTATCTTCATCTTAAATACGTTTGTAGATATGATAGCCGATATTCCGCTAAGCAAGTCATTAATAGGTTTAAGAGATTTCGCGACTTTGGTTTTATCTATTTTTTCAAATCGCTTTATAATCGCTTCAACAAAGTCAGTTATGTTTTTTGCTAAATCAGGATCTAACTGCCTAATATTCCTAACGACTTTTCTCATATTCACTTTAGATAATAACTCTAAAGCTTCCATGACATTTTTAGATGCGGTAATAAGTAACGCTCCGTCTTTTTTAACAACGATTCCATCATACATCTCGTTTAGGAATGTAGTTAATGATCTAGCAATATCAGGATCTAGTTCTTTAATGTTTCTTGAAAGTTTATCTGTATCTATTGCAGATAATACAGATAAAGCTTGCATTACACCTGAAACAGATTTTATGCCGCTATCGGTACCTATTTCGCTTTTGAATCCTTCAGACAGACCAAGTAAGAATGTAGTTAAGTTCTATGCAATTGAAGGATCAAGCTCTTTTATGTTTTTAGATAGATTAGCTGTATTTAATGTACTAATAATAGCCAATGACTAAACAGAATCTACTATAACCTGAACGCTCTATTGTAACTAAGCTGTATTTTTAATATTGAGCTCATTTAAAAATGAGCTCAAGTTTTTAGATATATCTGCATCTATATCGCCCAATTTCCTAATGGCATTCACGAATGCCGTTATGCTTTCTGATATATTAGATGGAACCTGTAATTTATTAATAACGCCGTTTATAGTATTAATTGAAGCAGAAACGGAGTTTATTGTAGTCGTATCGATTTTCGATAATTCCTACATGCCCTTAGCCAATGACTCAAGCTGCTAACCGGCGACGGCAGCAGCTTTATTATCGGCATTATCAATAAGACCTTTTATTAGTTTAGATACGTTATCTTCAGATTTTCCAGAGGCTTTATCCTTATCTTGCTACGCATACATAGCCATCATGCTTCCAAGCATGTCATGGATTTTATTGAGAGCTTCTTCTGAAGACATAGACATCATTGGCATTGCTAATTAATTAATTATTTTTTAGATGTTGCGATTTTACGTTTCTTAACAACGTAAACATTTTCAGTTCTTAAGAATTTTATTGTATAAACAATATTAGAAGTACGGTCATACAAAGTCGTATATTCATAACCTGTATTTGTTTCCTCGTCTTTAAGATAGGTTTTTGGCCATTTAGATTTATTCGGAAGTTTATCATGTTTCGTCATTGAATCTACCTATATGGATGTGAGAGTATCGATTCCCATAGATTTTATATTTTCTACAGAAACACCATAAGTATCGGTATTCGTAACCTTCTTTGTAGGATCACATGAGCAAACCAGAATTAAAGATACGAATAAGTATAACAGTTTTTTCATAAAGCTTTGAAAATATTTATAATATTTATTTGCTAAATATACAAACTTTAGTTTTAAGATATGTATAATTTTTAAAAAATATAATAGTTAAAACCTAAAAATGGCAAAAAAGAAAGAGACCGTTGAAAAACCAAAAACGGTTAAGGCTATTGGACCTTATGACATCATATAGATGATGTTCACTAATATAGATGGTTTCAATAAATTAACTGATATTGTATTAGATAAAAATTTCTTTATCATTAACAGAGCTTGTGCTATCAAATATCCTTTGCAAGCTGCGTTGTTTAATAAACTGCAAATAAATACGGCAGGTGTAGTAAAATCATGGCAACAGTTCTTAACCAAAAAAGAAGGCTATGGACGTGTGCCTTATTTCGTATATACAAAGGGTGCGAAAAAATCGTCTGAAGACAAAGTTAAGAAGACAGACAATATAGATAAAGAAACAGTAAAAGAATATTGTAAACGGTATCATATAAATCTGAAAGATTATAATACGTTAAAGAGATTTTTTGGCGATGAACTTATCGCTGATGTAAAACGATATTCAAAATTAATATCCATAAAAGACCAAGAAAAAAATATAACACAAAAATAATCATAATAAACAAAAATGATGAAAACATATTCAGCAACATTAATTTAGTAGTTACAAGACTGCGTTAACGAAGGAAAAGTATAGATTGAAACATATAAAGATTATTCGTTCCTTAAATCCTTAACATCATCAGGAATAAAAATGATATTTTATTTTGATAAGGATTTAAATAGAAAAGAATGCATTCTCCATTTAACAGAAGATATGAATGCGAAATTTAGATATCAATGGCAAGAAGAAACAGCAGCGGGCCAATTCCTAATTAATGACTATAAAAACGATACTCGAGATTTTATTGGAAATACATTATACCATAAAGTATCATATACTATTAACGGAAAACCGTTTAAGGCGTTAGTTCGTCTTCTTAACGAAATAACAGGAAATGTCAGTGAAAAAAAGAAAATGGAAATGATGGTAAACTTTGGTGATCTGACTATAGATAACAAAGTGTTTTCCATAATTAAAATTGTTCCAGATAATAAGATAAACAGCTGGAACCAAGAAGACGTATTCAGTCATTTAAGACCTGAGATTAAAAAAGAATATGAGTCACAGATTATAGAAGATATAATGGCTTAGCCTGAAGACAAAGAAGAAGAAAATTTAATGAGTCCTTTATTCTAATGATTAAGAATATCAATAAGCTTAAAAGCAAACCGGTAAGCTTTATTAAACAATTTATAAATAACTGCACTGTTGAGGAAAAGATAGATGCACATTATGTTACTGTCGAAATAACTTCAAAATTCAATATAACTGTTAAGAAGTCTTCAGGTAAAGTTATAGACAGAGTTGACATGATCCTTAACAGTATGTGGGGTTAGCTTGTTACCGATTGGAATTACATACATTTAGCAAATCAAGATTTATTTGAAAAACACATAGGGTATAACATCTCTATGTTCTACTTCCCTAATGATAAACCTTTGTCCACTGCATATAAAGGAAATGTAAAATACCTTATCGATCGTATAACATTTAATGACGAAGAACAGAATATAACCCAGTTCGTAGATAGCATAAAAATGAAAGATAACTTCAATATTGCTATTAAACGGAAACTTCATAAAAATATAGCGAATATTGATTTAAATAGTATAACAGGTGAATCCAAAGAGACGATTAATTATGAAGAGGTATTCTTAAATATGATCGACAAAGATGGCTTATTAGCGAAAGAACAACCAGAGGGTTATATATTCAAGCATAATAAAATATTATACCAGATTTTATTCAATAAGCCATATATTGTATCACCGGGCAAATCACAATACGAATATGTGTTGTGTGATTTTATTAATTACTGCAGAAACACTAATTACCAGGAAAAAATAACATCTAATTATGTTAAAACCGTTTGTGCTTTGTTTAACGATTATATCATTAACTGGGAGCAGAAAAAGCATAATATAGAAAACAATATTGATATAAACAGCATCCAACCGCCCACATTAGGCACTGTATTCGATATGGGTTACGAATATATTCCAGATATTATCACCATTAAACTGTGTTCAAATGAATTGTATAAGAGCATATTCAAGATTTTACTTGCTAATCTTAAGAAAGGTAAGGACAATACACGATGCATTTATATGAACAAAAAACAAGTGGACACATGGAATAATATCATGAAAAACATAAAAATTAGGACGTTTAAATAATGAGCAAGAATGGCTATACAACTATAGAAATAGCTGAAGAAAAATCTATTCCTTCTATAACAGAAGACATCGAAATAACTCCAGATGGTGAAGTTATAGTACATAACTTTCATGAATTCTATGGACCTTTTTATTTACCAGATGATAATACATTTGATGCGTTTTCTGAAGAAAACGTTGAACAAATAAAAGAAATGGAAAATGAATTATAGGAATACGTAGATAACTTTATTGAAGAAGATAAATTTGATGAAGATAATTTTTGTGGATTTAGAGGAACAGTTACTTATTATTTTCCTGAAGATAAACCATCTAATTATCCAAATAAAAAGAATTTGGAGAATAAAAAGTATACAGCGGTTGAAAACCTTGAAGATTATATAGAAACAAATAATCTTGAAGGAGAAGAATACGTAAAAATCATGCCTGTAATAGCACATCGAGGTAATGATGAATACATAGATTCTTATGATTCAGAAAATCATTATGAAACGACATCATTTGCATCTTCATCAGATTGGGTTATATATAATTTTCTAGAACCAGAAAATAAATGGGTACTTTCTGATGATGTGTTTAAGCAGAAATATGAAAAATTGAATAGAGATGCATATGTACCTATATTTACGGTCATTGCATATAAATTACCAGAAAATATAATTTATGAAAGAAATAACCAAAAATATAGATTTTTAAAAGATGGATATATACTAAAAGATTTAATTACAGGTGAAATTCATGGATGTTCTAAATCTGATTTCAGATACACTTATGAACCGGCAAAAAATCTTAATTAGTTTAATATGAATAACTCTAAATAAATAATAAAAATGAATTATTTATTATGGGACATTTTCATTATAAAGTAACTACTGTTTAGGTAGAAACTGATCCAATTGAAGAAGGTTCAAACCTGATATATCATGAAAACGACGATAAGTGCAAACCAAGAGATATGCAGTTGCCGAAAGAACCAGGATGGAAACATGTTAATCCTATCAGCACATAGATTGATCTAGAATCTGTCGCTGATCAGCTTTCTAATTTCAAATATGCACCTGGTATGAATATCACTGTAGACGATTTATTGAATCCTCCTTATTGCGAATATGATCCAAATGCAGCAAATTGGTAATTAAATAATAATTAAAGGATGGTTGATTTTTAACCATCCTTTAATTATACTTTAATAAAAATGCCAGCCTATAAAAATCCATATTGGCCATAATATTGCACCTATTAGTCTTTTGAAGAATCTACCAAAGCTAAATGGCTCTAATGCTCTAGGTTGTTTGTATATCAGTCCTTCCATTAAGTAAACTAATAATATTCCAATTAGAATCCAGAAAATAGCAAATATAATACTAATTACTGTCATAATTTTAACTCTCCTCTCTGAATAAATGGACACAATATCTCAATAGCATCTTCCATGGATAACTCTAAAGAGTTTGTTTTTGATTTAAGGAACTGCTCATCACCTAATAATTCAGGACTGCATTTGTAATAATCTGGAATGATTATAGTATACTCATAATAGTTAAATTCCTTATCGAATATAGGAATATACCTAATACCATACTTTTCATCAAACCATTTTATAACATCAAAAATATAAGGTGCTGGAATCCAATGTGTTGAAGGATGTATAACACCTAATTCAGGATCAACTCTTTCTAAAGCACCTTCTTTAAATTCTTTTATTACTTTTTTATCACCTGCATCATTAGATAAAACAGCTTTTATACCAGGATATGTTATGCAGTATAAGAAATCAGTTTGTTCCTTATAGCCTATATCATTTAAAATTTTTGCAATTTTGAATGAAACAACTTTCTGCATTACTTACTGGATGAATTACTGCTTTGATTAAAGAAAATATAACCCAATGCACCTAAAGCCGCACTTTGAAGATATGTCAATGTAGAAAGGCCGAAAACTGGCATGACATAATTCCAACAAATCATAATAGGCAAACCTAAAATTAATCCATAAATTGCGCAAATCACTAAAATTAAAATTACTGCTAAAATTGCGCCTCCAATAGTTCCTAAAAGATCACTCATAATTTTTTTATTTTTTATTTTTATTTTTTCTTTTTTTAATAAAATCTACTAATGGTTTAATAGCTCTTTTTAAATAAAAGTCACCTGAATAGTCACCTTTAATAGTCACCATATAATCTTCCCAGTTTTCGTTATAAGTGACTTTAATATAACCATCTGTTGAATTCTCAACCCATCTTCTTTCTTCTGATGTATTATTAACATCTAAAATAAACTCAGGGTTTTCTTTCTCAAACTCAGACCCAATACTACACAACTCACTTACAGAAACATAAAGATAGTCTGTATACATATATTGAATTTCTTTTGCAGTTGCATAACTTGATGCAAGCTCTACTAAAGTTAAAACGTTTAATGTTTTCATTTTATTTTATCTTTATACTAAAACAACATTTGTTAATTAACTCGTTTAATTCGTTTTTGATATCATCTATCAATTTGTTGTATTTTATATAAAAAGTCTCATATTGTCTTTTAAACTTACTAAAATCTGCTTCATTTAATTGTAAAATACTTTCAGCCGTGATTGTATCTAGTTTTAAATTATCAGGAATTAATATATTAAACCTAGTATTTAAATCTATATCATAGTATTCTTCATGATAATATGTTTTAGGTTTTAATACAAATTTAAAGTTGACTAAACTTACTGTAGTAAAAGCTAAAAATGTATCTTCAACCTTTATATTATAATCTTCTGTTATATTATACTTTTTAAATAAGTATTTGTTAAACAAATGGTTAATTACATTGATATGAATATTATATATAGTATCTAAGTTTAATTCAAACGGGTGAGAATAATTAATATAGCTATAAGTAACATCTTCAATTGTTTTCTCATAAAGTTTATCGTCATCTATTAAGTTAGACAAATATTCATATAGTAAATTGATAAAAGACCTTCGTCTGTTTACTTCATCGTTTACATTATTTTTTTTATGAAATGGCATGCCGTTAATAGCATGTCTCATTATCTAATTTTCTATTTCTATAGCTTTCATTTTATTAAACAAAACTACTTTTTTCTTTATATAATAAATGTATAATTTTGTTTTAGTATGGGTTATGTTTATTTAATTTGCGATCCATCGCAAGATGCATATAAGATAGGATGCACAAGAAATTTAGCATAGAAAAGATTGTAGAGTTTATAGACAGGAAACTCTACAAAGCTTCATATTGTAGAAACTGTATAGACTGAATATCCATTTAGATTAGAGACTATGCTTCATAAAAAATATAATGGTAAACGTCTTCAGAATGAGTGGTTTGATTTAGATAGTAATGACGTTAGCCAATTTTAGCAAACATGTTTACATTATATCAATATAATAAATACTTTGAAAGATAATCCTTATTTCAATAAGGGTGGTATAAAATAATGAATATTTTATAATAGATAAATATAAAAAATCAAATAAATTTTATATGCAAATACTTTTAGAAGCAGCAGGAAGACAAATTGGTAGTAATCCTTTTGACTTCTTCATGAAAAACTATATTCCAAATGGTGCATTCGTTTCTATCGGTTACATTAAGGACGATGAAATTAAAATCGGCCCGAAAACTAAGAAACGTATCACACCTGAAAATGATGCACAGTTAACTAAATGGATTAAGAGAATGAATCCGTCTAAATTCCGTGAAGCGTTAGTTGCATTTCAAAATTCAACAGCTTATAAAGATGCTCTTGCAGGTAAAACAAAAACAGCTCCTTTCTATTTTGCAACTGGCGATTGCCATATTATTAAAATCAATCGTTTCATCATGCACTGGAGAAACGGTCAATCATTAGCTAAATGGTATGGTACACGTTCTGACGCAGAAAAGAGAGTAAGAGCTAAACATGGTTTTGGTAATCCTGAAGATACATATGCAGAAGATGACTGGAGACGTAAACATGGCGGTGTAGGTATTAACCGTGAAATCAAGGCTACTGGTCGTCAAGGCAATCGTTACAGAGACGAAATCAACGGTTCTGGTTTCTATGCAAACTTAGACGATCCCAGCAAAATTTCTATTCGTTTAATTGAAAATCCTAAGGCATATAAGAAAGCCGTGTGGTTGTTTGTTGACAGTGAAGGTAATGTTGAAGACCTTGACAATGAATTAATGGGTTTCTTGATTTATTCATATAAGGCTGCAGCAAAAGCTGTTGCTGATGCAATTCAAGAGATTAACCAAGATGAGCAAGCTTTCTTAGATGAACTTCAGTCAATCAAAAACTGGGGTAAACATGAGAATACCTTGATGCTTGACAAGATTCTTTATTTGACAGGTACCACAATCGCTGAAGACGGAAGCAAAGAACCTTTCACATGGTTGAATAAGGATATTATTGCTGGTAATGATGAATCTGGTTTAGTTGGAACTTATCCATACCTAAGAAAAGAGGTCGATAACATTATTAGTCGTTTTGTAAAGCTTGATACTCAAGAATTAGAAGATAAGAATAAAAATGAGTTGCTTAATCTTACAGAATCGTAGATGAGAAATAAGAGACTTATGTCAAGATATTTCGATATCTTCTCGTCTGATAAGTACACACGTAATGCTAAACTGAATGAATCTGATAAAAGAAATCCAAGAATCAGTAAAAGATTGAACGAAACGTTATATTACGTTGACTGGATTGATATAGACGGTGAAGCTTGTATGGATCCTATAAGGGCAAATAGTCCTGAAGAAGCTGAACAGAAATTGATGGACGATGATCCAGATAACTACATTGATTACATTGTAGCTGTTCATACAAATAAAGCGGATTCTCATATTTACTATTAATTCATAATAAAGTTAATATAAACAAAACGGTGAATGGAATAAACTTCTGTTCACCGTTTTTTAATAAATATAAAAAGGATTTATGATATGAATAATAATATTGAGCAGCTAATAAAATATACATTAAATGAAGATATAAATCCTGTTGATTAGCAGATTATTAATATTTTATAGTTATATGCTTAGCATTCATCAGGATTACAATAGAAAATTTATTAGGATAAGCTGAATATGGCTTAGTCCGTCGAAATATCTTCTATATATGATGTATTTGACGAAGACACAATAGAGAGGATAAAAACTCGTATATCTCCACAAAAGAAAGGATGTTATTAGAATGCATATAAATTATGTGACAGAATTAATGATCCAAGATATGAAATTAAGTACTGTGAAGGATTTTTAAATTATAAAGGATTTCCAATTGATCATGCTTGGAATTCTGTTAACGGTGTTTATATAGACATAACAGCAGAACTTGCATTAGAATCAGATTTAACTGATACTTATGTATTATTGGCTGAATTCGATAAACAAACTATGTGGGATCTTGCATTACAAACAGGAACTTATGATGGTTTATTAAACTAGTAGTTAATAAACAAATATGAAAAATAACAATAACTAATATGTGTAAAAAATAGAAGCACTATTATGGATGTATACAATCCAAATTAGATGGAACTGAACATGTAGCAAACGTAGATGAAAAACTTTAGCTTCCCGAAGAATTTGATTTAAGAAAAATCATGCCTCCAGTCAGAAATCAGGGAAATACACAGACATGTGTCTGCCAATCATTGACCGGTGTTCTTGATGTTCTATATAACGAGATTAACGACCAAACAGCGGTTTGCAATAACTTTCCTATAAGTGAATTATACAACTCCAGGAGCAATAAACCTCAAGAGGGAATGTGTTTTAAGGATGCGTTAAAATATCTCCGTAGAAAAGGCCTGAAGGGCTTTAAAATCAATTCTTACGCTTTGGTACCTTCTGTAGATGCATTGAAAAGGTGTTTGGTTATGTTCGGCCCTTGTGTTTGCGGTTTTCCGGTTTATACAGATAATGATCCTTATTTCTGGAGAAAAGGAAAAGAATATGGTGGTGGACATGCCGTGACCATTGTCGGCTATAATAAAAAAGGATTCGTTATAAGAAATTCATGGGGATCAAGCTGGGCTGAAAAAGGATATATAACTATTCCGTATAAAGATTACGAAGATACTGTGTTTGAATGTTGGACAATAACATTATAAAACTATTAAAGGATTCAGAAATTCTGAATCCTTTAATTTTAATCCATTTTATAACTTTTACCGTTTAATGAACATGTCATTAAATACTCCTCTGGTTCAACATAGGCTTCGTACATATACCGTTTATCAGAATCAAATTCGTATAGAATTGAATCTTTTACCTCATTATTATTTTCTTCTTTTGGTTTCATATGAAATGTAAATGATTTTTCTTGTGTGGTTCCTTGAAATGCTATTTCTTCTTCGTCTCTCGATTCTTCTGATATGCTTTCTATTGTATATCCTTTGATTTTACCTCCGATTGCCATAAACGGTCCTCCGGAAGGATCAACTGCATAAAAATCTTTGGAGTTATAATCAGTTTCGCCCTCTTTAAAAAGAACTCTACACCAATCCCATTCTTTTGGATCTCCAAAAATTAGATAAAATTTATTTTTATCCTTAACACTCTAAACAAGTTCATTGGAAACTCTCCATCTGTTTCCTAATTTTATTCTTACAACACCTTCCATAATCAATACTCCTCGAATTCTTCTTCTCTGTTTCGTCTGTTTAATTCTTCTAAAGGTTCATACATATCATCAAGTGCATGCTTTATCATAAGCCTGGCGTTTCCAGCATTTTGACGATTTCTTGCCCCAATATGCCATTCAATAATTTCATAGTCATTATAATAAACGTTTTGCCCGAGAGTCCAATAATCATAAACCGTAAATGTATAACCTTCATCCGTGGTTAAAATCCATTCATTAAATGTTTTGTTAAATTCATCAAACGGTCTAGTTATAGTAGGTTCACCTAATATTTCAACCATATCAATTTTTGAGCATTGAATTATATCGCCGAAAAAAGATGTACTGTATACAGCTCTTTGGGCAACATTAATATCCTTAAATTTATTAAACATACCTTTAACTTTCTATTTTTTCATTTAGCTTTTCTAAAATAACATCAGCTATCCTATTTAATTTATTCAGATCCTGACTCTCCATGGTTTTAATTGTCACCCAATGAGAAATAACAAAATGGCGGTGATATTGGATTATCATCGTATACCAGCCATCTTGATCATCTACTAATAATTTCCTGTACTATCTATTATCCTTTTTCATGGTTATTTCTTGTAAAATATTTGAGCGTATTCAAAAATGATTCTCTGAACTCTGCCGTCTACATTTGTCCAGAAGGTATCTGCATGCTTTTTGGCACGTTCAAGCCAAACGTTATTAAAAATGTATTCTGGATCATATCCGGTTCCATTAAAAATAGCCTTACATTCTCTAAGTGAAAAATCGCACAACATAAAAGTTATGTAATTGTTCATAGCTTTCATCTGTTCTTCCATATTATCTTTCTATTTAATTATTTGTTTATTATATTGTTTTCATATAAATAGTCTTAATAAAAATAAAGAGAATGATTAAAATTAACCACTCTCTTTATAATTTAATAATGTGTTCTGAGAATATCACTGTTTAACGCATCAAAAACCACTATATAAAGTGTAGAAGCTAAACCTTTTTCTAAATCAGGATCTTCTATAAAATCATATCTTACAACCTTATATGGTGTAAGTTTCTTGCCAGTAGGAGCCCAGATAATTGAATTAGGCTCGGGAATTACTTCATTATGGAAATCACTAATTTTTATTATCTGAGGTACAGCATCTTCGTCTTCCATAACATACTTAATTATCTAAGCCGTTGTTTTTACAGAACTTGTTATTTGCTGATTATCTTGTATAATCTCCTATACGATTTTTTCTTCCTCTTGTATTTCTTTCTCTATATCTGATTTCCTTTTAAAAAATCGTTTTATAGCTTTAAACATAATTATACAATCTGGAATAATTCTTTTTGAAGCTCATTATTTTCAATAAGTTCCATTAAAGGTCTAGCTTTACCGAATTCTATATTAGCGATGAATGAAATAATTTTGTCCATTTCAGTCACTGCGATATTATCCTTCTTAGATTCAACGTATTTAACTAAGTCGATAAGTTTAATGCTATCGCCGTTACCGTTTTTAAGAATACTTGCATAAGGCAGAGATCCTACGACATTATAGAACAATGTCATAAACTTATCTGTGCACTTCAGATACTTCGTGTAATCTTTCGTTTCTGGTTCGGGCATATCGCTGTCATCGTCTAATACAATATCTTCTGGTTCAATGGTTTGATACTCTTCTTCAATGATATTGTGTTGCTCGTTTTTCATTAGTTTATCTTTTTCCATTTTATCTATGTTAAATTTTTGGTATATTCATGTTAAAATTCGGAACTTTAAAATTTTGCATTCCGGACAAGCTGTTCTAATTATTGATTTGTTTAGATATATTGTTAACGTTATAATTCTTTTGCATAGAGCTCATTTGATTTTCAATCCTTGCATTTTCTTTCTCGTTTGCTTTCTGCTGTTCTTTCATATGCTCTTCATAAACCTCTAATAGTTTAAGAATTTCAAAAAACGGCATTTTATTCATATCATCATAACTGATATTCATTTCTTTTGAAAGAATATACAATATATGCATAATTTCATCATACGGGATTTTGAATAATCGATGAATTCCAACTGCATCAGATGCGCTCCAATATAAGCTAAACGAATCTCGTCCGGAAAGCTAATTTTCATTCCAACGATTATAGATCTAACTCTGAGTCCAGATTGATGTTGAAGATTGCTTTGATACCTCCTTGAAAGTTAAGCGGAGTTTCCTCCTCGGCTCCATTCTCGTCGATATATTTCATCTTTGCTTCAATTGCCTCCGTCATAACACTTTTAATCTTTGAAACCAATGACCACTCATAAATACCCCAGTTCATCGTCTCACGGATAAACTCAGCATAAGTTTGGTCATTCAAACCACGATAGTCGCTGATAAGTAATGGAGCTACTGTGATAAAGTCCTTATCAAATGATTCTTGACGATCACGTTTACGGATAAGATAATCTTTAAGCCACTTATTCACACCAACTGACGGGAAATAAATGTTTATTTGGTTTACTCGAGGATTCTTTACAGGGAAAGTAAAACAACGTTTCTCTTCATTATAATACTTATACATCTTATCACTCAGCTTAATAAACTGAATATCATCTTTATGTACAGTAACTTCCTGGTTTTCAGATACTTTAATCTTTAACTCATTTTGACCTTCAGTAAATGTAAAGTCACGAATTGCTAAGATAGTGTAAATACGATCTACTTCTTTAAGGTCTTTCCAAGAAGCCGTTCCTACTGGGAACGTTATTCTCATACAGCGTTCAAGAACATAATTAAGTGCATTATCAATATCTGATAAAGAAGTTTCATCTGTCATTGACCAGTGACGAATATCACCGCCTGACGCAGCACGGATGAACAAGCGTGTTCCTACTGGATAATACAAACCTTGAGTTGGAAGTGATTCCATCGGAATTTCAACGAAACCCATACCGGCATCTTGAATCTCTTTCTTTAACTATTCTTCTCTCTCAGCATGTGCTTCTCTCATGGTTGGCCTATTCTAAGCCTCCTCTACTTCTTTGCGGAAACGCTCTTGCGCAGTCATAACTGCTTCTTCAGAAACATTTTGTTTCTGAGCATTTTTTTTCGCTTTGCTCGCAGGTGTTTCTTCTGTCTAATTAACAGCGATACCCTATTCTGCTAAATGCTTTGAACCCTCTTCGGTCTAAGCATATTCTTTCAGAACATCTTCAATAGTATGCTTTTTATCTGCCATAATACTAATTTAGTTTTCTATTTTTAATTTTACTTTTTTATGTTAATTTTGTCTATTATGAATAGTACATAACTTTTCCTTCGTATAGTGTTGATTCTAATTGGTCTTTATTATCAGTATCTGTCATAATAGCGAAATATCTTAATCCTGCAGATACCTTCATAATCTGTTTAACCTATTCTTCAGTTATATAGAATATGAGCTGACCAATTCCTAAATTTAAATCTTTATTATCAGTGTTCGGGAATATCTGTATTTTCTGTCCGCTTAATGTCGGGAATACTAGTTTATATCTATATGGACCAGTTAAATCATAAGGGATTCTAATATTATCTTCATTTAACGAGAATAACCTGAACATATAGTTATGTGAAGTGTGCTTCAGATATAATGTCATTTGTCCCTATGTATATAAGTTATTATTACCCATATCTTTAACTACAAGATTTGTTGCATCATAATAACTTCTTATTAACTTATCACCTGTCTATACAACAGTATTTTTAGGATAAATCTCATTTCGTTTAATGCGGTTAACGACTTTATAAGTGGTGATGTTTCCTATAGAAATTCGTTTTGATCTAAACTTATCCACATCGTCACCATCGATAAGTAATGTTGCTGTTCTAATTGCCTCTACATTATTTAATCTGTTCATTAGTCTACATGTATATTGAATACATATATTTTTACAAACCAGATTAGGTCTTGAATTTACTTTTGGAATAAATGTACTCTTCCAAAATGCACCAGCAATATCAGGATTCTGAATACCGTAATCAATGATATTTGTAAAGTGTTGGACATATGCAGGCATTTCCTCTTCTTCTGAATTTGTAGGTATAATAAGGTTTGTATAGTTATATGTAACCAACAAATCATTATATACAATCCATTTGTATGCATTAGGTCCGTATTCTTCATAGAACTCTTCTGTGTTCGCCATCTGATCCATAAATGCCTCTGTTATCATAGGAATTGCGCCAGTTTCGATCTGCTGCATAACATCCCAACTTAACTCTACAGCTGAATCACCTATACCGAATACTGGGTAATAGATTATCTCAGCATTATCTTTATCGAATAAGATTTTTGCGTTAAATAAATCTGAGTTACTACAATATTTCGTCGATATTTGATTAATTGGATCCTGAACAAACGTTTGCCTAAATTGATAACCATCAATATTTACTGTATCTTTAACTGAGTTTTCATCTTTAACAGTTGCAAAGTTAATGATAACTTCCGGATCAGGTAAAACAGTAATAAATACCTATCTCTGACTGTAATCCTCTGTCGGTATTGCATAGTCAGGTAACAAGTTTAACAGTTTTCCATAGAACTCTGGATCAGTCGTACCTTTATCATAATATTCATTCAGTTTTTCATCACTGAATCTAGGGAAATGATATACATTGCTGCCAATTTTATAGTCAACTGTTGAACCACTTACTGATGCGATATAACCAGATTCTGCTTTATTAAACACACTGCCATATACACTGTTAGAACTTAGGTTAACATTATGAAGCTGCATGTAATATGCTGACGGAACCTTAATCTCAATATATCTATCATAAAATGAACCATTCTGATATATAGGTGTTTTATGCCATTTTAATACATTCTTAAGGATTAAACATTCCTTTGGAAAATACATGTCTAATAAAGTAACCTCTATCTTATCATTAACAAGCTATTCTAATACGTTATTGTTAATATCAGTTACTGTATTAAATACAGGATTTCCGTTTTCATCGAATTCAAACCTACGGTTATTAGATGATTTCTGTAATGGCTTAACTGCTTTACACATAGTTTTTACTTGTAAAGTAAATCCTGCTAACGTATCCAGCTAAAAACCGTAAATAAGATGAACTCTTATCTTGTCATAATATATATTATCATTCCTTACCTCTGTACATGAAGATACAGTTTTATGATCAGGATCATCAAGTTTTTCTTGAATAAGATCATTATTGCTGTAAATGCCGGTATCTTCATCTTTTAGCAAACCGTAGTATACATACTCAGAATCAGATTTATCTCCAAATTTTATAAAGATTTGTCCGTCTGTATAATCATACTTATTTGTTGGAATTCCATCCTATGTAAGGACTGCAGGCTCAGTGTAATAAATGTTACCATCTAAGCCTTCATATATTCTGTAGTTTACATTAGATGTTACAAGTTCTCTGTTCGCTGGGTTTTGATCATACTAATCAGATATGTATTCAATCATCATCTGGTTAGTTACTTTATAGTATTTTGAAAGTTTAGCCATTACTTACTGTAAAATTTTTCTTATTTATTTTTAGAAATTGAATAATCCATAACCGAATCCTATACCAAATGTAGGTCTCAGTTTTCCATCTGCAGTTATACCGTATGTGATCTACGGTCCTATATGCCATCTCTTTTGTTTATAGTATTTCTTTAAGACACTGCTTTTTGTCGGATCAAAAACAACACCGTCCATATTTGTTATATTGATATATGGGTTGTCTGTTCTTGCAATTAGTTTAAACCTGTTATTTTTCTTATCGTCAATAATATCCATAGTTATTTCAGTATCTAACTATAAATTATAAATATTCGTATTAAATGAAGAAAAATCATCTTTAACCCTAGTTAAGCCATTTAAACTAAAATAATTATTCGGTTCCATATAATGCCAATGCAGATCATAAATAGTATCTTGTTTAATAATCGTATCTGAAAACGCATAAATCGTGTCAACTTTGAATTTAACCTTTGTCTTTGTTATGACAATCGGATTATCTTTAAGCTTCTTAAGCTCTTCGGCAAGTTGTGTATTTTGCTTCTTTAATTGGTTTTTATCCTGTACATAAACATTTACCGACGCGTATGCTTCTTTAAGCTTGTTTTTGTAAACATCTAAAGAATCGGTTTTATATACGACCGTAGGGGTTAATGATTTATGGTAATAATGTCTATACTCAAAATAGAAGCAAAGAGACATTATAGTTAATAGAATCAATAACCAGTCTTTTAAAGATAGTTTACCTAAAAAACTACGAAGCATATTCAGATTTTTATTCTGCATAGCATTAAATAAATATTTTTAATTAAAATATTTATTTATGAAAAATGACTACTTAATACTTAAGTAGCCATTAATTTACAATATTTTATTGATTTCCTTATATTTACTCTGTTGCGTAGTTATCAAAATATCCTGAAATCCAAATAACCGGTGTTCCTTTATCACCTGATCCAGAAGTTAAATCAGCAAGTGAACCAACTAAATCACAATATCTTCTTGGTGTCGTTCCTTGACTTAACATATTACCTACTAGATTCTCATCTTTTTGCTTAATAAACTCTTTCATTTGTTCAGTATTAACTTGCTTATTATCTGCTATATATTTAATTTTCAATTCATTAGGCGTACCTTTTAATCCATCTGTATAATATGGAGAAACGACAGGATCTGCGAATTCCCATATACCGCCAATAGGATCTTTGAAGCATCCATCACCGTAAACCATAACTTCTACGGTTACGTCATATTCTTTTTTGATATAGTTTTGAATTGAATCACAAACCTTCTTACAAGCGTCATGACGAGGGAATAGTTTAATTTTCTCTTCTGTTGCTTTATTCGATCCCAATAAACCATAATTTTCGTTATATCCATGTTCACTTGAAGGTGTAGAACAAATGTCTGTTAACGTATAAATCGGCATATCTGAATCTTCTGTTGTGCAGTTCTTTGTCATTTCAAATAAGTCTGATTCGTCGAAATGACATTTGCAATAGATAATGTTCTTATATGTTTTTTGCTTATCGAAAACGACTTTACAATGTTCTGCTTCGATAAGCTCTTTATAGAACTGCTCTATATCTACTGAAGTAAAAGGATTTACTTTGTCATTCCCTACTTCATCTTTCTCATCGTCTAATAGCAAATATATTTTCTTTGCAGCTCTTGCGATACCTTTCAGTATAAGTGAGAATCTATTCCTTGAATAAATCGGGTATAAAACAGATACAACAGGGTTTTCACCGAATTTGTCTATAATGTCATTCGCAATATCGTCTACAGTGACATAGTTCTCTTCCGATCTTGCGACTAATGCTTCTGTTACACAAATAATATCTTTGTTTTTAAATGGTGTGTTACATTCATGTGAGGCTTCATCCAAACACCTAACAATAATCTTGTCCAGGTTCTTTTCACCTGACTAAACGATTGGTAAACGAATGCCTCTACTTACTGTTCCTATAAATCTTCCCATAAAATAAATTTATTTTTATAATTTTATTATACAATTATAATAAAGTCTGTACCTTAAATTCAAGATACAGACTATAACTTTATCATCGCTTTTTTGTACCAATCCGGTATAATGGAGTCTTTACAATTTAAAAACATATTATATACATACTCTTCATTAACATGCTCTAAAAAATTAGGAACCTTACATATATCCAGATTTTCACAATTATTAAACATCAGCTTTGCATTACGTAAACTATCTAAATTAAAATGAGAAATATCAACCTCTGTCAACTAAAAACAATTTTGAAGCATACACTCCATATTAGTTACACAGCTTGTATCAAAACCGCTCAAATCAATAGACTTTAAATTCTCGCACTATGAAAACATGAAATCCATCCTAGTGACTTTCTCTGTATTAAATGAAGACAAGTCAACAGAGATTAATGATTTACATTTATCAAACATTGCCCTCATTGTTAAAACGTTAGATGTATCCCATGTACTTAAATCTAATATAATAGGTTTAGTATAATTTTTAAAACAGTCGAATAGCCAAGCCATATCAGTTATTTCTGAAGTATCTATATCTCGCAGAAACGGCTTATATACTTTTTTAGAAGGATCTTTTTTCTCTTTAGCCATTCGTTTTTTAATAATCTCTATTAACTCCTATTTAGTTTTTGGATATTCTGATAAGATATTATTAACAACATCCTATGGTAATTTTTTCTTAGGTCTATCATCCTAAATTACAGCAGGATTAAAAGCCTGAACTAAATCTTTTACATGTTTATTCATAATTATATCTTTTTTAAACCTGTTTGGCGTTTAAATTTGTTTTGAATTTTTCTTGGAACTTTTGCTAAAATATTCCATTTTGCAGTAACTGATTTTAAGGAAAAATTAGAAAAATCTACATCTTCTAAAGATGCACAATGATAAAACATATTGTATATTTGTGTAACGTTTTCTGTATTAAAACTTGATATATTTAATGACTATAAATTATAACAGTCAAAAAACATATCATGCATATTAGTAACGCTAGATGTATTAAAATTTGAAAGATCTAAAGATGTGAGATTTCTACAACCATCAAACATATTAGCCATATCAGTAACGTTAGATGTATTAAAATTGGATATGTTTATTTTCTTTAATTTTGTGCACATACGAAACATTCCAGCCATATCAGTAACATTATATGTATCCCATGTACTCAAATCGAGCTCTTCGATTTCTTGAAAAATATTATTTCCATATATCATGTTACCATTCCCATTAAATAACTCAAACATACTTTTTATCTTTGAAGTGTCTATATTAAGTAGATATGGTTTTTTAGGATTCTATCTAACACGCTCTAGAACCACTTCTCTTAATGTGTTTGTATCTTCCGGACATACTCCAATAACATCAGAAACTGTCTATGCATCTATTTTTGATTTAGGTATATTATTTCCTATTATTGACGGATTAAAGCTAACTATATACTCCTCTATCAATCTCTTAATACTCTTATTCATATGTAGTTTATGGTTTTAATATTTATTAAAAATAAATAAAAAGACAAATTAACAATATACATTTATAATTCATATTATGGCAACAAAGACAGTAAAAAAGAAAACAATTGAAGAGAAATATAAAGAACTTAACGAGTTAGATCACATATTATTAAGACCTTCTATGTGGGTCGGATCAGTTAAAGAAGAGTTAGCACAATTCTTCATATTTGATGAATCTGAAAATAAAATGATTATGCAGGAAGTTACATATATACCTGCGATGCTTAAAATTGTGGATGAAGTAATTTCTAACTCATGTGACGAGTATCGTAGACCTACAAACCTTGGACTTAATAAATTATCTGTAACAATTAATAAAGACGACTTATCTATTATCGTTTATGATAATGGTGGAATTCCTATCGTTAAGCATAAGGTAGGTAAATGCTATCTTCCAGAATTCATATTCGGCAGATTAAGGACTTCATCTAATTATGATGATTCTGAGGACAGACAGGTAGTAGGTACAAATGGTGTTGGATCGTCGCTTTCGAATGTGTTCAGTAAAAAATTTATTATTGAGTCAGCTGACAAAAAGAATAAGTTCTACAGGTCATGGTCTAATAACATGAAAAAACTGAATAACGATCTTGAGGTAACTAAATCGAAAGATCATTACACAAAAACACATTTTTATATAGACTTTGACAGATTTGATACAGAGTCAAAATTTTTCACCGATGACTTTATCAGTATTATAGAAAAAAGGTGTATAGATTCAGCTGCAGCTAATATTGGATTAACTGTTGAGTTTATTGTTATTGAAGATAAAAAGAAAGTCATTAACGAGAAATGGAAATTTAAATCGTTTCAGGAATATATCGAGCTTTATGAAGATTTCGTTGACATGGAAGAAATGATTTCATTTTCTGACAAAGAAAAGTCGGTTTATATTTTTCCTGATAATGGAATTAACGTAGGGTTCGTTAATGGTGCAGAATGCTCAAAAGGAACTCATATAAAGGCCATACGGACTCCAATTAATGCTGCGATAGCAGAATATATATCTGGAAAAAAGAAGCTCCCAGTGACAGCTAAAATGGTCGATAACAAGTATTCACTTTTTATCAATATATCTGTTACTAATCCTACTTATACCGATCAGTTAAAACATGAACTGACAACACCTGCTTCAGATTTCAGTCAAGCAAAAGGATATGAGTTTAGTATTCCTTCTTCATTTATTAAAAATATATCTAAATCAGAAATCGTAAATATTGTTATTGATTGGTATAAACAGAAACAGGATGTAGAGGACCAAAAGACAATCCGTAAACTCAATAAACAAGCTAAGAATAAAATCAGAAACAACGATAAGTTTATTGATGCGAATTCAAAGAAACCAGCAGAAAAGCAACTGTGGATTTTTGAAGGTGATTCAGCAAGAGCTGGATTCAGAATGGCAAGAGACCCGAGGACACAAGCTGCTTATCTGTTAAAGGGTGTTATTTTAAATACATCAGGATTATCTGCATCAAAGATAATGGAAAATAAAGAGTTATCTGATATAGTGACTATATTAGGTTTGCAATGGGGAACAAAAATAGATCCGAAGAAACTTAATTTCGGTAAAATTGTTATAGCAACTGATGCTGATTTTGATGGTTCTCATATTTGCGGACTGTTATTGAATTTCTTTAATATATGGCCAGAACTATATGAAAGTTGCATTATATGCAGAAGCATAACGCCTATCATTATCGCCACAAAAGGAACAGATGTGCAAAATTTCTATTCATTAGATGAATTCAAGAAGAAAGAGAAATCATTAAAAGGATATAAAATCAAATATGCAAAAGGATTAGGTTCTTTATCTAATAGTGAATATAAGTCTATGATGCAAAAACCACGGTTCCATTATTACCGTAAAGATGAACTTTCTGACATGAACCTTAGATTATGGTTTAATAAGAATATCGCTAAAGAAAGAAAAAACGCGATGAAGGGATTAGTTTAACGATAAATAAAATAAAAATTATAATAAAATGATGGAAAATAATAAAGCGTTATACGAAAAGATAATGCGTAACGTTGCACGTGTAGTAAAACATGCATTAAATGAAAGCATAGTTAATACCGTTGAACTTAATCCACAAGCAGTTGAAAAAGCAATTATTAAACTATTTTATATAAGTGGTATAACTGGTTCATTTATAGAACCTGATGAGAAAGAATATTATAATGATGCCGCGTTAGATGATTTTAACGAAGAAATTGATAGCATCCATATAGATGATAATAAATTGATAATTTAGTGTATTGATGGTTCAGAAATAAACGTTAATGAGCTATCACAGCACGATCTGAAAACATTATATTATATAGCAAGAGATATTGTTGCCGATAATTTTAATGATTTAGATGAATTAAATAATAAAATGGAAGAACTTTATAATTAGGCTTTAGATGATTCTAATTATATTGGTTTTAGAATGAATGATGAAGATAAAGAGCGTTTATATAAAGCTTTTGAAGAATGTGGATATGAAGAATGTGATTTCTTAAAAGTAGACGGTGAACCTATAGTATTAGATAGTATTTATAATGACGAAAATGTTTCAATAGATGTTATAGGCGTTAATCTTGCTTGTAGATTATCAAATGGAGAAATTGTTTAGTTAGAAAACATTATTAATGATCCAGACGATATTGATACATTAGAAAATGTAATTACGGATTATTATGAAGAGTAATTAGATTATTCTATAATATAAAGAAAAAGCGGAAGTACGATGTCTTGTTTCAAAGAACAAGGTGACCGTAACTTCCGTTTAATTTTATATGTCCGGCTAACACTGGATACATGAGGAAATAAGCAACTCCACTCCATCGTCCTCCTCAGACTTAAACTATGACACATGCCTCGGGAAACAGGGACATTCATAGTCTAACTAAGGTCGTAAAGGCTGCGGGTATAATTACCCTAATACATGCACATAATCTCCATCTTCGGAATCTTATGCAGCTTTATCACTTACCCTTTCAATAGCCAGTTCTATTTAAGTCGCGTTCCTGCTTGATTTTTACTTGTTTCGGGCTACAACGCAAAAAATTATATATAAAATTAGCCTTCCACAAATATTTTAAGGGTCACAGGATCTGCACTGGTTTAACCAATAAATAGCTATTGAGTTAACCTTCCATATTTACTTTTTAGTCTTTTCTTTATGACCTGAAAAAGCTTCCATCAACATCTGATGAATTTTTTCAGGACTCTCATTTACATCAATGTATTTGAGGTTAATTTCACTCTCAGCGATAGTGATAGTTGTACAATTTTCATCATTATCAACCTCATATACATTGATATAGGTATAGTTGAGAATGCACACAGTATTATCATCAGCCTCGTGAAGCTTAATGAAACCGAACGTGTTGTTTTCAACTTTATTGAGCATATCGAATACCTTTTCAACCGATTCGTTCACATAATAAACGTCCTGCTGATCAGAGGAATCGATAATAATATTCGTATAATCATCATCAAGATCGTTGTCAAAATCACCAAAGCTGGTTTTCTTGATAACACCAATAATAATCTTGGGGTCAAAACCGATGGGCTTATTATCATCGGCTCTGTGAAGCAATATTGACCTTTGCTGTTTATTCATAACACTAATACTGTTGATTCGATAATTAAAAACTGTTTATGATTTATAGTGAGTTTTTTAAAAAAGTCTGTTTTTAATCAGTTAAGAAATGTTAAAAAGTATTTTATCCATTAATATCCTCTTTTAAGCGGAAGCACAATGAATATTTGTTAGAATCCTTAAAATATACATAGTAGTTATACCAACCTGATTTTAATGAGATAGGTATTACGTTAATATAACAAACACTCGATAAGTCTATCAATAGACCTTTAGGGTCATTTAAAGAAGGATTCTTATATGCAACATACTCAGAAAATCTGTTTGAAGATTTATATGACTTAATAGCATTTTTAAGATCATTAAATACATTACAAACTGATATACAACCATTTCTGAAATGTATATTACAACAATTTTCTATCTCAATGACTGCTAGGATCTCATTGACATTAATGAGCTTTATGTCCGCTCCATCATGATTAGATGGATGACGGACTTTAACTCTTATAAAATTACTTTTTTGAAGTTTCATTGTTTAATATTATTAACAAGGAATCCAGTTAAGGTCCATAGCCATAACTTGTAAACCCGGTTCATATTTAATGTGATAATGAACACAATTTGACTTTGTAAGTGTAAAAATTGCACTTTGAGGTCCACTGATTTGCTTCATAATCACAACATTAACTACATCTTGTTTAATGGTGTAGATAAATTTCTTGAGGATATATGTCTTTTCATAACCTCGGACTCCAGCTTTGCCTTTGTATCTGAGTTTATATTTGTTTCCTACAATCCATTTAATATGATATTTTCCTTTTTTGGGTGTAGGTTGTCCTAGTTCAATTCGAGGATTTTTAGGATCATAAGTCTTCTCTGGCTTAACCTCAGGTTCCGGTTCGGGTTCCGGCTCGGGCTCAGGTTCCGGCTCAAATTCGTAGTAATCCTTATTAGAGTCTTTGTCAATTTTCTCTTTAAGAAGTTCTGCGATTGAGGCTGGAGAATTCATTCTGTTTAAATCCTCGATTGTAAAAGTTATATTTCTTGTTGCCATGTTAAAATCGTTAGTTTAAATAGTCCGCCGCCGGCAATTTTATTATCCAGACGGCGGACCACAGTTATTGAATCAACATGAATAACATTCTTACTTCTTAGTAGGCTTGTAAGTTGTGGGGTCAGCAGTGGCAGCAGCTTCGATACGTTTGGTCTGCTCCAGAATCTGCTCACGGAACTTAGCACGATTGACTTCGCCCTCAGCGTTAATCCTGTTAACAGTCTCAATCATCTCAATGATGTTGTTGGTCTGCTCGTTGAATGCGGCAATGTCGAGAATTCCATTCTCAGAATTCTTAGCAACTTCGATAGATACTTGCTTCTGCTTCTCAGAAGTCTTCACCATAATCTGGTTGTAACCTTCCTTGAACTTGTTGATAGCCTCGACAGACTGAGCCTGTTGCTCAAGCAACTGGGCGGCAACGAGATTGTGCTTCAACGTAGGAATGTTGTTAGTTACAATGTCGTTAGCAGTCTCCATGATGCTCAAGTTATTCATTTGCTGGCCCTTAAGCTGGATAACACCGGCCATCATAACGCCACGGTTGCCCTGGAGTGAAGTAATCTTCTTGTCGAGAAGGTGCTTGAAATCGTACAGGTTGCGGAGACGATTCATATCTGCATTAGGATCAACCTGGAGACGGTTAATCTCTGCATCAACCTCCTGCATCTTCAAAGTTGCAGCCATGAGGAGCTTATCCATACGGTTGATGTAGTTCTGAGTGTTCTCGATCATGCCCTGAAGGGTAGTGTTATTTGCCTGTGCCAAAGTTTGAGTAGTCTCAAACTTCTGGGTAATCATATCAACCTTCTCCTTAGAGTCCTTCTCGTACTTGAGGATCAGCGTCTCAGTTACATCAACAAACTTGCCAATAACCGGGAGCTTGGAAGCCCAACGCTTAAACGAGCTCGGATTCTGTTCATCAAACTTAATGGTATGAAGCTCAATACTAAGTTCATCCAGAAGAGCGACGATATCACTGGCAGCACTGTTGCGACCCATAGTGCTCAAAATCTTATCAGCATTCGTACCGATAACATGATTCAAGTCACTTGCTTCTTTCCAGTCATAAATACTGGGCAGGTTCTCGGGATCAAGAGAAGCGGTCAAGCTACGCAACTCGTCTTTCTCGTCTTGTGACAATTGTGCAACCGCACGGGTGTAATCAATAACGTTACCGCTGGTATCACCAGGTGTAGTAGGAGCTAAAGCAAAACCGGGCATAATGCCGTTTTCAACATTAGATTCAACGACAGGTGCCGATTCCTGATTAACAACAGGATCCGAAGTTTTTACATCTTTGTCATTCATGTTACTCAACTAAATTTATTGTTTATAATGTTCGTAAAATTTCATTTCGAATTTGTCGTTTATATTATACATTTATAAATTAGTCTTTAACTTTAGCATTTTTTAACAAAAAAGAACACCTGAGTATAAATGACTTCAGGTGTTCAGAATAATTTCTCAGCAATGTTATTATCCATTCTTTGCTTCATTCCATTATGATAGTAATCTTCAAGGATTTCAGCTTTAATCTTCGGCGATATAACTTTCTTTATTATATATTCATAATTGAACTCAAAAAATTCGTTTATCGCAATAACCAATTCCTGCATGGTTAATTTTTTCTTTTTCTATAGCTGGTTCTTAACATAATAGAATATTTTGCTTATTTCTTCTTTCGGTATTTTCGGTGCAGTTTTCGGTGGTTGTCCGTCCTAAGGGTCAGCCTATATGCTGTACTGATCATAGAACGGTGAGTTAACCCATATTTCATATATCTTTTCGGCTGTATCTTTCCTTTCGTTTAATAAGACTATATCTTCAGTTAAAGCATAATCGTACTAATCAGAAACAACTGGTGATACTGTCATGGCTTGACCGAAGTCACCTCCGTTGTCTACACTTGAAAAATACCCGTCATTGCTTAACATCTTTGATGTGTTAATTCTTGCCATGTTGATTAAGTTCTTTTTTAGGAATTTGCAATTATAAATTATATTTATACGTTTGTTAATTGTCTATTTTTAACTAGTCTCAAATAATGCCTATGCCGATAATTGTTGTTCTGTCATTCCTAGTTGAGGCATCATTGTTGGCTAATTACTTATATTATTTTGAGAATTAAAGCTGTTAGAGTGAGAATATGCATTGTTATTTTGAGTTTTATTAGTAGTGCCTGGTAATGACATATTCTCTGCTATAATAGGTTCATCCATATTTTCTGTTATTCGTAAATATTTCTGAACAAAGTCGAATTTCTTTCTATCACCCATGTGTCCAGAATTTCTAATCGCAACAGCTTTCAAATAATATACATTCTCAGCTCTCATAACAGGAGTTTGAATAATACCGAATAAACTATCTACAGTCGCAATCAAACCGCCGGACTCAGAAACGTTAGCCATACCAATATCTGAAGAGTCATAAGCTGATCTGTTGGTCTGTGTTAACGAAATAACTGCCCATTGGTTCCTCTATGCCATAGCTCGCAAATCCTCACAGATAGATTTAATTTTTTGATACATGTTCTCTGAATTAGGATTCTTTGCGTCTTTCATAATATTGACGTAATCCAAGAACACATTCTTAATCTTAAATGGTTTTTCGTCTGTCGATCGCTCTTCCTCAAGTTTTAACAAAAATGCTTCTATATCATAAACTGTTTTAGATGATGTAGGAAATTCTTCTATAATGAACGTTCCCGGTGTTATTAAAGATGTGTTATAAAACTCTTTCATCTTAGCAGTCATGAAATTCACATCTTGACTATACTTTTCATATTCATCAATAGGAATATTCAATAGATTAGCACCGATTCTCTATGCCACTAACTGATATGACATTTCAAGTGATATATATACACTATTTTCACCATTCTTGACTGAATTTGCACATAAATTGCATAACCACATAGATTTACCAACTTTCGGCGATCCCATAAACACGTTAAGTGTTTTATTGGCCCAACCACCTTTAAGACATAAATCCACGAAGTTATAACCTGTTGATCTCGTTTCAAGCTCAGTCTGTTGATGGTTGATAGGATCAAAGAAGTCGTGTCCTTTCTCAGTATTTAATGTAAAGTTTGTATCTGACTGGAATATGCTTTTAACTTTTTGAACTATATCAGAACAATTCTCATACGTAACATCCGCCTGAACAGTCTTTATATACTCGATTACCCTTTTGACACCAGATAATAAATTCTGCCATTCACCAAAAGCCTTAACATTCTAACTTAGCCATTCATCGGTATATTGAGTGACCATTGCTCGTGATTCCCATAATGTATGAATTATATCGTCTGTCAACTTATCATCTTTACCATACGCTTTAACGAGGTTAATTGCTTGTGTTTCGGTTGGTTCTACTTTATATTCAAGTATATGAGGTTTAACTATGTCGAATAACTGTTTTAGTATAGGATTCGTGAAATAACTACCTTTGAATGCCTATACTAAATCCAGGTGCTATATTATGTAAAAAAATATTATATTTTCAAGATAAGTATTATTCATGTGGTGACTGTTTTATTTTAGATTGATGTTTGTACTATATTGAATCGTGAAAAGCCGTTATGTTTCTCTACCTCAATAATCTCATCAAAATTCTCAAGATATAAATCAGTATGAGAAACAACAAAACAATTAAGCTTATTGTCTTTAGCAAATGTTTTTAGGAATTCAAGAACAACCTGACTATTGCTGTTATCAAGGGTTGAAATAACTTCATCAAGTGTAAATGTGTTAATACTCGGATACCTTCTTTTCAGAAGTTTGAATAGACTACATAGAACAATAATATCTACACGAGTCATTTCGCCGTCACTTAATGTAACAGGATCCAAATCGTTTCCTAAATCTTTAAGATGCGGGTCAAACTTGCTATCAAACTCTAGTCCATAAGGAATATTCAAAGTGATAAGGTTATTTTCTATCTCTTTATTCAATAATGGTAGATAGTTATTAATAACTTTCTGTTTAACACCATCGATTGAATAAACAAGCTATAGATTTTGCAAATCAAGCATCTACTAAGACTTCTTTTCAATCTCAGCTTTAATTTCATCATACTAATCAGACGTCGTTTGAATGATGTTTTTGATTCCCTGGTATTCGGCATTCGATTTCATCTTCTCTTGAATGACCAGATTTTCAGAATTAAGCTGAGAAATTGTCTACCTTATTTTCTGAGTTGCTGCTGAGATTTTGCTGATATACTCCATGACACCCGCATTATTATCTGTTATTTCTTTCAGTTTAGCCTTTAAGTCATTGTCAAGCTTTTGTTTTTCCTCCAATAAAGTATTAAGCTGATTCCTTAGATTTTCAAACTTCTTAGTTGAGAATGAAGTTCCACATGTTGGACATTTATCTTGGTTAAACAAATTTATCTTATCTGTTAACGTTTTTATGTTCATTTGGTTTTCAATCTGTTCTTGCTTAATGATATTGAACTATGTGTTAAGGTCTTTTTGTTTTTGTATATACTCGCCGTAACTTATATTCAATGTCTCTAAGGTGTTATTAAAATCATCTATTTTCTAATTGTTCTCTACTATTTTATTCTTATTTTCATTATTAAGAATCTTGTCTTGAATTCGCTTTAACTCATTGTTTGCGTTAATAATAGTTTGGTTTAATGAGAACAATGTTGAATTATCAGAGTTAATCGCAGCACCTAATTCCCTTGTGTCACGTTTCAGGTTTTCAAAAACGATGTTGATGACTTCAAGATCGAAAACTCGGTCAATAATTTGTTTTCTGTCTGCAGGAGACATTTTTAAGAATGACTTAAATGTTTTCATGGAAATGGAAATCATATTGGAATATGTCGCTTGAGGAATATCAATAATCTCAGAATCTATGAATGACTAAGCATCTTTGGTTCCATAATTCTCGATGTTCATCCCGTCTTTAAATACGGTCACACTGTTAGGTGTAAACTTCCTTTCAATAACATAGGTATGTGGTCCTTGCTAAATCGTTCCTCTAATCCAGCCATTTTTATTAATTCTGTTCGCTATAGATGTTTTAGGCACTTTTTCAAGTTTGCCATATAGCAAAAGTATTGGTAATGAGAGTATTGCCGATTTACCTGCACCACTCTACCCTTTAAGTAAAATAAGTTTTCCTGTATTATCGTAGTTTATCTCTTGGATCTATTCGCCATAAGAAAATAAATTCTTAAATTCTATCTTTTCAATCTTCATTTTAACAAATAAAATTTACTGTAAATTATAAGACGAAAATGCCAATTAGTTTTTTAATTATATAAAAATAAGGTCTATTAAAAACAATAGACCTTATTTTTATATTTTTGTCATTTTTCAACTCAGCATTGCACAAAAATCATCCCACCATTTTTGTTCGCCACGGGCAAACTTATTATATTTTACACGGTCATTAGTATCGAAATCATAAAATGCAACGTTTATATGAATCTCAAACCATTCAGTACGTACTCCATTGCTTCTAGAATAACCCTTGTCGATAGCTTCTTTCATTACACCATAATTTGAACAAATGGTATAAATTTCGTTAAATGTAGTATTCATAGGAATATCTGAACTATTACCTATAATAGTTATACCATCAATAAATCCAGAAACAATATGTATATCTACACCTTCATTCTGTTTTTCTTTTACGTAGTCTTCTAGATCATCATATAATGAATCAACATCAATCTCAATATCATGTGGATAATTTTTATCCTTATAACCAGAGAGTCTGTCACCAAACATAAGTGAATCTAATTGTTTATTATATGCACGTCTTAAATGGTCTTTACCTTTACTTTGTTTATATGCATAACTAGCAACATCGTGTAATCCCAATCTATGTCTTTCCTCATCGCTTATCTAAAGTTCATCAGGATTATCTTTATGCCACTAATCTATTTTACGGTTTATATTTCTGTGTTGGAGTCGGGCCAACATTCTTTGACCAGCTTCTGTATCTCCGTATTCATTCAAAGCTTTCTTGACTTCTTTGGAAACGCTTTGCATTATTTTTTCATATAGTGCTTTATTATTCATCATTTCTTCTTTTATATTCTTTAAAATTTTTACTTTTATCTATTTTAAGATACCAATCAGGAGTTGGGATGTTATCAGCATTATGGAACATGCAATAGTCACCCCATAAATGAGTAGGGTACCAATTAGAGATATTAATATTTTTTAGTTTTACACAATTCTCAAATAAATGAGACATAATTTCTGCATTTGAAACATCCCAGGTCTCTAACCCTATTATTGTTTCAAGGTTTTTACAATTATAAAATATACCTCCAATATCTGTTGCATTTGAAACATCCCAGCCAGTAACATCAATGACTTTAACATTTTTACAATCAAAAAATATAGAAACATAACCTTCTCCGAATCTGTATGTACTACTAAAATCAGTAATATTACTAACGTCAATATCCCTGCAATCTATATACTCATTATTATCGTTATATTTATTCATTACTATCTCACATAATTCATATGCATCTTCTGGGTGATATTTATAAGGGATACTAGATTCATTTAATGCTTTCTTAACCTCTCGAGAAATATTACGCATTATTTTTTCATATAGTACTCTATTATTCCTTTTCATTACAATTTTTTATTTTATTTATTTTATATGTACAACCTAGTTTTTCCTATAACCATTCTTTTTATGGTTAACAGAAACATGAATCCATTTATAGTTGTATTCGTCTATAATCTATCTGCATGTTATTTTTCCTTCGGTTGCAAGCTTTAAGATTAAATTAAACAGTTTTTTATTTTCTTCCCTTGTGTTTTTTCTTGTCCTTATATCAGCAGCTGCACCAAAAAGATGATCTGAATTAGAAGCACCTTTTACAAGTTTATTAAGCTTAGCGTTTCTAAATCCTGAATTTATTGAAATCGATTCACCCCATGCATCCCGGATAGGCTATAAAACTTCTTGAGCTAAATGTAATAAATTGAGTTTTTCTTCAAAGTTTGGAGTATTATCAATTTTATATTGTTTAGCTGTTGATGAGTGTGTTAATTCTTCAAGTGTAAAGTTTTTACTGAGTTGCATAATTAATTATATGTTATGTTTTAGGATTGTTATAGTTCAACGAATTTATAAGTATTGTATATATTCTCTTCAATAACCTTACATTCCTGTATAAGTTTATTGATTTCATCTGAATTTTTGAATATGACATTACCCGTTCCGTTTTTAACTGGTCCGACTGCAAATATAACGTTAAGACCGTGCTCTGCGTCTGGATCTTTATAATAAGCAAATGCGACTTCACCGGGCAATAAGACTTTTCTTAAAAGCATTAATTCGGCTTCATCATAATCTTCAAACACTTTTTTGTTGAATGCATGAATAAGGCTGTCAACCGGATATGTCGAATTTGTTTTTATTTCTTTATTAAAAAATAAGCTCATAGTATTCTATTAAACTTTTATTTTTATATTTATTTAATCTTTTAATTTAAACCCTATAAAATCAACATAATCTTCAGCCATCTCATCACTTAGCATCTCACCGACACCAAATGCCCCTTTATCTATAACCCACTTAGTAATGTCAAAATTAAGGTTTTCGCATTCATAAAACATACCAGAAAAATATTTACCCATCATAGGATTCCATTTACTTAAATCGCAATTAAACGATTTACATCCTCTAAACATGGCTGTAAATGTGGTTCCAAGCTTGATATCCCATTCACTTAAATCACAATTAAATGCTGGACATTCTGCAAACATATATTGAAAATCTGTAGCTCCGCCAACAAGCCATTCTGAAAGATCTGAATTAAATATTGTGCATCCTTGGAACATATATGAAAAATTATCTGCTGAACATACATCCCATTGACTTAAATCACCGTTAAATGAAACACATTCTTCAAACATGCTTGAAAAATTTTCACCACTACCAGTATTCCATTCGCTTAAATCCCCATTAAAAAATTCACAGTGTTTAAACATAGAATTAAAATTTTTACATGCTGAAACATTCCAATTACTTACATTTAACGTTTTTTGTTGTTCTTCCGATAATCCAATACCATCTTTTTGACCAGCAAGATATTGGTCAAACACATGAGACATTGTTACCATTTTTGAAACATCAATACAATTAAGGTCTGTAGTTCCTGAACTAAGAACTTCCCTAATATCTCTTCTTAATTCAGCCATGGTTGTTGGATGATGTGTATAAATAGCATCATTAATAACATCTTGAGACTACCTCTTTTTAGGTTTACCATCGTTCAAATCTGCTGGGTTAAAACCATAAAAATTTTGTTCTAATATATATTTTACCTTTTTATTCATTATTAAATAAACACTTTTTATATTTATTAAAAAGTAGAGGCACCATAATATGATGCCTCTAACTTCAATATTTCAATAATAGTCAAGCGGAAAGAAGATAGATTGTTATATTATAACTATCTATATTGTTGCTGAAGCTGTGAAATCGTTGTCTTTGATAGAATCTCTTTATAGACTCTAGATATTTCCGCTTCATAACGAGGGTTTGCTGCATACCTGTTACCAGATTTATTTACATATCGCCTCATTAAACTTTGTTCGGTCTTGCCGTTAACCAGATAAGACTTCTTTAAAAGCCTTGCATATTCAATAATGGCTTCAGTATAGCTTTTATATCGCTTAAACTCAACACCAAATAATGAATGTCTGGATGTTGCTCGTCCTTTTCCAAGTTTACCGAAATGTGTTTCAATTTGAGCTTGGGCCATCATGAAACAAATATCAATGCCTTCAAATAATCCAATTTCAACGAGCTTATTCGGGATCTCATCTGGACAATTGGGGTAAATCTTGGTAATGTAGTTTTTGACTTCTGCTTTCAATTCTTTTTCAATCTTGATACTATGAGGTGAGTTTCTAGTAACTACCTCCATAGATATAGATCGATTAGTGTTAACAGTTTTGCTACTCATTGATATTAAAGGTAATAAAAACAATAGAGCAACAAATAAAAGTTTCTTAAATTTCTCTTTTCTTTTCATAACGATTGTCTTTATGTTATTTTTATTTTTCGAGATAGATCCTAAAATCTAATCTCTTAGCACTAAAAACTGCATAAATTTCAATTTTCTGTAATCGAAATTTGATTTTCAATAGCGCTTTTATTCGCACTTATAGGTTTTCTTCCTTAACCTATCAATTAAAAAATTAATTAAAATTGATCATTGCACGAAAAAACATTCTCGTAATAAATTATCACTTAAATGCTCACTTTAACTATTACTCAATATATTATTTTTAAATTATACTGTAAATCAGGCATTTAGTCTATATATAAAAAAGAAGCTTACCGATTATCGGTAACTAATTAGTAAGATTACCTTTTATAAGTATATCTAAACTAATTAGTTAACCAATTATTGGTAAGCCTGCTCATTTGTAAATTTAAATAAGTCTGGAATGTAATCTCTTTCACCGCACCATTTAGTCATACTGACTACTGGTGTAATCATCGGTTCATTTACTTCCTGTTTAAACGAAACGAGCTCAAATTTATTATCTGCAGTTCTGTATGAAATTTCCCAGGTTCCGTCTTTCTCAAAATTTAACCAATATGTCTTATCATTGATTGTAATGGCATCTGGCAGTATTTGATCTAATAAGCAAGTTATTGTCCATCCTGGTTCATTTTTACCATATATAGGTTTTCCATCTTCAGAAATAGAGTTTACATTATACGCTCGAGAATTAAGCATATAAGGAATCTAATCTACACAATTATCACCGTATATTGATATATTCGCTGTAAAAGCGTTTAAATATTTCTAAAGATCCTTCGACTCTTCTTTAGTTGTATAATACCTAAAATCCATTACTTTATAAATTGGTTATTTTTAATAAGTTTATCAAGTTTTTTTGATACTTGAGAATGAGATAAGCCACTGACATCAGCAGCAAACGAAACTATTGATCTCTTTAACTCAGGGGAAATATGAGTATCTGCATACTCAACGCCATGAATAAAATCAGATATGTGTTCAACCTCTAAGGCTTTACCGGCTTTATAAGCTTCATCTCTACGATCTATATTAGACATCGATATAAACGTTTTTTGTTATCAAGATATTTATCATTAAAAACCGGAAACTCGATTATTTAATACTTATGGTCGGTCATATCACGAAGAAACTTAGCCCCAATTTTGTCAGCAACTTCACATCTTTTCTGTGCATGCTCAAAGAAACTTTCTGCTAAAGGTATACCTTTTTCATCTGTTTCTACACTATAGGGAATCTGAACATGATCTTTTAACCATTGATAAGCTCGCTTTAATGTATCGTCTACAAGCTGCATTACATCTGCATCAAATGCAGCTTGTTTATCACTATCGTAAAGATAGTCTTTGTACTTAGTAATAAATCCTTGTGCTGTCATAATTAATTTACTATTTATAAATTATATGACAGCACAATATAAAGTTTGCTGATTATATAGTTAAAAAATGTAATAACTAAAAACTAGGATCAGGAAGATGATAAACAGGATAAATGAAATGCTTACATCAGCTTTAAAGAAGGTTGAAACCCTCGTTGAAAAACTGATACCAGGTGCAGTTACATCTTTCCATACCTTCATCTTATTAGGTGCGAATATAAAGGCAAAGAAGCACCAGACCAGCGTCACCAAAGTGGCAACATGGATATGTGAAGAAATATCTTCAAACGATGTAAACAACAGAAGAATCATTTCTTATTAATATAAGGATTAGGGATTACACCGTTACGAATGTCTTCACAGATCTGAGCAAGCAACTCTTTCTGATCAAAAGCCCATTCATACATATCATAAAAACCAAGTCTCATCCAACGACGTTCACTTACTTCATCTTTCTCACCACCGGTAGTGCCAAGCTCTGCAGCATGGGTCTGATCAACAACGCCGTTTTCAAAGTCATCATCAGTAAGGATAGCGATGTAACGGTTAACGGCATGACCTTCAAAGCGGGTAGAAGGATCTTGCTCCAAGTTATTTCCATAAAACTTGAAACGTTCAGGCGGAATCTTAATGCCGTTCTCCTCGTACAATTCACGGGCACAGCACTGCGGACCAGTTTCGTCATCTTCAAGAAAACCGCAAGGCACGTTATACATTCCAGGGAATGTTGAACATCCCTTACCTCTCTTGTTTATAGGCATATACTTCTTACCATCTCTGCACCAACGGATAACAACAGCAGTACAACAAGCGAAGCACCTCAAATAAATAGTTTTGCCATGCAAAGGATGACCAGGATCATTAATAGTGTATGATGGATTCATAATTAATATTGTTTGCTATGGTTAATAGAATCAATTACCTCAGTGATAATACGCTTCATATTCGCTTCACATTTCGGGCAATCAGAAGTGCACCGATACTCTGGAGCTACAACACACATCTTATGACCGTTATATGTTCCAGTCGGGGCATTTTTATACATATAGCCAAGGTTAACCACATCAGCTGACCTATTGTTTTGATGACAATCGTCACACGACGAAATGATTATACCGATAGCGAGACCGATTACCAAAGTAATAACTTTACTCAATACAGAAAGTTGATCAAATATATCTCTCATATGCATAGTTATTTACTAGTTACTGCCGACTCAGTAACAGTAGTGTTTACATCTACTGAATCTACATCTACTTTCTGGTTAGTAAAATCAAGGTCAGGGTTGGGGTCATGTCCATCCCATACATTCTTAACATGGTTCCACCAACCGTGAACTGTTTCAATACTGTGATCAATGAAACCTTCTGCTTTGTCTTGACGTCCACAAAATGAGACAGTTAAGCAAATCAGAATAACGACAAGGATGATTGTTAAACAACTGCATCCACCTCCAGAATTGTTATTGTTACTCATATTCTCTAATTTATTAGTTCTTAATATTCATTGCAAAATTAATGCCATTTTTTTTCCCGAAAAAATTTTCAGTTAAAAAAATGACATCATTTAGCATTATTTAGTATTATTATAATTAATCTTCTTTATTAAATTCATTCATAAACGATTCAGCACTAGCTGAACACATTTTGGCGATAGCCTGTGGAACAGAACGAGCATCAGATTGCCGATAATATTCAACAGCTTTTTCATACATCTGATAATTCGAAAAGAATCCGTTATATGCTATAAGCATTAATTTAAGCCTTAAATCTTTATCAGGATTATTTTTAGGATTTTTCATAATTACGTTCGATTTTCATATCTCTTTAAAAACTCATCGGCACATTGAGCAGATAGTTCTGCTAATATAACAGGTATTGATTCCCAACTAGAAAACTTATTTTTAGCAATTGCAAATAACTGAAAATTATGAAGAAACCCTTCATAAGCCATAGTCATTAAGTTTAACCTTAACTCGTCTCTTGATCTATTATTTACATTACCGTCCATATTTTTATCTGTATTCTACATCTCCAGATCCTTGTATTTGCTGTTGTGTAGTATCTGCATGTGTATCATATACAATAATATTACCGCTACCAGCAACATCACCAGAAACACTTTTACAATAAAGAGTATTAATTTTAATATCACCTGATCCGGCGACACTAAGACTTGTATCCTTTTTTACTTCTGCATATTTCACATTAACATCACCAGAACCACATATACGGGCGTTAAGATTAGTGGCATACAGTTTTTTAATTATAACGTCACCAGATCCATTTATGGTAAACCGTACATCAAAATTTAATGAGTTAAATGAACCTGCTTTAAATGTTCCAGATCCATTAATTTCAACAGAAGTGATACACGGAGCCTTAACATAAACAGTGATGGACCCAGAAAATGTAAATGAACCCAAGGGCTTAATGAACAAAGTATTATCTTTGACATAGATAGTAATATGCTCTAAAATACTCTCAGACCCATCAACATCTACATTTACACCATAAGCTTTATCTGGTGTATAGACAACATTAAATGGACCTGTAATGGAAATTTTATTAAATGACTTAGCATTTGCATCGACCTTTGTCTTCAAAGGCTTAGAACCAGAAACAACTGTTTGTCCATTTGATTGGATAATACTAATGTTGCTTCCGCCACCCATAGTAATTACACTTCCATTACTTTCACATGTAATAGACCCATCTTCTCCGAAAACTGTTTTCATAATATTATCAATAGCTTTCCTGGCACTACCAGTAGTGTCAAATGTCATTGTAGTATATTCAAATGGACTCATCATATCTTTATTTTTGTTTCTTTTTCTTATCTTTCTTCTTATCTTCAGGCATAATACCAAACATCATAAGAGCTAATGTTAAAAACGCTTGAGCTCCTTTATATATTAAATAGCTAAGCCCACCTAAAAATACGCATGCAAAAATAGTCATTATAATATTAAACCAGATCATATTATTTCTTATTTTTTCTTTTCTTATGTACTGTTATCTTTTTTACAAGATTTTTGTCAAAAGTCTGATTTGTACCTATAAAAGGTATAGTTTGTTTATTAAAAGGAATGCATTCTTCCCAAAGCAGGCCATCAGCCATATACATTATACCCATAGGGGTATTAACAATGCAATTGAAAATATGAGGAGTCCAGACGTTATGGCAATCATTCAGGTTTACCGAATGATTTTTAACTAAGACTTTATCAAAATAATCAAACCCGAATTCATTATATTTGTCATCTGTCATAACTTTTATCAGAGACTGCTTGTTTTTTTTAACATCGTATGTTGTATATGAAAATCGCTTTAAGTCTAAGGATTTCATATTAATTGATGTATTTGGAATATCCACAGGAGATATGAAATCAGGATGTGTAATTTCATAAATCTTCTGTGTTTTGTTATCGATAATAAAAGCTCCTACACTTTTAGGAAATAGAATATATTGCCAGTTATCCCAAGAAACATATTCAGCAGGTAATAGCTCACATTTAGTTTTAAGTTCAGATCTACCTAAAGCATCAAACGTAAATGGAATATTAAAAGCACCTGGACCTTGAACCGTCATAATAGGTTGTTCCATATAACTAGGGCCAACAAACTGAAGTACGACACTATCTTTAATAGCGTCGTTAAACAACTTTAATCCATGAGGTGCATGTTTTAGTATTTTTACTAAATCTAATTGTTCCATTTTCTCATAATTTTGTTTAGGTCTGATAACTTAATATCAGACCTAAACAGTTACTTATGAATGTGGTTTATTACCAATTAAGAGAAAAAACCTTGATATGACTATCACTAGTGCCCCGGAAAATGGTGTCTGTAGTGAACAAAGCTTCTACATCACCTTGATAGATCATCTTCAAGAACTTCGACTTGAGTTCGGTATTACCGTCTTTCTGCTCAGTGTCAAAGATTGAGTTTTCAGTGTGGGTCGCATAAGCGAAGATCTTACTAACGCCTAACTTCTGAAGCTCCAGAGCAGAGTAGTAGAACGTTCCACCATGAGCGATAATGTCATCAATCATCAAAACGGTTTTTCCCTTGATATCCAGATCGTTAGTGATAACTCGCAAACCTTCAATCTTGCCATTGGCGAAGTTACGGATCTTCTCACCATAGATGAAAGGAATGTTGAGGGATTTGAGCAACGACGAATAACGCTTGTATGCACCGGCATCAGGGGTGTAGATAACAATATCGCCTGCGTTAACCTTCTTAATCTCTTGAATAGTATTCTTGACAAAATCAGCGACCGGGAATTCAGCAACACGGTCAATCAGGCCCATGGCAACACTTGAATGTGGGTCAAGAACAAACACCTTGGCGAAGTTCATCCTGTTGATAATCTGGGCAAAGTACTTCAGTGTGAATACTTGCTCATTCTGGCAAGCCGGGTCGATACGGTCCATACGGGCATTTGGAATGTAGGGAAGATTCAAGAAGATATTCTTGATCGTCGGATAGTTCTCCCTGATATGAGCAACGATGTATTCCAAAGCAACCAGCTCAGCATCATTGTCATACTTCCACGTAATGTTAACTGTACTTGTTATACCGAGAAACGGCATGTTCAACATGCAAAATGTTCCATCAGGAAAATGCGAAGGAATGTATTCCTCATTATTAATTAAAAGCATATTGTTAAAAAATTAGCGGTTAATAACTGTGATTAAACACGACTCAAGCACATCAAGAGCTGCATTGTGCTTTGCCACTGAAGTTCCAGCACAACATGAAGCGTCGACAGTAATATGTGCGTTATGCTCCATGTTGTTACCCAGACCAGCTTGAACACAAAGGGTACAAGCAGTGACACAGATATCTGTGTCGAATCCGCACACAACGATTTCTGCATTCTTAGCACCCTCTTGCTTCATGATATTTTCGATCACTACCGGAAGTTCAAGTGAACCAAAAGCGGGCTTAGTCACATTATACCAGAAAGTGTAATCCTTATCAGGCCTCAAGCACCAGCGGCAGATTGCATCTTTGATATCATCATTGAACTTAACGCCTTCAGTACCGGCGATACAGTGCTTAATCGGAAGTTTCTTACCCTCTTGAGTCTTGAGGTAGGTCTCATCGTGGTGATAGTCCTGAGTAGTAATAATGAAATCATACTTAGCACCTTTCTTGTCAATATGATTAACAATATTAGGTACTACCGACTGTACATCTGCATTGCCTAGACACTGATCAATAAAATCCTTCTGAGGATCAACACAAATAAAAATTCTTATCGTTTTCTTCATTTTTAAAAATAGTTAATGAATTAATGTTTTTATCTCTTTAATTTCAATGCAAAGATAATGCCAAATTTTTAAATAAAAAAATAAAATTCATTTTTTTAGCGTTATTTAACATACTTTTGTCCATTAGCGTCATAACCTAATGAACATCTGGTATATTGAATAACCGCTTTAACAACACATAATGTATAATTAGTCAGGTCACGGGTTAATAGATGATTCGTATGTGGATTAATCTTTTCGCTAATAGGTGCCTTGCACATAAATGATATGAACCTATTAAAATCATTAGAATAATAAGTTTCCATGAACTCTCTTGATAGAATTTTTGATCTAAGATTAAAATCAACTTTACTTGTCTCAAAAACAAGAGTGAACCAATGGGTCAAGAACTTATTCATATCATGAATAAATGCATCTTTAAGCCCATTAAATTCCGCATCATTTTCTTCAATCATTTTAATAAGTACGGCAAGCGAATTCCCTTTACCAGTATGATCTTCTAATGTTTTCCAAAGTTCATTGAATGCGTTGGGCGCATACTTTCTTTTTCTAGTCATATTTGTATATCAAATTTTTATTTTTATATCTAATATGTTATATTAGGTTTATTAACAGTATGTTAATAAATGCTAAAATATCTGCTAAATAAAACAAATGGAAACCCACATAAGCAGGTTTCCAAAAAATGAGAGATAATTTTATGTTTTTAAATTACGTATTCCAAATATAATAGGTTTTACTGTTTCTCTTAATATAAGCGACATAACCAACGTTCTTATCATTATAGATTTTCATATTGGCATAAAAATGCTTATCATCACCTTTAACTTTAATATCTTCAAAGACACCGTGTTCACTGAACTTCATGTCAAGGATTTCGATTGCTTCTGGATTTTTATTGCTAACACCAACAAACTTATTACCTGCAAAATATTCCTTAATCGTTTTCTTTGCAAGTTCATTATCATCAATGACACTTTCAATTTCTTCAAACGGGATTTCTGTAACTGCAGCCTCCAGGATTGCTGCACAACTTTCATTTAAGTAATCAGCTATTTTCATTTAAATTAAAATATTTTTTAATTATATGGTATAGACGTTAAATAGTTTATTACTAAAAATAATTAAATAATGAGAAGGAGTAAACTTCATGGTTACTCCTTCTCATTATAATATGTTAGTAAGATTAAATATTTTCACGAGCCTCTTCACGATCCTTGGCCATATCGATGCAATAAGCATTATGGGGATCGAATCTTGGCTTACTGGCGATAGTATAATGCGGTACCCCGTCAGGAACCTTTTCTACCTCGATAAGGTCCTTTGTAGTAACACCCATTCTGCACACCCAACAAACTGCGACAGCATCTTCCTTACTAGCTACTCCTGCGATATAAATCTGCAGACCGTTCAACATAAAAACTTTGTTCATAATAGTTGTCTTTTAAAATTGTTATTTAGTTATTTAAAAATTATCATTGCAAAGATAATGACGATTTCCTAAATATGACAAATTTTTAATGCTAAATAATGTTAATTATTCATTTTTTTCCTTTTTTCAAAAATATGCTTTAATTCTTCATACTCTGTATTTGCAGTCTTTTTATCTTTCTTAGCTGCTTTTCTTAATGCAAAGTAATGAGTAAGAATAGCCGGAATCATGGCATTAGGATCTTTCTTATAAACTGCTCCTGAACTTGTTTTAATCTCATCAGCCTTAGGCACATAGTTAGGATCCTTGAACATGAATGTTTCTGGAGAAATCTGGAATTGTCTCATAATTGACGGATAAAGTGAAGCAAAATCCAATCCACCAATATACTTGAATATGCCTGGTCTTGTCGGCCAAACAAACGCACCTTCATAGTCTCCGTTTGTGTCACTTACCTATCTCTTATCAGGAATAACTTTAAACTGAGGATAAACAAAGTTACACATAACAACATGAGTAGGCTGAATAGTTGAAAACGCAACATTCAATTCAAGTCTAAGCTCACAAGCAATCATATACCAAATTTCAGCAGTTCTTAAGAATCTATCTATATGCTCAACTAGTATTGTATCGATACAGTTATAGAAAACATATTCTTTGAAATGATCTTCATAAAACTCTTTAAATCCCCAAGGATGATTAACCTTTTTAATGTTCAATGTTTTGCTTGCAACAAAGTCAAGGGTATTATTTTCTTTAGGGAATATTGTCATATCCCAAGTTTTATATACAAGCAAATAGTCATAAATGATTTTATGAAATGGTACTTTAACATCAATTCTTTTACCGCCTGCTCTCGGCGTAATCTTAAATGATGTGAATGTTTTTGTTGGAGATATTCTCTCAATATCGATATTTAATTGTTTACATCTGTTATAGATATATAGCCAGTCGAATCCTAAGAAATTCCATCCTGAAATAGCTGTTATCGGTGTTATGAATTCAAGGAAATCGTCTAACATTTCCCTTTCAGTCGGAAAATACCTGAATTCAAACTTATACCCTTTTGTAATATCGGAACCGTTATTCTCTTTTGAATAATTGTCTATCTTATTCTGAATCCATTGCTATTCTTGTTCAGTCAGATTCTTTCTTGACCAAATAATAGTCCTAGGAAATTTTGTTAAAGATATAGTATTAATGGGGGTAAATGCATCTTCTGGGTCAGGAAAACCTTCATCTGAAACTGCAACCTCAATATCACACCACCATGTATTAGGTATATTCATTTCAAATAATGGATCAACCGCATGACCAAAACTGTTTAAAATTTCATTGATCCTTAACTCTGGTAATTTCTTAACCGGATGTCTTTTAACAAACTTATTGTCATAAGACATCCATCTTCTCATTATAGGTTTACCAGCTGCATCAAACTTAAACTATCTTTTTTCAAAATCGTATTCCTAAAATGGTGGATCTGCATTAGCCCTATTCGTATATTTCCATTCAAACATCTATTCCTCTGGTATAGGATATTGAAGGAATTTAACGTTACCTTCTTTATCGACATAAGAAACAATAAGTTTTTTACCAGGCTAACCATTAGGTAATATAGTGTCAACTTGTTCTTTATGTATTATCATTAGTATATGTTCGTCATTTTATTTTATATATCAGTTTAAGATTTTTGGCTTCTTCTGATGTTAAAATCCAGTCTTTTTTCATATTATAATTCTTGTCAACATCTTCTTGTGTAATGTCTGTGTTTTCCATTATAATTTTATAGACAATATCGGTGATTCTTTTCACCTCGGCTGCCTGATCTTCTAAATCAGCTGCCATACCTGCATTAAATGAAGATGCTTGGTGGATCATATATGTTGACTGCTCTGTTCCGAATCTTTGCTTATAAGGAACAGATAACAAAATAATAATACCTGCGCTCATGCATTTACCGGTAACAATTATATTAACCTTGCAATGCCTATTAAGGGCAGAAATTGAGTCATATATACTTAATCCGTCATAGCTGCTTCCACCATAAGTGTTTATGTATATATTAACTTCAGGTATGTATTTATTAAAATCTATTTTTTCTATGTCCTTTTCACTAATAATTGAAGATAAAGCTTTTTTATTTTCGGCTATTATTGAGTTATCATCACAAATAATTCTGTTAATATCTCGTTGGATATTAAGAGCAATAGCTTCGTCTATATCGTTAAAGATATAAATTGACCTGTTTTTCTCATTAAACTTATTTAATGAAATAGTATCATTTTCGTTCATTCAGTCAAAAACGTTTTTATTTTTTATAGCTCTGTTTTTTAATAAAGTTTGATAAAAAGCGTTTGTTTCTTGCTTCACAGGAACACTACTTTTTAGTTCATCCATAAGGATCAGTCATCCATAGTTGGTTTCTCCACAAGCTTAAATTCGGGTGAGCTCAACTCTATTTATATTTTATATAATTTGTCTTAATCCTTCATCAAGAATATTCAATGCAGCGTTATAATCCCTGTCGATTATCTAACTGCATTCAGGACATATCCATTCTCTATCGTTCAATTTAAGATTTTTATTTATATAACCGCAATGATGGCAAGTCTTTGATGAAGGATAAAACCTGTCAATTACAATTAACTGTCTACCATAAAACTTGCATTTATATTCTAACTATCGTCTGAATTCATATAAACTCAACTCCTATACAGATTTAGATAGCTTATGGTTCTATAACATCCCTTTCACATTCAGATCTTCAATGCAGATAACTTGGTTTTCGTTAACCAGCATCGAAGTTAACTGATGCAAATAATTATTACGCTAATTGGTTATCTTTTCATATAACTTTGCTATTTTAATTCTTGTTTTATTTCTGTTACTGCTTCCTTTCTACTTACGACTTAACTATTTCTATAAAAACTTAATTTTCTTTTCTCTGTTTTTATAGAAATGTTTGTTTTCAAATCTGTTTCCATTTGAATCAACAATAAAATCTTTAATACCTAAATCCAATCCGATAACTGTATCTAACTATTCATACTTAACCTATTGGTAATTAATTAAAATTGAAAGAAAATATTTATCAGAACAAGTTTTTGTTAACGTCACTGATCTGATAAAACCCTGATTTTTATTTAAGTATTTCTCATCTTTTCTAGAACACTTAAAATGGATATCCTTTAACTATTTAATTAATGTTATCCTGTTTCCGTTAATCTTATCGCATTTATAATTCTTTCGGTTGAATATATCAACAGGAAATCTACATGATTGTTTATTATCATGTTTTGACTTAAACCTTGGATAACCAACAGATTTATTAGTTTTAAGCGAATTAAAGAAATTGTTATATGCTGAGTTTAAGTCTTGCATAGATTGCTATAAAACCTTTGAATTTACCTCGTTTAGATATCCATAATCATTTTGTTTCTTTAACTCAGTTAGATATTTGCCTAACTCATTTAACCCTATAGATTTATGATTCTATTCCCATTCGGTTTTTCTGTAGTCAAGTAACAAGTTATAAACTTTACGGCAACAACCTAGCTGTTTAGAAATGAATTGTTTCTAAACATCTGATGGATAAATTCTTATTTTTATTGCCTTCAACATAACTTATATCTATTAAAAAAATTAAGTCATTTATATATAATTTACATTAATTGGGAAGCATGCAAATTAAAATATATAAACGACTTTATAATATTATATCTTCATAATTTCATTTAGTTTAATGCTTCCCAAAATTAAACATAAATAAAACTAAGTATTATTCATTATATTTATCTAAGAAATTTTAATGAAAAATTTATAAACAACCTCATTAAAACTCTTTATAATCAGTAATTGTTTGATATACCTATATAAAAAAGCAATGGCACGTTTCCCAACGCACCACATTGCTCATCTTCATCTAATTAATTTTCATCCTTTTTCCATTCGAACGTTCTAAACAACTCAAGTTGTTTTCTCCCTCTATTTATTTTTTAAACAAAATTTTTTAAAACAAATTTTAAATACTCACGTATTCGTTTTTCTTATTATTTATATAAGAAACTATTAAAAAGTCTATAATGTTTTTAATTTTTTATTCATTATTTTTTCCTAGCATCTTGTCTTGCGAGTCTTCACTATCGGTATCAGATTTAAGATGGTCTGCATGTGTTTCAGACTGTTCAAGTGATCGTGCTGTCATATCGCTCTGAAATGACGTCGAAGAATCAGAAGCTTTAACTGCATTCTTCTCTTTCATTTCCTTAATAGACTCAAGATCCCAGAGAATCATGATAAATGTATCAATATTTCCGATCCTAACTTCAGTCTCACCGGTTTTAATAGTGCTTGTTTCATCAAAGACAACAACCTTATATCCCATCTCAGTAAGTTTATCCTTGATCTGAGCCAGGAACGGCATAATATCAATATTGATATCAATCAAACCAAAAAACTTGTTGGCTGCATTCCTATTGGAAATCATACGATGAACCCTATCAAAGAATTCGACAAGCAGCGTATTATCGGACTTAACCTGCCCATACCTCGTCAATCGATAAGCTTCATCAGCATTCATATTAACTCTAGCCTGACATGCATCATCAACATTTCCGTTATCAATGTTATCATCAAGCTTTAAAAACTGTTTTAATTTTTTACCAAATTTACTCATTTTTAGTTTACGTTTTAAAATCAATAATCTTTCTTTATAGTGTAAATGTAAACTAATGTCTGAAAAATTAGCATATTATAACTTTATCTTATTCTTCTTGAGATATTTGTCAGTTATGGTTTTTATCTGTTGAGTCAAGTAACTAAAATCCATATCAGATATATCTGTTATATCATTATGATAATTCCTTACATTCTCTCCCTTATATGACTGTCTTTCATACTCTTCTCCATATTCATCATAAGCAGTAGAATATGTTATACCTATCTGTGAATAATCAATACCTTGACATTGCTTTAAAGCCAAACCTATCGTATAATATAAAACAAATAAAGCGTTAAGAGGATTTACATTATATTTAATAGGCAATTCTTTAATATCCATGGTTTTCTCATACCAAACACCATTTTTTTCTACTTCCCATCCGTAAAAACAATCGTCAAGACTTATAGTTGTTTTATATGATTTTAAATCATATTTATCCATGATACATAACATCTTATAAAGAATAGCAGCTTTTATTAATCGTGTAGTTAATTCATCCTCATTAAATAAGCCATTATTTAATGCTAAATTATATACAGTTGAGTCATAACATATCTTATTATCTCCTCTTAATGTATTAAAGTTGTAAAGATATACATTATTTTTAAATTTAGATAGATGCTCTATCATTTTAATGTATTTCTATACATATTCTTCTCCAAGCTATTCTTTTATAAAATTTTCTCCGGAACTATAAAATTCTTCTTTTTCAGCAGCTTTATCTTTTTTATCTTGACCGCTGATTTTATATTCTGCACCTTCATCAATATTATCGGCATTATATACCCTATCATCTTTATCTCTAACAGAAAAACCTAACTTTATAAGCTTACGAACAAACCAGAAATAATCATTATAATCTTTAAACTACCAATTCCATAAACTAATTAATCCCTTTAATGCGTTTGGATTCGTTATATGTGCATATTCTGGTAATGGCTATGGATATATCTCTTCAGGGAAATTACTAATATACGTTTGAGCGAATTTATTATCAGAATTGTCTTTAAATGGCCTTAACCCATCTGCTTGTTCAGCCATTGTCCATTCTATTATCTTCTCATCAAATTTTTTTCCTGATGGAGAATTTTTAAAACAATAAAATTGTCTGAAAGTAATAGATTTAATATTATAAAAATCACAATGTTTAATAAAATTATATAACGGTGTTGATATATTTAAATTATTATCTTTAGGTGTTTTATACTAATTTACATATATTTCTAAGCCGTCATCCTCAAGTCTTATCGTATAATAATAAAACCATTCTCTTGGATACATTTTGGCCTTTCTTGGACCTAGAGCTTTACTGCTACCAGTACCATATGGCGGTTTCTCATAAGTTCCTCTTGGCCCTACAAAATATTCATATTTTGGTTTATTTTCATAAACATGTGGAAACTAATCATCAGTAACAATTGTCTAATAATTTGTAGTTACTGATAAATCCTTTTTAAATAACTCTACAAGATCAGTTATACTACCCATACCTTTTTTTCTTGATATGGGTTCTTTCGTGGCGATCCTAGCTATATCAGCCGGATTAAAACCTAAAAAATTTTCTATTAAATATTTAATATTATAAATCATGAACTTCTTTTACAACCTTTTTCTATTTATCAAAAATAAGGAATGACTATTTTTAGTCATTCCTTAAAACTCGTTAATCAATAACTTTCTTAGTTGTTTTAGATCATTAAGATACATATCTTTAATCGACGTGTTCTTAATATACTCCAACTCTTTTTTTATCTGCTCGTTTTTCTTCAATAGTTCCTTCTTTTCTTCATCCGTCAATTTTGAAATTTGAACAGATAAAACAGAATCAGGCAAATCATGTTTCTTCAGGTCTTCCTTAATATCTTTGGTTTTCCTGTTTGTAATAATAATTTTTTTCGCATTGACTAACTCTATAAACCTGCAAATGTCATCATTATCTTTGAATTTCTTTTCCATAATTGACACAAGCCGGTCTTTTCTTTCTTTATACTTCTCAAGCCTTATACCTACGAAATACAGTATTAGTTCTTCCTTGTTTACAAAATGTCTTACTTTTCCATGCTCGTCTATGACATATAACAAATCATCTGGAACATATGTATATAGACCAATCTTCTTAAATAATTTGTCTTTCTTGTCTCCTGTGAGCTCAGATTTTAGCTTACCCTTAGCGAATATAAGCTTATAGTTTAAATGCTCGTCTTGTGAGAAATTCTGCCAATCCTGAAGTATACCAGACTCAATCATGTCATTGAGTTTTTTTTCAAATTTATCAAATCCTTGGTCATAAGGTAAATCAGTGATTTCAATCGTCTCATTTTTCTCATTTATTTCATAAACGCCAGAATTTAACCATTTATTAACTTCTTTATCAAAGCTAAAATTCTCTTGTTTAATACCTCTGACGTATGGTCGAATAACGGTTTTCTTTAATTTCTCTGTTTTAAGAATCTCTATACATGCATCAATTATATCAATTGGGTTATACGAGAATGAAGAAAATTTATATCCTGGTGCCATTCCCTCTGATCTTGATGTTAAAACAGTAGGTATGATTGGCCAATAGTTTTTAGGTTCAAGATAAGATCCTTCATCAAACACATATTCGAGAAGATCTTCATCAACTTTATATAAGCTTGCCCAAGGTGATAATTTGCAATACAAGTAACGAGGAGCTGAAACCGCCTTTTCATCCCTTAAAGAACCGTGTTGACCTGTAATGGTTATAGGATTAAGATTATCTCTGAACTCTGATGCTAATGTAAATATAGTTTGGTGAAGAGAACTGTCACCATGCATATACAAAGTCAAGTTATAAATATCACCAACCAAGTTAAGGTTTTTAACTTCATGACCATTTTTCATGGATCCATGAAAAGCTGCATGCATTACCTTTCTTGCACCTACTTTAAATCCGTCAAGCAATGACGGTAAAGCTCGGGTAGATATTACATATTTAGTATAATCCTTATAGTCTGTATTTAAGAAATCAGAAATATTACGGATTGTTTTATCACTATTAGGTAATATATGTCCATCAATATTTCTGATACGTTTTTTTGTAACTTTCATAAGTATTAATCAGATGGGCCTAAATTCGCTTTAAATTTATTAGGGTCAACATCAACATCAAACTCATACCAATCACCGCTGTTAGTTCTTCCCATGCATATTTTTGTGCCTTCTAACTTAATGTTATCAAAAGGCTCAAATATTTCTGGTCCTACACCGTCATTTGTATAAGTACTATATAACTTATTGTCTGTAGTGATAGAATTATTTGCAGCAGAAGATACAGATATGGTATTAGCTTTATTCTAATTATCGCTCTTATAGTTATTATAAACGATACTATTTTGGTTATCGCTATTCAACCATAAGTCCGTAGAAGTTCCTGATGAGAAAATGTTATATTTTGGAATATTTAAAAATGCTTTTATAACCTCTATAAATGTAGCTTTTGAAAGCTGTTTTCCATAAAGGCATTCACATAATTCAGAAACAATATTGTTATCTATTTTTCTATCTAATAACTTATGTGTTAATGTAAAAAATGCTTGTTTTTTAATTGAATTATTCAATACCCAATCAACTATTTCTTCCATTACATCATAAATGCAAATATCAGAATTATTTGTTTGATAACATGTATAAGACTATTGAGGTTGATTGAATATTCCGTTTATATCAGAAAAATTTGTCTAGCTCATCTTTATATCTTAATTTTAATATTTTACTGAGTTATTTATCAAAAGTTTTTTAATTAAAGCTTATATTGATAGTTTCATCATTTATAGAGTTATGTGCTTTCTTATATTGATTGACTTGTTTTTCGCATTCGGCAATAACATATTGTGCCTCTTCTGGCGACTTGAAACAGAAGTTGTCATTAAACAGGTTATTTATTTCTTTATAATCTTTTTTAATCGACTTAGCAACGTCTGCTAATCTGTGATGATTGTATGTATATTTACACTCTTTTTCAAATGCTTCCACATGTTTTTTAAGTATACATTCAATCAGTTCGCCGCTGCTGGTTATGACGGTTAAAACAGGGAAATAATATTTTACATTATTGATTGTAAATATTTTGATACTGTAAAAATGACGGTATTTATATAACTTATTTTCTGAAAGATAATCCGTTTTTAAGCCTTCAGCGATTAGCGTAGCAGCTATAAGTATAAGCACACCTAATATGATACCCCATACGCCTTGAGTAATTACCAGATAGATAAATACGATGAAATCAATAAGTATTAAAAACCACCCTGTATAAGTAAATGTATGAAGCAATCTTTCTAATTTAGTCATAATTTAATTAATAAAAGTCACTTTAATTTCAGTTATTTATTAAAAGTTTTACTTATTTTAACTGTTAAGTCACTTGGCATTTTCTTTTTTGGATAACAATCACCTTTGAGAGGACATAAATAACACATCCACATATCACATTTATATTTAAATGTCTTATTATTCATATCATTCTTAACTAACGAGATTGCATATAATGCATCTTCTTTCGACTTAGAGTAATACTTATTGCCTTTTGCAGGATCAATTAATTCATACTCATTTCCATCAGCTTTAATATAGAATGGTGGATATAACCAAGTTGTCTTTACAGTAGGAATATATAGAGTTTGTCCGCTTGGAGCTGTATACTGGATAATTTCATATTTGTATTTAGGTTTTGGGATCCTAAATAACTTAAAGAAAAGTCTATCCGGTAATGATTTTTTACTTCCCATATTTGTTATAAACATAGCAAAAGTTACATACATCAGAAATCCCATTAACGCCCAAATAGAATTATGTAACAGTCTTGATGAACAATTACAATTATCCGGCGATATATAGATAAACAACCAAATAAAGCCTAAAATAACTGCAGCTCGAAAAATCGTTTTGAAAAATAACTTATATCCCATAATTACTTATAAATTACATTAATAATATTAACAGCTTTTACTTTATTACCGTGCTTTCGATTACGTTCATTTATCATCTGTTCTTTATATTTCTCTATAACAAATATTGCATCTTCTTTTTTATCTTTTTTTGGTCCTGGCAAGCGGCTCAACCAATAATCTATATCATCTTCGCTTTGGCTTCCATAACAATCTATATCATCTTCGCTTTGACCTCCATCATCCCTTATATAAAAAGTCGGAAAATGTTTAATTGTTTTAACCATTGGAAAATAATACGTTTTTCCATCGTTATATATAACTTCTTTGATTGAATATACATAATCTTCAAAACTTAGCTCATAAAAAAGATCAAATAGATTATCTGATAAATCAGAAAGGAACCATTCTTCTGTAAGAATCCAATAAAATATTTCAACTAGTGCAATCCCTATTGAAGTTAAAACAAATATTACTCCAGGACTAGTAGAAGAAATTGAGGTGAAAAACCATAACGATAAACTAATAATTAAGATTCTTATACCCCATTCTACACATCTTCTAAATGTATTATAATAAAAGTCAGATCCCATAATTTTTACTTTTCAAATGTTATTTTAATCTCATTTTCTGTTATTTGTTTAATAGATAGTTCTTTATCTCTATAAAAACTATCTATCTTTTTCTTCATTGCACATATAGCTTCTGCTGCTTCTTCTTTTGAATCAAAATAGTAATAATTTTTCTTCAAAGCATCATGCCTATTAGGATCCTCGTGCCGTTTTTTAGCTTGAAAATAAACCTCTAACTCTTCTACTACTTCATCATAGGTATCCATACATGGGTACCAATCATCTGAAGACCTACTTGATTCCCAGTGTGGGTTAAAATCATAACTGTCACCGTCTTTCCTAATAATAACATTTGCATAACTAGTACCTAAGTTATGTCCTGTAACTGTAACAACTGCATAATATCTTACAGGTTCTTCCGGAAATGAAACTTCTTTTATTGAAAAATCTAACCAATTATATTTTGTAATATCTTCATCCTTAAAATAGTTGGTTTTCCTCAAATATGTAACAGTATTTTCATTTTCTTTAGTTTGGATTATTTCATTTTCTTCTTGATTAGATTTACTATCAAAAAATGCTGCGACTAGGCCTACTAAACCTGCAAGTATTAAAAACCCACATAAAAATATAGTTCCGTTCATAATTTTATTTTACTATAGTTTCGTTTGTTTCTGTAATCGTATTAACAACTGGATTCTCTGCTTTTTCTTTCTGATCTTTTACAAACTGTTTGCATATTTCTATACGTTTACGAGCATCTGCTTCAGTAACAGATAGATATTCCTTAATATCTGCATCTGTAGCAGATTCTAATAAACTATTTTTAATTTTACGTGGTTTATCAGGATATAACCAAGATAAACATTCTTTACCTTCACGGTCTAAGATAACATATTCAAATTTTTCCCCATATCTAGTTTTACCAGAAAGAATAGCCATATAATATAGCTTATTATTTAATTTAAAGTTCTGTATTTTATAAATTAACTTATGTTTGTAAAGGTTATCTATAACTGTATGATAATTTACATATTGAAATGAAGATTTAAACATAAGGGTTAGTATGAACATAAACGGTACTAGTACTGTAGTAATAATAGCTACACTGTAAAGATTATGCCCCATAAAATAACCTATAATGACAGTACTTATAATGTATATAAGAATAGAGCAGAAATCTATATAGTTGAATTGATCAAAAAATTGTTTAATTTTATCCATATTATTCTTCAAATTTTACGTTAATCACATTTTCAGAAATATCGTTTATTGACAAACTTTTTTTCCTAAGTTTTTCATCTACAATTTGTTTGAATGCACATAAAGCAAAAGTAGCTTCTTCAACCGTATCAAAGAAATATGCATAGCTATTATAATATGCCATCCAATTCTCATTAGATGAATTTTCAAGTCCATTAAGTTTATCTTTTATATAAAGATTTAGTCGGCGTTTAACTTCATCAAATGTCCAAACGCGATGTTTTATAGAAATAGATGTATTTATGTTAAGGAATTCCGGTGGAATAAGACCATAACTATAAATATTTTTTTTATCTGGTCCTTTAAACTGTATAATAGCGTTCACCTTGTTTTTATTGAAGTCCCCACCAGTTATAGTAACGACAGCATAAAATCTGGTTTTCTCTTCAGGATATGATAATTCTCTTACAGAATAATCTAAAAAATCATATTTTGCATATTGTGTACTGATAATCCAAGGAATCTCACTAATAACAAATGGTTCCGAATTATCAGAAACGACGGCAATGTCATTTTCAGATTTATCTAACTCTTCTGAGTTATCTGACTTATTTTTAGATATTTTTTTAATAGCTTTATCCCAATCAAGATTATTTGAACTATGATTTCCAGATAAAAATATCCAAAAAATAGCATAAACAAAAATTATACTGCTTGATAATATAAGAACACTCATAATTATTAGTTTTTAAATTCAACAGTTACTTCATTAGATACCATTTTTCGTGAATATTTCATTTTCTGTTTATCTATATATTTTTTGCATTTTGCAATTTCATAATATGCTGCTTCTTCTGTGTTATAACAGAATGTTTTGTATTCATCAGGAATTTCAAACCCATTTTCTTCAATTCGAGATTTAAAGTGAAACAAAGAAATACTCGATATATGATCTTCGTCTTCATTATTAATAAGTCTTATGTACCTTGATCCAACATGAGTATAAACTTCTACTATAGGTACATAATATATATTTTCACCTATTATAATCTGATGTGTCTTATAAATACATTTATACTTATATGCATTATGTGTATAAAATTGTCGTTCGATACTTATAGCTAAAATAAAAAAGCAAACTGTAATAAAAAAGAATATATCACAGCAAACCAAAAAACTGTCGCCATCTGAAATACCTATCAAGAATTTAAGCAAGAAACATGATAGAATAATGCAGCACCACTCAATATAATTAAAGAAATAAAATATATTTTTCATACCTTACTTATTATTAAAATTAACCTTTGTTCTTTTTGTATTTTTAACCTGCTTTTTTGTTTGCCGAACTTTATTAATCCTATTTTGGATCTTTGTTATAGCAAATAATGCTTCTTCTTCTGTTGTAAAAATAAAATTTCCAACAAACCGACTAACTTGAACAGCGTCTTTATTTATAGTTTTCTTAATTTCATGAGGTGTTCTTTTAGGAGTTAACTCTCCATTTCTCCTTATAGCATATTCATAAAAATATCCCCAATGTGTTAAGACATTAATAACAGGTATGTAATATGTTTTATCATTAATGGTAAACGAATCTACAAAGAAACTGCAGTAATATTTCCATAACTTTTCTTGTTCGAGCGTGAACAAATTATGAACTACGATTTTTATAAAACATAGTATCGCTATTATGCATAAAGAAAGAAGGATGCTTATTATTGAAAACAAACCTAAAGTCCATATATACACCATTATATAAATAAGACTCAATACAACAACCCACTCGATATAACTATAAATTCCAAAAATCCGTTTCATAATATATTATTTCTTAAAATTAACTGATATACTACTGAAATTAACTGAGTTTCTTTGAGCTACTTCTTTTTCCATTTTTTCTTTATATTGTTTAATAGCAAATAAAGCATCTTCTTCATTTTCATGCCATAAGTGTCCCTTATGGTAAGAATCAATTTCGTTAACAGGATCTTTTTTTAATTGTTCAAGCCTATAATTTAAATAACGATCATCTAAGCTTACACTACTACTTGAAGAATTATATTGATGATAGTCAATAATGAAATTATATAGATATCCATATTTTGATATAAACTGTGCAACAGGAATATAATATGTTTTTCCGTTTATATCAACGTTAACCACACGATATTTTATCTTATATTTAAATAACTTATCACTGTCAAAACTGCGTCCAGAGCTATGATGCAAAAAAACACAAGGTATGACAGCAGCACACATTACTAATGTAAACATACCTGCGTCAAACCCACCAAAAACTATTGCTAAAATTTCTAGTGTGACTAAAATTATGACCAATAGCCATTCATAATAGCCTAACCTATAAATTATTTTCTGAAACTTATCCATTGTTGTTTTCAAATTTAACTGTTGTAGTTTTTGATGAAACTTCTTTCATCATTTTTTCCTCATGCTTCTTTTTTTGTTTATATGCCTTATTACTCTTGTATTCAGCCTCAACTCTTTCTTTAAATTCTTTTATAGCAAATAAAGCATCCGCTTCATTGTCATAATATATATTTTTTCTATCTTCCAAAGTACAGTAATCTAAATTATATACTTTGTCAAATATATCATATTCTACTCTAGATGTGAACCAGTTATGTCCTGTGCTTTTAACTATATAACGAGAATATCCACAAAATTCAGTTTGAACGATTGCGCAATATTTAGTAACACCGTCACCCATTTTAACGGTTTTCGTTTTATAGTTATAGTGTACAGGGTTCTTATATTCAATAAAAGGCATAACTATAAGCCCAATAATGACATATCCTATAAGCCAAGCTATAACACCTATTAAAATGATCATAAAAATCCCCCATACTTGGCTTGTGACAGCATTAAGTATCCATTTTATAATAGGGGTGACAGTGTATATCAATATAACAAACAACACAGTCAAAGCATTAATCAAATTGTTTCTAAACATTATATATTCTTTATTAATCTGTTAAACTTATTTTGTTATACATAAAAAAATGAAAATGTTAGTGATTTTAACAATATTTAACTAATAAAAATAAGGAGTTTAATTAAAATTAAACTCCTTATTATCAAAAATTTGTATTTTTAATTATTGATTAGTGATAGCCTGTATTCTGCTTCCGAGCATACTCCATCCGGACGCGGCTTTATATGCATTAACGCTTTCTGCTGGAACATAAAATATTACATTATCTGAACCATACCAATTACTATGTAATACTATAGCTCCGTTATTAGTTCCATATAAAGTAGGAGGTGTTGTTGCACGTATAATAACTGATTCAAGCGAAGGCATATAAGCAAATACCCAGCCCTTAGCATCCTATTGATTATATAATGTTGGGTCAGCTTCACCTATAGATGTAATGGTACTTGGCAAATCAATTGTTTTTATAACTGAAGAACTCTTGGTAAATGCTGCATAAAACAGTTTTTTAGTTCCTTCATGAACTTTAATAGAACTAACATTTGTATTCATACATACATTTGAATATAATACTTCAATTGATCCAGGAATATCAAGATGTCCAGACAATCCTGTTCTAGTAAATATTCCAGCACCAAGATATTTAATACCATCTTCTAATGTTACAGAAGTCAAATTAACGCAATCCATAAATACACTGCTACCTGTATATTCTATAGAAGCCGGCAAAAATAATTTAGTTATCGATTGATTATCTGCAAATGCAGAATGCCCTATCCATTTTATATTATGCGGAATTATTATATCACCTGTAGCAGTTTTTCCCTAAAATGCCCAATTACCAATTGCTGAAACGTCTCCCGGAAAAACTATGTTATTTCCGCCAGTTATTATTTTACCGTTAGAAGTGTCTATTAATGCGTTACATCTTCGTCTACTATCAATATAAGGATTATCTTTATCTACTTCTATATAATCGTAGTTAGTATAACAGAAATCATCTCCTGTTATATATGGGAATGGATTAAAATCTTTATGTATATTTTTTATCGATTTTAATTTATAGCAGTTCTGAAATGTTGAACTATTTTGATTAAACGCCCTACACTTATCAGGTAAAGTAATTTCATATAAAGCTGCACATTGATTAAAAGACATTAATAACGCTCCACTCTAAGGGTCTACGTTTATATCATAATGAACAACATGCTTTCCTATTGAATCAAATTTATAAGAATCTGTTTTTGTTACCTCTACTTCATCTATATACATTTTATTAATACTTGCTAAACTCTGGTAATGTGTATTATCCATAAGCATTGTATTTATAGATATATTAGATACATCATAAACGCATTTTAATAACGTTATAGGTGTTCTATGATATGCAGCGGAATTAGCTCCAATAGTATCTAAATTCGGTGTTACGAATAAGCTGCTGTCTATATATGTTTCATACCCCTATGCATCGTCAAATTTTTTTGAATATTTCATACTTACTTATTTTTATTTTCTAATTCTTCAATACGGTTCTGAAGCTTTGTGATAGTTTCTCTTAATTCATCGATTTCCTCTTTATATGCGATATGCTTCTTCTCACCGTTATTGGGCATTACTATAATCGCACTGCCTGATTTATCTTCTGCATTTATATTGATATAATGTTGGTTATCAAGACATTCATGTTCCATAGTTACTGCTCTTGATCTACCTTCTAAATCAAACATAGTTATACCATATGCCCCTAAAAATTCTGCACGGATTGTTTGATCAACATTATCCGCATCTGCTTTTTTCCATAACTGGTCAACAAGATTACTGTTAATAACATCTTCTATATAACGGATCTATCTATCAATATATTCTGTCGTATCTTCAACAGTAGCAATACCCACCTCCATAGAGGTATCAGCTTTTGGGAATGACGAATAATGACCGTATTTAGTATATATGAATAAGTCGCTTAATTGTGCATCAGATATTCCGAAACCCATTTCAATATAATCTTTTTCGTCTCTGTCTTCTCCTCCGAATCCAATTTCATGAATTTGTTTATGAATCTGATCCTTTATATTTCCTATTGTTAACTTTCCGTTTTCAAAATAAAGAAAATCTTTATTATCGTCTGTTTTCTCACAATCGTCAGACAGCTATACAGAAATAGTATATTTGTTAATATCAATACCGTTACCAGGTTTGTATACATTTTCCTTAACGACATCTGTTGGTTTAAGACAAATTTTGTCTTTAATAGTGGTTATTACGCTCATAATATTATTAGATATATTTTTCAATGTATTTCTTAATACCTTCGACATGAATAGTCGTAATTGCTTTCTTACCTTCATCTGATAATAGCCATTCACAGTCTTTCTTTGAATCCATAAAGAAGTTTTCGGTAAGAACTGATATACAGTTTGAGTTTTTGATAACATAGAAGTTTGATTCGTAGTCACGATCACCGTCTGACATATCTTTTCTGATTTTCTTCTTTAACGGTGTTAGGATTTCTTCTGCTGCATCATATAAGCAGTTAGCGAGCTTATCAGAATTATTCTATCCTCTGGTCGTCCATGCAGACCAACCAGTTGCATTTTTCCAAACAACGCCGTTTCCGGCAGCATTAACATGGATTGAAAGCATAATAGCTGTTTTTCCTTCTTTCTTAACTGAAATATATTTGCTATTAATTCTTTGAACTCTTAATATAAGGTCTTTTGAATCATTCTAGTGAGAACTATCTACCCATCCATCTTCTGGATGCGAATTCCAATGTTGTATACCTAATTTATCTAACTCTTCTTCTACCATCTTTAAAATAATTCTGTTATATTTCCATTCATATAAACTCTTATCAGGCGAATGTTTGCCAGGTGTATATTTAGTATGCCCTGGTGTTAAGAATATAACAATCTTGTTATATTTAGGATTTTTAGAAGACAGTTTTGATTCTTTAGTTTCTTTTATTTGTGTTGTATTTGGTTCCTCAATAACGGGTTTTTCTACCTGAACTGTATCAGGTTCAGGAACTATATCTGTTGTTGGTTCAACAACAATAGTTGTATCAACTTCATTTATAATATCTTGATTATCAGATATTATTTCAGTTTTTTCAACTGGTTTTTTCTTAAATAAGCTATTTAGAAAATTAGATAGCTATTGAAGTAATTTTTTCATATTTAGTGTTGTTATGTTTATATATTTATCAAAAAAGACGAACTGTATATAAATACAGCCCGTCTTAAAAATGATATATGAATATTACTATTTTAATAGCTAATGTACTCAGAGCTTACAACTTTACGCCCTTCTCTTTCATTCAGATATTTTTCTTCTGCTTTTTTTGACCTTTTTATACTATTTTTTGTATATGCCTTATAAGAGTTAATAGCTGTTTTAGCTTCGTCTTCAGACTTATAATAAACAGTTACATTACTTTTTGGTTCTCCATACTCTCTCATGTCTTTCTTACTTTCGAACCTGGTTAACTCCCAATATGTCTTACCATCTACAACTAAGCATTCTATATATTGATCTACTCCGTATTTGGCAATAGACACTATGGGATAGTATCGTACCTGCCCGGAAGCTAAGGTATCTTTCCTAATGGTGTATTTGTAATCCTCAAATTTATACTCATATTTATCATATAGCATAGGTTCAATAATCATATAAGACATAAACCATGTGAAGAAAAATATCATTATAATCATGAGAATACATCCTAATGGGGCTGTTGTTGACCAATCAAGCAACACACCATTCCAAATAAAAAATATAATCGCACAAATTGTTATAATACTAGCAATAGCAATAGCTATATACGTATAAATTCTACTATTTCCCATTTTAAGTTTTAATTTAAAAATGGTAGATGAACATAATAAACAATATTCATCTACCATAAATTGTTAATACACGAATTGAATTTTGCTTTCTGACATACTTGTAATTCGCCAGTCAAACATCGTGCCTGCCATCTGTTCGGTAAGTTTCTTCTCAACACTTGTGGGGTTTGTACCCTCTACAAGATGCACTTCCTTGATTTTCTTAGGCTTACCGTTATCTGGATTTTCACCGTCGATTTGCACTGTACAAAGATAAAACTTATTACCGTCGTTTGGCTGCATAACTGTCATTTCTTCCATAATCGAAAATATATTATTTTTAAATTATCAAGTCTGGAGTTGGATCTGATGCAGGTTTACCGCCGGACGCAGAACTTATTCGTTCTATTTCAGCATTAATCTGTTTGTCTAGTGGACTTAATTCGCCACACTTAGTGCAAACAAATACCTTCATCGGGTAATAATACGGTTCTGTTTTTCCGACAACTAATCCAGGAATTTCTTTAAAGATTACATTAGGTTCAAAAAGTTCATTCCCACATTTTTCACATTTAGCGGTCGGATAATCCATGGGATTAACAGACGGGCCCTAAATAATATTATCCATACTACTTAAACATTAATTTTCTTCTGCCTCTCGGCGGGCAATAACCGCATCTCGCTCTTCTGATGGAACATCTGAAAGAATAACACGGTTACCCTCGATCTTATGTACATAGACCTGAATTTCGGTACCAGGTTCAATAGAGTTATTCTTCATCTGTTCACGAGTCTCATCACGAACCAGAGTCTTGTGAAGCATACCGGTAATGAAGTCGTCAAGCTCGACGAAAATACCGAATTCGGTATGACCGGTAACATGACCAGTGAAAACCATGTCCTTGTTTTCCTTCAGCTGCTCTTTCAGCTGCTGGATCTTGACAGGAAGCATCGTACGGATGAACTTCTTACGGGAAACAACAAACTTAATGTTCGGATCCCAAGAGTCAATCATACTCTCAATCATCACCTCAAGTCGCTTACCAATCATGCTATCGAAATCGGTAACACGGTTAGCAGCTGCCATTGAAGCAGGCATAAACGCCTTAATTGTGTCCATAATCTCAACGATAAATCCGCCACGGTTCACAGACAAAATCGTAGCATAATAAGCCTTCGAGTTTGTAGTGATCTGCTCCTTCAACTCATTGGTCAGATTCTCGACATAACCATCCCAGATAGATGCCTTCTCAACACTGCTTCCAACCTTAGCAGTCAGATTCATAGACAACAGTTTCTCTTTAAATTCAGGAATAGCTATTGCTTCCTTAAAGAGTGTCCTGTTCATTGAGCGACCATCCATGGTAAGCTGGTCGAAGAACTTATCCTCTTTGTTAATATCAACGATAACATTGTTGACACCACCATTAACGGTAAGCAGCAAAGTATCATCGTCAATAACACGAATGTCATTGATTGAAACGAGTGTGTTCTTCTGGATTTCCTTGTTAGCCTCAACTTTGACGCCATTCATTTTGTTATACAAGTCTGTTGCATAACGCTCATGACAATAAACCTTATCGCCATTCTGAGCTTTAATCCTGGTATTCGGGCTCAAACCGCTGCCATTCCAGCCATCTTCATATGCCGACCAATCGAACTCTTCGAGTGAAGGGCTGACAACCGGCTTACGACCCCACACCATGTTTGTCCTTGCATACAGGACTTCTTTCTTTTTCTTTCTCTCTTGCGGCTGATCGTCTTCACGCTTTTTTGCGCCGCTTTTCATTCTTGCCATTTTAAATGTGTTTTTAAAAGTAAATAAACAACGAATTAAAAATAAAATTATTGCTGAACAGTTGATAAAACAGTATATGAAGTTCCGTCAACTGTTTCAATTCTTAGTTTCTGTTTGTTATTAGACGGTAGTGTAATAATAATACTACTATCACTACCTTTACTATTTACAGCAGTTAAGAAACAATGTCTATAAATTGGCACATCATTTTCTGCTTCTACACCGTCTTTTTGATATCCTAACAAATAGTCATACGATGTATTCGTTTGATCATATGCATATAATGCATATTTGTCTACATTTTCGTCTAATTTTGTGTAAAATTTTATAATATCTCTTTTAGGATCTGTAACGAACACTGATGAAATTGAAATCAAATTCTTAATCGCATCCATGGAAATCTCATATGACATTTCCTTAGCAATAACATTAATACGGTTAAAGAATAAATCGTCTGAAACTTGCTCAAATTCACTGATATTGCAATCTTTAACCTTCATAGTCAAAGTCTTCGACTTAAAGTTAATAGACTTTGCATGGAATTCGTCTTCATTATTATTTTTGAAAATACCGAACTCAATAATGAATTTGTAGTCTGTACCGGAAAATGTATCTATGACTTTTATGAATTTTGGAAGAATCATAAAAATGCCGACCTTAATTCTAATATCATGATTTTCATTCCATTCACCTAAGGTATATTCTTTCTTGTCTTCATCTTTAACCCCAATAAGCTCGAGTGCTGCATCATCAAATGAAATCTTACCATATTTAACAACTGTATGGTCAGGTGTAAAACCCTTCGAGATAAAACATTTTTCATTTAAATCGACTTCAATCAAAAGAGAATTCTAAATCTCATTAAACGATTTAAGCCAATTTGAAAATCCTACTGTTTCTCCTTTATTCTTAAAAATCAACTCCATATATAAATCTTGAATAAAAAGTATTTTTAATTATATATAATTAACTGAAAAAGTTTGTTATTAAACACTCGAAAATTCTCTAATAATTGTGTTAATTCGCTTTGTATGCTCAAGCTGCATAGGAACAGTAGGCCATTTCGTATAAGCCCTGCTATACCATGTATGTACTGCTATCAATTTATAGTCCTTTGTACTGTTATATCTATAAACTGCCGATGTAAGGCCAGATAAGTCAAACTCTTTTTTATCCTCTATATATCGCTTACCGTACAAGTCAGTCGTAAAGAAGTAATATATAGGAGTGTCTGTCAAATAAACTAACGCTTGCTCTAATATATAATAAGGTTCAAAATTATCTAACGCAATATCATCGTCATATGTATAAGGTGTTTGATGTCGTTCTATACTGTTAGTTGGATCATCTTTTACCGTTTCGCAATATGGACATTCACCGTTTTCATCAAAATACTTTTTCCTAAACTTTGTTACAGACTTAACCATAGATGTCGATTCATTTTCCATGTATTTAAATAAGTCCTTCTTGTTTTCTTTCATAGTAGAAATGAAATATTTAAACATGGTACGAGGATACTGCTTAATGGCGTTATTGACATACTCTGCAATATTATTATATGTGATATTTTTCTCACGTAAGAGCTTTATATTCCAAAAGCTAAGAAACGTATTAATCATCATTTTGGAGTGATTACGGTGGCACATAACGCCTCCATCGGGTGAACCAGCCAAGCAGTATTCACCTTTTACAAACTCTTTGAATTCATCGATAAGTTCATTGAAATCCACTATAAAGCAATCCTCATCTATATATATGACATAATCATACCGATTTGCTTGCAGCATATAATCCAACATATAGACAAACGCATTCAATCCATAGAAAGGTTGATTATCTCTTATGCCTGGAATCATCCAGAAATTCTGAATAGGGATATATTCAATATATGTTTTTAGGGAGGCGATAAACAAGGAACTTGGCATACCTATTGAATTCGTTACGAAACATACCTTGTTGTTCGCAAGCCATACTTTATTTTTTGTACTTAAATCCTACATTATTTTTATTTTAGTTTTCATCAAATGAAAAGCCACAGAAAGACAATAGAAGCATTATGTTTATTACTTCTGTCATCTTAATATTCTTATAGCCTTTTATCTATTCTAGATATATTTTTAATAAATTCATTTCTAAAGGTTTACCGTCTTTATATAAAGACATAACATAATCAAAGCAAACCTCAAATTGTTCTTTCGACTATTCATCGAGGTTTCCTTTAAGTATTGTTTGTTTCATTAATTGAGCATATTGCTCAAAATCCCCAGATAAATCCTATGTAGTTTTTATCCATTCTTCAAAACTCTATTTTGTGTCTTTTATAGTATCACTCATCCTAATTTCCGAAAAATATTTGCAGTATAGCAGAAATAACCGCCCAAACCAAACTGAGCAAAGCTTCAATCGCCCACAGGATAAACTTCCCAAGAACTAAGACGATAACTAAACCAATTAAAAACCAAATCATATCTCTATCTATTTTTTGTTAAACTCTGTTCATTAAAAATATACTGCAAATATAATGCCAAAGTTTTTAATTATAAATTAAAAACCTTGTTTTTAACATTATTTAGCATTATTTGTTTAAAAATTCATGGAATGAGCCATCATCAACGTTACCGGGTAATTTATTCAACACATTCCAGTACTCAAGATAGCGATAAGCTTTCTCTATGTCTTGCTGTTCTTTGTCTTTATGGTCTGATCTCCATAGATACTTAAATGCATTCAGCTTACAGAAATCTTTTGTTGCTTCTTTTCCGAATGTCTGAAGCATAGCTTCAATACACTAATAGCCGTCATTTGCCCCATAATGACCTGGATGCTCGACAATAAGGTTATTGGTATTAAATATCTTGTTTTGTTCCTTCTTTATTTTCTAAATATCCAACGACTCATTCGCCAGATCGGTTATTTCAAGTATATCGTCAGAATTTCCCATATTACTTATGCTTGTTAATTTCTTCAGTTATCTTGCTTACTGCAGTTGACCCTACCCATGTGCGTAACACATTTTCATCATTATCAAGAAGAATCATAGTTGGTACTGAGCGAATATTATATTGTTCAATCAGATTTAATGTCTTCTTATCGTCAGAATCTACATCATACTTTTCTAATTCACAAGCATCAAATGTCTTAAGCTATTCATCCATGGATTTGCATGGTGCACACCATTCAGCACCGAATTTCAATAATTTCATATTATATATCAATGTTAATTTTAATTTTTACCAAATATTATAATCAGTAACGTTCTTTGACTCATTTGTAGCGTTGCATACTATACGAACTTGGGTACCTATACCAGTATTCATAAATAACAATGTAAACGGTCTAATTTGCATAAGCTCTTCATAAGTATACAAATGCTTTTTATCTTTATCATAGAATGAATCTTTATGTATTTTATACCAGTTCTCTAAACTAGCTTCATTTGTAAAATTTTCACATTCATCTAGTTGATTAATAACCATATATCTAAAACCTACAGGTGTCCAGTTAACCATATAAATATATGGTCCTAACTTCGTATTTATGAAAGCTTTCTATGTTTCAGTTATAATAGGTAAATCTGGTATTGAATCATATTTTATTGCATCTCTAAACTTATTAAACATAAAAGCGTTTTCAATGAATAATAAATGATTCTCTATGAAAGTTAATATTCTCTATCGTTCTTTTTCTGCTAATTTGAAGTCCATATTAATTTATCTAGTTTATTTTACCATAATGCATTTACATAACATAAATCAGCTGTTAATGAATTATACCCGAGAATCTCAATAATCGTATTGATAGGGGATAATATAGTTTTTTCAAATTGCTGGTCATAGTCAATTTCCAATGCATATTCAGCCGGATACGATCCAGGTAAGAATGCGAAACAGTTATAAACTTTGTCCTTCGCATAATACCACCTTATCTTATCTGCAGTCCTGATAGCACTATATTTAACTTTAAACTTCTTATTCTTAGGTTGGTTCAATAAGAAGTTTGCTATACCTGCTGCCCTGACATGAATAGGGCAATGTTCTCCGACAACTAATCTTGATTTATCATTAAGGATGAATTTATTATAATCGCCAATTGCAATGCTCGATGAAATTTCTTCCGGAGATTTCATCATAAATTGCTGTTTATACTTCTTTAACCTTGAAATGATATCTTCATAAGGCATTCGCTCTTTATGCTCTTGGAACCAATGCAAAACAAACCTTGTAAAGTCTATCTGACATTCACGGGCAAAAGGAGGAGTTGAACCTTTAACGATCTCAAGACCTTTATATACAACTTCTTCCATCGGTTCAAGATAGATATTTGGCTCTTTAAAGCATTCAGCCATTGCATATCTTTTCTTCGCCGTCAGAATTGTTGTATCAGCTATCTTCTCAAGCTCTAACTCCTGCAGGTTCTGATCACAGTTATATTTCTTGGCATATTCTTCATACTTCTGCTTCATGAATGGTCCGCAACCTAAATTCCATAAATTAACAACAAAGCGAGCAGCTTGTTCTTCAGGAATTCCAAGTTGCTGAGTTATTCTACCAAATTCTACGTATATTGAATTATGAGCCAGTATATTGTTAGCAAAGAAGTTATGTGTATCGTCAACTTCTATATCATAAACATACTCGTCGTTAAAATCTTCTAGTTTTTCAATAGATTCTATATTCTCGATCTATATTTCGTTCATCGCAAATAATCATTTTAATGATTATATAGACTTTACTAAGTATAGTTTTTATAATTGTAAAAATAAAATATAGGTTATGGAATATGTAATCATTGGTATCTGCATTTTAGGTATTTACATTTTTGGATATTTCTGGTCAACAAAAGACGAGAGGAATAAGAATAAAAATTCTAATTAATGTTAAAAAAAATTATATTCAAAAAATTAGTATTACCTTTGTTGCGTTTTAGAAATTCAAATTAGTTAAACGATGAAAAAGGATTGTATTAAAGATTTTTTAGATAGGGTTCGTGGAAAGAAAACAAACCAATCGTTAGAGGGTGTTGATGTTGAAGTAACTGCGGACAACTTCGACTTAATTAAGTCGCTACTCAAATTTGAGGATAAGGACGACTTCTACTTCCTTCAGATTATCCAAAGAAAGAAAGACGGAAATGATGTTCCGGCCGCAAATAATGGGTATAGGACAGTAAGACCATACTATATCAAGTCAGAAGCAGACTTTGAACAACGTAGAAAAGCGATTGTCCAGCTCTGCAATCAAAATCGTGCCCGTGCATACATCAACCTCAATGTTCGCAATATGAAATATATTTTGCTTTCTATTATTAGAGAAGCAGCAACATTAATCGAGGAAGACCGCTGTAACCAGGGTTTCAGAATTCTTGAGCATTGCTGCGGCATTACTCCTAAGAAAGGAATTAAGAAGACATGGATTGTCGATGTTGACACTAAGGATACGAAAGCATTAAATGTAGTTAAGCGAAGCGTTAACATGTGTAGGTCCGGAAACAAAGTCGATGAAAATCATTACGACAACGTTATTGCAACGATTCCTACTATCGCCGGATATCATTTTATTACCATCGGCTTTGATAAATCTAAATTAGCTGAGTACATTACTGCGGAAGCAGATAAGGAATTCGGTGACGAGAGAAAAGAACATTTATCTGATGAAGCAATTACAGAAATCTGTAACAGCATCAAGAAAGATAATCCTACCCTCCTCTATTTTAAGAAGTAAACATATCTATATAAGTTAGGGAGAACCTTGTAATAGGTTCTCCCTAACTTTAAACTTTATATAATCTGTTTAAGGTGCTTTGATAATTATTTGGTTTTTTAAGTTGCTCGTTTGCTTTCCAAAACATTTCAGCTATATCAGTAGCGTTACTTAAATCCCATTTACTTAAATCCTTAGTAAACTTCCAACAATGCCAAAACATAGCATGGAAATTTTTTCCACTAGAAACATTCCAATTTTTAATATTTGAATTAAACTTATAACAGTTAGCAAACATAGCATGGAAATTTTCTCCACTAGAAACATCCCAATTTGATAAATTAGCGTTAAAATCAACGCAATTACTAAACATGTTCTCAAATGTTATACCTTTAGAAACATTCCATTCATTAATTTTAATATTATAAATTCCTTCCAAATTTCTAAATATACTACTGAAATCTGTAACCTTAGATACATCAATACAGTTTAATTCTTTATCTGAATACCATATAAATTTTCTGACTAGACGCTTTAACTCTTCGTTTGTCTCCGGAAAATAAGCATGTTTATTTTCAACATATTTCTCAGGTTCTAGTAATATTCGTCTGCAATTATAAAACATCTCATTCATCCTCAAAGCGTTACTGAAATCCCAATGTCTGAAATCACCTTCAATCCATTTACAATTATAAAACATTCCTTCGAAATCAATTCCGTTATGAACATTCCATTTAGATACATCGCATTTTAAATCAATACAGTTATAAAACATGTGCCTAAAATACTTACCGTTAGAAACATCCCATTCAGATATTTCTATTTCTTTGGGATCTAATCCAACAAACAGATAAGAGAAATCAGTTATATTACTCGTGCAAACACCATTAAAATCAGTTACACCTCTTTTAAACTAATATTCTAAGTATCCTCTTAAATCTTCTCGATCTCTAGGTATATAGTCATATATGTGATTACTAACAACTTCTGTATCTACTTTCTATTTAGGTTTGCCATCGGTTATTTCAGCTGGATTAAATCCCATATAGTCACTAATATGTTCTATAATATATTTAATATTTTTATTCATTGTTCTAACTGTTTATTTAATAAATGATACAGGTTTACCATCTAACCAACTAAATAACTCTTCTTCATCATCATACCATTTTGGTATATACTCTAATGATTCGCAACCTTGGAACATATTAAGTGTTTTAAGGCTTCCATCATGGAAGAAATCAGCATATTCCCACCAACTAGATAAATCTTGATTAAATGCTTTACAATTATAAAACATGCTAGAAAAATCTTTACATTTAATTGGTTTCCAATTATTTAAATCCTAATTAAATTTTTCACAACCTCTAAACATTTCTTTAAATGTTGTTGCATTCATTACATTCCAATTAGATATATTACTGTTAAATTTTTTACACCCTTTAAACATCTTATCAAACTTTTCTCCTGCTGATACATCCCACCTTGATAGATCACAATCAAATGATGAAAAACCACTAAACATTTCAGAAAAATCAAAACCGCTAGAGACATTCCATAAAGAAATATCCACATTGTTATAATACTGCCAGAATACGGACTTTTTAAAATCCTTAAATAAACCTTTGAACATCTTTATGTTTGAAACATCAATACAGTTTAAGTTCAAGCAATGCTTATTATTTTTCCAATTAGGATCATGATCTTCCATACCTACATTTATCATTGCCATATTTAACTCATCAACATTAGTAGGAGTATAAAGAATTAAAGCATCGTCAACAACTTGTTTTGGAAGCTTAGTTTTTGGTTTATTATCTTTTATATCTGCCGGGTTAAATCCGTAGTATTCTATTAAATGTTTTATATTGTCTTTCATAACTTATCTTTTATAATAATTTGACCTATTATTTTTAGTGTTATTATATTTATATCCAAATGACTATTTATACCATGCAGGTATTTTTCCTAATCGTACCAAATTATCGCATCCATCAAACATATTGTCCATCTGGAAATAATGGTTTAAACCTTTTTTAAAATCGCTTAAGTCATATGTTAAAGCTTTACAGTTTTTAAACATTGCAGACATATTTGTTGCCGCAAATGACATATCCCATCTGCTTATGTCTTGATTGAATATGAAGCAATCTTCAAACATATGTTCAAATGTTGTTCCTTCATTTATATTCCAATTACTTATATCTGAATTAAAATGATGACATTTATGGAACATGTAACTAAAATCTTCACATCTATCGACATGCCACTTGCTTAAATCAGAATTAAAATTATAGCACATACTGAACATGTGGCTTAAATCATTAGCCATATCGACATGCCACTCGCTCAAATCAGAATTAAAGTTGAAACAACCGTTAAACATGCTTCTAAATGTTTCACCACTATCGACATGCCAATTTTTTAAATCTGATTTAAATTTATTTGCTCCGGCAAACATATAACCAAAATTCAAACATGAATCAACTTTCCACTGACTTAAATCAGATTCGAAGTTCTAACATAAACAAAACATATTATTAAATGTAGTACACTTTCGTACATCCCATTGACTTAAATCTGATGTAAATGATGTACAGCCAGAAAACATACCTTGCATATTTTCAGCATTAGAAACATCCCACTGACTTAAATCACAATTGAATTTATCAGCGTTTTTACACATGTGCAAGAATGTTTTTCCGTTAGATACATTCCATCCAGATATATCAATTTCTTCTATATGCGGTGTTCTATTAGAAAATAGAAATGAAAAATCTGTTATCTATGAGGTATCTATACAGTTTAGATCAGTAATACCTTTATTAAGAAGCTCATATATAAGTGAATGCAACCTATTATGTGATGTAGGCGATTCTATATAAATTACTTTGTTTATATCTTTTTGAGACATTTTCTTTTTAGGTGAATCGTTATCAGATATAACTGCTGGATTAAAAGCCTAATAATTATTCTCTATAATATATTTTATATGTTTATTCATAATTAACCGTATTTTAAATTTATCCCATACTATAATATCCTTGAGTCCTAGTTGAAATACCCCACTTTTTGACACAAGACTTATCAAATTTTTCACAATTTGCAAACATAAAAGTCACATCATAAACATTCGGTAATCTCCAATCAGACAGATCCGCATTAAAGTCTGTGCAATTAGCAAACATATTAGATGCTTCTCTTAATTTAGGAAGCCTCCATCTGCTTAAATCACAATTAAACCTATGACAACCGTTAAACATATTATAGCATTGTTCAGCACTACACATATTCCAATTAGAAATATCAGAATTAAAGTCTTTACATCCTTCAAACATACTTGTGAATATCTTACCACTACTTACATCCCATTCGTCTATTTGTAAATCCTGTAGGTTTCTCATATCTTTAAATAACGATGAAAAATCAACTATTGATGATACATCAATACAGTTAAGGTCCTTTATCCCTAAATCAAATAAGTACTTTATATGTTCTCTAAGATTTTCTGGATTTTTAGCTTTTAAATAAAGAATCTATTTTACCACATCCTGAGGCAGTTTCTGCTTTGGCTTATCATCTTCTAGCTTAGCAGGATTAAAAGCCTAATAATTATTCTCTATAATATATTTTATATGTTTATTCATTTGACAGTTAAATGATTTATATATTTATTAAAAATAACGGGACATTGAAATTGCCCCGTTACCATGAAACTTAAGTAATAATTAATCATTTTTCCAGATTTTTATATAAGTGCTTAATAAACTTTGACAGACTTTCTCCGGTTAATAAACCGTATTCAAGTAAAGCGATGTCAATCAGCTCGTTAATAATATCTGCTGTTTTAACATACTTTTCTATGACTGCTTTCTTTTTATCGAGCAACTTATTAACTTCTGCTTCTAATTTCTTCTTGTTATCCGCATCCTCCTCGGCCGATTTCTTTTTACTAACAGCAGAAATTTCATCATTAAACTTATTAACTTCTTCTCCTATTTCTTTTTCTGCGTTCTTAAGAATCTTTTTAACAACCTTTGAATCACTGTTAATAACGAACATCAATGCATCGTCTTGGTCGATAAAATATCCTTGATTATTGATTAAAGACATTTCTTTGATTCTACGGAAATACTCGTTACCGATAATTACAGCGGGCTGGGCTGTTGATCCCATGTTCTGAACATCAAATACTATATTACTTCCTTCAATCTTTCGTTTACTGCAGTCAAATAAGGTTATTAGCATTGACTTCATGTTAGAAGACAACTCTTTTGTTTTCTTTGTGTCATCCTCTTTTTCAATGATGTGTTCCGCTGTATCTGAATCAACCCTCTTAAATATAACATTCTTTTCCTGCATACCCATTTCATATGCCTGGATTTCATAAGACGAATATTGATTACTAAATACTAAGATATTATATTTCAGTTTCTTAAGCTTTTCAATATAAGTATAATAGATATTCTTATTGTATGTGTAAAGATAAACAACCTTTCCTGATTTATCTTTTTGTGTTTCCTTTACCATTTCATAGTATTCGTCAATGGTATACTTATTATTATCAATATCTGTTAACAGAAGTATGTCTTGACATTTCTTATATAAGTCAGGAATAGTTACGATACCTAAATTAATAAACAGGTTTATCGTTTCCCATTTCTCTTCATACTTCTTTCTATCTTTTCTCATTAATGATTTAAGAGAACTGATAACTTTATTAGAAATATGTGTCCCGATTTTCTTAACATTAGAATCAGACTGCAAAAAGCTTCTCGAAACATTAAGAGGTATATCAGGTGAATCAATAACACCATGCAGTAATCCTAAATATTCAGGCAAAATTCCTTCTACATTATCTGTAACAAATACTCTGTTTGAATACAACATTAAATGTTTATGCTCAAATATAGGTTTATGTGGATCAAATGCCGGGAAATAAAGAATTCCTCTAAATGTAAACGGGACATCAATGTTCATGTGAATCCAGAATAATGGTTCCGGTCTGTCTGGATAAAGAGTTTTATAAAAATCGATATAGTCTTCATCTTTCAGTGTTGAAGGTTGTTCAAGCCATAAGGCTTTATCATAAGTCATTTTTTCTGACTTGTCATCTTCATCAACATATATAGGAATCGGTGAGAATCTGCTGAACTTTTTAATAAGAGATTTAATATTAAGAACATCAAGATAATCTTCTTCGAATTTATCGGATATGTGCATAACAACATCTGTTCCAATAGATGGTTTATCAGTTTCTTCAATGGTAAACTCTGTCGTTCCTTCACATGTCCATTTATATGCTTTATCTGCGTTATAACTTTTGGTTATAATCTCAACTTTATCACTGACCATAAAGCTTGAATAAAAGCCTAAACCGAAATGTCCGATTATATTTGTATCCGTATATTTCTCAAGGAAATCGTTCGCGCCTGAAAAAGCTATCTGGTTAATATAGTTATCAAGTTCTTTATCAGTCATACCGATACCTGCATCTTTAACTGTTATTGTTTGTTCATCTTTATTTACAATAACATGGATGTCAGGAGTATAGTTTTCTGGTTTACTAACTGAATTGTCTGAATTAAATATTGTGTTCAGCTTCTAAGTCGCATCAATAGCGTTGCTGACGATTTCACGAATAAAAATATCGTGATCGTTATACATGAATTTCTTAATAAGAGGAAAAATGTCTTTACTTGTTACTCCTATGTTTCCTTTCATTTCTCAAAAAATATTTTTCTTATTATACAAAAATTGGTTATGAATGTTTTTACTCTTGGTAAAAAGTTAAAATGTGTTAAATATTTTTTTATTTCAAAAAACTATATTATCTTTGTAGTGTACAAATCAAAAATATTATATCCTATGAGAGCACATTTAATCGGAGAGTTTATGGGTCGTGAGTCTAAGGAGGTTAATCCTGCCCCTGGTATTGCTGTAACATATTTTATCGGGTCTGACCGATATCCGTATGTTATTACATCGGTTATTTCACCTAAGAAGATTTGTATCGCTAAGATGGCCGATGAGGATTACAATAATAACCTCATAACGGATGAAGAGAATGGCTATCAGTATTTATGTATGCAAGACCTTTTACCATATATTGCTAATGCAAAAGATAAAATCTATACGAAGCGTCGTAATGGGCGATGGGTCCAAGAAGGTGAAGGTCAGTGGTCTCCGGGCGGTATTTCTATCGGTCATGCCGATTATTATCTAGATCCTTGTTTTTAAAGAAAACTTAAAACTTTATATTCATTTCACCATATAAATATGTAAATTAACATATGGTGAGATGAAATTTATTATTAGTAAAACTGCTGATATTAACTATCTTAGCAAAATAGTTAATATCTCTAATTTTGATCCTCACCCTAATGAAGAATACACTAAATTGAAAATCGCAACTATTGACGGTTTTCACATTGCTGTTAGCACTGATATGGGTGAAGGAGTTTATGTTTATTTCCCGGTAATGTCACAGATTAACGGGGAATTGTTGTCGTACCTTAACCTATATAGGGAAACAGAGTTAAACCGTGATAGTGAAAAGAAAGGTTTTTTTGAGAAAAACGGACGAGTAAAAGGAATTCGTCTAGGCGGAGCTGTATCTGAGGGATTTCTACTTCCTATTCAAGACCTATTTGATTGGATTATGGATTCAGTAGCCATTAATATGACATTAGACGATGTTAATATAGGTGACGAATTCGATGCGTTTGAACATAATGGAAAACAGTTTTGGATTTCTAAGAAATTTATTGTACCTATTAAACTTCCTCCTGAGAGAAAAAGTCGTGATGAGCATAGAAACAAAAAGCTTAAGAAATTCAACAGACTGATTGACGGACAGTTTAAATTTCATTATGATACAATCCTGATAAAGAAAGAACCTTATGCCATTAAGCCTGATGATATAATTCATATATCTTCTAAATGGCATGGTACTAGCGTTATTGTTTCTCGTGTTCTTTGTAAAACTCCAAAAACTCGTTCTGAGAAGCTTTTATCTAAAATGTATAAACTTCTTAAGGGTAGACACTATATTTATGACACGGAGGATTATTTCGCTGAATACGACTATATTTACAGTTCAAGAACAGTCGTTAAAAATGCAAACATAAATCCTGGAAAGAAATATGATTTTTATGGAGTTGATGTATGGAAATATGCGTTTGATTATCTTAAACCTTATCTTATCAAAGGTATGTCTATATATGCTGAGATAGTTGGTTATCTACCAAACGGACAGTTTATACAAAAATCGTATGACTACGGATGCAGACCGCCAAGACATATCGAAGATTATAGAGAAGGAACTAACTTTAAGGTAATGATTTATCGCATAACATTAACTAACGAAGATGGTGTTGTACATGAGTTCTCACCCCGTGAAGTTCAAATATGGTGTAAGAACAATAACCTTAAAGCTGTAACGGAATTCTATTACGGTGTTGCCGGCGATTTATATCCTGATCTTGATAAGTCAAACCATTGGTGTGAAAACTTTATCGAGAGACTTGCGGATGATAAAAACTTCTTTATGGAAATGAACAGTCCTGACTGTATCAATAAAGTTCCACATGAAGGAATAGTTATCAAAATTGATGATATGAAATCCAGAGCATGGAAACTGAAGTGCTTTAAATTCATTAATAAAGAGCAAGAATTATTAGATAAAGGTATAACAAATATTGAAGATTCTCAATCACAAATGAGTGATGATGAGAATGAACAAAATTTATAAATTAAACTTAAAAATACAGTGAAATATGATAGGATATCAAATTATGGTTCATGAACGGAGGGAGGATCCTGAAGATTGGACCTGCCAATGTAACCTTAATGATTCATGGAGATATGACAATAAGGTATATCTGAATAAAGAAGAAGCAGAGAAAAAACGTGATGAGTTAGAAGAAACAGATTCTGTTCATTCATACGGAGGTTTCGATTTCGGATATAGAACCTTTGAAGTTGTGACATGTGATATTTCATAAACGTATTACAATTTTAAAAATATAAATTAAATACACATAAATATAATAAAGAACGTATATTATGAAACACTTTATTACTATTTTATGTGTATTTTTTCTAATGTCATGTTCTAACATTGGACATTAGTATGAAGAACCATCTATTTTAAAATCTCCAGAAAAAAGTATAATAGGAGATATTAATAAAGATGGACAGCTTACTGTTGCTGATTTAACCACTTTAATTGACGGTCTCTTGGATGGAGAAACATACGCATGGTATGATGTAAATGGTGACGGTCAAGTAACAGTTGCTGATATTACCGCTCTTATTGATTTAATGCTAGCAAACGAAATCATCGATGACGGTATATATGAGGTAAATGGCGTACAGTTTAAAATGATTGATGTTGAGGGCGGAACATTTGAAATGGGTGCAAAAAACACAGAGCCTGGTTCATACACTTTTGAAAAACCAATACATGTTGTTACATTATCATCCTTTAAAATTGCAGAAACAGAAACGACACAAGCGTTATGGAAAGCTGTTATGGGTACAAACCCAAGTATCAATAAAATAGATGAGCAAAACCCTGTTGATTATGTAAGCTGGAATGACTGCAAAACGTTCATAAATAAACTTAATGAACTTACCGGTTTGAACTTCAGATTGCCAACTGAAGCTGAATGGGAATATGCAGCAATTGGAGGTATTTATACACATTATTATAAATTCTCCGGTAGCGACAAAGCTTCTGATGTCGCATGGTATTCTGTAAATAGTGGAGGATCAACCCATATAGTAAAACAACTTTTACCAAATGAACTCGGTATTTATGATATGTCAGGAAACGTATATGAATGGGTTAACGATTGGTATGGCAGATATACAGCAGATCCACAAGTAGATCCACAAGGACCAGAAACAGGTACATATAAAGTGTATCGCGGCGGCGGCTGGAATGTAGGTGCTGTAGATTCCAGATGTCATTTTAGATATATGAGAGAAACTACATATAAAACTCCTGCCCAAGGATTCAGATTAGCTTTATAATTTATATTGTCGTAACTATTTATATTATATTAAGTTTATTTCATAAGTAAAAATTCTATGATAAATAATAAAAATGATTTTTTTAAACAATGACTAATAAATTAATTAAGAGTAAATCTGTTATGCCGCTCGTATTAAACGAGGCATAGGATAGCACTCCACAAAATAAGAAATATATTTTCAGCGGTGTGTTTACAGCATGTTCTGTTCCAGGTCATACTATTGTTAATAGAAATGGTCGTATATATACCTCAACTGAAATGCTAAAGCATCTTGGTTATTTGAGAGATATGATTAAAGAGAATGGATGTATTCTTGGTGAACTTGATCACCCTGAAGGTCGTTTCGATGTTCAACTTAAAGAAGCTTCACATAAGATTACAGACCTCTGGTATGACTAGAATACCTATAATGTTATGGGTAAGTTAGAGTTGCTTGATACACCTAATGGTGAAACAGCTAAATCACTTGTTGAATCTGGATATCCATTATTTGTTTCTTCAAGAGCAGCTGGTGATGTAGATGAAAAAACTCATGAAGTTTCTATTGCATAGATCTTTACATATGATATCGTTTGCACCCCTGGTTTCCAAGAAGCAAGATTAACTCAGGTAAATGAAAAATTAAGTGCTAAAGCTGTATCTTATCTTAATGAGTCAGTTGCTGCATAGCAAGCGGAAAAAGAAATAACAAATAAAAAATATAAGGTGCTTATTGAAGGTGTTTCCGTAAATGAGTTAGATCAAGAAGCGCCTATCAATGAGAAATATATGGATATGAAAAACACTAAAGTTGATTTAAATGAGCTAAGTAAGCCTTTACTGGAAGAGGACGAATTCAAACTTCCTGAAGCTGATATAACTCCGGATCAGTCAGGCGACAAGAAAGATGAAGACAAGCCTGAAGAAAAGAATGACGATAACGCATCTGCAGAACCAACTGATGATGAAAAAGAAAAGAACCGTAAACACATAATCAAAGTCGAAGGCCAAACTTCAGACGAAGAAAATGAAGATAACGATTCAGATTAGGAAGAAAAACGTAGTCATATCATATCTGTTGAAGGCCAAGTTGAAGACGATACTGAAGAATCTGAAAAAGAGGATGAAGACGGTAACGAAGATGATACCAAAGATAAAGAGGAAGAGTCCGAAGAAACATCAGAGTGCGGTCAAACAGAAACTGAAAAATCTGAAATGAGACAAGAAAAAGTAGCTCAGGAAACAAAAAAAGATATGCAAGATTTCCAAGCTATATTAAATCGTATTGAACAAAAGAATGACGTCAAAGAACAGATTATCGCTAACTATCCATTCTCAATTTCATTATCAGAAGCAAACTTCGCTAAATTTGCACAGTTAACTCCTGATCAGAAAAAGAAATGTATGAGATACATTGTTGAGCATAATATTTTCGAAATCCAGGATATTAATGATCAATTCATGACTCCGCTTGATAACGAGAAGAAAATGCTTAAGAACTGGTTAAGACTTGCTGATAAGAAAGATATTGAACTCTATACTAAAGCTTCATTACAAGAGCAAGATGCTATTGAAAACATGGCACGTTATATGATTCTTGAGACTAAACAAGATGTTGACGAATTCTGGTCAAAGACCGGTTTAAGAGAAAGAGAAGCAAGAAGAATTCAACAAGAAGAATTTATTAAAAACTATAAGGTTCAGCAAAAAGAGCAAAAGATGGTTGTTCAAGAATCAACACATCCTTTAGGATATTCAATTGATTACATTAAGTTGACTGAACAACAGATGTATGATTAATTCCATATTTATAATAAAAATATAAAGGTTATCCAAATTGGATAACCTTTATTCATTTAACCGTTTATTTGGTTTAACGATGAATTGATTAGACTAACCCCTCCGTCATACGCTACATCTTCAAGGTATATTGTATGTGTTGAAACATCAAATATTATCGCTGAAAACAGTTCATCTTTTTCTTCAGCTGATAATGCGTTATAATCGTTAACTTTTGCGAATCTTACAGGAGAGTTACTTGTTATAGAATTATTTAGTGCCATACTATTTTACTAACATTTTTTATATTTATCTTCCATTATCTAAAAAACCTTTAAATATTCTGACTGTGTTAGGCTCGTTTATAAATATATCATCATAGTTATATATTAAAACCCATTCTCCATTAATTTTTTTATATATTTTTGAGATTGATTCCCATTCTCCATTAAGTTTTTGGAAAACATCATACGGATTTTTACAGTCAACTTCAATAACATGGTTATTAGAAATCCTTTTAATTGTATAGATATAATTAACAATCGTTTGTTTATCTATAACAGCTTCAATTTTTACAATATCATTCGACTTCTCAATACCGTTATCTCTTAAAATCAGTTTAAACAATTCTATATTAGGAATAATTGTCAATGTGTAGTTTTCATCAGAACGTTTAATCATAGTTCCGTTTGGAAATAACCTTGAATTTATTCCTGATGACTCAACAGTATAATATGCGTTCTCACCGAAAACAAACACAAGTGAATGATCCTCATGAATATCTTCTACTAGATAATTATAGTAAACATACGGTGTTTTCGCTTTTATAGACTTAACTTTCCACTATAACGAATCATTATTCAAATGATAGATGTCACTATTTTTCAGATACTTTATATCTATAAAGTGTGATCCTGCAGGTACATCATATTCAATAGTCTGTTCATAAGGTTTATTATATACGGCAGAATTACATATTATTTGAGCATTCTGGTCTATCTATGCTCCTGAATCCGCACTTAACGGTATGTCTATTTTTCCAAAGATACCAAAGTCTCCGCCTTCCTCTGCATAATTAATATATTCTAACTCTACTGTACAATCTACCGGTAAAACAACATTTAAGCGAGCTACAGCTTGTGAATTAGAAATACCTGTATTATTTGAAGTATAATAACCTGTGTTGTTATTCAATATGAATTTATATGAAGCTCTATTTTCTACAGTGTATGATGGGTCTGCTTCAACTGCAACGCCATCAATAAACGTTTTCTGAAATTTATCTGTAATATCTTCACCGTTATCACTGCAAATAATTATAACCGGTTCTTGAGGTATAATACTAATATTTGCATTTGTTCCTTCTACAACTCGTACAGTTCCTGTTGGAGGATTAGTTACAGCATTCAAAGAAGATATAGACAATGAATAATAATTATATTGAGGATCCTCATATTCAGGTACAAACAATTCATAAACAACAACTGTATGTGATTCATCTACATCAGAAATTGTATATGAATATTTGTTCGTTGTTACGTCCATTAGCTGATCACTAACATCAACATCATTGTCTTTTAATATAATGTTTGATTTTGGTACCGCATATTTAGGTACGGTAATCATTGTAGGATTACCATTAAACATCATCATAGTATTAACATTACCTGTCGTTATTATTAACGTCTGAGAATCACCGTCTAATACAGACACATAACCTTCGGGTGATATTATCAAATTTTCAGAGTTAGATAATCCTGTTATAACATGCTTTGTCCTTTCATATACAATAATTTCATGGTCTTCCTATACATTACTTATAGTAGCTCTATATGTATTAGAAGATATTCTTGAAAATGAACTCGTTATATTTGTGCCATTATCACGAATATATATAGAATCTAATGAACTTGTTGAAAGCGTTATAGTAAATGAATCACCTTCATAAACTTTCTCGCTCGATAGAGTTATAGTTACGTCTTCTACTAACGATTCTGCCGAAACTGCAAAGTTAAGTGTTTCGACTATCTTTATAGTATGGTTCCTCGCCACACTATCTATTGTATAGATATACGCATTTGCATTCGGTGATAATCTGGTTAACGAAGATGTTTTATTAACATTATTATCTATTAGTTCTGTATGAGCTATATCAGTTGTATATATAGTTAAGTTATACGTATCGTTAGCTCTTATAACTCTATGCATATTAGAGACTTCAACCGCATTTTTATAATAGACAACTGTATCTATATTATACCTTCTTCCTTGATACTTATCTACTACAGTTATATCATGGTCTTCATGTACACTTGGCAGTGTATACGTCCAATACTTTGGATAATCAGGCTCAATAATATAGTTAACTTTCCATGTTATACCTACAACATAACCGCCGCTAATACCGAATGTAAACCTTACAAATGCGTTTTGTAATTCCTGAACAGTCCATTTACCGGGATAATTAAATGTAACAACCTAATCGCTTCTTGATCCAAATTCTATAGACTCACTTTTCGGTACACCGTCTCCTGAATACAATCGTACGTTAGCTATACTGGTATAGTTAGAAACAAACTGTGCACGGCCTTTAACGCTAACGCTGACATCAGAAACTATAATATTCGGTAAATTATTGGCGGAGACATCTGGTATCTTAGCTGTAAACAGAATATTCGAGAAATCAAACTTATAATCAACATAAGAATCAAAACTCTATGAAGAACGTCTAAACAGATACTTATTAGACGCTAAGCTTGATGTACCATTTGAACCTTTACCAACAGGATCTCTATAATGACGGTCATTATCAGCTTCATAGGTATTACCGTCTGATATATAAACAAGACCTGTAGCCGTTGCATCTACAGCTGTGTTTGTTGTAGATGATAAACCCGGAGTAGATATATATTCAGATAACTAACCAGTTACATCAGTAAGTGTATGAACGTCTGTACTTGAGTCTATCGCATCGTCATACACACTAATATCTGTTATAGAATCACCTACCATTGAAAACACATAAGGATGAGTATAATCTTCCGGATATATATCGGTTAACCCATCCGGATATATTTGGCCTATGAGATTAGATTGATTTTCAGTATTAATCTCATAAATAATACCATTATATTGATACCTTATAGTTAATGTACATCCATAAAAATACAACGTTCCAGAAGTATTCTATCCGAATCTTAAATTGATTCTAGACAGTTTATTTCTGTCCCAGCCAGAATTAGTAGGTATATTAAGTGTTGTATTCTTATTATCAGGTACATTCTGAGACGTAGACATATTTACCCAAGATCTTCCATCAAGACCATAATCTTTAGTAAAATAACCTAAGATTACAGGGACTGTAGACGATGAGTGTGCTCTGACTTCACCAGAAACATTTAATATATCTGCCCCTTGCGGTATAAAGTTAATATTAAACGTATAATAAACATAATAGTATCTGTTACTGCCACTTGAAAATGTAAACGGGGCAGAAACGTCTTGGTTTGTAGCAAAGTTAAATCCGTTTACAGCAGTAGCAACCTAATTAGTTCCGCCTACTGCATTTGTTTCTGCAGCGGCATAACTCGCCGGTGCAATGGATACATCAAATATGTCATTGTCTATTGGGTTTATATATTTTGCCATTTTTCTAATTAGCTCTTATTTTTATGACTAGAGATACAAATCACCGTCATTTCCAAGAATAGTATTTGGATCAGTTGTACCAGTATATACGAATACCGGCATAACCATTTGCCATTCACCGTTAACGACCATCAAAATCTTGTTATTATCTGTACTTGTAACATCAGGTAAACCGCTAATATCAACGTTTCCTTCACCAACAATAGTGTTTCCGTTAATAGTCATTATAGGCTGATGCTCTTGTAAAGCTGTCGCGCCAGCTTCAGCTCCAGACCTAATTGTCTCTAAATCAGATATTGCCTCCTATTTATTATTCCAGTAGTTTATGCTTGCATCAGATAGTTTATCTTGTTTACCATTCCAATAATTAATGCTTGCATCAGATAGTTTATCTTGTTTACCATTCCAATAGTTAATGCTTGTATTTGGTATTGCCGGTTGTTTACTATTCCAATCAGCAATACTAGAATCTGTTATATTGTAAGTGACATGCCCTGTAAATATTGGATCTGTCTCAGTGAAACTTTGTAAAGCAGTTGCACCTAAAGCAGCACCTGATCGAATTGTATCTAAGTCAGATATAGTTTCTTGCTTATCATTCCAATATGTAAAACTTGCGTCAAGAATAGCTTCTTGTTTATTATTCCAATAGGCAATGCTTGCATCAGTTAACTTATCTTGTTTGTTATTCCAATATGTAAAACTTGCGTCAGGAATAGCTTCTTGTTTGTTATTCCAATATGTAAAACTTGAATCAGGGATAGCTTCTTGTTTGTTGTTCCAATAGTTAACGCTTCCATCAGTAATATGTGATGCAATATGTGCATGGAATTTCGGATCAGTTTCACTTTGTAAGTATTGCTTATCTTCAATATCCTATTTTGTATAATAATTAGTTGGATTAAAAATCCTGTTAATAGGTATTTCTATATCATCATGTCCTGAATCAGTATTAAATGAAATAATCAAGCAATCAACCTAAATATTATCACCTGTACCTTTGTGTATAGACACATCGCTTACCATTCCATCTTTAATAAAATCAGCCGCATTTATAGGATTGTTTAAACGAGTTTCACCGTGTTTTAAATATATTAAATGACTTGTAGAATCATATTCAGCACCATCTGCTAATGAGTCTAAGCTTTGATGTTCCTATAATGCTGTTGCACCTAAGGCTGCACCAGAACGAATTGTTTCTAGATCAGATATATATTCTTGCTTCTCATTCCAATAATTAACACTACCATCAGTAATATGTGAAGCGATATGTGCAGTAAAGATTGGATCAGTTTCTTCCTTTTCTTCTAATGCGGTTACTCTGTTATCTAATGCTTCATCATCATAATTATACAAATCAGCAAGTTTATTCTTTTCTTCAGTTGTATAATTATTATCTGTATGAACATAGTTTTGGTCTGTTACAGTATAATTATCATTGTCTAGATCTGATAGTTTTTCAGGGATATATGGAGTGTGTAACAAATCACTATATTCACCTGTCATGGCTACTGTTGCTAAAGTCAAATCACCAATAGAAGATGACATTGTATTCCATTTTAGAATATCTGCCTCAGTTATAGCCTTAACATGTCCAGGAACTGTTGGATCTGTTTCAATAAAGCTCTGTAATGCAGTAGCTCCAAGAGCTGCACCTTCTCTAATTGTTTCTAAATCAGATATATATTCCTGTTTTTCATTCCAATATTCAATACTTGCGTCAGTAATATTATAAGCGGGTTTATTTTCAATAACTTCTACTTTATTTTCAAGTGTTTCAGTTTTGTCCTCAAGCGTTTCAACTTTACCTTCTAAAGTTTCTGTTTTGCTTTCTAACGTTTCTACCCTTTCATTTAACGATGAATCATCAATAAAATCAGATAATTGTGTAGGTACATCAGATAAATCGTTGTAACTACCCGAGAATGCAACATTTACTAATTGGTCTACTTTTTGACCAGCGTCGTTCCAGTCATTTATGTTATCGCTTGTAATATTATATGCTGGTTTACCTTCAATAATATCAACTTTATCTTCAATGATTTCGACTCTCTCGTTAAGGGATGTATCATCTATGAAATCCGTTAATTTTGTAGGCACATTCACCAAATCATTATAATCAGCAGAGAATGCAACGTCAACTAATTGATCTACTTTTTGGCCAGCATCGTTCCAATCGGTAATATTCTCATTGGTTATATTATATGCAGGTTTATTTTCAATAACATCTACTTTACCTTCTAAAGTTTCTGTTTTTTCTTCAAGTATACCAACCCTATAGTTTAACGAAGTATCATCTGTAAAATCAGATAATTGTGTTGGTACATTTTCTAAATCCGTATATGAACCAGAAAATGCAACAGGATGTAGATTTTCCACAGAAGCAGATTTAGAATTCCAATCATTGATATTTTCCTATGTTATATCATATGCAGGTTTATTTTCAACCACATCCATTTTGTCTTCAAGTGTTCCAACACGTTCATTAAGTGAAGTATCATCATTGAACTCAGATAAATTTTGTGGTGTATTGATTAAATCTCCGTAATCTGCTGTAAACGCTACATTTGCCAAACGATCAACTTTTTCGCCGGCATCATTCCAATCTTCAATATTTTCATCTGTAATATCATATGCAGGTTTATTTTCAACAATATCTACTTTATCTTCTAATGTCTAAACTCTGCCGATTAATACATCTGTTATATAAGCCCTAAGGTTTTCTAATTTCTATTTTTCTTCATCCGAATAATCGTTTTCTGATAATCCCATTCCTTCGACTTTATCAACTTTTTTCGCTAATTCTTCTGCAATATCTGCTGCAAAATTAGGATTATCATCAATAGCCTTAGCCAATTCGTTTAAAGTGTCTAGCATTTCTGGCGCACTATTAACTAAATTGGCTAATGCTTCTTCAACTTCTGTTTTTGTAGGATAATCTGTTAGAATATAATCCAATTCTATATCTCTGATATAGTTCTTATCATTTAATAATTCAGAAACTTTGGTTATATAGTTAGATATAGAAGTATCACCGATATTAATACCGCCGTTTTTAATAAAATATATGATATTTTCTAACTTAGTTGCCTAATTATATATAGTTGAGCTATCCGCATATGCGAATTTAACCTCTTTATTGTTTAAACCTGCCATTTATATAGTGATTAACTTTTATTATTTATTTACAAATAGTTAATTAAGAAAAAAGACAAGAATTTATTATTCTTGTCTTTTAAATTGTATTTGTATTTACATTAAATTATATTTATAAATGCACATGTTGTATTCGCATCAATATTTACGATTAGAAAATCAATTCGTTTAGATTCCTACGGATTTAACTATAAATTATAGTTTTCTGTTAATAATGAACCATTTAAAAATATAGAATTTGCCAAATTACTAGCGATCGTTAATGTTATTTGATTAGTATTCGCACCGATACAATATAAACTTATTATCTTTCCATATGTTGGAGGTGTACTAAATCCTATATTTTCATTCTATGAACAATTTGATATTATTACTGTATTACTGCCGTCTAAATTTGCAACTGAAGTTACTAATTCATATTTTATAGGCACTGCACCCACGTCTTCTGCAGTGATAGAACTTCCTATGCAAGTATGTCCATATTGATCAACACCGACTTTAACTGCGGAAGTCTATAGTCCAGTTGGCGCATTATTATGTGTAATCGTTAAATTATTCGTTAACTATCCACCTCCTCCTAACGCACCTGTACCAGTAACTGTACGTGTTTTTGGTGTATAATTACTTAATGCCATATCAACGCCAGCGGATGTTAATCCTGCACCCGTATCACCTGTAATATACTGGCTGCTGATAGATGGTATAGTAGGCAAACCGTTTAAATCACTGTAATTGATATTCAGTGATTTTGTTGTCTAAGCACCTGTTAAAGTGACTCCATTTATCGAAGGTTTATTTGTAATAGAGTCTGACTCATAATTAAGCGTTATTCCTAAATCCGCTGTTGTTTTGTTACCGTTTAATTCTATATTGTTTATAGTCGGTTTATTATTCAATGATGTGTATGAACCATCAGTAGCAACAGTTGATAAGCCCAACGAAGATTTTAAGTTCGCAACTGTTATTATATCTGTAGTCGTACCACCTTCAGTCGTATATGAAAATTTCGGTGTTTCTGTTGCTATATAATTTATACTAATTACTGGAAATGTATTATCATTAGAGACCAGATATAATTCATTCGCGTTTAATCCCTATGTCTTTAATGTATCGAAATCTTCACGGTTCTCTATATAATTTAGTATTAATTGGTTTGTTGATGTATCACTATATGTCATAACATATTTCTTTTATAATTTTTTAGAATATTAAATATATTTTCATAATCATCTTTCAATACCCATGTACCGTTTTCTTTTACATATACTTCGCTATATGTTTCCCATACCCCGTTTTCTTTTATATATATTTGCTATTTTGGTATAGCTTTTGCATATAAATATACGTCATTATCGGGAACAACAAACGTATAGGTTAATTCATTAGTCAGCCTTATCGTATATCCGGAATCCTGATATAAACCAGACCAGTCTGATGTTAATGAATCATATGTAAATGTCAATGTTTCTGTTTTTCCGTTAGATGATATGATTGGCGATGATCCAGAACTAATAGAACAGTTCTTGCAATCTACATATATTTTAATCTCTTTACCGATTTCAATATATAGATTAATGCTTTTATGAGGCATTGTGAATGTGTATGGATTATCGTTTGATATATGTGTCGATAATTTATTTCCATCTATATCAGCTTCATATATTCCAGCAAACTTATATATTGATTTTGAAGGCGTTATAGTTATTGTAACGATTTCACCACCGTATTCCTAACTACCGGATGAGCATGTATAGTTAAATCTTGTAGTATCACCGTATATATTTATATTATATTTTGGCTCTGCTTTTGGATATAATATGGTATTTTTAGTGATTGTTGTTGTATACGAAATATTAGTTGAAACGGGGGTTCCACTAAAATCAGAATTTTCATACCAACCTACAAAGCGCCAATTATTTTCAAGTGTTGCTATGAATGTACAAGTATCACCGTCCACAACTTCTTGTGCAGCAGGTGTAGCTGAAGCTATACCAACACCAGACATTATCTATGCCTTACAGTCAAATACATCATCATAAGAAATAGTTACATTAGCATTGTATATTGTTATTTCACTTGCATTATATTTAGATTCACTTGTTGTATAACCACCAGTGGTAGATAATATAAATTGAATATCATTATTAGATAATGATTGATAAATTTTATTTATATTACCTGATGAAACAGATAATGTTTGTGCTGTTCTGGTTGCGGCGGCGGTTGGTTTATAACTTGAACTTTTATATGTAGTTCCATCTATAATAACACTACCAAATATATCCATCTACGTTAATGTAGCATTTTGACCTTTGGTAATTGTTAAATACAAATTAACAGATGTTATGGAATTAAGACGAATTTTTCCTAAAGTTATGGTTGAATTTTGTTGTAAATTAGTAAAAGTTGATGTTAATGTATTTACAGTTTCAGATAATTCATGTGATAATGAACCTGTAGTATTATTCGTTGCACCATTAATCAAAGAATAACCACTGCTACTAGTATTACTCTTTGTATGCCCAATATTTACATCAGCATATGGATATATAATTAAACTCTTAGCCATGATATAAATTCATCTTTTAATTTTTCCGCTGTTAATATATTTGGATTTATATGTCCAGGAACTTTATCATTAACACCGCATATTTCTTGAATAATATCTGTTTTGTCCACAAAATTAATCTGCATCAATAATATTTTCATTTCGTTATAATGAAACATTACACTTCCACAAATTTTCTTATTGTTTATTAATATGTCATTATTATCAACCTTTACATCATCAAAATATTTCTTAAAATAATTCATAAATTTATTTAAGAAATATAAATGGTTCAATTCTATTTGAATTGGATAAATTAAATATATACGTAAATCACCATTTGCTGAAATTATTGGTCCTGAGCTAAATTCATATCCAAGCTTACAAATTTGATAATTATAATTCTTTAATATTTCTTCTTTATCAAAATCATTCTTAACAAAAGCATAATCAGTTTCACAATTAATTGTATAAAGAAATGCCGGTTGCTTATTATTTAAATATGGTTTTGGCATATTTGGATCTATATAAGGTTCCTCAACAATTTCATAATTCTATATCTTTAATTTATATTCCTGAACATCATTCCAATATTCTTCATAAGTATCATATCCGCATGGGCCAATATAATCCATTATATCAAGAACATTTGAATGTAATCTGTCTTTATCTTTATAATATTGCATTTCTGCTTCATATGCTTTTGCTATATTCTTTGTCATAATTATTCATAATCATTTATTTTTTAAGATATATATCACCGTCTTTTCCAAGCGATGACGATGGTTCGGATGTTCCTGTATAATAATTATTTACAACAAGAGTACCGTCTATTCTCTCTCCATCGATATATGCAGAATGATTCGCCATTATATTTTCAGCACCTGCTGCAGAATTGCCTCCGAGTAATGCACTATCTGTAAACGTTCCGTTAATACCAAGAATTGATGCACCTTTACGGATATTATTCGCCTGTAATTGTGTGGTATCTCCTTCAGTAAACACAACTCCAACTTGCTTTATTTGCTTATTTCCTAACCAAAGACTCATATCTATATTATTTCATTTTTAAATTATGTGTTTGACCAAGTTCTTATTATGATTTTATTATCTATATAATTCTTTATATTCTCAACAGTAGCTACACCAGATGTTCCTGCATTTATATCACCGGTTTTTAATTGGCCCGCTAATGATACAGCATTATTACCTGTAGCAGCATTTTTATTTGTTGAACTTATAATATGCACATAATCAGTATTTGCGTTATTTATAGCTGTCTATCCAGTGACTTCCTTAACAATATCTCCCAAATCCACTAATGTAGTCCCTTCAGAAACAGCAAATTGCTTACCGTTTACTGATATAATCTTTACGACACCAGTAAGATCAACTGTAGTACTACCGAGACTTGTCCAAGAATAATTTTGACCACTTTGTGTAGTTACATATTGTGTAAATGATTCATTATCAGGTACAAGATACACTTTACCAGTTGTGGATGATGATGGTACGAGCGTACCGGCTGAACCTTCATATGTTGTTACATTCGGTGTTGTCGCTGTACTACTTGACACTATATATTGTGTTCCTGCAGCCTATGCCGCATCAATACCAGCCTTAATATTTATAAGCGCATTTGATAATGTAACATCTTCATTCGCATATTGCACATTCATATCATTAGGCGAGCCCGATGTTGCAATTTTATGGAGTATAATATCAGAATTTGTTCCGTTAGAAATTATACCATCGGTTTCTGAAACATCTGCCTTAATTGTTACTACACCATTTGAAACTGTCGCGATATTTGCCGTTCCGTCTAGCGATGCGATCTTATCATATACGGATTTTGCAGACGGATATTGTGTATCGGTATTTGTAGATGATAGTACCGTTACTTTATTTACGCTGTTTTCCTTTATTGACAAATAATCTGTAGACAATTTATCAAAAAATTGCTGTAATGCCTTAATTACAAAATTTCTTATATTCGTATTCATAATTAGCTAAATATTGTATTTAATTCTGTAGGTGTAAGATCGTCAATTGAACCAACATAAGTATATGTGACGTAATCAGTTAATGATTGATGCTCAGTTATAACAGTGCCTAAATCAACAACGCCAGACGTGCCTTTACTTTGACCATTCATGGTGATTTCCGTTATTGTGCCTATATTACTGGTTTTGTTGTTCCAATCATTAAAGCTAGCGTTAGATATTGCATTCTATTTACTGTTCCAATCGTCAAAACTTGCGTTAGGTATCGATTCTTGTTTGCTATTCCAGTAATTAACAGAAGCATCTGTTATCTTAGAAGCAATATGTCTATTAAAGAATGGGTCCGTTTCAGACGATATGAAACCGGAATCATTCTATAAATCAGAAACCTTTGTCGGTATGACAGTCGTGTCGGGTAATGCTCCGACCTCATTCGCCGTATATGTAGGTTTAGTCGAGGATTTAGCCCATGCTGGAACGGTCGGATCAGTTTCGGTGTATGACGTCAAATATCCTTTATTGTCTATTTCTGATTTCGTGTAATAACTATCAAAATTTCCGTTAATGTCATTAATCCTCGAGTTAAGGTCATTTGCCGTCATAGCAAGAATTTTGTCTAATGATTGTATATCTGTGGAAATATCCAACAGTTTATCCGGTAATGATGGATCCATCATGTTTTCAAGTGATGTAACCCTATTTTTTATAGAAGAATCATTGTAGTTCTCAAGACTATCTAATTTTTCTTTCTCAGAAGTCGTATAATCTTCCGTACTGAGCTATTTACCCTCAACCTTATCAACTTTATTCCCGAGTAAATTTGTGACGTTAGAAGCGAAATCTGCGTCATTTCCTAATGCGTCTGCGAGTTCTTTTAACGTATCTAATGTTTCCGGTGCGGAATTAACTAAATTAGAGATAGCTGTACTTACATCAGTGTTAGTTGCGTATATGGAGGTATCATTAGCTGTGATAAATCCGACATCATTCGTAAGCTCGGAAAGATTTGATATAGTGGACCCTCCTGAAATTGTTATATTCCCGGACCCAATAATAGATTCATTGTTTATCGTTTTTAATTGTTGGTGTTCTGTTAAATATTCACCTTTTTGTTGAAAACGTAAAGATGCGTCTTGAATATATAATAATCCATCAATATTAACATAATTCGCAATTTCGTTTTCGCCAATATATAAACCTTTATTTTTTATATAGAAAATACTGTTATCACTGATATGCTCAAGCTATTCATATTTAGAATATTGGTCAACATAAACTGCACCGACTTTTTTATTAACTATATTAGGCATGTAACTAAGATTTCTTCATTTTATTATTTATTTACAAATAATAGGCTACTGTTTTTAACAGTAGCCTATTATTTGATATTTTTATAAATTATAAAATTAACGTCTTCTTCCACCGCCTCCAGATGAACCACCAGAAGGTCTTGATCCGCCTCTACTAGAACCTATTGTTGCAGGGCGACTAGAATGTGTAGAACCTCTGTTCACTGAAGGACTGATTGGTCTGCTTGGCCGTGTTGAAACGCTACCAGAACTTCTAGGTCTTGTCGGTCTATTACCGGGTCCAACACCTGAACCATGATGCCCATTGCCGTGATTACCTCCGGGTCCAACACCTGAACCATGATGTCCGCCACCATTGTGACCTCCATGACCGCCGTGTCCGCCGTGTCCGCCATGACCTCCAGGTTTACCACCATGTCCATCATGTGGTCTATGAGGTTTACCGCCATGATGTGGTCTTATAGGTCTTTGCGTCCCAGGATTAATCCAACCTGGTCTATGACCAATATCACCATAATGAGGTCTTCCGAAATGATACCTATGTCCCCATCTTAATGGACGATAAAATCCTCTATAATAGAGATAATTATCATAATAGAACGGATAATAGTATAAATCATTATAGTAATAATAAATTAATACACCATCCACATAGTAAGGGATTCCGTGTGTAGTAATTATGTTAATCGTTATCGATTGTTCGCCTTCTACGATTTCAACGTCATCATAGATTCCATCACTTGCTGTTGCATAAGTAGAGCAAGAGCTGCAAGCCATAACCATCATAAGCAATGATGTCAAAAGCACATAAAAAGTTTTCATAATCGTTCTAATTAATTTTAAATATGTTTAGTTATATCGTTAATCCAATCATTGAAATCATAATTATCAAAGTTAACTATGATATAGCTTAAATCTGCTATCTCAGATTTAACTGTGCCGTCATACATAAGATGATTTTCGATTACGTTTTCTAATTCTTCATCTACTTCATCTGGATATGTAACCTGTAATTCTGGAAAATGCTCAGGTTTAAAGTTGTGATTTCTTAAAATCAGGCTTATGGCGTCGTTGGTATCTTCGCAAATAGCCCTGAATTTCATAGAATCTTTCCAGAGATCGCCGTCACCTTCAAATATTATACAACAATCCATTTCTTTTAATATTTATAACTGTTTTATTTATACATTATAAGTAAAATGAGTCATTTTGTCTTATGCACCATACATATAGTCAAGTTTTACATACATATAGGGTATATTCATATATAAAAAAGATGAATAGATATGTTGTATATCTATTCATCTTTTATATTAGTTTATTTCTTCCCAAACATTAAGTTCAGCGTCTTTAATAATGTAACCTAATTCATCCCCCGTAACTTGATTTTCTCTTTTAAGTTGTTTTCTAACTTCATTTGCTACTATTTCATCGCATTCTTCTGGGGTATAACTAGAGGTATCATCAATAAACTCATACCAATCAAACCTATGGTTTTTAGCTATATCTTCAATGGCTGTATTTTTATCCGTATATATACCCATTAAAACTAAATCTGACAAATACTAATCACCTTCATATGCTAACCATACTTTTGTATATTCATTTCTTGTAGCAATATCATCTGGTATCCGAGGTCCAAAAGGTTTCCGAGGTCTTCTAGAAGAGTTTCTATCATCATCTATAGTCATCTCATTTAAAGAACGTTTCACTTCTTTAGAGACACTTTTCATGATATTTTCATATAATTTTCTCATTTCGAACTTATATTATTTTTAAAAAACTGATTCGAATTTATCTACAGTTACTTCATGAAGTGAGAATACCTCTCCTGAAGTTTCCATCTCAACTGAACCATCATCACCAAGAATTTGAACTAATTCTCTTATAAACATTTCCCGTTTCTGACTATCAGTATATTCATCTATTTCATCATCAGGTAAACCTAACTCTTCATCTATTTCAAAATCAGGGTCTTTAAGAATATAATCAGCTAAACTAAATATAGCGTTTTCATCAGTTGTAAATACACCGTATACGGTTTTTTCATACTCTTGCTGACCTACTAACATATACATTTTATTTTCCATAATCTAAACTTAATTATTTTTATTAACCCATATAGCTAGAATCAATTGCGGGGATCGGATCAAGATGGAAACTGTCTATACAGTTATCCTTAATCCAATTATCTTTAAGAACAAGACCTATATTCTTGCCCGTTTTGTTTAACGTTAACCAGTTACCGAAATTATCGATAGTTTTATTTCCTCTCGGAGTTTTACGACCATTCTCTGTAATTTCATGTGCAACATCTAATAAAGTCTCTTTAGAAACAACATAAATATCCATTTCAGTAGTATCAAACAGATTCTTATCAACAAATGCGACATAATTTACGTTTTCAGAAGGTTTTTCATTCCCAGCAATATCCATTAAATCCTAAGTAAGTTCAATTCTGAATGTATCATGATTTTTTTGCCTTCTTTGTTGATACATTATATATGCAGAATTGCTTGAAGATGCTTTATATGGAGCAGATGGACTAAAAAGTCTTAAATCAGCCTATGTTTTCTTATTATTTTTGTATAGATCGGCATTAATTAATGCTGCAAATGAATCACTACGTTTATGTGCATTTTGTGTTGCTTTCGATGTTCCTCTTGCATCATATCCTGCATCTAAATAATGTTTCTTAATTCTATTATGAACACGCTATTTTTGATTCATCGTATAATCTTCACTGTCTTCATTTAATGCACGTTTTACTTCACGAGATATGCTACGCATTATCTATTCGTAAAGAGCTTTATTATTTTTTCTCATTGGTTCGTATTTTTATTATATTTATTCTGTTTACTTCTTTATATTAATGTGGTCTTTTTTCATAGTCTTGCTTTAGTGAATCGTTACAACCGTAAAACATTTGTGGTCTTGTATATAAATGCGTTTCATAAAATCCTGAAAAATCTGCATGCTCTAACCGATAACAGTTACAAAACATAGTTCTCATATTTCTAACATTCGATGTATTAAAAGAGCTAATATTTAAGTTATATAAACTAACACAATTTGAAAACATGTTCCACATATTTGTTACATGTCTTGTATCAAAACTAGATAAATCTAAGCTCTCTAAATCTTCATTAGACAAAAACATACCAGACATATCTGTTACATTTCTTGTATCAAAACTAGATAAGTCCAGTTCTTTAAGGTGCATACAATCAAAAAACATTTCAGACATATTAATAACGTTTCGTGTATCAAAACTAGACAAATTTACCTCATTTAATTTAGTACAAGATATAAACATTCTTTTCATGCTTTTCACTTTTCGTGTATTAAAATTTGATAAGTCAAGAGACCTTAATGCAGAACAGCAATCAAACATGCCTTCCATAGTTTCTGCGTTTGACGTATCCCATGTAGATAAATCCAATCTTAATGTGGATCGTGTATCTACATTTAAATCGTCATTAATTAGCTTTATATAGTCATTAAAACAATAAAAAACATAACTAAAGTCTTTTACATCTCCAGTATATATGTCTAACAGATATGGTTCTTCAATGTTTTCTCTTAATCGATCAGCAACAATCTTTTTCAACTCATCACCAGTTTTAGGAAATTCAGTAAACTCTATATTATAATTATTCTCTATTAGATATTTTATGCTTTTATTCATAATATTTTTTATTATATTTATTCTTCTACTTTATAATATGTCGGGTAATCAGTTTTATCGTACTCTTCCAATAAATTATTATTTTCTTGCATATATTTAGATGTCACATCAGCAAATGCAGGATTCCATTCATCTCCTCCAATTTTCATATAAACTGTCTTAACTTTATTATAACCATCAGCGATTAAAACATAATCATACAAGCCTGCTCTTAATGGGATAGGCTCGGACATTATAACCAAATTGTATTTTACTAAAATATAAGTATTTCTCAATTCTCTTACAATATCACCAAGTTTACTAAATAACAACCTATCCGAAACTATGAAAACGAATTCAGAACACCTGTCAGGTATTATATTATATAGATATTCAGCTATCATATCATAAGTAATGTCTTCATGAACAAGCACATGAAGGTGATTTTCATTTCCTGTTTTATATATCTCAATTCTTGTCTACATAATTAAAAATAAACTATATTTTGATTCATTATTTTCTCTTTACTTCCTGACACCAATGCTGAACACGTTCCTGCTGGTGAAGAACCAAGTTTAGTGTCAATAATCTAAGCCATCGTTTGCAGTAACGTTATAAGCTAAGATGCATTAACTGCACATGTATTCTACGTATCACCTTTAACTCTGACTGCACTTTCACCGTTCAGCGTTATAATCTTACCTTCTATATTGACTTCATTCCCAGAAGTTATATTAATCTAATCTTTACCTTGGATGAAAACTTTACCGTCTGTTAGCTGAATCTAGACACCAGAAGTTTCATCTCTATATCTTATCGTTATTGTGTTATCTGGACTTATTTGCACATAAGAACCTTGATAATACATGACCATACCTGAATTAGGCTGGAACCTTACAGATAAATCATATTCAGAATCATATAACAAGAACTATGACCCTTCATAATCGCTTGCTAATTCCAAAGATAACTATCTGTCAATAGTATTTGTTCCATACCATTCCATGCTGTTAACATCATCCTATGCGAATCGTACCCTTACCTTCTGACCTACTCTGGGAATTGATATGGATCCGCCGCCAGACCCAGAAAACGAATTTGAACCTGCGTAATTACACCATGGCAAGGATTCAGTGGGTATATTGTCATGAAGTCCTTTAACTCTGACTTTTATTCTTCCAGAATATGTAGGGTCATCTATAGACTCTACTGTACCTGTTTTTACTTTCTTTGTATTGTTTAAATTAGCTGTATCTAATCCCATTACATTATAGTATTTTTAATTTATACAAAATATGAATATCATTGTTAACTTATTTATTATAAATAAATAGAAAACCAAAATAATATAACTTATTAAAAACAGTAGTTTTTCAATTTTATTTTATTGGTATGCAATATATTAAAAAATAAGTTTTAAGAAAAAGTAAACTTTTTCTTAAATGCTGCGTATAATAAATACTGAGTATTTAAGAATTAATGAATTTATATAGAAAAAATTGTCAAAAAACGGAAACTTTTCTAAATGATAGTATCTTTATCTATTAAACAAGGATAGTCCTGCCCGAGAGGTTTAAATATAAAATTAGGAACACCATAATAAAGTGTTCCTAATTTTATAAATTATAGGTTTTCATTTTCTAAATTATTATTGTTATCACTTCGTCTTCGAGGATGAGGATATTTATTTTTCGGTTTAGGTAAATACTTATTCACATCATATTTATTTGTTGTCTTCTCAATATCCTCTATTAAACCCTCCATTGATTTCAGTGAAATTTCATCATCTATAAAAGGTTCCAGTTCTAATAAGAATTGAGAAAATTCATCTCTATTACGAATAAATGCGTTTAATGCTCTTCCTGAATCATAAACAAACTGAATTATAAGATAACCATTCGGATCATCCATAAAGCTAAAACCCAATGTTTGTTTAATGTCAACAAAAGTCTAACCAACTTTTATGAAAGACTTCAATCGCTTATTTTTAATAAACTCTTCATTAATTTCTCTTCCCATAATTATTCAAATAGTGCATTTGTATTAACAGTGTTATCAGGCTTGATGTATTTGCTCATATCTTTAAATATCTCAGCCTCAAGCACTTTCTTTTTATCATATCCTTCGTAAACTGTTCCAGCTAATAATTGAGGTGCTTTAATATTCCAAAAACCTGTGGCTGGAATATCATTTATCATTTTCCCTAATTCAGATTTATATTCCTTAATATAATCTGGGAATAAATCACTGTTAAGTTCAACCAATATTCTTTGTCTGTCTAATCTTTCTTCAACATTAATATCAGTTATCTCATGTTTACAAACCTTTTCCAATATAGGCTTAAGCAAAGATTTACCAGCAATTAGATCATGAATGTTATGAATTCCTATTGTTTCCCTTATCTTTTTCTCTTTACTTGGTGTTATACGAACTTTTTTTCCGTCTTTATACCAGTTATAGAAAGAGGGTACACAATCTCCATCATCTCCACAAAAGATTTTATTCAACAATACATCATTAGGATTTTCAACGCACAGATCCATAACAGGATTTTGATTCAGAATGTCTTTAATGTATTGTTTAGACATATCGACGTTTTCAAAGAAAATATCAAAATTATTTTCTACGGAATTAAACCAGTCATAAAAATCTTCAGTTACATACATAAAACGCTTTGCCAGTTTACCTCTTCCTTTGCTTGTAGTGTTGTATACAATGCAGTATTGGTTTGTAACTTTATTAAAATCAATAAGCTGTCTAATATCTCCATCAGCACTGACAATAATAATGTTGTAATCAGGGTATTCTGTAAATACAAGTTCTTTACACATTGCCGCAATATCGTCGGCTTCACAGTGTTGTACTTTGGCGACATGCATGTTATTCTTGCTCAGAATCTCTTGCAGGTCATCCGCACTTTTGAAAATATTGTCCCAATTGACATGTTCTGCTTTTTTCCTGTTCGATTTATATCCCGGGGTTAATGCGTCACCGGGTAAAACGTCTTTTCGCCATGCATGCTAAGAGTCTGTAGCGATAATTACATTAGTTGGCTTGAAAATATTGATAATAGAGCAAACGTCTGTTGTAAACTTATACATAAACGATCGTATATCTTCGATCCTGTCATATGTATCAGCCTAACTATAAAGGCTGTTCATGAATAAAGACCTAAACAATAAATTCGACCAATCTAATACTAACAAAATTTTTCTATTTTCCATTTCAAAATTGAAATACTATTTTAATTTTATATAGGTATTTATTCTCAAAGTTTGTCTATTTGATATTTCAGCTTTACAAATATTAGTAAACTAATAACTTATTAACTATCATATTTTCTATTAAAACACTTTTAATAAATATAATAAACATAATTACAAATCTACATATGGCAAATATTAAATTAGACCAATACGGTATTGTTTCATCCAATATTGTCAATTATAATGATTGGAAAGACGTTTATTCTAACGGCAAATACAGGGCAAAATTACCGAAAGGAATTCCTTACGAGAAATTCCTCGATATACGTTACGCCTATATGCCCTATAACTTCAACTACTATAAAGTCGCTGATTATGAGATAAAACAAACCAAGCACATTATAAAGGCGGAAAAAGACATTATTTCAAACGCTGATCAGATAAAGAAGAATTCGAAGAATATATCGAAAAACAAGACAAATATATCAAAGAATAAATCTAATATATCTTCTAATAAATCAAATATTAATACGAATAAACAAAATATAGCGACTAATAAGTCTAATATCGCAACGAACAAATCTGATATTGGCACGAATAAGCAAAATATAGCTACGAATAAATCTAATATTGCTACGAATAAGTCAAATATCGAACAAAACAGAAGCGATATAAATGCAAACCGTTCTGATATAAACACGAATACATCTAATATCGCTACAAATGCAACCAATATTTCTACCAATACATAGGGAATCAGCACAATTAACCAGGAATTAAGCGATAACGTTTGGAAAATATTCGAATAAAAATAACAAGAATCTAATAAATCATGGCAACAAATTTAAGTAATAACCTTTTTTCAGAGCTTTTCCTTTATGTCCCTTCTGATAAAACTTAGGAATTCAAACAGCATTGCACTGATTATAAGTCATATATCGCTTTCCTTGAAGAGACACATGAAATTTATGTAAACGGTAAATCATTCGGTTATAATTATGATGAGCTGTTAGAGGAGATATGGTCAGCGATACATAATTTACAATCTGAAATGCTTCAGCTTGAAACTGATTTCAATACACATAAAGATGACATAACAACCGCATTATAGACACACCGCAATGAAACGACACAAGCGTTAACAAACTATCAAACTGGTGTTAATAACCAGATTAACCAGATTAATAATAACATAACCGGTTTGAATACGTTAATCAGCCAAGAGAGTACTGCTCGTGAGACTCTCGCCTCTCGATTAGATGCTAAAGATACACAATTAGAGACAAAGAATAACCAACAAGATGTTTCAATTAATTCTATATCTAATCAAATTGGTAGAGAAAATCAATCAGGATCAATCTTGTACAGAATTAAGCAATTAGAAAATAGATGGCTTTAATATAATTAAAAGAATGAGGGGTAAAAATATCCCTCATTCTTTTTCTGATCCTTTAATTATTTTATAGAAATCGTTTATATTTTTTAAACAGGACTCTATATTATCTTTTACATATTGTTTTGAATAATCGAGCTTTACATTTTTAGATTCTTTTAATATGAATGATATATGAGACGATAAAAAATCCACCCAAGATTTAATACCTCGCACTTTTTTGTAGTTTATTAATTTCTGTAAATCATCCGAAACAAATATCAAGAAAGAACATTCTCTCATTATTCTTTGATATAAGTCAATATATTCATCATCAATAGTATACGGGTAAATGCAAGCATGGATATTATTTTTTACAATATCTATTATGGATTTCTTTATATCGTCTTCAAGCATTTGGCTAACAATTCGTTCCATAGTATCTATTGAATAAAGCTTAATACTGTAATCATCATTGAAATCATCAGTATTAAAGTTCATGAATATTGCTGTTAGCAATAAGATGTATAAACCTTGATCATCTAACTTAAACTCGTAATCTTCCTGCTGGGATTTCTCATATATACAGCATATATGGTACATCAGCTCAATCGTATAATTAAGGTTATAGAATGGTGATGATATACCATTACTGTATGTTATGTAATACCAAAAGAAATTATATAAATTGATATTCCCTTTTATGTAGCTATATACTTTCTAGAATTTCATAATTATTATATAGTCTTTAATGGTATATGTTTATATGAAAATTGGATCCAAAATTAAATTGGATCCAATTTATAATGATTATTCGTATTCTCTAATTTCGATTCCGGCTTTCTGTGCTTTTTTCATTTTACCGGAATTTGATCCCAAATCATCGGTAAACAATATTTTGCAATCTGACCAACTTGTTGTTTCTACATATTCAGGATGTGCATTCAAGAAGTCTTTCTTAGTAGCATAACCATATTCTTTAGGCGAACCAGTCATGATAATAGGAATTTGATCTCCACCACCTGCTGATTCTTGTGGAGCAATATCTATACCAAGTTCATCTACAACTTCCATAACCATCTTATACTCGGTACTTGAAGGATCGAACGCCCAGCCAATAACGTTTGAACTGAAGCCTGCAGTCGAATGTGATTCTCCTCTGATGACTTTTGCACATAATGCTGATGCTCTATGACCGCAGTTCTTGAAGCAGAAGCTCAAAATTACGTCCTCAAGCGTGATGTGTTGAGCGAAATCTTTCAAACCTTGTACTATATTAGCTACTGACCTTGAATTCCCCAGACGCGAGAATATGAGCTTATACATATCATCTTTCATAAGGTAGACAATATTAATCAAGTTATCAATATCGTCATGTAATGCATCATACAGCATTCCAGCTGCTGCAGGTCCGACACCGTTAATGACTAACGCGTTTGCGGATGCTTTAAACCTCATTTTTTCTTTTTCTGAATCATCATTGAACACTTTCATGAGGTGCATTTTTCCTGACTTTGGCTCAGTATAAACTTCTGAATCTTCCGGTAAATTTATATTTTCGGTACCAGCAGCGTTAACAATTTCATAAACATAAGGAATAATATCACCAGCTAATGAAATCCTTACTGAAGAACCTATACCACAACCCTTAGAAATAACATAATCATAGTTATGTAGTGAAGCCTTTGAAATTTCTTTACCATCCATGTATACTGGATCAATAATAGCTTTAGGAAAATATTCACCAGTTTTCTTTACATTCCATTCAATATCGATTATTTTTGTGGCGTTAATAACAGGAATAAACTTCATAGCAACACAATCTTCGGGCCGAGCACGACTATCATTATATTGTCTTGCTGATGCTTCTGGCTTGAATACGATTCCGTCTAATGCATACTCTGATTCTTCTGTTCTGAATGATGAATATTCTTCATATATTTGCTGTAATAAATCACCGTCTAAATCACCCATATCATAAACTTGACAATATTCATCAGGAGGCAATTCACCTATATGTCCAAGATATGGTTTCAGATATTTGTATGTCGAATCATTGGGATTCATCCAATCTAACTCCATGAATGTATTATCGTCCATATTAACAACACGATAGTCATAGCATACAAAATGAAGGTCAGAACCAGAAATCATATCTGGAGTTGTTTCAGATTGTTTAAGACCTAAACGGCCAGCAACATAACTTCTTGGGTTAGCAAAGTCTGAATATTTTTCAGCATGAATAGAAGCCGGTACCAGGACTTCACCACGAATACAAAGGATTTCATCGTCTGCAAGAATATTTGCACATGCATTATCAATCATGGACCATTCTGGTGTATCTAATATCGGTTCAAACCAAACTCTAATATCTGTACCAAATGAACCGTCACCGCGGGTTGCAACTGATATAAGCTCAGCGACACCGTTTTTATTTCTGAATTCGGCACTGAAGCTTGCACCGTCTAGTTTAGGCGTAACTTCTATATATTGTCCGCCATCAGATTTCCTTAAATATGAATTAATCTGGTTAGCAAATCCATCCCAATCAACTATACCTGTCTTTTTATCTTCTTTGATTTGAACTTTCGCTAATGAACCCATAATAAAGCTATGTTTCACAGTATAACCTTTATGCTTACTGCCGACATAGTTTTTATTTTCTAATCCTAATTCAGCTTCAAGGTCATCATATTGCTTATCTGTCAAAATTTCTTCACCTGTGTTATAATAAGCATCTTTCGCTCTGTCAAGCAAGTCAAGTTTCTCTTCTCTTGACATTAATTCGATTTCTTCTTGTGTGTAATAAGCCATTTATAATAAATCTTTTTCTTTATTTATTTGGTTTTTATCTGATTGTCTAAATTAAAAAACGGATGCTATATTATTTTTATTCTATTAAACTTTTTGTATGTCTAATAGTATAACTATTAAAATGATTTATATAGAGTTATGATGCAACCATGGCAAAGAAATGTTTTGATTAACAAATATATAGCAGACTCTAAGATGTATGAGTTAAATGAAATGATAGACAGCGATATATTTGATGAAGAACAAAAACAGTTGATGGAGGAAGAAATAAACAACCTTGAATCTTATATCGAAATCTGCACAAAACGACTTAAAGATGTTGATCCAGTAGATATAGCCAAAGTTTATGATGAATGGAATAGACGAGACGATAACGAAGATAAAAAGCTTCCATATAAACTCAGCAGAAAAGATGTAATTCAAATAGCTCATGACAAATGTATGGAAGAGATGTTCAATAAATCTCAACCTGCAGGATCATATGAAGAATATGTCAGAAAAGCTAGAATGGGTGAAATCACTGAAAACGATCGAGTTTATGAATGGCATTATCTTTCTCAGGACGAGTATAAGTATATTCTTGATAAGTATATTGACGCTTACGGCATGAGAGAAAGATGGACTGATTATGTTAATACAGTTATAGAGTATTTCAAAGATAATGCGTCAAAAGATAAATGGATCCCAGAACGTACAGATGAAGACGGGTTTAAACATCCAGGTTATAGAGGTTATGAGCATTTACCGCATTTTAGTAAAGTCATTGAAGATATAATCAATGAAAAAGGAGTAAAGGAAAAAGAAGATATTAATGTTATAGCTAAAGTAATTTATGATGCAGTTATTCAGAGAATTGAATATTGCAGAGATTTCTACAAATTCGATAGAGAGGAATCTGGTTTTCATATATCAATAGCAATGGGTCCGTCTCCTACATGTAATAAAGAGCAAGTTATTGAGTATTGGAAAGATAAAGGTGTAAACCTTGAAATAATCGACCGTGATCCTAATAAGTTTTGGGAAATCGATGAGTATGGTGAAGCATGTGAAGAAGCCGATTATGACGAGGTGTATGAAGAAGACGAGCTGATCGATATTGATGAAGATATGGAAGGCGAATATGTTGAATTACCTGAAGATAAAATAGAAGATTAAATTATGTTAATTACAAGATTTAACTATAAAAAATATAAGAATGTGTTAATAAGTATTTTTGTTAATGCATTCTTATCTATTAACGAGTATTATGATGCTGATAGGTTAGGTGAAATAATGGTTGATCTTAAAGAAGATAAAAACATTAAAGATCATTATAATATGGCATTTAAATATGAAATTAATAGGCTATATGACATAGATAATATAAAAGTGTATAATAAATATTTTATATTCAAGAAGTTAAAAGATGACTTCGTAAATAAAATTTATGCGATGAAAAATTGATGAGTCTTTTTAGTTTTAGAAAGAAAGAATAGGAAGTTACAGAACCTGAAAATATAGTGGAGAATACTGTTTAGCCTAATGAACCGGAGCAGAAACCGTTAGAATAGTATTCTGTAGAAGATCTTAAAAAAGAGTTAGAAAACGCTTATATGGAAATTGATTACTTAACGGCGAAATCTAACTATTTTGAGTCTTTATATAACTATACGAGGATGATAAATGATCCCAATGCAGGTAATGCTAATAAGGCGTATATGATATATGAAAACGTTAAACGATGGGAAAAAATTTATCAGAAATATGAATCAATGTAAACTTTCTGATTTTATTGAAATATAATTTTAAATTTTTATTTTTTAATCTATAAGTTCGTTCCAATACAAGAGGTCCGTTAAACAGTCGTTGAGGCCTGGACTGTTTTTCGCAAAATAACGAGTTATTACGTGCAAGAGGACATGTAGACCGTTCGCCTTTAATGCGAGGAACCTTGCTTATTAAAGTAATGGAGAGTAAGCTGAATAAACCAAAAGCTGAATGAGACATCCCGGCCGACTGATAATTGGATGGATGTCCATGAAAGATAAAGCGGCCAGTATATTTCGCATTATTAATCTTACAAAGCTGGTCCTATGCCTAAAAGCTACATCCCGATCGAGGCATGCAGTACGCTTATAGATTTTTTCTGAGTCCCGATAGTGAAGGCAGTGAAACCTGTTTTCACTATTATTTTTTTGTAAAAACTTAATTAGTCTTCCTTTATATAATATTAAATTTATAATGTTTGTAATTTTAATAATTTTTGCATAGATAAATATTATGTAATATTATATTTGTTTCATGTAGATAATAAAGATTAAATATTAGGTTAATGAAGAAGATAAGTAGTTGATTAGAAGGTATATGTAGCAATATACGTCAGTCAACCATTATGTCTATAACCGTATACAAGATGGATTATCACAAAAACAAATTAAACAACAAATCAAATCACTAAACAACATAAAATATCTTGATTCATGGTTTATCCAGTGTTCTTTTTATGATATTCCTTAGAAATCTAAAGTTATATTCGGAGGCAAAAAGAATTACTTTGATAGACTTAAAGGATTGATAACCAGTGAAGAATATAAAGAAAAACGCTTAAAACCTTTATATTCAATTGGTGAAGTAGTCAATAAATCTGTCAAATCTAATAGGAAATTTCATATAGAACAAGATTTATCAACAATAACTTTTAAACCTAATAGATCAACATAGATAAATCTGAATCTTATAGGCATAGGTAACAGAAAATATATATTACAGAAGCTTTATCTTAAACAAGAACAGAAATAGATCAAGATTGCTTATAAGCTTGATTTAGACTATGTTTATATATGCTTCGAAACAACAGATATACTTAATGTATAGATTGATCATATAAACAATAGAGTTATGTCTATAGACATGAATCCTAATTATATCGGGTGGTCTATAATTGATTGGAAATCAGAATCTGAATTCAATATAATCAAATCAGGCTTAATATCAATTAAACAACTGAATGATAAAGAGTTAAAACTAAAAGGATTTAGTTCTGAATCTAAAGAAAGAAAATACATAACCAATAAAAGAAATTATGAAATCATATAGGTAGTCAAAAACCTGATTAACAAAGCTATATATTATAAAGTATAGTTATTCTCTATAGAGGAGTTAAGTATTGAATCAAAAGACACAGGTAAAGGTAAGAGGTTCAATAGGTTAATTAATAATCAGTGGAACAGAAACAGTTTTGTAAATAATTTAGAAAAACGGTGTAACATATTTGGTATCAAGTTATTAAAGGTTAAACCTGAATATTCAAGTTTTATTGGTAACTTCTTATTCAGATCACTTAATTTACCAGATCCAGTTTTATCTTCTATAGAGATCTCAAGAAGAGGATATGAGTTTTATAATCAATATATTACTAAACAAAAAGAAATAAAGAAAAATATAATACAGCCTGAAATAGGTTAGTTTAAACACTTGTATACTAAGTCGTTGGAAGAATTTGGCATACAAGATAACTAGTTAGATTTCATAAAGTTGTATTATGTATTCAAAAAGTCTAAACTTAAATATAGGCTTTCTATGGATTAGTTTAATCTGTAGTTTTCAAGATTTTTCTCAAACAAATCACACGTGTGTTTATATAATTGGTAAAAGTTGTATAGTTTCCAGAAAAATTATTTAAAAATAAGTGTAATTTAATATGTCAACAAGATGTAATGTTATTATTAAAGATGAAACGAAAGATAAAAATGATGTGATTTATGTTTATCATCATTGTGATGGTTACCCTGAAGGAGTAGGTGCTGAGTTGAAGTATATCATAGAAAACCGTTATACTGAAGCTTTTCTTAACAGAACAAGTATCGCTAAGCTTCTATGCGATTATCCAAGTGAATACGGACCTTATGAAATGACTACAGATATTCATGGCGATATTGAATACTTGTACGTACTAACGGTCTTAGAAGATGGAACCGTTAAATACCAGTGTATCGATGTGCCGTTTGGTGAATATAATTACGAAACGCTTGAGAACTGTGAATTAGTTGAAGAATGTATTTTAAAACCTGATGATATGCCTGTAAAGAATGACGATGAAGTATAGTATCCAACAAAAGAAGAAGCTATTGCTTATATTCATGGTAGAGATGATTTAATGTCCATGTCCATGGCCGAAATCTTAAGTTTGTTTTTTGATTATATAAATACTCCCTTAAATAAATAATAAAAAGAGTATTTATAATGAAACGAAGTAATGATATTTTATACCGTCAAATTATGTCAGGTATATCTAAAAACTTAAAGTCTATAATTGAATCAGCAATGAATGAAGATGATGCTGTTCAGACAGAGGTATAGAAAGCAGCTGAAGCTATTTGGAATTCATGTAATAAAAACAAGGATTAGTTAAAAGGAGCTATAGCTATGATGAAAGCTGCAAGCGGAGATGGTAAAGGTAATGGTAATTTTAAGTATAAAGGAGTTTCATACAAAGACCTTATTCCCGCATTATAGAAATATTTAAACGACGAGAATAAAGGTTCAGTAAATGAAAAAACAAGAAGAATTCGTAGGTCATAATTATATGAAGTGAGGATCCTAGAAATTTAAGATCCTCACTTCATATTTTATAAATAAATTATTAACGCCAACCCATTGTGCCTCTTTGAATATTTTCTTTAATATACCATTCAGCGGCTTCTTCGGCTTCTTTCCTTGTATTCCATTTCTGGTTTCCCTTATAATCAGTAATATCTTCATTGCCGATTTTAGCATACCAATGCTCACCGCCTGGTCACTGTAAATACTTTACATTATCTAAAATACGAACTGCAGGAGGATATTCAAATGTATCGCTTTCAACAATTTCACAAATGTCGTACAAATTACTACCGTCAGCGTATGCAAACTCTTTTACTTCTGGACCTAAATAAAGTTTTTGTTTCTTAACATTTTTCTTTCGAAATTCGACAATAGACTCAAAAAGAGTAGTTGCACTTGCACTCATAGTCATAGGATAAAGCTCACCATATTTTAAGTTTGTTACAATTTGGATTGCACGTTCAGCTTCAGTATCCGGATGACTATGGTGATTAGGATCTGGTGTTGAGTCTTGAAACCAAGGATGGTTGATAACTGCAATACTCTTAGTTAAGTTTGCATCTAATCCAGTCTGCATTGCCGGTTTAAAGAACTTTTCAGTGTGCTCTATAACATCCTGCTGAGTTTCTGCAATAAACCACCAATCAGAATATTCTACACCATTTTTGTTTTTAAAACGGGCAAATTTATATTTTCTATTATTCATAGTTAAAAACTGGTTAAAAGATCTCTACGACAAAATCTGTCAGCTGATTTAAGTTTGTATGCTGAAATCCAGTCTTCTTCGTTGCTATAATCCGGATGCATCTTTGTTGAATACTGACCGTCATAAAATGCCTTTAAGTATTCGCATAATACATCAATCTGCTCTTCTGTAGGATCTGACTGGTAATTCTCATTAGAACCAGAAAAAATGCAATAAACAGAATTATGATGAACCGCAATCCAACCCTGTTCAGTAAGATACTGTTGAAAATCCTTGTCGTAATCAGGGCAAAGACGCTTAGTGATATTCTTACTGATTTCCAAATGAATCAATTCGTTATATTCACCGTTCGCTCCAAAGAATAATCCTTCAGGGCTGATATAGCCTGCATCATAACAATCCATAATATTGCAAGGCATATAACCCCACTTAATATACTCAGGAAAATAGGTGCGGACTGCTTCCATCATCTCTTCATAAAATGCGGGGAAAAACTCAGCAAGCATTGGGTTGATTCTGCTGTTATCTGGACTATATGTGTTAAATCCCTTAATTCTTTCTAAATTTTCGGTGATATAGTTACAAGCGATATTAATATACCACTCAATTAATGGTACATGCTTGGCAAGCTCGTGGTCAACCAAAAACTTGTATACAGGATAAAACTCGAATTCATGCTTGAAATACCTGTAATCGTCAATAATCATTTTATAGCTGACAACTTCTTTAATTTTCTTACGAGGTTTCGAAGATTCGAATTCAGCTTCAATCCTATCCCAACGACTAGAAGGTGAACTAAATTGGTTATTCTTATTACCAAGAATCATCAATGCGCATACATTGTTAATACTGGCATAAGCCTCATCATTAGGCATTAAATCCCAAATTTCACCGACTTCATTAAGACACCTGTTAAGATGGATATAGCGGGTACGGATACTCTCTGCCCAGTTGGTGCAGATAAGGTTCCAGTCATAAATGTATTCCTTGAACTCTGCACATACTTTTGGGTCATCCACATAATTGACTAAAGTACCATCTTCATTAACGACGAGCGCTGCTTTACCTTTGAGGATTTCAAAGATAAATTCATCAGGTAATCCCAAAGATTCCCGATAAACATTCATACCGGCCTCAATCCCTCCGTTTTGAATATGGGTTTGAGCCGCATCTAATAGATGATACGGTAACATCGATCCGACTGTAAAATTTAACTCAGGCATAATGTTCTGTTATATTGTTCATTAATTATACTGCAAATATAATGCCATTTTCTTTAACCATAAAGTTTTTAGGAAAGAAAATGGACATTATTAACATTATTTAACAGTTATTTATGACATACACCTCAATCAACAGGTGTCCACAACCAATGTTCATTCAAAGGAATTTCTATTCCTTCAACAGTTGTGTATACTGCAGAACCATAATCAATACCGCTGATTGTCAATCTTTGATTGTATGATTGAACAACCTGCCCTACAGAATATGGTGTAAAACAATCTAAAATCTGATCTTCATCAACAAATGACTTATCATTAATAAAATATTTAGGTTTTGAATTATGTGTTTTATCATATACTACTTTCTGAACTTTATAGTAATAAATCCAGTTAGTAGAACGTGATTTAATGATAATAATATCGCCTGCATCTGCTTTCGAACTGTTACTCATAATCTTATTACTTTAATCTACCAAATCCCAAAAATTTTCTTGAATTAATTGTTGAAACTCTCCAGGCATTTGTTTTTGCTCATCTATAAATGATTCAATAACGCTAAACCCATCAGTATTCACTTTTTTATCACAACATACGCTACTATCTATAATCGTTTTATACATCTCAGCTGGAATCCAATTAGCTAAAATATAACTGGTATCGGTTGGCTCACTTTTATGAGTTAATGTTACTTTTTCGTCATCAAAATCTACATATATAGCATTAGGTATATATTCTAATTTTATAGATTTCGTTTTTTCACCTTTTTTAAGTATAAGTATTATCTACATTTTTATATGTTATTTTTTTAATAATTTTTGATGCCTATTATTCATTTCAGTATAAGTCATTGAAATCGGGCCTCTCGCTCTGAATAATTTATTTTTAGCGTAATGATATGGATTGAGTTTAATTGTTGACATATCTATGTCCCATCGGAATATTGACATCACCCATCTAATACAAGCCTGATTATAATTGAGTTTACATAATTTCATAAAATTAATAATATCTTGATGCATCGTCGCGAAATTCCGATCTTTTAACTCAGAATCAAAGTTAATACCGGCTTTTTCATAATAGACATCTAATGCTCTCAACATGAAATATGCTATATCGCTTTCTTCAAGATTACATATGCCGTATATCTCAGAGAACAAATAACCAAGATCTTTAATAATATCGTCATTAGTCACTTTAATATGTCCGCTTTTAATAATGTCTTTACGGATTAAGTGACCTTTACAATAAAGAATAATGTCATTATATCTGAAATTTTCAATCATAGTTTAAAGTTGTTAAAATGAATATCTTTTATATTATAGATTGTCATAAAAGTCTATTTAACAATATTTAACGTTTATTTCTATACATATTTTATAAACTGATATTATCTTTGCAGTATAAAAAGTATGGAAACTTACAAACACATAGAGAACATGTCTCTTTCAGAGCTTGAACAGTTCTGTAAGGACCATCCTGATATTTGGGGTAAGAGCTCGATGTTGTTCCACCCTGAGCATGCACAAATTAAACCTCGTCGTGATGATTGTGATCTGTGCAGCTATTGTGAAGGTGAGGTTAGTTATAATTGTATGAATTTAGTATTTGAAGTAAGATATTGACATGGGCAGAATTTTAGACATAGAAAATGAGCTTATTAAAAAGTATAATGTAACTATCGATACATATTCAAAGTGTAAAAGTAGGATGCATGTTCATATTAAAACTCGCCGAATCTGCAAGTGGAAACCAAAAAGCTCGCTTGTGGCTTTATTCGATTTAGCCCATGAAATCGGCCATATCATGACAAATCATGCAGGTATGACTCGTATGGCTGAAGAGTATGCAGCAACATGCTGGGCTATCGATGTCTTCAAAGAATACGGACTTACAGTTCCTGATAAGGTAATGCATGATTACCAACTTTATATTATTAAAGAATATGTTCGAGGCAGACGACACCACGGCAAAAGCTATGGTGAAATGAACATCTACAAATATGCTGGTATCGATAAGTCTATTCCAGAATTTGTAAACGGGCTTAGCAAGGCTTGGATTAAGTATATTTCACCTTGGATTTAAAATAGAATATAAAAATGGCAAATAATAAAGATAAAGAAGAAAGTCCATTAATTAAAGGGCTGAAAGAATATTTCGAGAATACTCCTCAAGAACAGCTTGATAAAGATTTCCAAGAGTTGGAAGTGTATAATCAAATTGGCCCTGATGCTCTTGAATATTTAGATCATACTATGAAGATGTTCAACAGCACTCAAATTGAAACACCAGAACCTAACAATAATTAAAATATGGGACTTACTAAAAATAAACTTATAATTGGATTTCCTGTTAATGAAGAGTATGCGAAACGAATTGATCGTAAAACTTGTAAAGCGTTTCGAGTATTTTTGACAGATGGACAAGATGATTTATACATCATTAATGAAATTCCTAGAAGTAGTCAGACAATATTCACCGCAAAAACGGTCAAAGGCGAAGAGGTAATCTTAAACACTGCTTGGATTATTAAAGCAATTCCGGTTATTTATGATGTGTTTAGATTTGATGTTACTAATCATGATTACTCAAATCATACATGTAAACCTGATAATAACCAAATTGCTGTCTATGAGTTTGCATGCGTTTATACTGAAGCCGCCGAAGTTGAAATAATTGATGAATATATTACTGACGGCAAAAATGGTTTTGGGAAAACTGAAGGCAAAAATGGTTTTGGGAAAATTGTCAACAGGCAAATTTACTGTGAAGATATTAATAACTTAAAGGCATTAACATATTAAAAATTAAAATATGAAGATTCAAGATTTATTCGATTCTAATAATAACATTAACTGGGAATTCGTCAATACAATCCCGGAAATCAAAGCGTTAATTGGTTGCAAGCAAAACACCGACTGGCATCAGGAAGGCGATGTTTATAATCACACGAAGCTTGTTGTTCAAGAGATGGAGAAGATTCTCATTGAGAACAATATCAATGCTCCTGCTGTTAAAACTACGCTTCTTGCAGCCGCTTTGTTGCATGATATTGGCAAGCCTTCTACGACATACTACAGTGAAACAGAAGGTCAATGGAAGACCCAGGACCATGGATTAGCTGGTGAGAAGATCGTCCGCCGTTTATTCTTTGACGATCCGAATGTATTCAAGAGGGAAGCAATCGCCTTTATGGTTCGTAACCATATGACTTTGCATCATATCTATGGCTGGGTTGAAAAGTATAAGAAGAAACTCATCAAGCTTTCTTATGGTCATGTACCTCTTCAATATATGCTTTGGCTTAACCTGGCTGATTCTAAAGGATCTATCTCTTTCCCTGAGTACAGTTCTGAGGAGCAGGAGAGAATTGACCTTATCAATAATATGGTAGATACCCTTGGCATTCGCTGGAACCAGTATCAAGAGTATATGAGCCGTTATGTTCGGTATAATGAGCTGAACAATCTTAACCTTGATATTAGTAAGATTGACCAAAAGAAAGAGTCTTTTGATGTCATTATCATGTGTGGTCTTGCTGGTTCCGGTAAGTCAACTTATATTGCCGAGCATTATTCTGATCTTCCTGTTATTTCTCGTGATATTATGAGGTATAATATGGGATTGACTTCTAGTCCAGATGAGAAGATTATCGCCACTCCTGACCAGGAAAAGAAAATCACTAAACTAATGAATGAACAAATTCTTAACTACTGTAAGGAAGGTAAGTCATTCGTTATTGATAACATGAATTTACGGTATAATTACAGGCAAGCAGTTCTGAAAATGGTTATTCCGTACAATGCGAGGATTATTATTGCTTATGTGGAAGCTCCTAATCTTGATACTTGTATCCAGAGACGAGATGGTCAGATTCCTGCCGAAGAATATAACAGGATGCTGAATACTGCTTCGTTTCCTCAGCCTTATGAGTATGACGATTTAGTTATTTCAAAGCAACAATAACTTAAAAAATAAAGTAAACTTTTATTGTATTCATTATATAATTTATAAATAAAATTTATAGTTAAGTATATGAATATCAATAGTATTAGTTTAGATTTAGAGAAATAGAAAGCAGAGTTTATTGAATTATTAAGATCTACTAAAAGAGAAGGAATTGAGAATTTAATTAAATGGTTAGAGAAGAGTGATTTCTTTACTGCACCGTCATCAACGATTTATCATAATGATTTTCCTGGTGGTTTGTGTGCACATTCATTGAATGTTTATCGAGCAGCTAAAGATTTTTATGAAACCTATAAGAAGCTCGTTCTTCCTGGCAAAGATATGTCATTCGGTGAAGACAGCATTATTATTGCATCATTACTGCATGATTTATGTAAGACTAACTTTTATGTTCCTACCGAAAAATGGTGTAAAGATAATAACGGTGCATGGGTTAAGTATATGACTTATACAATGGATGAGAAACTTCCGTTGGGTCATGGTCCTAAATCAGTCTTTATCGCTCAATCATTCATTAAATTATCAGGCCCAGAAATTTGTGCTATCGCATGGCATATGGGAATGTCTGACATTGGCGCTTGGATTTCTAATTACCAGAAACCTTCAATGCAACAGTCGTTTGAAAACGTTCCTTTAAGCGTTTTGATTATGCAAGCTGATTTCTTCGCATCTTATTGTATGGAGATTAAGCTTGATCAAAAGAAAGATTGTCAAATTCAATAAATAATAAAAAACGATTAAAAATGGCGAGAACCCCAAAACCTAAAACAACAGAACAAATTTGTCAAGAAATTGTCAAATGTATCAAGAAGATATTTAGACAGACGAAAACCACATTTGGGATGAATTATGTGGAAGTGCCTATATATACTTCTGTGTACTATGATAACAATTATGGTGATAGCTTATTTACTATAAGGGTTGAAGATTATCATACGTATACAGATGTATATTTTGACGATTTAACTAGGCGACAAGTAGAAATAATCTCACAATATATAAAGGATAATTTGAAAACCTATGAGATCGCTACTAAGACAATAGATATGGGGTGGAGGCATAATAGTTTAGTTGTTCCTGCGTTTATTCGAAAGATGGGTAAACCTTGTGATGAGTTTAAACAGTTAGTCCGTCTTGTTAAACGTAAATATCATTTTGATTTAAAGGTTACAGATTTATATTCAGTAAGGTTACATGGTAAAAGAAGCTCTTGTGATGAAGCTGATAGCAGATTTTATACAGCATATGATCCTGAAGAATGCAAATATTACCTTAAGTTAATAGAAATGTATGGACGTAAGCAGGGAACGTGCAAAATAGTAGACGACTCAGAGGTTGATGAATGGTCTAAACGTGCAGAATGTGAATATGGCGGTTACACTAAGATGAGATTAAAAATAAAACTGAAAAACCCACGTTAAAATAAAAAGTTAAATAAAGTTAAAATCCTGAAAATAACTTCAGGATTTTAACTTTTTATATAAACATTAATGTTATCTTTGCAGTATAAACATAGATAACTTAACTTTAATAGATATGAAGCCAAAAAGAAAAGGAACTCTATGTTATAAGCAGTTCAGTTACATGAGTGCTGCAGTTGATTATTTCAATGATCATCCGGAATATGATGTAGTTTCACATGCATTTGATACTGACGATGATGTATTCGTAATGTATTATAGATACGATAATATTAGAAACAAACATAAAAACAACGAGTAATGTATACAATTTTTTATAACCATTATGGATCCAAAAAATTATAATATTTTTAAAGCATTGTGCTTTTATCTGCCTTACGGGTTTAGATGTCGTATCGGCACAGATAAAAGTTGTCTTGTAGATGAGTTTACAGGAAGCTGGCTCAGTTATATCGAAAAGAACAATAAGTACGATGAGTTTAGAATCATTGGTTTAAAAAAGCCTGAAGATATTACCATTCCTGAAATGAAAGAAGCTGCTAAGCTTTTTGTTGGAGGTGAAATCTTTAATATTAATGAAGACGGCATTACCATGATCCATCATTTAAGGGGCGGACCAGACATTTATCCTGAATTCAATCTCCAGAAGTTTTTTAGAGGCGAGTATGGTATAGAAAGCCTTGAATGGATCTTATCAAAAGGATTTGATATTTTCGGCCTTATAGATGCAGGATTTGTTTACTACGAACATTAAATAAAGTAAATTAATGACATATAATAAGATTATGGGAGAAAACTATTTTTTTAGAGGAACAACCGATGCGCAAGAAAGGCTAGCTATTATAGATCTTTTGGAACAAATGAATGTTGCTGATATTGATGGCTATGGATTTTCTGATCCAAATTTTATATATTTCACTTATAATAAAGACGGGAAGAAATTTATTCAATTTGAAGAATATGATGTATTGAAACATGTTTTTATCGAAAATCCTCATCCTGGATTTACTGAGCTTAAGCAACCGCAGCATGAGCCTTTATTTAAAAAAGGAGATTGGGTAAATTGGAAGAATACACTTGTAGGTTTGGTCACTGAAGTTATGGTAAACCCTGGAGGTAGTTATAGCTATTGTATCGGTAACATGGTTTGGGGAACAGAAAAAGAATTCAAGAAGGCACCTAATCCTATTAAAAACTAGGAAAAGATAAACAATATAACTAAGGGAAAATTAAAGGTCGGTACTTAATACCGACCTTTAATTTATAACCCTACTGATAATTTATATTTCAATGGTGGATAAGACTCATAACCAACAATTTTAATATCATCTTCAGTGAAATCATATATGCTCTTTATATCTTTGTTGAGCTATAACATAGGCGGTCTATACTTAAACGGATTTCTCCATAATTGCTGTTTAGCGACCTCTAATTGATTCTTATATATATGAGTATCACCAAGCTGTCCGATGAGCTTATATGGCACCATATTGCAAACCTGGGCTATTAAACTGAGGAATATACTATAACTCAAAATATCAAATGGCAGACCTAAACATGTGTCAACACTTCGTTGAACCCACATACAACTTAAATATTGGTGTGGTACATTATTTAAATCGAGATGATCCGGTGTTATTGTCTCAGGAACTATATCATAACTGCTTCCAATCATTCTTTGATACTCACGCACTCTGTCTTCATGACTCATTTCAGTCACATAAAATTGGCTGACATAATGACAAGGTGGTAAAGCCATATCTTTCATTTCTCCTACATTCCATGAAGATATCATTAATCGTCTGTCATCCGGATTGCTTTTTAGTTTATCAATAAGTTCATCCAATTGGTTGACTCCGTTCCAATCAGTCCACTGTTTTCCGTAGATAGGACCGAGATCGCCGAATTTATATGTTGCAGGATTTCCGTTATCATCGCAGTATGCTATTGTTTTTTCAAGCCAAACTTGTGCAAGGAATTCTTCTTTCGTCATATTTTTATCACAGAACTTCTGTTTATAATAACGATATGCATCATCGTCCCAAATATGCGTTTTATGATCTATTAACCATTTAATATTATTACCACCATGAATCATCCAAAGTAATTCATTGATACAGCCCTTTGTATACATCTTTTTTGTCGTTAACACCGGTAAACCTTCTCTCAGGTCAAACTCAAGCTGTCTGTTAAATAGAGATAAAGTTTCTCCTGCTCTGGTATGCTTAGTTTGGCCGTAATTAATAATATCAGATAACAACCTTAAATAGTTATAATCATTATTACAATTAAAATCATATGAAGTATTATCATCATCAAACGTGTAATAGAAATCCTTATATATGATAAAAGGTCTTACATTCTTATCTTCTTTATTCATATATACAAGATCCATGAAATTATGTGAATATCTATTAGGGTATTCGTCACATATATTACTATAATATGTGTCATATTCATAATCCTCACTTAATCCGGTATGTATGGGATCTTCAAAGTAAACATCAACAATATCTTTTGTAATTGCTTCTCTATATAATTTGCTTCCACCGATTATAAAAGCTGTTTCAAACTCTTTAGACTTAGCCAAATCAATAGCAGCGTCAAGTGATGAAACAATACAATAATCTTCATTACCATTATTATAATCATCTTTATTGACTAATAACTTTCTGGAAACTACTATATTGTATCTGTTTTTCAATGGTTTGGAACCCATCGATTCCCATGTTTTTCTACCCATAATAACAGCGTTATTGCCGTTTCCTGTAGTGACTTCTTTAAACCACTACATGTCTGTTTTATTCTTCCAAGGGATCTATCCGTCTTTACCAATTCCTAAATTAGCATTATCGTAAGCGACAATTAAATTTATGTCCATTTTTAAATTAACTATTTTTAACATTTATACAAGTATAAACTTATATAGTTTATTGGTTAATAACAAACTTTTTATAAAAAATTATTATAATAGCAAGAAATAAAAGAGTTTAAGATTATGAGTATGAATGCTATAAAAGATGCGCAGCCTATTGATAACTTATATGCTTTCAGCATCTCAAAATTGATTATCAGACAATTAGAAGAAAAACTTAATGTTAAGTGCTCGACATTAGGCTCAACCGGTAAAAAACCCGATGATTCCGTTTCAGGCGATATTGATATTGGTATTGAGATGGAAATGACTTCTGAAAACGTTAATAAGTTGAAAGACTTTTTAATGAAATACTTCAAGCATAATATGGCAGAGACTCCCGAGTTTAGAGAACTACCGGGACTTAATATTTTATCTGTTGGTTATCATTATGAATTTGGAATCTTAAGAATCCCTAAGATCGTCCAGATTGATTTCATGTTTACTGATAACCTTGAATATACGAAATTCATTTTTCATTCACCAAACTACAGAAAGAAAGAATCAAATTTCAAAGGTTTATACAGGACTAATTTACTGACACATATCGTTGATATCATTAAAAGAGAGAAAGAACCTTTATATGATATTGACGGACATTGTACAGATTATTGGAAATATACATTAAGCTTTAATAAAGGATTGAAGCTAACACATAAAAGTTATATTAGCCCAAAGACCGGTAAGCTACTGAAAAATCCGTATACTGTTAAAGAAGATGATGTAATTATTTCCAAAAATCCTGAAGAGATTATCACTTTCTTATTCGGAAATAAAGTTAATGTGAAAGACTTTAATTCATTTGAATCAATTATTGACTTTTTGTTTTCTGACAGATTTATACATAGTAAAATTACTGTCAGGGAAATTATTATGAATTTTATTAACGACACCAGACATGAGGAAAAACGAGAAGAACTGATAAAATATATCACTAATGTTCTCATGAATATATTTGCTAAAGATATGGGGACAGATATTCTTGATACTTTGCTTCTGGTGTATATTAAAGATGATGTTTATGAGATCATGAGAAGAACTGCAGAAGAAACAAAGGCAATGTTTGAAAACAAATGATAACATTTAAAGATATACATATTGGAGATACTGTTATTCTTAAGAACGGAAAAACCGGTATAGTGCTTAAGCTTGTTTCGGTTCCTTATATTAATAACTTCGGCTTAAACAATAATATTGACAGTGGTAAAATAAAAGACTTTACATATAATGAAACAAGGGACATTTATAAGCTTTATAATACTGTGACTGTTTATCTGAAAGGGTATGGCACGATTCTTAACTGTGATCTTAACAATATAGTTAAGGTATTCACTGATGATTCTAATTATTTAAGTAACAGAAAACCAAATAAACTATTGGATTATATACGAAGTATAAAATATAGATTGTTTAAAAAATAAAATCAGTAATATGGGAAGAATAATTTTAATTATTGTTATCGGTTTAATCATTTATGTATTATACCGTATCATCGCCTGGGCTATTAAAACAGCAGGTCAGTTAAAGGAAACGCTTATTTTGAAAAACAAAGTAGAAACTTTGGAAAAAAGCTTAGCGGAAGTTGAAGACGAAAATAAGGCTCTGAAAGATAAGTATTCCACGGCATGTCGTGATATTGAAAAGCTTGAAGAAAGGGTAAAAGACGGTTTGCAGACGTCAGACAGTATTAACAACTTGTCTGAATCTATCAAGACTGCTATTGAAACCCCTGCTAAAAGAAAACCTAGGAAGAAAGAGTAATGGGGTGGGCGATTTTTATTGTTTTAGGACTTATACTGACAATGGTTATCGGTAGTCATCAAGAAGAAAAACAAGATCATGAGAATAAGGAAAAATCCTATTTTCTTGAGCTCGGTAATAAAATATCAGATTTAGAAGATACTATATCTGATTTAGAAAATACTGTTGCAGATTTAACTATAGAGATAAAAAATTTATCACAACAACCAAAATACACAAAAAATAAGAAAAACTAAAAAATGAGGGAAGTTGACGAATGGCTTGCTGAAATCGAAACTGAAACAACAGAAGTCGAAGTTAAGAATAAAACGATTGTAATCACTGATCCATGCTATGTCAGTGACGCTGAATGCGAAGAATGGAAATATCGTTATTCACCTTATATCGTAAAAGATACTAAATACGGTGATTGGTCATGTTATGTATATAAAGGAACTAAAGAAGAAATTGATAAAGTTAAAGAAGAATGGAACAATTTCTATATTCCTTGGTGGAAAAAATGGAATTTTCAAGACCTTACTGATGAAGAAAAAGAACAGCTCAATAATGAGTTGGAACAAAAAACAAAAGAGTATAAAGATAATTATACATATGGTTCATTCTGTGCGGATGCCGGTATGGTAGCCGTATATGATGCAGCTAACCTACCTAAAGATGTGATTGAGGATCTTAAAGAACATTACTGGTGTGCATGCTTCATCGAAAATTATACAGGTCCCATCAAATATGTTGTTGAAGAACATGTTGATGAAGACGGTGAAAAATATGTTTCTGCACATATTGTAGGTAACGGTTTTTATTCAAGTCAAAGCGGGTTTTAAATTCAATAAAGATATAACAGACGGATATGTGAGTAATTATAACAAAGTTGCTCAAAAATACGATTTGTTTGAATGTGAATCGGAAAATAAAACATTTAATAAATTATGACATTAGATGAAGCTATACAACATGCACAAGAGATTGCTGATAAAGGGTGTGATCAATGTGCAAAAGATCATCAACAATTAGCTGAATGGCTGACAGAATTGAAAAACCGTAGAGAAGAAGATACTAATTCAGCAAAATCGATGCAATTACTGCATAATGATAAAAGGTTATGTAGTATATATAATATCAAAGACGGAGATATTTTATATTACAATATAAATGATGATAGATGGATATTCATTTTCAGAGATGTTAACGGTATTCGTAATGATATGAAAAAATACCATGTATTGCAATATTATGCTTTTTGTTTTGAAGACATAAAAGACTTTGTTGAGTTAAAAAATTCATGTGTTGTTGATATTACGAAAATTAAGTTTGCGACTGATGAACAAAAACAAATATTGTATGATGCATTAAAAACGTATGGTTATAAATGGAACCCAGAAATCAAAAAACTTATTGAACATAATGAATACTAAGAAAGAGATATATTTTTATCCAGCCGGATGGGACGGAGATAATGTGCATGGAATTCCTATCCATATAAATGGGCATTATTATGAAACATATATTGATACCGAATTAGCTATTCGGCGAGGTGACGAAGTTATTCATACTACTTCAATGGCTCATTTTCATTTTGACTTAATCGATTTAGGATATGATATCTATGTTCGTTATAACGGTAAAAAGATAAAAGTTGAACCTGGTATGGATCTAATATCCGGTAAAGAACTTAGGAGAGCTCATAATATACGTAAAATATTTATTGCTCATGCATTTGATGAAGATTTTGGAATAAGTTATGATAGATGTAAGGAGTGATATAACTAAACCGTTATTTAATAAAGGTGATGTTGTTTGCTTTAAAGATCATCCAGATCATCCTTATTTAGTGACATCCAGAGAATGGATTGGCACAACCCAAATGGGTGTTTGGTTTTATCATTTTGATATAAGTACCGGGTACGGTTATGAATATAAGTTAGAGCTATACAATAAACCAAATATTGTTAATGGTTGGATTTCTGTTAAAGACAAACTTCCTGATGTAAATGTTAAAGTTTTATTTACAGATGGAGTAGAACCTTATATTGGCTATATGTACATACTTCAACGTAATAAGATATGGCATATAGATTCTACGGATGAAGATATTATTAATGTAACACATTGGATGAAAATCCCAAAATTACCAGAATAAAAATATGTTATCAACAGATTATAACGAAAAATACGATTTTAAAGGTAAAAAAGTTGAAGAGCTTTCACTTAATGAATTATCTATTTTACAAGGATTACTCGAAATGCTGCCAGAAGGTGTTACTTACACTATAACCCGCACAGATACAAAACAGCAGTTCGATTATATTGAGACGTTCGTTGAAGATATGGCCGAAAGGTTTTTTGATGTTCCAGATAAAGATATTGAAAAACTTGTCGGTAAATGTTTCATGAACGAAGCAAAAGACGAGGTGGTTAAAATTGTCGGAATGTCTGATGAGGCTTATAAATTTCTATATGAAAAATATGAAAAATGGTCAGACAGTGAATGGCATTGTGAGAACTATAACTGGTTACAGGACAGCGTTTATGGACAATATCCTAATGAAAAGTTAAAAAAATATTGTTTGACACCTCAAACGAATATGAACATAGCTTCTGAATCTATGTTCCAAGTTGGTCGAGATGGAAACTTATATATTGATGTAACATGTGGGTTTGATTATGAGATATATAGACCCATGAAGGAATCAACATTCGAATTAATAAAGAATGAAGCGTTAGAAAACAATGGCTGACGTTATAAAATATGTATTACAAAGAGAAGATGGAACCTTTTACTATAAAGGTTCTGGATCTTCTAACTATGGATACAGTCAAGACTTCTCTGACGCTTTTCTATTTAAGACAGAACGAGGTGCAAAATCAAGATCATTTACGGCAAACCCGTTATCAGTTAAAGTTAGGAAAGTGAAAATAACTTTATTAAATGAGTAAATTTATATTTGTGGGAAATGTTAAAAATTGTTAAATATTTCTCACAAATTTTTTTATATCAAAAATTGGCATTATCTTTGTAGTGTTAAATCATAAATAGCAAGATTATGTATAAAGATAGATTCCATTTAAATACAGAAACTTGTCAATGTGACGGTGATACTGTAATTACAGTAAACGTTGATATTATGCTTCATTCATATGAATCTGATGAAGTGGTGAGAATTCCAGCTAATATGGCTTATGTAATTATGAACGATCCTAATAAGCCTGATTGTACGCTTATTAGGTGTCATTTTTGTTCAAGACCTACGGGCAGTTATATTGAATATTCAGTTAAAGAGTCAATTGATGAAGTGACTCAGTATGTGGAAGAAGCAACACGGATTGAAGAAGATCCTTTGAAGTATGCTTCTTTAATGTTTAACGAATAATACGAATAAAATAAAACGAATAATACAAATATGAATATCGAAGACGTAAAAAAGTTGCTTAATTTAACTGACGAAGAAATTCATCAGGAGTTTTTTAAAAAAACAAAGGAAGCATCAGCTTCAATGTTTAAAGAAGAAGTTGAAAATCTTGACAGTCAGCCCCATCCATATTTTCATAAAGATGAGAACATGAAAGCGGTTGTTAACGATGCTTTCGATACTGGTTGGGAAGCCTGCAAGACCATGTTCCTTGAGTTATTCAATATCCAGCTTAAGCCCAAGTATGCTCAAAACTTTGTCGATGGGGTAGTAAGTGAGATTCAACAACTTACAGATAACAATGAATAAACTTGTTTTTACAGCATTACAATGGCTTTTCTCCGATGATGCTAACATCGATGAGAACTTGTTAAACGAGCTTAGAGCCATCAATACCGGTAAGGTTAAGACTGATGATAAGTTGGTTTTAGCTGCAATTGGTATCATGACTGGTAAGGAGGATCCTGAATGTGGAACTTATTCACTCTATTATTCAAGGAAACTTTTTCTCGATTTGGGTTCTAATGCCGAGAAGAATCGACAAACTATTCTGAAATGGCTTAAAGAGGATAAGCTTGATGTTGTGTACGTTCCTGAGTATGAGTTTGATAACCATATCGGTTTGAAATTAAAATATAAAAATGAAAAAGAAGATTAACTAATCATGGACGCTACAGATAAACTAAACGTATACTACAGTCCGAAAGTAGATGTCGAAATACTCGTGCATAGTCTTTCGGATGGATCTGAACAGTATTTATCAATCGACAGCTATGTAGGCTGTAAAATTGATGAAAACGGTAACACTATCGTTCGATATTACACTGGTTGGGATGATAATCCTTACGACGGTTTCGCTGTTCAAGAATCACCGGAATTAGTAGAGGAGATTGCCCAAGCCGGTCGTAAAATTCAACATGATGGATACAATAACACAGTTTGTGTTTCTAAAAAATGGGTAGATAGTGTCAATCAACTTGTTAATCTTTTTGAAGAGCACAGTGATGATATCGAAACTATATGTTTAGATGATATTAAAGCCAAGTTGCTTCAAATTAAACAAAGTTAAGTAATAACTAAAAATTAGCGATATGGAGCTGAAAAAGAAGACCGAAAAAGAAATTAAAGAAATTTTTGTACCTGGCCGAACATTTTATGTAGCAGGTGGTGATAAGTATCATGTTGTTAATTACACAACTGATGAAACTGAAAAAGACGATGAACAAAAGGATATGATCGTTGTCAAATCCTGGAACAAATATAAAAACCGCTGGTGTTACGAAGTTTGGCAATGGTACCTCTTCTACTCCATCAATGTTTGTTTTGGTTATGTTAGACTTACTAAGAAAAAAAGAAAAAGATATTAAAAAATGAAAAAGAAAGCAGCATATATCACATTAACTGATGTACGGGTTGGAGACTGGGTTTTAAAAGATGGCAAACCCCACCAGATTACTATCAATGATTTGGAACAGCTGGAGGATTGCCGAATTTTAGGTAAAGACTCACCGTTTACTCCGATGCCTCTTACTCTCGAGATCATGGAAGAATCTTGTACAGGTTCAAGTACCGGTGACAGTTACATTAAACAGTTTTATTTCGGTGATATTGACAGTCTAGAGTCATCACTTGAAGTATCAATGTCACAACTTTCAAGTATCTGCTGGCTTACCGGTTTGGAGGAATTGACCTTTGAGTATGTTCATGAGCTGCAAGCTTTACTGTTTGCTTTCAGTATTAATGCAACCATTAAAATCAATAACAAGTAATATGAAACCAGAACAAGTTGAACAATTAATTAGTCTGCATTCCACTTTTTACGCAGACTGTGACCGAATCACTCAGAGGTTATCTGTACTTGATAAGGATTTTATGCATGTTACAGAATACGGCATTGAAGAATCTGGTAAAAATGTAGTTTGCTTCGGTACAAACTTACCATATGGTCAATCACATTATGACCCGATTATGCTTCAATTTCCGGTTGAGTTGTTAAGTGCTACTGATGAAGAGATTAACAAGTATATTCGCGAAAATTTAAATAAGTAATATAACTATGATTGAATTTTTTAGAATTAAGGTATTTCCTGCACCTGGTGTTAGTGACGATACTGTTATTAATGATAAAGCAAAAGCATATGACTGTTTTAACAGTTATATAATGAATGCTAAAATTATTAAGCCATTTATGGTCAAACTCTATGAATGCGAGTTTGTCGATAATGTGCTTCGAGATAAAACATGTTTAGAAGTATTTAAACCTGAATATAAATAATTATTTTTTGAATCATGAAAAGTTATATTAAATATATCGTATATGGTGTGTTAGCCGTATTTATTTTGCTTGTTACAGTTGCTACATATATTGGTTTATTCTATGCAGTCGATAATTATATCGATGGTAAGATCGACCAAGCAATTTCAAAGCAAGAACTCGTGCAGGACTCAATTGAGGAGTCAAATGTCCATGATGTCATTATCGTTAAAGACATTCTCACTAAGAATTTGGAGCCATATACCGTTATTGTTAGGAGCCAGCAGCATTATGATGAATGCAGACTTTCTGTATCAGAGTCTACACAGATAGCTCATGACATTAGAGATTATATGGCTAATGTAACTTTTGATAATAAAGATGCAAGCGACTTTAAGAAGATAACGGACCATATCAAAGGCATAGCTAATAAGTATAGCATTAAAGTCTATGATGTTCGTTTCACCCAGCCGAATAAACGTGATCTTTGGTACAAATACGAAGAATAAGTATGACAAACAAATATATACATAAGAAAACCGGAAAACCTTATACCGTTGTAACCGATAACTTCATGATGAAGCAGAACGGTGAATGGATTAAAGGCTGAATACAATAATCCAGACGGCGAATACTTTGCTCGAACCAAGGAAGATTTCTATGCGAATTTCACGGAGGTTAAACCTGACAGTTTTACATTATATAAATGGATCTTTGTTTTGCCAAACGATGTTGTAATTTCGCCGGAAACCTCAAAGTTTGTAAAACATCCTATAATAGTATATGAAGATTCATTTGAAACATGTATCGGAGAATTGTCAGATTACAATGACTTAGACGTTCTGAAAGACGATTTGCTTTATAAAACTAAGGAAGAAGTCGAAAATTTTATAGAAGATAATATCGATCCTTATTGATTTCAGTAGTATGTTCGCAAACAAAAGTTAAATTAATGTTAAAAGTTGTAAAACATAGTGCACGTTTAAAATATTGGCATTATATTTGCAATGTAATTAATAAACGAACAATTTAAAAAACGAGTCAATATGAACGAAAATATTAAACCAGTATACAAAAACGGTGAGGCTGTCGCCTTCGATACAGTGTCAACTGCAGAAGTGAAAATCCCCTCGATGCGCTTTGATCGCTATGAGGATGCTGAACTGGCTGTTTCAATTGCGAAGGCTATGCAAGCTCGAGGTAATACAGATTTTGACCCCATTCTTTCCGGCGTCAAGTACACATTCCGAATCCTCGGCCTTAACGACAGCCCTTGGGTTAAGTAAGCATTATTAAACTTTTTAAATGTCAAAGAATAATGAGATCACGAGACCGACCCTTAATTGATTAATTATTAGTTAGGATTTTAAAGAATGAATTGTAATATAAAAAAGAATTAGTAACTTAATCAAGAGAGGAATAATGAGAACAAGAGACCGACCCGAGTGATGTGATTTATTAGTTATTGCTCGATTTTAGTCTAAATAAATCCGGGGTTGCCGATCCTCCCCGACGCCAATGGCGAGGATACCGGATCCCACTGGAGTGGCCGACAGGGTTTCTGGCTAATAGATGGAGAAACAGTCAGTTTTCGAGTCGCCCACATAGTTGCGAGAAATCCCATAAATAGGGGATAGTGAGGACCCCACGTCGCGTTTAGTAAATTTAGTGTTAAAAAACCACAGAGGGTTTGGTGTGTTTCAGAATGTTTCTGTTTTTGACCTTACCGCAACAAGTCCTGATTATGGCACGAGATCGACCTTAATTTAAATATAGTATTTTAATGATATTTTATATGATATTTTAATTATTAAATTCCGGGGGTGCTGACGCAACACCCCCATAATTTTTATATAAACTATTACTCTATTTTTTATATAACAAATATGGAAGAGAAGTTAAAAGAATTTTATAACTGGATGTTAAACCGTCAACAAAAATTAAACGGGAACCCAGAAAAATAGGCTGAACTTAATAGTATTATTAATAAGTTCGAAGAATTAGGTTTAGATGTAATGCCATAGGGCTGGATTTCAGTTAAAGACCGATTACCTAATCCGGGATATGTTGTTTTAGGCTTCGTTGATCTAAGAAAGAAATTTCCTAATGATGACGATACATTTATTATATCTGCATATCCTTATGATGAAAACGGGTTTGATACTCATTTAAAAGATTATATAACATATTGGATGCCATTACCTAAACCACCGGAAAAACGTATTGAATTAAATTACGATAGTTTACTCTCAGGTTATTCTTTACATTTAAGGGAAATGATTAAATTATGGTGTTATGATGAAAACATTAGATTAGAGACAGAAGAAATTGATAACATCATAAAAGAACATTACAAAACACATAAACTTCATTCTGTTAATGAGTGTTTACCACCAAAGCTTATAACTAATGGAAAAGAAGAACCGTTTAGTATCTTGGTTTTAGCTGGTGTACGTAATAACTTAGGTTATAAGAATATACTGGAAACATTTTATGATTATTCTATTAATAGATGGTGTACACAAGGTGAAAAGGTTGAATCATGGATAGAAATACCATTACTTAACAAATATATAAAATCAACATCTACATAATATTTTTATATACAGACTTTTAAGTATTTTTCTTATATAAAGGGTATGGAAGAAAAACTGAAAGAATTTTATCGTTGGCTTCAGATCACACATGAAGATAATTATGGAAGTTCTGAAGCACAAAGTGCTATTCAACAGGTTATTTATAAATTTGAAGAATTAGGTTTAGATCAATGAAAGCTTACATTTATTTTAAACAAAGTATAATTGGTAAATTCGGTAAAGATTATACCGGTGAAGGTCTTTATGTACTAGTAGACGAAAAGGGAAAAGAAATTAACCATCATTACTGTTCATCGAGAGGGTTTGCTGAAGGCGATTTAACAACTACGTTTAGTTCCGGTAAACAAATCCTTATAGATAATGATATTACTGAAGTATGGTCAAATAATCGAGTTGTTTACCGTTCTAATTCTAATGCACCAAAGTCATTCGAAGAATTATGGTCATATAATGATATTGTTGAAAACGCAAAACGTGATTTCCTGGATTACTTTGCAGCAGGCATTAACTTCGATTCATACGACAGAGCTGTTAAAGATTTAGAGAAATATGTTAAGATTCATACTGATGAATTCTCAACACTTACTGATGGAGAATTATATAACAAATACTTTTCCATGATTGACAAATTCTATAAAGATTATAATGATCCAATTTTTTAAATAACAATGAAAAAGCTATTTAACTCAATAACCAACGGTTTATTCAAATTCAGTAAGAAATATTTGCTCGGTATTATTGTGCTTGGATTTCTTGGAATCTTTGCAGCAATTACCGGGCATTACGGTTTAATGGGTTTTGACCCGTTCGCATTTTTCTTTTTTGAACTTCCGTTATACGGTATTTTGATTTATGCCATTTATAAAGTATTCGGTGGTTATTTTAAGACACATAAAGATGAATGCGATAACTTTATGGACATCTTTATTATTAATGAAAATAAAGATGAATCCTGCACATCTTGTAATAAAAATTAACAAATATATATGGAACATGATACATTATTACCGCATAAGACTTGGATCGTTGCATATATTGATGCAGATTCAGATGGAGTAAGAAAGACATCTATTTCAGGCCAATACACTAAGGAAGAAGTTATTGACTTTTTCGGGTTAAATAATTCTGACGTCTATTGGTACGATGTATATGAATTCATTGAAAAAGAAGAGGAAGAGGAAGATTATGGATGATAAGGATATAAGAGAATGGGCTGAAATAAGTGCTAATCCTAAATTTAAAATGAACCACATCAAATGCAGGAGATGTGGAGCTAAGCTGTATGCACCTATGCCTGCTGAATGTGACCATAAAAATTGGGGAACAACTTCATGGAGTTTTTTAATTATTGCTTATCTGGTGAGTCGAGGATGGAAAGTGATTGCGCCAGAGAACTATTTCGTATGCCCCAATTGCATTAAGAAATCAGATACATTCAAAGAACCGATAGGATCAGCAATTATCGCAAATAAAAAATACCTTGAATGGGTTAAAAAGATGAGAGATAAATTTAATTTCTATATAGAATAAACTATGAGAGTAATAAAACCAACATTTAAAGTTAATGATATTCTTGTATCTAAAAATGGGAATGATAGATGCAGAGTTATTGTTGTTGATGAGACAAACCAATTTTATAAAGTAGTTAATCTTGATTCTATTCTGAAATTAGAGCATAAACTTTATTTTACACATCAGCATAACTGGTTTGTTGAGGATTAGTACCGTGATCGTTATAAACGTTTAGCTAACAGCGATTGGTTTAATAAACATTATAATAATAAAAGCTTAGGGGAGGTGATATCAATTGAAGAAAACTAAACAGTATCTTGTTGTTTACCAAAACAAATATGATGAAACTCTCCATAATGAAGAGTTTCCTGGTAAATCTAAAGAAGAGGTATATAAATTCATTAAAGATAGACCATATTTAATTGGTAAGCTTAATGATGATATAGTAATTACAAACATAATAGAATTATAGTGATATGTCTGAAACTGTAATGGGTGAATCTATAAACGACTCTTTTGTAAATTATACTTGTGAAAGGCTTGCAAGTATGATTACAGACAATATTCGTGAAGAAATTATTAAAGAAAGAAATAAAAAAAATAGAAAAAAGATAGGGTTATATTGTTCATATAATTTAGCTTTAGTTTTATTTTTTTATGGTATTGAAGAGGAATTTGTTAATGAACATTATTATGAAATAGATATTTCTAATTATGATGATCCAGATACATATATTCCCCATGATAAAAGTAGATATTTTCCCGTGTTTACAGTTCATGAAGCGAAGTATTTCCTCAGGACATGTATGGATATTGATATTATCGAACGTCCAATAATAGTTAATAAAGAAAAAATGTATGCTGCTGATATTTGGGTTAAGGGCAAATTAATTAAACATAAAAAATGGTCCTATATGTTTTTTAAAACACCTGAAGAAGTATTCGAAGAAGCAGTAATGTATATTTTATTGGATAAAGAATTAGATAGGATTAAGAAACCAGCCCTAATGATAGGGAAAAAAAATTGGGGTGACACCCAATATACATTATACGTCAATAATCTTGATAGATACTATCATATGATTGAATATACTAAAGTAGAAGAATTAGAAGGAATATACGATTTACCAATTAATAAATATAAAAAATAAACTATAGTTATGAATTATAAAGGTGAAAAATTAAACACAATCGGTCAAGTGTTTGATAAAGCTTTGGACATTGCTAAAAATCATAAAGATGAAATTCCTGAATTCTTTGATGAATATGTGCATCATATTATGGAATGCAACGCTAAAATTAATAAGCAAGAGGCAATTGCTAGGGCTAAAGCTAACTTCGGCTATTTCTCAGGTTACTTTGATAAAAAGACTCAAGAGATAATAGAAGAGAATTATGGAGCAATCCATCCTATTTTCGGGAGTGTTAAATATTAAAAAACGTTAAAAATTTTTATATTTGAAAATCTGACATTATCTTTGCAGTGTTTATAACACAGAGGTAATGTCAGATTTTTAAATAATACTATTATGACTGAATTTATTAGAACTCATTTTATGGACGGAAGCCTAGGCCATTTGTACCTGGCTTATTTCATTCTTAACGTTGTATGGACTCTTATTCTGAAAGCCATTTATGACGTTAACGATCGTATGGCTAAAAGACTGGGTATTGAAAAAGATTCATTTGATAGTGTCGGTTTTTATCCGCTTGCGTTTTCATGGTTAGGTCCGCTTGGATCAATCGTTATGATTTTCTTTACAATACCAGCTTTTATGGGGCTTATACTTATGTTAATTGACACGATTGACGCTGTTTGGAATGGTTTTCTTAACTTATGCATTCCCAATAAAGTCAACAAAAATGTTAAAGATAGTTAAATAATTTTTTATTTCAAAACTTCGTATTATCTTTGCAGTACAAAACAACAATTAATAACTAACAGTTAATTTGAAAAATATGAATGTAAAGAAACGACTTAAGATTTTTATCGCTCGCATGTTTGACATGTACGATGGTATTAACCCGATGCTGATGAAGGACTTCTACAAAGCAGTCCACTCAGAGATGTTGCCCAAGGGCATGACCAAATCGGTTTCGTACTACACTCCTCGCCGCTCCCGTGTCGACATGTGGCCTAAGGTTGTCAATTTTGGACTCCAGATGTTCATCAAGCATTGGCTGATTGAAGTCTTCAACCGTGACTTCTTCTACCAGAAGGAAAGCAAGGTTGTTGAGTCTTACCAGCGTATCATGGACAATACCATGGGCAAAGGTATTTATGACATTGAGAAGATTCGCAAACTTCATCGTCTCGGTTATCTGCCCGTTGAGATTGTCGCTCTGCCCGAAGGACTCGAGGTTCCGATGCGAGTTCCCATCTTCGGTATCACCAATACTCACCCAGACTTTGCATGGCTTCCACAGGCGCTTGAGAGTTTAATTTCTGCTGAGGTTTGGTACCCGATGGTATGTGCAACTGTAGCCCATACTTATCGTGATATTGTTAACAAGTGGTATGACAAGACTTGTGATGATGATCTGCCTCGCCGCCGTGCTCTTGGCAACTTTGACTTCCGTGGTGATCAGGGTGTAGATGCCGCTTTGGCTGCAGCAGGTGGTTGGCTCCTGTCGTTTGTCAACACTGCAACCGTGCCTGCAATTCCTTATATGGAACGCATGTACAACTGCGATTGCACTAAGGAAGAGGTTGGTTTCGGAGCTATTAGCACTGAGCATTTCGTGATGTGCTCAAACTTCGCTGTCGATGGTGACGAGAAGAAGTTCTTTGTGCGACTGCTCACTGAGCTCTACCCCAACAATGCTTTCAGTGTTGTGTCTGACTCTTATGACTACTGGAAGGTTGTCGATGAGCTTATCCCTTCATTGAAGAAGGAGATTCTTGCCCACAACGGACCGATGCTTGTTCGTGGTGACTCCGGTGATGATCCCTGCGATGTCGTTACCAAGACCGTTTTCAAGCTCTGGGACACTTTCGGCGGTACTGTCAACAGCAAGGGCTACAAGGTACTGGATCCTCACATCAGGGCGATTTACGGCGATTCTATCACTATCGACCGTGCTGACATGATTTACCAGATTCTTGAGGACAAAGGTTTCGCTGCTTGCAATGTTTCACTTGGTTCCGGCTCGTTCTCGATGCATTGTATTATTGAGGACGGTGTGATGAAGCCTTTCACTCGTGACACTTTCAGCTCAGCCATCAAGGCCTGCTATGCTGTAATTAACGACATTTCGTACAACATCTTCAAGGATCCTAAGACCGACCGTGAGTCCAAGAATCCGTTCAAGAAGTCGCATAAGGGCTGTGTTCGAGTGTTCTACGATGCTGATGGTAACATGACATGTGAGGACCAGCTGACCTATGAAGAGTCTCTGAAGGATTCTCTTATGAGGGTTATCTTCCGCAACGGTGAGATGATTGAAGAGGAAACTCTCAATGACATTCGTCAGCGACTGAATGATGGAAAGTTCTAATCACAGTTCTTCTATGGCAAAGGGTAGCTTGAACTTAGCTACCCTTTGCTGTTTAACACAAAAGATATGAAAAAGCGTAAACTTAAAAAATACCTTATATCTTATGGAACAACAAAATCTTGGGGGAATCATGAATTCCATACAGATTTTGTATTTATTGATGCATATTCAAAGCTAGAAGCTTTCGAATATTTCCGTAAACGGTATGATAATAAAGTAATAGCTATTACTGATATGTCTGATTAATGTTAAACAATGTTAAATATTTCCCATAAATTTTTTTATTTCAAATTTTGGCATTATCTTTGTAGTGTTTAATTAATGAAGAATATTAACTAATGTTTAACAATATGGAATTCGGAGATGCTGCTCAACTTTGCGTTTTAATTAACGCTGTATTATGGATTTTGTGTTTTATCTATCGTGTCACTTGTTGGACGATTAAAAAGATAAAGCATAAAGAAACAACTGCAACTGTAGGTTGGGTTTGTTACTGGATCGTATTTGCAATCTTGACGAGTATCCTTGGCCCGGTAACGCTTGGTATTGTAACAGTGATAGGTTTCTCTTGGCTACTAGGCACAATTATACCTTGGTTATGGAATCATGGTCTTGAAACTGGTTGTGAGTGGTTAGCAGAACATGTTTTCAGTAAATCTCTTTAATTATGTTTCTGTTATCAATTTCAGTACTGAAAGCTTGCCAATGGGCAGCAGTTGTGATTATAGGTATCATTTATTTTGGAGTCGGTGGTATAGTTTCAACTAGTGCTCCGAATTTCATAACCGCTATCTTAGCTATAGTTTTTTGGCCACTATTCTTTGTTTACGACGCATTTAAAAACTAATTAAATAAAATCAATTATGACAAATACAAATTCACAAGTTATCGATGTGGCTAAGACCATGCGAAGTGTTTATTTCAAGATGTGTATGGGCATTCTTCTTACTGCTCTCGTCTCATTTGTAATGGTAGAATACTTCCGTGAGGGCCTGACTGCTTACATGATGACACATCCTATCACCTTCATTGGCCTCTTCATCGTAGAGCTTATCCTCGTTATTGTCCTGAGTGGAAAGATTGAAGATCTTTCGCCAGTCAAGGCAAAGCTCATATTCTACTTATTTAGTATGCTGAATGGTGTCACCTTGACTCCCATGCTTCTAGCCTATACTGGTGCCAGCATTGCTACAGCATTTTTTATCACGGCTGGAATGTTCGGTGTTATGTCGTTATTTGGATACGTGACTAAACGAGATTTGTCCGGATGGGGAAGCTACTTGTCGATGGCACTTATTGGACTTATCATTTGCCTGATTGTACAGTTCTTTTTCAATAACCCGATGTTTGACTTCTTGGTTAGTATTGCTGCAGTTATTATCTTTGTCGGTTTAACTGCATGGGACACTCAAATGATTAAAGATATGGCAAAAAATTCGCTGATTGAACCAGAGAATATAGCAACCTACGGTGCTTTGAGTTTATATCTTGACTTTATCAACTTGTTTATTCACATTCTGAAATTAATCGGCAAAAAGTAAGTAAATTAATTCGCTTTAATAACATAATAAATTTTTAACAGATTATGGAGAACATTTTCAAACCTAGTGAAGTTTTAGAGAACATTGTTGATTGGATCCGTGAGTGGATTAACACTAACACGCCCGACCACAACATCGTTATCGGTTTGTCCGGTGGTAAGGATTCGACTATTGTTGCTGCTCTCTGTGCCCGTGCGATTGGTCCTGAGAACGTTATCGGCGTTGCAATGCCTGGTACCGGTCAGGGTATCAATGATGCAGACAAGATTGCCAAGCACCTTGGAATCGAATTTAAGGTAGCATCTATTGGTGATCTCGAGATGCAGTACAAGAAGATGTTTGACTCTCTTGAGCTTGACATGACGGCACAGACCGAAATGAACATCCCGCCCCGCTTGCGTATGACTACACTGTACGCCATCGCTCAGTCCAATAATGGTGTCGTGGTGAACACCTGCAACCTGTCTGAGGACTCTATCGGTTATTCGACCCTGTTCGGCGACTGTGCTGGTTCGTTTGCACCTGTCCGCATGCTCACTGCTACTGAGATTATCCAGCTTGGCGATGAGCTCGGTTTGCCTAATGAGTGGGTTCACAAGACTCCTGATGATGGTCTGCCTGGTTCTTCTCCTGATGAGGAGAAGTTCGGTTTCACCTACAAGACTCTCGATGACTTCATTCGTGGCTACGCTGATCCCGATGAAGAGATCATGGCCAAGATTCTCGACCGTAATCGTAAGAACATGTTTAAGATGGAGATTGTCCAGATCCCCGCTTATCCCCACTACGGTTACATCAACGAGAAGCTGATGGGACTCTAATCAATTCAGTTTTTCAAATTTAACTATGGGCTTGGCAAATTGTCAGGCCCTTGTTAATTTTTATTAAAATAATGGACTTTCTATTAATTCCTTATATAATAAAAAACTAATATGCATTAAGGATATGAATAATATTAAACTTCGAGAAATTACTGATATTAATGAGCTTAAAGACATCATTGCTTTACATATAAATGTGCTAATTGATATTACAAATCAAGATGAAGCATATTATAAGAAACTTCAAAAAGAAATGACTAACATATATAATAACTATATGAGTCAGGTCAAAGCCGGGAAACAGATTTATGAGTTTGATGATGTCGGTACTGTTGTTCAGCCCAGCGGCGATTATGTTTTAAATCATGAAATGGATTATAAGACATATATCAGTAACTTCAAATTTTGGCTGAATAAGTTTAAAGAGATGTATGATAACGCTCAAGATGATATTGAAGCATGTAAAAAGATAATCATTGATAACTCAAAGTATTTTGTGTATATGCTGATCTATGTAAATGACGGAAAAATTTATACAATTGAAGAATAATGAATGAATCTATCAATATAGACAATGTTAAATCAATAAAGTTTATACCTTTTACTCAAACAGGCCGATTTAAAACGATGGAGACTCACCCATCTATAAGACTAATTAAAAAATTTCCGTTTATTCAATTTTTAAAGAAGAAAGATTGTAAACCGGAAGAAATTAGTTTTTGTATATGGGACGAGTGGGGTAGTTATAGTCTAGAGGATTTAAAACAACGAAACTACACACTCATTGATAAAAAAATCTATATTAATCCACATATATTGATTGAGTATATTGACGGTAGCTTTGAAAATGTTTACTTTGAGACTGAAAAAGAAGCAAAGCAGAAATGCAGTGAGTTAACTAAGAAGAATAAGCATAAGATGGTTCAACTAAAATGAAATAGCAATGATACAATATGAAGGTAAAATGAAATGCGAATGTGGAAACACGTTCAAGTATAAAGATAAAGATACGATGAATACTTGGTTAGGCGGTTATGTATGGGTAACATGCCCGAAATGCGGGAAGTCACATATAATTAACTAATGAATATGGAAAAAGAAGAAAAATATAAAAGACCTGTTCTGTTGCTTACTGTAGATGGAAGTCATATCAACCTGATTGACCGAAACATCAATATCTTTTCTGAAAAGTATAAATTCATTAAATATAAGGTTCGTAGTAGCTATCCTCAGTATGAAAAGACTTTATATAATCTTTTAGAAACTATCTGTGCAGAAGATAAGAAAGAAAATAATGTCACTATTATACTGGCAAACATAAACTCTATATTATTTTCTAATGATTATTCTAATGAACTGAAAGAGTTTAAGAATATATTAGGCACAGAAAAAGATGTAAATTTTCCTAAAATTAAAGAGCCAAAAGAATTCGGTACAACGGAAAATTATATTTGCTGGTTCAGATTTTTTAAGTATATTCAGGATTGTCTGGATAACGATATTTGTTTTTTGTTCACTACGTATCTACAAAAAGATAAATTTACTCAGCTGATGGAAATCGCAAATGATATTGGTCTGAGAAATTTCAGGTTTATTGAGGATCCGTTCTTAACAAGAGAACTTGATCAACAACTAGACAACCTAGTTTTAAGGTTTTATACAAATAAGATTCTATACAATAAGCGTTTAAATAGAAGAAAACGGTTTAAGGAAAAACAAAAACAAAAAATAGGTGTTTCCTCGGTTGTAATTTCAGCAAGCGGATAACAATGGATAATCAAAAGTTATATATAATAGGGGATATTCATGGAAAATTTAAGGCACTTGTCCATCTTATAACCGAAAGATATAAGATGGCAAATTGTCATATTATTGTGGCTGGTGATATTGGACTTGGATTCTATAAAGTAAATTATTATGTTGACATGTTCAGCTGGATGAATAAACGTTTAGAAAAGAAAAATATTCATCTCTACTTTGTCCGTGGAAACCATGATAGACCTGACTGGTTTGAGAATCCGCCTGAATATATAACAATATATCCTTATATTCATATTGTTAAAGATTATACAGTTCTTAATTTATGTGGTCATCATATTCTTTGTATCGGAGGAGCTGTATCAATAGATAAAAAATTTCGTTATCCAGGAATTTCATGGTGGGTAGGTGAAAATATTAAAAACATTGATGATCTAGCTAAGGTTATTAAAACAAATAATATTGATGTAGTCGTTACTCATACCAATCCTATCTTTATAGAGCCTGGAGTAGATCCTCATCCATGGATGTCTACAGATGATTTTGAATTGACTAAAACTGGAGCAAAAACATTAGCTGAAGTCTTCTTTTATTTAGTTGAAAATAATAACCCTTTAAAATATTGGGTACATGGACACCATCATACACATATAGAGACTTTTGTCACTAATACATTTACAGATATAGATAAACAATATCTATTATCAGGAATAAAGATTAAACCAGATGAATATAAAGACGGACCCATAAAAATTGTTTGTTTAGATATGATGGATGATAAACTTGATATATTAGAGATCATTTAACTATATTAACGGATATTGATAATTGTATCGGTATCCGTTAATCTTATTAGGCAAATCCGTATTTAAAAATATAAATTAAAATTTATTATATGAAGGATGAAAAATAAACAAGAAGAAACAAAAATAACGACTACGATAACGCATAGATTTAATGTCGGTGATTATATATGGCCAAAAGGTTGGAGACAAATGTGTGCATGCCGGCAGTATAAGGTTATTCATATTACTGAATCTGGGTATATACTTAAACAAGTAGATCATAGAGGGCGTTTATGGAAAGAAACAATAGACGTAAGTAAAGAGTGGGAAGAAAATTATGAGCTTGTACCTAAAAAATATATTCGAAAACTTGAGCACAAATTCAATGTAGGTGATAAGATCTATCAAGTTGGTAAATCTGGTGAGAATACTAATCACATGATGGTTATTGAGATTATACCAGATACTGGTTATAAGGTTTCAAATTTTTTAAGTGCAAGTATAATCCCGTTTAAGGACGAAATGCTATATGAAAAAATAGGTGAAGAGACTACAGTAGATATATCTTTGGAAGATAGACAAGTTTTTGCTGAAGCAGAAGACCATTATCTGAATAGCGTATTCTATAAGCTTGAAGAAACGATGTCATATGCTGATCTGAATGAAATTAAAAACGATAATGAAGCTAAACCTGAAAAATATGATTATTATAAACTATTGTCAGGCGATAAAGTATTGGTAAGATACCACGATTTACATGAATGGAAACTAGATTATTTCTCTCATCTATCAGAAACAGGATTCTTTAGGCATAAGTTCATTTGTGTAGGTGGATCATATCCGCAATGCATTCCTTTTATACCTGAGACTTCAGCTTTACTTGGGACAAAGAATAAGCCAGACGATTACTATATTAATTGGTAAACTTTAATTTATATTCTTTTTATAATTAAAAATATATACAATACTAATGAATACGAAACTCATTATTTTAGAAGGTATGGACAATACCGGTAAAACGACTTTAATAGAGATGTATAAGCGCATCGTATCGGGTTTAAATCCTGACATTAAGGTACAAGTCATTCACATGGAAAAACCTCCTCAGGACGCGACAGAATCAGAAATATCAGATTCTGAGTATCCGAATACTAAAGCTTCAGTACGTTATAACTTTGATAAAGTAAACGAATTCCAGCATAACGCTTATATAGAATTGCCTAGAAAGTTGCTAGAAATAAAGCAAAGTAATGATGCACCAAATGTCATTATACTTGACAGAGCTTGGCTTTCTGAGTATGTTTATGGTTATATTTACAGAAATAGAAACCAACATGATATAATCATAGACAATATCATTATTGAGAAACAGTTAATGAATATATTTGGACCAGAAAATGTTTTTTTGGTTTATCTATATCCATCTAAAATAAGATTTATCGAGAAAAAAGAAGACGGAAAATCGTTAGCTGTTTTAAAAGCTAAAGAGTTTTGGACTGATAAAGACAATCAAAAGAGATTTATTCAAGAAAAACAAAAAGAAGAGCTTGATAGATTCAATGAAGCTTTTACTTACATGTCTATAATTAAAAATAAAATCCCGATTCAAGCGAATAAAGATGATACAAATTACTTTGACAATAGTATGGTTGTTCAAATGTTTGATGCTATACACAATTAATAAATATTAAAAAAGATAATATTTATGGAAATTAATGATTTAAGACCCGGTAATTGGGTTTCATATCAAAATTTAAAAGGCTATAACTATAAAGTCATAAAAGCTGAAACAACAGAATTTGGTGATGACGTTATAACAGTTAAATCTTGGCGTACAGGAGAACCTGCAAGATTATTGGCACATGCTTTTTATCCTATATACATAGAAGATAGAATCGATATTAAAAAAGGTCAATTCAATTTTGAAGATAATAGCTTCTTTTATGATATATATGAAGATGCGTATATCTATACTCATGTGACTAAAAACGTAAAAGGTTCATTACCTGTATATGACTTTAAGGTTTACATCTATTTAAGTGACCATACGACAGACGGAACTGTAATTGTACATATTGAAAAATATCCTGGTAATTGGAATAATATGTCATTTGATGAACAGGAAGAATATATGGAGGAGCAGGGTGAAATGTATACCAAAAACATGGAATATGTACATGAACTACAAAATTTTTTAGAAGATAATGGCATTAATATGGATATTAAAGTAAAGTATTCAGTAAAATAACACAAATATATGGAAGATAAAAGATTAAGTATTGCCAGAGAAATTTATAAGAAAACAATATGTTATGAACTTTGTGGGATGGATTTAAATGAAGATGGCTGTGCAGTTCTTATCAATTCTGATAAGTATATGGATGAACATCCTGGATCTGACAAAATAGGGCATATTTATGATCATGACCATTTATTCTCACAACTACTACGAGGGTTGAAAGGATCGCTAAAAGATGAAGAAACATATGAACAATCTAAAGATCGAATGATTAAAATCGATTTACCAGACGAATTATCAGATATAATTAACACTTATAAAGTTTAATAAACTTATTCAAATCAATTCGCAACGCAGTCGCGGCATTATTTAAATAGTATTATGCTAAACATTTCTAATATTTCAGAGTATAATATTAAAAAGATTTTGATAAAAATATGGCAAAAAAGAAAACAGTTTAGGAAGATTTCGAAGGTGGTATTGATTCATTATTTTCAATGGTAAAAAGTATAGATGATTCAGCAGAAATTATAGCAGATTCTTATTATTCAAATATTTAGGAATGGGTTCCGTCTGGTAATTATATCCTGAATGCAACTATGTCAGGCGATTTATTTAAGGCTTTGCCTTCAGGACGAATTATATCTCTTGTTGGTAAATCAGGTGTAGGTAAATCATATCTGGCATGTTCATTCGCACGAGAGGCACAGCACATGGGTTATATTCCAATTGTACTTGATTCTGAAGGTGCTTATGATGCAGATTTCGTAAAAAGAATTAAGGTTGACCCGACTAAGCTTATCATTAAGAAAGTAAACACTATTCTGGAAACCAGCCAGTTTATTGCGAATGTTTGTAACAAACTGGAAGAGCAACAGAATAAGACCGGGCACCATGATAAGGTTTTATTTATTCTCGATTCACTTGGAAACTTAACATCTGAAAAAGAAAGAGAAGATACGCTTAGCGGCTCATCAAAAGCTGACTTTACGAAAGCTAAAGATGCTAAGGCGATGTTCAGAGTTATCGCAACGCCTATAGCAAAATTGCAATGTATTATGATTTGCTGTAACCATGTCTATGATTCAATGTCGTTTATACCTCAATCAATCCAGGCACAAGGCCAAGGTGCTGTTTATAATGCTTCTATAACGCTTGAACTTACTGCAGCTAAGCTTGACGATAAAGAGACAGATACAATCGCTAAGAAAAAAGTAGGTGCAGATTTGGCGACTAAGACAGGTGTACTTGTAACAGCTAAGCCCATTAAGACAAGGTTCTGTATACCGGTTAAGAGCAAGTTCCAGATTTCATATCACAAGCCTATGAATAAATTCTTAGGTCTTGAACAGTTTATGAATTGGGAAAATTCTGGTTGTTGCAGAGGTAATATCTTAACTCAAAAGGAATACGATAAATTATCAGATGCTGAAAAAAAGAAGATTTATCCATTTGAGTTCAACGGAGAAACAAGGTATTGTCAACCAAAAGAGACTGCAAGAGGAATCGTTGTTAAACATTTAGGTGAACAAGTTTCATTCATCGATTTCTGGTCTGAAAAAGTGTTCACAAAAGAGTTCTTAGAGTATTTGAATGAGAATGTTATTCATCCGATATTCCAGCTTCCTGACCAGAATTCGTTTGATGATATAAAAGAGATTGAAGCTGCTCTTGATATTGATGAAGAACCAACAGATGACCCAATAGCAGAAGCACAGATAAAATAAAATTAAGGTCTGAAATTATTCAGACCTTAATTCTTTATGTTAGCCAATATTAGCCAATTTTTAATATAACTAATTGAAATTCAAATAGATTTAAAATATCTATAAAATTTTGATATTAGCCGATAATCGGCTAATATTTAATAAAGTTTAACATTCAATGCATTTCCGTAATGTCCGTAAGGATTTCCTGAACATGCTTTCTGCATAGCCGTGAAAAATTTTATATTTTCTTTTGGAATTAAGACAGGGCATTGATTAACGAGATAACCGCCGTCTTGACCGATTTTGCGTATAACATTCTTATTACGGGTTTGTTTAACAGCTGATCTGTTTCTTGTTCCTTTAGATTTTCTCATAATCGTCTTTTATTTTATTTATTACCATAAAACTATATTATTTTTAATCACTATAAATATTAAAATCTATCAACAGTAATGGCAGATAACAAAGATATTTAGAACTTAGACATTTGTTCTTTTTGCGGAAGGTCAAAAGGTGAAGTAGCCCTTTTATTCAGAGGCGAAACCGGATCCATTTGCAATGAATGTGCCGAAGAAATCTTTTACATGAACTATTCAATCCTTAACGGATTAACAGATAATATAGAATTTTTAGATGAGCTTGGAAACCCAATAGCGGATCCAACTAAAACAGAAGATAAGGAAGAAAAGAAAGAAACAAAGAAAAGTGATTTTGTCATTAAAACACCTAGAGAGATTAAAGCATATCTTGACCAATACGTAATCGGTCAAGAAGATGCAAAAGAAACATTATCTATAGCAGCATATAACCACTACAAGCGAATTAACCAGAAAATTATAGATGATGTTGAAATAGAAAAATCTAACCTTTTGTTATTAGGTCCTTCTGGATCAGGCAAAACACTTCTGGTAAAAACGCTTGCCAATTTTCTAGACGTTCCATATACAATCGCCGATGCGACTTCATTAACTGAAGCTGGTTATGTCGGTGATGATGTTGAAAGTATTATTACCAGTGTTTTACAAAACTGTGATTATGACGTTAAGAAAGCCGAACATGGAATTGTTCTGTTGGACGAAGTTGATAAAACAGCGAGAAAAGGCGGCGATAATCCCTCTATAACAAGAGATGTTTCCGGTGAAGGTGTTCAGCAAGGCTTATTAAAACTTATGGAAGGAACTATTGTTCATGTTTCTCCGACAATAGGGAGAAAACATCCTGAAAAGATGACAATAGAAATAAACACTAAAAATATGCTGTTTATCTGTTGCGGTGCATTTGAAGGAATTGAGAGAATCATTAAATCAAGAAAGAATACGAAAACAGTCGGTTTTAATACGGTTAATAATAACATAGATGAAAAAGCTAATCCGCTTAAATACATCATCAGCGACGATTTAAAGAAATACGGTCTTATTCCCGAGCTGTTAGGACGCTTGCCTGTTATAACATATCTGAATCCCTTGAAAGAAGAAGATCTGGTTAGAATTCTGACAGAGCCAAAAAATGCGATTATAAAGCAATATAAGAGACTTTTTAAGTTAAGCGATATAAGTCTAAGGATAGACGATTCGGTGTACCCATACATCGCCCAGTGCGCAATTAAGAGCAATCTGGGGGCTAGAAGTCTGAGAACTATTGTTGAAAAGCTCATGTCAGATGCCATGTTTAATTTACCTGGTTCAGGAAAGAAACGTTTCCATATAACATTGAAGTATGCAAAAGAACATCTAAAAGATTTCAACGAAGCCGCATAAAGAAATAAGGATACTAAGATTTTTAGTATCCTTATTTGTTATGTTTAGGCCTGAAATCCATAACGACTTGCCCTTGTTTATTTGTCTTAAACTTTATTTCCGGTTTTTTCTTGCTTGTTATAATCATTGTGTCAACCTGCTTCTTAGATTCTTTATACGGAACTTGTGTTGGTTTCTTTTTCGGTGCAGATAACAATAATGGCTATGTTTGCTTGACTTTCGGTGCAGATAGCTAGAATACTTCTTTTGGTTTAATAGGTTCAGGATCCAGTATTTGTTTTAACACTTTTTCTTGTTGAATCTATTCTTTTTCTATCATCTTTTCATTCTTTAACTCAGTTATCTTTAATGTCGCATCAGCATTCGATTTTTCCTCTTCAGCTAGAATATGGACTTTATATTCTTCTTTATGTACATCTTCGCTGTATGATCCTTCAACCATAATCAGTTTAAAGAATGTAGGCGTAATTTCTATAATGATAAACAATAAGGATATCATTAATGAGACAGTCGCAAATGTGTTACTTTCATCTTTCAGTTTTCCAAAAGCTTCATACCTGGCAGCAAAACCATCTTCTCTAACATCATCAACCTTTGTTTCAAATGTTGCTATTTTCTGGTTAACTGATTTTATCTATGTTTCTAAGTCTGTTACTTTTTTACCGTTTACCTTATCCCATTCTTCTAAAGCTTCTTTACATTGGTTGACATATATTTCTTTATCTTTATATATTGCGCCATGACCAACTTTTCCGCTAAGTGCAGTTCCTTCAGCTTCTTGCTTTAAGTCTTTCTATGCATTCTATAACTCTTGACTTAACTTTGTTCTTTGGTTTCTTAATAAAGTATATTCATTCTATAACGATTCTAGTTGCTTATAATCAGTTTGTTCATTCTTAACAACATTTATTCGTTCTATGTTATCCTTTAACAACTAAGACTCTATACGGTCTTCGAATATTTTCATTTCAAGAGGAGTGGCGATAACCAAACCTATAAATATAGCCATTATTATACGAGGTGCAGCTTTACCTAATTTTTTCCAAGTCAGTTTATCAGTACCATCTGTTCCCATTGAATTAACGATATATCTGTCTAAGTTAAAAATGAGTAAAGCCCAAAATACTGAAAATATACCAGCCGTTATATAGTTATTAAAAACAAATAAAAACGCGTAACCGCCAGAAATCATAGCCATAATAGCTGTAAACAGAATGGTTCCACCGACGCCGGCATATTTGGCCCATTCAGAGGGGTATTTCCTTAAAATCTCTTTATTAGCACCAGCACATGACCATAAAAATTCATTTAAAAAATTACTTTTCATAACATCTTAATTTATTATATAGTCTATTTATTTTAATGAAAATAAACTCACAAATAAATATAATAAAAAATATAGAACATATGGATAGACAATTAAAACGACTTGTTGAGCGTTTATTAAGTGAATATGAGGCACGTCCTCTTAATGAAAATATTTTCAAGAAATTAAATGCTGTTTATGGTAATTAGCCGCAACAAAAGAATCTTGGAAAGGTTTATAACGATGCTATGGGCGGTGTTGTACAACCGTTAATTACAGCTACTGATCGTCAAGATATTAGAAATTATTTTATCGATACATTTAAACTTGATGCTGTATTTAAAGATATGGTTGACATTACTATTGGTTATATCAACGGTAGACAAGGTAATATTGAGTCATCAATGAGGAGATGGAGTGATGAAGTTATTTATCCTGATTTAGGTAGATTCTTAGCTGAAGAGTTAAACAATACATATAAGAAAGATAACTTTTCTATTAGTGCTGATAGCGACGGTGATCTTTATTTCAACTGTAGAATTGCAGGTATAAATAAACAATTTTTGATTAAATTAAGAGATGCTAAGTTAAGAAGCCTATTATCACAAGAACATGTAACTACAGGTACTTTGAAATTCCAATATGATACGAATATACTTTTAGGTCATTTAGTATGTAGATATACTAAAGATGATTCTTCTGTAAGAAAACCTAAAGTTGCAAAAGCTATTGCTGAATTTAACAAAAACCAAAACTTATTAGGTGATAAATTTGACAACTTCTTAAATGAGGTTATTGATAAAGTATTTAATGTAGATAGACTAGAAGAAGAGTTATTCTGTCAAGAAAAGGTTTATAAGGTTGTAGATAAAGATATTATGAGACAAGCTAATATCTTTAACAACAGCCGTAATGGTGCAAAGGCTCAATTAAACGGTTTCGATGCAATTACAGATCCTAAGAAAATGGCTGCTCGTGCTGCTGCAACATTTATTTGTGCTAAATATATGGGAAGAAGTGCTATGGAATTAAAGGTAGACGATAACACGTTAATTAGATTATTTACTAATACTAACTTTATCGGTACAGATAGATTTGACTGTGAATCCTTATTAAGCCGTATCCGTAAAGACCTTAAAGACGGTGTACATATTCACCTTAAAGACGTTATTGCTACATTCCTTGCTTATAAAGATGATCCTAAGATTTTGGAATCTTGTAAAAAATACTGTTAATAATTATGAATACCGGTATAAAGCATCTTATTGAACATATCATATGCTTTAATCCCGCAATACTTGATAACCGTAAAGTTAAACCAAAAGTTGACAAAGATATTGTTAAAAGTATGTTGCTTAACGATACAACAGAAGTTTTATGGTCTGTTTTCCATATGCCGGTTCCTGATAAATGGTCAGTGGTTCAAAATGAAAAACTGAATAGAAACGAAATTTTAATAGAATTCGACCATAAAGAAAGCATGCCGATTGCGGCAAAACGTGTCATTAAGCAGTTGACTACAAAATACGGGTTTAATCGATATGATGCATCAAGCGAACCTTATGCTTTTATACATAACACAGATATAGCTTGTATCCGTAGAAATGTATTCGGATTAAACACCATAGAAGGTCAAACAAAAATAAGTGAAACTAAGAAAAAACTTGAAGAGTGGAAATAGAAATTTGAGAATTTTCCGCCTATAGTTCAAGAATATTTTAGAGAGTCACCTATCTATAAAACAATATGGATTTCGCCTGACAATGGTGTTATAATGACTTTGGAAACTGCTGAAGATACTGGATATGAACTTTTTGACGATGAAAAATTCAAAGGCAGACTAAGAATATCTATAACTGGTGAAGTAACATATCAAGAAGATACTGAAGAAGAAAAAGAACAACATTTAAAAGAGTATAACGATGCTATGGACAAGATGAAGTTCTTTGATAGGTATTTAAGAGATTTATCAAGCATCATTAAAAACAAATACTGTAAGTTCTTTATATGCGATAACGGTTTGCCTTTCTATATATGCTTCTTCAATATGGAAGATCAAATAAAGTATGCACAGGGTTTTTTGCAGAAAAAAAGAATTCCAGGCTTCTTATATGATATAATAAATGTATGTCATGTACCATTATTATCAGAATTCGAAAAGGAAGATAAAACATCTTTATATGAGTTTGAAGACCAGGCTATTCATATATTAGTTTATGATCATATAGATGAATATCTTAAACAGTATATTAATTCAGAATCAGTACTAGAGGTTAAAAATAAGAATAAGATGAAAACACCTGGTTAGCCTGACGGATGTATAATAGTGAAACTTGATTCTTATCTGCTAGATATGTATAATAATAAATTTAATTTTTAATGAAAAATAATGAAAATAAATATAAAGAATTCATTATAAGTATAAGATAAGTTAGTATGCGAAGTTGAATATTTTTAATGAATGTTTAAAATAAATTATTTAAAAAATATAGGGTTGAGCTCACCCGAATTTAAGCTTGTGGAGAAACCAACTATGGATGAACTTGAAATATACTAAAAAGTAGTGTTCCTGTGAAGCAAGAAACAAATGTTTTTCAAACCTTGTTTGAAAAACAGAGCTATAACGAAAAATACAATAAGGAATAAACTTTAATAAACACTTTCCATAAAATATACATGGAAAGTGTTTATTATATTAACTTAAAAGATATAAAGATCGACGAAACATTAGATAAGCTTCACAGTTTAGGTTACAAACCCCAATATATGAATGAAATATCATTCTGCCCGTATCTAATCGTTCATAAGAATTTCGAAAAGAAAAAAGAAGATTATGTGTATGAAAATATAAACATCGGATTATTAGAAAGATTGAAATCTTATTTTGATGTGATAGAAGATACCGATGTTGATGAATTTATAACACATGCCGCAGATATAAAGAAAGAGAAAACCGTAACAGGTTTATTCTAAATGAAAAAGAATGGATGACTATTTAAAGTCATCCATTCTTTAATTATATAAGTAAATTTTATTTAAACTCTACTGATAAACCTTCTACTGCTTCAGGACCTGTAATAGCGCCAGTACCATCCATGTTGTAGAGATACATAACTTGGTTATGCTCACCAGTGTTGTTAGCCGTTACCTTAACGCCATTATATTTGCAGTTTTCGAAGATAAACTTCCAAGTTGCAAATTTTTCAACACCCTCGTTTGCAGTCCATGGTTGGAAAATAACTAAACCTGCCCAATTCCAATCAGCATTTTCTGCATTAGGCGTATTCTCATAATTCCAATTGACATTTTTGAAATGTACTGTTACATTCTCAGCGTTAGTACGATTTGCAAAGCGAACAATATTTGAATTATTAACATCCAAGTTAAATGTTGAATCTTGTATCAAAACAGTTGCATTATCTGCAAAGTTATAAAGATTCAAAACATTATGTTTCAGAGGAACATCGTCACATGTAACATATTCCATCTTAGCAGATTTAACAGGGTATTTTACTGTGCCTTTCTGCTCGAATACGTTATAAGCCGTGCAACCGTCTGCAATTGTAGTGTTCTTAACAACTAAGTCTTCGCAGTCAAATAAGATTTTACCGTTAATACGTTTATTGTTACTGTCTGTGCCGTATGTTCCTTCAACACCAAAGTTGTTGATATAAACTTTTTTAACAGCATTTAAATTTAATACATCTGTTCCTTGTACTTTCTTATTCATAATTATCCGATTGTTATATTTTGATATGTTACATTGCTATTTGCTGGATCAGCGAAGTAGTCTACTGCATCTTGGTTATCTGCAACTACGTCTGTATTTTCTGGGTCTGTGATGTTAGCAAAGTCATCAGCAGATGAAGCATGAACTGTATCAGGTGTTTCAGGAACTGAATCAGTTTCGTATAAATCCCAAACGTCAACTTCTTCAATATTGGTGATACGTGTTTCGTGATCATTATCAATCTCAGTTGAACGAGCAATCTCTTGGTCTAAGCGGTCATTCAGATCTGCTAAACCGGTTGACAAATCATTAACTTGGTCATCAAGTTGTTTAAGGTTTTCAATGCCAGTATCTGCAATCCAGTCACCGATTTCTTTGATAGTGTCAAACAACTCTTGTAAATCGCCTTCACCTAAAATAAGTTTCTTTAATTCTTCAACTGCATAAGCAACAGAGCCAACGGTATCTTTGTCACCTTCAAGGATGTTAAGACGCTCTGCCAAAGTTGAAGTATCACCGGTCATTTCCTGTTCGATCTCATTGATACGTTCATTGAGCTCTTGTTGTGCTTGTTCGAGTTTGCTTTCGATATCATCTTTATTATCCTGAACAATTTGCATTAACTGCTTAAATTCAGTATAAGATGTACCGAAGCCTTTACCGTTCGTCCAGATTTCTTTAGTATCAGCGACGAACGCGATTTTTTGTTTGTATTCATCTTTTTGCGAATAGTTCTCAATCCACTCTTGACCTGAACCGTAAGCAACATAGATGAACAGTTTGTTTAATTGATTAATTAACATAATGAAGTAAAAAGTAAATTTTATTTTTTAATCGTTAATCTGGATTTCCTTGGATTTGCCAGATGTTTACGTTATTGAAATCTGATATGTCTTGTGCGTTTTTAATGATATGTTTAGTCTGACGTTTTTCATGTGCCTTCGTCTTCTCTATAACCTTCTTCGCAATGGCATCAATATCTATCTTGCATTGATGCTGGTTATATGTGTTATTGACGATTTTAATGATTTGGTTAATAAGTTTCTGTTTATCTTTACTATAATCAGGCGCATTATTTTTGTGATCCAAGTAGTTAGACCAATCATCATGAATAGCGTCACCCTCAGTTATTCGATATGTAACTCTCATTACGAATTTTTCTTTTTTATATTTATCGAGATGAATTATAAAAAAACTTAAAAAACTATTTTGAAAAATTTAAGGAAGTTAACAGATAAATAATAAAAAGAAAAATATTTCTTTGAAAACTAAAAATTAAAAATAAATTTATTTTTATGGCATTAAATTTAAACAAACTCTTTGTTAGAGTTAAAGGTAATGTGTCACTTGACACGATTAAGAGTACTTCACTCGAAACAGCCAATTAGAAAAAAGTCTATTTCGTTGAAAACTCTAATCAAATCGTTGTTCGTGGTGTCGCTTATGGTGTAGATCCTAGCACAGTAAGTAGTATTTCAGATTTACAGACATTAATTGGTGCAGAAAAAATTAGTGATTCTTCTGCTCTTGGGCAATCAGTTATTGAACGTTTACGAAATCTAGAAGATATTAAAGTTGCTACTGGTTCAACAGATTACTTATCAGTAACTCCTGATGGTTCAGTTCCAGCTATTGGTGTTAATATTGTTGGTATTTAGACTGGTAATAATGGTTTAGTAGATGCAGCTGATGCAAAAGGTTATATCGATGATGCTGTAGACGCTGCAACTACAGAAGTAGAAGCTGGTAAAGGTATTGATGTTAATACATCAACCGGTAGTGATGGTCAAACAATTTACACAATTGATTCATCATTAAATCTTACTTACACACCCGCTACATCTGGACAATCTGCAACAATTAACCTAGTTGATAAAGATGGTACTTATGTATTTGGACAAGTAAATGTATCAGATATTATTGGTAATGGTGTTATTGACCATACAAGTTATGATGCGGCAACTGGTATTTTAACTTTAACATTCAAGCAAGCTGATGGTACACCAAAAGACGTTGAAATTGATCTCCATAAGATGTTAGATATTGGTGACATCATGATTCATAATGATTCATCTAACTATTTAGAGATTACAACTTATGATTCTTCTAACCCTGATTCAAGCCAAGCGGTATTTAAAGCATTAATTCACGACGTTTCAACTGCAACTGCTTCTTCAACAGGTCTTGTTGATGCTTATAATGTACAACAATATGTTGACTCAAAAGTCTCAGATAAGAATGTTGACGCAGAAGGTGATGCTTATGTAACAGCAACAGCTACCGATAATAAAGTTTCTGTTTCTACAAATATTGGTTCATTCACAGCAACTAAAGGCACAGCTGGAAATTATGGTGCTGACGGAACACAAACAACAGCTCCAAGTCATGGTAACTTAGTAGGTGAAGAAAATAAGCTCGCTGATGCAAGTGTAATTGCTGCAGAAGTTAAGAAATATGTAGATGGTGAACTTGAAATTGAAGCAGCTCGTTCAGATGCTAAAAATAAAGCTGATATTGCCGCATTAGATACGAATGTTGATTCAACAGGTGGAACTAATGTTTCTGTTAACGTTGTTGAAACAGACGGTATTATCACTGCAGTAACAGTTGCTGAAAATTATGCAACAATCGATGCTTCTACAATTGAAGTAACTGTTGGTGATGAATCTAAAATGGTTAAAGCATCTGATATTGCTCACTTAAAGGCATATGTAGATGAACAATCACAAAAATTAGCGGTTGAGGCTGATGGCGATAGCTATGTAACTGCTGAAGTTGATGGTGCCAATAATAAGAAAATTAATGTTTCTACAAACATTGGTGATTTAGCTGTAACAACAGCTGCAGGTCAACCATCTGTTATGACAGGTGTAGAAGGTAAATTAGCTGATGCAAGCGATATCGCTGGTACAGTTACAGAATTTGTAAACGCTCGTATTAATGAAGAACGTGCTAAATTAGACGCAACTGCTAACGTCCATGATACTTCATCATATATTAATGTTTCAATTGGTGAAGTTGATGGTTTACTGGATAGTGCAGCTTCTTCAATAGATGTAACTTATGGTTCATTTACTGAAGCTACTCCTACCGATGGTATTGCAACAAGAGAAGGTGTTCAAAATTTCGTAGATACATATGACTTCTGGGAAGATTATAATAATACACCATCTAACAACGGTTAATTATTAAATGAATAATCATTGAAATATATTGGGTTTGTCTCAATTAAAAACGGCAAACCCAATATTTCGATGAAATATTAACAAAAATTGTAGACATACTAAACAGTTTTAAGTAAAATCTAAAGTAAAAAGAAACGCAGATAAATAAAAATATGGGAGCAAGAAAACAAAGACCTTTCGCATACTTTCCTAATTTGGCTACGTTCCAACAAAAGAAAGTATCATGCAATGCAGCAGATACAGAATATATTGACTGGTAGACTGGTACCGCTGCATTAGGAACACCTGACATATTTTTTGACACAATCTGCTATATAGAAGATGAACATCTGCAATTTACACATGGTGAGTTCTACGGAGATAACACCATGAAATGGCAAGAACTATAATGCAGATTGACAGAATAAAGGGAGGAACATAAAATCATGTTCCTCCCTTCATTTATAGTTTTCATTAAGCATTAATCATACATATAGCTTAAAATGGTAACGGGCTCATCTTCAGGTATATCAAACCTATTACGGATTTCCTTTTCAATATACGGAACTAACTCATCTTCATGCTCATGTGGACAACCAATAGTCCTACAGAATTCTGTTGCACCAACAAGCATGTTAGATTTATACTCTACACCGTTTACGACTACTGAAAAGTTTGCCCGTAGCCTCTGATCACCTTTTGAACTTAATTCATTTGAATTTAAACAAAGCATAATATAATAAATTTTATTCTAATATATACATCTTATGATCCAAGAAATAAGAAATCATATCAACATCATCATAAGAAAGCGGATAATTTACTAAGTCGACTTTTTTGTTTTCATACTGTTCTCCATTCTTTTCGATTATTAGTAAATCTACATTGTTATTGCCATTTGCAGCTATGCCCATAACCAATGTACCTGAAGACATAATATGTGGAAACTCGAAAAAAATTCGTTTATACTCATTCTTTTCATTTCGACCTGCTCCAAAAATGGTATTAAGGCATACCTCCACCATTTTTTCTTTAAGCTCTTTCCTGATATTAAATAACTTTAATCTTAACTCTTTCATTATTATTTTTGGTTTTATTTTTAATGTATGTTAATATCTTTAGCAGACCCTATTAAAGATCCTATCATATTGGTATACCTATAATACGTTTTCGCTTGCTCAGCTTTCTTTTCCATCGCTTCTGGCGATAATCCTTCTGTCATTTGGATAAAAGCGATTTTTGATTCAAGTTCAACTAATTTTTGTTTTAACTCTTGATTTGAGCGAGCAAGCCTAGTGTTCTCTTCTTCAAGAGCTCTATTATTCTCCATTAAAGTAGCCAAGTTCTTATTCAACCTCTGCACTTTTCCTTGTGCAGAAGCAAATGCTTGTCGCCTTATTTCCGCTTTCTCTTGTTGTGTTGTTCTTTTCTTCTTACTCATATTGCAAAGGTACTATTAATACACAATATAATATATGTTTTTATAGTTAAAGTTTGCAAAAAAATAAAAGCTTAGATAAACCATCTAAGCTTTTAAATTTCTTATTTAATCTTTAAGATTAATTTCATGATCCGAGTTCAATCCATTTTAATGTGTTTTCAAGAGCTGAAACTGAAGAATCTAATCTGTCAATTGAAGCATCGATTTCAGTAACTTTTGTCTCTATAGTGTTAACTGAACTATCTGTTCTATTTTGACGAACTTCAGCTGCCGTCAGTAATGATGCGATTTCGTCGATTGTGTTCTTTGTAACCAGATCTTCAATCGTAATAACATCAGAATAAGTTGTACCTTTCTACTGCTTGAATGTAACCGTTGCAGCACCGTTGGCAACAATATCAACGTTAACACCATGACCAAGATTCTTAACAGTTACGTTTGATGTTGTCTTCACTGCAGAAACGTCCATAACTCCACCTGCAGTGAGCCCTTCAACAACACCTGTTAAATCAATTAAATCTTGACTAACATCAGCAACTCTGTCATTAAGGTCATTACCCATAACAGATACTATCCTATCAAGTGTTGAAACATCTGTAGAAACGTCAAGAATCTTTTGGTTAATTGGATTAATGTAATCGGTCTCAAGCTGAGCAGTATTAAGACTAATCACATTATTAGTACCAACAGTGATATAAGTAGATCCTCTATAAACATCAACCAAGTCTTTAACAGGGATATAGATATGAGAATCTGTATCATCTTCATCTTTACTGTTGATCACGAAATCAAGATACTTATCACCCACTACAGCACCTGAGTAAGGCACATCTGCAGTTTCTACTTCTTCAACACTACCAGACTTAACTAAGAAGTCTTTAGGAATATTGATAATACCTACAGAAACATCTGCACCTGTTGAAGGGTTATGTTGTGTCAACTGATAGGATTTCAAATAACCTGTTGCAGGAGTGCCAAGTTCTTCAATCTTATAAGAAAGTGAAGAAAGTTTATTATCTTTGTTAAATACTGTTGAGCTGTCAACAAGAGTCTTAACCGTATAAGTAAGATTCTTTGTTCCGCTTGATGTTACAGTAGCGTCAATAGCGTCTGCACCAGTGATAGTCTGAACATATTCCAGATTAGTCATTGAATTTTCAAGTGCAGTTACAGAAGCATCTAATCTATCAATTGAAGAGTCAATTTCAGTATCTTTAGCTTGAAGAGTGTCGATTGATGCGTCAATTTCTGTATCTTTTGCCTGTAGTGCATCAATCGAAGAATCGATTTCAGCATCTTTTGCTTGGAGTGCATCAATTGAAGAATCAACATCAACCAACTTCTGGTCAACAATAGCTTTAACCTAAGCTTCATTGATTATACCGAAACTTGTATTCTAAACAGTACCGTTAGTACCAAGGTATGTAATTTGAACATAATCTCCGTTTGTTGCATCTTCAACTTTGGCGATATCGAGAATCTTAGAAGAAACGATTTTGCCGTTAATAGCAATAGCACCACTGTTATAGGTACCGTTATAACCGAAAGCAATTAAACCTAAAGAGGTATTACTTGCACTAATAATTCGTTCTACCGTTCCGTATCCAAAGCTAACTGATGAATTAATTATATTACCTGCCATTAGTTATATTTTTGTTATTTTTATTATTTATCTATTAATCTAAGTCTTGCCATGTCAATGCAGTCGCAAGCATAGTGTCATTTGCCTCTAATACAGCGAAGTTTGTAGAAACATCTGTATAATATTGCTGTGTAGGAATATCGAATTCAATAGATGAATCTGTACCATTTTCGCTTAACACCATTGTAACAGTTTCAAATTGATCACCCGTTGCTGGAGTCTCAATTTCAACAGTCTTAATATAAGAACTTTCAATTTCTGTGATTCTTTCTTCATGGTCTTTAATACTTGCATCCATTGCTTCGAATGCAGCTGCACCCATGATTTCAGTGAAATCCAGATAAACATCATCAGTTTCACCTTCAGAACCAGAGTCATCATAAGTGTTAATAACAAGGTGAAGGTATGTATGATTACGTTGAATTCCGTAACCTTCTGGAGCTTTTTCTAATGTTCCGTCAGGAAGTTCAGCATAAAGGGCTGGACGAGGATCTAAAGCCCAATCAGCATCCGTATAGTCTGAACCGTCCTCTTTCTTATTGAATGTGCAAACATGAGCATCGCGAACCATACGATCCTTATCGATATTGATTGTATCACCTACCTAAGTTTCTGTAGTCCCGTCTGGTGAAACCTGCATCAATTTATATTGACTTGCATAATTTTCAGCAACATCATCTGAAGGAACTTTATCAAGGCGATATGTTATGCCTGTAAGTTTGTTATTAACGATATCAATCGTATTACCGTCCGTATTTACATTAACTTCATAAGTATTGAAGCCCGTTACAGGATCTGCAGTCGGAGTTACTGTGATTGCACCATCTGTTTCATTACTTGTGATGATCGGTGTCTATAAGAATTCTTCAATTTTTTTAACTGCTTCTGGATCTGTAATGCTAAAGCTGCTTGTCTAAACAGTTGCATCAGTGCCGATATATGTGACGGTTACAGTAGTCACTACACCTTCTGTGCTAACATTGACATCAAGCACCTTAGAGCTTGCTAATGTGTTACCAACATAGATTGCGCCTGAACCTGTATTGCCAACACCATAGACAAATCTAATCTTCGCATCATTCTCGTCTTTAGCGACAATCGCTTGCAATGTGGAATCGTCAATCCATTCACCTTTACCAAACGTAATAGGGTAAGAACCTGTTACAGGTACTGAATAGTCTTGTACAGTTCCTAAGTTGTTAGCAGGAGCTTCGCCTGCACCATATAAATTATTTCCCATTTTTATATTTTATTTTATTTTTATTTTTATCTTTTTTAATTAATCACCATCTGTAAATAAATCTTCCCATGCAAGTGCGGTTTCGATTATATTCAATCTTTCGCCAAGGCTTGAGTCGTATGTTATATAATTAGTGATATGCTCTTGTAATTCGTCAAGGTTAACTTTAACCTCTTGTATATATTCTGGATTTAACCTTGCAGTAACCTGGTTTCCATTTTCGTCTGTCCATGTTTTCTCCAACTCATTAATATTGTTGGGCCAAGTTTTTGCTATTAAGGTGTTGTCTTCGTCATTATATTTCAATTCTTTAAGCACATAGTCATAAATAGAAACAACTGAAGAGTCATCTGCAGCGTTTTCACCCTTATTTAATGTATATAATCTCGGTTGACCTTCATTATAAATTCCCTCTGAATATTTAACGGTGTAGTTATATTTACCGTTGTCAAGATCACCAATAAGATCATTCAGAGTTGTTAATGTGTTATTAACAGTATTGGTAAGGGTGTTTATTGAGCTATCAATCTTATTCAGTCTGTTTGTTATAATTCTTACAGAAGAGTCAATGACTTTTATTTTCTGTAAAACTTCATCACCTAAACCGCTGATAGTATCGACATATGCGCTTGTAGGAACCTTACCTTTCAAAGTGGTCAATTTACCTTGATCATTAACGTACTTAACCGTAATTGTCACATCTTTTCCGTTTGAGACCATAGAAACATCTTTGACCCTTGATGTTAACTCTAAGTCTCCTAAGAAGATTCCTGCCAAAAGGTCTGAATTCTTAGATGTGCCGAAATATAATGAACGTCTATCTTTTCCTTTTTGTGTCGCAATGTCCAAATATCTGCCGTATACAAAACGAACCTCATCATGATGGTGGTGGTGATACAGCAGTTTTGGATCAAATGCATGTAAAATACCTGGAGAGTAATTCATTTATATCACGATTAATTTATTATATTTATCTTATATATTTTTTAATCAAAAACCGGGTATAAAAATAGAAGGATGATTTTTATCATCCTTCTATCTACAATTATATTATTAAATTATTTTATCATACTTAACATCTTATCTGCAGCGTTTCTTAATTGCTCAGCATAACCTAATGCCCATTTTTCATCATAACTCTTGCAATCACGTTCTATATTATTTGCTATAGTTTTAACTCGATTTGCAAACTATTTGGCATGTTCAATTTGCCTAACAACAGCAACTTCATTTATAGTTTTATAAATATGAGGATAATTTTCTTTAGTTAATGGAGGCATTTTAGGTGTTCTTGATGATTTTAATAACGTTCTATTATCTAAATCTAATACAGATTTCAATGATTTAGATATATTATTCATCATGCTCTCATGCAATTTTTTCTTGTTCATATTACTGATTTTAATTTTTAATATTTATTCAAAGTTCTTTATCATAATTTGCTTCCCATGCATTTTTTATTTTATCATAGTACTCTAAATTTGTACATCCTGCAAACATATAATCGAATGACTATCCATCACTTACATTCCAACCGCTTAAATCTTGGTTAAACTGTTTACAACCTTTAAACATAATATTAAAATTAATACCACTACTTACATTCCAACCACTTATATCGCAATTAAAATTTGTATTGTCTGCAAACATACATGAAAAATTTTCGCCGGATCCAACATCCCATTTAGATATGTCTATATCATTTATATCATAATTTAACGAATTGAGTTTCTTTGTTACTATTGAATTCATCGAGAATATAAATGAAAAATCCGTAATATCAGATACGTCTATGCAATTTAAATCTTTTATACCATTATCGAGTAATGATATAATACAGTCTATTAGTTCCTTTTTAGTTTTAGGATGATTTTCTTCTAATATACTATTTACAATATCCTACGGAAGTTTAGACTTGGTTTTATTATTTACAACAGCTGGATTAAACGCAACATAATAATCCTTTATTAACTATTTGATATTTTTATTCATTCCTGTTTATTGCCATGGATATACTTTCTCTTTTATATCCCAGTCTTTAATTTTTTGCGGATACCAGTATTTGCGATCCGATGTTATTATATTATCTTTGTTTAATTGTGAAAATATTGTTCCGTAAGATGTTGGAGCTAATCTAAACGCTGTCAATAAATCATATTTTGATTGCGGTCCATGCTTTATCAGATATGCATACCATGAAAACCATAAAGTATAGGTTCCGTCTGCATTTCTTAATTTCTTCGGAGATATCTCTTCAAGCTCTTCAATATTATTAACGTCATTAAACTCACAGACAGCATCAATATCAACTACTGGATATCCTATATTTTTAAACCAATCAGGTATGATATCGTAAGGTACGTTATGAAACATATCTCTTACAGGACATTTATCGTTTACATTCCAATCATCTAGCCCTTCAACGGATTCAAGACTCTTACATCCAGAAAACATACTGTCCATATCCATAATTTTAGATACGTCCCATTCAGGCATGTATATATGCGTTAGTTTTTTACAACCCTAAAACATACCTGAACAGAGCATTACATTATCCATATTCCAAAAGCTTATATCGATTTCTGTAAGGTTTAAGTTTTTAAATATATTAGATAAATTAGTTATATTAGAAATATCTATACAATTGAAATCTTTACAACCTTTATTATATAATTGTTTTACTATATCTTTTAACTCTATTTCGTTTTTCGGTGTATATGACGTTAATATATCACCTACAATATCCGTGCTTAGCTTAGATCTCCGTCTACCTTTAGTTAAAACAGCAGGGTTAAATGCCATGTAATCCTCTATTAACTATTTGATATTTTTATTCATTTATTAACCTTATTATCTTTCTTTATTTATTAAACATTTCGCTTATTCAATTATAAAATAAGTATATGAAAGATTTAGAAGTAATTGAACACAACATAAAAGAATGGGTTAACGATAATATAGGACGAGATTTTGAATTTAGAAAGTATCAGCTTGAAACTATAATGTATATCATTAAAAGCATCATTAATGAGCGACAAGAGACAACAATTATCGAAGCTCCAACTGGGTCAGGAAAGTCTCTTATATGCATTATCGCCGCTGGTGTTCTTTCTAAGTATTATGGTAGACGTTCATATTTATTATGTTCTGACTTATTTTTATGGCAACAATATGCAGATTCAATAAATAAGTACAGGTTAAAAGACTTTGGCTATCTTAAAGGATCAATAGGCAATTATACATGTCATGTCAATAAGCAGGATTTTAGCTGTTCTAAATGCAGATTAGCAAAAATATCTTTATCGCAATTAAGAAATGTGGAATGGCGATACAGAAACATGTACGCATGTTATGATACATGTGAATACATGAAACAAAGAGAAAAAGCGGAAGAATCGAGGGTAACGTTATTGACTTACCAGCTTTGGCTTCATCATATGAACTTGGTCAATACAGTCAGCGGTACCGAAGCAAGATCACAGTCATTTCCTAAAAGGGATGTTATATTCTGTGACGAGTGCCATAATATTCCTGATATAGTCCAGCAATTTTGTTCACCGACTATAAATGAAGAGAAAGATAAAACTAGACTTTTTGAAATAATCGATTATGCATTAGAAAACAACTATGACATAAGGAATGTAGGTATATGCGAACATTTAAAGAGACCTGAGTTTATTGTTGACAATGAATCAAAATCGTCTACAACTTATGAGTTTAACGAGATCTATGATATAGATAAAATTAAAGGAGAGATAAACCTGTTATTTAATTCTTTTGATCTTCTGCAAGATAAACCCGATAAAGTTTTAGAGATATTAGACCGTTATTATGATATTCTAAAATTAGCAGAAATGTTAGGATCTGATATTTCTGATAATATAGCTGGTGATCTAAACAGTAAATTACCTGATTATAAAGAACCAACACGATTAATAAAAACTATTAGTTGGCTTGATACATATAAGTCTGGTTTTAATACGTTTATACATGCCATCAATAACTCATCAGTTGAATATTTGTTAATGGAAGTTACCACTGATGAAGAAACAAGGATGAAAACGTTTGCTTTGAAATGTGCGAAAGAAGATTATCTGTGTTGGAAATATTTGATGTGCCATGCCGACTATAAAGTTATGTTAAGTGCGACAGTTGGACTGCATTCTTCATTTGACGATAATATAGGTATAACATATACTGAACAGAAGACTTCTTATTTGATTAAGCTGCCTTCTACATTCAATTATGAAAAATCGCCTATATACTACATACCGACATACAAAATGAATTATGCGAATAAGTCTGCATCATTACCTAAAATAGCAGAAATGGCTGCTAAAATCATTTCAGCCAATAACTGCAGAGGGATTATTCATACAGGGTCTTATGAGAATGCACGGTATTTCTATAACAACATGCCGAAAGAATTAAGAAAACGATTATTGCTGTATGGTAACTCAAGACAGAAAGAAGAGATTATAGATGAATTCAAATACTCTACAAATAAAATTCTCGTTGGTCCTACATTGATGGAAGGTATAGATTTACCTCATGATTTATGCCGGTTTATTATATTGATGAAAGTGCCGTATCCTAATATAACAGGAAAGCTTGTTAAGAAGAAAATAGAGTTATTTCCGCAATGGTATAACAGCACTACTTCTAATTCTATCATACAAAGCATAGGACGAGGCGTAAGGAGCGAAACTGACTATTGCACTACATACATATTAGACGGGTGTTTTGGCGCTTTATATGAGCAAACAAAAGACCAATACCCACAAAACATAAAAGATAGACTGAAATATATAAGAGGATGAAAAAAGTACTAATACTTGCTATGAGCTGTAACCAGGATTTTTTCATATAGCAAGAAAAAAATATAAGGGAATTGTATGTCAAAGATATTCTTGAAGGTGAATATGAAAATGTAGATTTCTGGGTTTATACAGCATCAAAAGACGAAAAATACCATGTAAATAAAAGACAACATAAACTTTATATTCCTTGTGATGATTCGTTAGAAGGAACCTATGATAAGACATATAAGGCGTTTAAACTTATAGAGAAATTAGGCTTAGAGTATGATTATATTCTAAGGACTAATCTATCTACATATATAAATGTTAAAGTACTAAGTAATTTTATTAACAGTGATCTAATAGACGATAAACAGGTTTATTGCGGATCCATATATTGCGCGAAGAATGCGACAGGTCCATATGAGTTTTGTTATTATGGATGCGGTAATGCCTTATTGTTATCTAAATTTTGGGTTAATGTCATAACACATAATCATGTTTCTAAATACCGTTATAATAACTTCGTATTTAATCCTGACGAGCCTTATTATAAGATAGATGATAATACGATAGGATTGGTAATAAATTCTTATGCATTATATAACGAAATGGACATGTTTGATATATGGAGGAATTTCAAATGGCAAGAACCTGGGACAATTCCGACAGATACTAATAACTATATGGCTATATCATTCAGAGAGTATAACCAAGAAGGTACCCGAGATAATGAGTATAGATGGAGTTTAGCTATTCACATGGGTGTTAAGATGACTGATAATTTAATTAATGCTGAGCAATTGCTAGAAAATCAAGAGGTTCATATATTAGATTTTGAAAAAGGTATGCATTCATTAGTTTCTAGAGAGTTTGCTGACAAGTTTATAGAAGTTATGTCATTGCCTAAATATGTTGAAAAACTAAAGATAAATAATAAAAAGTTTAATTTAATGAAGTAATGGAACCAAGAGAACATACACAAAGAACACCTGTTACAGGTGGAGATCCTTTAGATGTTGTTGATATCAGCAACACGGCTGTTGGTGGTGATGAATTCCTTGAAGATGGTGAGACCGCATTTGTAGAAGGAATGAAAACAGACCGTGATATGTAGGAATTAAGGATCAAATGCTTAAAACAAGCGATTGACATGGGTAAGTTAATGTCTAATGTGACGGTTGACGATGTTATTAACATGGCAACACTTGTTATGAAATATGTAAGTGAGACTGAAATCTAAAAATAAAAATAATATAGACAATGGATACAACAGACTTAAAAGAAAGAATCGGTTTAGACGAAGAAGCTTTGTTTGAAGAAGATGCAGCATAGGAAGATACTATGAGTGATGAAGAGTTAAAGATTGAGGCTTTGAAGATCGCTACAAACATTGCTAAGCTCATGTCTAATGTAACTCCCGAAGATATTGTTAATATCGCTGAAACCGTAGCTAAATTTATCAAGGGTGGAGACACCTCAGCAAGTTTAGAAGGCGGTGAATCTGCAGAAGAAACACCTGAAGAAGGTGAAGAATCAAAAGATTTCGAAGAAGGCGGAGATGAAGATGAAGTAAATCAAGAAGAAGATTTCGAGGTTTAATCAAAAAGAAATATTAAAGGTTACGGGGTGGACGAAAGTCTATCCCGTAATTTTTTAATAAATAATAAAAAGACAATTAGTACATATGGCAAATAAACATTGCAAGAAATTCGCTACACATAATGATTACGAAAATGCCTTATATAACGGTAGTTTAGAAAAACATAATATATCATACTGTAAATTACAAAAAGACTGCCATTTTGATAAGGATTTATTAAATGGATATGAATATGTAGATTTAGGTTTACCTAGTGGGACATTATGGGCAAAGTATAATGTAGGCTCTAATGATATAAATGATCCAGGTATGTATTTTTAGTGGGGAGATATATAGGGATATTATTCTGATGAAATTGGTTCAGAAGAAGGATAGAAAATGTTTAGCAATGATTGGAGCGATTATAAATATGCTACTGGTAGTGGTTATAATGATATAACAAAATATACAAAAACAAGTTCTGAATAGCAATTAACTGTATTAGAGTTAGAAGACGATGGTGCATTGGCTAATATGGGTGGAATATGGAGAATGGCTAGTAATAAAGATTTTTTGGAACTTAAAGATTATACTACAATACAAATAGTAAATATAAATAATATTAGTCTTATTAAATTAACTAGTACTATAAATAATAATGAATTATATTTCTGTCCTAATGGACATACTATGAATGGGACTATTACTTATTCATCAACTGCAGCAGTATGGACAAATACATTATCTCATTTTAGTAGATAGCTTGCATACTCATATACTATAAGTCAAGATTAGATAAGCAGTTAGTCAAGTAGTAGATTTGTGGGATATCCAATTAGAGCAATTACAAAATATTAAAAAAAGAAGACACAAATTATCTGTGTCTTCTTTTTTCAAATGTATAGTTCTGAGCCAAAACGATATTATTCTCAAAATCAGCGATTTTCGCTGGATTCAGTGCGATTCCGCAAAACCTGATTTCGAAATGGAGGTGCGGCCCAGTTGATCTTCCTGAGTTTCCGGATAATCCTATTGGTTCACCTGCTTTAACGTCATCATTCTTTTTTACAAGAAGTCTTGATAAATGTGCGTATAAAGTTTCAACTCCTCCAAAATGTCGCAAGACTATATAATATCCGTATCCGCCTTTATTATATTGTGATATTCTTACTTTTCCGTCAAACGATGCATAAACCGTATCACCTACCATAGCCTTTAAGTCAATTCCTTGGTGTTGCCTGCTGAACTGACGCCTGTAACCGAAATGGGAAGTAACATAAGTCTTTTTCAACGGGAATATCATATTTTCAAAATTAATATCATATTTAAGCGGTATTTTGTCGTATTCCCATGCATCTATCCTTGATGTTTCCCAGTTATATAATTCACTGAACACATCAGTTGAAGATGTCTCAACTAATTGCGAATATGAACATATCGCAATTATCGACAAAATAAAAAATGTTATTAGTTTTTTCATAATTAATTTGTGTTAATTTTTAATAAAAAGGATGAGAAGAAGATAATAAAATAAAAACAATATAATTATTTTATTTATCAAAGACAAAAAAGTTTTACAATTTTTAACAAAATAAATATTATAAATATACTTTTACTTATTATGTTAAAGCATTGCAGAGAATTCCTTAATATAGATACTCTCTATGAATTCATAGATGGATATACCTGGGATTCAGATTCAGGTGAATATATTTATAGTGAAGAATTTAATGACTTTCAGCCTATGTTCATTTATCTTACAAATGAAGAGGAGCCAAGGTATTTGGGATTATTACAAACATTGACAATGCATTCTGATACAGCACCAAGCTATGAAATAATGACCCAAGATGATATAGAGGCTAGTTATCTTATTGAAAATACAGATACATATAAATTCGGATATTTTCTTTCATAACGGAAGCCATATAAATTTTGTATTTAAACAAGAGTGGATCCACGGTGTTAACTTAGATCCACCAGTAAAAAATATAACAGTTACGTTAAATGGAGTAGATGTTACTAACGATGTAGTAACAATAATATTAAATCAACTGTTTACCCCTACAATACAAGATCATCTAGAACATCGCAGAAATGTTTTTACTGTTGATATTCCATGCTGTACTGGTGATGTTGTTATAACCTTCGGGGATGGTGATACAACAGAATCAAATGAAGATGATAATACAGGACAATCTCAGCAGATAAATACGGACATAGATCCTACTTTAGAGCCAATAACTAAACCTGTCCTTAAACCATAATAATTTTTAAACTACATTCAGACTTTTTATCAAATATTGTTTATAAATGTAAACAATTAATTTGAGAAAGAAAATCATGAATGAAGTTAAATTTACAGACTCTATTGACATTAAGAGACCGGAGAAAAAGCGTATGCCAAGGCCTCAGTCTCGACCCCGCCGCAATGAACGCACTGAAAACGATATCCGTGAGAATATTCAGAAGGGTATCGACCATGCAGGCGGCAAATATGTGAAGTTTGATGATGTTGACCATACCGAAGGATTGCTTGTCGGCGGTGCTAAAAAGGAAGGTAAACATTATTTCGCTGTTATGAACCGAGACAAAGCTATTAAATATGTCTCACCTAATGAACATTTTACCATTCTTCGTGATATACCTGCAAGTCTTTATATACTCGATTACGTATATCGTCATGATGCAGATTATCTATATGAAAGGGCATTAGACTACTTCGATCATGATAGAGCTAGCCTGTTTACGAACTGCTACATTAAAAGACGTTCTGAAGGTAAAAAGTCAAAATAAGAGATAGACTAAATACTAAGAAATCAATAAAATAGTTATTAAGACAAACCTTAATAACTATTTTATTTTTATGTATACACATATTACTATGAACGCAATCCGATTAAGAGATAATGAATCAGTTACTGTTAGAAGAATTAAAGGCCTAGAATGGCAAGATACCTTAACAGATGAACTTTATATTTTGCATGACGACATTGAATTAATTTATTAAAATATATAGATATAACAAATGAAGAAAATTTTTGACGAATACGCATAGCTTCCATATAGGACAGAGCTTTATACGCCGCTTATCGGTACTGTTATTTTCGAGTATACGTACAGTTATAAAAACAGATTAAGGATATTCGTATCAAAGAAAAAGAGCGAGACTGATACGTATATGCTGGAATTCGATGAATATGGAAGATATGTTATAATGAATTCATTAATAACAGATGAGGCATCTAGAATGCTATTTAGGAGCAAAGATGAATATTACGAATATTGCAGACAAGTATATAAACAGAATTTTTAAATATGGCTATTAACATTATTAATAAAGGTGAAATGAAATGGCATTGTCCATATTGTCATACAGATTGGACATATGAAAAAAATGATGTACATCTTTATGAAGGCACTACATTTGGAAGACCTTCTATAATGAAAGGCATTGAATGCCCTATATGCGGACATATATTTGTGTTAAAAACAGTAAAATTTAAATAAATCATGAAAAAAAGAAAACTTATTTATAAAGGTTCAAGAAAACAAAGAGCAATAATGCTTAACACATTATATAAATCACCAAGAATAAAATTTAAAGAAAATGAAACAGTAATACATGGAGAAGAATGATGATTGGAATTGGGATTCAGTATATCTGGATGCAAAAAAATTTCCCCCAATAAAATTAATAGATGCCAGCTTAGTACCAGAAATAAATTTACCACCACCTGATAAAGACTCTTACTATAAATATTGGCAGGATTTTCCAAATATTACTAAATCAGGGTTTATTGATAACGGCTTAATTGATAATAAACCATTAGAACCTGAAATACCTTATTCACTTTTTATATGGCCACTAATTTAATACTAGTTATTCCAGATATACACGGACGTACATTCTGGAAAGAGAAAACAAATGATATATCTGACTATGATAAAGTTATATTTCTTGGTGATTATCTTGATCCTTACAAAGATGAAAATATAACAGTTAAAGACGCAATAGAAAACTTTAAAAAAATTATTCAATTCAAAAAAGATAATTTAGATAAAGTTATTCTACTGCTGGGTAATCATGATCTTCCATATTATTCTCAAAAATATTATGATGATTGCAGGCCTTGGTGTGGGTTTAGCAGATATTCACGCGATTACGCTAACGAGATAAAAGAGATTTTTACTGAAAACAAAGACCTCTTTACACTTGTACACATACAGGATGATATTATATTTTCACATGCAGGGTTCAGGCAGTGGTGGGTTGACCTTGTTAACCGTTACGACGGAGAAATGAATATATACATTGATACCGACGACATTAATAACTTTTTAGAGACAAATAAACTGCTCACATCAGATAAAATCGGGTTATTGTCAATCTGTTCAGACATAAGAGGCGGAGCGTATAGGAATCGTAATGGAAGCTGTATTTGGGCAGACGCGTCAGAATTTTTGTATGATGATCCGCTTGACAAATATAAGCAGATTTTTGGACATACATTACAATATTACACCCAAGAACATAATGGACAAATAGAATATTTGTTTGATAGCCCAATAGTAGAAAAACATTATATGTGTCTTGATAATGCACATGCACATGTAGTTAATACAGAAAAATTTGAATTAATATATTAATATGAAACCTACACATAAAGAACTAATGGATCAAAGATTAAAATACAATACAGAGATATTATATTTGTTAGCTAAATATCTTGATCAAAATCCAGAAATAAGATTCGGACAAGCGTTAGTCAACCTCAATATAATAGAGACAGAGAATGATCCAAATACAATGGACGGAATTCGTTATAAGGATTTCTATAATGATGAGCCTATTATCATGCATAAGAGGATGCGTCGTTATATAGGTTAAATAATGTTAAATTATTTTTTTATTTAAAATTTTGGCATTATCTTTGTTGTGTTAAATGATAATAACGTTTAGTGAATATGATAAACGACTTAAATATTATTAAGGTTAGAAACGGTATCCCGCTTCTTCAAAGAACGTATTCTATTATCCCCACACAAGAAAATCCCGGGGACTGGAAATACTATTTTACCCTCTTAAACAAAGATGATCTTCAAGCAGGTAAAATTGAGTTACCTGAAGACGGTGAACGATATGAAGTATTCGATTCAGCATTGCAATGTACTTTCATTGCTGAGTATACAGAATACTATAAAGACTTTTCGGAACGTTCAGGTGTTGTGCATAACTGGAGCGCATGGACTACCGAGGTTAATGGTGAACCACTTAAACTTCAAGATGTAGCAAAATGGCGAAAAATAAAACTGAAAGAGATTGGATAATTCTTTATTACAATCTAACGAGTGATTGTTTGTCAGATCCCGATGTTAAACAACATTTACCAGAAAACGGTAAAAAATATGAAGTCGAGTTGTTTACTCATACAGATCAAGGTAATTTCATCTTTAAAGGAACTTGTCTTGCTAGATACCAAGAGCATTTCTCACCTTATGGTACTACTGGTAAACTTATTAAAAATACTAGTAAATGGTTTGAAATACTATCTAATGGCGAAGAGAGAGAAATAACAGATATAGTTTTACGATTTAAAAAAATTCAATAATATGGCACATACACCAGAAAGAATGCATGCTTATGATTTAGCCTACATGAAAATGGCTTTGGCTATGGGAAGTTTGTCGTATGCTAAACGGAAACAGGTAGGAGCTATTATTGTTTCTGACAATGACCAAGTTATTTCACAAGGGTTTAATGGCACACCGGTAGGGTTTGATAACTGCTGTGAACGTGTTAACCCAGATACAGGTGAACTTGAAACACTGCCAGAGGTTCTGCATGCTGAAGCTAATGCTATTACAAAGTGTGCAAAGTATGGATCAACAACAAAGAACGGAATATTATATGTCACTTTGTCTCCATGTATCAACTGTGCAAAACTTATTATTCAGTCTGATATTAAGCGAGTTGTGTATCTTGAAGATTACAGAGATTCAGCTGGATTGGACCTTTTAAGGAAATGTGGAATCGAAGTGGTTAAACTTTCTGGTCTTTTTAACGTATAAAAAGAAAATCAACTTTTAAAAATTAAAAATAATTTAATTTATTATGAATACTGATATTAAAGATAGAATTAAAGCTATCATTGTTGATAAGCTTGGTGTGGACGAAACTGAAGTTAATGACAATGCTAACCTGATGGAAGATCTGGGTGCCGATAGTCTGGATACTGTTGAGTTGATCATGGAATTTGAAAAGACGTTCGATATTAAGATTTCAGATGAACTTTCTGAGAAGATTCATAATGTCGGCGATATTTACAACACTGTTGAGGAACTTGTTTCATCTCAAGACTAATTAACGATGGCAGCAATAGATAAAATTTATGTAAATTCGTATGAGCAGGCAGACCAGTTCAGAACCTGGTGTAAAGCTCATACGATTTCTGATAAATACGGGGTTGTTAAACCGTTATCGTATTGGGTATTTAAGAATATAAATGAATGGGATGATTGGTCTACTGCTCATCCTATCTTTTCTGCTCCTAATCCGGTCGATTACTATGTCATTAGAAATTGTCCGTTTGACTTTGTTCAAAAAGAAATGAAAGTCAACTACGGCAACGATTATGACAAAATCAAAAATGCAGAAATGTATTATACAGACAACATTGGTACGATTAACTTTGAAACTTACCAATATCTCCCGGACTATACCCCTGGAATGCATTTCTCCATTAAGCGAGTAAAAGGTATTCTTCATTGTAATGGTGTACCTGTTAAAAGTAATAGGCCTTATCATACCAGACAATTCATTAAAAACAGGATTAGTTTGGATCTTAAGGCAAGAGACAAGTGGAATAAGACTCATCATAATAAGGATGACCAACAGTCAACTCAAATTCATCAGCCTTACTGGTGTATCAGAATCTTTAAAGATAAAGTAACTATTAATTCTGATTTTCTAAGGTTTATGATGTATTCTGTTCCTAAAGAGAAAGGAAAGATTGGGACTTGGGATGTAATCGGTGATTGCGTTATTTGCTATTATAAGTCATCTGATTGCAATGATTGCAGGACAATCAAAGCACTGGCCCGTAGAATCCGTAAATGGAAATTACCCGTTGGAACAGAGTTAAAAGTATATCAGCTTAGATATCCTGATGATGACTATTATAAAGTAGTGATTAAGAAATAATGTATAACAAGAAATAGAAATATAGATATGGATTATTCATCATCAAACCGATTAATTAGTAAAATCGATGATCTCAAGCGTGAAATCATTGACGTAGAAATGGCTATAAAAGGTATATCTCAGGCTCTAAGCCCTATTAAAGATGTATCTTTGGCTATAAACTCTATTGAAGATGCCATTACTAAACTCACTCAGCAAAGCAATACAAATGATGAGTTAATTAAAATGTTAGCTTATATTAAACCTTGGTTGCTTAAGAAAAAGTTTAAAATAGACATTGTGTTTTGCTCTAAGGGATTGAGCTTAACTCCAGATGGTGAAGAAAAACTCATTGAAGGAATCAAAAAATTTATTAGTGCAGCGAAGACAGTGCCTATCGGAATGCAAGTCAACAGCATTCTCATTAAGTCTATTAGCCGTCTTTTATACGACGGCGAAACTGATATGATCACAATTGAGCTTAATGTGTATTAATCAGAAATAATTTTACACTTTTTGGTAAACAAATAAAAGTATGTCTTTTATAATCTAATAAAAGGCATATTTTTATTTTAATGAGTACAGCAACAAAGGAAATACCGAATATCAAATAGATTATTCTTGATAAGAATAAAGAGCTGAAAGACAAATATAAAAAGACTTTATCAGTTTCCAGACTTAATGAATACTTGAAAACTAAGTTTGATAAAGAAGCTAAAGCGCATCAATGCTACCTAAAGGGTTTGGAGGATCCTACATATAAGTATGCAGGAATGACAGAAGAAGCTATACTTGAAGCATGGGATCAAAAAGCGAACATATCAAAACATTACGGATCATTACTAGACGATTTTACCGGCTTATATCTGGAAGAACAAGATGATTAGCTTCTGTCTGATTGGAAAGATACATATAATTTTGAAAATGATACAAGGCTTAAAAATACATGTACAGGTGTTATATAGTTTTATAGAGATATAACGGAAAAAACAAACTACAGGTTTGTCTTAAGAGAGATTCCTCTATACTGTGAATCAGATTCTGGAAATAAAATAAATGGCCGGCTTGATTGTCTTCTATATAACCCTGATACAGATTCATATATAATTATAGACTGGAAAACAACAGAGAAGATAACTACTGAATCTTATAGACACAGCAAATATTTATTAGGACCTGCATATACATTGGAAGAGTGTGATATGAATTTATATACAATTCAATTACATGTGTATAAGAAATCACTTGTAGAAACTTATAGATTAGCACCATATTCAAGAATATCAGTATATGTATGCAATTTATTAAGAGAACCAGAAAACGGTAAATATTATAAGTTATTTCCACAAAACTTTGAATTTGATAATAACCGTATCAATGCATTTATTAATTACGGAAACTTGCAGCTTAAGCTATCAAGGATCTGTAAAAATGAAGAAAAAGAGACTGTTAATGAATAACAGTCTCTTTTGATAAATAATAAAAATATACATTGTATATGGTTATTAAGCATCTATTAGAATCTTTAAACAAAGCTATTGAGAATACAGACATAGAAAACGTACAAGAACTTGTAGACGATATACCAGAAGGCGTTCAGTCTTATAATGATATGATCAACTATGTCAATAAAACGTATAGGAGTTTAAGTGATATTTGCCCAGCTATATTGGATATACTCGAAACTACAAATTTTGAATTACTAAAATCATACTATAAAGTTAAAATCGGAAATAATATGGTTTATTTCGACCGTGCTTACACCGAAGACGATATACGTATATATCAGCATGGAAAAAGAAATATTCAAATACGGCTTGTTTATGTCAATCTGAAGAAGCCTGGAAAATTATCTAAAACAACTTATACAATATATACAGATAAACAATCTAATATACTTAATCCGGAATTAAAGCAGAAATCTGATATTTAGATTGGTGAAGTTATCATTCCTTTCAATGAAATGGTTAAAGTTTGTAAAACTATTCTTGCAAAACTGCTTTATATCGCACAAGGTGAATTCTTGGATCCGGTAAACGGAAAAAGTAAAGATAAGGAATATGTAAAAGAATTAAGCGATACTGAGTTTGACCATGATCCTAATGCACATTAGCCTAACATAAAGGCTGAAATCTGCATGAAGGTTAAGAAAAAAGTAAGATAGTCAAGTCTTGAAAGAATCTTTGACGAATTAGTTAAACTGTTGAAAAACGGATGCGGTAATATGAGTTTAGAGGACGTACAAAAAAGCAATAATGAACCATTAAAAAGTGTTACATATGCAAGCCGTAAAAAGCCGTGGAAAAACACAGATAAAGACTACGATAATATATTTGATCATATAAGTACAGATACAAAATTTATATATTATAAACAAAAGCCATTATATACATTCTATGATGGACCATTGAAAATTAATATACATGGTTGTTATCTTCTATGGAGCGATAATTGTCATGATTATAGAATAGGTGTTTATTATAATCTAAATGATGATTCAAAATTAGGTGTAAAAGAAAACATGTTTTTAGCAAAAACAGTTTATAACTGGTTTCTTGATTACAATAATCCAACTGAAAATGCTGGAAGAATGACGGATGTAATACATCCAGGAATAGGAATAATCTTAATAGCTAATATATTATATGATTCAAAAAGTTATCAAAACCTATAAAATTTAAAATTGAGGATCTTATAAATTAAGATCCTCAATTTTTATTATTCAGACACAATAAAGAAATCTGGGTTATTGATATTATTATCTGCAGGTTTGTTAATAGACCTTGATGCATTCTGGCTCATTATGTAACATCTTGATTCTTCTTGAATTTTACTTATATCGAATATACCTAAATAACTCATACAAGATTTCATATATCCAATGGCTTCATCATGCCACATTTTAAGTGTCTTAATGCAAGGAATATATCTTACCAAACCTTCTGTTAACCTAAACTCTTTAGTTTTATCTATCGCTTGCTGTGCTTCTGGTGTTGACATACCAAAATTCCTTTTATAAATGCCTTCGCTTTCTAATAGCTTATCTTTTTCTTTGTCATTCAAACTATATTTTACATCAACATCGTCACTTAAAATATTTGACCTGTAAAAACAGTTATTCTCTTTAGAAAATCTGTAGAAATCTGAAGCTGATTCATATAGGCTTGAGAACATCGTGCCTATCATGACGAAATCTGCGCCTAAGGCTAAGGCTTTAGTAATATCTCTATATGCTTTAATTCCACCGTCTGCTACAAGATATGGTATTTTTGCTTCTGGGTGGTTTTCTTTAAACTCCCTTACTATCTTATATGATTCGCTGACCAAAGACGCTGGCGGATAGTTTATGCTGGTTTGTGGCGATGTTATACAACATTGTCCCTAACCTATACACAAACGGATATAATCAATATCGACATTGTTATATAGAATATATGACAGATACTCTGGCTCACCAATATTACCGACCATTATAACGAATGTCACGTTTTTCAGTAAACTCTCAAACTTTCTGGCGTTATTAACGAAATCAATCGTTTGAAGCATATGACCTTGAGCTATATCGATAAGCAAATAAAGTGTAGTCGGTTTATCGATTGAGTCGATAAAATCGTTAGGTTTTGTGAAATACTCTACGAATTCGTCCAAGCTTAAAGCAATCCATTCTTCTTCTCTGGCTTTCTCAAGGCGTTCTTCAATATCATATGTTCTCGGAAGAATAGGTATAACATTATGTTCCCAAAAACATTTCATATTTTCTTTATTGACAACTGCAGCCATAGGAGATGCAAAAATAGGCAGGACATCTCTCTATTTAGACCCATAATTATGGTAATACGGATTTAACTACTTTCTAGAATTAACTTCTGAAACAGCTCTTGGTGCAACTGTAATGTCATCGTAATGCCATAAAATTTTTTCAATTAACATATATGTTTAAATTATTTTTCGCTAAAATTATAAAATAGAAATGGTGAAAAGTTTATTGTTTTTCACCATTTCTATTTATTAAGATGTTTATTTTTTACTTAACACCAGTTGCACCCTTAAAGGCGGAAATACCGATTTTTGTCTTGCGAATCCATTCCTCATACGGCAGAATTGTCACTTTCCTGTGACAATTGTCAGGAATAATATAATCCTCAGGGTTTTCACCTTGATGAAGATATAACTCGTAACTGAAACTGCAACGATCTGTTTCCTCATTATAGGAGCAGTATTCACAGATATACATGATACCTTTGATCTCAGATGCATATATAGCTGGATGCCTTAAACTAGGACGTATAACTCGTTTTACAATTTCAAAGATCCAACTTTGGCCACAAAGCTCAGTAAAATAGATTCTAAGCTTACGAATTTCGTTATTCAACTCACTAACAGGAAGAAGATGCTTTACAGTATCTTGACCGGGGATATAATTACCCCATTCATCAATAAGCTCAACGCAAGTCCTGTTATAATCGCCGAATGTAACATGCCTGGTTAATCGAGCACCCTTAATATCATAATTCCGTTTGGTCCAATAGAATTCGGAATTTGCGTTCTTAATCTCTAATGCATCGAACCAAACTTCATCTACCTTTTCAGTATAGTCTATTGTCGCTAATTTATATTCAACTTTCATATCTTTAATTTTAAAAATGTTGTTCATTAAATAACACTGCAAATATAATGCCGTTTTTTGGAATATGAAAATTTTTAGGAATGTTTTAACATTATTTAACAAAAAAATTAGAGATGCCAAATTGGCATCTCTAACCATTCAATTTTTTTATGAAACAATCATCTGTTTGGATGTGGCTTCTTGAGCCATCTGGGATTACTTCACTGTTACGATTACAACACGAGGTGAAAGTGCACCTTCTGAAGCGCCGATACCCTTTACAGAAGCGACCTTAACGCCCTTCTTAATCAGGTAATCAGCAACAACCATTGCACGACGTTCAGACAAATCCTGATTGAACTTTTCTGTACCCTCAGGTGAAGCCTTACCAACGAGTTCAACAGTTGAACCTGGCTTAACAAGGTCAAGAACCTTAGTTGCATCCTTCTCGAGCTTATCGCTACCTTTTGCGAAGTAAACAACGAGGTTATCATTGCCCTTCTGATAAACGACCTTCTCTACAATCTTGTCGACATAAACAACCTCTGGTTCCTGTGAACGGAGACGGTTGATTTCGTCATTCATTGCATCAAACTCTTCCTGAGTATGGTTGTAAGGACTCTCGGTAAACTGTTTACCAATTTTGTAAGTAACACCAGCCTGAACACCGTACCAGCTAAAACGAGAGTCAAAGTTAGGACGAGAGAACTGGTTTGAGAACGGAGTCTTAGTCAAGTTGAAGTTGAAATCAGGAACCAAGTTAATCTGCCAGTGCTCTGACACATTTACATTGAATTCCATCTGGAACTTAACACCAAGATCGTTACGGCCATCGTTGAACTGAGGGTTATTCTTGTAGAAGCCATGAACCCACATAGGACCTGCAGCTGCAACCATCTCAAATGTTCTCTGCTTAAATCCACCGAACAGATTCATAAGATTGAGCTTACCAAGACCTGCTACAGTCACATAGTTAAAACGCTGTGCCTGGTTAATTTCCTGGAAAGCACCGAACTTAGAACCGTTACGGATACCAGTTGTTCCCTCTATACTAAGACCAAACTTAGGGGTAATCCACTTACCAACCTCGAGAGAAATAGCAGACTCAATACTGTGTCCCCAGTCTTCATAACCGTTAATACAGCTAGGGTGAGTTAAAGCAGTTGCACCACCACGAACACCGATAAAAGTATTATCGAAGAAGTTTGAGGGCTCAAGAGTCTGAGCATTTGCATTCACCATTGCCATGATAGTCATGACAAAAATAAATAAAAATTTTTTCATACTTTTTTTAAATTTGTTTTTCATTTAGTTTCAATTTTGTGTCTATATTTTTATGGTAATATAGAAAAACCATCTTAATATATATCTAAGAAATTTTAAAAAGTTTGTATATTTTTAACAATAATATGCAGTTAACGCTGCAATATATCCCATATTACATTGAATAAATGTAATCAACTGTTGAACATAACTAACAAAGTTTGTTCTAAATATTAGATTTGATAACGAATTGATAATAAATTGTTTCATTTCTTTTCAATTTTCTTTTTTAAAATTTTATCAATCAATTTCAGTTTTTTCTCAACTAATTTAATCGTGTCTCCTCCATGTATTGCTACAGCGTCTTTAACACTATAATCATATAAAGCAAAATATATCCATGCAACCGCACCATGATTTATATCATCAACACAGAATGGAGAATTATAACCGTAATCCTTCGGAAATTTTAATTGACAGTTATTATAATTAGGATATTTTTTAAGAAGTTTATTAAACTTATCTGAATCTTCTGCTAAATCACTTTCAACCTCCCAATTACTAATTAAATGTTCCATTGCATAATATGTTAACCTAACTGGTATACGGATAATATTCGTCTCACTATCATATGGTTCTTCAGCGTTACAATCATAAGGAGCGTCATTCCAATCGTCACCCCATTGTTTAGACATATTATCAGTGAAATAAAAATAATGCGTATAGCCCGCAGCATAATCAGGATGAGGATACTCACAATAATCTAAGCTATATTTGCCTTCAGGGTCATACTGCCTATTATATTCAGTGTAAGCAGATGACGAATAACTATGATACTTTGCTAATAATTCGTCAAAATATGCTTTCCGCTTTGCAACATAATTTTTATAGTCTTCTGTTTCAGATAACTTTTTACTCTCAGGATCTAAATCAATGTATGTTCTTGGAACACTATCTATATAGCATAAAACGTATTTCCTTTTCTCTTCTTTTGTTACATCCTTGAATACTTTATGTGTCGTCATAGTTGTAAAAATGTTTATCTATTATATTAAAGGTTGTTAAAAAGTTTTATTACGCTTCCTAGCTCTAATACCGTCAATTGGTTCTTCCGGTTTTATTACTGCCGGTTTGACCGGTTCTTTTGTTTCTTCTGTGCATTCTTTAATAGGAATAAACAAATCGTAACCATCGTCATCTTCAAAATGGTTAACATAATCTATAGAAACAATACCGTGTTTCCATCGTTCATAGCAGAATTTCTGTGATTCTGCATTCCATATAGCATAGTTGGCATTACGGCATGAACCGTAATACTTCGTCTTATTTTTTAATTTGTTTTTAGGTATCGCTCCTTTTTCAATTAGCATCTAGCAAAACTGCTTATACTCTTCTGGTGAATTGAAAAAAGGAATCGAGGGTATATCTTCACTTGTTGTATACATAATTAAATATCGATCTTTTTCTTTTTTAAGTCATTTATGGCTTTTATTAATTGGTTTGATACCCGTTTTCCTTTTTCCGTAGCAAACCAATTATAGTTCTCATCATAATCGATAATATCTGCCTCTTTAATAGTTTTCATATAAGATTTAACAGCTTCATCGAGAACAACACATTTCTCAGTATTTATTGTTTCAAGGAAATCTTTAAACTCATCATATGTACCGGAGTCTTTAGCGGACAGATATAATCTTAAATCAAAATAAACGCTTGAGGAATCCATTATTTCTTTACCAAGTACATTTTAATATATAGTCAAAACGTTCAAAATTGAAATCACTGAATATCGTATCGATTGCATTGTATTGCTTGTTATCACAGTATTCTGGTTTATCTTCAGGTACCAGCCTCTTATATATTAAATATGATCCTCTTAACTCAGCGTTAATGATTTCATTATCTTTGAACAGCTGGTCTGTCCACCACCAAGCATTAGCAATTTCTACCTTTGGATAATTTGATTCTGCCAGTATAGAATCGTCTATATATAATTGTTTAATGTCTAAGTCCTTCTACAGTGGAATCGTGTAAATTGTTATTGTCATATTAAACTTGCGTATATGTTACGTTTACAATTTTAGGTTTATTCACTTTTTTACATTTATTCTCTTTAAGTTCTTGAACCTTTTGTTTATACTGTTCAATCTCAAATTCCTTAAAACCTTTAATCACTTCTTCAGCTTCTTCGTATGTATCGAATTCCGTTTCATTTGAAACTGAAGAAAGAAAAGTCTTATCTATATTTGTATAATATCCGAATTTGACGGTTTTGATAACAGGCTGGTATTTCTTTGTGCCGTCAGCATACATTCTTTCCATGACAGCGAATTGCCAATCACTCGGATTTGTGCTTTGTAAAAGCTTAAACAAAGCCACATATGACAAGTCAAATGCTAAAATGCCTACGCATCCAGAAAGAAATACGATCCCTAAGAATTTTAAAGCTCCAATCTCAGGGACAAATATTAGACATAATATTAAGCATAAAACTGCTCCTATAATTCCGCAAATCTCATATACTTTACTGTTCATTTATATTGTTAATGTTATTTTTAATCTAAAGGTGCAGCAACACCGAATATTGATCCGATACCTACTACAAGAATGGTTATAACACCAATAAGGCAAAGCACTAAAAATGCGATGATACCAATTTTCTGGTTTAGTCTATGCCTTGACAGTTTCTTATTAAATTCATGATCAATGCATATACGTTTTCTGTGCTTTACCGTTCTGTTTTGTATTAATTTCGATAATAAAGTTCTCATTTCTCTTCTTTATTATAATAAAAAATATAAACTTAGTTTATTTATTAGCTTAAAACTCTGAATGAACTATCTTTGTTATCTTTAACAAATTCTTTAAAATATGTTTTACCAAGTTTTGTTATACCCCATGTCTTTCCCTCCTTGTTATAACCAGTCTTTATAAAACCAACTGACTCAAACTCATTTAATGTCTTTGGATTAAATATGAGTTCGAGCTCTCGGTAATAGCCATGTTTGAAATGATAAATGTAACAAAACTAACAGTATTTTGATAATCCCTATAACTCTTTAATCATGTTTAAAAATAAAGTTATAATATTGTTCGCCAGACTCATTAATTTCCCAATGATCACCGTCAATATCTATAAAGCCGATTCCTTCACTGAAGAAATTTTCTGAAAATAATAGCTTAAGGTCTTCGATCTTTCCTTCTCTCTTGTTATGAATATGGTTCAAATAAATCAAGAGGTTGTTGCTACTTAATTCTGTAATTGGAAACATATTATTATAATTTATTTTGGTTTAACATTTTATGATTTTACAACATATTATACAATTTGTTTATAAAATAAATAAAATAAAACGTTAATTAAAATGAAAAAGAGTGGTAATACACTATATGAAAATCTAATAAGTAATATAGCGAAGCAAGTTAAAAAAGCAATACTTGAATCTGATAATACTTGGAGAGGAGTTCCTGGTACATAGTTTATTTGGCATGGAGAATGGGGTGATCCTGAAATCATTTATAACGATATAAGTTTAAATGGAAATGAAATTGAAGATGCTTTATGGAATAATTATGTCGAAAACTGTAAAGAAACAGGTGAAAAACCAACAGATGATGGTTATGAAGAATGGATTAAAAATGAAGATTTAGAAGGTATTCTTGGTGATTATGCTTATGCAGCTATTGAAAGTAAGAAACAAGAAGTAATAGATCAAGCACAGCGAGATTTAGATAATTTGGAGCAAGCTCATATGATCCATAATAAACCTGGTAAATTTAATAGAAATAGAAAATATAGAAACGTTGAAGGTACGCTTTATGTGCCTGGAGGTAGTCATGGTGATCCTTATATTGTATTAGACGGACATAAAATTAATTACTATGATGCCGAAGACGAGATGTGGTACCAATATGAATAGGCGTGTGATGAATTAGATATGGAACCAGATGAAGAATTATTTGCAGACTGGGCAAACGGACAAAATCCAGATCTTATAAAAACATGGTTAGAATCGCTCATAGAAAAATAAAGAATAGGAACCATTTTTGGTTCCTATTCTTATAATTGCTTGTTCATAAATTTATATGTAACTTTTCGAATTCTTCTTCTGTCCATACCTGGAATTCGCATCCTCTTTTGTTGAATTCATATTTAGCTGCTTTCCATTTAGCCTAATTAGTCAAAAAAGTTTTCATTGCTCTATTAAACGCATTAACCTCTTTTAATTTAGCACCAGGTTTTAATGGTTCTGGTTTTTTAGTGTCTTTAAGAGGTTTAATCTCAATAAATATCTTTTTTATTATGCCGTCTTTGGTTTTATACTCAACCCATAAATCGACATAATATTTCCTGATTTTCCAGTTCTAAGGGTTATTTGGATCAAGGTTATGCTTATGGCAGTATTCTAGATTCGCAACAGGGTCACGATACTGTATTGCACATGGCTCTGAACCAACTCTCAGAACTTGTTCATTCCTGTCAAGCCAATCCATGATCTTAAATTCCCAGCTGGAACGGTATTCATTTGTTTTCGTCACCCATTTCTCTGGATTTTTAGGATAAAAATATCCCTATTTAAATTTTGAATTTCTCTACGGTTTATGTCTTCTCTTATATGAACCACCTATCTCTATCATAGCTGTAAATTATCTGTTTCTCTATTTATTTAGTTAATCACCCTTAGAATAAATAATAAAAATAAAATATTATATATGAAAAGGTAGAATAATAACGCATTATATGAAAAGATAATGCGTAACATTGCTAAAGAAGTTAAGCGTGCATTAAACGAAAGAATGAAATATTTAACAGATATTAGATATGGGCGCGAAAGTCATACAGCAGTATGCGATTATAAAGATGGTATTGATATACAATACGTAGATATCGATAAAATGATAGATTACTATAACAAATAGTCAAAACCCGAAAGACTTGTTAAATCTATATCGGATCCAAGAAAATTGATCGCCAGATGGGCAGTTGCAATTATGATGGAATGGCATGAATGCGCAAATGTTTTTGAATCCGAGATAAAGAATAGACGTTTATTAACTACAAATAAAATAGATAATGGGCGAGTAGAAATGGAAAAAAATATACCAATGTTCAAGAAAAATTGGGGATGGTATATGAGAGTCAGGAACTAATAAATTAAAGGATACAAATTGATGTATCCTTTAATTTTTATAATTGCATATTTCTTATAACTCTATAAACAACTTTACAGAAATCTACAGCATCTTGTTTATCTATGAAATCATCAAACAATGCTTTATCGCTTCCAAATGTTATAAATTTATACGATTTCTTAGGATTAACAGTAAACTCTGTTACAACCAATCTGTCTTTATGAGGTGGCTTATATCCATACACATCATAAACCGGAAAATGATCATTAAAATATTGTTTACGGATATCGTTATCTTTTTTAACTAAATCAAATGTTATGGCTCCATTAATCCCGTATTCATTTAATAAGTCTTTTATCTCCTATTGAATTTTAATTAACTGATTATTCAATTTTTTTTCTTCTGGACTCTGATTGTCTTTATAGATATCTGTTTGGATAGCATTTCGTAAACCGGTTTTAATGCTATCAAGAATTTTTTCTGTTAATTCATCGTCACTCATAATAATATTGTATATTTTTAATGTAAGCTAAATGTATTTTATTTATCTAATTTAAGACTTTTTAAACTATTGATATATAAATATAGAAAATGACCTTACAGAAAACTGAGATCATACAGTCCCAGTTTATATGGCCGAGACTACGGTATACCGGCATAAGCGGCACAGGCGAATCGCGATAATCCCATGTGTCTCTTGCTGAAATCTGATATAATCGTAAAGAGCGCTCCGAATGAAACAGATTTCCAGAAGCTTTAGTCTAAAACAATTGGACGAGATGGAGGATTAGTAAGGTTATTTTTATTTTTTATTATAAGCCCCTGTGGTGGAATAGGTTAGACACGATGGACTTAAAATCCATTGGCTATTGCAGCCATGCTGGTTCGACTCCAGTCAGGGGTACCATTTTGTGTGAGTTCAACATTGATAAATATATTAAATGTTGAACTCACACAATTTTTATGAAAAAGAAATATAATTATTTTTATAAGATAATGAATAACATAAATAACCATTACTATTATGGTGTACATTGTACTGATAATTTAGATGATGGTTATATGGGTTCAGGTACAAGATTAAAGTATGCATATAAGAAATATGGTATGGAAAACTTTACAAAAGAAATACTTAAATATTTCAATACTATGTAGGAAGCTTATGAATATGAAGCTGAAATGGTAACAGAATCCTTGGTACATGATCCTGAATGCTATAATATACAATGTGGTGGTCAATGGTGGAATACATATGAAACTGTTTCTGTTAAAGATAAAGATGGTAACTATTTTAGATGCTCAAAATATGATCCAAAGTATTTAAATGGTGAATATATATCTGTATCAAAAAATAAATTACTTGTAAAGGATAAAAATAATAATGTTTATTATATTGATAAAAATAATCCAAGATATATATCTGGAGAATTAATACCTTATTCTGTTGGTAAAATATGTGTTAAAGATAAAGAAACCGGAAAGCTACATTATATTGGTCCAGAGTAGTTTAATGAAAATATATATGAAAAGTCAAGTACAATAAAAGATAAGGTAACGGTAAAAGATAAAAATAATAATTATTATCATGTATCTATTGATGATCCAAGATTATTATCTGGTGAATTCACTTTCATGTGGAAAGGTAGAAAACATAATGAAATTACAAAATAGAAAATTAGTAAAAAGCATTTATTAAATAAACATTAGCAAAAAGAAAAGAATTCGCAGTATGGAACTTGCTGGATTTATAAATTTAATGAAAATGACGAATCTACTAGCATAAAGATTAAAAAAGAAGAATTAAATGAATATCTTAGTAAAGGTTGGATTAAAGGTAGAAAAATAGTAAATAAAGAAAATATATAGGCTGCAAATAAAGATAAAGTATGGATATATAAAGATAATAAAACTAAATTTATATATAAATATGATTTAAATTAGTATTTGGAAAGCGGATGGTTATAGGGTAGACCTAATGCTAATAAAAAACGATATAATAAATAATGAATATATCTTTTTAATGGATTATATTGTTTGATAGTAAATAGACTTTTTTGTTTTTTGAAGATATATAAATATATACAAGACTACAGCTTTGTTAATAAAAAGATATGTATTTTTTTCATGAGGGAATATATAACTTTTATGAGCAAACTGTTGGCAATGATGTAGTCTTTAGGTCTGCCTCCTTAGCTCAGTTGGTAGAGCACGTGATTTGTAATCTCGGGGTCGCCGGTTCGAGTCCGGCAGGAGGCTCAAAAAAATCAATAGGTTATGAATTTTTAATAAGTTCATAACCTAATTTTTTTACTAAATAATGCTAAAATATTTTTATAATTGAAATAATGGTTATATCTTTGCAATGAAAAATTAAAGATAAAACAATCATGGCAGAATTTAAACTCAAATATAATTCAAATGATCTTGCTAAAATCAGCAAGATGTTTGCGTCATTAACAGACAATTACAATAACTACAATCAAGAAGGATTAGCTAAAAATCTGGAAGAACTTTTGTTGTCTGAGTATCCTATTTCTGTATTAGAGCAGTATGTACTATCTATTAATGCGCTATCAAAGGATAACATGGAAATCACAGAAGATAATATTATGGCTGCAGCAACATATATTCTTATGAGAATGAATTTCTGCTCATAATATACAGATAAATATATCGATTATGAAAACTAAACGAAAAATGAAGACATGAATAATATAAAGTCTGACTGAATGCAGTTTTATGCTGTGTCCTGTCAGACTTTTCTATTATTAACTTATATAAGATAGAGATAAACAGATTGGTGAATCTTAAAATCACCTGGAGCCCTCATGGAAAAGTTCCATGTTGTAATTCAAAATTAAAAATAAAAGAATTATGACTAAGAAATTTTGGAATGATTGGCAAAAACGAGCTAATAAGACTGATAACATTTGGATGTTCAGTCTTTACAAAGGTTTTAAACGAAACACTTGGTCCATACCGATTTTTTCGGTTCTCGATGAATTAAGAAACGGTGACAAAATTGTAAAAATTCATTTCCATGGTGATGCAGTCGATTTAGTTATTGAGCGACATACTTCCGCTTGGAAAAACGGAAATCTGCATCAAGTTGTTCAAAACGAATATATGACTTTACACCGTGAAGAAATTTCAAGAATTACATTTAAAAAATAATATGACCAGTATGGTCAAAAATCAAAAATTAATTAATTTTAAACAAAAAATTTTTATGCTTAGAAAACTTAAGTTTTATTTGTTGACAGCGATGTTTTGCATCGCATTGGGTATGAATGCGCAGGTCACTACGTCTGCATTGTCAGGTATTGTGACAGACGAGAACGAGCAAGCAATGATCGGCGCAACTGTTACGGCACTGCACAATCCTTCGGGAACTAAGTACAATGCAGTGACTAATCTGGATGGTCGTTATACCATTCAAGGTATGCGTCCTGGCGGTCCTTACACGGTGACTGTTTCTTATGTAGGTTATGAGACAGCGGAGTGTACTAATATCAATCTTCAGCTTGGTAACACTTATAAGCTGGATTGTCCTATGAGGTATGGTTCTCAAAACCTTACTGAAGTTGTTGTTACCGGTCAAGGTAAGCGGCAAGAAGCAGGTGCTTCACATAACTTTAATATGAGTGCAATTGAAGGCGCTGCAACTGTTGATCGAAATATTTATGATATTGTAAAGAATATGCCAATGGCTAACAAGAATAAGCTTGGCGGTATGTCTTTTGCAGGATCTAATAATAAGTACAACAGCTTCCAAGTTGATGGTGCCGTACAGAACGATGTTTTCGGTCTTGCTGCTTCTGGTACAAACGGTGGTCAAGCATCTGCAAATCCTATTTCTATGGATGCTATTCAAGAAATTCAGGTTGTAGTTGCACCTTATGATGTTCGTCAGGGCGGATTTACCGGTGGCGGTATCAATGCTATTACTAAGCAGGGTACAAACGATTTCCACGCAAATTTCTGGACTTACTACACAAATCAGGATTTGTATGGCCGTTATAACGCAGCCCGTGGTAATGTAAAGGATCCTCTTGGTAAGCAGCACTACACTACTATCGGTGGTAATATCGGTGGCGCTATCGTAAAGGATAAGTTGTTCTATTTCTTAAACCTTGAAAATCACTCAGAATCCTATCCTTCAAGTTGGTATCCCGGTATCGAAGGTTATATCAGTGAAGCAGATGCACAAGCAATGCTTGATAAGTCTGGTAATCCTGATGCATTTGGTCCTAAGGATGTTGAGCGTAAGGCATTTGACCTTCTTGGTCGCTTAGACTGGAATATTAACGATAACCACAAGTTCGGTTTCCGTTATCATTTCGTAAACGCAAGCGATGATAAGTATAGTGCTGGTACTTCTAGCTACTACTTTAATAACTCTAGCTATAAGTTTAACAATAAGACAAATAGTTTCGTTGCTGAGTTGAACAGTAACTTCGGTAGCGATTTCTATAATGAGTTGCGTGCAAGCTATACACGAGTTCGTGATAGTCGTGACGTTCCTTATCAGGGACCTCTGTTCATGATTAGAAACGTCGGTCCTAAGAACACTACTGTATATCTCGGTACTGAGTATAGCTCTGGTGCAAACCGTCTGGATCAGGACATTTGGTCATTAGAAGACAACTTCTCATGGTATAAGGGTAATCATACATTTACCTTCGGTACTCATAATGAGTTGTATCAGTCAACCAATCTGTTCATTCAGGGTAACAATGGTGAGTGGGTATATAACTCGCTTGACGATTTCTTGAATGATCGTCCTACTCAGTTTGTATTTAAGTGCACGGATCCTGCAAAGACCAATGGTAATTTGCTTTGGACTCCTACTTTGAAGGCTGGTCAGTTCGGTTTCTATGCACAGGATAAGTGGGATATCACTAAGAATTTACAGTTGACTTATGGTCTTCGTTTTGATATTCCCGTATTCTTTAATGAGCCTACTACAAATGCAGAGTTTAATGCTTATGCAGATGCAAAGGGTTTTGGTGTGAAGACTGGTGAGATGCCTGGTGCTAAGCTTCTTGTATCTCCTCGACTTGGTTTCCGTTGGTTCACTAATGACAGTCACAACACTTTGTTCCGTGGTGGTATCGGTATGTTTACCGGTCGTGTACCTTTCGTATGGATGAGCAATGCTTATTCTAATAACGGTGTTCAGATTACTGGTACGACTATCAATAATGTAGCAGATATTCCTGCTATCACCCGCAATCCTCAGGATCTGGTAGAATATCTGAATAAGGGTAAGAAACCTTCTCCTGACATCGTGGTTGTTGATAAGAAGTTCAAGTTCCCGCAGGTACTTCGTGCAAACCTCGCATGGGAGCAGGATCTTGGTGATGATTGGAAGTTCACTTTGGAAGGTTTGTGGAGCAAGACTCTGAACAATGCATATTTTGACAACTTGGCTTTGATCAATAACGGTGATGTATATGCTGTAGCAGGTGTTCCTGCAAGTACGACTCCTTACTACGCTGTTGATAAGAGCTATTACACGATTATCAATACTAAGAATACCAATAAGGGTTATTCTGGAAGCATCAGTGCAACTATCGAGAAGAGCTTCAACTTCGGTCTTGACCTGTTGGCAAGCTATACTTATGCTCAGTCTAAGAGTATTAACGATTGCACTTCGTCAGTCGCTTATTCTAACTGGAAGTACAACTATGCTTGGGACAGCAACAATCCTAAGCTGACGTATAGCTCATTCGACCAGCCACATCGCGTTCTTTTGACCGCAAACTATAATTCGCCTAAGTATGCTGGTGGTTATCTCCAGACTATCGTAGGATTGACTTATAACGGTTATAATGGACAGCGTTACAGCTTGACTTACAGTGACAACACTGATTTTAATGGTGACGGTTATCGTGGTAACAGCTTGATGTATCTGCCTACTAGTGATGAGGTGAAGAATATGGTATTTGTTCCTAATTCAACTTATAGTGCAGAGCAGCAGATGGCATTGCTTGATGACTTCTTGAACACTGATAATTATGCTAAGAACCATCGTGGTCAGTATGCAGACCGTAACGGTAACCTTGGCAAGTGGGAGAATCAGATTGACCTGCATTTCGCTGAGAATATCTTTGTTCTCAAGGAGCGTGGTTCAAAGATTCAGTTGACCTTCGACGTTCTTAACTTTGCTAATATGCTCAATAAGAAGTGGGGTGCTGTATGGTCACAGACCTACAATGTATCACCTTTGAAGTGCATGGGTGTTAGTGATGTTGATGGTGCAAAAGTTGCTAAGTTCCAGTGGAATGGTCAGACTGAGCCTGATAAGTCTAACGTTGCTTCTCGTTGGCATGCACAGGTTGGTGTTAAGCTGACGTTCTAATTAAGTTACACATAAGTAAAAATAGAAATAAATCTTTTGAAAAATGGTAGGATCTAAAATAGGTCCTACCATTTTCTATAATAAATAGTAAAAATATGCTTAATTATAATGAGTAAAGTAGCATTATGCGCTATCGCTAAAAATGAAAATCTATATATACGAGAATGGGTAAACTGGTATAAAAAGTTAGGAGTATCTAAGATATTCTTATATGATAACAATGATATAGACGGCGAACATTTTGAAGACGTTATAAGCGATTATATAAATACTGGGTTTGTTGAGGTTATTGATGTACGTGGTGTCGAGAAAGGAAAAGTATACGACAAAGATGGTGTTAACCTATAGCCTCAATGCTATGTTAATTGTTATAAAACCAAACTAGCTAAATTCGATTGGGTTTGTTTTTTTGATGTTGACGAATTTCTGACGTTTAAAAACGGGTTTACACTTGATCGTTTCCTAAATCAACCTATATTTAATAACTATGATACAATTCTAATACCTTGGGTTAATTACGATGATAATAATCTATTATTTTATGAAAATCTTCCCGTAATGAAAAGGTTTACACATGTATCTAATACTACTAAAAACGGTATTGTAAAGTCAATAGTTAGGTGCAATAAAAAGTTTAACGATAAAGATAAAGGTATAAACTGCTTAATTCATAGCTTTATCTTAAGTGAAAAAAGAATAATTAAAGCGAATGGTGAACCTATTAAGGTATACAGTAAAAGCAACTGGTATACGTTAAATAGTGATCAAATAAAAAAATCTAATGCTGTATTAAACCACTATAAAACCAAAAGCACAGAAGAATATATTAAGAGACACTTGGACAGATGGTGGGGAACCGGTAAAGAATTTACTGATAAAGGTCCAAGAACTCGAGAAGATATTATGGAATAGTATTTCATATTCTGTAAAGATACACCAGAAAAAAGAATATTATTCAATAACTATAACTTAGATGATCATAAAGACAAGATTATTGTTAATTTCACTACTTGGAAAGATAGAGACTGGTGTTGTGAAGAGATGTTGACTCATTTCAATAAACAAACAAGAAAACCTGATCATATTATATGTTGGTTATCTAAAGAAGAGTATAACGGTATTATTCCGAATAATATACAGAAATGCTTAGATAAAGGTTTATTGACTGATGTAATGTGGGTTGATAAGAATATATACGGTCATAAAAGATGGGACGCTATGAAGTATTTTAATAATTCATACAATATCTTTATTGACGATGATTTGTATTACCCGGCTGATTTTGTTGAACAACTTATAAAATTATGCAATAAGCATGATAATAAGATTGTGGCATGTTATTATGGAAGAAGTGTTAATTATAATAATGGTAAACGAATCACAATGGATTTCAAAAATTATCCATCTTTTTTAAATACACTGTATAGTGGCTTATGCTGCTTCCCGCCTAATTTATTCCCATTAGAATCATTTAATTACACGAACATAAGAGATAAGTACAGTTTAAGGTGTGATGATTCATGGGTAAACGGTTGGCTTATTAAGAAGAAAATAAAAGTAGCAGGCTATGAAGCATGGACACCAGAATCATTAAAAGAGATTCCAGATTCTAAATAGAATAGTGTATGGACAACATACAATTCAAAAAAAGTGAATGGAACTATCTAGAAATACATTAATTTAGTGAATGTATTCAAGATATTACATATAGAAGACTTGGCTAAGAAAGTATGGCCGAACATAAACATAAATAAATTTGCGACAGTATGAATTTAATAGCGAATAACTGTGTGGGTGCAAGATTGTATGAAGTCACAGAATAGCAATTTCCAAATCCGTTTATGTGGATGACGATCCCGATAGACAATTATATAGATTTAATGGAAAACTATGACAGCATAGACTTAAATAACCCTAAATTTGAATTAGAAGTATATAAGCAGAATCCGTATAAAACTATACTGGTTACACTAAATAACCGTATTAAATTACACTTTATACATTATATACAAGATGATACAAAAGAAACACCAGTTAAAGAGTTGAATACCAATATAGTATATAAAGATATTCTTCCTTATTTTAAAACCAAGTGGTTTAGAAGGGTAAAACGAAATACAGAAACACCTGTATTTCTGTATTCTTTTAACTATTCAAAGAAATATACGTATGGTGAAACTCTTAACTAGTTGTTAAATGTAAAGACTAAATATAAGCTTATAATACTTGTTCATAAGGGAATCAAGTATACGAATACAAATAAAAATATTAAAATTATAGAATGTGATGATTCAATTATGGAATTGAATGGCAGTTCATTAGCAAAAAAAATTAAGAACATGATATTTAAGAAATGAGTAATGTGGTAATTTGTGCAATAGCTAAAAATGAAAACCTTTATTTACGAGACTGGGTTGAATATCATAAATAGTTAGGTATTGACAGGATATATCTATATGATAATAATGACATAAACGGCGAAAGATTTGAAGAAGTAATAAAAGATTATATCGATTCAAGATATGTCGTAGTGTTTGACAGAAGAGGTATTGAAAAAGGGCTTGTGTTTGATGAGAATAATATAAATCTCTAGAACAAATGCTATGTAGAAACCTATAACAATTTACAGATTTATAGTAATTATAAATGGATATTTTTTATTGATATTGATGAATACATTTACGTGAAAGAAGGTACTTTAGCAGAATAGCTGAACAGTGAAAAGTATAAAGACTTTAACACTATAGTTTTTCCTTGGGTTATTTACAATGATAATAATAAACTTAAGTATGAGCCTGGTAAATTAAAGCAGAGGTTCCCTACTAAAGCTGATTATATTTCTGATAGCATATTCGTTAAAAGCTGTGTTCGTATAGGTAATAACATTAAATCCGCTTCTTAGTTTCTATTATTACATTTCATGATCTTAGAAGGAGAAAAAGTATGTTATGAGTCAGGAAAACCAGTTGAGTGGATCTACGAGTTCGCTGATTTCAATAAAACCGGTAAACCTGAAAAATATAAAAAGGTGTCATATCCTGTAGATAAAGTTGATGATTGCAATATAGTCATTAATCATTATAGATATAAGACCCTAGAAGAATATCTTATCAGATAGTTTAAAAGACATTGGGGAACCGGTAAGCATCAGACAAATAAAACCAAGCCTCTGAATATGTTGATAAGCAACTTCTTCAAATATAATGAAATGACTCCAGAAAAAAGTAAAATCGTTCAAAAATTAAGGAGAATTGCGATTGCTAGTAAAATCGTGGCAAATATCTACTTTAAGAATGACAAACAGGTGTATAACATATTAAATAAAATAGAAAAGCAAAGCTATAAGCCGACACACATATTAATACATGTTAATAACAAAAAATTAAAGAATTCAATTGATTTATCTGCTTATAAAGATTTGCGTATAACTTATTATTGTGACACTAATGTACCGAATTATCCAGGAAACGTTTTAGTTAAGGTTAATGACCTGAAATATAAGATTCGCTTAGATGAATATACTAATTATGATGATTAGTTCATAAAGAATCTAATTATAGAAGAAGCATTTAAATAAAATGAAAATATAAACCAAAATGAAAAAGAAGATAGCTGTAGTCGGTACTGGTTATGTTGGATTAAGTATTGCTACGTTATTAGCGCAACATAACCATATTATTGCCATTGATGTAATACCAGAAAAAGTTGAACAAATCAACCAACATATTTCGCCTATTAATGATGAATATATTGAGCTTTTCTTAAAGGAATATGATTCTAAAGGGCTCGATCTAACTGCAACATTAGATGATGAATCTGCATATCAAGATGCCGATTTTGTTGTAATCGCTGTGCCAACCAATTATGATACTGTTTCTAATTATTTTGATACTTCATTAGTAGAAGATGTAATTAACCGGGTAATAAGTGTAAACCCTAATACTGTTATGGTTATAAAATCGACAATCCCTGTTGGATTCACACAATCAATTTCAGAAAAAACAGGTGGAAAGATCCTATTTGCACCTGAATTCTTAAGAGAAACAAAGGCATTATACGATAATTTATATCCGAGCAGAATTATTATTGGAAGACCAGCTGATGATGTGTTATTAAATCAAGCAGCTTATGAGTTTGCTGAGTTATTAAAACAAAGTGCGATTAAAGAAAATATAGATACTCTTTTTATGGGTTGGAATGAAGCAGAAGCGGTCAAGTTGTTCGCTAATACATTTTTAGCATTACGAGTTAGTTACTTCAATGAGTTAGACACTTATGCAGAAATGAAAGGATTAGACACAAAATCCATTATAGAAGGTGTTTGTCTTGATCCACGTATTGGTATGCATTATAATAATCCGTCATTTGGATATGGCGGTTATTGTCTTCCAAAAGATACAAAACAGTTATTAGCTAATTATGAGGATATTCCAGAAAATTTGATTGCAGCTATTGTTGAAAGTAATAGGACCCGTAAAGATTTCATCGCAGATCGTGTGTTAAGTAAAGCAGGATATTATGACTATTCTATGCAAAATAGATACGCTGATAGTAAAGAACATACATGTATAATAGGTGTATATCGTTTAACTATGAAATCCAACAGTGATAATTTCCGTCAATCAAGCATTCAAGGTGTAATGAAACGAATTAAGGCAAAAGGTGCTGAAATTATTATTTACGAGCCAACACTTAAAAATGATAGTACATTTTTTGGAAGTAAAATTATTAATGACTTAGAAAAGTTTAAAGAATTAAGTCAAGTGATTATAGCCAATCGGTATGAATCTTGTTTAGACGATGTAAAAGATAAAGTTTATACTCGTGATTTATTTAGACGTGATTAAACAATGAAAAATGAATTATGGATGATCTAAAAATGGTCATCCATAATTTTTTAATTATTTTTAGCGTTTAAAATTTCTTAATATCATTAACTGGTATTAATTTTGCAGATGAAATAAATTGTAAATGACTATGAGTTGTAATTGTAATGACAAACCGAGCATTCCCAATACTGATAAGGATTGGGGTGCATATATGATTAAAGTAGGATTAATCATCTTGCTTTGGGTTGTTGTATTCTGCTATGGGTATACATACTTCCATCCAGAAGAGAATCCTCAACCTCAACAATTAGAAACAGTTACTAATCAATGTAATAAGTAAGTATATGAAAAAAATTTTTGAAAGCTTTTCGTTTTTTGCCGTCATGACTGTTATTCTGGTGGCTATCACGTGTTACAATACATATTACAGCTGGTATAAGCCAAACCAGCAACAGTACAAGATGGATTATCTTGAGAACGAGCTGGCCCGTAACGGTTATAATAGAAAGATCGCAAAGGCTCTGCTCAGCGAATATACTGAAGATATACACTTTTTTAATATTCCTGAGCTTATGCTCAAAGGTGATTCTGTATTTACCTATTATACGTCCGACGGTTATAAGGTAACATATATACCTGAGTTTACATCGTATAAGGCATTCAATACATGTGATATTAATACACAGATGAATGTGCTGACGAATATCTATAGAGCATGTTCTGAGCATTTTCAAAATGAGTACCAGTGCCAACTTGACAGTCTTGTTCAAACAAATAAAGTTATTTATCTAAGTAAAGATAAAATTGGTAAAGATAGAAAAATAAGTCGGGAACTATTAGATGAAGAAGGAGTTACATCATTATGGCTTAATAAGCGAGCATTTATGGATGCCCTTACAAACTGTATTAAACGCCATATTAATGATGATAACAATATTACAGATGCTCAAAAAATTAGTCCTGAACTTTTTAATAAAATTGACAAAAAATTGCTAAGCTGTGATGAATTAGGCGAACTTGGATTCTTATCATTAGACAGTGATTTTCAATGGGAAAAACTTTCTGATAAAGAAATTAAAGACCGTGAAATGAAAGATCAGGTATTAAAAGCTGCTGAAGATGTCATTAAAAATAATGACACATATCAAATAATGTTGAAAGATGCAGAGAAAATTAAAAAGTATGAGCAGATGCTTGATAGGATGGACTTCAGAATCTACGGCAACTTTCTGTTTCCGGGTGGTTCACCTTATGGATTGTATCTACCTTTAAATGCAGCTAAAAATTTTAACAAAAAGTAAACCCTAATTTATAAGAAATATGGATACGTATACAATAAAGTTACTTCACAAAATTTTAAACGAAGTTCCTAAAGGAAAAACCTATAAAATTGAGTTAGGTGAATCTCGTTCTATATACCAACTATATGAATATACTGATTCGTAAATTTTACTAATACTGTATATGAAAAACGAGAAGAAGTTATAAAATCTATTGTCCATAATGGATGTGTTGAGATTCATCGGAGGTATACAACATATTCCGTATATAATGGAAAAAGAAATAAAACTAGAGACGAGACGACTATAGAGTTTATTCCTTTTAGCCAAATAACAAATATCATATATACAGATATTAAAAAGTAATAAAAAATCGATATGATCTAAATTTTAAGATAATGAAAACTGAAAATAATAAATATACCGTAATTCATAAATACTCTTTAGATAAAAACAGTTATATCTATAAAGCAATTTACAAATATAAAAGGGATGTTTATAAGTTTGTTTATGAAATGGATCGAAGTACTAACTTCGAATCTAGTGGTATATACCAACTTACAAGCAATGGCTGGGTAAAAATTGAGATTAAAGGAACTGTTGACCAGTTTTCTCAAATACAATATAACGATTTTTACAAGTGGATTAACTATGAAAGAACTGAAGAACAATTTACAGAAACTAATGCAAACCTGTTTTTTGAAGGTTGCGTAAAATATATCGATTTTTTAATATCATAATCTTAATAAATATAATGTAGTATTTTTCATCCTACATCATATATTTTACTGTTTTCGGTAAGAGATAAATATAAAAATGACTTTCTTAAAAGATTATGATGTTATCCAAAATTCCTATTTTCATAACTGTCCGTGGTAATAACGACGAGATATTTGAAACTAATAAGGAAGCGTTATTATTTTCGTTCCTTCTTATAAAAAATCTAAATTTATTTTCTTAGACTTATATCATATCTGATAATAAGGATATGTTGACTTACGCTCAAGAATTGGGCTTCACGAACCTCATACATTACCCGTGTGGAAACGAAAAAGATTTGTTATATCTAGAGTATCTGGCAACTTATCGTTACGGTGTGGAGCACGAATACTACCCAGATTGGATTATTTTATTAAACGTTAGACAGTTATTTAAATAGGCATCATTATTAAGAGATTGCATCAATAATATTGATGACAAATATGATGTTGTGGCTTCTTATACAGTTATATCGAATAAAAGTCACTTCTTTGTGGATGAAGCATTGGCGGATAAAGAAAAGATATAGCCGCATTTATTAACCAGTAAATATCAGCGTGTTAAAATGACAGACGCGACGATTTATGCGATTAAATCAAAATTCGCGTTTGAATGTATGACATGCGATGATCCTTCTGAACACTTCTGGAAAAAAGGGAAAATCAAGTTTTTTGAAAACAACTCATTATATACCGATATATTCACCATTGATGATATCTATAAATATTATGATGCTGCTGACATCATAAAAGAGGTCAAAAAATTAAAAGCAGAGGAAAATAAAGATGGAGACAATATTTAAGATATTTTTAACATATGGCTGGTGGGGATTATTAGGTATAGTTGTCTGTATATTATTGTTTCTTGCTGGTAGATTTTTATTAAAGCGTATCTCAACTAATGTTTCTACAGGTCTTGAACAAGTTGGAAAAAATTTAACAACTGAAATTACTAAACAAAATTAGACACTTGTAGAAACAATGATCGCTCAGCAAGACAAACTTTTGGACCATCTTCTGAATAAAGAAGAGCAAAAGCAGACAAACCATAATAACATGCTTGAAAAACGAATAGAGTTATCTGAAGAAATCTCTAATGCGATAAAGGAAATTGGTTTAACCCATAATTCGCATAGAGTTTTTATTTTAGAATTTCATAATTCATATTAGAACCTTTCTGGAACACCATTCGCTAAATATTCTTGCACATATGAATGGTTTGAAAAAGGAGCAGAACCAATACAATTCAAATGCAAAGATCTTCCATTCAGCTCACTTTCACATGTTGTAAATGACATATTTAAGAACAAGAAACAGCAAGTCATTTATAGCGATATGAAGAAATTTGAAGACTGTTGCCCGAGCTTAATGATGTTCTTTAAGGAAATAGAGACAACTTGCATTGTTTATACAGCGATGTATGACAAGAATAACACCTTGGTTGGATTATTGGTTCTTGAGTATCAGGATGACAGGTATAAAACTGTGAACTATGATCAATTACATATTCAAGCTGCAGAACTTACATCGATATTGAATTTACGATATAAATATTTGAAATAATGGTTAGTATTTTTACTAACCATTATTTTTTAATAAATAAAATAAATGAGGATAACCGTTAAACGTTATCCTCATTTATCTTTATATTAAACCAAATGCTTTCTTAACTTTATTATCAATAGAGTCTGACACAACTTCTTCACCCTATCTTTTCTTTCCTTTCTTTTTTCGAATCTCTACTTTGCAGGATCCAAATTTTGCAGGCGATGCGAATAAAAAATCTATATGTTTCGTGTGCCGTGATGATGTCTTATCTTTAACAATCCATAATCCGGAAAGTTCTTTTTCATCACTAATCACTTCAATCGCGTCCCCAATTTTAAACCCATGCTTATTAAACATGTCCGGCGAAAGAGCGACCCATCGAATTTGAAAATTCTTCAACTTATTATAATTAATCCTGTCACCACTTGCAGTTACCCAACCACAACCTTTACCAGGTATATAATACGTAGCTTTCATTGTGTACGTATTGGAGTTCGCATTAAGCGAAATGAACAGTGCACATAAAAATACTAAAATTAAATTTTTTACTTTCTTCATAATTAAACTTTTAAATTATACTTACTGTTTTTAATCTCTTCTTGTTTCACCTTTTCCATTTTCTTTAAACCTCGTTTAGTAAAGAAACCTGGATTCCAAGAAGGACCTAAATTTATGGAAGCTGAAATAGGATTACCATCTTCATCTTCACCTATCTTGATAGTCGTTGACCAATTGCCGTTCGGCCAAGTCCTATATGCTTCTTCAAAATTCTTCCCGGCATAATTGGTATACCATAACATTGTTTCCCAATAATCATCGTCATGCAGTTTTAGAAGCCAATCAGAATTTTCTGAATTTTTAAGTTTTTCTTTTTCCTCTTCAGATATATCTGCATATACTTCCGGTGCTTTAACAAGCATACAGAATTGCCAAGCTTTATTTATGTCAATACCCCATATAATTGTGAATATTCCAGCCCTTTCATATCTCGGCGTGTTATACTTATCTTTCCAAGACACACTTCTTGATATTACAGTTAACGGAAAATATTTCTGGCACCATTTTGGCATATACCATTCTAAATACTTCCAAGTCACAAACGGCCATATTCCGCATTGTGTAATAATCGGATCGCCTTTCCTAAATATAGGTTGACCATCTTTATCCAATATTTCAGAATCATGGTCATATACACCCGTCACTTTATTACCTATTCTGCCGTGATAAAATTTTAGCTTCGGACGTTTCCAATATAAGCAAGCAGAAATCCAATATTTAAATGGACATGTCCAAAAATGATGACCTATTTTTATTGAGCCTTTACTTAAATATTTAAAAAACCACTTTATATCGTGTAATATATTTTTCATACAATTAGATGCAAACTTCTCTTTATATTTATATAGCGAAAAGAGAAATAGTTTATTTTCAAATATTTAGATATCAGCCCATATTTGACCATATAACTGTCATAACGCTGCAAAGATAATAAATCTATCTTTATAAATTATCGGTTTTTACTATATTTAACATTTATTATAAATAGTAAACAAATGACGTTTTTGACACTATAATTTGCATATGAAAACGATAACTATTAAATAGAAGAAAGCTATTTTTATAGCTGATACCCACATGGGTGTACGTTCTTCTTCAGAAGAATGGCAGGATAACATAAAGAGTTATTTCTATGACTGGTTCATTCCTTATATAAAGAAAGTTACTAAAGGAAATAGTGACTATTTCCTGGCTGTATTAGGAGACGTTTATGATGACAGAAAGTCTATCGATATTAACGTTAATAATATGGCAATCGATATTTTTGAAGATTTAGGACAGTTATTACCGGTTTATATTATAAATGGAAATCATGACTTATCAAAGAAAACAAATAAAGGAAATACTTCTTTAAGAAGTTTAACCAATATACCTGGTGTTACTGTTATAAAAAACCCTACTTTATTGAAAATCAAGCCAGATAAAGATGTTTTATCTACTGTTATCGCTATTCCTTATTTAGGTGACCATGCAGAAGAAAATAAGGTTTTAAGAGAATATTCTGGTAAAGCTGATTTCGCTTTTATGCATACAGACATATCTCAAATGTCTTTTGACAACGGTATGACTATTGTTGGTGCGGTTGATTCAGAAATATTCAAAGGCCGAATATTCTCTGGGCATATACATAGAAGGCAAGAAATGAAAAATGTCATTTATGTTGGTTCACCTTATCATTTAAGACGAAGCGATATTGATAACGTAAAAGGCATATATACGTTAGACTTTACGAAGGATGAACATAACATTATGTTTAAGGAAAATAACTTCAGCCCGATATTCCATAAAATCAATGTTGAAGATTTCTTAAACATGGGTATTGAGGAGCGTTCAGCATTTCTTAACAATAATTATAATGATATTGTTGTAGACGAAAAGGGACTTCGTAAGTATAAAATGAGCGATGTGTATGACTTGGCTAACCTGACTTCTGCAAAAAGAGTCATGATAGTTGTCAATAAAACAAAGCATGACATGTCAGTTGATGAAGAGAAAGATTATAAAGAATTGTCTATACAGGAATTGATTAATGATTCTATTGATCAACTTGATGTCGACGACGAAACAAAAACTAGATTAAAAGATATAAGCAAAGTATATTTGAAATCAGCTGAGGCTGAGCAACTAGAAAATTAATTTATGAACAACATTATTAACATTACAAAAGAAGAGTTTGAAGCATTAGGTATTGAAGAGATTTCTCCAGAAACCGTTTATTTCATTACTGATACACAGGATCTATTCTTAGGTTCTGATCAAATCTGTAATTTAACTAAGACTATTAATAATAGGGCTTCTGAAATATCCAAGCTCGCATTTGAAAAGGCGTTCGAAGCGACAAAGGATAAAATCAACGCCGAGTATAAGGACAAGTATATGTTCTTAATGGCAGAATTTGAAAACTATAAGAAGCGTGTTACGGCTGAAAAGGATTTAACAGTTAAGCTCGCAAATGAAAAAATCATCAAGTCACTAATCGCAGTTATTGATGATTTTGATAGAGCTCTCAAATTTATTACAGACGATAGTCGTGAAGGGTTTATGCTTATCTATGATAAGTTTATTAAACTTCTTGAAAATAACAATGTTGAATGCATTAATCCTCAGGAAGGCGATACTTTCGATGAAGGATATCATGAAGTTGTCGCCGTTATTCCTGCTGAGCGAGAAGAAGATAAAGGTTTGATTGTTGAATGCAATCAGAAAGGATATACATTAAGTGGTAAAGTTGTTAGATATGCAAAAGTTGTTGTTATGAATTAATCAAATAGATCAGTATCATACAACTGTTGCAAATCATCGCTTAAATTATAAGCATCAATGGAATCGTCAAAATTGAATTTTCTAATTTTGGCGATTCTTTTATTTACCATTTTACGATTCTTCCTATCGCTTAAAAAATCTCTTACCTGAGAATCAAAATTCGTATTATCGTATATAGAATGTAAGGTATATACTTTTCCATTATGCTTTATGCTTTTATAAAATTCTCTTGGTACATTATTTCTAAATTCTCTTTGATATCCCTACATGATTAGTAATCTTGTTTTTATATTTATTTTTGTTTGATAAATATAAAAAATTGTAATTAAAAACCGGTTTTTCTAGATATATTCGAGAAGCATAAAAATTTTTTAGGCTTCTCTTTTTTTTAAGCATATTATTTTTCTTTGATAAATATAAAAAAGTTAACTTTAAAAATATATGGCAAACAATGATGGTCTTGTGAAGTTTATTTATTGTACATAGAATATATATGACCGCGAAAGCACATATGATAATAACGCCTTGTATTTTATCACCGATACAAATAAACTTTACAAAGGAGATACACTTATAGCTAACTATGTAAACGAGCGAGTAATTGCAGCTGCACTTGTTGACTTGAATAACACGGCAACATCATTAAATACAAAAATAACCAAAAACTCAACAGATATTAGAGATATTAGTACAAGGTTAAGTGATATTGGTGAAGTAGTTCAAGAGGAGATTCAACCATTAGTAGGACAAATTTCTGATATTTCTACAAAGCTTACTGATGTTTCAGCTAATCTTAGTGAACTTGATGAAGTATTCGCGGCTGTAGCAAATGATTTAAACAGCAGAATTACTGTAAATACAAATAATTTATTAGATGTTTCTACTGATGTTGAAACACTTGACAGATTACTTGCTATTGCAGCTAATGATCTTGATGTGAAAATTTCTAATGTAAGCAGTAATGTAGCGAATATTCTTGATAACTTTGATTCTTTGGTTGGTCCAAGCCTTACCGATTTATCAACAAGGTTAGCGAATGTTGAAACTGGAACCCCGATGGTTTTAGATTTATCAACAAGAATGTTAGATGTTTCCTCAAATCTTGAAGAACTTGATTTTATTCTCGCTACCGTAGGTACACAGTTAGATCAAAGAATAACAGATGTAAGTGCGATATGTGATCAAAACTATTCATAGTTAAATTGGATAGTGATTAACAATTGACATAAGTCTATTTTATAAGTGATTTAAAGAGGTTTTTGGATTCCAAGAGCCTCTTTTTTACAAAATTGAATTTTTAATGTTTCAATCTGTAATAAATATAAAAAATAATTTATTTTTCCATAGATAAATAATAACGTATACAATTATCTTGATGTTAATTTACTGAAATGGTTATATGAAAATAAAAATAACCATAGTTAAACTACAACATGTAAGGCTAAGCACTTGATAAAACAAAAAGGCAAGGTAAAAAATGCATGTATTTGTTTAATATAGTTGTTACACATTAAATAAGTGTTACAAATATTAAATGACGGTTATAATCTGAGCGAAAACGCGATTTTTAGATTTTTATTCGCTAATAAATATTATAACCATATTTAAAACAAACCAAAAATAAATAAAACAGTTTTAACAATATGAAAATTAAAAATAACAATGCTGCTCTTTATGCAAAGAATGCAGCTAACGGTTCCGAAAAGGCTATCGTTGAATCATGGAGCCCCATGATCCAGAAGGTAACCGGTGTAACCGATCCAGAGAAACTGAACTGGATGTCATAGTTGGCTCATAACACCGCAAAGCTGAATGAGGATGCATTTATCATGCCTTCTAACGCTTATTCACAGTTCGGTGGTACTTATCAGCCTTACAACAACCTGTACAACACTCTTGGTGTTGGTGATCCAGTTCCCGCAGGTAAACCCGCATTAACAGGTGCAGATTATGCTGACAACCGTAACCTTGGTTCTGGCGACAAATATCCTACTCTGCTTCCATTAGCATTGAAGGTTGCTGCTAAGACTATCGGTTTCGAACTTGTTAACACAACTCCACTTCAGGGCCCAACTGGCGTTCTTCCTTACATGGACTATGTATATAGCGGCTCAAAGCAACCATTCGGTGCAACTCCCGCTTATTCAACACAGACACAGAATCCTATGGCAAACAGCCAGACCAACGCTCCTTTCGAAGTTTACGGTCTGCCTCACTCATTCAAGGCTTCTATCCGTCCAGGTGAAGGTACTGTACCCGACAGCTCAGATGCTAGTGTACCCGATGCTTCAACAGTAGTTGAGCTCAGCCCAGCTTACATCAAGAGACTTCTGAAGGGTCGCAACGCAATGCCTGCAGGCACAATGCTTCGCTCAATCACTGAAGACTGGCAGGATGTATCTATGCCACACCCACACGTAGGTGACGCTTCACACGAACTTTTAATCGAATTCATCGGTTGGTCTCGTATCGATGGTGATCCTATGTTCAAAGTTGTTGGTGGTACTCAGTCATTAGGTTCATACTTCAACGGTGGTGAACTTGACTTTGCTGCTACTTACACTCCAGTAGGTTCAGATAAAGAAATTTCTCTGACTCTTACACTTGCTGCTCCTCGTTTGATCTCCATGCTTGAAGATTCAATCCAGGGCTTCACAGGTGCAGGCGAACGTGACCGTGACGCATGGTACGGCACTTACCAGGATGGTACAGTTCTTTACGAACCAATGTCTCGTGGTACAGGTGAACAGACCATGGCTCGCCAACTGTCATTACAGCTCTTCACCAAGCACGTAACCGTAGGTACAATCATGGTTGGTTGTGCAGTTACTCAGGAACAGGTTACTGACCTCCAGAAACAGTGGGGTATTGACGTAGTTAAGATGGTAGAAAACGCTGGTATCAACGAACTTTCTAACACTATCAACCGTCACATCACCAGCCGTCTGTTTGCTCTTGGTTGGAAGAACCACTACAAACTCGTTGAGGTTGAAGGTCCTGCAGCTAACTTGAACCTTAGCTTCGATCCTACCTACACACCTGATCGTCCTCGCTTAACTCCAGCTCTTGCTATTCCTCAGAATAGTGAAAACGATGAAATGGGTGTTGGTTACAAGAGCTACATCAACGTAGCACTTCCTTACAAGCCAATGTACATTCCATCAGGCGCTGCATTTGAGAACCGTGACACCATCCTTAAGAGATTGGCTGTTAACTTCCTCGCAGCTTCTAACTGGATCCTCCAACGTGGTCGCTACGGTGCTGCAACATTCGCAGTTACTAACATCACAATCGCTACTCTGCTCCAGAGCAACGCTAACTACAGCTTCTCACCAATCGCTAATAACATTAGCCAGAACGGTGGTCAGCTCTATCCAATCGGCACAATGTTCGGTCTGACAATCTATGTTGACCCATTGATGGCTGGTTCAGATAACCGCGTTCTCGTTGGCCGCAAGGGTGGTAAGGATGAACCTGGTGTTCACTTCTGTCCTTATGTAATGGCTGAATCAGTTCAGATCATTGCTGAAGGTACAATGGCTCCTAAGTTGATGATTAAGTCTCGCTACGCTCTTGTAGATGCAGGTTTCTATCCAGAAACTCAGTACTTAACCTTCTGCGTTGACGTTGCAGGTCTCTAATAATTAAGTAATTAATTATTAAAAATTAAATAAAAGGTTTAAGATTTTAAAATCTTAAACCTTTATTTTTTACCTTAAAAGATAAATAATAAAAAGAAAATTTTTTATTTATGAAAAGAAGCAATAAAGAGCTTTACAATTCAATTATGAGAAACGTTTCCAAAGAAGTTAAAGAAACTTTAAATGAAACTATCGCGTATGATAATAGTTATATTCCAAGAGGATCGGAGCGTTATAGCTTTTATAATAAGCTTAAAAAATAGGCAGAACTTTATCTTAAAATTAGTTGGACTTTCACAAATAATGATGGGTATAGTGAATATGATGTTGATCTCAATGATAAAAATGTCATTAAACAGTTTAAAAAGTTAAAAAATAAAGCGTTAAACTGTTTTATTGATTCTGTTGATGTAGATGAAATGTCAGTATGGCATTATTAGTTTTCATTCCGTTTCTTTGTGAAGTTTGATGATAATATGAATATTATAAAATATGATTCTGATATTATTAAAGGACCTTATGTATTATTAGATCCAATAGATTTATGCAAAAATATAACGAACATCCTTAATGACTATACTTTCTTTAAACGTTATATTAAAAAAACGGAAGCATATAAAGATTTTATGGACAATATAGTATATAGAATTGGAAGGAATCCAATCGTTAGATAAAAAATTATAAAGGGATACAATTAAATGTATCCCTTTATTATAAATAAATAATAAAAAAGATAATTTATAATGAAAAGACGCGACAATAAAAGGTTATATGAGCAAATCATAAGGAATGAAGACAATTCTGAAGATCAATGGAATCAAGCAGATTAGTTTCTTATTGATACCCTTAACCTTACTTCAGAACTAACAAAAAGACAAATAAAATCTAAAATACTTAATTTCTTAAAACAGCAGTATAACGGTAAAGTTGGTATGGGTAGAATAAAAATGTTTGCAGAAGACTTTACTGAATCGATTTGCCTTAAATTAAATATTGAAGATAACTCTATTAAAGAAAGCCTTATTGGATCGATAAAGCCTAAATTTGTAGTAGGTGATATTATCAGACATAAAGACTATCCTGATAGTTAGGGTATAATAATATAGAGAATTGATTATGAACGTGAAGCATATGAAGGTGTTCCTCCAAGCTGGATTGGTACTGATATGGAAAGAAGTTTAAATAGTCGTTATGCATTCTTCAAAAATCAAGACGATTATGATCTTATTGGCGGACCCAGTTATGAAGAGGATTACGAAGACCTTGTAATGAATTCAGTTGGTGAATCAAAATTATACAATAAGATAATGCGTAATATTAGTCGAGAAATTAAAAAAACTTTGAACGAAATGGATCAGTCATATTTTACCGGTAAAATCACTAGCAATATTTGTCCTCAATGTGTTACTGTTAAGTTTAAGATTATTGAAAACGGTAAAGAATCTGAGGTATTTTCTAGCCGTCCACCTCTTACTGATTGGTCTCGTAAATACGGATATCCACATGAGCATGAAGATATTTTTATTCCTTATGCAAAAGATTGGATTAAACGTGATATACTTTCTACAGCCCGTAGGCGTAAAACTCCAGAAGAATATAATGAGCTCTGGAATAATGTATCAGTTGAGATTGTAGGATGGGAATATGATGATATTTAAATAATTAAATTTAAAGGGATACAGAAATCTGTATCCCTTTATTCTATGATCTATTTGAATATTTTAAGCTTACCCTTTATAGATTCACATTTATATAATTCAGCATCAGTGTATTGTCGAATTTTTTATTTTGTTGTATCGACAAGCACAAGCATATGGTTGGAAAATCCGGGAAGCATCTCTAAATGAACAAAACGTATGTCATTAATAGAAAATAATGAGTTGTCAATAAAAGATTCACATGTTTTTTCTTTATGTAATTGATCTACAAACGCATTGTATTTCTGTTCTGCGAATTCTTTATCGTCAAACAATAAAACTTGTTTGGTGTTGTTAACATACTCAATAGTAATCTTAACAAACACATTATCAATGGTTTTATCTTCTTTATTTTTAGCCATAACTTATTTTTGTTTATTCAGACTGTCAGTTAGAAACAATGATGTAAGAAATCCCGGTAACAGGGTCCTGAACCATTTGCTCAGTATTTTCAATATTGAAATGCTCTCTTCTAGAACGACGGCGACAAACAGCATGAGAAACTGCCTGATTATACCCTGCATTTTTTCTTTTTTTTCGTACCTTCATAGTTTAATATTTTAATTTTTAATTAATAAATGAAGTTCTATTACAGTTATGTTTAGCCAGTTCATTGATATACGTTCCGTAATCAGACTTAACTGTTCTTACAAACACATCCTTGCCTTTGACTTGCTTATACTCTTGCAGATGCATGTAGTAATAAATATCCTTGTTGAAAGAACGAGTGAGATCAGCAAATTGTTCAAGAGCTTCTTCTAAGACTTCTGTCCTAAGAATCTTAGTAATTTCTTCGTCCTGACCACGTAACGTATATTTAACTTTGTAAATCATATCTATAAATGTTGCTCGTTATTAAACACTACAAAGATAATGCCTATTTTTGGAATATAAAAATATTTAACGTTATTTAACATTTATACTGGATGTGAAACACTCAAGAATTCTTCTCTGCAGGCGGATAAGTCTAATTCAACTTCGTATGAAAGATATTCCATAAAGCTTTCTCTTATTTCACCTATAAGATTAACCAAGTCAGTCATGCCTCTATTTTTTAACTTCTTTATGTTTTCTTGACTTATACGGAAATACTTAAGAAATAGTTTCTTAAAATCATCAAAATCCATATCGTTTTTGAATTGCTTATATATTTTGCTGACTATATAATTATAATCGTTTCTTGATATTACTTTTCTGAGATCAGACCATACATAATCGTAACCCCATTCGTTCTTAAGCTTGTCAGAGTCATACCTTACTACTACGCCGCTATATTTTAATCCTTCATCTCCTTTTTGCATTTTTACCCAAGTATTTCCTTTTGTGGGCACATATACTTTTATCATGTTTTTGTCATTAATGTATATGAAAAAGCAAAACTCTGGTTGACCGTCTCCTGAACAAGTAACAGTTATAACGGAAATCCATCTTCTGAGCTAAAGCCAGCATCTTCTATGCTAAAATCAACATCGACATTTTCATCATCAAAGTTATATTTGAATTTCCATGTCCCGAAAGAACCAGATGAATCAAGATTCAATAACCCTTGGAAATCATCTTTCAAAGAATTGGCTTGGAGCATAGTATCTACGCCGAAAGCTGTCATCCATTTATCAGGTTCCAGTAAATAGCAAACAAATCGTTCTATTTCATTCTCAGCCATCCTGTCGTCTTCATAATCTTCTGGAACAAAATTATTAATTACTTCTACAAATTCATGCTCATCCATTATCTTAGGTTTCAAATAAAACGGCAGAGGCTTATAATTTGAATGCAGTCGTATACTCATAAAATATTATGTTTTTATTATTTATCTTTAAATTGCCATTTCACCCTTATAAAAGTCACATCAGGAATTTTATTGACTGTATCTGCTTTGCATAGTTTGCATGAGTCTGCAATATGCATATATATTGGTTCTTCGCTTTCAGAAATCATATACATATTATGTGATTCGTATTCACATTTATTGTAATTATCAAGACCGATAATGGTTAACCCTGTAGAATCATTATTAATGGTGATACTGTCAACCATTTCACTATTCTCTAACGGGTTATTCTTATCTGGTTTTAAATTAATATAATTTTTATGCGCTAAAATAGGGATTAAACACATAGCACATATGATAATTATGACTATTATAACTGTGATTGTAGTTGTTTTATCCGTTCCTTTCATGTTATGTATCAAGTTTTTAATTTATAGTGTAAAACTTTATCATTGTTTATTATAATAAATAATAAAAAGAATTAAATATAATGAAAAGAAATAATAAAGATCTTTATGAGGAGATCATGAAAAATGTTTCTAAGGGAGTTAAGAACATTTTGAATGAGAATAATGTGGATTTAAAGAAGTTACAAAAAATATCTCCAGGTCTGACACAAGAAGTTGAAGACTTTCTTTACGGGTATGCAGAGTCTTCAGACATGTCATATCAAGAAGTAAAGCTAACAATATGGAAGTACGTCGATGAGGCTTTAGATGATATGGGCTACAGCAAAGCAAGAGCATTAGCGTTTAAGGAGATGCTAACCTTATATCTGAAAGATGAAAAAACGTTTGATGACCTTATAGAAAGAGGACCTACATCAAGTGTTATGAATAAACAGAAAAAAGTTAAAGATCTTCTTGGACAACTTCTCGATTTGGACATCAAAGTAAAAATTGATGGAGAATTGGGAGGAAACTGGTATAATATGAATTTAGATAAAAATGGAAACATCATATTAAAATTAAACAAACATAACTTAGATGCTTAATTATTAAGGACTGAGAGTTAAACTCTCAGTCCTTTAACATTATAAATTATATTTTCAAATATTACCAGTTTCTGCGTATTTTCAATAGTTTCTATCCATTTCATTTAATGCTTTTTTGATTTCGCGAGATACATTACGCATTATCTTTTCATAAAGAGCTTTGTTATCTTTTTTCTTATTATTTAATTTTTCGTCAGCATGTAACTCCATTCTTCTTGTTTTAAACGATCCATATGGAACACCGCTATAATGCGTTCCATCTTTATAACCACCACATGATCCAGCTGTTTTACGATAGTCTGTATCATAAAAAGAGTACCCTCCTAATTTCTGTGACATAATCTCTGTATCAATTAATTTTGTATCAATATAAAATACCATAGTGATTGTGTCATAAGGATTTCTTTTATTCCTACGATCTGCTCTACTCCACGAATATGATATACCATTTATTGCTAACAAATCATCCTTTAATTCATCATTAATAGCGTCATACTCATCATGCAATTGTTCATACTGTGAATAATCCATATTATATTTTTTCCCGGCTTTTATCTATGCATCAAAGTCAGAGTTTAATCCAATAACGATTAATTTACTGAAAGGAATATCTTTTACATCTTTATTGTACGTTTCGAAATCAGAACCCCAGCGTTGCTTAACAACTTCTCTAGTTTTTACTTCGTCACTTTTTAATGTAAATAACGGCTTAAAGACAGTACCGTTAGATAAAATTCTACCGCTAGACCATTTCTTAATAACTCTTTTTAATGGTCCAACCACTTGATCTGCGGCCTCATTATTTGCATCATTAATGTAATCAGTAAACCTGTTTCTTTGCTATGCCAGTTTTTGAAGTTTTGCTAAAATTTCAGTATCTTTAAAATCAGATTCTGCAAATTCAGCAGAAAGCCTTTTTATTTTCTCAATAGCACTCTTCTATGCTTTCCCTGCAAATTCGGCAGAAACTTCATTTAATATATGTGTTTTATTCCTTCTCATATATATCTAGTTTTTATTATATTTATCTTTTAGCATTATTTAACGTTTAATATTGTTCTATATCAAACATATGTATTATCTTTGCAATATAAAATATTAAATAAGAATAACTTTAATATTATATAACATGTTAACATTTACAGAGCTTTTAGACAAATTTATTCAGATGCATGATAACGACCGGTTTGGTAAGCAAAACCCTATTGCCGGTCTCAGAGACGAAATCATTGAAGCATATAAATCGTCGCATGCTAACCCTGAACAGTTCAATCAGATTGAGTTAGAAGAAATAACTGAATCTGAAACTTATACTGTTTACGATTTTGAGGGTAACATCGCTGACATTCTCGAATGGGTACAGAGTATGAAAGACGACGGTTGGTACAAGATTAGGTATGAAGGCGACGGTGAATATGAAGTTTCCCGTACCAGATTAGAAACAGAAGAAGAGGCGGTTTCAAGGGTTAAAAAAGAGATCATGCTTATTTACCATGATATCATGGAAAATAAAAGAGAAAAAGAACAAAGGGTCCGTCAAATCAAGGATGAGATCACACGTCTTAATAAAGAACTTAACTCATTAAATTGATATGGCACAAGAAGAAAATAAAGAAGAGAGTGTAGAAGAAATCATCGCTAATTGCGAACGATTGCTTAAAAACTGCAAAGAACTTGACCGGGAACTTGACCATCAACAAGACGATATTAATTTCCTTCTGAATGAATGGAGAACTAATAAGCGTTATTTCAGAGATCAGCCTGGACGAGTCACAACAGAAGATGTTATCAAGACTGTATACCATTTTGCTTGGGGTTCAAGAAACAACTTTGAAGCGATGAAAGTGCGTAAACAGGCACCGATTGAAATTGTTGTTGAACCAGAAGATAAGGTTCAAGCTATCATCGATAAGCTGAAAACCTTAGAAGATTACTGTATCGAGTTCGGTCCTGATCAAGATGTTCGTATTTTCACTGACGACGAAGAGGAAGACGAGTATTCAAATCTCCGTATCATTAGAGTTGGATATGAATATAATGCTGGTGATCTTGTATGGACATGCTATGCATTTTTCCTTGATAATGATGGTGATGAAGACGGATTTGATATCTCATCATTAAACCCAAAAGATATTGACACTATCTATAACGCGGTCTTTAAGTAAGCTACATTAGACTTGTTTCATATTAATAATAAAAGAGTTAGAGATATATTGGTATGTTTCTCCAACTCTTTTATTATTAATATTCTCCTAATTCATCAATTATATCGTAATGCGCTTCTTCTATTATCTTATCTATATCAATAGAACCTATATTACGTTTTATATAATTTGTAACGTCATCATAGTTAACAGAATTGTCAATTTCGCTTAACTTCCTGTAAACAGTATCATATAAACCGTCTTTATGGTATGACCAGAAATTACGTTTGTAATCATCAACATACCAGTCTTGCTCATGCGGATCTTCAAGGCATCCCTGATACCAAGCATCTCTTGCGTCTTTTTCAAAATAATCGTATATTATATCTCTTATTCTTTTGTCATATTGATTAAGATTAACAGACTCATTTTAACGCTTTCTTTATTTCTCTTGAAACATTCCGCATAATTTTCTCATAAAGAGTTTTGTTGTTTCTTCTCATTGCTTAAATATTTTGTTTTATTTAACCTATCCAAGGATGTAATTCATTTTCAATTTCAGAATAATCCCCGCCTAACTAATTTCTTACCGCTAGATAAACCATATTAGTGTCTATACCGGCTTCATTTAATTCCTTAAAGGTATATACATAATCTGTTACATCAGGTTCCTCAGGATAATAGTCATCATTAATACATGCAGTGAGTTTATTATTATATGTATCGACATATACACGACTTAAATAATGAAAATCATCAATAAGAGCATGCTCTTCGTCTATGAGCAAATCATCTATATTTTCTTTCTTGAATATACTTCTGATTGCCTTAATAGCACATATTGTCGTACATTTTCTATTATACTCATCTTCAAATGAACCGTATTCATTTAATGTTTTCTTTACTTCTTTAGCGACTGAACGCATGATATGCTCGTAAAGAGCTTTATTATTTCTTTTCATTACTTAATATTGTCTTTTATTCTATTTATTCTATTTATTCTATTTATTCTATTTATTCTATTTATTACCTGTATATTATTTAGTAAATAAATAGAAAAATAGTATATTGGTTTCAGCAAAGAATGAACAAATTTGTCAAGAGTTTACTAGAACAGTATTTCAAATAGAATGAATACAAATATAATGAAAACATAAAACAGCTTCTCGAGTCTTATTTTGATCTCGAGAAACGTACATATACGAAATACCCCGACACATATATTTTAGATGAAAACATGGAAAACGAAGATAGCGAACTGGATAAAGAGTTAAAAGGTGAAGAATCGAATATCGGTTCCTTCATCAGACAGAATACACCCATCATTTATGCATTCGTCACCAATATGATGAAACCTGCTGTTAAGATAGGTTTCACGACACAAGGTGCATAGAAACGTTTATAGCAATGGCAGAAGTATTTTCCGGATGCTGAACTTATCGGTTATTGGACAGCGGTCGAATTCATAGAAGATGCAGAAAAAAAGACAAAAACAAAAGTATTTTTCCAAGATTTCCCAGTACATAGGGAAACTGTTAAGAAAGGTTTCGCGAATCTGACAAGGGAAGAATTCGATAAAGAATTTGACAGTTTGGCACAGGAGGATTTTTCATTTGATTTATCAACATTGACAAGACATTATTCAAAAGAATTCTTCAAAAAAGAAAATCTGGAAAAACGCCTGTTAACGAAAGAAGTTGTAGAAGAGATCGTCTAGACTGTCAAAGATAAGATTAAAGCCGGTGACAGGACTGATATTCAGACATACGGAATAGACACATTCGAAAAACAAAGATCAGGAGGTCAACCGCTTCCTATACAGAATTTCCAAAAAACCGGTCTTCAAGAAGAGGCGATAAAGAACGGTTTATAGGCAATAAAGAACAATAAGACTCATTTATTGTTAGGTGCTGTCATGAGATTCGGAAAAACATTCACTGCATATGAGATCGCATCACAAGCTCATTTCAGAAATATAATCGTTACAAGTGCTGTTGCGGATACAAGAAATTCATGGAGGGATGATATTTACCATACTGATTTCATGGACAAGGATAATTTCTGTTTTATTGAATTCGATAATCAGAAGCATCAAGGATTCTATCTCGTCACCAATAAACATGAGTACAGGATGGAATATGAGTATACTGAGACATTTATAGAAGATTATCAAAGAGAAAACGATGCGACTGTTATATTCTTCACGACATTGCAGGACTTAAGCGGTAAACTTGAAAATACAGGTGAACATTCAATAAAGAACAGGCATAAAGAGATATTCAAAATCGAGTGGGATCTGCTTATCGCAGATGAGACACATTTCGCTTCTAGAAGCTCCGTTAACGGTGCAGCATTAGGATATACCAATATACCTGAAGAAGCGATACAGGACGCTACAGACGCCGATATTAAAGAATTAACGGACCAGGATGCTGCAGCTTCATAGATGAGAGAACTTATCAAACCTTTGAAGACAAAATGGCAGCTTCACTTATCTGGAACACCTTATAATATCATGACTACTGATGAATTCACGAAAGAAAATTCAGACGTTATCGGCAGGTATTCATATACCGATATGTTATAGGCAAGAGACGAATGGATTGAACAACATCCAAATGAACCGGAATGGGAATCACCATATTTCGGTGTACCTAATTTGATAAGATTCGGTCTTAACTTGACGAAAGAATGTAGAGATGAATTGAAGAAATTGAAGAAAGATAATGTATCCGATTCATTCAGTAAACTGTTTGAAGTCAGACCAGGTACTTTAACATTTAAGAACAAAAGAGCGATTCGTGAATTAATGTATGCCATATTCGGAAATCCGTACAGAAAAACCGATAATAAATTGGTTGGTTTCTTGAACAGACCTGAAATTAAGAACGGCGAAGTTATGAAACATATCGTTATCTGTATGCCTCGTGTGACTTCTTGCCATGCATTGGCTAAACTTCTTAATGAACATATATTCGTTAAGAATAACACAAAGAGAAAAGTGATTATCGCCGTTGAGAATGATTCGACTATTGTATTAAGGAATAAGGGTACAGGCGGATATATAAGCGATGAAGCACAAGATTCCAATAAGCTTAATAAGGAGTTGAACAGGTGTGAACGTCAAGGTATACAGACGGTAACATTAACTGTTAATAAATTAATGACAGCTGTAAGTGTTCCGTTATGGGATGCGATGCTTTATTTCAAGGATACAGAGAATTCTTAGGAATATGATTAGAATGTGTTCAGAATCTGCACAAGAAATGTTCATAAGGAATATAATCCAGACGGAACTATAAAATCAATGACGAACCTTAAAGAGAATGTTTATCTGATTGATTTCAAGATTGAACGTTTGTTCAATATCATGATTGATTCGACGAGAAGCCAGAATAACGTCAAAGGTGAAAAGGGATTAGGTGCATTTGAAAAAACCATAAGGGAGAATGTCGAGAAGATGCCTATATACTTGGACGGTATGAGCAATGCTTTGAACAAGATGCATGAGTTGAATGTTAAGGATTTCATGCAGTATTATACGAAGTATAACAGTGAGAGAAGTATTGAAGATTCTATTAGGGTTTAGAATTTCGGCGGCTGGATAAGCACGGATAAACTTGATTCGATTATTGATTTATTTGATCCTGATTACATCAACAAGACAAAGAAGATAAGTGCGAGTGCTGAAGAAGGAACTGATGATATTGTTTTGCCATCTGCTAATAAGAGTATTCCTGATAGTTCTGGTAAAAAGTCGTTTGGATTCGGTTCTGGTAAATTGAGCAAGGAAGATGAGAAGGCGATTAAGAACAAGAGGAATAAGGTTATCAGTTTGTTGAAGAACATGATGTATCTTGCTATGTGTTTAGATGAGTGCTGGACATTGGATGATATGATTAAAGCATGTTAGAAAGATGATAAGAT